>Ga0123519_10000041_pt1 | contig 190186 bp, 174 predicted proteins | sample YelNatPaOPRAMG02_FD_87396 | JGI IMG/M metagenome (GOLD analysis project Ga0123519, IMG submission 87396) | Hot spring microbial communities from Yellowstone National Park - Yellowstone National Park OP-RAMG-02 (version 2) | ecosystem: Environmental > Aquatic > Thermal springs > Hot (42-90C) ... | reverse complement strand
TGGCAATACTTCAAAGAGTGAAGATAACCCAGCTATTCCTGGTGCTGTTAATAAATCAGTATTGAACATTATTCTTGATACTCTGAGCAAAGTATTTGGTTGGTTAAGAATGTTTATTAAATAAAACAAATTTGAAATGATAAAATTGAATCTATTTTATAGCAAAACAGAAAATCTAATGAGGATTTTGATACATAGTATTTTGTTTTTGGTATAATTTAGGATTGAGAAATCAAGTTATGCAAAAGTCAAACTTTAAAAAAGATGAAGTATTGGTAAAAATTAGAAATTTGCATAAATATTTTTATACTGGCAAAAGGACAATTTATGCTTTAAGGGGTGTAGATTTAGATATATATGAAAAAGACTTTGTTGTAATTTTTGGTCCTTCGGGATGCGGTAAGTCAACTTTGCTTAATCTTATTTTAGGAATTGATAAGCCAACAAAAGGGAGAGTAGAGATTAAAGGAGTCAATATATTTAAACTTTCAGAAGATGAGAGAGCTACCTTTCGAGCCCAGAGAATAGGAACAATATATCAGATGTCTTACTGGGTGAAGTCTTTAACTGCTTTAGAAAATGTAGCCTTGCCTTTGGTTATTAAAGGCATAAAATCTTATTTTGCTTTAAGGAGAGCTGAAGATATTATGGAGAAAATGGGGATTGGTGATTTAAAGAATCAAATTCCAACCCAACTTTCAGGAGGCGAGCAACAAAAAGTAGGACTTGCGAGAGCAATAGTGGTTAATCCTTTAATAATTATTGCAGATGAACCTACAGGTAATTTGGATAGCAAAGCAGGAAGAGAAGTAATGAAAATTTTAGAATACCTTAATAAAGAAGAAGAACGCACGATTATTTTGGTTACACATAACGAAGAATATTGGGATTATGGTAAAAGAAGGGTTGAAATGAAAGATGGTAAAATAATAAAAGAAGAAAATCATGGATATCGCATTTCTGCTTAAATTTATTTTTAAGAATTTAGCAGCTCATCGGTTGAGGACTCTTTTAACTATTTTTGCTATGATGATTGGAATTGCAACGATTGTTTTTCTAATATCCTTTGCGTTTGGCTTGGAAAAATTAGTTACACGAGAGATAACGGGTGGTAGAGCTTTTGAGCTTATAGATGTTGGACCGACAGGATCTCGCCTTGTTAAATTAGACAAAAAAAATGTGGAAAAGATTTCAAAAATTTCAAATGTGAAAGCTGTGGAGCCACTAATTAATGCAGGAGCGAGAATTAAAAGATTAGGAGATAAGGAAATCCCAGAAGGGATAGATGCTTCTTTTGTGGGCATCACTTCTAGGGGAATGGATTGGGCTGGTTTGACAGTTAGTTCTGGGCAGCTTCTTTCCCAAACTTCTTATGGGGAGGCTACTAATCTAGATGCTAAAATTATTATTAATGATAAGTTAGCAAATATAGCAGAATATGGTGAAACCAAGGGGAAAGGTTTGATAGGAAAAAAAATAAAATTAGAAGTTATTATTCCCCAAGAAATAAGCAAGGAGGAGAAAAATGTTGTTTATGAAAATAAAGAATTTGAGGTTATAGGTTTGGTAAATTCGGGAAGTTCACCAATTATTTATACAAATCTTAATAATTTTGAAGAATTTGGAATAAGGAGTTTTTCCCAGGCAAAGGTGGAGACAGTTTTAAAAAATCAAATACCTATTGTAAGGAAACAAATCGAGAATCTGGGTTTTAGCACACAATATATCGGAGAAATTGTTGACCAAGTAAGGCAAGTCTTTAATTTTTTCAAAGCTATTTTGGGAGGTTTTGGTTTAATTGCAATTATAATTGCTTCATTGGGGATGTTTAATATCTTAACGATTTCTCTTCTTGAACGGATTAAAGAGGTAGCCCTACTTAAAATAATAGGAATGAAGAGAAAAGATATTAGGAAAATATTTTTTAGTGAAGCAATAATGATGGGAATGGGGGGAGGTGTTTTAGGAATTGCTTTAGGAATAGGGGTGAGCAAAATTGTAAATCAAATATTTAATTCATATGCTTTGGAAGCAGGGGGCGAGCCCGTAGTGATTTTCCTTTATCCTTTTTGGTTTCTTTTACTTGTTTTTATATTTGCTGTACTAATAGGGGTTATCACTGGGCTTTATCCAGCTATTCGGGCATCCAGGATTGATGCTTTGAATGTGTTAAGATATGAATAGGTTTTAAATTTGGAATTTTAGTTAGCGCTTCTTTTTTTTGCCTGAAATCTTTCTTGTCTTTGTTTTTTGGCTTCCTCTTTTTCTCTTTGGGTGTAGTCTTTATATAGGTCTTTTATTGCTGAAATAACTTCCTCACCTTTTTGAGGTTCTCCTCTTTTTCTGAAATAGTTAAGAATAATATTTTCTGGATTAGGATAAAGATTAGGAGAATAAGGTTTGACAATTAAACTAGCAAAATAATGCATCAAGTCCCTTTCTTTTGAATGTGCTAGAACAGAAGGCTCTGAAAGAATTTTTTCCCTTGCTTTCTGAGGATCTCCAAAATAAATGGTCAACACACTGAATTTACCCTTTATTGTTTCAGGAGTCTGGACAAATAACTGAGGAAACCTTAAACACGCCTTTATATATTCCTCTCTCCCAGTTCCTAATATATTTGTAGCTTTATTGATTCTTTCATTGATAGTTTCAGGCAATTGGGTAAACAATAAAGAATACTTTACAAATGCTTTTTAAAATCATGTGCTTTAGCCTGTAGATTTCTTAAATTTTCAAGAAATCTGGGAGCAATTATTGCTCCTAAAGTCTCAGGCTTGATTAGTCTAAATTGGCTATATTTTAGTATCTTTTCAGCTTCTTCGGGGGAGAAAGTAATAACTATTCTTTGATTTGTTTGCGGGTCAACTTCATCAGTTTCTATTCTTGCTTGAAGAAGTACTTTTTTATTTCCTCTCCTTGGGGGGTTAGGATTTCGGGCTCAGATTGTGAGGGAGAAGAAAGTTCGGTCTTTAAAGTTTTTCCATCTTCTGGGTTTGGAAAATTGTCTCCATCTTCTCTTCTGCTTTCAGGCGATAAAGAAAAATTATTACCCAACATAATAAACCATATTTAATTTTATATTTAATTATTAAAATTTTAGCACGAATTTTTAATTAAGCCAATCATTAATTGCTCTTTTTAATAATTTAGAAGTTTTTTGGGCACCAACAAGAGATATTAAAGTGCTTATTTTGGGTCCTGATTCTTTATTTAGAATGATTTTATATAAAAGCTTAAAGCCTTTTTTTATTTCAATATCATTTTCTTTTATTAATCTGAATACAAGATTTTGAACCCCTTCTTCTGAAAGAGTTCTTTTATTAAGTTTTTTAGAAAGAGTTTTTAGAAAATTTTTTTCTTTTCTGGAAAGAGAAAGTTTTGGAGGGGTTTTGTTGATTTTTAATTTTAAGTCTTTACCAAAATTTTCTAACCACAAATCTGCCTTTTTTAATAATTTTTTTATTTGAGGAAGAGGCAAATCATATCCAGTCTTTTTAAGTATTTTTTGGGTTTTTAGGGGAGAGCTTGAAGAAATCTGCGAAGAATATAAAAACAGATTCCAGGGCACAAATTTTTCTTTTTTTAAGTCCGAAGTTTTAAAAATATATTGAAGAATAATTATTTTTTCTTTAGAGAGCCTTTTTAGATGTTTCAAATCAGCGGCTATTTCTTCAGAGAATCTTATTGCATCTTGGGGGGAGAAAAAGATTGGCTTTTGGGGCAAAATTCTGACAACTATATATTTTACTAATTCCTCTGGAAGAGAATTTACAAGTAGACTTGCTTCGATTGTATTTCCCAAAGAAGAGGACATTTTTCCTTTTGTCCCTTTTAAATAAATTAAATCATAAGGAATAGGTAAAGGTGCCTTTTTTTTGAAAATTCTCTCAATAATTATTTTCCCTGTATCATAAGAGCTTCCTTGCGTTGCATGTTCTTTTCCAAAACCTTCTGCATCAGAGTTGAATATTTGCCACCATGCAACCCAATGCAATCTCCACATCAATTTTCCGCCTCCATTTAGATAAGAAATATTTCCAGAGAATCCACATTCATTACATTTAATTCTTAAAGTCTTTTTTTCAAAATCAATCTTTAAAATTTTTGTTTTTGTTAAGGAATTGCATCTTGGACAAAGAGGCTTAAAAGGATAAAAATCTTTTTTAATTTTTGTTCCAGCGACTTCTTTTAAAATTTTTGCGATTTCATCTTTTCTCTTTAGAATAGTTTCTATATATGGATTAAAAGCACCCTTTTTATAGAGTTCAAAAGCACTATAAATTTTAAATTCAATTTTTAAATCTTTCATTGTTTCTTTGAAAGGAGAAAAAAAGTGTTCTGAATAATTTTTGTGACATCCCCAAGGGTCTGGTATGAGGCAGAGGGGTTTCCCTACGTATTTTTCAAATTTTTTAGGCAAAAAAGGATAAAGTTTTCTTAAATGGTCGAAATCATCTAATATAAAATGAACTTTAACTTTTTTGCCTTGTTTTTTAATAGTCCATGCGAGGACATCAGGGGTAAGAATCTCTCTTAAATGACCCAAATGAAAGGGGCCCGAAGGAGAAATTCCGCAGGTTATATTATAAAGGGATTTTTTGGTCTTAAAAAGTTTTTCAGCAATTTTTTGTGCCCACATTTTAATTCAAAATTTTTTTAATAATAACTCAGAGTTTTTCATTTTAAAAGAGTTTTTTTAGGCTACATCTAGAATTTGGAGGCTTTTTTTGCCTTGTGGGGTTTCTACTTCTACTTTTTCTCCTTTGGTTTTTCCAAGTAGAGCTGTGCCCCAAGGAGATTTGTATGATATTTTTCCCGAAGATGGATCTGCCTCTCTGTCTCCTACAATTTCGTAACTTTTTACTTCGTTATTAAATTCTAATTTAACTTTCGAGCCAATAGTAATTTTGCCCCTAAATTTTTTGGGGGAAACTATAGTGGCATGGGAGATTATGTATTTAAGTTCTGCTACTTCTTGTTCAAGTAATTCTTGTCTTGACCGAGCCTCATCATATTCGGCATTTTCAGAGATATCCCCAAATGATTGGGCTTCTCTTATATCATTAGCAATTTTTTCCCTTTCAACTTCTTCTAGGAATTTTAATCGCTCTTTAAGACGAGTCACACCTTCTTTTGTAAGAATAATTTTAGATAGCTTAATATTCATAGCCCTGAATTATAAAAGACATAATTACAAATAATATTTTTTTTGTCAATAGATTTTGTTATTGAAAAAAAATCTTTGTTGATTGATAATTAAATTTGAAATGGGTATTTTTAATTTTTACCAGAAGTGGGTTACAGAGAAGATATTAAGGAATTTAAGGAAAAGAGCCGAAGAGGTTAACTCTGAGGAAAGAAAGGTCTTAAAACTAAAAGATGAGGATTTCCCAGAAAGAATAAAAGAAATAAGAGAAAAAATTATAAATGGTGCTGAGGCAAGTTTGTTTTTGCCAGAAGTTTTTGCCTTAGTAAGAGAAGCTGCGAAAAGAACCATAGGTCAGAGGCATTTTGATGAGCAAGTAATGGGCGGGATTGTGCTTTTTGAGGGCAATGTAGTTGAGATGAAAACAGGTGAAGGTAAAACTTTAGCAGCAACTTTACCTTTGGTTTTAAGGGCTTTGGAGGGTAAAGGAGCGCATCTTGTTACGGTGAATGATTATCTAGCAAGGCGTGATGCCTCTTGGATGGGACCGATATACCACTTTTTAGGTTTATCAGTGGGAGTTATTCAGCAGCAAGGAGGAGCTTTTGTTTATGACCCCCAGTTTGGAGAAGAAAAAGCTGAAGAGCAGGGGGTGGTTTTTGTGGATGTTGAGCATTTAAGACCTGCTTCAAGAAAGGAAGCATATAATTGTGATGTTACTTATGGCACGAATAATGAATTTGGCTTTGATTATTTGAGAGACAATATGGCTCGTTCTAGGGAAGAACTTGTCCAGCGACCTTTGTATTATGCAATCATTGATGAAGTAGATTCAGTTTTGATTGATGAAGCTCGTACTCCTTTAATTATTTCAGCACCCGCCGAAGAAGCAGAGGATTTATATATTTTCTTCGCGAATTTAGTTAAGGGGCTAAGAGAGAATGAAGATTATATAGTTGATGAAAAAGAAAGAGGCGTTAGCTTAACAGAGAAAGGAATGAAGAGATTGGAGGAAGAGTTGGGAGTGAAAAATTTATATGACCCTATTGAGACAAAAAGATATGGGGGAGCGAATATGCTTCATTATCTCTTTGAGGCCCTACAAGCAAAGGCTTTATACCATAGAAATAGAGATTATATTGTAAAAGATGGCCAGGTAATAATTGTAGATGAATTTACAGGAAGATTAATGCCTGATAGGAGATATTCAGAAGGCTTACATCAAGCTATTGAGGCAAAAGAAGGGGTCAAAATTAAAAGAGAAAGCTTAACACTGGCGACAATTTCTTTTCAAAATTATTTTAGACTCTATGAAAAAATTGCTGGAATGACAGGCACTGCTTTAACTGAGGCAGAGGAATTTAGAAAAATTTATAATCTTGAAGTTATACCTATTCCTACTCATAAACCGATGATAAGAAAGGATTGGCCTGACAGGGTTTATAAAACAGAAGAGGGAAAATTCAAGGCAGTAGTTGAGGAGATTAAAAAAAGGAATTCTAAGGGGCAACCTATACTAGTTGGGACTTTATCTGTTGAGAAATCTGAAAGGCTTTCGAGGATGTTGAAGAGAGAAGGAATTAAGCATGAAGTTTTGAATGCTAAATATCATGAAAGAGAAGCAAAAATTATTGCTAAAGCTGGCCAAAAAGAAGCGGTAACAATTGCTACCAATATGGCAGGTCGAGGTGTAGATATAATTTTGGGCAAAGGTGTTAAAGAATTAGGAGGTTTATGTGTAATAGGTACAGAGCGCCATGAGTCTCGAAGAATTGATAACCAGTTAAGAGGAAGGGCGGGTCGTCAAGGGGATCCAGGGGAATCGATTTTCTTTGTTTCTTTAGAGGATGATTTGATGAGGGTTTTTGGGGGTGAAAGTATAAAAAATTTAATGACAATTTTGAAAATTCCCGAGGATCAGATGATTCAAAGTAAAATGATTTCCAAAGCCATAGAAAGTGCTCAAAAGAGGGTTGAGGCTTATAATTTTGATTTGAGAAAACATCTTTTAGAATTTGATAATGTATTAAATAAGCAACGAGAAAAAATTTATAAAGAAAGAAGAGAAATTCTTTTCGCATCTCACAAAGAATTAGAATCAAAAGTATTGGAATTTTTAAAAGAAAGCCTTATTTCAGTTTGTGCGTTAGTGGATATTGATAGAGATAAATTTAAGGAGGAAGTATTTCAGATTTTTGGCGAGAACTTCAGAGAAGATATAATTGAAAATAAGAATTCAGAACAGATTTTTTTGATTCTTTTTGAAAAAGCGAAAAATATACTAAAAGAAAGGGCTAAGGTTTATAAGGATAATTGGTTTAATGTTGTGCGACAATTATATTTTTCAGTAATTGATTCTTTGTGGATTGAACATTTAACTTTAATGGACGAGTTGCGTTCAAGTGTGAGTTTAAGAGGATATGGCCAACGTGACCCCTTGGTTGAATATAAAAAAGAAAGCTTTAGATTGTTTTCTGAGCTTAAAGAAGTTTTGAAAGACCAACTTTCAAAAGTAGTTTTAAGAATTGTCCCCTATGAACTCCCCGAAACCCAATCTCGTTCACTTAGATATGAGGCTCCTACCGAGCAACAAGCAGCAGGAACATTTGAAGAATTTCAGAATTCTTCCGCCACCCAAAAGGATAAAACTGAACCAGTTTCACAATTTTCAAATATCAATCGCTATGGAAAGATAGGGAGAAATGATTTGTGCCCCTGTGGGAGTGGCAAAAAATACAAAAAATGCCATCTTGATAAAAATATAGAAAATGAAGAAATTGAAAGATTATTCTATCTTTATTTTAATCAGCCAGAAGATTGGGAAAAAGAAACAGGTTTAAAGATAAAAAAACATAAAAAATAAAAAAGAGGATTATATAAAAAAATTTTTTTGTTATAATTTCTTAGTATGGAAAAAAAGCCAATTGTGAAGGTAAGGGGGCTCACTAAAATTTATCCGCCAAATATTGTAGCCTTAAAAGATGTAAATTTTGATTTATATGATGGAGAATTTGTTTGTTTAATCGGACCCTCTGGGGCAGGAAAGTCAACCTTGATTAGATTGATGATTTCAGAAGAGAAGCCAACAAGAGGTCATATATTTGTAGCGGGAAGAGATATTACTACGCTTTTGCCCAGAGAAATTCCATATTATCGCAGAAGAGTGGGGGTGGTTTTTCAAGATTTTAAACTTTTATCTAAAAGAACAGTTTATGAAAATGTGGCTTTTGCCTTAGAAGTTTCAGATGCAACTTTAAAAGAAATTAGAGAAAAAGTACCTTTTATTTTACAAATTGTGGGGTTAGAAGATAGAGCAAACCATTTTCCGGAAACTTTATCAGGCGGAGAAAAACAAAGAGTGGCGATTGCAAGAGCGATTATAAATGGGCCAAAACTTTTAATTGCCGATGAGCCAACAGGGAATTTAGATCCTAAAACAAGTTGGGAGATAATTAATTTATTATTGGAAATTAATAAAAGGGGCACGATGATATTTTTAGCTACCCATAATAAAGACATAGTTGATAAATTAGGTAAAAGAGTAATTGTATTAGAAAAGGGTTCTGTAATAAGTACCACTAGGAAAACTTATTATTTATAGAAAATGATAACACTATATAGGATTTTAAAGTTTGGATTGCTAAATTTTTGGAGAAACTGGATTTTATCTTCTGCTTCTGTAGTGGTTTTAGCAATTTCTATTTTGGTCATCTCTCTTTTTATGGCCTTTAACTTTTTTCTCCAAAAAGCAATTGAAAGCATAAATCAGAAAGTTGATGTTATTGTTTATTTCAAAGATAAAACTCCCGAAGATGAAATTTTGGATTTAGAGGATGAATTAAAAACTCTAGTAGAAGTAAAAGATGTTGAGTATATTTCGAAAGAAAAGGCTTTAGAAAAATGGCTTTCTCAAACAGAAAATGAGGCTTTAAGAAAAATTATTAGTGAAGAAGAAAACCCCTTGCCCAGAAGTTTAGAAATTAAATTAACTTCTGCCGAATACACTCCTAAAATAATAGATTTTTTGAATAAAGAAGAATATAAAGATAAGATTTTAAAAATTCGCTATAACAGAATGGTTGTTGAGAAAATTATAAGTTATTCAAAAGCAGTCAGAAAAGTTGGAATAATTTTGAGTACAATTTTTGTAGTAATTTCATTTTATGTAGTTTTAAATACCTTAAGATTGGCGATATATTCAAGAAAAGATGAAATAGAGATAATGAAATTAGTGGGAGCAACACCTTCTTATATTGTTATGCCTTTTGTTGTGGAAGCTTTAATTGTGGGATTTTTAAGCGCAGTGATTGCTTTTATATTTGTAATATTTGGGACTAATTATGCTATAAAGCTTATCTTGCCAAGAGAGATTTTAGAAGAGCTTTCTTTTTTGGTGAAAGGACTAAGTCTTGGTTCAGCTAAAATATTTGGTTTGCAAGTGTTATTAGGAGTTTCGATAGGAGTTATTTGTAGTTTGATTGGTGTCAAAAGATATCTTAAATCTTAATTGATTTTGTGATATAATAATAAAAAATGGAGGGAAGGAAAAGCAGACATAAAAAAAGAACATTTTTGAACCTAGTTTTTGTTTTATTTTTTATTCTTGTCTTGCCGGGTCTAATTTTTGGAGCAGAAATAGAGGATCTTGAAAATCAATTAAATTCTACAGAGCAAAACATTAATTATTATCAGCAGCAATTAAGAAATGCTCAAAAAAAGAAAATCACCCTTCAGGACACTTTAGAAGAACTAGAAACCAAAATTAATAACTATGTATCTGAAATAGCAAATACTGAAGAAGCAATTGATAGTAAAGAAAAACAAATTTCAGAGCTAGAGGGAAGAATTAAAAGCACTCAAAAACAACTAGATGAGCAAAAAGAAATTCTTCGTCAAGCAATGATTTTAATGTATCAAGAAGGAGATACGCCTTTTATAGAACTTTTATTTTCTTCTTCTTCATTCTCGGAAGTCCTTGATAGAGTAGAATATCTTTCGGTGGTTGAACTTACAATAAATGAAACAATTGAAAAAATAGAGAAATTAAAAAAGGAATTAGAAGAAGAAAAGAGTAGAGAAGAAAAAGAAAAGGAAACGCTTTTAAATCTTAAAAAGAAGAAAGAGGCAGAAAAAATTGCTTTAGAAAATCAGAAAGCAGAAAAAGAAAAGCTTTTAGCATATACCCAGGGGGAGGAGGTTAAATTTGAAGAATATTTAGCAAAAGCTAAGGAAGAAGCAAGAAAAATAGAGCAAGCACTAGCCGCTTTATATTCTAGCGGAGCTTTAGTCTCCCAAGGGGCTGTCAAAAGAGGTGATATTATCGGCAGGGTTGGGAGCACTGGTTTCTCAACAGGTTGCCATTTACATTTTGCAGTTTATGCTGGAAATTTATCGAATGATGTTGACCCGCAGCCATACATAAATAATGGAACTTTTTCATATCCGTTAGACAATTTTGTGATAACTCAAGATTATTGGGGAACTTTTAGTCATAGAGGAAGAGGTTGGCCCGGTGGTTTAGATTTAGCAGCAAATTGTGGCACACCTGTTAAAGCAGCCGCAGATGGAGATATTGTATTTAATGGCTGGATGGAAGGAGGATTTGGGCATTATGTTATCATTAACCATAATAATGGATTATATACTGTCTATGCTCATATGTTGCCTTAAAAGTTTTATAATATAATTTAGAAAATGAGAAAGCTGCTTGCCTATCCAATTTTCAGAGTTTTTCTTGTAGCTTTTCCAATAGGGTTAATTGTTTTAGCTGTTAGCAACTTTCTTCCTCCGGTTTATCGTTCAAAATCTCAAATTTTAGTTAATATCATAGACCCAGAACTTAATAATTATCAAATTTCTGAGATAGCTCAGAGGCAAAGCGAAATTGTTAAAAATTATTTTCAGAGCCGAGATTTTATCACTTTAGTTTTAAATGATGCTCTTTTTTCTTATTCTCAAAAAGATATAGAGAATATAATGAATAAAAAATTTAAAGTTGAAGTTCCTGCAAATAGCAATGTGATTAGAATAATTACTTTCGGAAGAACACCAACTGAGGCCCAAGCTTTAAATAGGTCTTCTATTAATGTATTAAAAAAACAAATTGATTCTGTTTCTTATTTAAAAGAAGGTACCAAAATTTCTCTTAAAATAATAGAGAATCCCTCTATTTCCTTTGAACCAGTATCTCCTCAACCCTTTCTTTATGCATTGGTAGCTTTTTTGGTAGTATTGTTTTTGGGAAGTCTATTTTTTATTTATTGATGTGGCTAAAAATGCTAAAAGAAGAAAAATATTTTAATAAAAATCTTTTTATATTTGGTCGCCCAACAGCAAGTATTTTTAGAAAATTTGTTTCTCTTTTCCAGTCTTTTAAATTTATCAAAGAAAAGGTAAAAGTCAGCGTGGCAATTATAAATGCTAATAACATTAAAGAAACGAGGGGATGCATTAGAAGTATTTTATCTACTCAAAAAATTCCAGTCTTAATTTTAGTTTTAAATAATGGCTCAAAAGAACCAATTACTCAGTTAAAAGAGGATATCAAAAAGGAAGGGAAGTGTATTGAAACAAAAAAAATAGGCCTTGGTTTTTTAAGAATAAATTTTGAACTTTGGCAATTAAGTAATATTTTTTTGATTTTGGCTGATTCAGATAAAAATATAGGTTTTTGCGGAGGCAATAACTTTTTGGTTAGCCTATCTTATCTTATCGGCCTTGATTATTGTTTAATTTTAAATAATGATGCTCGTTTAACTAAGAATATTTTGGCTGAGATGCTTGAAATTATTAAAAAAGAAAAAGTTTTTGCTTTAAGCCCACAAATTTTTGATAAAGAGGGAAAAACTTGGTATGCGGGAGGAAATTTTAGCTGGTATAGTTATAAATATCTTAAAAAACCCAGGTCATCTTTTTTATATTTAACCAAAGTTCATTCTGGTTGTGCTTTTTTAGTCAATGTTAAAGATTATATTAAATTGGGAGGGATGGAAGAAGCATTGTTTTTTTCTTTGGATGAACCTTATTTGGCTCGGAAAATTTTAAAAAATAAAGGAAAAATTATGGTTGCCCCTCAACTTTCAGTGATTCATAGAATAGGGGGAACTGGGGGGAGGGCAGGTTCAAAAATTCATGATTATTTTTGGACGAGAAATCGTCTAATTTATTCATTAAGATATAACTTTGTTTTAATTCATTGGTTTTTTATTTTTATTTATAGTTTAATGAAAATAGTCAAATGGTCATTTTGGTTAATGAGCGGCTATAAAAGTAGAGCAAAAAATGAAATCTCGGCTTTTAGAGATTTTTTCAAAAGAAATTGGTGGGCTGGATATTTAAGAGAAGAATTAAATGCTTTAGATTTCAAAAAAGTAATTTATGGGAAATAGTTTTTATTTCTCAATTTATGTTTTTATCTCTTTATTTTTGATTATTTTTTCTATTAAAATTTTTAAATTATGGTTTAACCCATTGAGTGTCTATAGTTTTATTTTTTTAATTAATGTGATATTTAATTTTTTTCTTCCCCTATACCATCCTGAAACATATACCTGGTTAGTTTTAATCTCCTGTTTGTTAATTTTTACTTTGGGTTCATTTTTTGGCAGCCATTTTGGCCTAAAAAGAAATTTTTCAAAATCAAAATATGAAGATGAGAGAAAATATCAAATTTTAGGTTTAATATCAGTATTGTTAGCAGGAATATATATTTTAGTTTTTATCTATTTAAATAAAGATACAATTTTTAGGCTCTTGGCCTATGGATTTAATTCTTTTTTTTACAGAACTTATAGTTTTTATATTAGTTCTCAATATAAAGCTTCGGGGTATCTAGAAGGCTTATTGCCTCTTTCTAGTATTTATGTAGGGATTTTAGATGGCTTAGAGGGGAAACTTCATAAGCGTACAATTTTATTTTTAGTATCTTTAACTATTTTTGCTTTTTTTACTGGTTTGCGAACAATTCTATTTATGTCTTTGGGTCTTTATAGCGTTTGTATTCTGATATTTTTGATTAAAAACAAAAGGCACCTTGACAAGAAAAAAATTAATAAAATAAAAATTGGTTTAGTTTCAGTAATTGGTTTGGGATTGGCACTTTTATTTTTAATAACCTACAATCGTTCGCTATTTGACAAAAAAGATATTGGCTTAGGGGAAACTAGCTTTAAAGACTCAGTCTTTATTGAGATGGGGGGGCATATTGGGAGGTTGGCTTATTTTTTGGAAGAAAGGGAACATTTAAATACAGGTGTAGGAGCTTTTACCTTGGGTCCCGTAATGAGAAGTATTTGTGAATTTTATAAATCACCGGATTTTTGTGATGAAAAATTTCCCCGTGCTCAACCCTCGGCTCCAATACCATTTATTTGGATTGGAGGCACTTATTTAATGGATTTATATGCTGATTTTGGAATTTTTGGAATTATTTTTGGTCCATTTTTACTAGGATGGCTTTCTTCTTTTGCTTGGTTTAGGGCCCAAAAAGGAGATTTATTTCAGTTAGGATTATCTAGTTTTTTAATGGTTTTTATAATTAATTCTTTTCGTTTCTCTCTTACATTTGCAGGCAATTTCTTTTTAGCTTGTATTTTATTTGTTTTGTTTGTTTTTATTTATAAGATATTTGCTTCTTTGAGTGGAAGGTCTATTTAATTTTTTAATTCTCGGAGAGAACTTTGAAATAAAAATACCCCAATCTAAAATAGAAATATGAATCATAGATTTGTTAAATCAAAAAAACCAAAAGTTTCAGTCGTAATTCTTAACTGGAAGCAATTGGAAGATACGCTTGAGTGTTTGGAGTCTTTGAGAAAAATTACTTATCCAAATTTTAATATTATAGTTGTTGATCAGGGTTCAGAAAGAAATGACGTGGAAACAATTAAAAAAAATTATCCTGAAATAAAAGTTATCAAAAATAAAAAAAATGAAGGTTTTTGTCGAGGGAATAATGTTGGTGCCAAATTAGCTTTAAGAGAAAATCCAGATTATCTTTTATTTATTAACAATGATACCATAGTTAAGCCAGATTTTTTAGAAAAACTTATTGAGTTTTGTGAAAATAACCCAAAAGTTGGAATTGCAGGTCCTCTTATTTTAAATTATTTTGAGAAAGATAAGGTTTGTTCTTGTGGAGGAAAAATTAATAGATTTTCATTGAATTGTAAAGAATTTAAATTTATTCCTAAAAAACCTATAAAAGATTTAAATTTTATTTCTGGTTGTGCTTTTTTAGTCAAAAGAAAAGTAATTGAAAAAATTGGTTTATGGGATGAAGACTTTTTTGTTTACTGGGAAGATTCAGATTTTTGTTTAAGAGCCATTAAAGCAAGCTTTAAAATCGCATGTGTTTTGGATTCTGTTATTTATCATAAGGTAACCCGCACTGTTAAATATCTTTCTAAGCGATATGTTTATCTTATGACAAGGAATAATCTTTTATTTGCTAAAAAACATGCCTCTTTTCTAAATTGGCCTTTTGTTTTGTTGTCTTTTTTCGCAAGACGTTGGTTTGGTTATTTTTTGAAATTAATTTTGACCAGAAACTTTTCTTCAATCCCTGCAATTTTTTTGGGCACATTGGATTTTATAATTAAAAAATATGGGCAAGGAAGATTTTAGAAAAATTTTAAAGGAAGAAGCTGAGTTCCAAGATGAAAAAATTACTGCTGGCAAAAGAGCGGAATTTTATATCTTTTATAAAGATAATAAAGAAATTTATAACTTTTTTAAAAAAGCTATAAGAAGTGAAGGGGGTAGGCTTTTAGTTTTGGGTTGTGGAGATGAAAAAATTGAAGATTTTTTAAAGAATGGATTCGATGAGGTTTTGGGTATTGATATATCGAAAAAATCTATTGAGAAAATCAGGGAGAGGATTGTTTCTGAGGATTTAGGCAAAAAAGTCAAGGTTTTGCTAATGGATGCGCATAATTTGGAATTCAAAGATGATACTTTTGATTTTGCGATAGGTGAAGCTATTTTACATCATTTAAATTTAAAAAAGGCTATCCCACAAATTTACCGGGTGCTTAAAAAAGAGGGGAGAATAGTTTTTCTTGAACCCCAAGGAATGAACCCTTTAATTAATTGGTATCGCAAAAAAACTAAATGGGCGAGAACAAAACATGAGCATCCTTTGAAAATTAAAGATTATAAATTGATGAAAAAATATTTTGATATTAAAATAAAGGGTTTTTATTTTTTAGCTATTTTAAGTTTTGGTTTTAAAGTTTTTTTAAAATCTGATTTTTTGTATAAAATTTCAAGAATGTTTTTTTCAAAACTAGATTCTTGTTTACTTTTTATTTTCCCCTTTTTAAAATATCTTTGTTGGTTAGCTGTGATTGAAGGCAAAAAATATGCAAAAAAATAAAAAAATTCTTGTTATTGCGGCTTATTTTCCTTATCCCTTATATTCTGGCGCCAGAATAAGGTCGTATTATAATGCTAAAATTTTGAAAAAATACTATGATCTGGATTTTTTATGTATAATTGAGGAAAAAATTAAAAAAGATTATATAAAAGAGCTTAAAAAAGTTTTTAATAAAATTTTTATCTTTACGTTTCCATCAATTAGGTTTAAATTTAATGCTTTGAAAGGATTGTTTTCCCAAAAGCCCCTCCAAGTTCATTATTTTTATTTTAAAGAAGTTCAAAAATGGATTGATGAGAATTTTAAAAAATATGACTTAATTTATTGTAATTATATTAGAACAGCTGAATATGTTAAAAATTTAAAAATCCCCAAAATCATTGATTTCCATGATGCTATTTCTAGGCATTATAGAAATGCAATCAAAGACGCCCAGGGATTTTGGAGATTAATATATTTTATTGAAAATGGCCGCCTATTAAATTATGAGCTTGAGACTTTAAAAAAATTCGACCTTGCTTTTATAAACACCCAAGCCGACAAAGAATTTATTCTAAAACATTATTCTGGAAAAGATAGAGATATTATAGTGTTGCCAATGGGAGTAAAAAATGAACTTCTAAAAAGAAAATTTAAAGGAAAAGAAAAGAATTGGCTCAGTTTTATAGGAAAATTAGATTACATACCAAATGAAGATGCTGTTTTATATTTTGCTAAAAATGTTTTTCCTTATATAAGAAAAAAAAATAAAAATATAAAATTTTATATTATTGGCGCTAATCCAACTAAAGAAATTTTAGAGTTAAGAAAAGAACCTGGAATTAAAATAACTGGTTTTGTAGAAGATCCTTATTGGTTTTTGGAAAGGTCAAAATTAATTGTTGCTCCTATAAGAAGAGGGGCGGGAATTCAAAATAAAGTTTTAGAAGGAATGGTTTTGGGAAAAGCAGTTATTGTCACCCCTCTTAGTGCTTCTGGTATACCCCAAGCAAAAAATAATCAACATTTAGTTATAATTGACCCCACAAGACCACTTGAAATGGCGAAAAAAATTGTGGAATTATTAAATAATGAAAAAGAAAGATTAAGAATTGGGGGGAATGCCAAAAAACTAATTTTAAAATATTATACTTGGGAGAGAAACGGTCAAATGTGGCTAAAAAATATAAAAAAAATTTTGGAATCAAAAGCCTGATTTAAAAATTATAAAAAATAAAAATGCCTTTTTTGATTAAAAGCAAGGCTCCTTTAAGAATAAGTTTTGGGGGCGGAGGCACAGATATTCCCCCCTTCCCTGAAAGATATGGCGGAGTCGTTCTTAGTGCAACAATTGATAAATATATAAAGACAGTTCTTAAATTTAGAAAAGATAAAAAATTAGCTATTAAAATTAATGGGTCAAGAAAAATTATATACCCTGATATTAATAAAATAAAATATGATGGCAAAATTGACCAAGTTTTGGCAGTAATTAATCATCTTTATAAGAAATCCCAGGGGATAGATATTGAGATTAAAGAAGACATTAATTCTTGTGGCTTAGGAGGATCGTCAAGTCTTTTTGTCAGCTTAATAGGGGCATTTAATGAACTTTTAAAAAATAAACTTAATAAATACCAAATTGCAAAATTAGCTTTTGATATAGAAAGAAAAGAGCTTACATATTTAGGTGGCAAGCAAGATCAATATGCAGCTGCTTTTGGGGGGATAAATTGGATAGAATTTAAAAAATCCGGAGAGGTTAGGGTTATTCCTCTGAAATTACCGAAAAAGACAATTAGAAATTTAGAAAAATCTTTAATTTTATTTAAAATAGGCAAAAGAAAATCTTCGGAAGAATTAATGAAAGAGCAGATTAAAAATACTAAAACAAAAAAAGAAACAATTAAAGCCTTATGCGAAACTAAAAAAATTGCTTTTGGAATGAAGAAGGTTTTGTTTGATTCTAATTTAGAAGAGTTCGGGAGATTATTAGATAAAGCTTGGCAATTAAAGAAAAAATTTAGTTCTTTGATTTCTAATAAGAGAATCGACTTTGTTTACGAAAAACTAAAGGGAAAAGGAGCTTTGGGGGGAAAAATTTGTGGAGCTGGCGGAGGGGGTTTTATGTTGATATTATGCGAACCCAACAAAAAAAATGAATTAGTAAAAGAAATTAGAAAACTTAAACTAAAGCCAATTTCTTTTAAATTTGAATTTTCAGGCCTTTTAGTTAAAAAATTAAATAAGGTATTTAAATTGGAACAAAATTAATGAAAAGAGCAATTTTTTTAGATAGGGACGGAGTCATTAACAAAGAAAAGGGATATGTCCATAAAATTGAAGATTTTGAATTTGAAAAAAATGCTCTGCGAGGCTTAAAAGAAATTGACTTTAATAAATTTTTAGTTTTTTTAATTTGTAATCAAGCAGGTATAGCCAAAGGCTTTTATTCAACAAAAGATTTTAAAAAGTTAGATTCTTGGTTGAGAGATTTTTTATTAAAAAAAGGAATAAAAATTCAAAAAACTTATTTCTGCCCCCATCATCCCGAGGCGGAAATTAAAAAATATCGCAAAAAGTGTTCTTGTAGAAAGCCAGAAATTGGCTTGCTTCTCAGGGCCAAAAGAGAATTTAATTTGGATTTAAAAAACTCATTTTTTATTGGAGATAAAACTTGTGATATTTTAGCCGGCAAAAGGGCAGGATGCAAAACTATTTTGGTTAAAACCGGTTATGCTGGGGAAGATAAACTGTTTTGTGTTGAACCTGATTTTAAAGCAAAAGATTTATTAGAAGCTGTAAGATTAATTAAAAATATAGAAAAACCTAAAAAACTTACTTGATATTTATTAGGCTTATTGGGCAATATCTTTTAGGTTGCGATTCGAAAAAATTTTTGTTATTTTTTTATTGCCGAAAATGAGTAAACGTAAAGAATTGTGGTTTTATCTAGTCCCTGTGTTTTTAGATGTTTTGACTTTGATTTTTTCTTTCTTTTTGGCCTATATTCTGCGTTTTAAATTCGGCCCCACAGCTTTGGGTTATGGATTTAAGATTCCATTTTCGGAGTATGTTAGGTTTTTGATTTACCTTATGCCTATCTGGATTATTACCTTTGCTTCTCTGGGGCTTTATTCTTTTGATTTTAAGGGAAGATTTTATCCTGAGTTCATTCGAATTTTTTTTGGAACCTTAGCAAGTGTAGTTTTAAGTTTAAGTATTATTTTTTTGGCGAAAAGAACTGATTTTTCTAGATTGCTTTTAATTTATCTGTGGCTTTTGAGTTTCGTTTTAGTTGTTAGTGAAAGACTTCTTATAAGGTTAATTCAGCGTTTTCTTTTGAATTTGGGTTTTGGCCAAAAAAGAGTTCTAATTTTAGGAGACAATAAAGAAGCTCGTCGCCTAAAAGAGGTTTTTGATAAATTTTCTCATTTGGGTTTTAAAGTGATGGAAATCGTCCCCCTTGATTTGCCTTTAAGAAAATTGATTTTAAAAGTTGATAAATTAAAAATTGATAGCATTGTCCAAGCAGAAAAAGAAATTAGCAGGGAACATGCTTTATTTTTAGAGGAGCTAATCAGAGAAAAAGGAATAACCCTACATTTTATCCCTGATTTATATGAGATTTCAGTTGCCAGGGTGGAAATAGATTCTTATGGCGGAGTGCCTCTTTTAACAGTAAAAAAGACTCCTTTGGAAGGATGGGGGAGGATAATTAAAAGGATTTTTGATATTGTAGTGTCTTTTATTCTTTTAATACTTTTTTCTCCACTTTTTTTAATAATTGCAATAGCAATAAAGCTTGATTCAAAAGGTCCTGTTTTTTACAAACAACAACGGGTAGGGAGAGATGGCTTATTTTGGTTTTATAAATTTCGCTCAATGGTAGAAAATGCCGATGAGCTCAAAAAGAAGCTTTTGAAATATAGTGATCGAAAAGGCCCCTTATTTAAAATGAAGAATGACCCAAGAATTACAAGAGTTGGGAAATTTTTAAGAAAGACCCGTCTTGATGAACTTCCTCAACTTCTTAATGTTTTAAAAGGAGAAATGAGTTTAGTCGGCCCAAGGCCTCATATCCCAGAAGAAGTGGCTCAATATAAAAGTCATCACAGAGAAGTTTTAGCAATTAAACCAGGAATCACGGGATTATCTCAGATTTCTGGAGCAAGTGATTTGGATTTTGAAGAAGAAGTAAAATTAGATGTTTATTATATTAGAAATTGGAGTTTTTGGCTTGATATTATTATTCTTTTAAAAACAATTATAGTTGTTTTAACTGGTAAAGGAGCTGCATGATAAAATTTAAGTTTTAAATTATTTAAAAATTTATGAAAATAGCATTAGCTCATGAATATCTAATTAAAAGAGGGGGCGCAGAGAGAGTGATTTTAGACTTACTTGATGCGTTTAAAGACCCCCCCATTTTTACATATCTTTTAGATAGGGAGAAATTGCCGGATAAACTAAGAGTAAAGCCAGACATTTATGTCTCTTTTTTGAATAATTATCCTTTTTCTAAACGCTTCTATAAGCTTCTTTTTCCTTTGATGCCCTTGGCTTCAGAAAGTTTTGATTTTTCTGGTTTTGATGTCGTATTAAGCTCTACTCATCAATTTATGAAAGGAATTATTGTGCCCCAAGATACATTGCACATAAGCTATATTCATACTCCGACAAGATTTTTATGGCTTGAAAGAAGAGAGCCCTTTTTGTTTAAGGGCTTATTTAAAAGTTTAAGAGAATGGGATTTTTTGGCAGCCCAAAGACCAGATGTAATTTTAGCAAATAGCAAAAATGTTGCTCGAAGAATCAAAAAATATTACAGAAGAAAAGCAAAAGTTCTTTATTGTGGGATTGATACTAAAAAATTTTATATTTCTGAGCCAGAAGATTATTTTTTAGTAGTTTCTAGACTTGAGCCTCATAAAAAAACAGATTTAGCAGTAGAAGCATTTAAAAAATTGCCTTATAAACTGAGAATTGTGGGAGAGGGTTCGGAATACAAGAAACTGAAAAAAATGGCTGAGGGTTCAAACAACATAGAATTTTTAGGATTTGTCCCTGATAGCGAATTGACAGAGATTTACTCAAAAGCTTTAGCTTTGGTTTTTCCCCAAGAAGAAGATTTTGGCCTAGTTCCTTTGGAAGCCCAGGCCTCAGGAAGGCCTGTAATTGCTTTTGGAAAAGGAGGAGCTCTGGAGACAATAAAGGAAGGAGAAACAGGGATTTTCTTTAAAGAACAGACCCCATCTTCTTTACAAGAGGCAGTTAAAAATTTCGACCCCAAAAAATTTACCCCTTCAAAGATTAGAAAATGGGCTGAAAATTTTAGTAATACAGTTTTTAAAAATAATATAAAAAAGATTGTAGAAGAAGAATACAGGAAATTTAAAGAAGGCCGTTGAGAGTTTTTATGATATAGGTTTTCATTTTAGTGGCGTCCTCTAAATTTGGTAATAAATGAATGTTGAAAGAAATTATTGTTGGGAATAAGTCTTAAATTATTTGCCATTCTAAAATTAGTCATTTTTTAAAATTTTCTTACATCTTTTATCTTAAAATTCTGAGGCTAATTAACTAATAATGATAAACCTTGTTATTTATGGTAAATTATTCTTAGGATGAAGGAGAGAAAACCTATCGATGGAATTATTGGTCCTGTATTTCAGAAAGCTTCTGAGGTCGATTGGGAGGAAGTGGAGGAGGAGTGGGAGGAGCTAACAGGAAGAAAACTTAAATATTCCTGGTGGAGAGGGTTTTTGCTATGGCTTTTACTTGTAGGAGTCTTTGCTTATTTACAAGCAGCTTTTTTTAATCTTTATTTTTCAAGACCCTATTTAGAAAAAAAAGTTTCCCAGGTTGCTTTATTGGCAAAAGAAGAGAATTTAAAAGATTTTGATTTCCAAAAAATTGAGCGGCTAAAAGCCAATTTTTTAGATTTAAAAGGAGAAGTAGATAAAAAAGGTCAGTTTTTTGTGTTTTTAAGCTTTAATCCTCTTTTTGAAGATGAAGTTTTGGATTTATCAAGGATTTTATTAGCTATAGAACGAATAAATTCTTTGGAAAATTTAGCAAGCAGGAATGTGAAAAAAGGGCCAGAGACTTTTTGGAGGTTTAAATTTTATTTGTGGATAGCAAAAAGCTATATAAAAGATATAAGAAAAGCTCTTTCTTTAACAAAGGAACCATCTATTAGGGGTTATTCTTTGTTAGCCAATGCCAAACTTAAAGAATTAGAAAATTATTTAAAAGGCATTGATAAAAATTTAAAAGAACTTTTATGGCTTTCAGGTCAAATTGAACCCAAAAGATATCTTTTATTATTTGCAAATAATAAAGAGGAAAGAAATTGGGGTGGCTACACAGGGACCTACGGAGAGCTTCAAATAGACAAAGATAAAATTAATTTTTTTCTGAAAGACATTTATTATTTAGATTGGTTAGTAAGAAAGGATAATGTTTTTAACCCACCAAAACCAAAAGAAGCGGATTCGATTCCTTCTGGGCTCGCATCAGGTCTCGATGTATTTTTGGAGGCTTTTAAAAAAGTAATGCCGGAGGATAAATATATATGGTGGTTTTTAAGAAATGCACCAATTAGTTTAGATTTCAAAACAAATGCCCAGAGAGCAAGTTGGTTTTATGAAAAAATTCATAAACAGGGGAAGGTTGATGGAGTTATACTTTTAACCCCAGATTTTGTGCTAGATATTTTAAAAATTATAGGCCCCATTGAGATGTCTTCTTATGGGGTAACAATTTCTTCTCAAAATTTTAGAGATGTCATTGAGTATAAAGTAGAGATAGATAATCCTTTCAAAAGAGGGGATAGAACCCAAAGCCCAAAGCAGATTCTTTCAGATTTAGCCCCATTATTTTTAGAAAGAGTGAAAAATACTTCTCTTGAGAACAAAAAGAAAATTTTTGAGGCGATTTTAAAGAACTTAAAAGAAAAGCAAATTATTGCTTATTTTGATAACGCCCAAGTTGAAGAAATAATTGAAGCATATAATTTTGGAGGAACTCTCAGAGATTATCCTTATGATTATTTATCTTTGTATACGAGCAATTTTAATGGTCGAAAATGCTCTTTAAACATAGAGAGGAATATAACTATCTCTTCTGTACTAACTGAGTCAGGCAAAATTAAAGACACGCTATCAATAGAGTTTTTTTATAAAGAAAATCCATCTCTTTTTGGAGGAAGGGGGGATTTTTTAGTTCAGATTGCTTTGCCCAATGATGTTTCTATAAAAAAGATGCTTAGGAATGGCGAGGATTTTAATGAAGATATCATTTTTTCTGAAGAAAAAAACAAAAAAGTTTTACTTTTCCCAATGCACCTTGAGCCTTTTGGAAGAATAAATTTTCAATTCGAATATGAGCTAGAAGAAAAAATAAATGATAGATGGGGATTGCTTTTCCAGAAGCAACCAGGGATAGAAGAGATTAATTTTCAATATAATTTTTCTTCAAGCAAGGCATTTAGAGCCCCCGGAGGCGTTAACAGAAAAACAATTTTAAGAAAAGACGAAGAGTTCCAGATATTTTTTTAAAAAAGTTGATTTTTTATCTAAAAAATGTTATACTTTATAATAAATGAGGAAAGGAGGGGCCAGAAGGAAATTAAAATTTTTAAGATTTTTTTTAATAGCAATTTTTTGTTTTTTCTTATATTTTTCTTTTTTAGCATATTCTTTTTCTAAGGATGTGAAAAACAAAAAGAATTCTAATATTGCTAAAAATTTAAATGAAGAACTCTTAAAAGTCCCCCAAGAAAATTTATATCTTTATAATCAGTTATTTTCAGAAAAGCTTGCTAAATCTAAAATTTTAAATTTTCCGGAAGCCGAAGCCAGTGAGGATATTTCACAGAATTTAATTAGAGCAGACCAGGGATGGTCTGACGGCACTATTAATTCTTCAAAAAAGATTGTTATTGTACTTTCCCAGCAAAAAATTTATTTCTATGAAAACGGAGCTTTAATTAAAGAATCTATTATTTCTTCGGGTAGTCCCTACACGCCCACTCCCCAAGGAAATTTTAAAATTTTTTCAAAAGCCTTAATGGGTTATGGCAGGGGAGAAAACGGAGAAATCTGGGCAATGCCTTATTGGTTGGGAGTTGTGGGTGGAGTCGGCATTCATGCTTTGCCATATATAAATGGAGTTAAAGAATCCGCCTCTTCTTTGGGTCAACCAATTTCTCACGGTTGCATTAGGCTTCCTGATGAGGTAGCAGAATGGGCTTATAATTGGGCCCATATAGGTTTGCCTGTGAGCATTCAATGGTAAAATTATTTAGTGATTAATTTTTTAATGGCTAATCAACGATTTAACAATAAAAAATTTAAAAAATACAAAAAATCAGGGGACTAGCAAAGAAATTTTTAAAAATTAAATAATTCTAAAATATTATTAAAATTGGCCTTTTTAAATATAACTTGAAAAAATACAAGATATTTTGTATACTCACAAGCATAGAAATTTTAATTTTTTTATGGCTGTTCCTTTTTCTGTGATAGCAAAAAAATTAAAAATGGAAGGCCCTCGTTTAAGGAGGGAATTAAGGCGTTTAAAAATTGAGGGGCTTGACCCAAAGGCTGATTTTTTTAAAAAAGAGATAGCTCTAAGGATAATTGGTTTTTTAATGGGTTCTTTAAAAAAACCTCCTTTTAAGATAAAAGCCAAAGAAGACAAGGAAGAAAAGAGTAAAGATGTAATTTATCTACCATCTTCAATTAGTGTTAAGAATTTGGCAGGAGTGCTTAAAATACCTGTTACTGATTTGCTCAAAAAGATTCTTAAAGAGGGGTTGACAGTTAATTTAAATCAATCTTTGGATTTTGAAACCGCTTCCTTAATAGCTGCAGATTTTGGGAAAGAAGTTGAGCTTAAGGAGGAGATAGAAGAGAGAGAAGAAACAGGAGAAGGAAGAGGCGAAATGCGAGCTCCTATAGTAGTAATTATGGGGCATGTAGACCATGGTAAGACAACATTGTTAGATTATATAAGAAAGACAAAACTCGCCCAAAAAGAAGCGGGAGGAATTACCCAGCACATTGGTGCTTATCAAGTAGAAGTGATTTCAGATGGAGAAAAGAAAAAAATTACTTTTATTGATACCCCTGGACATGAGGCTTTTTCCCACCTTCGTTCCCTAGGGGCAAAAGTTACTGATTTAGCAATTATAGTAGTTGCCGCAGACGATGGTGTCAAACCACAGACTATTGAAGCAATTGATCATTGTAAAGCAGCAGGCGTTCCTATAATTGTAGCAATTAATAAAATTGATAAAAAAGGAGCAAATCCTGAAAATGTTAAGAAACAATTAGCAGAAATAGGGCTTTTGCCTGAGGAATGGGGAGGGACCGTGCCAACTTGCGAAATCTCTGCTAAGTATGGGAAAAATATTGATGAACTATTAGAATTAATAGTTTTGACAGCAGAGATTTATGATATTAGGGGCGAGAGACAAGGAAACGGTGAGGGAGTGGTGATTGAATCCCACTTAGAGCAAGGTAGGGGGCCTTTAGCTACTATTATTTGTTTAAATGGTATTTTCAAAGAAAGCGATATCATTGTGGCAGGTAAGTCATGGGGGAGGATTAAAAAAATTGAAGATGAGAATTTGAGACCGAAAGAGAAATTATTCCCAGGTGAGCCTGCTAGAATTTTTGGCTTTAAGTCTTTACCGATCCCTGGAACCAAGATAAGGGTAGTTAAAAATAAAAAAGAAGCTTATGATTTGATGGAGGAATGGGAGAAAGAATTTAGGGCAAACGCTCCGAGGCCTATCTCTTCTATTAAAAGTGAAAAAACATTGCCAATTATAATTAAAGCAGATACCCAAGGAAGCTTAAATTCACTAAAAACTTCTTTAGAGAAAATGATTGAGGAGGATATAAAAATAAAAATTATTCATAGCGGCGTTGGTAATATTTGTGAATCTGATATTTATTTAGCCTCTGTTTCAAATTCTATAGTTTTCGGTTTCAGGGTTAAAGAAGATATGCCAGCTAAAAAATTAGCAGAGCAGCGGAATGTTAAAGTGGAAATTTTTGAGGTTATTTATGATCTTTTAGAAGAAGCAAGAAAGATGCTAAAAGGAGTTGGCTTGGAAGAGGAAGAAAAAGCAGAAGGAGCCGCTGATGTTTTGAGGATATTTAGTAAAAAGATTGTTGGTGCAGAACTTATTAAGGGGGAAGTCTTTGTGGGAGCAAAATTTAAAATTATGCGTGGAGGAAAAGAAATAGGCGAAGGGGAAGTTGCTTCTTTGAGAATTTTTAAAGAGGAAGTTGAAAAGATTGATAAACCTGCTACTCAATTTGGTCTGGGCATAAAGACTAAAACTACACTTAAGGAAGGAGATAAACTTGAGTTTTTTAAATAAAAAAATGTCAAAATTAGAATTTTATTATTTACTTTTTCCGATAATAATTTTCTGGCTTTTTTTAGTTTTTATAGAAAGAAAACTCCTTTTGGGCAATTTAGTTTTATTTTTTATACTTTTGATTAGCTGGTATTTTGAAAGAGCGGGTTTTTTACCCTATATTTTTCTTCTTATTTTTGGGTTTGAAATTATTTTAACTTTTGTAGTTTATGGAGAAGAATTGGGAAAATTCTTTAAAAAAGGTTTTGCAAGAAGCGCTAATTATTTAAAGCTTTCGGAATCAATTAGAGATTTTTTAGAATTTGCAAGGGAAGAGAAATTAAAGGGGATATTGGTTTTTAAAAGAAAAGACAATCTTGAAGCTTTTATAGAAACAGGCGAGAGGATAAAAACAAAGGTTGACCCTTTGGTTTTGGCTCAGATTTTTGGGGAAGATTCGCCTTTAAGGAAAGGGGCTGTTATTATAGAAGGAGATGAAATTGTTGCAGTAAACGCAATTCTTCCCCAAAGAGCACCTTTTTATTTGAGCATGCTTGAACGTAAAGCTTTAGCCTTGTCTCAGATTGTAGATGCTTTAATTTTAGTGTTCGAAAAAGAAAAAATCTCTCTTTTTTTAGAGGGTGAAGGAGTAGAAGTAAATCCAGAAAGAGTAGAGGCCATATTTAAAACGTTCAATTTATCAAAAAAGATAAAACTTTCTTAAATTTAGTTTTCAAAGATTTTTCAGAATAATTATTTTGGGGATATTTATTTGCGCTAATATATTTTTCATGTGCTATAATTAAAAACAATGGCAGATTTTATAACTCCATTTGAAGATTTTGGGTTTGTGCCTCATGAAAAAGGTCTTGAACCTACACGGAGAAGAGTAGACACAATTGTGACTTCGGAATTGATAGAAGACCTAAAACGAAGGCTTTTTTCATCTAAAAAAAGAACAAGGCTAGCTGCGGCATGGGAAATAAGGCAAATAAAAGATAAGAGGATTTTGCCATTATTAAAGAAAGCCCTTTTTTCAGAAGAAGACCCTCATATTCTATCTGAAATTGTTTCTGCCTTTCTTTATTATCCCGAAAAAGAAGCAATTTTAGAATTGTCTCGTTTTGCTTTTCAGGTTAAGGAAATAGATTTGCGAAAGAAAGTTATATGGGTTTTATCTCATTTTCATTCTTCAAAAGAAGCACTTGATACTTTGCACACATTATCATTGACTGATCCTGAACCCTCTGTTCGCAAAGAAGCCGTTTTTGCTTTGGGAGAAATAGCTAATCCAGATAGAATCGGCACTTTAAGAGAAGTTTTACTAACTGATGAAAATGCTGATGTAAGAAAAATGGCGATCTGGGCAATAGGCGAATTAAAAGAAGGGGGAGTAGATTTAGTAATTAATTCATTAAAAGAAGATGACTCAAAAGAGGTTAGGAGAGAAGCAGCTTGGGTATTGGGAAAAAAGAGATTAGAGAGCGCTCTTTCTTCATTGATAGATGGATTAAAAACAGAAACTGACCAGAAAGTAATTGAAGTCATCTTATGGGCAATAGCCCAAATTTCGCCTAAGAGCTTATCAAAAATAGAATTTTTATTTAGCGATAATTTTGATGAGAGAGTTAAGGCAGAGTATCTTTGGCTTTTGGGAAGGTGCAAAATAAAAAAAGTGCTAAAAAAAATAATTAAAAAATATCTAGGTTCTTCTAAAATTGTGAAAAGGGCGATGATATGGGCGCTTACTCAAATAGGGGGAAGAATTGCTTTTTCTAATCTTAGGAGATGGTATAAATTGGAAAAAGATAAGGACCTCAAAGAAAAAATAATGTGGGCAATTGGTCGTCTGGGTAAGAGGTAGTTTGTAGTAAAAATTTTTAATATATTTTGGTTTTTAGTTATTTGAGTAATATAAAAGGGCATAATTGAGTTCAACTTGGTTTGAGTTAATATATTTTCACTTTATCAAAAACACTCCTTTTTAATGATTCTTTGAAAGGAGGACTTTTTGGTATGATTCTCTTTTTCATTTTATCTTCTTCAGAGAGGGTTTTGTTTCAATGTTTTTTCTCTTGACACGATTTTTTTGTTTTTTTAATATAGTGATAGATCTCTGAAACCTGAACCTTGAAAATTTAAAGAATATTGAATTTTGGCATTTTTACTGCTTCCAAGCTCTCTTTGGTGAAGAGTTTGATCCTGGCTCAGGGTGAATGCTTGAGGCGTACCTAATGCATGCAAGTCGATCGCTTGCAAAAGCGAGGCAAACGGGTGAGTAATATTTGGGAACCTGCCTCGATCCGGGAAATAACCCTGCGAAAGCGGGGCTAATGTCCCATGACCTCCTTTATCTTATGGTAAAGGAGTAAAGCTTTTGCGGATCGAGAGGGGCCCAAATCCCATCAGCTAGTTGGTAGGGTAAAAGCCTACCAAGGCGATGACGGGTAGGGGCGCTGAGAGGCTGGACCCCCACACCGAAACTGAGACACGGTTCGGACTCCTACGGGAGGCAGCAGCAGGGAATATTGCGCAATGGGCGAAAGCCTGACGCAGTGACGCCTCGTGAGGGATGAAGGCCTTCGGGTTGTAAACCTCATTAGTCTGTCAGCAAATCTTGAGCGACAGACGAAAGCCCTGGCTAACCACGTGCCAGCAGCCGCGGTAATACGTGGAGGGCGAGCATTACCCGGATTTATTGGGCGTAAAGAGCGCGTAGGTGGCCTAGTGGATTTAGGGTTAAATTCTCAAGCTCAACTTGAGAACCGCTCTAAATATCGCTAGGCTAGAGATTAGGCTGGGTAACCGGAACTCGTGGTGTAGGGGTGAAATCCGTTGATATCACGAGGAACGCCGAAAGCGAAAGCAGGTTACTAGTCTATATCTGACACTCAAGCGCGAAAGCGTGGGGAGCGAACCGGATTAGATACCCGGGTAGTCCACGCCGTAAACGATGGATGCTAGCTGCAGGAAGAGTCGGCCCTTTCTGTGGCGAAGGTAACCCATTAAGCATCCCGCCTGGGGAGTACGGCCGCAAGGCTAAAACTCAAAGGAATTGGCGGGGGCCTGCACAAGCGGTGGAGCGTCTGGTTTAATTCGAAGACAAGCGAAGAACCTTACCAGGACTTGACATCTAGCCTATGCCTTTAGGGAAACCTAGAGACTTAGTGGCTAGACAGGTGCTGCATGGTCCTCGTCAGCTCGTGCCGTGAGGTGTTAGGTTAAGTCCTCGAACGAGCGCAACCCTCATCCTTAGTTATATGTGTCTAAGGAAACTGCCCTGTATAACAGGGAGGAAGGAGGGGATGACGTGAGATCAGCATGGCCCTTATGTCCTGGGCGACACAGGCGCTACAATGGCCATTACAAAGGGTTTGCGAAGCTGTAAAGCGGAGCTAATCCCAAAAAGATGGCCCCAGTTCGGATTGAGGTCTGCAATTCGACCTCATGAAGCTGGAATCGCTAGTAACCGTGGATCAGCCACGCCACGGTGAATACGTTCTCAGGCCTTGCACACACCGCCCGTCACGTCACGGAAGCTCTGGGTGCCGGAAGTCCGATTTCAAATCGGACCATGGCAAACAGAGTGACTGGGACGAAGTCGTAACAAGGTAGCCGTAGGGGAATCTGCGGCTGGAATTCCTCCTTAGTTAGTTTTAAGAGCCGACCCTTGGTTTGACCAAGGACTCACATGCAAGGATAGTTCTTGCTAAATTACTAGTTGAGAGACTTGGAAGCAGTGAAAAAGCCAAAATTTTTTTCTCTTTATAAAATTAATTGTTGTTAATAATATTTTTATTTTTGCTATAATTATTGGGGAGGGGCAATGAAAAATATTGCAAATCCTACATTTTACTTTTTTTGGTATAGGATTGTTCCTAAAGAAATATTTTTTTATTTTAATATTTTACGATATAAACTCTTAGATTTATTTTCTATTCCGATAATTTTAAATACTTTTTTTGAGCCTTGGAAAAGGGATATAATTCATGTCCCTCACGCCTCTCTGGAAGTACGTTTTCATATATGGATGCTGAATATGGTTTCGCGATTTATTGGAGCAACGCTTAGATTTATTGTGATTATAGGATTTTGTTTAGCTATGATTGTCTATTTATTTGTTTTTATAAGTGTTCTTTTTTTCTGGCTCTTTTTCCCTTTAATTTTAATAGGTTTAACGAGCCTTGGGATATATTATTTAATATTAGGCTTAAATCATGCAAATTTTTAGCTCAATGAAAGTTGATTTTTCTAAAACTTATCTTTCTTCTCTTTTAAGCCTTGATAATAAAATTAATAGTTCCATTTTTAAGATTTTCTCTTATTTAAGTTCTATTTTTGGGATTTTGGCTTTATTTTATATTACGATAGGAGAGTTTATATGGCCTTCTTATCTTTATAAAGCTCTTTCTTGTTTTTTGTTGGTTACTTTTCTTATAAATTTAGGATATTTAGGATATTATGGTTTTTTAAAGAATTTTTTAAGCAAAGTCCATTTTATATCTGACAATTTGGCAGATTTTTTAGAACTTGCTTTATATAGGGATTTGAAAGAATATAAAGAAGCGATTTATTCCTCAGATTTAGGCTTGGAGCTCTTAAAATATCCTGAAATAAATCTTTTTTTGTGGAGACTAGAAATAGATACATCTTGGCTTAGGGATGTTTTGTTTAAAAATAAAGGCACCCTCCTTAAAATGGAAGATTTGCTTTATAGCGCATTTTTAATTGCTTTGTCTTTGGGGAAAAGTCAAATTGATAAATATTCTTTATTTTTAGCACTTTTAAGGAAAGACCCCTTTTTAGCCTCTTTAGTAAACAAAGAAAATATAGAAGAGTTTGACCTTTTTTTGCTTGCTAAATGGTTTGATGAAAAAAAGGAAGGCTTTTTTGACTTAAAATTTACTGGGGGAATAGCAAAAGATTGGGCTGTTGGTTATTCTCCTTTACTTGATAGATTTGCCTATAATTTGGCTTTTGCTGCTTTAGAAAACTGGGAGATTTTGGCTCATAAAAATTTAAAAGAAGATTTAAAGAAAGTGCTTTTGGAAAGTAGGCGTGGCAATATATTATTAGTTGGAAGACCAGGAATAGGTAAGCGTTCTTTGGCTATTGCTTTGGCAAAAGATTTAGCAGAGGGCAAATGCCCTTATAGTTTAGCTTATAAAAGAATTTTAGAGGTCCAAATGGACCAGCTTTTTACCGTAGGTAAAGATGCTGCCGGTATTAGGGGGCTTTTTGGAGAGATAATAGATGATGTTTATAGAGCAGGAGACGCAATTTTATATTTTGATGATTTTTCTGTGGTGATTGGAGGAGGAGAGGCCTTGGGAAAGGCAGATTTAAGTGATTTAATTATTCCTTATTTAAAAGACCCTCGTTTTAGGATTATTGCGAGTATATCTCGTTCTGATTTTGAGCATTATGTTTCTAGAAAAGAGGCACTACTTGAAGAATTTAATGTAATTGAGGTAAAGGAGCCAACGTATTCGGAAAATATTTTAATTTTAGAAGGCTTGGCGGCAATAATTGAGGGGGAAACCTCAGCACTCTTTTCTTATTTAGCTCTAAAACAAATTCTTGATTTATCTCATAGATATATTTGGCAAGAACCTTTTCCTTTAAAATCTATCCATTTGCTTGAAAAGGTAGCCCAGAATTCATTATCAAAGGGAATTAATTTGATAAGAAAGGAGGTTGTATCTGATGCTTTTGAAGAAATTACTAAAATTAAAGTTGGGAAGATAAAAACTGAGGAAAGAGGAAAGCTTATTAATCTTGAGAAGATTTTACACCAACGTGTTGTAGATCAGGATGAAGCAATTAAAGCCATAGCAGAAGCAATCAGAATGAGGCGTGCAGAAGTTACCCTTGAGAGCAGAAAGCCCATAGGAAGTTTTTTGTTTTTGGGACCAACAGGTGTTGGCAAAACCGAAACAGCAAAAACATTGGCAGAAACATATTTTGGGTCAGACCATTTAATGATTCGCTTTGATATGTCCGAGTATCAAAATAAATTTGATGTTTATCGATTTATAGGGGACCCAAAAAGCGGTTTGCCTGGACAACTTGTTGAGGCAGTAAAAAATAATCCTTTCGCTTTGATTCTTTTAGATGAAATAGAAAAGGCACATCCTGATATTTTAAATTTGTTTTTGCAAGTACTTGATGAAGGTTTTATCACTGATGTTTTTGGTCAAAAAATATATTTCACAAATCATTTAATAATTGCAACTTCTAATGCTGGTTCTAATTTTCTGGTTTCCCTTTTGCAAAAGAATTTGTCATATCAACAAATTACTAGCGCCTTGTCAGACTTTTTGATTAAAGAAGGAATTTTTAAGGCAGAATTTTTGAATCGCTTTGATAAGATAATTTATTTTAAGCCTCTCACAGAGAATGAATTATTTGAAATAGCAAAATTAAAAATTTCAGCACTTTCAAGGGAACTTTATGAAAGAAAAAGATTAGAACTCGAGGTTGATGAGGGGGCTTTAAGAATTCTTTCAAGAATGGGGTATAAACCAGAATTCGGAGCAAGAGAATTAGAAAGAGTGATAAGAGAGAAAATAGAGGCCTTAGTTGCTAAAAGAATTATTGAAAAAGGAATAGAAAGGGGGAAGTTGGTGATAACATCAAATGATTTAAAGAATCAATAATTTTTCTCTTGACATAATGTAAAGTATACTTTACACTTTTAATTGATGCCAAACATAAGAAAAAAGAGGTTAGAGCTGAATTTGACCCAGGAGGAATTGGCTAAAGAATTGGGCATTTCTCGTCAAAGTCTTCATGCTTTAGAGAAAGGCATATCAGAGCCATCTTTTGAGTTAGTTAGAAAATTGGAAAACTTTTTCAAAACTTCTTGGCACAAACTTTTTCCTGAGTTTTGTAATAATAATACTTTATATTTTCAAACTAAAAAGGAGGAGCCTATGAGAGAATTTTTTGAAGATTTTAAAACCTATTTTACACCTTTCTCTGATTGGGATTTAGAGACCCGATTTAGAAAATTTTCCAATTGGCCTCGGGTTAATTTAAGAGATGAGGGTGATGTATTTGTGCTTGAAGCAGATTTACCTGGTTTTTCGAAAGAAGATGTGGCTTTGGAGGTAAGAGAAAGGAGCATTACAATTAGGGGAGAACGAAGAAAGGAGGAAGAGGTTAAAAAGAAAAGCTATTTTTATCATGAAGCTTGTGCTTCCAAAATCGAGAGAGTAATCTCATTGCCTGAGCCCATTAACACAGAAGAAGTTAAAGCTGAGTTAAAAGATGGGAGATTAAAGGCTATACTTCCAAAATTAGATAGCAAAGGACAGGGAAGAGTTATTAAGCCAGAATAAATTAAAAACTAACTTTTTCAATATGAAATGTGAAAGATGTGGTAAGAAGAAAGCCACTGTTAAAATTACAAGAATTACATCCGAAGGCTTAAAAACTGAAAATTTATGTCCTGAATGTGCTCAAAAAGGAAGAGATGATTTTGGTTTTGGGTTTTCAGATTTCTTCTCAGACTTTCTAGGAGACTCTTTTTCTTTAGGAAAAGAAGAACCAAAAGAAGAATTTGAAATTGAAGAATTTTTTTCAGAGAGACTGAAAGAAATTATTGAGAAAGCAAAGAAAGAGGCACGATATAATAAAAATGAAAGTGTGGACACAGAACACTTACTTTTGGCATTGCTAGAAGATGACGTGGCTTCAAGAATTATTAATAAAATAGGAGATAAAGAAAGAATCAGAAAGGAAGTTAATGTTTTTTTAAAAGAGCACCAAGGTAAAGAAGAGCCCAGAGAGGTAGAATTGGCGCCTCGCTCAAATAAAGTTTTAGACCTTGCTTACCAAGAAGCATATGATTTAGGCCATTCCTATGTAGGGCCTGAACATTTGCTTTTAGCTTTGAGAAGGGAAGAAGAGGGGGTGGCAAGTCAAATTTTAGGGAATCAAGGTATTACTTATGAGCGTTTGAAAAACTTAGTAAAAACTTTAATTGGCGAGGGAGAACGTAAAGAAGCTGTTAAAAGTCCTACACCTGTCCTTGATGAATATTCAAGAGATTTAACAAAAGAAGCCAGAGAAGGAAAGATTGACCCGGTAATTGGAAGAGAGAAAGAGATTGAGACAACAATTGAGATTTTATCAAGGAGAACTAAAAATAATCCTGTTTTGATTGGCGAACCAGGGGTGGGGAAGACTGCTATTGTTGAGGGGTTGGCAACAAGGATTGCCAAAGGCGATGTTCCTCATACTTTACAAGGAAAAAGAGTAGTTGCTTTGGATATTTCTTCAATTTTAGCCGGGACACAATTTAGAGGGCAATTTGAGGAAAGATTAAAGACAATTATAGATGAGATAAGAAAGAATTCAGATAGTTTAATTATTTTTATAGACGAAGTCCATATGATAGTGGGAGCAGGAGCAACAGGAGAGACCGGTTCCATTGACGCTGCAAATATGTTAAAACCCGCCCTAGCAAGGGGCGAACTCCATCTAATAGGAGCTACTACTTTAGATGAATATAGAAAATATATTGAAAAAGATGCCGCATTAGAGCGAAGATTGCAACCCGTTTTAATTCCTGAGCCCACGTTAGAGGAAACAATTCAAATCTTAAAAGGCTTGAGAGAAAAATATGAGCAACATCATAGAGTTAAGATTAGAGACGAAGCCTTGGCCGCAGCCGCGGAGCTTTCAGATAGATATATTTCAAATAGATTTTTGCCTGATAAGGCAATTGATTTGTTAGACCAGGCTTCTGCTAGGGTAAGACTTAGGGTTTCGGCTCAGCCAGAAAATATAAAGAGAATAGAAAGAGAGATAAAAGAATTAGAAAGGGAAAAGGATCAATCTGTAGCAGCCCAAGATTTTAGAAGGGCCGATGAATTGAAGAAGAAGATTGAGAAACTAAAAGAAGAGGCTAAAATTTTGGAGCAAAAATTTAAACTTGACCAAGCCACAGGCTACCCAGTAGTTACTGCTGAGTCAATAGCAGAAATTGTTTCCACTTTAACAGGGATTCCTATATCTCGGCTAAAAGAGAGTGAAAGAAAAAAACTTCTAAATTTAGAAGATAGAATTCATAGGCGTTTGGTTAACCAAGAAGAAGCAGTGAAAGCGGTATCTGAGTCGATTCGCAGAGCGCGAGTGGGGCTGAAAGACAGAAGAAGGCCAATTGGAAGTTTTTTATTTTTAGGCCCAACAGGTGTCGGCAAGACCGAGTTAGCAAAGACATTAGCAGAAATTCTCTTTGGAGATGAAGATTTATTAGTTCGTTTAGATATGTCTGAATATATGGAAAGACATTCTGTTTCTAGATTAATTGGCGCCCCCCCAGGTTATGTAGGATATGAAGAGGGAGGCCAATTAACAGAAGAAGTTAGAAGAAAACCCTATTCAGTTATTTTATTTGATGAAATAGAGAAAGCTCATCCCGAGGTTTTTAATATTTTGCTTCAGCTTTTAGACGAAGGTCAATTAACTGATGGCCAAGGAAGAAAGGTTGATTTTAAAAACACATTGATAATCCTTACTTCAAATATTGGTTCTGAATTAATTAGAATTCAGACAGAAAAAGAATCTGCTGCGAAAACCAAAGAAGAAAAAGAAAAGGTATATGAAGAAACAAAAAGAAAAATAGAAAGTAAATTAAGAGAATTCTTTAGACCTGAATTTTTAAATAGAATAGATGAAATAATTGTATTCCATCCTTTGGGCAAGGAGGAAATGTTAAAAATCGTAGACTTACAGCTTGATTTTACTAGGAGGATGCTACATGGTGAAGGATTAGAGTTGGTTGTAGATAAAAAAGTGAAAGAATATCTAGTTAATAAAGGCTATGACCCTCATTTTGGAGCCAGGCCTTTGAAGAGGCTTATCCAGACAGAAATAGAGAATTCTCTTGCAAGAGAAATTCTAGAGGGAAAGTTCCAAAGAGGAGATGTAGTAGAAGTTTTTCTTGGCAAAGATGGTTTAGAATTTAAAAAAGTAAAGAAGTAATTGTTTCTTTGTAGTTTATAAAATAAGTATCTTGTTAATATTTTTTAGTTATTTTAAAATTTAAAAAGAATGATAATTTTATATAGGATTTTGCTTTTTTTGATTTTGCTCCCCCTGGGTATTTATTTTATAGTAAGAAGTGAACCAATGGTTAGAATTTTTGGCCACAATGATTTAGCAGAAAAATATTTGGGGAGAGGGGGAAGTTATTTATTTTGGAAAATTTTAGGAATTATCTGTATAATAATTGCTGTTTTATTTTTAGTTGGCTCTTTAGATTCAATATTCAATTTTAATAATAATATAGCTCCCCAGCTAGAAACCCAAATTCCCTAGATAAGAAATTTGGAATTAAAATTTAATTAATTAAAAAGTTTTCCACAATTTTTTTGTTTACATTGTAATTGGATAATATATATTTATTATTAGGTGAACTCTTTATAGCAAAAACCTTAAGGTAGGAGGTTTTTGTATAACAAGAGTTCTCCAATTGAAAACTAATAGTAAGGAGGTAAAATGTGGAACACTTGGAATACAGCTATCCAAGAAGCTTACAGAGAGATTTTTGTAAGATTAGGTAATTTTATCCCCGCTCTGTTTGGAGCAGTCGTTGTATTTTTAGTAGGTTGGCTAGTGGCATGGTTAATAGAAAGGTTGGTAGATCCTGTTTTGAGAGGAGTTTTAGATCCATTGTGGGAAGTCACAAAGCTTGAGAATTTAAGAAAAAAGGCAAAAATTGAGAGAGATGTTACTTCTTTGCTTGCGCGCTGTATTTTTTGGGTAATTTTTGCAGTAGTAGTTCTATCATCACTCCAGATTTTAGGAGTCCCTGGAGTTACATCTTTGTTTGAGAAAGTGATTGGCTATTTACCGCAAGTAGTAGCTGCTTTGGTGGTTTTAATTTTAGGTTTAGTGTTAGCCCATTTCTTGAAGCATGTTGTTAAAGCTACATTAGCTGCTTCTGATTTACCTTTTTCATCTTTATTGGGAGGTGTAACTTATTGGGCAATAGTTGTATTTGTGGTAATTGCAGTATTAGTACAACTTGGCATTGCTAAGGAATTATTAATGGTTATTTTCCAAGGAATTGTTGTAGCTTTAGCATTAAGCATTGGTTTGTCATTTGGTTTTGGAGGTCAAGAATGGGCTAAAAGGACCATAGACAAGGTTATCTCGGAGATGAGAGACAAAGACGAGGGCTCAAAAGAGGAAGAGATATAGTTTTTGAGATATTTTTTGGGGTTTGAGTATTTAAATTTGTTATAAGATTTTCTAGTAGTTTTTCTAGTATTGAGTGTTTAGTTTTTGGAAGAATATTTTGTGGTTTATATTTATAAATATTTAAGAAGTAGTTTTAAAACCTTTCTGGTAAGAAAGTTTTTACTTTCTTAAAATAGCCCCTTTTTAGATTTTTAAAAAATAAATAGATTTACCTAGTTTAAATTTTATTGTGATTTAAATTTTATTGTGGAATTTTTTGCTTGACAAGCCTTTAGGCTTTAAGGTAAAATCCGTATAGGAGATAATATGAATAAGGAAACTAACAAGGAGGCGACTTAGGCATGTCTTTAATTTAAAATTGAAGATATGCTTAAGTCTGACCTCCCAAGGGTCAGATTTTTTTGCACATTAAAAATTTAATCAAGTCCCTCTAGGGATGAATCCCTAGAATAAAGCGTAAGGCAAACGGTGGATGCCTAGGGAGTTTAGGCCGATGAAGGGCGTGGTAGGCTGCGATAAGCTCCGGGGAGTGGCCAAACACACTGTGATCCGGAGATTCCCGAATGGGGAAACCCAACTACCGTGAGGTAGTTACGCCGAGAATCTTTTGTTCTCGGCGAGGGCACCCGGCGAACTGAAACATCTCAGTAGCCGGAGGAAAAGAAAGAAAATTCGATTCCTTAAGTAGCGGCGAGCGAAAGAGGAAGAGCCTAAACCCTGATATTAAATCAGGGGGTTGAGGGAAACTCACAAAAGTTTTTAAATTGGCTAGCCGAATTTCTCTGGAAAGAGAAGCCATAGAAAGTGATAGCCTTGTAGGCGAAAGCCAATTTAAAGGCGAGAGTTTTCCCAAGTACTATCGGGCACGTGAAACCCGGTAGGAATCTGGGGCGGACAAGCCCTAAGGCTAAATACCTAAACTTCCGATAGCGAACTAGTACCGTGAGGGAAAGGTGAAAAGTCCCCCGGTGAGGGGAGTGAAATAGAACCTGAAACCGTTTGCCGACAAGGAGACGGAGCTCCAATGTTTCATTGGGGTGACGTCGTGCCTTTTGGAGAATGAGCCCACGAGTTATCTTCTGTCTTGAGTCTAAGCCTTTTTGGCGTAGGCGCAGGGAAACCGAGTCCGAATAGGGCTTAAAAGGCAGGAGATAGACCCGAAACCGAGTGAGCTACCCTTGGGCAGGGTGATCTCCATTTTTGGAGTGAGGCCCGTACCCGTGTCAGTGGCAAATGGCTGGGATGACCTGAGGGTAGAGGTAAAATGCCAAACGAACTCGGAGATAGCTGGTTCTCGCCGAAATATATTTAGGTATAGCCTTCTGCAAAAATCTTTTTGGGGGTAGAGCTCTGGATGGAGCAGATGGGGTTTCCCATCTTCTCCAACCAAACTACGAATACCAAAAAGATCCGCAGAGGAGTCAGAGCATAGGGGCTAAGCTCTATGCTCTAAAGGGGAATAGCCCAGATTGTCGTCTAAGGGCCCTAAAAGAAGCTAAGTGGAAAAGGAAGTCTTTCCCCCCAGACAGATAGGAGGTTGGCTTAGAAGCAGCCATCCTTTAAAGAAAGCGTAATAGCTCACTATCCCGAGGGGGAAGGCGCCGAAAATTTAACGGGGCTTAAGCTTCTTCCCGAAGACACAACTCTTCTAATATTTATTAGAAGAGGGTAGGCGAGCGTTTCCATCTCAGCGAAGTCCTGACGTGAGTCAGGGTGGAGAGATGGAAAGTGAGAATGTGGGCAAAAGTAGCGTACATCCTGATGAAAATTCAGGACCCCGAAAGCCTAAGGTTTCCTCCGCAACGTTCGTCGGCGGAGGGTTAGGCGGCCCTAATTGTGGCCCCGATGTCAAATCGGGGCGCAAGATGGACAAGCGGTTAATATTCCGCTTCTTCCTTAGATTTGCCTTATGGCGACACTCTAGGAGTCTTAATCTTCTTAAAGGAGTTGAAGTTTAAGAGTAACTAGAGGCTGGAAAAGTCATAAGGCGTCAAGTCTAAGGAATCCGTACCGCAAACCGCCACAGGTAGGTGAGGCGAAGAGCCTAAGGGGATCGGGATAACTCTTGGGAAGGAACTCGGCAAAAAAGTGGCCGTAACTTTGGGATATGGCCTGTCCGATAGCGCGAGCTCATCGGACCGCAGCGAATGATGCCCAAGCGACTGTTTAACAAAAACACAGGCCCCTGCGAAGCTGTAAAGCAATGTATAGGGGCTGACGCCTGCCCAGTGCTGGTTTGTCAAAAGTAAGGGTGAGTTTAGCATCTTGCTAAACAAGCCCTTGCTAGAAGCGCCAGTAAACGGCGGCGGTAACTGTGACCGTCCTATGGTAGCGAAATTCCTTGTCGGGTAAGTTCCGACCCGCACGAATGGCGTAACGACTTGGGCGCTGTCTCCCCAAGAGGCCCGGTGAAATTGCAGTGCCGGTAAAGATGCCGGCTATATGTGGCAGGACGGAAAGACCCCGTGGAGCTTTACTACACCTTGATATTGTCTTATCGATTTGGATGCGTAGAATAGGTGGGAGGCGCTGATCTTGTCATTCCGGTGACAAGGGAGCCGACAGTGAAATACCACTCTTCCAAATTGATAGGACTAACCTCTTAATAGGGGGACAGTGTCAGGGGGGTAGTTTGACTGGGGCGGTCGCCTCCTAAAAAGTAACGGAGGTGTCCAAAGGTTGGCTATCTAGCGATGGAAACGCTAGAGATAGTATAAGAGCACAAGCCAGCCTAACTGCGAGACCTACAAGTCGAGCGAGCGTGATAAAAATCACTTTGTGATTTTTAAACGCTCCGAGACGTTTAAATTTTGGCAACAAAATTTATTACGTCTTGAGAACCGAAAGGTGGGTCTAGTGACCCGACGCACTGGTTTGTCTTCCAGTCGGAGATCAACGGATAAAAGCTACCCCGGGGATAACAGGCTAATCTTCCCCGATAGTTCACATAGACGGGAAGGATTGGCACCTCGATGTCGGCTCAACGCATCCTGGGGCTGAAGAAGGTCCCAAGGGTCCGTCTGTTCGCCGGTTAAAGCGTTACGCGAGCTGGGTTCAAACCGTCATAAGTTTGGCGGCTTCCGATAGCAATATCGGAATGAACTAAGCGACTCATATCGGTAGAGTCCTAGCATATATTTTTAACCTGTCATATGTTAGGATAATACCGAGGGAAGATAATAAATCTTGATATGTCGCTAAGGGAAAATCTTCCATGGGCTTATATCGCTGGATTTTTAGATGGTGATGGCAGTATTCATGCGAGAACAAAGCCCATCAAACTTATCAGGTTGGTTTCCAGATTAGTTCAGCTATAGTTTTCTATCAGTATTACAGACAAGCAGAATTCTTGAAACAGATGCAAAAAGAGACAGGGTTTGGTTATCTAAGGACAAGAAAGGATGGGATTGTGGAATGGGTTATTGGTGATACTGAATCTGTATTGAGATTAATTGAGAAAGTTGTGCCTTTCCTTAGGATAAAAAAGAAGCAAGCTTTAAAAATGAAAGAAATTTTGAAGCTTAAGTCAAAAGTGAAGAGCCCAGAAGATTTTCTCAAATTATCTGAGATGGTTGATGATCTGGAAAATCTTAATTTTTCCAAGAAAAGAAAAATTACTTCCAAGGAAGTGAGGAGATATTTGCAGAAGAAAGATTTATTATCCCCGTAGAGACTTCTTGGCTTCCGCCAAGGGATGGAGTAGTTTTGCTACTCCATAATACGTCGCCATTCTACATTGCGACAGGTAGGATGATGGTATAGTCCATGCTTCTGGTAACAGAAGACTAACATGCGCAAGACAGGTTGGTCCTCATCCGCCACATACGCATGATGCCTGAGGAGATTCGCTCCTAGTATGAGAAGACCGGAGCGACCGAACCTCTGGTGCACCAGCTGTCCTATCCGGGGGCACCGCTGGGTAGCTATGTTCGGAAGGGATAACTGCTGAAAGCATATAAGCAGGAAGCCCTCTCCAAGATTAGGCATCTTAGCTTGCCGGAAGACTACCGGCTTGATAGACCGCAGGTGTAAGTCTTGCAAAAGATTTAGCCGAGCGGCACTAACAAGCTATCAGGCTTTATTCTAGGGGTCATCTCTGGGGGGATTTGAGGTTTGTCTTTTTATACGTCGGTGCCTATAGCGAGGGGGAAACACCCGTTCTCATTCCGAACACGGAAGTTAAGCCCCTCTGCGCCGATGATACTCTGGCTTGTCCAGGGGAAAGTAGGGCGGTGCCGACATATAAAAAGATAAGCTTCTATCAAAATTTCTATAAATTGTGGATAAATTTTATTTTGATTTAATTTGCCTTTGTAATAAAATATAAAAGAAGATAAAACATAATTATAATTTATGAGGAAAAAGATTATCGGAGGGATTGCTTCTTTTCTTTTAGGAGCATTTTTGGCTGCTGCTGGAATGTCTGGTTTAATTCAGGCATCAGCAGATGTTACAGGGTTGACCACGAGAAGTTTTAAGGTACTTGAGATAACTCTTTTTGTAGGTCTTGGTTTAATGATTTTGTCAGCAGCTTTATTTATTTGGGCTATTGTGAGTGAGGCTAACAAAAAATAATTTCTTATAGAATATAAACTCTGGCATTAATTTTTTATTTTATTTCCCTATTTTATTTTTTATTTTAAAATAAAAAGGCGTTTAAATTTTTCTATGAAATACCACATAGATTTTCACATTCATTCTAAATATAGCAGGGGGGTGAGCAAAAATATGGATTTAGAGCACATTGAGGAGTGGAGTTTGAAAAAAGGGATAGAAGTGGTCGGCACAGGAGACTTCACCCATCCAGAGTGGTTTAAAAATATAAAATCTTCTTTAAAAGAAGTAGGAGAAGGAGTTTTTAGGCTAAAAAATTCGAAAGTTAATTTTTTGATAAGCGGAGAGATTTCTTTAATATATTCTCAGGATCAAAAAGTTCATAGAATCCACGTGGTTATTTTGCCTTCTTCTATAGAGAACGCAGAAAAAATAAATACAGTTCTTTCTTGGGTAGGCAATCTTAAAAGTGATGGAAGGCCAATTTTAGGAATAAATGCGATTAAATTATGCGACATAGTTTTTAAAAAAGACCCCCAAGCATTGATAATTCCAGCACATATTTGGACTCCTTGGTTTTCTTTATATGGTTCAGCATCTGGTTTTGATTCTATAAAAGATGCATTCGGAGAATTTTCCCAAAAAATTTATGCCCTAGAAACAGGACTTTCTAGTGATCCTCTAATGAATTGGCAAGTAAAAGAAGTTAGAGAAAAAGTTTTGGTTTCAAGCTCTGATGCGCATTCCCCTGAGAATATTGGAAGAGAATTAACAATAGTTGAAACAAAAAAGCCTTTTTCATTTCCATTATTTTCCCAGATTTTAAAAGAAGGTTATAAATCCAAAATAGGGAGAGTTTCAACTCTGGAATTCTATCCAGAAGAAGGGAAATATCATTTTGATGGTCACAGGGTTTGCAAAAAAAGTTTTCATCCAGAAGAGACAAAAAAACTTGATGGCATTTGTCCTTCTTGCAAGAAAAAATTAACAATTGGTGTTTTGCACAGGGTTTTAGAGTTAGCAGATTCAAAAAAGCCCATCATCCCCAAAGGGGCAAGTTTTTATTACGCAATACCCCTAAGAGAACTAATTGCTGAAATAGAAGGAATGGGTGTTTCTTCTAAAAAAGTGAAGGATGTTTACCAAAGGATTGTGAGTCAGATTCCAGAAATAGACTTTTTGCTCTGGGCTTCTAGAGAGGAACTTTTAAGAATTGGCGGAGAAAAATTAGCGAAAGCGGTAATTTCTATGAGAAAAGGAGAAGTTGATAGAATTCCTGGTTTTGATGGTCAATATGGAGTTATAAAAGTAAAAGCCGATATCAAAAAAGAAGAGCAAGCAAGTTTATTTTAAAAATTCTTTTTTATAATTTTAATTGCTTTTCCATTTACTAAAGCATCAGCAATTTTTTTATGGGCAGAAGATAGAAGGCGTTGAAGTGTGCTTTGAGAAATTTTCATTTGTTTTGCTGCTTCAATTTGATCTAATTCTTCTAATTCGCAAAGTCGCAAAGCTTCCATTTCATCTAAATTAAGTTCTACCTCTTCTAACATACAAAGAGGAACCGCTCTGGGCTTAAAATATAATGCTTGTGGATTAAAACTTATTCTCCGTGGCTTTTGGGGTCTTGGCATATTAGCAATCATTTTCTTTGAAGATTGATATTGCAATCAGGACACTTTAAAGTTGAGCAAGGAACCCCACGCTTATGGGGGATTTTGTAGCTACATTTTGGGCAAATGCAATATCCGCCCGGCCCTTGACCTTTGGCTTCTTTTATCTCCTCTCTAAATTTACCTTGCCTTCGCCAACCAAAACCTCTACCAAAAGGAGGTTTGTAAAATCTAGTTTCCATATTATGACTTTTAATTTGAATAGCCACATAAGAAAGATTTTCAATCTCTCGCATTAATTTTTCCCTTAAGTTTTCAGAAATTTTTGTTGCCTCTTCTACTTTTAAGTTATTTGGTAAAGTTATTTCTAAATTAGCAGTAATTGCTGAACCCTTTTTTTGTGTTTTTAAGGAATTAATCTCAATATTTTCTCTTTTGGCAATTGTCTTTATTTTTTCTTCAATTTCTGGACCTGCTGAAACATCCAGTAGAGAATCAACAGCTTCTTTGCCTAAAGAAAAAGATTCTTTAACAACATAAAGGCCAATTAATATTGCTAAAACTGAGTCAGTATAAAGCCAATATTTTGTTAAAAACAAACCAATAAAAACTGCTAAAGAGCTTATAACATCTATTCTTGAATGAAATCCATCAGAAAGTAAAGCTATTGAGTTTTCTTTTTTGCCAAAATTAATTTTTAATCTTGCTACTATTTCGTTAATGAGCACTGAAAAAGCCATCACTGAAAAAGCCAAAATAGGAAGTTTTATTAAAGAAGGATTTAAAAATTTCTGATATGCCTCATAGATAATGCCTACTCCTGTTCCAAACAAAATTAAAGTAATTAAAAATCCAGCCAGAACTTCAAATTTATAGTGGCCATAAGGATGTTTTTGGTCTTCTGGCTTTTTGGATATTTTAATTCCTAAATACCCAATAATCGAAGAAAAAATATCCATAAGGGAATGAATACCTTCAGCCAAAATAGCACTTGAACTTGAAATAAAACCAACAGCAATTTTACCTACGGCTAAAATCGTATTAGTCAAAATTGAAATAATCGCTATTTTTTCTTTCATAAATTAATTAAAATAAATCATAATGAATACAATGATTATAACAAAGATTATACCAAACAAAAATAAGGCGGCCTTATAATAAATTCTTTTTATTTTTCTTCTTTAAGCTCAGCCAGACGGGTTTTTAGAGCTTTGAGCTCTTCCTCTAGTAATTTTACTTCTTCTTCTAAAATTTCTTTCTCTTTTTTCTGAGTAATAGTTGGGGTAGGGCAATAGCCGTAAAATCTCCAAAATCTTCTTAAACCTAAACCTCTACCTGAGCCTTTTCTCCAAGCTAAACCAGCACCACATGGACCTAATCCCCAACCAGTACCAGGGCCTAAACCTAAAGGACCTGTTCCATCAAATCTTGGCATAGTTTTCCTCCTTTTTATTTTTTAGTTTTTAAATATGTTGGCCCAAATTGTTCATATTGAATATATACCCATAACTTTTTCCTGTCAAGAATATTTATTTGATTTATGTGAGAAATAAAATTAAAATTTAATTGTGAGTTTGGAAAAATATTTTAAAAAGCGCAAGAAAGGCAAAACCCCTGAGCCATTTGAGATTTCTAAAACTGGTAAAGAGATTTTTGTTGTCCAAGAACATCACGCAAGTCATCTTCATTGGGATTTTAGATTATCTTTTAAAGAAAAAGGAAATTGGGTTTTAAAATCATGGGCAATTCCAAAAATTCCTCCTCAAAAGCCAGGAATCAAAAGATTGGCAGCTCAAGTTGAAGACCACCCTTATTCTTATAAAGATTTTGAAGGAACAATTCCTGAAGGAGAATATGGTGCAGGAGAAGTCTTTATCTGGGATAAAGGCAGATACAAAAAAATTCGTTGGGAAGAGGATTTAATTGAAGTGGAACTTTTTGGTAAAAAACTTAAAGGAAAATATATCTTAGTTAGGCCCAAAGCAAATTTTCCCAAAAAAAGTTGGCTCTTCTTTAAATCAAAAGATAAATGAAAGAAAACTTTAAATTTAAAATTATAATTTTGGGCTCTTCAGCAGATAAGGCAATTTTAGAGAAAAAAGGGAAAGATAGGCGTTTGCGCTCTCTTGCTATTTTAAAATTTAATAACAAAAATTTATTAATTGATGCGGGTCCAGATGTAAAAAAACAGCTAAAAGGTTTTCAATCTTTAGAATATCTTTTTTTAACCCATCTTCATCCTGACCATACTTTGGGGCTTTGCTATATTTTGGAAAAATTCCCAAAAATAAAGTTATTTATTCCAGAACAAATTTTTAAAGAAATTAAAAATAAAAGGAAGTTCAGATGTATTAAAAAAATCAAAATAGAAACTATTAAAGAAGAAGAGTTTTTTAAAATAGCACCTGATGTGCCAATTAGTTTTTCATTTTTAAAAGTCAAGCACTCTAGGTTAGTTTCAACATTTGCAATTGCAGGAAAATTTAAAGAAAGAATTTTATTTTTTTATGCGCCTGATTTAAAAGCCTTATCAAAAGAAAGCAAAAAAATTTTCAAAAATGCAGAGATTTTAATTTTAGATGGCTCAATATTTTCAAGACCCTTGAATGTCCATGCCTCAATAAAAGAAGAACTTTCTTGGTGTAAAAATACAAAAGCAAAGAAAATTTACTTTACTCACATAGGAAAAAATTCAGCAAAATTTGGCCATAAAATTTTAGAGGGGAAAATCAAGGCTATAGATAAAAGAGCGGGTATTTGTTGGGATGGGCAAGAAATAAAATTTTTTTAAATTTGCATTTTTTTAAAAAATTTTATAGTTTTTATATATGCCAGAGTTGCCAGAAGTTGAGACAATAAAAGAAGGGCTTAAAAAAGTTCTTTTAGGCAAAAAGATTATTTCTTTTGAGATTTTAGATACAAAAAGAATAAAAGGAAATCTTAATAAAATAAAAAATAAGAAAATTTTAGGTATAAAAAGGAGGGCAAAACTCCTAATAATTGAGTTTGAAAATAAAATAAATTTAGTAATTCATTTAAAAATGACAGGCCAGTTAATTTATAAAGATAAAAAAACAAAAATTGCAGGGGGTCATCAATCAGAAGAGTTATTTTTGGAGGTGCCTAACAAATTTACTCGAGTAATTTTTAATTTATCGCCTCAATCTCAGCTTTTTTACAATGATTTAATAAGATACGGTGAAATAAGAGTCTTAACTAAAGAGGAAACAGAAAAGATTTTAAAAAATGAATTTGGGCCAGAGCCATTTGAAGATTTTTCTTTAGATTATTTTAAAAATTTAGTTAAAAAATATAAAAATTCGAATATAAAAAAACTTTTAATGGACCAAAAGAAAATTGCAGGTGTAGGAAATATTTATTCAAATGAGGCTTTGTTTTATGCTCACATTAATCCCAAAAGAAAAGCAGGTTCTCTTTCAGAAGAAGAAATTAAAAATTTATTTAAAGGAATTCTTAAAGCATTAAAAATTGGCATAAAATATGAAGGAGCTTCTATAAGAAATTATGTTAACCACAAAGGTGAGAAAGGGAAAATGCAGAATTTTTTTAAAGTCTATGAAAGAGAAGGTAAAAAATGCTCTTGCGGAGGAATAATTAAAAAAATCCAATTAGGTGGTAGAGGAACTTATTTTTGCCCCAAATGCCAAAAATAAATAGTATAGTTAGGTAAAATTAACATAGTATATTTGATTTCAGATTTTTAGAATTGCAGCAATACTAATTCCCCCCAAATTTTTCTTTACAAGTAAAGCTTTTTTATTAAAATAAATAACGCACCCAAATAGGGAGATGTTTTTATTGAGGTTTCTAATACCCCTTGAGGGATAAATTTTTAAATAGGGTGTGTGGGGTTTGTACATTAATAGGGAGGTGAAAAAGTGTGGCTTTTGTCAGAAATCTAGGGCGGTGCGAGAGGTGCGGATCGCCAGTAAGTAGGGCGATCCGGATTCTGAAAGTGAGAATACCAGACCAAACCCGTTGGAGAAACGGGAAGGCATTGTTTATTTCTGTGAACAATAGAAGTATTAAGGTTAGAGAAGGGGAAGAAAAACGCAGATATTGTCGACTTTGTACTCAAAAAACTGATAGGGGGTACAAGGCGGTGGGGATTACTCCAGAGAATTTGATAACCTTAGGGCAAGAAATGCTGTCTTTGCTTCGTGAAAGATTGAAAAAGGCAGGATATGATGAGTGTCCTATTTTTTGTGTCTCTGAGTTACTACCTGGAATTCCTCTGGATTTTGATAGCTTTTTTGGGATTTTGTGTGAGAAGTTGCTTGAGCATCCTTTTTTTAGAAACAACGAGATTCGTTTACAACTTTGTAAATAGAGGGAGGTGGAGAGAGTGATAGAGCTTCAACTTATGGAGGAAATTAGGGATTTTCTCAGAAAATTTAACTGGTCTTATGATGAAATAGTTATTTTGACGGGGGAGGATTCTCTCAAAATAAAGATTTTAATTGGAAGTGGGAGCTGGGAAAGGACAATAGGGCAGGAAGAATTTAGAAGAAAAAATGCAAAAGAGGTAGTAGCTGAGATTTTGGCAGGCTTTTGTGATTTGCCTGTTTAAGTTTTGTATTTTCGTCATGCCATTGACCAGAAAGCCTTTTTGGTTTTCTGGTTTTTTTATTGACAATTTTTTTGCTTTTAATTTATAATTCTAAAAGATGGTATGGTTAGTTAGAGATTATTTCTTTTTCGCTTTTTTCTTTTTCTCCCCTGGGGAGGTGAGTTTTTGATGTTTTAGAAAAATTATCAAAAGCTCATCTCCCCGAAAGGGGAGATTTTTATTTTTGCCCCTGGGTGGAGGCCTAGGGGCAGCCGGCAAGGGGCCGGCTCTGAGGCCCTCGGTAATCACCGGGGGCTTCTCTTTTGGCACTTTACTTTTTTTAATATAAGTTTTAACTTTATCTTGATGAGTAAAATTTTTAGAAAAAGAGGGATAGTTTTACATAAAATTGAGCAAGGGTTGGACTCGAATATTTTTTTTCTAACATCTAAAGGGATTATAAAGATAAAAGCAAAGGGCGCACTAAAAATTAGGTCTAAACTAAAAGGAGTTATTGAGACATTTGATTTTTCTAGGCTTGAATTCGTAAAAGGAAAAAATTCTTTTATTCTCACAGGAGGAACACTTTTAAAAAGACCTCTTTATTTAAGAACTAATCTTGAAAAAACTTTATTTTTAAAGGTTTTGGCAGAGCTTACATTGACTTTAGTAAAAGACTTAAATACAAAAAAAGTTTATCTACTTTGGTTATATATTTTAAAAACTTTAAAGCAATTAAACAAAATTGATTTATGGAGCTTTTTTGGGTTTTCGTTTGTGCATCTTTTAATGATAGAGGGTTTATTTAATCTAGAAGTGATTAAAAACTTGAGGCTTAATTTTAAAGAAAAGTCTTTAATTAAAGATGTTTCTTCACTTTCATATTCATTTTTAAGAAGAAAAAACTATAGCCCCAAAGATTATAAGAGAATGATTTTTATTTTAGTAAGGCTAGTTGGGTTGGAGGACGAATTTTTAAAACCACTGAATCTTTTTTTGAAATCTTTGGCTTAATTTTTTCTTGCTCTTTATGCTTTTGAGATTTAAAATTAGAAAAATAATAAAAATTTTATGGAAGAAAGCAATTTATTAAATAAAATTGTTGAACTTTGTAAAAGACGAGGAATCATTTATCAAAGTTCAGAAATTTATGGAGGCGCAGGCGGAGTTTATGACTTTGGACCACTTGGGGTTGAGATTAAGAATAGTCTAAAAAAATTTATATGGAGAAGGTTTGTTCATTTGCGAGATGATATTTTAGGAATAGATACAGGAATTTTAATGTTGCGTTCAGTTTGGCAGGCCTCAGGTCATGAATCTAATTTTGTTGATTTAATGGTTGAATGTAAAAAATGCCATCAGCGTTTTAGGATAGACGATATTGAAGACGATAAATGCCCTTCTTGCAAAAATGAATTGACTCCACCACGGCAATTTAATTTGATGTTTAAAACATATTTTGGCCCTCTTGAAGATTCAGGGCATTTAACATTTTTGCGTCCTGAAACTGCTCAAGGAATGTTTGTTAATTTTAAAAATATAATTGATACAAGTAGAGCTAAAATCCCTTTTGGTATTCTTCAAATTGGTAAAGCTTTTAGAAATGAAATTACTCCTAAAAATTTTATTTTCAGAACAAGAGAATTTGAACAGGCAGAAATAGAATATTTTATAAAACCTTCTAAAAAAGAAGGAGAAAAATGGTTTAAATATTGGCTAAATGAATGGGAAAAGCTTTTTTCAGATTTAGGAATTTCAACTAGAAATTTACGTTTTCGACCTCATTCCAAAGAAGAATTAGCTCATTATTCATTGGCGACTGTTGATGTAGAATACAATTTTCCATTTAAGGGCTCCTCTCAAGAGGGGTGGGCTGAGCTTGCTGGTGTGGCGAATAGGACAGATTTTGACCTGAAACGTCATTCTCAAGTTTCAGGAAAAGATTTAAGTTATTTTGATGAAGACAAAAAGGAAAAATTCTTTCCTTGGGTAATTGAACCAACAATGGGAATTGATAGAACAATTTTAGCTTTGTTGTGTGAAGGCTATGAGGAATATGAAAAAGGAAGAAAGGGAGATTCTGATAAAGAGGTTGTTTTAAAAATTAAACCATTTCTTGCGCCTTATAAAGCAGCGGTTTTTCCATTAGTAAGGAAAGAGCCTTTAATAAAATTAGCAAAAGAAATATATTCTAAATTGAAAGAAAAAATAGATGGAAAGATTTTTTATGATGAGACAGGCTCAATTGGGAGAAGATATAGGCGCCAAGACGAAGTTGGCACCCCTTATTGTATAACAATAGATTTTGACTCGTTAAAAGACAAAAAAGCAACCATAAGAGATAGAGACACAATGGAGCAGGAAAGAGTAGAAATAGAAAAGATTCCACATTTTATAAAAAGAAAAATTGTGATATAATTTAAAAATAATAAATGAAAAGAAAAAAAATTTTTCTAGCTACTCTTTTGGCTCTTTTTTCTTTTTTGTTGATAGGAGCTTGGGTTTTGTTTTTCACAGGGAAATTATCAATTTTGGCAGATTTAGTTTCCCCGCCCCCCCAAATTCCACCTGAGAAAAAATTAGTTAAAAAAACAGTCTCCCCAACCCCAACTGATGTTGTAAAGAATGGATTTGATTCCAGTAAGGATAGAATTAGGGTTGACCTTGAAATCCCAGGCTTAAGTGAGGATATCACCATTATCAATCCAGCTAATATCGCTTTAGTAGCTGATGTAAGCGGTTCAATGAATAGGGAAGATGGATCTGGCACTAAAAAAATAGAAGGAGTCAAAAAGGCCCTTAAAAATATGGTTGCTTGGGTGGCAGAGCAAAATTCGTTAAGGCCCGAAGATAAGCAAATTAAGTTATCTTTAGTAATATATACGACAGCAATTGAAGAAGATGCCAAAACTGTATTTGATTTTAATAATAAAAATTTTGGTTCTCCAAATGATTCTTGCGGCCGATATGATTTATGCAATAGTTTATATGGCGCTATTAATGCTTTATATCCTAATGGAAGTACACCAATTGGCAAAGGACTTCAGAAAGTAATTAGCAATTTTGAGGCTCTAAAATCATCTGATTCAAGTTCTAACAATGCTGTTAATGTTGTAATTTTGTACACTGACGGTTGCCATAATAATGATATTGACCCCACCCACAATTCAGTTTTAGATTATTTTCGAAATAATAATATCCCTATTTTTACCATAGGTTATGGCACGACTTCTACTGCTGACCGGATAGATGGCGCACCGCCCCAAACAGTGACCAAAGCTGATTTAGATAATATTTGTGGTTCTGATAATGTTGTTAGCAAAGAGATTGCTGGGAAAACAGTTTATTATTGTTTGGTTAGAAAGGGTGTAGCAAGTCCTCATAGGAATTGCACTGGCTTTTGGAATATGACTAATGATAATCCTTGGCCAAATTGCGTTACCCTTCGTTTAAATGCTTTAGCTTATGAAACAGGTGGGAATTATTATTATTCACCTGATGCAGAGAAACTTAATACAGATTTATTAGATATTTTGAAAAGCATCACTTTAACCAAAACATCAGCGATTGAAATTTCAGAAAATTTTGATGCTAATTATAGTTATGTTGATAATTCATTGGTTGTTTCTGGTCCAAGAGGGGCTTTAACATTAGTCCCGAAGGCTGATGACTTTTTTACTGACGAAGTTGAGGTGGATAAATATTTTATGCAGAAAACTGAAAATGGTTTTAAAATCTGGATTTCCTCAGGAACAGTTTTAAAAGATGAAAAATTAAAAGTCAGCTTTGAATTAAAGGCTAATATCGGCGATAAAGATACTTGTATTGATAAACAATCTTATGTCAAATGGGGCGCAATTGACCTTAATACAAGAGCCATCTCTGATGAAAGTAAGGTGGGTCAAGAATATTTACCTACATATTGTTACAATCTGAAAAGTGTTAGTCAAAGCAATCCCCCGGCCCCCCAACAAACTCAACCTAATTTATTGTTGCAAACAGGGACTAGAATTATTGTTTTGTTTATCATCTCCATAGTTTTAATTGTTTCTATCATCTATATTGTAGCTTTACTAAAAGAAGAATAAGAAAGAAATAATTAAGAATTGGGGAGAGAAAGATAATTTTAAAATTTTCTATCTAATTAACAAAATTAAAGAATAGGCATTGGTAATTGTACTAAACAAGAGGAGATTGTTTTGCTGCCGCTACATTATTTTTAATCCTAAAACCCATACTTTAATTTTCTTTTCGAACTAAATTTTTGGCTTGATAAAAAGGATAAGATAATTTTTAATAACTCCCTTGGCCCACCTAGAAATTGGCGAGATTAAGGATATAAAATTAGCCTTAAATGATATTAATTTTTCTATTTGATTTTTTTCTTTTAATAGGGTGTCCAGAGTTGTTTCTGATGAGCTAACTGTTATGGGGAAAATTACAAATTTATTAGGTAATTTAGAGGCAGAACCCAAAAATTATGGAAAGTATCAGCGAAAACTAATTTTTTATTTAGAAAGAGGAGAATAGATTTGTTTTTTTGCTCTAAAAACAAGTTTATTTCTATTAATATTTATGTTGCCAAAACCAAAGACCCTATTTTTGATTTTTTATTCAAAATTACTTTTACCCCTGATTCCTACTTGTTTATTTATATTTTGGAGAAGGTTTTTGTTTTTAGTGTTAATTAAAATAATAATTTGACAAGGGTGTCAATGTGTGATAAGATGTAGGTGCATCCTTGGGATGGCTTTTGGCCATCTCGGGGAGTGGACCTTCCAAAGGAGGTGAAAAAGTTGGCAAAGAAGATCGGCGATATTTTGAAAGGTGAAGGGATAGTAACTCAAGGGGAGCATTACCGATTAAGGTATTCCCCGCCCAAAGATCCATCTCAGCCTTATGGCGCTTCTTATGTTATTGACCGAAGAAGCGGTAAGGTGTATCAGCACTCTCCAGGCCACAAACATTTTAGCAGTTCTAAACCCAAGAAGCACTAACTTCCCAAACTCAAAATTCAGCAGAGAGACTAGTTGCCTCGCTGCTATTTACTTTCACTAGATGATATATCTAAAATAATTAAGAATGAAAATATTTTTTGATAATGTTTTAAATCCTTTGGCTCCCACTTTTTTAGTTTTAACTTTTAATTTTGGTTCTAACATTGATTCAAGAGGCAAAAAGGGGCTAGTGCATTTAGTAGAACATTGTTTAATTTCTTCTCACCCCTTTTCTAAAAATACTAATTTTTTTAAATGGATGGATACTAATGAAATAAATTTTGATGCAATTTTAGAGAAGGAGAATTTATTTTTTACCTTTGAGTTTATGCCAGAAAAATATCTTTTGGTGATAGACTTCATTAAGAAAATGTTTTCGATAAAAGAAATCTCTAAAGAAATTTTTAATAAAGAAAAAGAAATTGTGCAGGGAGAAATAAACCAAAATTCTCTTTCAGAACTAAATTTGTGGCGCATAAAACAGGACAAAATAATGTTTAATGATTCCCCTTTAGCTTATCCAGAAATTGGGGAAATTAAGGACATAAAAAATATAGAGTTAAAAGACGTCAATCTTTTCATCAGCGACATTTTTTCTCTTAGCAATGCATCTTTAGTTTTCTTTAATGGTTTGACTATTAAAGAAAGAATTAAAAGTCTATTAAGTAATTTAAAAGATAAGAAATTAAAAATTGCAAAAAAGCCTCAACAAAAACTTAATTTTTCATTGCCAAAGGAGAAATGGGTTCATTGTCCTTTTAATTTTAAAAACAAGTTTATTTCTATTAATATTTATGTTGCCAAAACCAAAGACCCTATTTTTGATTTTCTTAGCCAAAAATTCTTTTTTTATAATTTGCAAAATGAGCTTTTTAATTATTTACGTCAAGAAAAAGCACTAATTTATAGTTTGAACTCAATTGATTATTTTTATTTAACTTTAGGAGGGGTTTTGCGTTTTGATTTAGTTTATAATAAGGATTTTTCAATTCTAAAGAAAGAGATAGAAAAATTTTTTGAAGTTTTTGAGTTTTCAAAGAAAGATTTTTCTCTTTCCCAAAAAATAATTTTGGAAGAATTAGAAAAACAGCCTGGTTCTTTTTGGGGTATTTTGTCAGCAAAAATTTTAAACTATAGTGGCAGATTTTATAAGCTAAATGATTGGTTATTAAAAATTAAGCAAATTGATTTTAAAGACCTAAAAAATATCTTTAAAAAAGCTTTAGATTCTAACTTAACAATTGTTTATAATGGCTAAAATAATTAATAGGCGAGAAGGGGAATTAGAAGTTATTTTGGGCCTAAATCAAAACAATTATTTGACAAAAGAGTCAATATATTATAAGATATAGATGCATCCTTAGAATGGCTTTTTAGCCATTCTAAGGAGCAGAACCTTGAAAAGGAGGCGTCTGCTTGTGGCGCATACCATAGAAGGCGAAAAAATGCCTGTCGCGGGTGCAGAAAAGGAGAAGTGGTGGAAGTATACAGGCACCGGCGTAAATACCCCAGGTAAGGCGATTTTTGCTGGGTTGTTGGTTTTCGTAGGAGGGATAGTAGTTCTCACGAGTTGGGGCATCCCGCCCCTTAATATTTATCCAGTGGTTGGGCGATCAATGGAACCCACCATTCATCAATGGCTTTGGGTTCCAGCTCCAAATCCATCTTTGCGATGGCGAGGAGCATTGGTTCATCTGAACCGGCATTTGAAGCCGGTAATTGGTAATATTGTGATGTTCCACGACCAAGAAGGGCGCGCCTCGGTTAAGAGGGTAGCGGAAATCCGAAAGGACGGTGCGCTCTGGGTCACTGCCGATAATGTTGGCGTAACCGGAGCAGATAGCAGGGAGTATGGCTGGATTCCGGCTAGCGCTGTTATAGGGGTGGTTGATCAGATTTATACTCCAGCTCGTCTTTTGCGAGCAGTTACAAGAGAAGGGCGACTCTGGAATTGGGCGGTGTTAAGGTATTCTCCCTCACAGATTAAACTTTTTATGAAGGATTTAATCTTTGTGGTTCTTAATGGAGAGATGCATCTTATTCGTCAGGAAGGGGCAAACATCGAAACGCAGATTTTGGAAGGGAGATGGTTAGGTTGGGCCGATAATAAATCTTTCCGATGGATAAGATGGGCTGCTCCCACCGATCTACCGAATGAGTACCGCGTTTTAGATCTAGTAGGATGCCACTCTAAAAAAATTCACGTCAATACTTGTATGTTGCCATGGAAAGGCGAAGGAGTGATTAAACAAGGGGTTATAAGAACTCTTGTTTTACCCGTAGTGCTCCCTTCTGCTATGTTGGAAATCAAGATTTTGGCGCCTTTCTCTCAACACTTTTCTGTTCCTTACCACATGACTTGGTTTTCGGCGGTTAGTGGCTACACAGAGTTACCTCTTTTCTATCTTGGGCAAGCCGTTTCTAATAAATGGGTCGAGATGGAATATGGCGAAGTTATTCGAGTCCAGGTTGAGGTGATGAGGAAGGGGACTAAAGTAGAAGATAAAATTAAATAGAGGCGGGGAATTAAAATTTCCCGCCTTTTTATTTAGAAGATCAGTTTATAAAAAGAAATAGTTTTCAAACTTTTTTATCTAAAGAGGTTTTATTTTATAAAATAATATGATAATATAATAAAAAGGTGTTTTATTTTGCAAAATCGTTGATTATAATAAAAATAATTAGCATCTTGAAACATTTCTCAATTCTTTAGACTAATTTAAGGTTGGGTGGGGTTGGCTTCCTCTAAAAATTTATGAAGATAGATAATAAAAAATTTTATTGGTTAATCAGAGTGATTAATGGGTTTATTATTTCAGGTTTGTTGGTGGCAAGTATTTTTTATGCTCATAAATATTTTAAAAATAAAAAATCTAAAGTGGGGGCAGAAGTTTCTGCTTCAAAAAATCTTACCTCCCAAAGTGATTGGGAATTGGGGGTAGGAGTTAATATTAACACAAATTCTGCTCCCGGGAGTGTTAAGATAAATAATTTGACATTAAACGAACATCGTTTTACGGGAGGAAGTTATACCACAAGATTGCCAGCGGACACCGAAACTCTAAGAGATAATGACACCTCTACAGGAATAACATTAGGGCCTGGTGACTGGGTGAGATGGGACTTTGATAAGCAATATGATGGCATCAAGTCATTTACTACCTATGTTGTCCCCTCTACATCACCTCCAAGGTATGTGGACACTAAAGAATGTGTGACTCCGAATAGTGTGGGGGGGATTTTGGTTCAATGCGAAGGAGTCTCTCCGGGTGTTTGGTGGCATTCTATCCTTGGTTTAAATAAGAGAGGCCCAGGTTGGACAGAATTAGATTTCTCCAGTTTATTATCTGAATTAGGTTTCTATTTAGCTAATTCTGATTTTGTGCCCTTTGTGCTAACAGAATTATATGGAACATATTTAGGTGCTACTGCCACACACACCACAGCTTCTACGCAAATTGATGGTGGAGAGAACTTGATTTCGTGGGATACATTTACACCAACTCAATCAACCCCATCATATACTAAAATCGAGTATCAATTCAGGACTTCTGCGAATGGAATAGATTGGTCAGATTATACAGAGCCTCAAGAATATTCAGGGGCACCTATAGATTTGTCAACTTTGTCTGCGCAGCGATATCTCCAAGTTAAAGCAACACTTACCACATACAATAGTGAAGTTACCCCTCAAATTGACGAATACACAATTGGTTATACATATTCAACCACTGATATCTGTGATGATTTTGACCACATAGAAACGAAGCTATCAACTCAGACAGATTCTCAATATCAAACTTCCCAAAGCATAATTCTTTCCTCATCAATGGCAAACCAAACTATTTCAATTGATGCCAGAGCAAAGAACACATCTAATCAAGTAATGAGTGGAGTAACATTTTCTTATTCATCTGAGACTTGTGTAGAGGGAGGAGAAAGCAATCAATTTAGAGCTCCTCCTCAGGGGGGAAGCTGTGCGATTTCAATTACATCAAGTTGTGGTGGTAGCTCAACAATACAAATTTCTGTTGCTCAAGAAGAACCTATAAATCTATGTGGTAATGGAATATGTGAAGGAGATGAACCAGCTTCATGTTTTGAAGATTGCGGTGATGCTTGCTATCTAGGTCCAATTGCCTCAACAGAACTTTCTCCCAAAGAAGCAACTCTTTCTCCAGGCGAGACTAAAGAATTTAGAGTAATTTTCAAAGATGCAAATGGCAATGTAGTTGATCCAAAAACTGTCAATCATTTTAAACTCATAAATGACCAAACTATGGGCGCCACATGGTCAGTAGAAAAAGGAGGTGGGAGAATCGTCTCTGAAGACTTTGAAAACTTCAAAGCTACATTCAAAGCAGGCTCTTCTTTAGGCACATTCAGAGACACCTTAGTTTTCTATATCAACTGTGCTGCGAAAACTACTATGTCAAAGGCAACAATTGTAGTTGCAAACCCACAAAGCACTGAAGAAGCTGCAACTCCACAATTAACAAACCCACAAAGCATCTCGCAAACTACCGCTCCAGACTTCATTTATTCTTTTATTCAACCAGAAGAGATATTAATGCTTAAAGGAGAGACTAAAACATTTAAATTAAGGATTTTTGACAATAAAGGGAATGAAATCAAAGAAGGTTATACTGTATCTTGGTCATTATCAAGAAATGATGCTGGAGAAATTGTTTCTCAAGATGGCTCCACAATTAAATTTAAAGCCACAAAGGAGGGATTTTACAAAAACTTAATTAAGGCAAAGGTTTCATATTTAGGCCTTTCTGACTTTGCTTATTCTTCGGTTGGCGTTTCTTATGGACTGGGTGCTGATACAAAATGGATTCTTAAGCCAAACTTTTACCATATTAATATGTATCAGAATGAAGCAATAAAAGTTGAATTCTATCCTAAAGCAATAATAGAAAATGTACCTGTTTATTCAGACAAAATAAAGCCCAAAATAGAACTTTTAGATTCGTCAGTAGGTTCAATAATTCAAAGAGGAGACAATTTCATCATATTTAAGCCCCAAAAAGAAGGTTGTTATCCTAATTTGTTTAAAGCAAGTTTTGATTTCTATGGAAAAACTTATTCTGCATTTTCAGGAGTAAATATTGCTCCTTTAGATCCTTTTTCTTCTTATGCTTCTTATACACCAAAAATTAATCTTTTAACTTTAGACAAATTCTTTATTAATAACAAAGAGAAAACTACAAGGTTTACTCCAGAGCTTTTTGATTCTCTTTCCCGAAGAATGCCTCATATCTCTCCTTATTATTCTATAGATAGTTCAGGAAATTTGAGCTGGATTCCGTCTTCTTTTAGATTTATTTTAAATGATGCGGAATTGGGAGAGATTTCCTCTTCGGGATATATGGAAATAAAAGATTCTCTTAAAGCAGGAACTTATCGCGATGCTTTTACTTTAAGATATGCCCTAAGGGATCAGGAATTTTCAGAGACATGGGATTTGAAGGTCTTAGATGATGAACCAGATTGGCATATAGCAAATCTTACAGATAAATTAATTCTTCCACCAAATACAAAATTTTATTTATCTAATCCACAAGGAGAGTATGAGACAGAGAGTTCTGATTTCAAAGAAGGTTATTATGTTATATCTTCAGATAGCAATCTTTTGGAGCAATTTCAGCCATATTTAGGCTTTTTTGAAACAAAAGAACCGGGAGCCGAAGATAAAGCAATAATCATAAAAGACCCCATAACTGAAGAAGAAAGGGGAATCGCTTTGGAAGTCAAAAAAGATGCACAAGTAAATGTTTGTGATGGCTTAATTAAATATAAAATTGTAGAGAAAAGAGCTCCCTCCAAAGAAGAAACAAAAAAATCTTCTAAGATAAACTTTCCCAAGGTAATAGGTGCTATAGCAACATTTATCAATACCCCCAAAAACAATATTCTATTTCCTTTAACTGCCTTACTTATTTCTATCCCCAATATTTTTTCTTTGGCTAGCCAGCTTTTAAGGCTCCGACTTCGTCTTTCACCACTAAGCGCAGTTCCTATTTTAACTTTTAAGACAATAAAAAAGATTATTGTTTATGACTATGACACCAAGGCTCCGATTTCTCGGGCAAAGATATATGTCTTTTCTTATCCAGCAAATAAATTAGTACATCAGACCCAAACAAACAAAAAAGGAGAGTTCATTTTATCTCTTCCTCCAGGAAGCTATTATTTTTCTGTGAAAAAAGATGGCTACCGTCCTTTAGAATTTATTCCTCTAAATTTAAAAAATATATTTCAGAAAGGAAGAACAGATGGTTATTATGAGGATTTATACTATCCTGAGGAGATAATATCAATTAGAGAAACTAAATCTAAACAACCATTTTTCTGCTCTATCCCATTAGTATACTCTCAAAAATCAAATGCAAGAGGAGTGTTAAGAATACTAAAAGAAACTCTAAGAATTGTTTCGACTCCTCTATTTATAATTGGCACACTTGTATCAATTTTTGTTTTTGTTGTTAATCCCCAAAATCTCTTTAACAAAATTGTTCTTTATTACTATATGGTTCTGTGGGTTATTTATATATATTTATTCCTTTTCCACAAACCGGGAATACCCAAAGTAATAGATAAAAAAGGAAATCCAATACCTTTAGTTTTATGCAGAGCCTTTGACTTAAAAGGAAATATCATAGAAACAGCAGTTTCTAATGATGAAGGAAAATTCATATTCACTCTTTCTCCAGGTAAATATCTTCTAAGATTCAAAAAACCTGGTTTTAGAGTAAAAACAAAATTAATTAATCTAAAGTCTTTAAGGCAGCTTAGCGATTTAGAAATTGTATTAGAAGAAGAAAAAGATAAATAGAAAACTAATTAATTATTTAATAAAATTTTTAAAAAGTAAGGAATTTTAAAAAGTAGGGGAAGTTTTATATAAAATATGGTTTTCTCTTGGCTAAAATTATTGAAATTAATTAGTAATTTTAAATATTAATTAAAAAGGCGGGTTCCCCCGCCATAAGGACTGACAACAGATAGGAAGATTATTCTTTTGGGGTGCTAGATAAGTGCTCCCCCTCTATTTTTAGGTATTTTTTGGTCTCATTGTTTCCTGGTTCTATAGTTTTTGATATTATGTTGACTTTCAATAGAAGCCCCCCATATTTTACTAGATAGGAGGGGTACCTTCCTCCTATTATAGAAGGTATAATAATTGCATCTGTCATCATCTCTCCTTTTTCTCCAACATACCTATCTCCCCATTTATTTTTTTCAGGATTATAATTTAGGGCTATTTCCCCTAAAGATTTTGTATGAGGTATAGAGTCGATGAAAAAAGTTAGATTTTTGGAATGAATGCATTCGCTAACTTTTGATATTATGTATCCTTTCCACCCTATCCACATAACTAATATTACTAAACCAATTTTTATAGTTTTTTTTACTCCCCCAAAGAATTCAGCGTTGCCCTCTCCCATGGTTTTAGCCTCCTTTTTTGTTAATTTGCGAGTCTGGTCAAGCCCAAATAATAAAAAAATAATCTTTAAATGTCAATGTAATTATCTAAATTAAGGCCATAGTTGACAGAAAGAAATTTTATAAATTCATCCTAATTGACCACTCAACTAATTAGCCAAACAATTTTTCCACAATTTTGGTATTGCAAAAATAATTGAGTGGTTTAGAATTTATATTCAGTGGCACATTGTGGAAAAAAGTGGGGAAAAGTGGAGCAAAATTGTGGATAAATAAGGCTTATGGCCAAAGCAAAAGCTCAAAAGTTGTTAAAGCTAAACAGTAAAAATTAAGTTGATTTAATTTTATGTTTATCGGCGAATTCAGGCACAATTTAGATGAAAAAGGAAGGCTGGCTATTCCTGTAAAATTTAGGACTAAATTAGCAGAGGGTTGCGTAATAACGAGGGGGATAGATGAATGTTTGACTGTTTATCCAAAAGACATCTGGGAAGAAACAGCAAAAAAACTTGCAAGTTTGCCAATGTCCCAGAAAGAGGCGAGATTCTTTAGAAGGCTTGTGCTTTCAGGGGCAATGGCTCTTGAGCTTGACAAGCAGGGAAGAGTGACGATTCCTGATTTTTTAAGAAAATATGGCCACTTAAAAAAGAAAGCAGTAGTCGTGGGATTATATGACCATTTAGAGATTTGGGATGAAGCAGAATGGGATAAATTTAAAGAAAAAACAGAAAAGGAATCAGGAGCTTTGGCTGAGAAATTAAAAGATTTGGGAATTTAATAGGCTTTAAAGGAGGGAGCCTATTAAATTGAAAAAATAAAAAAATGAATTAAAGAAAGAAAATTAAACTAAATTAATAAAATGGGAATTGTCTGGACGAATCATCATCCAAATCAAAGATTTTTAAAAAGAACTATTAGCTCTGAAATAAAAGCAGGTCCTGTAACAATTAAATTTATTACAATTTTAATTATTGCAATTTTATCTCTTTTTTATTTATTCCAATCAAATATATCTGCCACTAAAAGCTATCTGGTTAAGGAATTAGAGGAGAAGAAGAATAATATTGAAACTCAAAATGAAGAATTGCGTTATGAGGCAGAGAGATTAAAGTCTTTAGATAAAGCACAAGCCGAAGCCCAAAAGAAGAATCTTGAGGAGGTGAAGAATATAGATTTTAATGTTAGGGATTAGTTTTTATGAATAATTCAGAGGAGGCATATCTTTTAAGGGTTCGTTTTTTACTTTCTGTAATGTTATTTGGATTTGTTGGCTTGTTTTGCGCTCAGGCCTATAAGCAAATTTTTAAGAATGCTTATTATTTAAATTTAGCCAAATCCCAACACTTTTTAGCAAAAGAATTACCTGCCCACAGAGGGGAAATTTATGCTTCTTCAATTTATTCTAAAGAGCCTTTTCTTTTAGCAGGAAATGAAAAATTATTTTCTTTGAATTTAGTTCCTCGCCAAATTCTAGATAAAGAAAAAACCGCAAGGAAAATAGCAGAACTTGCTAATCTTAAATATGAAGAGGTATATGAAGCAATTAACAATAACAAGCCATATATCCCGCCTATTAAAAAAGATTTAACTTTCAAAGAGGCACAAAATATTCTTAAAGAAGAATTAAGTGGGGTTTATATTTTGCCTCATGACCATCGTTTTTATCCTTATGGAAGTTTATTGTCAGCTGTTTTAGGATATGTAGACACAGAAGGCAAGGGAAATTATGGGCTTGAGCAATATTATGATAAGGAATTGAGGGGAGATTCAGGTTTTTTTATGGCAGAAAAAGATGTTTATGGAAGATATATAAATATCAACCAAGAGACTCCTCCAAAAAATGGCACCAATTTATTTTTAACCATAGAGTTACCTATTCAATTTAAAGCCGAAGAAATAATAAAACAGGCTGTGAAAGACTATGCTGCGGAGGATGGACAAATAATTGTTTTAAATCCAAAAACTGGAGCAATAATAGCAATGGCTCAAAGTAAAACATTTAATCCTGAAAATTACTCAAAAGAAGCAGAAAGCCGAGGAATTAGTGTATTTTATAATGATGTGGTTTCTTCTCTTTATGAACCAGGTTCTATTTTTAAAGTGGTGCCTGCCTTGGTTGCTTTAGAAAAAAAAGTTGTGGAGCCTAGCACCCTTTTTGATGTTGAAGCTTCAATTGAAGTAGGAGGTCAGAGGATTTGGACTGCATTAAGACAAGCAGAAGGAAGAATTACTTTTTCAAGGATTTTGGAGCACTCCAATAATGTAGGTATCATCAAGGTTCAACAAATGGTAGGGAAAGAGGCTTTTTATGAATTTTTGGTTAATCGCTTTCGTTTTAATTTGCCGCTTGGTATTGATTTGCCCAATGAGATGAATGCTCAATTTCCTTCTCTTTCAGACTTTAAAGATATTGAGGCAGCGACAATGTCTTTTGGTCAAGGGATAGCAATCACCCCGTTGCAAGCAGCAAGCATTTTTGCAGCCATTGCTAATGATGGAGTTTTAATGAAACCTTATATTGTAGGGAAGAAAATAGATTCACAGGGGAATGTCGAAACAGTAGAACCTAAAGAAATAGGAAGGATTGTTGATAAAGAAACTGCTAGAAAAATGAGAGATATTTTATATAGCGTTGTAGAAGAAGGCTATAGTGGTTTAGCAAAAGTGCCTGGTTATAAAGTAGGAGGGAAAACTGGAACTGCACAAGTGCCTTCTCCCCAAGGAGGATACGACCCAAACAAAACAATTCATTCTTTTGCAGGAATTTTCCCTTTGGATGACCCCCAATTTGTAATTTTAGTTAAATTAGATTATCCTAAAGCTGTTCAATGGGCAGCTTCATCTGCGGCACCTGTTTTTTCAAAAATCGCTTCTTTTATAGCAAATTATTATCAAATTCCAAAGAAATAAAAAGATGAAAAAGATTATCCAATTTATTTTAAAATTGATTGCCAAACTTTATTTAAAGAAATTTAACCCCAAAATCATAGCTATTACGGGTAGCGTAGGCAAAACTTCAACAAAAGAAGCTGTTTTTGCTGCTTTAAAAGATTATATAAAAACAAGAGCTTCTCAAAAAAGCTATAACAATGAAATTGGAGTTCCTTTAACAATTATCGGGCATAAGAGCCCCGCTAAAAATGTTTTTTTGTGGTTTAAATTATTTGTTTTAAGCTTGATTCGTTATTTTTTTATTAAAGATTATCCTAAGGTTTTGGTTTTGGAGATGGGTTCAGACAAGCCAGGAGATTTAAAAAGATTAATTAGCATCGCAAAACCAAATATCTCTATAATTACAAAAATTGGGCCCGCTCATTTTTATGCATTTGAAAGTTGGGAAAAATTGCTTAAGGAGAAAACTACTATTGTTAGGATTTTAAGAAAAGATGAATGGGCTCTTTTAAATAAAGATGATTTTAGGTTAGAGAAAGTGGGGAAGAATTTAAAATGCAAAGTAATGTTTTATGGAATTAAAAAAGATTGCGAATTAACCGCCAAAGACATTAATTTTAAAGATGACGGAGTTTATTTTTCAGTTGTTTATAAAGATAAAAGATATCAAATGAAAATTTTAGGTGGCGGAGAGCATTTAATATATTCAATTTTGGCTGGTTTTGGAGCAGGTGTAATTTTAGGAATTGAGCCTGAAAAAATAATAAAGTCTTTAGATGGATTCAAGCCCTTGCCTGGAAGAGGAAGAATTCTAAAAGGAAATAAGGATTTTTTGATTATTGATGAGACATATAATTCTAATCCAGCGTCTTTGAAAGCAGCTTTGAATTTTTTGAAAAATAGAAAGTGGGATGGAAGAAAAGTAGCAATTATAGGGGATATGAAAGAATTAGGTTCTTTATCAAGAAAATATCATCTAAGACTCGCAAAATGGTTAGATTTTGTGGATTTTTGTGTCCTTGTAGGAGAAGAAACATACATTACATTTAAAAAGATGAACTCAATTCATAATAAAGGAAAGGTGCTTCATTATGATACTTCAGAAGAATTAGCCAAAGACATTAGAAAAATAATTCTTCCAAAAGATTTAGTTTTATTTAAGGCTTCCCAAGCAATTAGGCTTGAGAAAGCTATTGCACCAATTATTTTCCCCCTTTATAATCCTAAGAAGGTATTAGTAAGACAAGAAGATGAATGGAAATAATATTGTAGAGACATTTTCACTAGATTTACATTCTTTATTTAAAGCAGGGTGGTTTACTCTTGGTGGGTTTGTGTTGGCTATAATTTTAACTCCTATAATTTCACATTTTCTTTATAAATATCGCTTCTGGAAACAAATTAGAGAAGAAACAGCCACAGGGGAGAAAAGCACAATTGTTTCAAAACTTCACGCAGGAAAAAGAAACACGCCCACTATGGCAGGAGTTATTATTTGGTTAAGTGTGCTTTTGGTTACACTTGGGTTTAATTTAACCCGCTCCCAAACATATCTTCCTTTAGCAGTGCTAGTTTGTGTTGGAATTTTAGGAGCAGTAGATGATTATGCAAATGTTAGAAGCTTAGGAAAGATAAAGGGTATAAGCGCCCGCGCAAAGCTGATTTGGCTTTTCTTGATAGGCTTGGTCGGTGCTTTGTGGTTTTATTTTAAACTTGATATCCATACCTTGCACATTCCTCGTTATGGAGAGGTAGATATAGGCCTTTGGTATATTCCTCTTTTTATCTTTGTAATTTTAGTTTGCTCGAATGCATTGAATATTACAGATGGTCTTGATGGATTGGCTGGGGGGCTTTCTACATTTGTTTTTGGGGCTTATGTAATAATTTGCCTTTTGAAGGGACAATTTAGTTTAGCATATTTTAATTCTACTCTTGCTGGGGCACTTTTGGCATTTTTATGGTTTAATATTTATCCCGCTCGGTTTTTTATGGGCGACACAGGCTCTTTATCTTTGGGAGCAACCCTTGGGATTGTAGCAATGTTATCTGATACAGTATTAATTTTGCCAATTATTGGTTTTATATTTTTTGTTGAAATTTTGTCTTCATTTATCCAAATTTTCTCAAAAAGGGTTTTCAAAAGGAAGATATTTATTGCAGCACCAATTCATCATCATTTTGAGGCGAAGGGATGGCCAGAGACTAAAGTGACAATGCGTTTTTGGGTTTTGGGAGCAGTTTTTGCAGTTATTGGTCTTTTAATTGCTCTTTTGGGTAGAGGATAAGTAAAAGTCACAAAATTTTTAATGGCTTGTCTTAGTGACTAATCAATTATTTAGTTATAAAACTTTTAAAAGTTAGGGAAGGGATTTTTTTATATAGGTTCTAATTTTTAAAATCCTAAATTTTTGAAATTGATTAGTCTTTATAAAATTTTTATATCTAATTAAAACCAATTAACTAAAAATGATTTATCCACAATTGCTTAAAGCTTGATTTTTGATTTTGTGATAAAATTTAAAAATAAAATGCAGAAAAAAGATAAATTTCTCTTAATTAGTGGTATAACCTTTGGGATTTTGGGTTTTCTTTTTTATTTTTTCCCCGGTGTTTTTATTAATAATTTTAACTCAAGCGAAGTTAAAAAATTAGTCCCGCAGGTTAAAGGAGAGACAACTGGCTCTTGGAGCGAAGATTGGAAAGTAACCAAATGGTCGAATTTTTGTGAGGCTGTGTCTGGGGGTTCTTTGGGTTATCCTTACTGTAATTATAGCAACTGGTCTAGTTGGCCCCCTGATTGCATTAATCCCTCTAATTGCGTTTCTGTTGGGCCAAGCGAGTGGACTATAAGCGGCGTTATTAATGGCAATAAATATACTGAAACTTATAGGGTTACTGAGTGGATTGGTGCTTGTCAAAAAGAAAGAACAAGTTATCCCTCCGTAAAAATTTTTAGAGTGGATTCATCTAATTTTGTCGAGAGATCAATCGCAACTAGTGTTTATATGGAAAGGATAGGCCTATACTATGTTAAAGAGAGGCTTAGTAGTGGTGGAGGAGATATGCTTTGTATGCCAGCAAAATGGCACATAGAAGGAAGTTTTCAGGAATGAAAAAAAATTATCAATTCCGATTAGCTATATCAGGAATAATTTTTATCTTGGGGGTAGGGTTTTTTGCGTTTTCATTTTATCGGCTTTTAAAACTTGGTTATTCTTTAAACCTAAAATATCCTTTGCGGATAGAAAAAATACTAGAGGCTCTAAGAGAAGGCAAAAAAAGCTGGAGTTATGATACCAAAGAGGCTCCTTTGCCGATGAATTTACCTCGAAAGTGATATTAGACATTTTTAAATTTTAATACAGCTTTATTTTTTTTGTTTTTATTGATATCCTAAAATTATGAGCCTTAATTTAAAAGATTTTTTAGGAAAAAATATTCATATTATTGGCGTATCAGGGATGGAGGGGCTGGCTGTTTTTAGATTTTTATCTAAATACAATATCTCAGCAATTTTACATGATTTTTCTTCTAATTTAGATGAATTAAAGCAAAGTTTATGGGTTTATCATGATTATTTAAGCAATCAAGAAAAACAAAAAATTTGGCACGATATTTTAGATGAAAAGAGAAATTTACAATTAAAAGATAAATATTTAAAAGATATCAAAAAAGCAGATTTGATTTTTGTGCCCCAATCATGGTTTAGATATCCTATTAATGAACCCCTAAAAAAGCTTCAGGGGGAAATTCAATTTTTGCAATTAACTGATCTTTATTTTAAATTTTTCCCCGGCACAATAATTGGAGTTACGGGTAGTTCAGGAAAATCTACTACATCTGCTTTAATTTATCATCTAATTAAAGATATAAAAGGAAGAAAAGTATGGCTTTCTGGGAATGATAGAGCCAATCCGCCAGTATTAGAGAAAATTGAAGAAGCTAATAAAAATGATATTTTGATTTTAGAAATATCAAATCGTCAATTAATTGGTTTAAGATATTCTCCTAATATTGCTGTAGTTACAACAATCTCTCCAACTCATATTGATGACCATTCTACATTTTCTGAATATGTGAATATAAAAAAGAATATTGTAAGGTATCAGAAGCCTTTTGATTTAGCGATTTTAAATAAAGATAATGAGTTTGTAAAAGAATTTGCGAATTTTACCAAAGCAGATGTTTTGTGGTTTGGTACATTAAAGAGAGGATTTAGGGGCGCATTCTTAGATAGTGAGAATTTAGTTTTTAATTTAGATAAAAAAGAGAAAATTATTAAAAAAAGCGAATTAAAAATACCAGGCATACATAATGTTTTAAATGCTTTGGCTTCGAGTTTGGTAGCAAAAAAATTAGGTCTTAAAACTGAAGAAATTGCTTCGAAACTCAAGACATTTAAGGGTTTAAAACATCGTTTAGAGCTTGTTGGAGAGATAAATGGAGTGGAGTTTTATAATGATTCTCAGGCGACAAATCCTGAGGCAGCAGAAGCAGCAATTGAAGCATTTAATAAACCTAAAATTATTATTGCTGGTGGGAAATCAAAACCAAATGCCGAAGATTTTAGAGAGTGGCTTGATTCAATGTGGGATTCAAACGTTAAGGCTTTATTTTTAATCGGGGAAGCTCAGAACCAAATTTATGAGGTTTACAAAGAGATTTTAGAAGAGAGAGAAAAGAGTGATTTTATTATAAAAAAATGCAATAATTTAGATAGGGCTTTCAAAGAAACTATAAAATTAGTAAAAAGAGGAGATGTTGTGTTGCTTTCTCCGGCTTGTGAAAGTTTTGGCGAATTTAGAGATTATAGAGAAAGGGGCGAAAGGTTTAAAGAATTGGTATCTAAGTATTTCAGGAATAAAGCTTAATGATGGAACAATTTCAAATTAGAAGACTTAAAAAAGGCGATTCTTGGCTTTCTGTGATTGTTTTTGCTTTAATAATTTGGGGTTTAATATCTATTTATTCTGCTTCAGTTGTGATTTCTTTAGAAAATTTTGGGACACCTTATTATTATTTAACAAAACAAGCTATTGCTTTAGGAATAGGATTGGTTGTATGGTTTATAACTCAATTTATTGATTACCATAAATGGCGCAGATTTGCTTTGGCCTTTTTTCTTGTGTCCTTAGTTCTTTTGGCTATGGTATTTTTGCCCTCAGATAAAATTGCTCCTGTTTTGGGAGGCGCTAAAAGATGGCTTTTTTTTGATACGTTTAATTTTCAACCTTCAGAGCTTGCAAAAATATCTTTTGTGATTTTTTTATCTGCTTGGCTTTCTTCAAGAAAAGATGAGATAGGAGATTTTAAGAAAGTTTTTTTGCCTTATTGGTTAATTTCAGGATTAGTCATTTTTTTAATTTTCCTGGAGCCAGATGTAGGAACAGCATTAATTTTTATGTGTATAGCTTTGGGACTTTATTTTGTTGCAGGAGCAAGACTTTCTCATTTTTTGTTAATATTCATATTTAGCATCGTTGTGGTTTTTATTTTAGGCATCTCAAGCCCTTATAGGATGCATCGATTTTTGGCATTTTTAAATCCTTCTTTTGACCCCCAAGGAATTGGGTATCATTCACGGAATCTTTCAATAGCAATAGGCTCAGGAGGACTTTGGGGTCAAGGGTTTGGTAATTCAAAACAGAAATATTTATATTTGCCAGAAGCACACACTGATTCTATATTTGCAATCATTGCTGAAGAATTGGGCTTTATAAGGGCAATGTTTATTCCTATACTTTTTGGCTTATTAATCTGGCGGGGAATTTTAATAGCACGAAAAACAGGTGATGATTTTGGAAGATTTTTAGCTATAGGCATAGTTTCTTGGTTTGGGGCACAAGTAATTATTAATCTGGGAGGGATGCTCGGGGTTTTGCCTTTAACAGGTGTGCCCTTGCCATTTTTAAGTTTTGGTGGTACATCTTTGGTAATATCCTTAATTAGTATGGGTGTTCTTTTAAATATCTCAAAGCAAATAAGAAATATTTAATATGGAAAATACAATAGCTTTGGTCGGTGGAGGCACAGCAGGTCATATCTGGCCAACCATAGAGGTAGGAAAAGTTTTGAGAAAATTGAGACCCGAAGTAAAAATTATTTATTTAGGGGGGAAAGGAAGCCAAGAAGAAAAAATCGCCAAAGATGAAAATTTTGATTTTTTTTATATCTCCGCCGCAAAATGGGACCGTTTTTTATCTTTAAGAAATGTTTTGACTCCCTTTAAGATATTAAAAGGGATTTTTGACGCAAGAAGAGTTTTGAAGGAGAACAAGGTGAATGTTTTATTTGCAAAAGGTGGTTTTGTAAGTTTTCCGGTTGTAATTGCTGCTTCTAGTTTAAAAATACCCATTTTAGGTCATGAATCAGATTCAGCTATGGGCCAAACTAATTATTTGCTTTTAAGATTTATGAAGAAAATGGCGACAGCGTTTCCTACTGGCCTTTATCCTGAAAAAATAAGAAAAAAATTAATATATTCAGGGATTCCATTAAGAGAAGAGTTTTATCATATAGATATTAGAAAAGCCAAAAAGGATTTTGAAATTTTAGATAATTTACCAGTTTTGGTAGTGACAGGAGGAAGTCAAGGGGCATTAGCAATAAATAGGTTAATTTGGGAAATGCTTGATGTTTTGCTTGATAATTGTCAGATTATTCATTTAACAGGAGGAAAAAGCTTTAAGATGGCTCAAAATATAAGGGAAAAACTAAGTAAAGAGCAAAAGAAAAGATATAAAATTTTTGATTATAGTTTTAGGATGGCAGAAATTTTATCCCTGGCAGACTTAGTAATTTCAAGAGCAGGAGCAAATACTTTATTTGAATTAGCTTATTTAAAAAAACCAACTATTTTGATTCCTTATCCTTATGCCGCCCAAAATCATCAAGAGAAAAATGCTTTTTTTGTAAAATCTTTGGGTGGAGCTCAGGTTTTTCTAGAAAGAAATCTAGACGAAAAGATATTTTTTGAAACAATATTGTATTTTCTAAATCATAAAGAGGAAGCCCAGGCTATGGCAAAGAGAATGCAGGCTTTATATGTAAAGAATTCAGCAAAAATTATTGCAAGAGAAATTTTGAGCCTCTTGTAAAGCTAAAAATTCTTTAAATCCAAGAAATTTATTGTTAAAATTTCAATAGATGAAAAGAATTTATTTTATTGGCATAGGTGGCATTTCGATGTCTGGGCTTGCCAAATATGCAAAAATTAATGGTTTTGAGGTTTTTGGCTCTGATATAAAAGAATCTGAAGAAATTAAGGCACTTAAAAAAATGGGTGTTAGAGTATTTTTGGAACAAAAAAAAGAAAACATTAAAAAATGTCTGCCTTTGGATTTAGTTGTTTATACCTCTGCAATAAGTCCTGGCTCCCCAGGAGACGCAGAGCTTAAAGAGGCAAAAAGGTTAAAAATAAAAATTTTAAAAAGAGCAGAATATATTGGGGAATTAACAAAAAAATATTTTACCCTCGCAGTTGCAGGAATGCATGGAAAGACCACAACAACAGCAATGCTGGGGAAAGTGCTTAAAGATTTAAAAATGTCTCCCTTAGTGCTTTTAGGAGGAGAATATAGTGAATTTAATTTTGAAAATGTTGAAATTCCTAAAAATAAGCCAAAATTTTTAGTTTTAGAAGCATGTGAATATGATGAGAGTTTTCTTAAATTTGATTACAAGGGGGCAATAATTCTTAATATCGAGGAAGAACATTTAGATTATTTTAAAAATGGTTTACCTCAAATTATAAATACTTTTAGAAAATTTGCCCAAAAGAAAGGGGCTCTTTTTTTAGTAGCCCATGATGAAAAAAATATAAAGGAAGCTTTAAGGAACTTAAAGAAAAAAATAGTTTATTATTCTGAAAAAGATCTAAAAAAAGAAAAAATCTCTTTAAAAATCCCAGGCCTACATAATAGGTTAAATGCTTTGGCAGTAGTTAAACTATGTGAATTTTTGGGTCTTGATAAAGACAAAGTGAAGAAAAGCCTATTAAAATTTAAAGGAGTTAAAAGAAGACAGGAATTTAAAGGGTTTTTTAGAGGTGTTCCTATTTTTGACGATTATGCTCATCATCCCACAGAAATTAAGAAGACCCTTCAAGCCCTTAGGGAAAAATATAAAAGAAGAAAAATTTTTTTAATTTTTCAGCCCCATCAATTTACTCGCACCACTTTGCTTTTTAAAGATTTTATTGAGTCCTTAAAATTAGCAGATAAATTAGTAATCATTGAGGTTTTTGGGGTTATAGGAAGAGAGAATTTGAAAAATCCTAAAACTTCTGAGGATTTAGTCAAAGCTTTAAAAAAAGAAAAAGAAGTTTTTTACGCAAAAGATTATGATGTGGCAGAGAGGTTAATTAGGGAAAAAACATCCAGTAAAGATTTAATAATTTTAATGGGAGCAGGGCCGCTTGAGACTCTTTTAGAGAAACTTTTAAATAAATAAAAATATGTCTTATTTCGATATTGCGCCTCCTGAATCAAGCTTAATTAAGGAGAAAAAAAGAAAAAAGGGTTTTATTCTTAAATGGTGGGAAATAGTGATTTTTGTTTTGGTATTAGGATTAACTGTATTTTCAATTTTATTTTTCTTTTTCATAAGGAAGGTTAGAAAAGAAATTTTTAAACCTCAAATAAGTTCAACTTACTATTATAAAGGCTATATAAAAAAAGAAGAGCCAAAATTGGATACTTCTTCATATGTGAGTTTTTTATTTTTGGGGATTGGGGGGCCAAATCACGAGGGTGGTGCTTTAACAGATAGCATTCAGATTGCTGTGATCGATAAAAATAAAAAAGAAGCTTATCTTTTTTCAGTGCCACGAGATTTATGGGTAAACAATGGTAAATGCGGATATCAGAAAATAAATACAATGTTTTGGTGTGGAGAACTTTATTATGGCGACGGAGGCGCATTTTCGAAAAATAAGGTTTCTGAAGTTTTGGGTATCCCCATAAATTATTATGTAAGGATGGATTTTGAAGGTTTTAAAAAATTAATTGATATTTTAGGAGGTTTAGATTTAGAGGTAGAAAAGGATTTTAGTGATAATGTTGTTAATTTATATATTTCTAGAGGTTGGCACCATTTAGACGGAGAAACAGTTTTGAAATATGTACGTTCTAGATACACAGATTCTGATTTTGACAGGTCAAGACGCCAACAGCAAGTGATCATGGCGCTAAGAGATAAAATTTTAAAAGAGAGACTATATCTTAAACCATTTAAGGCTTACCAAATAATTAAAATTTTGATGGAATATTTACGTACAGATGTAAATTATGATGAAGCTATAAGTTATTTAGGAATGATACCAGATTTAAAAATAGTAAGCAATTATGTAATTGATAATAGAAAAGATGATTTGCTTTATAGCACAAATTTAAATGGTGCCTATGTTCTTTTAACAAAAACAGGAGATTATTCTAAAATTCATGAAAAAGTTAAACAAATTTTAAAATTATGAAATGGTTTTCAAAAAATGACCCGATTTTTGAGATTTTAAAGGAAAAGTTTGGTGAAATAAAAAAAGATTTTAATTTAAAAAATATCTCTTATATAAAAATAGGGGGTAAGGCAAAATATTTTTATAAGGCACAAAAAAGAAAAGATTTGGTCGATTTAGTAATTTTTGCAAGAAAATTAAAAATTCCTCACGTTATAATTGGCAATGCCTCAAATGTTCTTTTTAAAGATGAGGGGTTTGACGGCTTAGTAATAAAAAATGACTATGCTAGATTTGGTAGAGATGCAATAAATGTTTTGGGAAGAGAAGTGGTTGCTCCTTCGGGTATGCGTCTTTTGACTCTTGTTAAAGAAGCAGCCTTTAAAAATTTAGGGGGGATTGAGTTTTTAGCAGGGATTCCTGGCACTATTGGAGGAGCAATTGTTAATAATGCCTCTGCTTTTTCAAAAAACCTTAAAGATTATTTAGATGGAGTCTATATCCTAAATAAGGAGGGAGAAGAAGAATTTTTACCAACCTCAAAATTAGGTTTATCTTATAGAGGCTCTATTTTTAAGGGGCTAGCCAAAAAAAGCAAATTCCTTAACTATCCAATAATTTTGGAAGCTAAATTTATTCTTACAAGCAGAAGCAAAGAAGAAGTTTTAAGATTAGTTCAATCTCTGGCATTAATTAGAAAGAAATCTCAGCCCCAAGAGCCGTCACTTGGCTGTGTTTTTAAAAATCCTTTATGGAATAAAAATGAATTTCAAGATTTCGTAAAAGAAGGGAGAATATCAGCTGGATTTTTAATTGATAAATTAGGTTTAAAAGGCAAAAGAAGGGGGAGAATCAAAATTTCAGAACTTCATGCGAATTTCTTTGTTAATTTGGGCAGAGGCAAATCAAAAGACTATATCGAATTAATTGAAGAGATTAAAGAAAGGGCCAAAGAAAGGTTTGGTATAATTTTAAAGGAGGAAATAGAGGTAGTAGAAAATTGCTAAACTGAAAAATTATTTAATGACTAATGGTTAATCAATTATTTATTTTTTAATTTTTTTCTTTCTAATTAACTATTTGGCTAAATAATGATAAAATAACTATTGGCAGCAAAGACCTAAATTTTTTCATTATTTTTGAAATTTTTACTTATGGCCATCCATTCAATGCCAAAGGTAATTCCAGGGCAAAAAATTAAAAAACAAAGATATATCCCTTTTAAAGAGATTTTTCTTTCCCTTTTCCTCTTGGCTGTTGTCTCAGCTATTATTTACGTCTTTATTTATTCTCCCGTCTTTAAAATAAAAGAAATTGAAATAAGTGCTTTGGAGGGCATTAAAAAAGAGGAGGTTTTAGATTTAATCAAAAAAGAAGCGCAAGGTAAAAATATCTTTCTTTTTAAGGGGGAAAGTTTAAAAAAAGAAATATCAACTAAATATCCATTGATTTTGAATGTATTAATTTTTAAAGGGCTCCCCTCTACTTTAAAAGTGGTTTTTCAAGAGACAAGACCGGTGCTTAATTGGGAGACTAATAAAAAAGTTTATTTAGTTGATGAGAAAGGAAGGATAATTAAAGAAGGACAAAATAATAAATTATTAAAAGTTGTAGATTCTAAAAACATAGAAGTTAAACAAGGTGCGAAGATTATCCCTATTTCTTTTATAGATTTTTTTGAAGAATTTAATAATGAAGCTATCAAAAAAGGTTTAAAAATATCTTATTTTGAGATAGGTGAATCTTTGTTTGATATTAATGTGTATTTAGACAATGGCATAAAATTGATGATTAATTCAAATAGAGAACCTTCTGAAACTTTATCTCAATATTCTAAAGCCATCGAATTGGTGAGGCCTAAAGAGTATATTGATTTGCGTTTTTCCCACAGGGCCTTTGTAAAGTGATTTTAATTTTATGAAGTCAAAATACAGATGGATAATAGCAGAGAGAAAGACCAAAGATTTAAAATTGCAGCTTTTGTATAATCGAAGGATAATTAAAAACTTCAAAAAGACTAAAGCTAATTTAGAAAAAATTGATGCTTTTTTAAATCCAAATCCCAAAAAGCATCTTTTTGACCCTTTTAAATTATCAGAGATTAAAAAAGCTCTACAAAGAATTTTAAAAGCAAAGAAAAACAAAGAAAAAATAGGAATTTTTGCTGATTATGATGCAGATGGGGTACCAGGAGGAGTATTAATTTATGAGGCCTTAGAAAAAATTGGTTTTTCTCCTTCTGTTTATATTCCTTCAAGATGTGAAGGTTATGGTTTTTCTAAAGAAGCTCTTAATTTTTTTGAAAAAGAGAAGGTTAGTTTAATAATTGTTGTTGATGCCGGCACGAGAGATTTTGAAGCCATAGAAGAGGCAAATAAAAAAAATATTGATGTTTTAGTTTTTGATCACCATGAACCAGGAGATAGGCTTCCTAAGGCATATGCTATTGTTAACCCAAAGAAAAAGGGGGAAAAGTATCCGTTTAGAGAACTTTCAGGTGCAGGCGTTGCTTTCAAATTAGTACAGGCGCTTTCAAAATATTTTAAAATTGATAAAGAATTTTTAAAATGGTCTTTGGATTTGGTGGCAATTTCTGTAATTTTTGATATGGTGCCTCTTTTGTCTGAAAATAGAGTGTTTGCTAAATATGGCCTTTTGATTTTAGAAAATACACGCAGAATCGGCCTCAAAGAGTTGATAAAAATTTCAGGATTAAAAGAAAGAAAAATGGATGCTTTTGTAGTAGGTTTTATTTTGGGTCCCAGAATTAATGCGCCAAGTAGAATGTATAAGGGAAGAATTGCTTTTGATTTATTAATAACAAAAGATTCAAAAAAAGCCAGAAAGCTAGCTGAAATTTTGGACAAAATTAATTATGAAAGACAAAGAGAAACAGAGAGATGCATTTTAGAAGCAAAAGAAATGGTGAAAAAGAGAAAATTATTTAAAAAGAAGGTTATTTTGGTGGGTAGTGAAGAATGGCCAGAAGGTTTGATTGGTTTAATTGCTTCAAAACTAAAAGATGAATTTGGAAGGCCTGTGTTTGTTTTTTCAAGAGGGAATAAAAAATCCAAAGGTTCTGCAAGATCAATCGATGGTTTCCATTTAGTAGAAATTTTAGGTGAGTTAGATGATTTAATACTTAAAGGAGGAGGACATTCAAAAGCAGCAGGAATAGAGCTCGAAAATGAAAAATTTGAACTTTTCTATAATAGATTACTAGAATTAGCGGACGATAAAATCAAAAATAAAGATTTGGGGCCAACACTAAATATTGATGGAGAAATTGATTTTTCAGAAATTTCTTTTAATTTAGTTAATATCATAAAAAAGTTTTCTCCTTTCGGAATAGGCAATCCTGAGCCTCTTTTTCTTTCAAGAAATGTAGAAGTGCTTAAGGTAAGAAAAGTGGGGAATAATTCTTCCCACCTTTCTTTTATCTTGGGTAAAAATGGAAATATATTTAAAGGTATATATTTTAACGGAGGCGAACATTTTGAAAAAATTAAAATTCATGATTTTTTAGACATTGTTTATGCCCTAAGAATAGATGAATATTTGGGTGAGCCTAGAATAGAGTTGAAAATAGAGGATTTAAGGACCGCTAAAAGTCATTAGTTAAAAAATTAATGTTGATTAAATTACCAATGAGTGAAATAATTTTGAGTGAAATAATTTTTTTAAAATTATAAAAATAATTAAACAATTAGCTAAACATTGCTTTTGATTTTTAAAATTTTGTTGTATTTTATTTTTAGAGCTTATGTTTGTTTGTTCAAATTGCGGATATGAATCTGCGAAATGGTTAGGGAAATGTCCTTCATGTTCTGCATGGAATAGTTTTAAGGAGCTCAAAACAAAATTAAAAAAGGCAGATAGAGAGTTTTTGGAAACTTCTTTAAAACCTCAAAATTTAATTCCCAAAGAATTTAGAAGATATTCAACAGGAATTTCTGAGATAGATAGAGTTTTGGGTGGAGGGATTGTTGAGGGTAGCGTAATACTTCTAGGTGGAGATCCGGGGGTAGGGAAATCTACCTTGGCTTTACAAATTGCGTCAGCTTTTAATTCCTTATATGTTTCAGGAGAAGAAAATATTTATCAAGTTTCAGAAAGGGGAAGAAGGCTTAATGCCTTAGAGAAAATAAGTTTTCTTTCAACGAATTCTCTTTCTCAGGCCCTAGAAGAAGCAAAGAATAAATCTCCTAAACTTTTAATTATAGATTCTCTTCAGACATTAGTTGATGAAGAGACAGAGGGGGAAGCAGGTTCGATTTCTCAAGTAAAAGCAGTTACTTTGAAGCTTTTGAATTTGGCAAAGAGATATCGGATAATGGTAATTTTAATTGGCCATGTTACAAAAACTGGTATAGTCGCAGGCCCAAAAACCGTAGAGCACATGGTAGATGTAGTTTTATATTTAGAAGGAGAAAGATATGGTTTTTATAGGCTTTTGCGTTCAGTAAAAAATCGGTTTGGCTCTGTTTCTGAAATAGGAGTTTTTGAAATGACATCAAAAGGTTTGGTTGAAGTTAAAAACCCTTCAGAGATATTTCTGAATTTCACTAAAAGTTCAGGAAGTGTCCAGACTTGTATTTTAGAAGGAACAAGACCTTTATTTGTAACAATAGAAGTTTTAGTTACAAAAACATTTTCTCAGTATCCAAAAAGAACTTCTATTGGCTTTGATTTGAATAGGGCATTACTAATTTTGGCAGTTTTAGAAAAAAGGTTGAAGCTTAAATTTTTTAATAAAGATGTATTTATAAAAGTGTCGGGTGGGCTGACTATTAAAGAACCAACAGGAGATCTGGCTCTGGGAGTAGCCTTAATTTCTTCTTTAAAGGAAAAAGCAATTGATCCTTACTCGGTTTTTTTAGGAGAGCTTTCTTTATCAGGAGAATTAAAAGAAGTGGTAGGCCAAAAAATAAGATTAAAAGAAGCCCAAAAATTAGGTTTTAAAAAAGTATTTATACCAAAAACAAAGAAACCCTTTATTTCAGAAAAGATAAAGATTGTTCAGCTTTCAAATATCAAAGAGGTTTATAACTTGCTTTTTAAGGCACGCTGATAGAGGTTTTTACTCCATAACTTTCTTCGCCTGAGCTATTTATTGTTTTTACAGTATAATAATATGTGCCTGAAAAGATAGACGAGTCGATATAAGAAGAGTCAACTAAATTATCTTTTATTAAAATTCCTAAATCCGAGGGGTCAGTAGAGCGATAAATTCTTAAATAAGCAAATTGAGAAGGATTAGTCCAGGTTAATTTTACTTTTGTTGAAGATATCAAAGAGGCAGAGAGATTAGAAACTTCAAAATATGAATTTTGAAATTTTAGCTTAATGCTTGTTTCTCCTGAGAGTTGTAATTTGTCAATAGCTTTAATTTTGATTGTGTGTGTCCCATTGGGGTACAAACTAGTTGAGATAGTAAAGTTAAAAGGTGAAGAAGTAATTGTTTTTATGAGAGTATCATCAAGATAGACTAAAATTTTTTGAAGCCCCCAATGGGAAGCGATATTTAAAGAAAATGATACTTCGCCAGATACAGAAGAGTTATTTTTAGGAGAAATAACAGATATCTTTGGAATCTGTGAATTAGAATGCAAAGTGCAATATTCTTGGGGAGGGTAATTTGTATATCCATTTGCTTTTGCCCATTCAATCACGGGCCATTCCCAATTAGAATTCTCGGGGACTTCAGAATGAATATTCGCAAATACTTTTTCTTCTGTTAATTCAGCTGGGTGGTCATCAGAAGCTAATTTTCCAGTTATTTTACATATTTTTTTCTTTATAAATATATCGTCATACTCTTTGGGAAGTTGCCATGGGGCAAATATATCTGTAATTATTTTTGGTGATGATTGAGAGGGTAATTTATTAGAAATAAAAGCAATTGAGGCGGTCTGGATAGTTTTTGGTTTAGGATAATCTTCTATGGGGAATCTATCTTTTACGCGCATTAGAAAATTATGCCAAATAGGAGTGGCAGCAATTGCAGCAGAAGCTCCTGCCATTGGGGTGTTATCAGCATTTCCTGCCCATACACCGACTACTAAATTGGGGAGAAATCCTATTGTCCACGCATCTCTCCAGTCTGTTGTTGTTCCTGTTTTTACAGCGACTTTTCTATCAGGGAGACTCATTGTTCTAACTCCTCCGAAAATCATTGCCCTTGCGTTTTCATCAGATAAAATATCCCAAATTTCATAGGCTATTTCTTCTGGCAAAACCTGTTTGGGTTCAGCTTTATTTTCTTCTAAAACCCTTCCTTTGTTATCTAAAACTTTAAGGATTGGGAAAGGTTGGGCAAATTTTCCTCGTTGGGCAAAAGCTCCATATGCTCCGGTTAGTTCTAAAAGCTTAACTTCGCCCCCTCCTAGTACTAAAGACAGCCCAAATCTTTCAGGGTCAGTTAGAGTGGTTATTCCTAAGTCTTTGGCAACCGAAAGGACATTTTCCAATCCTGCAAGATATAGAACTTTAACTGCAGGGACATTTAAAGAATTCGCCAAAGCCATTCTTAAAGTAATTGGTCCATAATTTATTTCTGTGTAGTTTTTAGGTTTATATCCTCCCCCAAAGTCTGTTTCAACGTCAAAAATTGTATAGCCTGGCGCCCATCTCCCCTTGAAAAGTGTGGCATAGGCCACTGGTTTGAATGAAGAACCTGGTTGCCTTGGCCGCAGGGCTACATTTACGTATCCCTGGATATCTTCATTGAAGTAATCTCTGTTTCCTACCATTGCCAAAATTTCCCCTGTTTTTGGATCAATAGCAACCAAAGATGCGTTTTTTCCTCCAAATTGAGCCTCATTTGCTTCTGCGCCAGCTCTAACTACTTCCTGAGCAATTTCTTGGAGCTCGTAGTCTAAAGTTGTGTATACTTTTAAGCCTCCGCTTTCAACTATTTTTTCTCCGTATTTTTGAGAAAGAATTTCTTTAACCCACATTACGAAATGGGGAGCCAAAATGTTCTCTCGATAAGGCAAAAAAGTAATTTTTTCTTTTTTTGCTTTTTCAGCGTCTTCTTTTGAAATATAGCGCAATTTTACCATTTCATCTAAAATATAATTTTTTCTCGCCATCAAAGCATCTTTATGTGAACCATAAGGAGAATAATAAGAAGGAGCTCTGGGTAAAGCTGCAAGAGTTGCTGCTTCTGCTAAAGTTAAATTTTTTGCTGATTTTCCAAAAAATGTTTGAGAAGCGGCTTCAACTCCATATGCATTTGAGCCATAGGGGATGGTATTTAAATACATCTCAAGAATTTTATCTTTTGGGCAAAGGATTTCTAGTTCTATTGATAAAATTGCTTCTTTTATTTTTCTAGTAATTGTTCTCTTGGGGGAAAGTAGGGCATTTTTTACAAATTGTTGAGTGATGCCTGAGCCCCCTTCGGCATATCCTCTATGTAGAACATCTCTCAAAAAAGCCCTGGCAAGCCCCTTAAAATTAATTCCAAAATGTTTATAAAATTCTCTATCTTCTGCAGTTAAAGTGGCATTTTTTAAATTTGAAGGTATGTCTTCAAAATTTATCCATGTTCTTCTTTCTTCGCCATGAACCTCATAAAGCTGTTTCCCATTTCTATCAAGAATTTCTGTGGATAAAGCAGGTTTCCATTCTTTAATTTTTGAAGGAGTGGGGAGATCTTTTGAAATCCATGCGATTGTGCCAACAAAAATTATTCCTATTGCTAAACCAACCCATTTTAGTTTTTTTCTAAAATCTTTGTTTTTCCAGAGTTTTTTTAGCCCTCTTTTTGAGAGGCGGACTTTTTTTATAGAAGAAGGAAGAAAGAATTTTTTCATAACTTTAATCATAGCAAATTTATTTTATTTTTCAAAAAGTTTTGAAATTTTTTCTTTTTTTGGTATCCTAAAAAATAAATGAGAGAAAAAATTAATTTTTTACTTGAAAGAGGGGTGGAGGAGGTTATATCTTTAGACTCTTTAAGGGAAAAATTAGTAAAAGGAAAAATTTTGAGGATAAAATATGGCATAGACCCCACAACCAAAGAATTTCATTATGGATATCTGGTGAATCTTTTGAGACTCAAAATACTTTCTGAGTTAGGACATAAAGTAATAATTTTACTTGGCGGTTTTACTGCCAGATTTGGAGACCCCACTGGCAAACTTAAAACTAGAAAATTGCGTTCAAAAGAAGAAGTTAGGGAAGCCGCCAAAAATTATATTAATTGTGTTAAAAAAATTATAGACCTAAATAATATTGAGATAAGAGATAATAGCGAATGGTATGACAGGATGAGTGCGGAAGAACTTTTAAATCTGGCATCTCATTTTTCTCATGCTCGTCTTATTGAAAGAGATATGTTTCAACAAAGAATAAAAGAAGGGAAAAAGATAGGAATTCATGAATTATTATATCCAATTTTACAAGCATACGACTCTGTGGTTTTAAAAGCAGATGTAGCAATAGGGGGGTTTGATCAGAAGTTTAATGAACTCTTAGGTAGAGAACTTCAAAAAGAATTTGGTCAGCCTCCTCAAGATATTTTACTTTTAAAGACATTAAAGGGTACAGATGGCAAAGAGAAAATGAGCCAAAGTTTAAAGAATACAATTCCTTTAGATTTATCTCCAGAAGCACAGTTTTCAAAAATTATGTCTATCCCTGATTCCTTAATTTTTGAGTATTTTGAATTGCTTACTTTTGTTTCTAATTCTGAAATTGAGGAAATGAAGAATGCAATTAAAAAAGGAGCTAATCCTAAAGATATTAAACTTAGACTCGCTTGGGAAATTATTAAAGAACTTTTTGGAGAAAAAATAGCCAATGATTCAAGAGAGTATTTTGTGAATGTTTTCTCTAAGAAAGAGTTGAGCAAGGCAGAAATAAGAATCCAGAGACTCCCTCAAAGAGAATATAAATTGAAAGATTTAATTTTTGAGCTCAAATTAGTTAATTCAAAATCAGAAGCGCAAAGGCTAGTGAAAGAAGGAGCAGTGGAGATAAATAGTAAAATTTTTAAAGACCCATTTGAAATTATAAAATTAAAGGGCGGAGAAATAGTAAAAGTAGGAAAATATCGCTTTATAAAAATAAAAATTTAAATGTTAGCTCGGGCAATAAGAAAGGAGTTAAAAAAAAGTTTTAAAAACGATTTTAATTTTTCTGTATCAAAAGAGAAAGGAGTTGATTTTGAAAGCAATTTAATTTTTTTATTAAGTAATAAAGAAAAATTAGGTTTAGAAGGAGCAAGAACTAAGTATAAACCAATTTTGAAAGAAATTTTTGGGAGATTCGGTCTTGGAAATGATTTTGAAATTAGCAAGCGAGGTTTTTTGAATATAAGACTTAATAAAAATGTCTTAATTGAAGAGCTCAAAAAATTATTAGATAAAAAAGAAGATTATTTTAAGTCAAAAGAGTTTTCCAAAAAAATTAATTTAGAATTTGTCTCAGCAAATCCCACAGGGCCATTGCATTTAGGGAATTTAAGAGGGGGTCCGATAGGAGAAGTTTTAGCTAACTTGCTAAAAAATCAGGGGGCGGAAATAACAAAAGAATACTATGTAAATGATTTAGGAAACCAAGTGGATTTATTTGTCGACTCAGTGCTTCACTATTTAGATAAAGATAAATATAAATTCCCCCCAAAAGGCTATAAAGGAGACTACCCTAAATTTATAGCTAAAATTTTAAGAAAGTCTCATTTTAAGGGAGACAGAGGGGCTTTAAAAAGAAAAATTATAGATTTGGTACTGAAAGATATTAAAAAAGAACTTTCAATTTTAGGGATTTATTTTGATAGTTTCATATTTGAAAGTGACTTAGCAGAAAAAACTAAAGAAGTGCTTGAAAAATTGAGAGCCAAAAAAGTAGTAAAAGAAAAAGATGGCGCTTTATGGTTCTATAGCCCCGAGCATAAACAATTAATGGGTGATAGAGAATGTGTTTTGGTGCGTTCCAGTGGCGAGCCAACATATTTTTTAAATGATATTGCTTATCATATAAATAAATTTGAAAGAGGTTTTGATTTGCTAATAGATATTTGGGGTGCTAATCACTTTGGCCACGCACCTAGAATTTTGGCAGCTCTAGAGGTTTTAGGATATCCAAAAGATTCAATAAAAATTATTTTTTATCAGCCAGTTAGCCTTAAAAAGAAAGGCAAAGCTTTAATGATGTCAAAAAGAAAAGGCTCAATTATTAGGTTAAAAGATGTTTTAGAAGGAGTCGATAAAGATGTCTTTAAAACTTTCTTATTTCAGAAAACTTTGAATTCTCCTTTGGAATTTGAGATTGATAAATTTGAAGAAGAAAAGAAAAAAAGTATTTCTTTTTATATAAAGTATATGTCCGCCCGAATTGAGGGAATTTTAAGAAAAGTGAGAGAGCCGAAAGTTGTCCCTTCTTTTTCAGAATTAGATGAATCTGCTTTTAATTTAATTAAAGAAATAATTTTTTTGGATTATAAAAGTTTGTGTTCTGTTGAGATCCTGGAACCACACCTTTATTACGAAGAAGCTATAAAATTTTGTGAAGCATTTCATTCTTTTTATGAGAAAAACCCTATTAAAAACGAGAAAAATGTCAATTTAAGGCAAGCACGTTTTGAGGTTTTGAAAGCGGCAAGGATTACTTTGCGATACATCAGTACAATTTTAGGAGTCAGTCTTCCTAAAAGAATGTAAAATTAATAATTTAGAGAGTAAATTTTGTTTTGCGCTAAAATATAAAGCTTGTCGCTTCCATTTCCTATAAAATCTTGAACCTCGCCCCATTGATTAGGGAGGAGGAATCTTCCTTTATATTCTCCGGTTTTGTCAAACTTAACTATTGAGTTTCTATCTTTTAAGTATATAAAAATTAGGTTTTCTTTTTCAGAGGTATAGATTTTTTTGGCAGAACTTAAATCTATATAAAAAGGAAGCTTTAGAGAAAAATCAGTCTGTTCTTTGCCTCCTACATATTTTTTTACATTGTTGTCTAAGAGATATATAGCTCCATCGATAGCAAATGATTTTGGCTCAAAAGAAGTTGAAACCGGAGAGCTTGGTTTTTGAAAGCCCGCCGCGCTAAAAGATGAACGCCAAACACCATTACTTGTTAAGAAATAAACTCTGTCTAGATATGAAAGAAGTTCTTTAGAATTGGGCCAATCAAAAGATTCTGCTTTTTTTGCTTCAGATATTTTTTTATCTCTTAGATTATAAATATAAAATTGGTTATTTTGTGTTTTGATAAAAACTATGCCCAACTCTTCAATTAATGTTGCATCTTGTGGCGATCCCCATAATTGTGAAATATAAAACAGGGTTTCTTTTTTAGAATCAGAAAGATTAATCTTTAAAAATTGATTTCCATTTTTATTAAAAGTAAGTAAAGAATTTTCTAAATAAATAATTTTTGATGTCTCTATTCCTTCAGGGCCAAGATCAATTATCGGAGAGGTTAGCGGAGAAATTTGTATAGTGTCTTCCAAAGTATTTAATTCTTGGGCTATAAATCTCTCCAAGTCTTCAACTTGGCTTGAGATAGAAGAGATATTTTTTAAAGAAGAGAGAATTTGTTGTGCTTCAATTAGCTTTCTTATGGCATCCTCTTTTTGGTTGGTTGCTTTTTTATCTTTTGCTTCATCTACCAAAGCTTTTGCTTTTTGAAAATTTTCTAAAGAGGCTTTAGTAGAGGATTTATTTTTCCCCCAAATAACAGTTCCTATAAGTGCCAATAGTATAACTGAAGCTAAAATTAAAATTACAATTTTTCGGTTAGCTTTTGATAAAGAATAAGCTTTTTTAAGAAATGTAGCCATTAGCTTTGTTTTTTGGGCACCCATAATTTTTAATGCAGAAGGAAGGGTTTTTTTCTCTTCCTCTGATTCTTCAGTCCCCTTTTCTTTATTGGCAAGATATTTATGCCACATTTTTATTTCAAAGTTCCCGATTTTTTCGCAGACATAATTGATTAAATTTTTTGTTCTATCTAATCCTTTTTCTATTGTTTTAATAAAAATTTTGAAATTTCCTTCAGGTGCCTGATCAAGGTATACAGTATCAATAGTTAATTTTTCTGAAGAGCAATCCAAAAGTAAGGCATTAATATTTTTTACCCCCCTTTCTCTTAAAAAATTAGCGATTTCAACCAATGTCTTACTTGAAGGGAGGCCTAGATAATCAGCCAAGCTCTCTATCGTGATGTGAGAACTAAATTCACTGGTTGCTAAAAATATTTTATCCTTAGGGTGGATTTCGCCAGAAATAACACTAATAAATGTATGCATTGGGGGAGGAGATTCTTGAACCTCTAAAATATTAGAAATTCTTGTATCTCTAAATAGATAAGCGATGACATCACCTGTGGGTGCAAGATGAAGAGTATTCTCATGTACTAATCCCAAGATTGCGTTGAGATGATTCACCCATTGGATATTTTTCTTTTGAACTTCTTTTGCGAGTCTGCTGTTAATTTTTTTTATAGTGGTTTCGAACCCCCAAATTCCATCTTCTTTTTGGAGATAATATTTTTTGAATCTCCTAAGAATTAGGTGAGCAATCTTTTCAGTTTCGGGTGATGTTAATTCAATAATCCAGAAAATAGTGCCCTTTTTGTCTAAGGATTCTTCTTCTGGTGAAATATAGCCAGTTAAAAAATAGTGGTTAGAAACCCTTGGCGATGTAATAACTTGCCCTATGACAGGTTTCATTAATTAAATAATAGAAAAAAAATTTTTAAAAAACAATAAAAATTTAAATTTGATTATTAAAATAAAAATACTAAAAAATGTAGGAGCTTGTTTTTGAAAATATTGTTTTTTGGTTTATAATTATAATTGGCCCTTGGGATTTGATTCTGACAGGCACAACTTTTAAAAAAGGGAGTTCTTCAAGAACAGCGGCAGGCTTCCCCTCCCGCTTCTCTACATTTCTTTTGGGACATTGTCCTAAAAGATGCGAGATCCCACCTTGATTTATTTTACTGTCAAGAACATTTTCCCAAGGGCCATTGGCTGAATATAGAAGTTTTAAAAATTATTTGATGGCCTACTAAGTTGTTAATTATTTAATGAAAAAATTTCAAAATATCAGGGCGGGCACTTTTATTATAAAAGCCATTTTCCCTCGACCTCTATTTTTAGAATTCTAAAATTCTTAAAATTGAATTAATATAAAAATTTTTATGTTTTAGCTGAAGGGGAAGGCGGTTATTAGATAGGAGAGATACTGGACAATGGGGAGGATTGTTAAAGAGAATATATTAAATGGAGTCAGATAAGAAGTAAAAAGCAGCATAAATAGAATCCAGGGGCCAATATTTTCAAGAGAAGCTTGCGTTTGAGGAGAGACAAAGGCAAAAAGAATTTTTGAGCCATCTAAGGGGGGGATGGGCAAGAGGTTAAATATTGCTAAAAGTAGATTGATTTCAATCATTATTCTTAAAACTAAAATAAAATTTTCATAAAAAATTCCCTCAGCCCCTATTCCGAAATGGTTTAATCTTATTGGAATTGCTAAAATTAAAGCAAAGACTATATTCGCAAGGGGTCCTGCCAAAGATATTATTGCTTGGTCTTTTTGAGGATTCCTTAAATTAAAAGGATTAATTGGAACAGGCTTACCCCATCCAAAGCCCGCGATAAGTAAAAAAATAGTTCCCATTGGGTCTAGGTGTGCCAAGGGATTCAAAGTTAATCTTCCTGCTAGCTTAGGAGTTAAATCCCCCTTTTTGACCGCAGCCAGGGCATGAAAATATTCATGAATAGATAGACCTAAAATAATCCCTAGAAAAAAACCTATAATCAGAAAAGGACTAGAGAATGCATTTAAAAGAAACATTGATTTAAAATTATTTTTTTGTTAAATTGTTTTTTATTATAAATTAAATTTTTAAAAATCTAAATATGAAATGTGAAATTTGCAGAAAAAAAACTCAAGTTGGGATGAATGTTAGTCATTCAAATCGCAGAACAAAAAGAAAATTTAAACCCAATGTCCAGAAGGTGACAGTTTTTTATAAAGGCAAAATCCAAAAAATGAGGTTATGCGCTAAATGTAGGAAGAGATTTTTAAAGAACACTCCAAAATAATTTTTATTCTTTGATTTCTTCTATTTTTTCTCCTTTTTCTTGGGCTTCTTTTTTTATTTTTTCAAAACAATCTTCACAATAAGCGTTTAGATGGGGGATTTCTCCTCTTATATGACTTTTTTTCCCGCAGGCGATACAAATGATTTCTTTTGCTTTTAATTTTTTCCTTTCTTCTCTACATTTAGGACATAGTTTGGGTTCGTGTTTTAGGCCAATTTTTTCAAAATACTCTTGTTCTCCCTTCGTCCAAATAAAGGGAGCGAAGCATTTCGCACAGATAATAGTCTTGTCTGCTTTTATTTCTTCATTGTCCATTGATTTTAAATAATTATAATATAAAAATAAAAGGAATGAAAGATTTGAAAGAATTAGTTACAAAAATTAAAGAAAACCCCAAAGGAGCTTTTTTGATATTTGTTGAAGAGAAACAAATTGAAGAGTTAAGAGAATTTTTAAAAAATAAACTTTTCAAAAGTCGCGAAGAAAGAATTTTTGACTGGATAGAACCCTTAGAGCTAAAAATTGAGGCAATTAGAGAGGCTTTAAAAAGAATGTGGGAAAAGAAGCTTAAAAATTTTAAAGTTTTCTTTCTGGCAGATTTTGCTTTAGTTGATAAATTAACTCAAAACATTTTTTTAAAAGCCCTTGAAGAGGTAAGAAAAGGTGAAGTATATATTTTGGTCTCATCAAGTGAAGAAAATGTTTTAAAAACAGTTCTTTCGCGATGCCAAAAAATAAGAATTAGAGCCAAAGAAGGAGCAATTTCAAATGTACCTTTTTTTGAAAGAGAGAAAAAAATAAATTTCAAGAGTTGGTTAGCCCACAAGCCCAGTGATTTAAAAACCTTAAAAAGTTTACTTTGGGAGTGGGTAATTTATTATAAAAACAAAAACAATAAAAATCTTTTCGGGGTTATGCTTGATTCTTATCTCACTTGTAAGAAAATTAATGTAAATCTTGAACTTTTTTGGATTAATTTGTATTTTGAATTAATAACTTTATTATGAAGAACTTTTATATTGTAAAACCAAGAGGCGATGAAATAAATATGATTTTTGAGAAAAAGAATAGCGATAAAGAAGATAAAGAAGAGGAATTTTTTCCATGTCTTGGATTATTAGAAACTGAATGGGGAGAAGAAGTGGGGGAGGTAAAAGGGAAAATAAAATTTAATAAAAATATAAAACCCCATGGTAAAATATTAAAATTTTTGAGCGAAGACGATAAGGAACTAAAATCATATTTAGTGAACGCTGAAAAAGAAGAAAAAAAAGCCTTTAAAATTTTTTGTGAACTTGTTAAGAGATTCAAATTAAATGAGAATGGAATGAAGCCTCAAAAAGCATATTTAACTTTTGATAGAAAAAAAATTATTTTTTATTATACTGCACCTTCAAGGGTAGATTTTAGAGAGCTTTTGAGAGAATTAATAAAAACTTTTCCTTATGTAATTAGGTTACAGCAGATTAGCAAAAGGCAAGCTTTTGGGATGAAGGGAGGAATAGGGGCTTGTGGTCAAGAACTTTGTTGTTTTAGATTCTGGTCAATTTTTGATAAGCCCACTAAAGAAAATCTAAAAGGGGAAGTTTCATTTTTATCTTCTGAAAAACTAAAAGGAGCTTGTGGTGGCTTGCGTTGTTGTTTAATGTATGAACTTGAAAATAATAAAATAAGATTGATAAATAAAGAAAAGGATTCTAAAATAAAAAATAGAAAAACTAAGTAAAAAAATAGGATTATGATTCAAGTTATATTAGTTTTAATTTTGGCAGCAATAATCTTTATTCTTTTCAGAAAGTTTAAAATAGTTTTTGGGGAGGAGGGGGAAGAGGTAAAAACAGTTTTAACTTCTAAAATTCACTCTGATGCGCAAAAAAGAGAGGAAAGAATTAAGAAAAAATTAGAATTAAATAAAGCGTTGGAAAAAGCAAGGGCGCTAAAAAGAAGGGGACAAAGAGACAAGGCGGAAAAACTTCTTTTGAAACTACTTAAACTTTTTAGCCAAAAAGCAGAGATTTTTTATGAATTAGGCCTTTTTTACTTAGAGGAAAAAAGATACAAAAATGCTATTTCAGTGCTAAATTTAGCCGTTGCAAAGGATTCAGAAAATGGTTTTTTCCATCATGCTTTGGGATTGGCTTATTTAAAAAATAAAGAATATAGAAAAGCAGCTGAATGTTTTGATAAAGCCTTACATTTTAATAATACTATTGCTTATAGATGGGCTGATTTAGCTTTGGCACTTTTAGGTTTAGAAAAATATAAAGAAGCAAAAGAAGCGATTTTGAAGGCTTTAGAAATTGAGCCTCATAATGTGAGATATAGGGCAATTTTTGATTCAATAGCGAGAAAAACTTCTAAATAAATTTTATTGATATAAGATTATTTTTGTGGTATTTTTTTAAAAAAATGGGGAGGTGGCGGAGTGGTCTAACGCACCAGTCTGTAAAACTGGCGCCCTTGTGGCTTCGAAGGTTCGAATCCTTCCCTCCCCATAATTAGTTAATTGTTTAATTAGAAGGCTAAGGGAGATGCCCGGAAGCATACATCTAGAAGAATGCCGAGGTGGCGGAATTGGTAGACGCAAAGGACTTAAAATCCTTTGTCTGGTCCCCAGACGTGCGGGTTCGAGTCCCGCCCTCGGCATAAAAATACTAAATGCCTTGAAATTGGATTTAAGCCTAATTGGCTAAGCCAATCGAGAGACTGAAGGCAAAAGTAAGCACATTTGCAAGAAGGGTTCCAAATTTATGAATAAGGCAGCTTTTTGTTGATCAAGTAGGATTTTCAGACTATTAGGTTTTGTCCGGAAACTTAATAATCCCCACGTGTTTTTATTAGATGAAAAGAGGTGGATGTAGATTTTAAAAAATTATTATGTGACCGGGTTGCTTTGCACCATAATAAATTACAGGGCTATTCGGTTAGGGGGTTTAGTGAAATTTGTATTAATTTAATAATTAGGCTAAAGCAATTTTTAAAAAATAATTTAAAAAAATGGCAGAAGAAAAAAAGAAAAAGAAAAATTTAGTAAAATTGGCTTGTTCAGTTTGCAAAAGGATAAATTATAGGGTTATAAAATCTAAAGGAGCAATTGAAAAGCAAAAAGTTTTATCTTTCAAAAAATATTGCAAAGTCTGCAGGAAAAGAACTGTGCACAAAGAAAGCAAGTGATATTATAATATAATTTAGGGGGGATAGTTTAATGGTAAAATATCGGTCTCCAAAACCGATGATGAAGGTTCGATTCCTTCTCCCCCTGAATTAAAAATTAGGTAGTTAGGTTGAAAACTTAAATTATATCTATGACAAAACAAAATGCTACTAAATCTGCTGAAAAAGTAGGGCTAGTGGTAATGGCTGGAGTATTGATTTTAATAATCACATTGGTATTTATTTATTCAAGGCTTTCTAAAGGCTCTCCAAGCTCAAGCATTAGAGGTACTTCTTCTAATTCAGAAACCTCAGAAACTCAAACATCAAGTTCGAATACTTCTAATTCAAATTGGTCTCAAGAAGATATAAAAAAGTTAGCAGAGTATCTTTCGGAAAAAGGGGTCATTCTTTATTATGGGAATAGTTGTCCCCACTGTCATAAGCAGTTAGAAATGTTTAACGAAGCCGCTGATTTATTAAAAAAAGTTGATTGCTATTTAGAAGAGAACTTGGAGACTTGCAATAATGCGAAAATTGAGGGGGTGCCAACATGGGTTTACGGGGGCGAAAGAAAAGAAGGCGTGCAAGATTTGGATGAATTGGCTGCCTGGGTGGGGTTTAAAAAATAAATCTTAGATTTTGCGAGAATTTAGATATTACTTTATCCACACAATTATTTAATATTTCTGGTATAATTACTCTTAATGGGAATGAAGTTTTTAAGAGTTAGTGTTTTGTTTGTATGTTTATTTTTGAATTTCTTTTCCTCTTCTGCACTGGGGATGATTCCTCCTCCAGCTAGCAGAAGCGGGATTTTAGCTAATTTTCCAGAACCTTTTCCACCTCCAGAGCCAAGCTTGGTAACTAAAACTGTTACCCCACGCAATCCTTTAGGTGATAATTATATTGCCTCAGGCAGCCAGGTGGATGTTGAATTAGCAATTAAAGGGCTAACTATAACTAGCATTACTAATGTAAAACCAGTGAATATTGTTTTGGTGGCTGATACTTCTAGTTCAATGAATTATGAGGATGAATCTGGTAGGATTAAACTTGATGGCGCAAAAGAGTCAATGACTGAATTAGTTAAATGGGCGCAGACACAGAACAATTTAAGACCCGAAGGTAAAAAAATAAAAATAGCTTTAGTTGAGTATAATTCTTCCATTCCAGGAGGAGCCAGAACTGATTTTGCTTTAAATAGCAACTTTGGTAGTTATGCGGGGCCTACTGGTTTATACTTAGCTATTAAAAATTTGTCTGCAGAGGACGATACTACAATGGGTAAGGGGTTGGTTGAGGCAAGTAAGCAATTTTACCAGGATCAACTTAATAATCCTAATGTTGTTAATGTAGTTATCATTTATTCAGATGGTGTTCATAATTTAGATGTTGATCCGACGGCTGATTTTTATATTGCAGGTGGGGCAAGAATAAAAGTTTTGGACTTTTTTCGCGATAATAGAATTCCAATTTTTTCTATAGGTTATGGTAAAAAAGATGAAAATGATTGGCGTATGAATTTGGATGGCGCTCCTCCTCAAGAATTATCTAAAGATATTTTAATTTGCAAAAATGACCCTGATCATTTAGTAATAAAAACTCTTTCTAACGGCAAAACTGTATACTATTGTTTAGTTAAAAATGGGGTAGGGGGCAATTATAATCCTTGGCCAACAAAAATAGCCCTTCGTTTAAATGCTTTAGCTTATGAAACAGGTGGAGAATATTTTTATTCTCCTGATGCTTCTAATTTAAAAAATATTTTATTAGAGATTGCACAAAAAATCGTTACAAGAAGTTATGCCATACAAATATATGAAACTTTTGACAATGATTATTTTTCTCCTGTTTTAGATGAGATAAGGATTACTAAAACAGGGGAAGAATTTGAGCGACGAGATTCAGGATGGGACCAGCCTTATTCTACTAATAATTTTTATGCTTTAAAAACAAGCGATGGTGTTTTGGAAATCTTAATTCCGCCTGATGCAGTTAGTGGAGAACCTGAGGAAACAGTTTATGTAAAATTTTCTTTTATTGCTCGCGGGAGGGCTGAAAATGATGTTTGCATTGATAAAAGCAACTCTAGAGTTGCTTGGGGGGATATCACAATTTCTTCTGATGGTTTGGGTATACCTAGTTTCAAAGACCCCCCAGCGAAGGAAACGCTAATTCGGGAATATTGTTATAGAATCGCAAGTGAGATTAGAGGAGGGGATGTATTTTTAGAGAATCAAAATTTAGAGGGCAAAATTAAGGTAGATTTATTGGTACTTGGTTCTTCTTTCCAGCCAGGGATAGAGAGTAATTTGGCTACTCTTAAAAATTATGAATTCAAAGACAAAAGCTTTTCTAATAAGAATGTGATAGAAAAAATCAAGGAATTATTCAATTATTTAAGTAAAGAAGGAGGAGATAAATTTAAAGTTATTAACCAACCAGAATTAAGTTTAGACGAAGTAGAAGATGGCATTTTGTATATTTACGAAGACAGTGCCCCCTTAGAAATTAAAGGTTCAATTGGTGATAAATACATTGGCGTAGTATCTTTAGGAGCAGATATAGTTATGAAACCCCCTGTTTTTAATGGGGTAGCAATTAGCCTGAAAGAGGATGAAAAAGGCGGTACTATTTATATCGCTCCCGAACTTTCAGCTTTTACTTTGCGTGGAAGTTTAATAGCTAATTATTTTGATGTTAAAGGTTCTCTTTATTCAATTGAGTCTATAAATTATTTAAAACATATCTTGGGGCTCGCTCCAATTATTGATATAATTTATTCATATTATGAGCCTAAAATCTAATAAAATGTGGATAACTTTTATTCTTTAAAATGGTAAAATCTAACAAAGAACAATGGTTTTAATAGAGAATACTTCTTCAACTTCTAGCCGCAAAATATTAGTAGGAGGTATTATTTATTTTTTGGCAATAGCAGTAATCATTTGGATTTTGTATGCTTTGCGATTAGGACAGATTAAGTTAACTGAATCAAAAATTAAATCTTTAAAACAAGAAGTAGGAAGTCAACTTTCGGAAGATGAGTTAGCACAGTTAGAAGTTCAAAGTGCCAACTTAAATTCTCTTTATGGAAAACCTTTAGCCACAAAAATTCTTAGAGGAATTTCAAGCGCCATCCCAAGAACAGTTGTTATAACTTCAATTAATATTGCAGGAAATGAAGTTGTTATCTCGGGAGAAAGTCCTTCTTATAGTGATGTTATATTATTTGCTACAGTGTTGAATAAAGAATCTACAACTCTAAAAGATGTAGAGGTTACGCAAGCTTCAACAGGACCTGTGAGTGGGGGCACAGGTGTCAATTTTAGTTTAAAAGGTAATATTAAATAAAAAATGCTTTCAGGGAAATCAAACAAAGTTTTAACTGAGGTGGTAATCTTTATTGTCGGAATTTTAATAATTTATTTTGGAATTTACAAAGGTATATATTTGCTTTCTTCCTCAGGTCAGGAATTAGGAGAAAAAAAGATACTATTGTCTGATTGGGAGAGAAGAGTTGAGTTAGTAAATAGCTTAAAGCAAAAAATTGAAGATATGTCACTTAAAGAAGAGCTTTCTTTGGCATTCCCGGCTAGAAAGAGTACCGCAGAGCTCTTAGCGAGCATTCATTCAGCAGCTTTAAAAGCAGGGGTTAGTCTTTTTAGTTTTGCTCCAGGCGAGGGAGGCGTTATAAAAGAAAGCGAGCTAGCCGAAGGATCGGCTTCTGTTTCTTCCTACCGCGTCTTTTTATATAACATAAATTTAAAAGTGAAAGGAGATTATAAACAAATTTATAACTTTATAGGATTTTTGGAAAAGATAAAGCAAGTGAGTCGCATTCAAAGTATTAGCCTTTCAAAAGGGGAAGGGGATATAATTTTAGGAGATATAAATTTAGTGATTTATTATTTAGCAAAATAAAATTTATATGAGCAATACATTTAAGTTTATACTTTTGGGGATTTTGGGGATAGCGTGTTTGGGTTTCGTTTTTTGGAACACTAGGCCTCAAGTGGGAATAACGCCCAAAGTTGCTAAAAGTGAAGATATTGTAAAGCAGTTAAAAAATCGTTCTTTTTATACAAAATTTCCTATTGTTTATTCAAGTGATAAATTGGGCAAAGAAAATCCTTTTAAGTAAACTAGTGCAAAATATTAAACTGGGGTATAATTTGTTAAGAATAATATTTTAAAGATGGCAAATCTTGCCGTTTTGAGCGTTAAAGAAGAGGAGGATATTGAAGGAAATATTTTGAAATTGCTTCAAGATAAAAGGATTTTATCTAAAGATGAAATTGATTTAGTTTTAAAGGAGAAAGAAAAGACTAAAAAGCGAATTGAGGAGGTTTTATATAATCTTTTTCCAGGTAAAGAAATTGATTTTGAAAATATTTTTAGCACCTTGGCAAATGTGGGATTAGTTAATTTGAAATCGCATCCCATTGATAAAAAACTTCTCAAAAAAATCCCTTTTGAGATTGCAGATCGCTTTAAAATAATTGTTTTTGAGCAAATAGGGGATAAGATTTTTAAAGTAGCTACCTCTTGGCCTACACATCCAGCAATTTGGAATTTAATAAAATTTATTGAAGAAAAAAATCAGGTTACCCTTGAGCTTTATTGCACCACCCTCTCTCAAATCAATGAAGTATTAGAAGAATATTCTAAAATTAAAGAGGAAGCAAAAATTCTTTCCCGGACTATTACAGGAAGAATTGAGCCAATGGGGGACACAACTCGCGAAGAGGCAATTTCTTCTTTGCAAAAATTACTTTCCCAACAGCCAAAAACCAAAGAGGAACTACAATCAATAATAGAAAAGGGATTTGTGCCGGAAATAGTGGCAGCAGTGATTAGTTTCGGAATTTTTAAAAGAGCATCTGATATACATTTCCAGCCCCTGAGCAATAAAATTATTGTTCGCTATCGAATTGATGGCATTTTGTCAGATGTAGCAGAAATTAAAAAAGACTTAGGTGCCCCTTTGGTTAGTCGAGTAAAAATTTTAGCAAATTTAAGAATTGATGAAAAAAGAAAGCCTCAAGATGGAAGAATTACCGTGGTATTTAATAATAAGAAGATTGATTTGAGGATTTCTACTTTTCCCACTGTTTTTGGAGAAAAAATAGTAATGAGAATATTAGAAAAAGAAAAGCGCCTTATGGATTTAAAGAGCTTGGGGATGGAGGGATTAGTTTATGAGAGGACAGTTAAAGCTTTGAAAATGCCTTATGGGATGATTATTGTTTCAGGACCTACAGGTTCGGGGAAGAGCACCACTCTTTATGCAGCTTTAACTTTGATTCATCGTCCAGAGATAAATATAGTCAGTTTGGAGGATCCGGTAGAATATGAAATAGAGGGGATTGCTCAATCTCAAATTAAGCCTCAGGCAGGTTATACATTTGCTTCAGGGTTACGTTCAATTTTAAGGCAAGACCCAGATGTAATTATGGTCGGAGAAATTAGAGATAAAGAAACAGCAGAAATGGCAGTCCATGCTGCTTTAACAGGGCATTTAGTATTATCTACATTGCATACTAATAACGCAGCGGGGGTAGTTCCTCGGTTAATAGATATGGGGATTGAGCCTTTTTTGATAGCTTCTTCATTAAATTTAGTTATTGCTCAAAGATTGATAAGAAGAATTTGCCCTCATAATAAAGTTGAGGAAAAAGTGCCCGAGCCTTTGTATAGTAAGGTTTCCCGGATTCTTGATAATATTCCAAAAAATATTGGACTTAAAATTCCTTCACCTCCTTATCATTTTTGGAAAGGAGTAGAAAATGACGTCTGCTATCAAGGCTATTCTGGGAGAATCGCAGCTTTTGAGGCAATAGAAATCAATGAAGAATTGCAATCTTTAATTACTCAAAATGTAAAAAGCTCTGATATAGAAAAAGCCGCTAGAAAATATGGGTTTATAAGCATGTTTGAAGATGCCTTAGTGAAAGCTGCCTTAGGCATAACTTCTCTTGAGGAAGCGATGCGTCTCTCAATAATGGGAGAAGAATTAAAGGAGCAATTTTAAAGTGGATAAAAGCGCCATGGAAATTCAAAAAATGTTAAAATATATAAAAACTAAAAAAGAAAATGAGCGAGGAAGAGATCCCCAATCAGCAAGAGCCAAGGTCTGTATATAGCCCAAGCGTAAATCGAGAGGCAATTTTTAATAAAGCTGTCGCAAATAGGGCTTCAGATATCCATCTATATGTGGGCTTGCCTGTAGTTTTCAGAATTAATGGGGCACTAGTGCCTCAAGATAGTCCTCTTCTTACAAATAACGATGTTTTAGGCATCATTTCTCCTTACATGAATGAATTTCAAAAAATGAAATTTGAAAAAGAAAAAGAAATAGATTTTTCTTTTAGTTTTGGAGAAAGTAGAATGAGGGTTAATCTTTTTTCTGAAAAGGGCAATCCAGCTGTTTCTATTAGAGTTATCCCCTTAGAAATTAAAAGTTTTGCAGAGCTTGGGTTGCCTCCAGTTTTAGAGAAATTCGCTTCATTAAAACAGGGACTTTTTATTATAACAGGGCCCACTGGTCATGGGAAATCTACTACTGTTGCCTCGATGATTGAGTTTATTAATCAAACTCGTTCAGAGCATATCATAACAATAGAGGATCCCATTGAATATGTCTTTACAAATAAAAAATCAATTATTTCTCAAAGGGAGGTTTATTCTGATACCCTTTCATTTCATCGGGCTTTGCGTTCCGCACTTCGTGAAGACCCCAATGTGGTTTTCTTGGGCGAGATGAGAGATCAGGAGAGTACTTCAGCTGCTTTGACTTTGGCAGAAACAGGTCATTTAGTTATAACTACTTTGCATACCAATGATTCTGCTCAAACCATAGATAGAATTATAGACATTTTCCCCGAATATCAGCAAAGACAAGTAAGGCAGCAATTGGCAAATACGCTAGCTGGGGTAGTTTCCCAAAGATTATTGCCACGCCAAAGGGGCGGGAGAATAGTAGCATGTGAGATTTTAATTGCCACAATAGCAGTAAAGAATTGTATTAGAGAAGGTAAAGTTCACCAAATCCCAAATATTATCCAGACTTCTTTTTCAGAAGGAATGATTAGTTTAGATAGAGCCTTAATTGAACTTGTTAAAGCAGGCGAGGTTAAAATAGAAGATGCCTTGGTTTGGGCCCAAAACCCGCAAGATTTTAAACAAGAGCTTTATTAAAAATATTTATTATGAAAAGATTTTTTTATAGCGCCAAAGATTCAAAAGGTTATGTCCAAACAGGTGTAGTTGAAGCAAAGGATGAACTTCAAGCAAAGGGATTTTTAGAAAAAAAAGGACTAATGGTTTTGTGGTTAGGAGAGAGAAAAGTGTCGAAAACTCCTTTGCTTTTTGAAAGAATCTCAATAGTTGATAAAGCAGTTTTTATGAGGCAACTTGCTACAATGACTGAAGCCGGTTTTCCGATAGACAAAAGTTTAAGGATAATAGAAGTAGAAACTAAAAATAAAAGATTTCAGGCAGTTATCTCTTCAATAGCAGGGGAGGTAGAGGCTGGAGAAAGCTTGTGGAGAGCGCTTTCTTCCAATAAAGAAGTATTTAATCCAGTAATCATTTCGGTTGTAAAATCAGGAGAATCTGCTGGTAGGCTACCAGCGGTTTTAAAGCTTCTGGCGAAGACCTTGGAAGCGCAAGCTTCTTTTACAGGGAGTCTATGGGCCGCTTTAGCTTATCCTATATTTGTAGTAGTTGCAATGATAGTTGTGGGTTCAATAATATTGACATTTTTTGTGCCAAAAATTGGGAGTATTTTTGCAGAATCAAACACTCCTTTGCCATGGCAGACAAAAGTTTTAATTAGTATAGGAAATTTCCTAGTTAACTATTGGTGGGCATTATTGTTTTTACTATTTTTTGCTTTGGGATATATTTATTGGTATTCAACAAATACTCAAAAAGGCAGAATATGGTTTGAGCGGATATTGCTCTCTTTGCCTGTGGTGGGAGAATTATTAATGCGTAATCAGCTTACATTGTTTAATCAATTGTTTTATTTATTGCTTTCTTCTGCAACTCCAATTCTTGAAGCAATAGATTTAGTGGCTGAATCAATGACTTTTTTAATTTTCAAAGAAGCTTTATATTCAATTAAAAAAAGAGTAGCTCAGGGTTTGCCTTTAGCCGCTTCTTTTACTCAAGAACCAATATTTCCCACTATTGAATCTCAGCTTATTAATGTCGGTGAGCAAACAGGAACCTTAGAGAAGATGTTTGAAAGATTGATGAGTTATTATCAAGAAAGAACAAATGAATATGTAAAAAAAGTAATATCATTGCTTGAGCCTATAGTGATAGTAATTTTAGCAGTCGGTGTTGCCATAATGGTATGGGCTGTGTTTGGACCTATTTACGGTTTAGTCCAATTGCCTACAACATAATCTGTGGATATTTTATTAGCTAAAATGTGTTTTAATTAGATTCAAATATATTAAAAACTAAATAATTAAAATGAAAAAGATTATTAGATTATCTAAATTTAAAAACAAAGGTTTTACTTTAATTGAGCTTTTAGCAGTAATAGCTATTATTGGGATTTTGGCTGGGCTTGTCATGGTTTCTACTTCTAGAGCTCGAAAACAAGCAAGAGATACTCAAAGGAAAGAAATGGTTAGAGCAATTTCTGGAGCAATGGAACTTTACGCGAATGATAATGATGGAAGATATCCTACTAATCTTCCCAATGATTTGAATAACTATATTTCAGCGGGTTCTGGTTGGAATACTAAAGCACCCAAATGTTTGACTTCGCAGAATTCCCAAGTAAATTGGGATCAGTGTTTTAGCTCTTTAAGTGAGAATGGTTATACAATTAGCACTAGACTCGAATCGGGAGGGACCTTCAGTTGTTCAACAGGAGGCACTTGCCAATAAGGTTTTTTTATTTTTTCTTTTAATAGATGGAGTTATTAGAAAAAATTATTTTCATATTATTGTTTGTTATAGGGGTATGCTGGGGAAGTTTTTTGGGGACAATTGTTTATAGGCTAAAGCTTGATAAAAAAGGCTGGACTCTAAATTTAGGAGGCTATTCAAAATGTAATTATTGTGGCCATAGATTATTTGTAAGAGATTTAATACCGATTTTGAGTTTTGTTGCTTTAAGAGGAAAATGTCGTTATTGTAAACACCCCATAAACTTAGATTTATTTTTGATTGAGTTTTTTTCGGGAATAATTTTCATTTTGAGTTTTTGGGCTTTTTATTTTTCTTTTAGTTTTTTTCTTTCTTTAGCTATTTGGTCTTTACTTTTAATAATATTTTTTTATGATTTAAAAAATCAACTGATTCCAGATCCGTTGGTTTTCTTGCTTTTAGGTTTTTTCTTATTAAAATTTATTTTAAAATTAGACCCCTCTTTTTATTCCTTTTTGAATTACAAAGAAAGTCTGTTAGGAGCGATTCTCCTTTTTTTATTCTTTTTCCTTTTGAATTATTTTTCAAAAGGCAAGCTCATGGGGTTAGGAGACGCAAAATTTTCTTTATTTTTTGGTCTTTTTTTAGGTTTTAAATACAGTTTTATTTTCCTTTGGCTTTCCTTTGTAATAGGAGGGCTTGTTGCTTTTTTGGCTCTCGTTTTAAAACTAAAGAAAAGAAAAGATAGAATTGCTTTCGCGCCTTTCTTAATTTTTAGTTTTTTTCTTTTATATTTTTTTCCACACTTTAGAGAATTATTTATGGTCTTTTTTATGATAGAATAAGATAAATAAGGCAAAAAGAGTTAAATATAGGAATGAGACATAGAATTTTTGTAAGGGACTTTGTAAAAAAAAGAAAAAAAGAAGCCAGAGGCTTAACATTAGTTGAGCTTATAGTAGTTTTAGGAATAATTACGATTCTTGCAGGGGGGGTTTTGTTTAATTTTTCGGGATTTTCAAGCAAGACTTTTGCTACTGATAAAGCTTTTAAGGTTAAAAGTTTAATTAATACAATGAGGCAAAAAATAAAAGAAGGGGGCTGTGAAAAAGTTGATTTTGAATTTGAGAAAAAAGAAAAAGGACTATCAGGTGAAGCCAAGTGTTTTAAAAATAACACGGAAATCTATTCTCAAGATATAAATTTAGAAAATATTGATGTGAAAATATACTATGAAGAGCCAAATGGGCTTCAGCCTTTAGGAGCCTTCTCTTTTTCTTTAGCAAATAAAAGAATTGGAGAATTGGAAATAGAAAGTATAGAAATAAGAAAAGAAGGAGGAAACCTAGAGGAAACAATTAGCGCCTCTTCATTTAGTAGATTATGGCTTTCTTTTAAAAAATCATCTCAAGAAGCAAAAATTAATTTAGATAAAGAGGGGTTACTTATATGGGTTCAATAATTTACTAAGAAACAAAATGAAAAATATTCTAAAATATTTGAGAAAAAAGATTGGCTCTGGCAGAGGCTTTACATTGATAGAAGTTCTTTTGGCAATTGGTATTTTGGGAAGCGCGGTTTTAACTGTTTCTTATATGAATGCCTCAAATTTAAGAGAAATTAGAAGACATACAGCCGAATCTTATGCTGATTTAATAGCACAAGAGCAATTTTCAGCCCTTTTAGCTTTTAGAAATCAAATTACTTTTGACCAAGATCCTTCTACTAATTGGGATAATTCAATTGAGTCAAAAATCCCGCAGAATATTTATCAAGCTTTATTTTTTTATCATTTAGAATTTGAAGATGGGAAGTGGAAAATTAAAGAAGGCGAAAAAACCGCCTCAAAACTTTTAAATAATGAGGGGGGAATAATAATTTTTACATATGGTTTATGTTTTAATCAGCTTGATCCGAATCCAGGGGAAAATAATTTGAATTTAAAAAATGGGGTAAAGGTTAGTCTTAAGGTAAAATGGAAAGACGGAAATGAGAAAAAATCTAAAATCTATTATACAATTTTAGGAAACTATTTAGATCCAAAAATATGATTAAAGAAAATTTAAAACATTCCTTGGGTTTTACCTTAATTGAACTTCTTATAGCAAGTACTATATTTGCTTCTGTTTTGGGAGTTGTGTATGGTTTATTCAATGAAGCGGTAATTAGCAAAAAAAACTTAGATTCAACATTAAGAATTAATGAGTTAGTTAAAAATGCTGACCAAGTTATTCAAACAGCAATGCGGGAAGCCAATGGTGAATTTTTTAAAGAAACTAAGCTTTGGCAAGTTGAGGCTCCTTCTTCGTTTTCGGTGCGAGCTTTTTTTGTAGCCCCCTTTTATAAAAATCCTAATGAAGCTTCAACATTTGATGAAGTCAAAAACTTTTTTTCTTCTTTCAGTGGTGAAATAGTTTTTGAAGGAGGAAATGCAGTAGGAAGGGGAGATTTTTTATATATCAATGATTCAGAGAAAAAGAAGGTTTATATTTTTGGACTTGGGGGAATAATTCCTGCGATGGTAGGTGCATATCCTTCTTTTTATGCGGAAACATGGAAATATAATGATACTAATAATAGATGGGAGCGTGAGGGGGAAAGAGTTATTTTATTTAGTTTTGACAATCAAGCCCCTGCATTTTTTGAGATCCCTCTCACCAAAGAGAAAATCGGAGACACAGAAGCATATAGAGAGAATACTTCTATTGGGGGGCCTCCTTCTTATAACTCATGGGTAAGATTGCGTGTAAATGCTATACAAAAATTTGGAAAAAAACTTTTAGTAAGAGAATTTAACCAAGTATATGTCCCATTAATTCTTTCTAATCCTTATTTATGATTAATATGAAAAATAATTTAAAGGCACAAAAGGGTTCTGCATTGCTTTATGCTATTTTATTAATAAGTGGTTTGGCAATAATTGCCCAGCTTTGTTTTTCATTGCTTATCTTTTCTATTGGCTCTCGACGCCATAGTTATAATTCAACTGTAAATTATTGGATAGCATGGGGCGGCGTGGAGTTGGGTTTGGTTAAGATAAAAGAATATCAATATAAGCCTATAGACCAAAAAACTACTGCCTGGTGTTATTGGCCAAATGAGAATAATTTACCAAATTCAAAAAATACAATAGAGAAAAATGAATTTATTGAATATGCACTTTTTCCTTATTCCACCCCTGTATTTTTAGATTCATTGTCTTCTTTGCCCTCCCCGGAAAAGTATATTTTAAGACTTTCTCTTTCATATTTTACTTCTGAAGCCGACAGGGTTAATAACAAAATTATTTTGTCCAAAGATGAATCTACAGTATTTGACCTTTCTAAATTCGGGGGGACTTTTAAATTTAAATTTATTCCAGATTTAAATAGCGAGAACAATTTAGTATGGATGAGGGTTTCTGAAAGGGGTTCTGGAAGAGTAATAGAAGGGGTGATTAAATTTAACCGAGTCCTACAGGCGCTAGAAGAGAAAGGAGCACTTTTCGGAGGAGAAGGGGCGTCTCCACTATTTCAAGTATTTCTAGAGCAGTGTTCTCTAGTAGGGACCCAAAAAGAATGCTCTTTTACAATTCGGCCTTTGGTAGAAAATTTGAATCTATTTAAAATTAAAGTTTTTGGAGGGAAGTTGGGAGTTACTGAAGTTTCTATAGAAGGAGGAAAATATTTAGGTTTGCCTTATACCATTATTCATAGTATTGGTTACCATGGGAAAGAGAATATAGAACTTTACGTTAAATTTCCAAATGCTCTCCAAGGCTCTTCTGATATCTGGGATTATTCATTATACCAGGCCAGTTTTTAGTTGAATTTTTTGCTAGAGAAATAATATAATTAAATTTATGGATTATTTTTTTGTTTATACTGATGGAGCATCACGAGGGAATCCAGGAGAATCTGCGTGTGCTTTTTTGATATATGATAAAAACAGAAAATTAGTCTTAAAAAAATCCTTTTATCTTGGAAGGGCCACAAATAACGAGGCTGAATATAGCGGGGTGCTTTTAGCTTTAAAAGAATTAGCTGAAATGGGTGCAAAAAAAGCAATTTTTTTTCTGGATTCACTTTTTGTTAAAAAACAACTTGATGGAGAGTATAGACTTAAAAATGAGAGGATGATGAAATTTTATCTTGAAATTAAGAAAATAATTTTTAAAACTAGAATGGAAGTAGAATTTAATTATATTTCTCGTTCCGAAAACAAAGAAGCAGATAAATTGGTAAATTTAGTTTTAGATAAAAATTCTAAAAATAAAAAATAATATGGGAAATATTAATTTTCCTCAGGAAGAAGAAAAAATTCTTAAATTTTGGGAGGAAAAGGATATTTTTAAAAAAACTTTGGAGATTAATAATAAAAATAAAAATTTTAGTTTTTATGATGGCCCCCCGTTTGCTACAGGGAAACCTCATTATGGCCATATTTTAGCCTCATCCCTCAAAGACACAATTTGTAGGTTTTTTTCCCAAAGGAAAAGATATATTGAAAGAAAGCTCGGTTGGGATTGCCATGGTTTACCCGTTGAATCTTTAATAGAAAAAGAATTAGGTATTAAAACTAAAAAGGATATCGAAAAATTAGGTATAGAAAAATTTAATTTAGAATGTAAAAAGGCGGTTACAAGACATGTGGCAGATTTCAAAGAGACACTAAAGCGCCTAGGAAGATTTGCAGACTATAAAAAAGATTATTTTACAATGGACAAAACTTATACTGAAACAGTCTGGTGGGTTTTGAAAGAAATTTATAAAAAGGGGTTATTATATGAAGATTTTAGAGTGGTTGCCTATTGCCCTAGATGCGGTACCCCTTTATCTAATTTTGAGGTAAATCAAGGATATAAAGATGTAGAAGATATCTCAATTTATATCTTGTTTAAGTTGAAAAACGAGCCTGCTACTTACTTTTTGGTTTGGACAACCACCCCTTGGACTTTACCTGCTAATTTAGAATTAGCAATAGGCGATTTTGAATATGTAAAAATAAAAGTCAAAGATAAGTTTTTGATTTTAGCAAAAGAAAGGCTTTCGGTTGTTAAAGAGAAATTTGAAATTGTAAAGAGACTGTCTAAAGAAGATTTAATAGGTTTAGAATATGAGCCTCTTTTTAAAGAGGGCTTAAAATATAAAATAGGGCAAGGAGATAACTCAAAAGCTTTTAGGGTATACGAAGCCCCCTTTGTTAGTGTTGAAGAAGGAACGGGGATTGTCCATATTGCTCCATCGTTTGGAGAAGATGACATGGAATTAGGAAAAGAGACTTGCAATTTTATGCTTTTAACTGTAGATGAAGAAGGCAAAAATTTAGTCGCTCCTGGCAAGGGCAAGTGGGTTAAAGATGCAGATAAAGATATAATTGAAGATTTAAAGAGAAGGGGGTTGCTTTACAGAGAAGAAAAAATTGTTCATACCTATCCTTTTTGTTGGCGTTGCGATACGCCCCTGCTTTATTATCCAGTAAAGACCTTTTATATAAAAGTTTCAGCAATTAAAGATATATTAGTTGAAAATAACAAGAAAATCCATTGGGTACCCCATTATTTAAAAGAGGGAAGATTTGGCAAATGGCTTAAAGATGCTAAAGATTGGGCCATATCAAGAAATAGGTATTGGGGCGCACCATTGCCTATATGGAAATGTGATAAATGCGGAGAAATTGAGGTAATTGGATCGATAAAAGAGTTAAAAGGAAGAGGGGGTAGCGTACCAGAAGATTTACACCGTCCATATATTGATGAGGTAATATTTAAATGTAAAAAATGCAAAGGGAAAATGAAGCGAACAGAGGAAGTTTTTGATTGTTGGTTTGAATCTGGCTCTATGCCTTATGCTCAATTTCACTATCCTTTTGAAAATAAAGAAAAAACCAAAGTTTCTTTCCCAGCAGATTTTATTGCGGAAGGATTAGACCAGACAAGGGGGTGGTTTTATACACTTCATGTAATCGCTTCGATTTTGACACTAAATGATATTGGCTTAGGGAAAAATAAGCCCGCTTTTAAAAATGTGGTAGTCAATGGGATTATTTTAGATGAGGAGGGTAAAAAATTAAGTAAAAAACTAAAAAATTATCCAGATCCGAGGGAAATATTTAATAAATATGGTGCTGATGCCTTGCGTTTCTTTTTAATATCTTCATCTCCCCTTGGTGAAAATTATCGTTTTTCAGAAAGGCTATTAAAATTATGCTTTCAAAATGTTATTTTAAGGTATTTGAATTCTTACTTGTTTTTAGATTATATTTCTAAAACTTTCAAAATTAAAAAGATCCCAAAGATTACCCAAAAAGATATCCTAGATTGCTGGATAATAGAAAGATTAAAAGATTGTAATTCTAAGGTCATTAAACTGATGGAAGATTATGAGCTTGTAAGAGCAGCAAGAGAGATAGAGAAGTTCCTAGCAGACTTATCATTGTGGTATATAAGAAGAGTAAAGACAAAAATATATAATAAAAGTTCTGCCAGCAGAAGATTGGCAGTTTTGAAATTTATATTGAAGATTTTTTCAATTTTATCAGCACCATTTCTTCCTTATGCTTCTGAATTTATTTATCAACGATTAAAAGATGTAAAAGATAGAGAAAGTGTCCATTTATGTTTTATAGAAAAATTGGGCAAAGCAGACAAGAATGTTCTTTTAAGAATGGAAAGAATAAGAGAAATTGTTTCTCAGCTTTTGGATTTAAGAAAAAAGCATCAAATAAAGGTAAGACAGCCCCTGAGAGAGGCCAAAGCCCCCTTTTCTTTAAATGAAGAAGAGAAAGAAATTATTAAAGAAGAAATAAATGTTAAAGAGATAAATAAGGGTCCTTACAGTTTAGACACCTTAATAACTCCTAATTTAAAGAAAGAGGGAATGCTGAGAGAATTTATAAGGCAAATACAAGATGCAAGGAAAAGGTGCGGTTATAAATATGGAGAGAGAGCCTTGTTTTATATAAAAACTGATAAATATATAGAAAAATTCATAAAAGATAATGCCTCAGAAATAAATAAAAAGACTAGTTCAGAGTTTGAATTTAAGAAAAACGGAGAAGAGGTTAAAAGATTTTATTTAGACAATAAAGAGGTAATTGTTTTCAAATGAAAAAATGGCTTAATTTCGATTGGTTGAGTTTAGTTCCAGCCTTATTTTTAACAATTTTTAGTATTATACTTTTAGCCACTCTTTCTCCGGAAAAGCATCTGGCCATTTATCAGGGTATTTTTTTTATCTGCGGCTTAATTCTTTTTTATGTATTTGATAGACTTTACTTTCAAGCGCTTTTTCCTCTTAGAATTTATTTATATATTTTTGGAATTTTGCTTTTAATTTTGGTTTTAATTTTTGGCGAAACTAAATTTGGTTCAAGCAGATGGATAAATTTAGGTTTTTTTGCTTTTCAGCCGTCAGAAATTTTTAAAATAATTTTAATAATTTTTTTAATAAAATTTATCGCAGATAAAAAGAAATTTAATATAAAAGACTATTTGGCATATTTAGGTTTTTTGCTTTTGCCCTTCATTTTGGTTGCGAAAGAACCTGACTTGGGTTCTGCTTTGGTTTATCTTTTTTTGGGTATGGTAATCTATTTTTTTTCGCAAAGAGAGAGAAGGTTTTTCTATATTACTTTAGGGTTGATAATAATTATTTTGCCATTAATTTATAATTTAGGATTGAAGGAATATCAAAAAGAAAGAATCAAGGTGTTTTTAAATCCCAAAAGCGATATAATGGGTGAAGGTTATAATATTTGGCAATCAATAATTGCAGTTGGCTCAGGAGGAATAAAGGGTAAGGGTATTGGTAAAGGAAGTCAGAGCCAGTTACAGTTTTTACCTATCAGATATGCTGATTTTATCTATGCAACAGGCGCAGAAGCAACAGGTTTTATAGGGTCAGTTGTTATTTTGGGGCTTTATTTTTGGTTAATTTTTAGAATTTTTTGGATTGCATTCAGATGCGATGAAGAGTCTGGCTATCTTTTGGGAATAGGAATTGGAGCAGTATTTTTGGTCCAGGTGTTTATAAATATAGGGATGAATTTAGGAATAATGCCTGTTACTGGTTTGCCATTAGTATTTTTAAGTTATGGGGGGTCTTCTTTAATTTCAAGCTATATAATGCTTGGTATTGTAAGCAATCTTTCAAGAAGGGGACAAAAAATGATTTTTAAAGATTTATAATAAAAGAATTGACTTTAAAGGGTTAATTTGCTAATATTTTTAGGTTAAAATATTTATTAAATATGCCAAAGAATAAAGAAGCAGAGAAAATGAACGGAATGATTGCTGTTGTTTGTTTGGGAGGAAAGCAGTATCTTGTTAAAGAGGGAGATGAATTTTTGGTAGATTATTTGAGAGACAAAGAATTAAAAATAAAACCTTATTTAGTTATAGATAAGGAAGAAATTTCTTTGGGAAAGCCAGAAGTTGAAGATTATCTTTGTGAAATAAGGGTATTAGATTCTAAAATTAAAGGAGAAAAGAAAATAGTTTTTAAATATAGGCCCAAAACAGGTTATCATAGAAAGAGGGGCGTTAGAGCTTTATATTCCCATATAAAAATAAATAAGATTAAAAAAATAAAATGAATTTTCTAAGAAGTCTTAAAAAATTGGCAATAGGTATTGTAGAAGAAATTAAAAAAATCCAATGGCCAAAGAAAGATTTTGTAATCTATAACTCGATATTAGTGATTATTTCTATATTAATTTCAATTTTAGTGGTTACTGGTATTGATTATATTTTGACAAAGGGAGTAAATTGGTATATTTCATTAAAGTAAAAAATAATTAAAATGGAGAAATCAAAAGTTAAAAAATCATCAGGAGGAAAGAAAAAACTAATTCTTAATTCCCACCCGCAAGCCCGATGGTATGTAATTCATACTTATGCTGGTTATGAAGATAAGGTAGCAAAACAGTTAAGGCAAAGAATCAAAGCTTTCAAAATGGAGGACCAGATTTTCCAAGTGGTAGTTCCAAAAGAGCGACAGGTCGAGCTTAAAGGGGGAGAGAAAAAATTAGTAAAAAAACATATTTATCCTGGTTATGTGATGGTAGAGATGATAGTTAATAATGAATCTTGGTATGTCGTCAGGAACACCCCAAATGTTACAGGTTTTATTGGTTTTGGCACCAAACCTTCGCCGATAGACCCCAAAGAAGTAGAAATAATTTTTTCAAGAATGCAGAAAAAGGAGCCTGTTTATAATGCTGATTTTAAACCGGGGGATCATGTTCGAATATCTCAGGGGACATTTAAGGACTTTGATGGGGTAGTCGAAGAGGTGGATGAATCAAAAGGGAAACTAAAAGTTTTAGTAAATATGTTTGGAAGAGAAACTCCCGTTGAAATTGATTTCACTCAAGTCAGGAAAATTTAAAAGTAAATATGGCAAAAGAAATATTAGCTAAATTTAAGGTTCAAGCAAAAGCAGGTGAAGCAACTCCTGCTCCACCGCTAGGCCCTCTTTTGGGTCAATATGGTGTGAATATTATAGAATTTTGTAACCAATTCAATCAGAAAACCCAAGACAACAAAGGGTTAATAGTGACAGCAGAAGTTACGGTTTATAAAGATAGAACTTTTAATTTTATAATAAAAACTCCACCCGCAACAGTTTTGCTTAAAAAAGCCTTAAATATAGAAAAGGGTTCTCCAGAGCCAAATCGTGAAAAGGTTGGGAAAATAACTCGTCAGCAAATAAAAGAAATAGCTGCTTTAAAATTGCAAGATTTAAACACAGATGATATAAAGAAAGCAGAAAAAATTATTGAAGGCACAGCAAAAAGTATGGGGATTGAAATAGAGGGATAAATTAGTGGTGTTTAAGTATTATTTTAGGATTAGTACAGTATATTCCAAATACACCTTGGGCTATGGATCCTTTCTGGGCCCCTTTTTCTAGTAACATTTCTCTCATCTTCCAAGCTTTTTCACTATTTAAACCTGCTAAACCCAACGCTACTTCATTTTTTTCGGCTCCTTCTTCAAGCAATCTGCTTCTCATTTCCCAAGCTCTCTCGTCATCTAAGCCAGCCAAACTTATTGCCACCTGGTCCCTATCGGCCCCAAATCGAAGTGTCTTTTCTCTCATCTTCCAAGCTTTTTCACTATTTAAACCCGCTAAACTCCGCGCTATAGAACCAGGATTAGCCATTCCTTTTAATAATCTTTCTCTCATTTCCCAAGCTCTCTCGTCATCTAAGCCAGCCAAACTTATTGCCACAGAATCTCCATACCCTTCTTTTAATAGTTCTTCTCTCATTTCCCAAGCCCTTTCGCTATCTAAACTAGTTAAACTTAGGGCCAGGGAGTCCTTGTTTATTTTTTCACCTATTAATCTTTCTCTCATTTCCCAAGCTCTCTCGTCATCTAAGCCAGCCAAACTTATTGCCACAGAATCTCCATACCCTTCTTTTAATAGTTTTTCTCTCATTTCCCAAACCCTTTCGCTATCTAAACCAGCCAGACTTAAAGCCAAAGAATCTTTGTTAGAATTTTCTTCTAACAGGGCTTCTCTAATTTTCCAAGCCCTCTCGTTGTCTACACCAGCTAAGCTTTTTGCTATAAGGTCTCTTTCAGTCCCTTCTTGTAATTTTTCGAGATAATCTAAACCCTCATCTTCTGGCATTCCTATTGCCTCTTTGGTTTTTGATTGGGGGTGATTAAAAAATTCAGGGGATTGAAAATTTGAGCTCATCACTAATTTTTAGTCTTATGTATTTTACCATTTTATTTTATTAATATAAATGTTTATAATTTTTAATTTTTTAAGAAGATTAGATATTGTTTTTTTATAATATCTTTTTTATCTTTAAATTATGATTTTTCGGCCTTTTGAAATTGTTTTTAAAGAATTTGAAAACCAAAAAGAAATTTTTGAAGTTTTATCTTTGTATGAAAAAGGTAGGGAAGTGTTGGCTCCAGAATTTTTCCAATATATTGTGCGACATATTTGGGCTAAAAAAATAGGGTGGGGAATAGATTTTAGAAAAAATGAAAATTACTCTTTATTAGAATTGAAGGATAAATTTTTAGAAATGGGCTACATCTTTTCTCCGTTCGTTTATGAAAAAGGGCAGTTTTCCATAAGGGGAGATATAATAGATTTTTATGACAAAATTTCATCATATCCTGTAAGATTAGAATTTTTTGATAAAACCCTAGAAAAAATATATTTTTTTGATTTATATTCAAAAAAACCTATCGCTAAATTTGAATCGGTTTTTGTTTATCCTATTAAATTTAAGAATTACCCCCAAGAAGTAAGTACCTTAAAAATTTTTAGTCACAGCGGCAGCTCAATAAAAGATATTTTAGCGCTTGCTAAAAAAAGCAAGAATAAAATTTTTATTTTCTCAAAATTTGAAGATTCGTTTAGAGGACTCACTAAAAATTCAAAAGCAAAAATTTATTTTTTTCCTCCGCAGAATTTTGGAGGATTTAGTTTTAAAAATTTACATTTATTTACCGATTTAGATTTTGAAAGAAAGATTAAAATTAGAAGATTTAAAGAAGTTAAAGATTTTTCTGTGGGTGATTATGTGGTTCATATTGACCATGGGATAGCAAAATTAGAAGGAATAGGACCTAAAACTCTTCCTTTGAGTTTAGATGAGCAAATGCTGGGGAGAGAAGAGCTCAGAACCTTTTATTATCATCTTCGTTTTAGAAATAATGCCTATTTATATGTGCCTCTTTCACAAAAAAGAAGAATTACAAAATATATAGGAGTTTCGCCTAGGTTATCAGCATTAGGAGGCAAAGAGTGGGCAAAAATAAAAAACTTAGCCCAAAAAGAAGCTAAAAAATTAGCAATTACGCTATATCTGTTATATTCAAAGTTGAAAAAGCAAAAAATAAATATTGATTTCGCTGGAGGAAAAGAGTTTTTAGATATTTTAGAAAAAACTTTCCCTTATGAGCTTACTCCTTCGCAAAGAAAAGTTTTAAAAGAAATATCTCAAATAATAAAAAGAAAAGAAGTTTTGGATTATTTGTTGTGTGGAGAATCTTCTTCGGGCAAGACAGAAGTCGCTTTAAGGGTTTCAAGTTTGTTTTTAGGAGGGGGGAAGCAAGTAATTTTTTTAGCACCGACTACTTTTTTAGCTTATCAACATTATTTAGTGGCTAAAGAGCGATTTAGAAAATTGCCTATAAAGGTAGGGATTCTCTCTCGATTTCAATCAGAAAGAGAAAATTTAAAGACAATTGCAGATTTTAATTCATCAAAAATTGATTTTTTAATAGGAACACACAAGATTTTATTTTCTTCTTTAAATTTTTCAAATTTAGGGCTTTTAATAATAGATGAAGAGCAAAGATTTGGCGTGAAGCAAAAAGAAAAAATTAGATTTAAAAAGAATAATTTAGGAGTTTTATATTTATCTGCAACTCCTATTCCTAGAACTTTAAGCTTGGCTTTATCTGGAATAAAAAGAATAGGGGTTTTGCAAGAATTGCCTTATGAGAAAGCAAAAATAAAAGAAAAAATTATTCTAAAAAGTGATTGGCAAGAAATTAAAAGAATAATTGAGAAAGAATTAGAGTCAAAGGAGAAAGAGGGCATAAGGGGTCAAATTTTCTTTGTCGCCCCTTTTGTTTCAGATTTATATAAAATTTTTCCAAAATTAAAGAAATATTTTAAAAATAAAAACATAGTTTTAGCGCATGGAAGAATGGATAGAAAAAAATTAGCAGAAATTTATTCTGATTTTTCGCTTAATAAAATTGATATTTTGCTTTCAACTCCTATTGTTGAACATGGAATTGATATTTCTTTTTCAAACTTAATGATTTTATGGTATGGGGAAAGATTTGGGCTTTCTGATTTATACCAATTAAGAGGAAGAGTCGGAAGAAGAGGTCAGAAGTCTTTATTTGTAATAGCAGTGCCAAAGAAAATTTCAGGTTCTTCTTACAGACGATTAATCGATTTTTTAAATTTGGTTAAAAAAGAAAAGCCTGCTTTTGAGATTTCAATGCAAGATTTAAAAACAAGAGGAGAGGGAGAATTATTGGGGAAGCGCCAGCATGGGATAGTTAATCAAGTTGGGCTTTATCTATTTAGTGATTTAGTAAAAAATAATGTTAATAGTTTATCAAAAATATCTAGACTAATGTGATAATATATAATATATTGTTCTTTGCTAAATTCATCCAAGGAGGAGTCAGATGGGAAAGAGAAAGAAGAGGATAACGGTTTATGTGTGTGAAGTGTGTGGGGCGAATAGTGAATTTTCGGATTTGAGAAAAAGAAGGCTTAAAAAGGGAGGGGAATGGATTTACGGCTGCCGCGAATGCGGCGCCCAGAATTCAGCGGAAAAGTGGCAAAAATTTAAGGTGAGTGTGAATTAGGCTCTAAAGAGGGCACCAAAAGGTGTCCTATTTTTCATTATCTTTTATAATAAAAGCAATATGAATTTTTTTGATTTTTGTTTAGCACATACTTTATTAACTTTAAAAGATTTTTTAATTTTAAAAAAACACAAAGCTTTAAATTTAAGGTTTTTAAAAAGAAGGCACTTTATTAAAGGTCTTTCTCAAGGGTTTTACAATTCTTTAAGAAAATTAGATTTTAGTTCATTGGAAAAAGATTTCAAAAAAGCAAAAAGATTTAAACTTTTAAGAGTTGATTCCAAAAACTATCCTTTACTTTTAAAACAAATTCCTGACTCTCCTGTTTATCTTTTTGTATGGGGAAACATTAAAATTTTAAATAGCCACTCTTTAAGTATTGTTGGTTCTCGGAGAGCAACTGAATATGGGAAAAGAGTTGTTAATTTTTTAGTTTCAAATTTAAAATATAACTGGATAATTGTGTCAGGTTTAGCAATAGGAATTGATGGGTTTGCTCATAAAGCAGCTTTAGATTTTTCTAAAAAAACAATTGCAGTTTTAGGTTCTGGTTTTTTTAATATATACCCCTCTGTCCATGAAGGTTTAGCGCATAAAATTATAAAAGAGGGAGGAGCCCTAGTTTCTGAATACCCTCCTAGTTTTAAACCAGAAAGATATTTTTTCCCTTCAAGAAATAGAATTATTGCAGGATTATCTTTGGCTACAATTATTATTGAAGCAGGGAAGCATTCAGGAGCTTTAATAACTTCCAGTTTTGCTGCAAGATATGGAAGAGAAGTGATGGTGGTTCCAGCAAATATTTTTTCCTTGACAAGCGAAGGCTGCTTTTCTTTAATTAAGGATGGCGCAAAACCTATTTTTAAAGCAGAAGATATAGAAGAAGAATTTAGATTTTTAGATGACTTTAAAGAGAAGGTAGAGAAAAAAGAGCCCTTATTTGATTTTTTAAAAATCCCAAGACACTTAGAAGAGATTAAAAAATTTTTAAACTTAAACTCTTCAGAAACCCTAAAAAAGCTTTCTCAATTAGAGGTAGAGAATAAAATTAAAGATCTAGGGGGAGGATTATTCCAAGCAATTTAAATAATCAAGATGAAAGATAAAATAATGCTGGTAGAATCTCCAGCAAAAGCCCGCACAATTTCTCAGTTTTTAAATGATTTTAAAGTTTATGCTTCTTATGGTCACATAAGAGATTTGCCTCAAAAAAGTTTAGGAATAAATATAGAAAAAAATTTTGAGCCAAAATATCAAATTATAAAAGGGAAGGAGAAAATTATTCGTCTTTTAAAAAAGGTCACAAAAGAAAAAGAAGTATATCTTGCAACAGATTTTGATAGAGAGGGAGAGGCGATAGCTTGGCATCTAAAAGAAGTTTTGAATCTTAAAAATCCAAAAAGAATAACTTTTCATGAAGTTACGAAAGAAGCGATTGAGGCATCTCTTAAAAATCCTAAAAAAATCTCTCAAAGTTTAGTCGAGGCTCAAAAAGCAAGAAGGATTATTGACAGGTTGTTTGGTTATAAACTCTCCCCATTTTTATGGAGAAAAATTATAAGGGGATTATCAGCGGGTCGAGTTCAATCTTGTGCTTTGCGCTTAATTGTAGAAAGAGAAGAGGAAATTAGAGATTTTAAACCAAAAGATTATTTTAAAGTAAGGGCTCTTTTCGAAAAGGGGAAGGAAAAGTTTTATGCCTATCTTTATCAGATAGACAAAAAGGTTCTCCCAAAAACATATTTTGAAAAGGAAGAAACAGTTCAAAAAATAAAAAAGGAATTAGAAAAAAAACTATTCAAGATTATAAAAATTATTGTAAAAGATAAGGTCGTTGCCCCTCCTCCGCCTTATATTACAGCCACCCTTCAGCAAGATGCTTTTATAAGACTTAATTTTTCTGCTAAAAAAACAATGTTTTTAGCTCAACAACTTTATGAAGGTGTGGATATCGAAGGGAAGCCGAAAGCTTTAATCACTTATATGCGAACTGATTCCCCAAATTTGGCGAAAAAGGCCCAAGATAAAATCAGAGAATTTATAAAAGAAAAAATGGGTGAAGAATTTGTTCCAGAAAAGCCCAAGGTTTATAAAGCTCGTTCTTCGGCTCAGGAAGCACATGAAGCGATTAGGCCTGTGGATTTTTCATTTACCCCGGAGAAAGCCAAAAAATATCTTCCAGGAGATTTAGCAAAATTATATAGCTTAATTTTTTGGCGAACCCTCGCATCCCAAATGAAAGAAGCGATTTTTAAAGAAACAGAGGTTATCTTAGAAGTTAAAAATGCTAATACCTATATATTTAAAGCAAGGGGAGTAAAAGAGAAATTTTTAGGTTTTTTAAAAGTTTATCCTATTTACTCAAAAGAAGTATTGATTCCGCTTTTGAAAAAAGACGAAAGGCTTGAGCCGTCGGCAGTTGAGGTTTTAAAATTCCGAACTAAACCAAAGCCACGTTTCACAGAAGCAACTTTAATTAAAATACTAGAAAAATTAGGTATTGGTAGGCCTTCAACTTATGCTCCAATTATTAGTTTGCTTTATCAAAGAAATTATATGGCTAAGAAAAGAGGTTATCTTCATCCCACAGAAATAGGGGAGAAAGTGGTTAAATTTTTAAAAGAGCATTTTCCTGATTTGATTGATTTTAATTTTACAGCAAGGATGGAGAAAGAATTAGATGAAATTGCAGAGGGAAAAATTAAATGGTTGGTGCCTGTAAAAGAATTTTATTATCCTCTCTCTAAACTTTTAGAGGAGAAAGATAGGGTTATAAAAAAAGAAAAAATAGTTGGGATAGAATATTTGGATAGGAAATGTCCTATATGCAAAAAAAGACTTATAACTAGGCTTGGAAGATATGGACGATTTATAAGTTGCGAGAATTTTCCAATTTGTAAATATAAAGAACCACTTAATAATGATTTAGAAAAAGAACTAGATGCTCAAACTAAAGATAAAATTGAAAAATTAAAAAAGAGATATCCTAAGTGTGTAAAGTGTGGTGGGGAATTAAAATTAAGAAAAAGCAAATATGGTTATTTTTTAGGTTGTGAGAATTATCCAAGATGTCATTTTATTGCGCCTTTAGTAAAATTAAATAAAAGCGGAAAATTATCAAAATAATTAATTTATGTATCCTGAAAGTTTTAGAAAATTAATTGAACTTTTAGAGGGTCTCCCTTATATTGGCTCAAAAACAGCAGAGCGCTTAGCTTCTTTTATTTTCTCAATGCCCCCCTCGGAAAAGGAAAATTTAGCAAAGGCAATCTTAAAAATCTCAGATCTTAAAGAGTGTAAGCGTTGTTTTAATATATCAGATGATTCTTTATGTAGGTTATGCAAAGATTCAAAAAGAAACCAAAAAGTTATTGCTATAGTTGAAAACCCTTTGCATATTGGTCCATTTGAGAAAGCAGGTTATAGAGGGAGCTATTTTGTATTAGGAGGTTTAATTAGTTCTTTATTGGAAGAGCCTAGAAGAATTAGAATAAAAGAATTGCTTAATAGAATAAAAAAAGAAAAGCCGAAAGAAATTATTATGGCTCTAAATCCGTCTTTAGAAGGGGACACAACTTCAATTTATATTGCAAGAAAAATTAAAAAATTTTTTAAAAATAAAGTAAAAATTTCTCGGCTTGCACAAGGGTTGCCCACGGGTGCTGTTTTAGAATATGCAGATGAACTCACAATAAAAGAGGCTTTAAGGGGGAGGAGAAGGTTTTAATTTTTTAAAGTTTTTCTCCATTTGTTATTTCTTTCATTTTCCCCTAAGGATGTATCCTTGTGGATTTTGTTTAAAATAAATAAAAATGCTCCTCTTGACAGAAGAGCACATTGGAAAGATTATTAATAGGGATTGATATCTAGTCCTTAACAATGTCGACTGATGTTCTTGGATAAACTTTATAATTTCTTGGGTTTCTTCTTTGTTTACTTCCTCCCCACAGTAGGGGCAAATTAATTTTTTTCCCTGAGCAACAAAATTTAATTTTCCACTTGACAAAAAAAGTAGGGGTTGTATTTTGAATATCAGTTTAGTTCAAAAATAGAAATTAAAGGAAAGTATGGAACAAGAGTTTGTATGCAAGAGTTGTGGTTATAGAAGTTTTGATGAGACTTTGCCAGACTGTCCTGTTTGTGGAGGAATGTTAGAAGAAATAGGAGAAGGGGAAGATTTTATCCCCCGCCTAGATCCCCAAATGGAAGATGAGGAAAATTTGTGGGAACCAAATTTTTGAAAAGCCCATTTTAAGGAGGAATTAAAGGATTGAAAAAAATTAAATTTATAGGATAATTTTTTTAATGCTAAAATTTTATAACACCCTCACACACAAAATTGAAGAATTTAAGCCCAAAGGAGAAATTAAAATTTATGTTTGCGGACCCACTGTTTATTCTTTAGACCATTTAGGTCATGGTAGAGTAGGGGTTTTTTATGATGTTTTAAGGCGATATTTTTTGCATTTGGGCTATAAAGTAAAATTTGTTCAAAACATTACAGATGTCGGTCACCTCACAGAAGGAGAAGAGCCAGAAGATAAAATAATTAAAGCTGCCAAAGAAGAGGGCAAATCTCCTTTTGAAATAGCAAGATATTTTGAAAAAAAGCATTTTATATCAATGAAATGGTTAAATGTTGTACCTCCTGATTTTTCTCCTAGGGCTTCTTCTTATATTGATAAGATGATTAAAGCAATTGAAATTTTGCTTAAACGAGGTTTCGCATATGAAACGAAAACTGGTGTATATTTTGAGGTAGAAAAAATTAAAGATTATGGGAAATTGTCTAAAAGAGACATAAAAGACCAGCTCAAAGGTGTCAGAATAGATTCCAAGGAAGATAAGAAAAATTTTTGGGATTTTGCTTTATGGATTAAAGCTCCAAAAGAGCACTTATTGAGGTGGAAAAGCCCCTGGGGCGAAGGATATCCCGGTTGGCATATAGAATGTACAACAATGATTTATGAAATTTTGGGTTTTCCTTTAGATATTCATGGTGGGGGCAATGACTTGATTTTTCCTCATCACGAGAACGAACGAGCCCAAGGCATAGGATTATTTGGTAAAGAACCTGTAAGATATTATCTTCATTTAGGGCAAGTTAAAATTGGGGGGAAAAAGATGTCAAAATCTGCTGGTAATTTCATTACTTTAGAAGAATTACAAAAAAAATTTGATGGAGATATAATTAGGCTTCTTCTTTTATCAACAAATTATTCAAAACCCCTAGATTTTACCGAAGATAAGCTGAAAGCTTCTGAAAAACTTTTCTATCGCTTAAAAGAAGCTTATAGTAAAGCATTTTCAGACAGTGAAAATAAAAAGATAATGTTAGAAATAAAAAAAGCTATTGAGGATAACTTTAATTTTGCTAAGGCCTTTGCTTTGTGGGATGAAAATAGACAAAAATTGACTAAACGAGATTTTGAAAATCTCAAAGATATTTTTGGTTTAGTTTTTAGGGAAGAAATTATTAATTCTAAAGTTTTGTTATTGGCGCACGAAAGAGAAGAAGCTCGCACACAAAGAGATTTTAGAAAGGCAGATTATTTAAGGAAAGAAATAGAAAAAAGGGGATATATAATAGAAGATAGAAAAGAGGGGTTTTATCTGAAAAGAAAACAATGACTTTTTGGGTTAGAGATAAAAAAATTGTTGGCCTGGCTCCAATGGATGGAATCACTGACTCTCCATTTAGGTGTTTAGCAAAAAGTTTTGGTGCGGATGTTGTTTTTACTGAAATGATTTCGGCAGATGGGCTTTTAAGAAAAAGCAAATCTATTTTTAATAAATTAAGATTTAAAAGAAGAGAGCGCCCAATAATTGCTCAGATTTTTGGCAAGGAACCAAAAATATTAGGTGAGGCAGCAGAAATATTAGAAAGAGATTTTAAATTTGATGGCATTGATATTAATGCAGCTTGTCCAAAAAGAAATGTTTTAAAATCAGGTCATGGAGGCGCATTGATTAAAAATCCCAGACTCCTTTTTTCTATTGTTAATGTTGTGCGACATAAAATTAAGGTTCCCCTTTCGGTTAAAACAAGAATTGGTTTTGGTAATCCTTCGGAAGTATTTAAAATAGCAAAAGGCCTAGAAGCTTGCGGAATTGATTGCTTAATAGTTCATGGAAGGACCGTTAAACAAAATTTTTCTGGAAAAGCTAACTGGGAGATTTTTTCTAAAATTAAATCAAAAATTAAAATACCTTTAATTGCATCCGGAGACATTTTTTCAAAGTCAGATTTAGCAAGATTATTTTTAACAACAAATGTAGATGGTGCCTTGGTGGCAAGGGGTGCCTTGGGTAATCCTTGGATTTTTGAGGGATTAGAGATTATAAAAAATAATCCAAAAATGTATCTTTTAAAAAAAGATTTTGCTTTTGAGAATATCTCTACTAGAGAAAGAAAAGAAGTAATTCTTGAACATTTTGAGTTAATGAGGGAATTTTATAAAGAAGAGAAAACGACAGCTATTCTTTTTAGAAAATTTTTCCTTTGGTATTTGAGAGGCTTAAATTATTCTAAAAAAATAAAATCAAAAGCAGCTAAAATTTCAAATTTAAAAGATATAAAAGAAGTTTTAGATGAAATAAAGGAATAATGTTAAAGAAAATCAAGGTCTTAAAAGAAGGTAAAAGTTTTAAAATAGTCTATAAGCCACCTTTTGTTTTATCAGAAGAAATTTCGCCTCTTATTTGCCATAGATTGGATTTAGAAACCTCAGGATTGCTTTTGGTTGCTAAAAACAGAAGAGCCTTAGAGTTTTTTAGAGCCCAATTTAAAGAAAGAAAAGTAATAAAACTTTATAAAGCACTTGTTTTGGGGAAATTTGAAGAAAAGAGGGTAGTTTCTGGTTTAATTATGAGAGGGAAAAAGAAACCCTATCATTTTACCCCGATTAATTTTAAAAATAAGTCTAACAGAGAAATAGTTTTTATTTCTGGGAAAAAAGCTCGGTTTAGCAAAACAGAATTTATACCCTTGGGGTTTAGCCAATTAGAAATTTTTAAAGATAAACATAAAGATTTTAATTTTGTTTCTTTGGTTTTGGCAAAGCCAATTACTGGCAGAAGGCATCAAATAAGAGTTCATTTAAAATATTTAGGATTCCCAATTTTGGGAGACAAAATTTATTCCACCAAACTTTCAAGAAAGGCAAATAAGATTTTAAATATCCCCCATCTTCAGCTTTTTTCTGTATATTTAGAATTCAAAACTTTAGAAAGGGAAAGAGTAAAATATGAATTAGGCAAGCCTAAATTTTACATTGATTTTTAGAAAATAGATTAATAGAATAAGGATTGTATTTTAATTTAGAAAGTGCCTATTTTTAAAAAGCGTCTTCTTTTTAGGCTATTTTTTATAATCATTCTTTTTGGAGTTGCGCTAGTTATGGTTTTGCCCCAGGGTAAGAAAATTATCAAAAAAGAATTTCCTCTTTCTTTGGGATTAGATTTACAAGGAGGAGCGCATTTAGTATATGAGCTTGATCTCTCAAAAATTGAAAAGTCTGATTGGCAAAGCGCCCAAGAGTCGACTTTGAGAATTATTAGAGATAGGGTAGATAAATTTGGAGTTGGTGAGCCTGTGATTCAGTCACTTCAAGTTTCAGGGAAGAGGGCTATTTTGGTAGAGCTTCCAGGAATTAAGGATTTAGACCAGGCAAAAAAATTGATAGGGAAAACCGCACAATTAGAATTTTGGGAAGAAGACACTTCGGGCTCTAAAGAAAGTAAAGAAAATAAAGTTCTGCCAGGGTTTAAGCCGACAGGATTAACTGGTAAGCAACTTAAAAAAGCAACTCCACAAGTTGATCCAAATACTCAGAGTTGGGAAGTTGGTTTAGAGTTTAATGCGGAAGGGGCATTGCTTTTTAAAGATATTACAAAAAGGAACTTGGGTAAACCTGTGGCCATAGTATTAGATGAAATACCAATTTCAATACCTACTGTCCAAACTACAATTGAAGGAGGAAAAGCAGTGATAACAGGAAAATTTACTCCCCAGGAAGCTAAGAATTTAGCAATACAATTAAATGCCGGAGCATTGCCAGTTCCGATAAAAATAATTGAAGAAAGAACAGTCGAGGCCACTTTGGGCAAAGAAGCAATAGAGAGAAGTATTGTTGCTGGTTTAATAGGGCTTTTTTTAGTTGCTTTATATATGTTGATAAATTATCGATATTGGGGCTTTTGGGCAGTAGTAGCTTTGGTAATTTATACAGTATTGAATTTATGGGTTTATAAAATTTTACACATTACTCTTACACTTTCAGGAATTGCTGGTTTTATTTTATCAATTGGAATGGCTGTTGATGCAAATATCTTAATTTTCTCTCGTTCTAGAGAAGAATTAGCCCAGGGTAAAGATATGATATCCTCAGTTGAGGAAGGATTTTCAAGAGCCTGGCTTTCTATTAGAGATTCAAATGTTTCAAGTTTAATTACTGCTTTTATATTATATTCTTTTGGTACAGGACAAGTCAGGGGTTTTGCAGTTACTTTGTCAATAGGGATTCTTTTAAGCATGTTTTCGGCAATTACTATTACGAGGACATTTTTATTAACTTTTGTACCAAAAAAATCATATGAAAAGACCATTTAGTTTTATTAAAAACCGCCTTTATTTTTATATTTTTTCTATAGTGATTTTTTTGTTGGCTATTCTCTCAATGATATTTTTTGGATTTAATTTGGGCATTGATTTTGCAGGGGGGACTGTTTTAAAAATTAGGTTTAACGAAAAAATAGAGAAAGCTAAAATCGAAAAAGAGATTAGAAATTTAGGTTTTGAATATGTAGAAATTCAGCCCTCAGAGGATGAATTTTTTATAAGAATAAGACCTATTAGCGAGGAAGAGCATTCTAAAATAAAAAAGGCATTAGAAAAGATAGGGGAATACAAAGAGTTGTCTTTTGAGAGCGTTGGTCCTTCGGTGAGTCAGGATTTAAAGAAAAAAGCTTTTTTGGGGATGATTATTGCTTCTTTGGGAATTGTTTTTTATATTGCCCTTTCTTTTAGAACGATTCCCAAAGGTTATTCTAGTTTATTATTTGGTCTCTCAGCAGTAATTGCCCTCCTTCATGATGCTTCTATTGTGGCGGGGACTTTTTCTTTTCTAGGTTATTTTTATAAAAATATTTATCTAGATGCATATTTTATCACAGCGCTTTTAACAATTTGTGGTTACTCAGTCCATGATACTATTGTTGTTGCTGACAGATTAAGGGAGAATTTAATAAAACATAGAGGGAGCCTGGGGTATTTAGTAGATTTGTCTATATGGCAAACTTTGGGGAGGTCGATTAGCACTTCTTTAACAACTTTATTTGTTTCGTTAGCCTTGTTTTTGCTTGGAGGAGAAAGTATCAAGAATTTTGCTTTAGCATTGGTGCTCGGAATTAGCATAGGAACTTATTCTTCTATATTTGTGGCTCTGCCTTTGGTTTATGATTTTCACAAGAGAAGGGTTTAATTTTTTAGATATTTATTAAAAATTAGGTAAATAACTTCTATATAATTTTTGGCCACCAAAGAGTTTTAAATTCTAAAAATTTTTAAAATTTTTTTAGTTGTTGCCTTAAAAATAGGGGAGAAGGGAGTTTGGCCTTTTAATTTGAAATATTTTTTTGAAATTTTTGTAACTTATAATTTAAAAAATAAACTTTTATTTTTAATAGTTTAGCATATAGCTTCTTCTAAGTTTTTTATTTTTAGGACTTGGAAGATTTAAGGCTTGTTTATATTTATTGTCGCATAAGATACATTGTGCGAATATATAAATATCGAGACTTTGATGCCCCGGCGTCTTTTTCTTTTCTTCGCCCTCCTCCATTTTATTCTAATAAATTTTTATTCTTTGATTATTTTTAAAAGTTTTTTGTTTATTTGTGCTCCCCAAAAATTGCTTTCTTTTTAATTGTGGTTTATATAATTTTTATTTTAATTAAATTATATTTAAAAAATTAATTTTGCTTTTGATAATTTATTTAGTCTTTCTCTCTCAACAAAAAAAACATAAGCCTTCAAAAATAGTTTTATTTTTGACCAAAATGCGTGCTTTATTTTTGGCTCAATTTAGAGGAAATTAAAAAAGAGGCAAAATTTATCATTTTTTAAGGGAATTGCTTACAAAAATCATTAATTTTTCTCATTTTTAACCACCAAAGCTTTTTGGAAACCATACCTAATTTTTGATAATTATAGCTTGTGAGTTTTTACATTTTTTTAAAATTTAATTTTTAAAACCCTTTAAGTTTTTTAATTTTTTATTTAAAAATTTTTTAGTTTTTGGTTTTTTATTTTTGTGCCCTTTTGTATTTTAGTTGGCCAAAATACAAAAATAAAATTATAAAATTGTCCTCTTCCTTTTAAAGCTAAAAATTAATGAAATTAAAATGATAAAAGCCTTCGATTTATGTCGCACAATATTAAAAATAAATTTCTCCTTTTTCGGTATCAATCTCAGAAATGTTATCTTTATTTTTGTAATCTTTATCTGTCTTTTTAGTTTTTTCTTTTTCAAGTGCTTTCTTTATAAGATTTCTTAATGGCAAAGATTTGGATTCTTTTTTGATTTTTCCCTCTTTTTTGTTTTTAATTTCATTTTCATTTAAGGTCTGTTGTGGTTTGTCAGGATTGTCCTCTTTTGAATCATCTAAGGGGAAATACCAATTATGTCCCGTTGTCCCCTTTCTTATAAGAAATTTTTTATCTCCCACCCTTATTTTTTTGGGCCTTACCAAATCTTCGAAGGCTTCAATGATTTTGCTTTGCGCTTGTTTGTATATTTCTTTTTCAACTTTTGACAGGTGTCTTGCATATTTTTCTCTACTCTTTTGTATTACTTCTTTTTTAAAACCAAAAGATTCTTTAATTGGCGGTAAGGTTTCCGCAGAAAATGGCGGAGAAGTTATTCCCTGGATTGACATTTTTAAATAGATATGGAATCTATCTAAATTAATTAAGTCAGTTTCTTCAAAGGTTGGCATAAACTCTTTTGCTAAATAAGGTGCATCAGAAGGTCCAACTCTGAATGAAATTAAAGTCCCCACATTTCCGAAAACCGATTCCCTGACTGATTCATCCATTTGGGCAATATATTGATTAGCCATAATGATGTTTAGGCGATATTTTCTTGCCTCAGAAAGAATTGTGGCAAAAGATTCTGTGGCAAAATTTTGAAATTCATCTACAAATAAGTAAAAATCTTTTCTTTCCTCAGGTGGGATTGCTGCTCTTTCTAGGGCAGCGATTTGAATTTTTGTAATAAGCATTGCACCTAGGAGCCCTGATGCATCCTCCCCTATTTTTCCTTTTGAGAGATTAATTAGGAAAATTTTTTGTTTATCCATTATTTCATTTATATTTATTGTTGAAGTTTTTTGGCCAACTATATTTCTTATTAAAGGCGATGCTAAGAATTGACCCACTTTATTTTGGATTGGAGCAATTGCTTCTGTACGGAATTTTTGGTCATATTGTTCATATTCCGAAATCCAAAATTCTTTTATAACTGGATCTTTAACATACTTTATTATTTCTTGCCTAAAATCTTTATCAACTAATATTTTTGTAACTCCAAGCAAAGTGGCATCAGGATGGTCAAGAAGTGCTAAAATAGCATTTCTTAAAATATATTCGAGCCTGGGCCCCCATGAATCAGCCCATATTTTTTTGAAAATTCCAACAAGTCCAGAGGCGACTATTGATTTTAATTCGGGTTTAACATTTTCTAAAAGATTAAATGCTATTGGATATTCTTGATCAGCAGGATTAAAATAGACTACATCATCTAACCGCTCTTTTGGGATAAAATCAAGCAAAGATTCTACTAATTCTCCATGGGGGTCGATTACTGCTAAACCTTCCCCATTTTTGATGTCAGAAACTGCCATATTGAAAATTGTTGTAGATTTCCCTACCCCTGTTTTACCAATTAAATACATATGATGCCTTCTATCTTCTCTCAAAATGCCAAATTCAGTGGGGATGCCTCTGAAGTCTGTTTTTCCAAAAATAACTAAATCTTTTTCCGCAACCTTACCTTTAACAGGAAGATTTCTCGGGGGCTCACCCTTTTTTGAACCAGCCCATGAAATTTTAGGAGTTTGAACAGAGACATTTGGCAAATGATAAACTGATGCTAATTCTTCAATATTTAAAATGAAGCCATCTTTTAAAAGAAATCTTTTTTTATATTTCTCAAGCTCATTGTAATCATTAATTTTTAATGTTTTTAAGGCAAAGCCATTTAAATTTGTAGTATTAAACTGTTTAAAAGAGCCTACAAGATTCTGGATTTTGGTTTCTGCAGAGAGAGTATCTTCTGCAAAACAAACAATTCTGATTGTAGTTAAGAATCCCAGTTTCGTTGATTTTGTTTCAGCCCCTTCGATTGCATTTTGCATAGAACTTGATAATTGCACTTCTTTGGATGCTTCGGGACTAGGGGCGCCGCTAAAAGTTTTTAGAATATCTTTAAAGAAAGAAAATATATTTTTAATAATACTTATAATTGAGCTTTCAGATTTTGGAGGGGCTCCTGTTTTTTTTATGGCCTCTGCCCAAGACAATGCTTTTTTCTGCCATGTATCTGATAAAGGTTTAATTATTATTTGAAGCCACAATTGTTCATTGCCATGAAGTTTTGTAAGAGTACTTGTGATAGAAGATAATGGGTCTACTTCAAAGTTTGGAAAAGTTTTTATAGGCAAAACATCTTCTTTGGTAGTTTTAAGTTCTGCAAAAGCAAAGTTAGAGGAAGGCGAAAATTGGGTGTAGTCTTCCACCTCTCTTATTTCTACTTCGGGGTATTGAGCATAGATTTGGCTTTCAACAAAATCTACTAAGTAGGAAGGGCAAGCCACATAAAAAGTTATTAATTGTGGTTTTGCTATAATTTCAAAACTTATTGATGGTTGCAAATCTTGAGGCAGGGTGTCTCTGAATATTCCATGTAGGGCAGCAAACATATTTTGCGCTGCTTCTGGCCCCTTTTCGTTTTCTTTTGGAACTGAAAGAGATAGAGTTTTCCACTCTGTTTTTAAAATTTCATTTTGTAGATATGAAAGGCGCTTGCGCTCGAAATAAAAATTTAAAGCTACCACTATGGCACCTAAGATTGCTAGAATTACGAAAAATACTCCCAAATAAACAATAAAAACCATTTTGTTTTATAATAACATGAGAAAATTGTTATTCCAAGATTATTTTAGCTTATCTTTGAATTTTGCAAGATTTAATAAGATTGTGTTTCTTTTCACCATTCTTTGTTCCATCACTTTTTTTATAACTTCCTCTTTACTTAAAGGCTTTTTTGCATTTTTTAGGATTTGTTTAATAACATCTTTGACAGTTCCCTTTAAATATCCCCACTTTCTTAAAGCATAAATTCCCCTACCAATTAAGACATAATTATTTGTATGTTTTATTAACTCATTGTGTAATGCTGCGACAGAGGGATTTCTTGATTGGAAATTTTCTTTTTCGATAAGTTTTGCTATCTCGGTAAAATGGAGGGGTTTGCGATATTTCTCAAGAATAAAGTCAATTTTTTGTTTAGCTGTTTTTGGGTTTATTAAAGAAGATTTTAAAAGCCCTATTTTTCCCTCCCTCATCCCAAGAAATTTACTAATTTCTCCTAATTCTTTTAGGTATTTAAGAGGAAACTTAAAGATATTGCAGGCTTCTTTTATTGTTAAAGCATTTTCTTTCTTTGTGAAAAAATTAATTAGTTTTGTGATGTCTTTTTTTACTTTTGAGCTCTCAATATTTTTAGTAAAAAAAGGATAATTAAAGGAGGTTTCCTGTTGGTATTCTATAAAAGGATTAATTACTAAAAGTAAATGGAGAGATTTTTTTTCTTTTTCTTCAGCATTTTCTCCAAGCAAAAGAGACGTCGCTGATTTTAGAGAAATTACCTTCCCCAAAGAACTAAGTTTTTTAGAGATTCTTTGGAAAAATTTCTTTTCTTTAAGAGCAACTTTTTTTAAACTTTTTAGTCCCTGGTTTTGGATTTGTCTCACCCTTTCTCTTGTGATATTATATCTTCTCCCTATTGATTGAAGAGTTTCTTTTTGTCTTCCAATAGCAAAACGGGAATATAAAACATCTTTTTCTCTTTCCTCTTTTTTTCTTTTGGGTAAATTTTTCCAAAATTCTTCTAATTTTTGATAGGGTCTAAAAAGACTCATATAAGAGGAACATATCACAAAAGAAAACTAATGTCAAATTTTTTTTAAGAGTTCACCGGAGTTTTATTGGAAAGGATAAATTATTTTTGTTGTTCGCTGTTTTTGTCAAGGGGGTACACTATGTATTCTGAAGAACCCTCGTTTATGTCATAATCTTGGGGTCGCAAAGCGAAGAGTTTTTCTCCAATTTGTATTTTAATTACTTCCTCGAAGGCCCCCACAAATGTTCCTTCTATGCATTTCAAGCCAGTATCATCTTCTGGTTTCTCGCTCGGAGCGCATATTATTAATCGATCGCCTTCTTTTAAAGTTTTTGCTAGTTCAGAATTAAGTTCATACATAGTTTTATTTTCTATTTCGGATAAGGGACGACCTTTTTCTTCTATAACTTTTTTTAAATCACGGGTTTCTTGTGTGGGTTGTCGTTCCTGAGATACTTGTTCTTGAGATTGCTTTTTAGGAGGTTTTGTCGTTTCATTCCCTATCGCATCCTCTGCTTGGTTTGGTGTTTGTGATTCTTCTTGTTGGGTTTTTGGGGAGGCTTCTTGTTTTTGGGGGACAAGACCTGCCTTTCTAAGCGCTCTTTGCAAAGAGCCCTCCGAAACAGAAGCAGAGGTAGGCGTCTCAGCTACGGTTCTATTTTTAACAGAAGAAGGTTCGGTAGACTTAGGAGGGGTTGAGGTTTCGGCTTTTTTCCTAGCAGGAGTCCTGTAGTGTCTCAGAAAAGCAAATAAGCCCCTAGCAGGACTATCTAGGGGTGGTACATATTTTACTTCTCCAGTTTGCGGGTCTACTTCAAGTTCATCAGTCTGGGGGTCTACAATGCCATATCTTACTGTGAAAGGAGTTAGTTCTAAAATTTCAACAATCGCTGGCCCCTTAGCAGCTGGTTTTTTCTCCCATTTTGCTCCTGGCTCTAGATTTTTTAAAATTGCAGTTTTTATTTCCCCTATCTTTCTTTTTATTTCTTCTCGGGATATGCCTTTCTTTTCAAGGTCAGGTGAAACAATAGCTTCTAAATAAGCCTCTATCACTTGTCTTTCAAAAATTTTTTCCGCTTCAATTTTTTTATCTGGGGGTATAGGGAGAGGGCTCAATGGATCATATTCCTTTGGAGTTAAGAGTGTAATTTCCCCTTCATTTATTTTTCTGCCCATTTCTTCCAAAGAAAAAGAAATACTCTTTCCTTTTTCGCTAGTTTCGCTAGAGCTTCTTCTAATTGGCATTCTTCCTTCCTTGGGGAAGCCCACTTCTAAATAAACAAAAGGGTCTTTTATTGATATTGGAATATAATAGCATTTTCTTTCTTCATCTTTATAAATTTCTCCTGGGTGGATCGGTGGTTTCCTTTCTTGGGATACTTCTGGTTTTTGTTTGGCCTCAAGAGATAATCTAAAAATCGGATTACCTCTTGGGTCTTTTCCTTCATAGATAAGAGAAATAGGGTCTCCTGGTTTTAGAGATAATTCTCCTTTAAGTGGAGTGGGCATTATATAACCTTTCCACTCTTTTATTTGCCCTTGTGGATCAAATATTTTTCCCACAAAGGGAACCCACTTTTCAGGATTTCTAGTTGTGTATTCTTTTTCAGATTTTTCCATAGTCTAATTTAATTTTGTTGTTAAGTTAAGATTTCTTTGAGGTATTCTACGTCAAAGTGAGGAGTTCCTTCAGGTATTTCTTCTATTTTTTTAAGTTCGGGAAGAAATTTGAATACCAACATGGTTTTACCTGTTTCATCAGTGAATGTACCCAAGTATTGCTTAGCGAAAATTTCTTCTTCTCCCGTATCAGTTGTGAAGGTTTCTGTTATTAATGTGCCCACTTCTATATCTTGGTATGGTTCTTTTTTTACCGCAATTTCATCCTCCTGTACAGGGAGAAACTCCTTTTTTTGGGGATCGTATATCCATCCTTTATTTCCTAATTTTTCGATGGATTGCTCTCCTTCTTTTGTTGAGGGAATAATTTTTTCTTCTGTTTGATAAGTTTCTGGTCCTTTGTCTTCAGATTTGGGGGCGTGGTGATGTCTAAGAAAAGCAAATAAGCCACTTTTTCTAGTTTTCTCTTCCCCCGTTTCCGGATCGGAAAAAGAAAACTCTACCCTAAAAGGAGTGAGATGTACAATTTTAACAGCTTGACCAGTGGTTTTTTCTATCCACTCTTTCCCTGGTTGAAGATTCCCTAAAATCGCGGTCTTAATTTTTTTCATCTCTGCCGCTTTGTCTCTTTCTGAGCCTTTAAGATTAGGTTCAACCTGAGTTTTTATATAAATATTTACTATATTAGAATACAACATTCTTTCCACCTCATCCCTTCTGACATCAGGAGGTATGGGCAACGCACTTAATTGGTCTCCTTTTATTTTCGGAATTAAAATTTTAGCTTCCCCATTAACTATTTTTTCAACCATTGCTTCTCGAGAAGAAGTAGTGTCTGCTGAGGTGGTTAGCCTTCCTCCCTCCTCTCGGACTATTAGATAAATAAAAGGGTTTATTGATATTGGAACATAATAGCAATTTTTCTCTTCATCTTTATAAACATCACCTACGTTTACTTTTATTTTATGAACCTCTCTTTCTTCCGTGGGGGGTTCTTGTAACTCTAGAGCTTGGACACCAGCTCCTGATTGGGTTTCAGGTTGCGTAGGCCCAGCCTCACCCGGTTGAGGCCCTTCAGGTTGAGGTTCCTCAGGTTGAGGTTCCTCAGGTTGAGGTTCCTCAGGTTGAGGTTCCTCAGGTTGAGGTTCCTCGGGTTGAGGTTCCTCGGGTTGAGGTTCCTCAGGTTGAGGTTCCTCAGGTTGAGGTTCCTCGGGTTGAGGTTCTTTGAGTTGAGGTTGTGGCCCAGGTTTTATTTCTTCAGTTTTTCTTTCAAAAACTGGGTCTCTATTTAAATCTATACCTTTATATATCACCTCAATGACTTCTCCTTTTTTAGTTTTAATTTGATAAAAGTCATTTGGGTTTAAAGTTTTGTCTTCTATTTGATATGGCACAAGTCTGCAATAGCCTTTGAATGTGGTTATTTCTCCTTCTAGAGATACACGATCTATAGGGCTTTTAAATCTTCGAATTGTTTCTTCTTTTGTTTCTCCTCCTAATAGACTTTTAGCTACTCCTTTTAGTTTTTCTTTTATAGGAGGTATTTTTTCTTGCTGTCCAAGTTTTTCTTGATTGTCTCCTTCTATTTTTTCAGTCTGAGAAGCCTCATTGTTTTCAGAAGGTTCATTGTCTGGAAATGTTTCGGGTGTTATCATAATTTTTATTTATTTTTTAATTAAGTTTATTCTTGCCTTCTTCTTAGCTCATTTCGAAATGCTTCCTCATTTTCAAAAACTCGTATTCTGAATACTCCTCTTCCCTCGGAATCCTGACCTTGGTATTCAATAGCACAAACTCCTTCTATTCCTTCTCTTGTGTATTCTCTGATATCTCCTACTTCAATTGTTTCTCCTCCTATTTGTAGCGGTTGTTCTTGTAGTTCTCCCTCGATTCTTCCTCTTCTTTCTTCCCTGCCTTCTAGATCTAAAATTATATAATGACCTTCTATTTGGAGAGCAATTTCTCTTCCAAGATGGTCCCTGTATTCTTTTTCTCCTAATCTTTGACGCTCTATTTCCACTCTTGCCATTCTTCCAATTTCATTCTGGGGAATAAGGAAAGGAAGTCCTCGCGGTTGTCCATTAACTATTCGTTTTACTCTTATATATTGATTCCCATCTAATTCTTCTTGTTCTCCTGTATACTCAATTATGATATTTTGCAGATTTCCTTCTTTGTCTCGTATTGCTATCATATAGCGTTGATTAGCAGTTAATTCAGGAAGAGATTCTCCTTCCATTGCTTTGCAGGGATGGATTGTCTGTTTTTCTATGTCAAATATTTCTGGAAGTGGTGGGTAAGGAGTTATCTCTGGCAGTTGGGCGACTTCTCCTCTAGGAGCAGCCAAAGAAAGAGTTCCTGCTAAAGGAGCTAAAAATCTCCAATCTATATGCCTTACCACTTCGGAAAATCCTTTTAAGGCTTCAGCAGAAGGAAGTGGCTGCCCAGGATACATTTGATGCCATAATCCTTCTAAGCCAGAGATATTGAAGCCATGTAGTGGCCACCCATGGGCTTGGGCTACTGCCCAGTCATGAGGTATCAGTTTGTAATATAATTGATCTCCAACTTTTACTACTTGATGGAAAATTCCATCGCCATCGTAATCGTGCCACCCTAAATCTTGAATCGTTTGCCTTAGTTCTCCTAAGCTTTCTATTCTTGTTTGATAAGCCTGCCAAGCACCAAATGCTCCACCCACTAAAGCGCCCACTGCATAAAGAAGTCCTTTCCTTCTATTCCATAAATGTTCTAAATCAAGAATTGTTTGGTGCTTCTCTTTAATTTTTTCCCTAGTAGCTTTATATACTTCATTAATTACTGCCTCTAAGTATTTCCTTGGGATTGACTCAGGACTTGATGTTAAAGGTCCGATTTCTCTTCCCAAAAGTCTTATTTCTTCAGAAAGACGTGTAAAGGTTGTTGTTATTGAAGCTAAATATTGTTGGTATAGTTCTCTGCGGGCTGTTTCAGGATTGTTTTTTGAGGCTGTTTGCCAAAGTTCGCCTATGGCATTGCCCAAAGTGCCTCCTCCCAAAGCATATAGAGCAGGAATTCCTACTCCGCCAGTGAAAATTCCTACTGCTGCTAGGGCTGCTCCACCCAAAAGTGTTCTTCTGTTAAAAATGGTAACTAGTGCTTTTCTTGCGAGAAATGTTAAATTATCTCTTTCGAGTCTTCCTTGAGTTAATCTAAAGTCATATTCTCCTGCAAGCCATGCTCGCATTCGCGCAAGTGTCCCCTTGCCATATCGATGTTCAATATCTCTTCTGCGCAATTCTTCAAAAACTTCGCATATTGAAAGAAATTGTTCGGTAGCATCAGCTCTTCTTTCTTCTTCTGAACGTTCTTCTTCACCACCTTCTCTGCCATTTCCACCACCTTCTTCTTCTGAACGTTCTTCTTCACCACCTTCTCTGCCATTTCCACCACCTTCACCACCATTTCCACCACCTTCTTCTTCTGAACGTTCTTCTTCACCACCTTCTCTGCCATTTCCACCACCTTCTCTCTCCTTACTTATTTGCCTTATTTCTTCTCGTAATCTGTTATTTTCTTCCCTAAGATTTCTAAGTTGTTCTTCTAGTCGTTGTAAGGTTTCTTGAAGGGCTGCTGCTTCCGGGGTTGTTTGTTCTATCTCCTCTTGTTGTGCTTCTTCTGTTTGCTGATTTGTCTCTTCTTGTTGGTTTGATTGAGATTCTCCTTCCAAGTCTTCTCTATTGATATTCAAAATATCCTCTCCTGCTTCCGCATAAGTATTATTTTGATTTTGTTCATCTTGTTGTCCTTCTTGATCTTGTTGAGTTTCTTCTTGAGCTGGTAGATTTTCTCCCCCTCCTACCTCATTTGGAATATTTTCCTCCCTAGGAGTTTCTTGATTTTGATTTCCTTGACCCTGGTTTAGATTTTCTTGGCTTTCTGCTGAATTTGAGCCTTGGGGAGGTCTATTATTATGAGGAAATTCGCCTTCAACCATAATAAAATTAGTTTTTAATTTTTTGTTTGATTTAGTTTGTTTTAATTATTTTTTTGCAGCCCATGTTACAAAATTTACCAATTGGGCTTTTAGTGCTATCGCCTCCTCTACCATCATTTTTGCGATATCAATGTTTCTTGTTTTAAAAAATTCTACAAGTCCCTCTTTGTCATCTCTTTCAGTTAAAAATTTTAATTCAGCAATTTCGGGCCCCCTTAGCATAGAATCGAGCCTGATTAACACCCTATCTATGATAATGTTACCGATTCGATGAGCGATTTCTGATTTTTTTTCTTGGGGAAGATTTTGAAGGCCCAAAAGCTCAAAAATATCAGTATCTAAAATTTTAGCATAATCTTCTATTTCCATCAAGGGAAAATTGATTTTTGGGGTTTTGTTTTTTCCGGTAGATTTTTTTTTCTTCATAAATAAATTTAATTTATTAACTTTGTTTATAATTATAAAATATTTTTATATAAAAGTTATCCACAAATTTAGTGAAAACCTAAGGTAAAAGAGAGAAATTTTTTTAAAAATTATTGCTTTTTTCATAAATTTGATATAAAATTAGGCTATAAAATTAATTTTGAATATGCAAAGTTATGACCAGAATTCAATGGGTGCCTCACAAAATTCTTATTTAGAGAACAATGAAGAAGTGTCTAATCAACAATCTCAATCTAACTCCCAACCTCAATCTGAACCGCAGAATCCTAATACTGATGCTCAAATAGTAGATCCCTTTGAGGGTTTAGATTCTACACCTCCTTCTGGGGGGCAACCTTCATCTACCCAAGAAAATTCTACTTTTCAGGGAGGGGCCACTTCGGGAACGGAGTCTCAATTTTTAGACAATAATCCTAATCAAACTCAAAATCCTCAATTTTCTTCTTATCTCTCTCCCGAAGGCACTCAATTAGCTCCTGCTCAGCCAACTGATAACTTTTCAGCTTCCCAAGTTTCGAGTCCTGTTCAAGAGCCAGTTTCTTCTCAGCCTCAGGTTTATCAACCATCACCTTCACTTCAAGAATCTCAGTCCCAATCACCTAAAATTCAGGAACCTCAATTTGAAGAGCAATCATCTTCGGCTACTCAGCCTTATTCTCAGGGGGGAGAAAATTTGCAAAATTTATCTCCTCAGCCAGGGAATATTGATTCTTTGGGAGAGGAGGCTTCTAGACTGGAAGGAGAATTACTTCCTCAGAGCGGAGAATCCCAAGAGCCAACTATTGAGCCTAATCAACAACCTCAACAGCCAGAATCGATACAACCACAAGAGCCCTCTAATTCACCTCAAATGGCAACTCCTGAACCCACTCCCCAGACTACAAGTTTAGAAAATTTTCCTCAGCAAATTCAATCGCCTCAGGAACCCCAGTCATTTCAGACTTCAACGCTTCAACCCCAACCACCTCAACCCCAATCACCTCAACCCCAACCACCTCAACCTCAGTCGCCTCTTTCTCAGGCGCCAGACTTAATAAATTTTGAAAATCCTCCCCAATCTCAAGATAGTGATTTCAATCAACCCCCAGCGAATCCTTAATGACTACCTAGGAATTATTTAATTAAATTTTGGATAATTTTTTATTTGATAAATATTATTTTTTCTTCTATGGGGGACTCAAAAATTATTTCTTTATCTTTGAAAATTATAAGCGAGGTTTCTCTTAATGCAGATGTCTTTTTAAGGGCGACAAAATAATCTTTTTCTTTTATGTAATTAAGAAGTTTATACACCGAGACGCTAAAAATGTATTCTTTTTTGGTTTTAGTCTTTAAATCTATAGCTAAAGTTTCTCCTGACAAAGAGACATAAAGAGTGTCTTCTTTTTTAGCGAGCCCAAAGTCTTCAATATTAAAGTCAAAAACAAGTTGGAGATTACTTATATTGGTACAACTTTGTTCTTCATTTAATTGCCAAAGTGTAATTGTTTTTTTCTCGCCTGTAACAATAAAGTTATCGTTATTTTGAGCAAATAGCCCAAGAACCGGTTTTTCAAATTCTGTAATTTTTAAACTTTCATTTTTGTCTAAATCATAAAGAAATAAAGCATTGCCATAGCTATAAAGTAATTGATTTTTTGAATTAAATGTAAATAAAGTCGCCGTGAAACTCCCTTCAAGAATCCTTTTTTCCCTAAAAGAATAAAGATAAACTGAGGGCTGAGCTTCTTTTATTACTAAAAAAGCAAGAAATTTTTCATTCGGAGAAATCCTAACCTTAGTTATCCGAGAAATATTTGTGGAGGTTAAAATTAAGTCTTCTTCTTTTTCTTTAAGATGGTAAATTTTTAATCCATCTTTATCAATAAAAGCAAAATATTCTTTTCCAAGGGCTACACTTTCTTCTTTTAAAATTGATTGGGGTAAGAAAGAAAAAAGGGTTTCCTCTTTTTCAGAATTAAAAGTTTTAAGATAGGCCTTTTCTTGTTTTTGGACCACATAATATGCGAGGGGGATTTTTGGAGCCTCTACTTCTATTTTGGGCAGGGGTGTTTGGGATTCTTTAATGTTTTTTTGTGGATTTGCTATTTTATTTGTTAAATTATTTATTAAGTTGAGGGCTAAATTTTTCATGTTCTCTCTAAAAAAATAGCCCCCCATTAGAATTGAAGCCATTACAAAAGCAAGCAAGGGCAAAAAATAGTTTAAATATTTTTTTTCTTTTAAAGGTGTGCCAATTGCTTTTCGAAGGTGTGTTTGTGTTTTTGGTGTTGCTTTTGGTAGGATTTTTGGCTTTTCTTCAATAGGGCTGAAAAGCTTTTTAATAAGGGGGATTTTTTGTTTCGGCTGAGGTGCTTTTTTAAATTTAGCTTTACTTTCTTTTATCTCAAAGATTTTTTTCGATTGAGATATTTTATTTTTTAATTTTGATTTTAAATTGGTAAAAAACTTTCTTTGTTTAAATTTTAAATTTGGCTGAGCGTGGGTAGGCTCACCCTTTATATCAAAAAATAATTTTTCTTTTGTGCCTCCTTTTACATTAGCCAGCTCGTCTATTTTCTTTTTAGCTAATTTAGAATTAAATTTTAGTTTACCTAAAATTTTTTTAAAAAAAGATGTTTTTTTTCTGGGTATTGTTTTTTTAAAAAATAATTTAGAGAGTTTCCCTTTCTTTTTAAGCCCCTCATTCTCTATTGGATATATATCTTTCATGGTTAGACTTTATTTTTGAAAAAGTGCAAAATTAAATTTATATTTCGCCCTTTTCCTTATCTGTAATCATATTGGGGTCTGGTGTATAGGCTCTTACAAAAGCAGTTGTTTCTTTCTCTACCAATTCTTTAGGTCTTCCATATGTTTTTGCTACCCAATTTTTGATGAATTCTGCCTTTTTCCAATCTTCGGGTGTTTCTTCTTTTATTGTTTGCATAGAGAAAGGTCGCGCTGGCATATTATCAATTATCATCCTTATATAAGCATTAAATTTAGCTACATTTATTAAATCAAATTCGTCAAATACGGGTTCAAGTTCTTTTGCTATATATTCTGCTTCTTGTGCTCCTATTCTGAAAGCTATCAATGTACCCACATTTCCAAAAACAGCATCTCTTATTTGTTCATCAAGTTGAGCAACATATTGATTAGCAATTGTTAAGCCCAAAGCATATTTTCGGGCTTCAGATAAAATATGAGCAAATGAGTCAGTGACAAAGTTTTGGAACTCATCTACATATAAATAGAAAATTCTCCTTTCTTTTTCTGGGGTATCTGCTCTACTCATTGCAGCCATTTGGATTTTAGATACAAGAATCATTCCTATCATATTTGAATTGATTTCGCCCATTTTCCCTTTTGATAGATTTACAATCAAAATTTTTCCTTCATCCATCGCTTTTCTTATATTAAAAGATGATTTTTTTTGGCCAATTACATTTCTTAGCATATCGTTAGTCATGAATCTCCCGAATTTTGAAATAAAGTAATTAAGCATTTCTGATTTATGAAAGTCAGCAGTTTGAGCCATTTGTTTTTGCCAAAAAGCTTTTACTACTTCATCTTTTACGTTTGCTATGCATTTATTTCTAAAAGCTTCGTCAGTAAATAGTGCAGGGATTTCTACAAGTGAACCTCCTTCTGGCTGTTCCATTAGTGTTAGGGCTGCATTTCTCATCCAATGTTCAAATTGAGGACCAATAAAACCTTGGCGTGTTGGGTCGAAAATTTTATAAAAAATTGCTATAGCTTCCTGAACAAGAAAATCTTTTTCATAAGGGTTTTTCCATTCTAAAAGATTGAAGCCCAAAGGATAATTTAAATTACCACCAGGGTCAAAGTAAATTACATCCTTAATTCTTTCATTCGGAATTTTTGCTAGAATTCTTTCTGCCAAATCTCCATGGGGGTCAAGCACCCCTACTCCATTCCCGTTTTTTATGTCAGATAAAATCATATTTTCAAGCAAGGTGGTTTTTCCCGTGCCCGTTTTTCCAATTATATAAATATGGCGGAGCCTATCCTCATTTTTTATATAAACCGGGACTTCTTGCCCTCTAAACACTGCTTTCCCAATCAATGTTCCTTCATGGGGCAAATTTGCGGGAGGGGGTGCTTGTTTATATAAAAGCCATTTTATATGGGGGGTTTCAATAAATTGATTAGGAAAATGATAAAAAGAAGCAATTTCTTCTGAGTTAAGAGTCATCTTCTTGCCTTTGGGGTTAAACATCCTAAAAATAATATCTGAAAGGAATTCTTTTTTGTTATCTTTAATTTCTTTTGCTTTTAGGCCATTTTTTTCAGGGGAAGCGAATTGAGAAAATCCAGCAAGAATTAGTCTTAGGTTTGAGGAAGCCAAGTTTTCATCACTTCCAGTAGCGAGAACACGAACTTGGACTTCAAAACCTGGTTTTGAGGATTTCTCTTGTATTAATTTAATTTGTTCTTCTGCAAGCGGAGAAGTCTGAGGAGTTTCTTTTGGCGCGCTTTCTTTTTTGCCTTTAAAAGTTTCTATAATTTCCGAAATAAAGCTTCCTATTTTTTTTATTTGTTTTGCCCATTTTGGTCCACTTTCTTCTATTTTTTTACCTTCCATTAATTTTTGAATACTTTTTTCGCTTTCCAGTCTCCATGAATCATCAGAAGGTCTTAGAACTACTTGAATCATTGCTTTGTCGGTTTTAGCCACTTTTGTTAAAGGATTAGTAAGGCTGTTTAAGGGGTCTGCTTCAAAATTAAGATAAGTGTTTATAGGGAGAACAAATTTTTTTAAAAGCGATACTTCTGCTAAGGCGATAGCAGCGGGAGGTTTTTCGAACAATCTATAATTTGAGACTTGCGAAATTTCTGAAGAGGGATAGAAAGCATAAATTTGTTTTTGGACCTCTTCGGCATATTGTTTAGGGGTTGCTAAATAAAAACCGATTTCATCATCCCTCGCAGTTATCTCTAAAGAAAAGTGGGGTTGGCCAGTAATTTTTCTTTTTATGTCTTGTTTATATACAGAATAAAGGGTTGATAAAAATTGTTCAAAAATACTTATAAGTTCTTTTGCTTCTTTTGGCTGCTCTCCTTCGCGAGGTTTTTGTTCTTTGGGGACTTTTATTAAAAGAAATACCCAGTTTTTTGAGATTTCTTTTTGGAATTTTAAAGCCAAATTGATTAGATAGTATTTAAAAGCCAAATAGGCAAAAATAAATAAAGCAAAAATTATAAAAGTCAGCCCTAAAATTTCAGTCATTTGTTTTATTATATCATTTTATGAAATTAATAAAAATATATTATCTCTTACATTAAAGAGATAAAAATAGTAGCAAAAATTTTATATTTTAAAGATGGGTTTTGTGAAAATTCTAATTTTGACTATTTTTCTTTCAACTCGAGAGATTTTTAGTATTTTTGGTGTTCTTTCTGAATTTTTATTCCCTCAGGCATTCGTTTATTCTTTTTAGAGTTGCCAAATTATGTAAACTCAATAATCTTTTACTTAAAATTTCATCTTCTTTTATAAGATGGTGTAAATAAGAAATAGAAAGATTATTTTTGCAAGCTTCGCAAAGACATTTTTCATCGAGGGGCTCAAAAGAATTTTTAGCCCATTTTTTTCTCAAATCAAGTTTTATTACCTCTATATTAGAGGGGTTTTTAAAAGATAGCTTTTTTATTTTATATGCTATCCCATGTCTTCCCAGTCTTGTAGGCAAAACACAATCTACCAAATCTATCCCTAAATTTATTGCTTTTATATAGTCGTTTAAATCCCCCACCCCCATTAGGTACCTTGGTTTATTTTTGGGCAAAATTTTATCTAAAAATTTAATTACCTTCCACATCTTTTCTTTTTTCTCTCCTACTGAGAGCCCCCCAATTGCGTAACCATCAAGATTTAATTTTATAGTTTCTTTTGCGAGCCTTTCTCTTAAATCCAAAAAGGTTCCCCCCTGGATGATTCCAAAAAGTAAGGGTCTATAAAAACTTTTTTGAGAAATCTCCTTTCCTATTTTACCTAATTTTTGAGCACCATTGATTTTGGTTTTGGATAAAGACCTAATTTTTTTGTCAAATAAATTTTTTGATCTTTTTAGCCATTCTAAAGTTAAATATCCTTCTTTTTCAACTTCTTTTTTTGTTGTATTGCTTCTAGAACATATATCCAAAGGCATAATAATATCGCTTTTGAAATCAAGCTGAATTTCTATTACTTTTTCCGGAGTAAAAAAATGTTTAGAACCATCAAGGTGAGATTTGAATTCAACTCCCCTTTGGGTTATTTTTACCAGAGGTTTTTTATTTTTTGAGAGACCTAGGCTAAAAACTTGATATCCTCCCGAATCAGTTAAAATAATATCTTCCCAATTTAACCACTTATGAAGCCCCCCAGTCTTTTTTATAAATTTTTGGCCTGGCCTTAAATATAAATGATAGGTATTTGCCAATATTCCAGCAAACCCCATTTTTTTTAATTCCCAAAGCCCTATTCCTTTTACAGCACCTACGGTGGCGGTAGGGAAATAATAAGGGGTTAAAAGTTTTTTGCCCCCCGTTTTTATTAGGCCTACTCTTCTTTTTCTTATCTCTTTTTTTAAAACAAAGCCCATGTTTTAGGAGCTTTATAATATTTTATTTCAATTCTACTTTTGCACCAGCACTTTCAAGTTTTTTCTTCATTTCTTCAGCTTCTTCTCTTTTAACTTCTTTTGCGACTTCTGCTGGAGGATTGTCAACCATGTCTTTTGCTTCTTTTAGACCAATTTCTTGATTGATTTCTCTGATTGCTTTAATTACTTCAATTTTTTTGTCTCCTGAATCTACAATTACAACATTCACTAAAGTAGATTGTTCTTCTTGGGCTTCGCCTTCTTGAGAAGCTTGAGGAGCAGCAGCAACTGCTACTGGAGCTTGGGCTTCTATACCAAAACGCTCCTCTAGTTCTTTTACAAGTTGAGCCAAGTCTTTCACAGAAAGTTTTTCAATTTCTGAGATAAGTTTTTCAAACTTTCCTTTTTCTTTTGGGGTCTCTTTTTCTTCAGCCATGGTTTAATTTTTAGTTTATAATTTAAGCTTCTGTAGCTTTTTGTTTTAAGATATTTAATAATCCTCTAAGGTTATAAGAAATAGAATTATAAATGCTCCAAAGAGGAGAATTTAAAACATATACAAGTTTTGCCTTTAATTCTTCTTTAGAAGGAAGATTTGCTATTTTTTCTGCCTCAACTTTGTCTATAAAATTTTTTTCGAAAATTCCGCCCTGGAATGAGCCTCTTTCTTTTTCTTTAATAAATTGGGCAACAAATTTAAAAGGTAGAATTTCGTCTTTTTGTGAAGTTATGCAAAGATAATGCCCCTGAGGCAATTCTGATTTTATATTTAGTTTTTTAAAAGCTATCTCAATTAATTTTCTTTTAATTACCTTTGCTTTTAAATGTTCTTTTTTTGCTTTTAGTTTTAATTCAGCTATCTCTTGGGAGGTGATATTTTCAAAATTAAAAAAAGCAAAGTTTTGGCTTCCAAATTCTGAAATTAGTTCTTTAACAATTTCTTCTTTTTGCTCTCTTGTTAGCATTTTTAAAATTAATTAAAAAATCCTGTCGCCACAGACAGGAAAAATTAAACTCCTTTTGCCTCGGCAGGACTTATTTTTATGCCTGCTGTCTGTGGCTTATATAATAAATTATAAGGAATTATAATATTATGTCAAGTTTTATTTTATCAAACCCAAGTCTATTTTTAATGATGGCCCAATCGTTGAGGTTAAATAAATTTTTTTAATGAATTCTCCTTTTATGCTTTGGGGTCTATTATTTTTAATTTGCTGAATTATATAATTAATGTTCTCTAAAATTTTTTCTTTTCCCAAAGATATTTTTCCGCAAGGAATATGTAACAAATCATCTGCGTCTGGCCTTATCTCTCTTTGGCCTTTTAGAATTTTCTCTAAGGCAATCTCTGCATTATCAACCAAAGTTTGATTTTTTTCTGTTGGCATCAAACCCTTGGGGCCTAAAATTTTTGCATAAGGCGAGATTTCTTTTAAAAAATCTTTCTCAACTATTAATATACTAAAATTTATTTTTCCCTTTTTTATTGCTTCAAGAATATCTTTTTTTGAGTTAATAACTTTATCGGATTTAGTTTTAATATTTTTGCCCAAAACCGCTATTTTTTTAATTGTTGATAAGGGATGAGGAGGCGAGAGAAGAATTCTGAAATTTGCTTTTTCTTTGCCCTTTTTAAGGTTTAAATTAAGATGTAATTCTAAAGTTGAATCAAATTTTGTGTAATTATTTTTTATCAAAAAATCAACTGCTTCGTCAATTGAATAAAATTTATCTTCAATTTTTTCTTTAATTTTTTTGAGTTTTTTTGGAACTTTTTTCATAGACCCCCCTGAGTTATTTTGCCCTAAGTAGAATATACTATTTATAAATTTTTTTCAACAAAATTATTAGCTCCTAAATTTTTAAGGTGATATTTTCAAAATTATTATTTTTTATTTTTTCAATTAATGTCGCCAAAGCAAGTCTAAGAATAAATTTTATTTTTTGCTTTTCTTTGTTTGAGAAATTTTGTAAAACAAATTTTTCTCTTGAAATTATTTTAGGTTGGGGACCAATACCCAGCTTCACCCTAAAGAAATCATTACCTATATTTTGAATTATGCTTTCAATACCCTTGTGGCCGCCGCTTGAACCATTATTTCTCATCCTTATCATTCCTAAGGGCAAGTTGATGTCATCGTAAATAATTATAATTTTTTGGGGTTTGTAAAAATAGTCAATTATCTTTATTATCCTTCCAGATTCATTCATAAATGATTGGGGTTTAGCTAAAAAAACTTGTTTTTCTAGAAAATTAAAGATAGAAATTTCGCTTTTAAATTTAGGATAAAAGGAAAGCTTTATTTCTCTGTTTAGTAGTTTTGAAAGTAAATTTTTTAAATAATCAATCGCTAAAAAACCAAAATTATGTCTTGTGTAAATATATTCTTTGCCAGGATTTCCTAGGCCCGCAATTAAGTATTTATCCATTTTATTTATCAATTGCTTTTTGCTCTATTTTAGAAAATTAGAGAAGTCTCCAAGCATTGATTTTCCCTTTTGGGCGATAATTTTTTGTACTGCTTTTGACGCTTCTGCTATAGTATTTAAAATAATTTTTTCAAGCCTTTGTTTGTTAGAAGGAGAGAGTAAAGACTCATCAATGTCGATTTTTAGTATTTTTTGCTCACCATTCATTTCTATTTTTACTTTCCCCCCCTCTCCTTCTGCTTCTATAATTAAATTTCTTAATTCACTCTGTATTTTTTTTGCTTCTTTTTGAAGTTTTAATAAATTTTTGAATTGCTCAAACATTTTTAAATTTAGTTAAAAGACGTTTAAATTTTAGATTTTATTTTTTAAAAAATCAATTAGTAATTAATCTTTGAAATTTTTTAATATATGATTCGATAAAGCCGTCAATTTTTCCTTCGAGAACTTCCTCAATATCATTTTCTTTATAATTTGTTCTGTGGTCTTTTACAAGTTTATAAGGATCAAAAATATATGAACGAATTTGCCTTCCCCACGTTGCCAGAGTCTCGCCTTTAAATTTTCTTTTTTTCTCTTCTATTTCTTTTAATTTGTTTAGCCAAAGTTTTGATTTTAAAATTTTTAAGGCCTCGTTTTTATTTTGAATTTGAGATCTTTCATTTTGGCAAGAAACTGAAATTTTGGTTGGTAGATGAGTTATCCTTACAGCAGAATCAGTGGTGTTAACAGATTGGCCTCCGTGGCCTGATGAACGAAAAGTCTCAATTTTTAAATCCTTTTCATTAATTTCAATTTTTGGGTTTTCTATTTCGGGAATAACTTCTATTAAAACAAAAGATGTTTGTCTTAGATTTTGTGAATTAAAAGGACTTTTTCTTACGATTCTGTGGATCCCATTTTCTGATTTCAAAATACCATAAGCATTTTCTCCTTCTATTTTATAAGAAGCGCTTTTTATTCCTGCTTCTTTATTTTTTAATCTATTCAAAAGAGTTACTTTTAAATTTTTTCTCTCACAAAATTTAAGATACATTCTTTCTAAAATTTCTGCACAATCGCAAGCGTCTACTCCTCCTGTTCCTGCAGAGATAGATAAAATTGCAGGATTTTTATCAAAAGGACCACTAAATAATAGTTCTTTTTGAAGTTCTTTGAGATCTTCTTTTCTGTTGCTATCAAATTTTTCAATTATTTTTTTAAGATAAGAGTATTTAGAAGCTTTTTTGGAGGCATCTTCTTTTTTCCAAAAATTTGGGTTTTTGAGCTCTTCTTCTAGTTTTTTTAGTTCTTTTCTTTTTTGCTCAATCTTTAAAATAGAAGCAATTTTTTGCCTATCCATATTTTTATTATACTATTTTTTAAGAGTTTTTTCTCTTTTTAGAAACAAGCAACCCAGAAAGGAAAACCAAAATTGAAAGAGGCGCAAATGCAAGATTTCCTGTTTTTGGCAATTCTTCTATTTTGGGCTGAATTTGAGTTGGCCTTTGTTTTATTATTGTTATTACGCTATCAGAAAGAGTTTTAGTTGGAGATACAAGATAGGCTGTGTTTTTTAAGGAAGAACCTGCTAAAACAGAGGGAGAAATTTTTACCTTAAAGTAAATTACGCCTTCTTCGCCTTCTGCCAAAGAAATTTTTATTCCTTCAGTAGAGAAGAGTTTTGTAGAGAAAAGAATTGTTTTCCCTTTCACTTCTATTTTCCCAGAGTTTTCAATATAACTTACAAGCTGAGGTAAATCATCAGTTATTTTTATCTCCTCAGTTTTATTCCCTATGTTTTTGAAATAGATTTTATATTGGAGAATATCTTCTGGATATGCTTCAGTATTATCTAACCAATTATTAGAGCCAGAAAGATTTATCACTTTTTTATCTAAATAATAATCTGAAACTTGGGGAGCCGGAGGCGAAATTCTAACATTCACAAAAGCCTCGTCAATTAAAGGAAATACTCCATCTGCTTGAGTTAAAGCTATATTTTTAAGCCTATATGTTCCAGGAGACAATTCTTTTGCTTTTGCGTTTATATAAACATTTATAATGCCATTTTTTTCAAGCTTATTCCAGTACCAAATTAGTTTTTGGTTGGAATATTGAGAAGTGATTGAAGAGCTTTGGAAAATGAGTTCTTGAGGAAGATTATCTTCTAAATAGACATTTTTAAGTTCAGTATTCCCAAGATTTTTTAAAGTAATTTTGAATTGTACAATTTCACCAGGATTTGCGTCTATTGATTTAGAAAATAAAGTTTGTTTTGTTAGATTTTTTACAGTTTTTTCTAGTTCAAGCTTTAAAATTGCAGGCTCTATTACATTTATATAAGCATAATCTTTTGCTGAGATTTTATCATATTTCGCTTCAGCGGAATTTGTTAAGTTTTTATTTTCGTGAACATTAACTTTTGCTTTAAACACTATATATGCGCCATTATTTAATCCTGGTTGAAGATTATTTATATAAATTCCTTCTTTGGAAGTAATTCCATCAGGTAAAGGAGTCTTTTTGCCGTTTTGATATAAGAATGTTGAATTTTGTATATAAGAGAGTCCTTCTGGTAAATAGTCAAAAACTCTAACTTTAGAAAGACAAATATTTCCTGAATTATAGACAAAAAGATTAAAAGCAACTATTTCATTATATTTTGCCGAAACTTGTTTTTTCCAATTATAAGTGTCACCCTTAATTGTAGAATTTGTAACTTTCTTTTCTAAACCTAAAGAAATTTTTACAGGAGTTTTTAATTTTGCTTGAAAAACTACATATCCTGCATATTCCCAGCATCCTTTGATATCTCCTATATTTACCCCATATTGGGAAGTAATGCCATCTGGTAAATTTAAAGGAGTCTGGGAACCTTCTTTATACCACTTTGTTGAACCTTTAATATATTCAATTTCTAAAGGTTCAGAGGTTTTTATCAAAGCAGTGTCAACGATTGTTTTTGAAGTATTATCAGCCCATAAAAATGAGGTAATCTTTATGGGAGAAGAAGCGGTTTTTGGTAAATCAACCCTTATTTTAGTATTTTTAGCCACAGTGTTATCTATGCCATTATGATAATAAATAAGGAAGGCAACGACATCCTCGGCTTTTGCTTGGATTTCTGGTTGCCATCCTGTTTGGGTTGTAGAATTAGCAACTTGTAAAGTTTTTGGGTCATTAGGGAAAATATTAAACTCAGGACCAAAAGATTGCACAATTTTAGGGAAAATAATATTGGAGATAAAAAGGCCCACTAAAATGAAGGGCAAAAATTTAAATATTTTTTTAAAATAGATTTTCTCAGACTTATCCATTTCTTCTATTTATTTATTCTGTTTAGGCCACTATAACTAAAAATTATTTTATAGTCAATAGAATTTTTAAAATTGGTGATTTTTTAAAAATTAAAAGCCCCCCGATGTGATTATCGGGGGGCTAGGATTCACCGAGGAACCGGTGGGAGTGGGGGGGGAGTTCCCGGTGGGCAGGGGACTCCTACAAGTGGCGGAGATGGAGATATGCAATAATGTCTCCGCCAGAACCCTACCACCCCCACTTGATAATTTCTTTTCATCCATACCCCGGTCATATGATGAATGCCGGGGAGGATGAAATTAGCCGCTGGAGGTGCTTGAGGGCCTTCGGGACCCTGTGGGCCTTGCGGGCCGGCAGGCCCTTGCAACCCTTCGGGGCCTTGTGGACCCGGGGGACCCTGCGGGCCTTCAGGCCCTTGTGGTCCTTGCGGACCAGGGGGGCCCGCGGGTCCCGGAGGACCTTGGGGGAGGGGGATGCATTCAACTACCATTACATTCCCCCTGGCTCCCTTTTCAAAATGCAAAAAATTACCGTTACCCAGGTCATATTTAAAACCTGGGATGGGATTTCCCTTTATCCAAAGGCCCCAGCACACTTTGGCTGGGGAACCACTAGCTACCCCCACGATGAGTGGGGGTGAAATTGTCAGTGGGACCACATTGATTTCTACATCTACATATTTAAATTTATACCCTAAAGCTGCGCAGAGTGGCTCATAGCGCGGCCACTCTTGAGCCAGGAACGCTTCATCAATTGGCGCCCTGGCTTCAGATAACTCAACGATAGCGAGCACCGGTTGGTGCTCAGCCATTTCAGCCATCGTTGATTGCATTAAAAAGAATACAGAAATTATAATAAGAATAATTTTCTTCATCTTCTTCACCATCCTTCGACTTCTATTGCCTTACTTTCCCCAGAGACAAGGGAGGTAATTTCTAACCTCCCCCATTCTGGGGTTTTCAGTTCTAACTCCAGTGGTGGATTTACATCCACCACTTTCTGCCACCGCCATCCGCCACTCTCAATCCATTTTACCAACACTTTCCCTTCCACCCCATCAATCCTTATTTTTATTTTTTCTCCCTTTCTTTCTTTGATCTTCCCTTCCACTTCTCTTCCACCCCAAATGAATCTTATGGATCCTCTGACAATTTGTAGGGGTGTATGGGTATAATGATATACCCATCCCCTACTTTGGAAAAACTCAATGATTTCTGAGGGGTCTTCCCCCACCTCTGTAAGATACATTGTGAGATGGGTGGAAATGACCCCCTTTTTTCTATTAGAAATCCTGAAAAAAAGGAGAGTTATTCTTTCTACTTTGAAGTCTCCTTTGAGGGAGACTTCGAGGTAATTCGCTCCTCGTTTTAATTCCATCGAGGGGATTATTATTTCTTCCCCATAAGGGGAAGAAACGCCGTTAACCTCTACCTCCCTCACGTGGGGGAGGTTGGTTTTTATATCAAAAATATAATAAACCGAGGGATGTCTGACTCCCCATATGGAAATGGGGGTGTCTGTAGAGAGAGAAACTAATGCTTCCCCTCTATAAAGAGCCGTTATACCAACCCACAAGGTGGGTGGTATCTTCGGCTCTTCAATTTCTGTTCCCACTATTCCTCCCCATACGCCTACGCCTGGGGCACAGTGAGCACGAACAACAGGTATTGTTACGAGAACAAAAATAAACAACAAGTTGTATTTCTTCATTTTCACCCTCCTTAGTTTTTTAAGGTTCCAACCAATTATTTCACAATTAACACAGAAAAATTGATAAGTCAAATGTTATATTAAATTATAATAAATAAATTTTTTAGCGAACACTAAAAATTTTTTATATAAATTAAAAAGACTCCCTCTTGGGGTGGCAAACTGGGAAAGGAGGGGCAAACCCAGTTTGGCCACCTCAGGAAGGAGTCTTTTTAAAAAACTTAGTTTGCCGAAGAAAGGGCTCGGCGTTTTAAAAGGAGGTTTAAGCTGTATAGCATTTTTTAGTCCTCCGCGCCCCCTTTCTTCAGCAAACTAAATTTTTTATTTAAATACCTAAATTTTAATTAAATTTTTTCACATAGCATTTTAGCAAAAAAGTTATAAATAGTCAATATTAAATTACTTTTTTAAAAATTAAATAAAAATAAGAGAAAGCAATTTTTAGCTATTGCGGAAAAATATTTATTTTTTAATTAGGGGTCTTTTTGCGTGCGCTAATTTATTATTCATTTTCTCATATTGTTTTTCTGTAGCATCCATTGCTAAGTAAGCATTTTTTATATGTCTTGATAATACTAATAAATATTGGCCTAATTTATCAGAATCATTTTTTATTTCTTCAAAATTATTTATTATTTCTTGGGCTATTTGGTCAATTTTATGAGTTTCAAGACCTGTAAGAATAAGTTTTAAAAAATAATAAAATGTATTTGGAGAAACAATAAAAACTTTATTTTTATATCCGAATTCTACTAAATCTTGATCGCGACTCATTATTTGATAATAAACTGATTCTGAAGGTATATACATAACTGCAAAATTTAAAGTTTTGTCTTTTGGTGAGATATATTTTTGTGAAATCGAGATAATATGTTTTTTTAAGGCTCGCCTAAATTCTTGATGAGCAGTTTTTTTCTCTTTGCCTTTGGCTTCAAAATAAGATTTAAAGACCTCCATTGGGAATTTTGAATCAATTGGGATTAAGCCTTTGGAAGTTTTTATTATCGCATCAACAATTTGGCCTTCTTTGAATCGATGCTGTAAAGAATAAGCCTCCTGAGGTAAAATATCTCTTAAAAGATCTTTTAAAATTTGCTCTCCTAAATTTCCTCTTAGTTTTGGCGATTTTAAAAATTCTTGTAAGTCTTTTATAGAAGTTGATAAATCTTGCAATCTTCCTATTTCAACACCTAAATTTTTGAATAATGCTGCTGCACCATCTAGCCTTTGGCTGAGAATATTTTGTAGTTGATTTACTTCTCCTCTTAGCCCTTGGATATTTTGGTTCATTAAATTTAAACTTTGGTCTTCTAAAAAATCTTTTTTAAATTTTTCTAATTCTTCTTTTTGTTTTTGAAAAAAATAAAAAAACAATAGCAAAAGGATTACTAATAGTCCTAAAATAATATAAATTAATAGATTCATTTTTTTAATTATATAATAAAAACTTATCTATAGGCAAAGGGACAGTTTTCTCTAAAAGCACAATAACTGCAAGCAAAAGCAGAAGGAGTTGGGTCGAATTTCTCTTCTTTGATATTTTGGCTAACTTTTTTTATTTTTTCTTCTACATCTTGCAATTGTTTTTCACTAAATAACGCTTTTGCAATGTAAATAGGTCTCATATTTACAAAAACAAGGCCTAAACTTGAAGGCAAAACATTTTCAATTTTATTGTATGCCCATGCATAAATTTTCAATTGGAGACTTTTTTGTGCTCGCTCTTGAGCTTTTTTCTTTGAAGTAAATGAGGTTTTAAAATCAAGAATTTTGACTCCTTTTTTGCCCTTAAATAATAAGTCGAATTTTACCTTTAATATATCATCTCCTATAGGTATAGAAAAAGATTTTTCTGTGGCATCAGGAACTATTCTTGATAATTTATGAGAGTAAAAATTTCTAATAGCCTTTTTTGCTTCTTTGAATGCTTCTTTTTCGTGTTTTTTATGTAAATATCCTTCGGTTTGCCATTTGCGTTTAAATATTTTTAAAATCTCTTCTTCTGAAAGTTTTCTGCCATTTATTAAATTTTTATAATATTCATTTATTGTTTCATGGATTGAAGAACCAAAGGCTACTGCAAAAGATTGAAGAACAGGGATTCTTAAAATTTTTACAAATTTATATTTCAAAGGGCAAGTAAGATAATCGTCAATTGAAGAATAACTCAAAACCAATGGAGATTTGGGAGAAAGAAGCTGACTTTTTTTCTTTCCCTCGAAAGAAAAAATATTTATTTGTTCAAGCTGCGGAAGTTTTAATTTTTGGTCCTTAAGAATTGTTTCTTTTCCTAAAGCTTCATATAAAAAAGGAGAAGGTTTTTTTGCTCTTTTCCCTCCATAGTCTAAAGCATAAGTTAGAAAAAGTTTCTTTTTTGCTCTGGTGATTCCCACATAAAAAAGTCTTCTTTCTTCTTGAAGATGATAATCATTAGGTAGCAAAATTTCATGTATAAATTCTTCTGGAATTTCAAGAATTTCGGTTTTGTCTCTCGAAGGAATGTAATCACTTGTTAAAGCAGGCATAAAAACAATTTTAAATTCCAGTCCTTTTGCAGCATGGAAAGTTAAAATTCTTACTGCTTCAAAATCAGGGTCTAATTCTTCTATTTCTGGAGAAGAATAAACAGAAAGCAAATCTTCTAAATATTCTCCTAAATGATGAATCGAGTGATTATTAGAGGCTTTTTCAAATTCTAAAACAATTTGCTTAAAAAAGTCTGCGATATTTTTTATTTTTATTTCATTTTCAATACTTTGGACCTCGTTTAATTTTTTTAAAATACCTTTTTCTTTTAAAAATTTATAAATTATCTGGCCTGCTGAAAGTTCTTTTGATGTTTTTCTAAGTTCTTCGATATCCTTTGCTAAAAGTTCAATTTTTTCTACAGTATCGCTCTCCAAATTAAGATAATTTTGATATTTTCTTATATTTTTAAGCGTTTTAAAGACCGAAAGATTATGTCTTTTTATAAAATCGAATATTTCAGTTAAATCTTCTAAATTTATATCATAAGCTTCTGATTGTGCCAAATTATAATATGCTAGCCTATCGTTATTTGAAGTTATTGCCTTAACTAAACTTACAAGCATTGAAACTTCTGGTTTAAAATAGATTCCACTTTCCCCTGAAAATACATAAGGAATACCTGCTGAATTTAGGTTTTTAATGTAGTGATTTGCTAAATTATTACTTCTTAAAAGAATGGCGATTTCTCTTAAAGGTATATTTTTTTTGATCGCTTTTTTTATTTCATTTACAATAAAATCACTTTCGCTGTGGACATGGTCAAAACTTTTAAAAATAATAGAGTCTTTGGAACTAAATTCTCCGATAAGCCTTTTATTTACTTTTGATTTTACCTCCAATCTATAAGGATTGTTATTTTGTATCACTTTGTATGCCGAATCCAATATTTCTTGAGGAGATCTATAATTTTGGGATAAAACTATTTTTTTAGTTTTTGGAAAATCTTTTTGGAAAGTAATTATATTTGAAAGAGATGCCCCTCGCCACCTAAAAATTGATTGGTCATCGTCTCCAACAACAGTAATATTTTGTTTTTCATTTATCAGGAGCTTTAATAATTCATTTTGGAGATAGTTAGTGTCTTGAAATTCATCTACTAAAATATATTTATATTTATTTCTTATTTTTTCTCTTACTGAGGAGTGCTTTTTCAAAAGATGATATGAAAGGTAAATTAAATCAGCAAAATCTACTGCCCCCTCTTTTTTAAGTAATTCTTGATACTTTTGATAGGCCCTAGCTCCTTCAAGATGAATTTTTGCCTTTTCAATTCTTGCCTCATCATTTTTCTTTTTTTCTTTTTCTAAATTTTTCTTTGCCCAATTCAAGTATTTTTTAGGAGAAATATTTTCTTCTTTAAGTCTAGAGAAAAGAACTGAGAGATGATGTAAATGACTTGTTGGATTAGTAACAGGTCGTAATATCTTGAGAGGTAATTCATAAATATTGTCTCTTAGAAAAATTAGCTGATCGAGCTTATTTAGGAGTTTAAAGTCTGAAGGTAAACCTAATAGTGTAGAATATTCTTTTAAGATTTTTTCTCCAAAAGAATGGAATGTCATTATATCTACATCAAATATTCCGTAAGGCAAAAGAAGATCTACTCTTTCCTCCATTTCTTTTGCTGCTTTTTCAGTAAATGTTAAAGCTAAAATTTCAGAAGGAAGAGCAAGCCCCTTTTCAATTAAATAGGCAATTCTATAAGTGATTACTTTTGTTTTTCCAGTACCCGCCCCCGCAATTATCAAAAGGGGTCCCTCTTTATGAGTAATTGCCTCTTTTTGCTGAGCGTTTAGTTCTTTTAAATTAAGCATGTTTTTAATTATATAGAAAAAGATAAAAAATCAAAATATCAAAATTTAATTTGAATTTTAAATTTTTAAATCAAAACTCAATTCCTTCTTGGGCTTTTATACCTTTTATATATATATGCTTTTTTTCTTTTATTTCTGAAACAGTATCAGCAATTTTTTGAAGCCATAAAGGAGCATTCCGCCCAGTACAAACTATATTGGACTTTGTGGTATTTAGAAATTTTTTGAAAACTTCTTTTTTTATAATATTCGCAGATAGAGCTAGGTTTATTTCGTCTAGAATAACTAAATTTTTATTCTCGCTTTCTTTTTCTACTTCTCTCCAAAGCCTCTGGCATTCTATTTTTAAATCTTTTGGGATTTTTGAGGGCTTAAAGAAAAATGCTTTTTTAAATTTGAAGATTTTGACTCCTAAATTTTTTAAAATCTTGTCTTCGCCGCTTGGTTGTGATTTAAAAAATTTAAATAGCGAAACCTTCTTTTTGTGCCCTAATGACCTAATAATTAATCCTATAGCTGAGGTGGTTTTCCCTTTGCCATTTCCAGTAATTACTAAAATCCTTTTACTCAATTTATGGGTTTTATTTTTAGAAATAATTTAAGCTTTTTAGTGATCGCATTTGGAATAGCCGCAAAGGGGGCATTTAAAACATCCCTCTTGGAATACAAGGGTGGCTCCACATTCTATACATATAGGTGCTACTCCCACATTTGCTAAAGAGATGTTCTGAGAAAGGCTATTTTGGGGGTTAGTGGTTTGTGTAGTTGGCTCTCCTTTTGTGGAGGTTAGGTTAAGTTTTAACGGTTCTTGTTTAAGAGTGCAGTACTTTTCCATTATTTTTGCGATCGCATCTGGCAAAGACAAAATTAGGCCATTTTCTGTCCACGCAGGAGAGGGATCTCTAATTCCTTTTAACTGATTAATGATTTGCTGAATGTCAATTCCTGACCTTAAAGATAAAGATATGAGTCGAGAGATAGCTTCGGTATTGGCGTGAAAAAAGCCTCCTGCTTTACCGATTTGGGTGAATACCTCAAAAGGCTTTCCATCTACTTCATTGATGGTTATATATAAATTTCCATAAGAAGTTTTTGTTTTGAAAGTATAACCATGTGTTATTTCGGGTCTTTCTTCAGGAATAAGTTGCTTTAGGGGTTCTTTTTTCTTCTTTTCACCAAAATCTATTACTTGTTCTTCCCTACTTCCGTCCCGATATACAGTTAAGCCTTTTAATTTAAGTTTATAAGCCAAAAGATAAGCTTTTTTAATATCTTCTTTTGTTGCTTCATTTGGAAAGTTGATTGTTTTTGAAACAGCATTATCAGTATATTTTTGAAAAACTGCTTGCATTTTGATATGCCATTCAGGGGAAATTTCTCTTGCGGTTATAAATATTTTTTTAATTTTCTCAGGGATTTCATCTATGTTTTTAAGCGTTCCATCCTCAGATACCTTTTCCATTAAATCTTTACTAAAGAAACCTTCTTTTTTGGCTACTTCTTCAAATAAGGGATTTATTTCTAAAAGCTTTGAGCCTTCAAGGATATTTTTGACATAAACAACTGCAAAAAGTGGTTCAATGCCACTTGAGGTTTGAGCAATCATTGAAATCGTGCCTGTTGGAGCAATCGTGGTTAAAGTAGCATTTCTTAAGACTTTTCCCTTTTTATAAAAAACACTCTTTTTATAATTTGGAAATGGACCACGTTCTTTTGCTAATTCTTGAGATGCTTCTTGGGCTTTTTGTTTTATAAATTTCATTACCCTTTCAGCCAAATTTAAAGCTTTAGCGGAATTATAAGGAATTTCAAGCTTAATTAGCATATCTGCGAATCCCATAACACCCAAACCAATTTTCCTGTTTGCTTTTGTCATTTCTTCAATTTCGGGAAGTGGGAATTTATTTAAATCGATAACGTTATCTAGAAATCTCACAGCATTTTTTACAACAAAATCTAGTCTTTCCCAGTTTATCTTTTTATTTTTATTTACAAATTTAGAAAGATTTATTGAACCTAAATTGCATGACTCATAAGGAAGGAGGGGTTGTTCCCCACAAGGATTGGTGGATTCAATCTTGCCTATCTTTGGGGTTGGATTATGGCGGTTTATTTCGTCAATAAAAACTATGCCTGGTTCACCATTTTTCCAAGCATTTTCTACAATTTTATTAAATATTTTTCTAGCCTCCACTTTCTTTATCACCTTTTTTTCATGGGGGTCTACAAGATTGTATTTTTTATTTTTCTTTAAACATTTCATAAATTCATCAGTAATAGCAACTGAGATGTTAAAGTTATTTAAAGAATTATTGTCTTTTTTGGAGTCAATAAATTTTTCAATATCTGGATGGTCAACACGTAAAATTCCCATATTTGCTCCTCGTCTTGTCCCTCCTTGTTTTACTTCTTCAGTAGCGGCATTATACATTTTCATAAAAGAAACTGGCCCCGAAGCAATCCCCCCAGAAGAAGCAACTGCTGCTCCTTCTCTTCTCAATTTTGAAAAGTCAAAGCCTGTTCCCCCTCCTGATTTGTGAATAAGGACAGCATTTTTAAGGGTTTCCATAATTGCAGCCATATCATCTTCTACGGGCAATACAAAACAAGCTGCTAGCTGGCCAAGTGGTGTTCCCGCGCCTGTAAATGTGGGAGAATTTGGGAGAAATTCTAATTTAGAGAGAATCTCGGCAAAAATTTTTTCTATTTTTTCAAGGTATTTAGGATTGGAGTTATAGTTTTTTTCTGCCTGAGCAATATAATGAGCGACTCTATAAAACATCTCATAAGGCGTCTCGATTGGCTCTTTCTTTTCATTTTTCATTAAATAGCGTTTTTTAATAATTAATAAAGCATTAGGAGATAGTTTTAGATTTTTTTTAATTAATTTCAGGATTTCGTTTTTTGCCATTTTGTTTTCTTTAATTTTTTAATTTCTTTTTCGAATGAATTTAAACTCCCAAAATTTTTATAAATGGAAGCGAATCTTAAATATGCTACCACATCAATATTTTTAATATTTTCCATAACAATTTGTCCGATTTCTTTGGTGGAAATTTGTTTATTTTCTTTCCTCCTAATTTCATCTTTTATTTTCTCTATTAAATTTTCAAATTCATCATTTTTAATTGGCCTTTTAGTAAAAGCTTTTTTTAGCCCCCTTTCTAATTTTTGTTCGGAAAAGGGCTCAATTCTGCCGTCTCTTTTCTTTACCCATATTTTTAAAGGAAGAATTTTTTCAATTGTTGTGAATTGATATCCACATGATATACATTTTCTTTTTCTTTTAACAATAAAGGCTCCCTTTTTTCTTGTTTCTGTAACTTTAGTTTCTTTTTTACAACGCAAACATCTCATTTTATTTTTTTATATTTTATATCATTTTATATTATTTTTTAAAATAATTGTTATCGCTAATTGTGGATAAATTATTCTAAATATGTAATTTTAAAGCATAATAAACCCTATATAAAGAAAAAGCATTTTTGTTTATTTAAAATTTTAATTAAAAATAGAAGATTTTATAGAAATGAAATGCCCAGCTATAAAATTAGCTGGGCAATGATTTTTGCTGGCGGCGCAGGTGGTGCTTTTCTCGGAGGGGTGGCTGAACCGTGATTTTTTTCTGCGCCGCCAGCTTAAACTCAAACATATTTAATAATTTTAAAAGTCAAATCAATTTTTATTTATTTCTTGACAGGAGATTTTTTTAGCTTTAAACTAAAATTAAATTTTGGTTTAAAATAAAAATTTTATGGCAGAAGAAGATGAAAGGCAAGCATCTATAAATAGAGAGCAAATTGAAACTGAACCATTAAATGTCGCTCGGATTAAAGTTGTCGGTGTAGGCGGAGGCGGAAATTCGGCAGTTACTAGAATGGTACATTCTAGAATTAAGGGAGTAGAATTTATTGGAATCAATACTGATTTACAAGCTCTTTCTACATGTGCAGCTCCAATAAAAGTCCAGATAGGAAAAGAAACTACAGGGGGCTTGGGTTCAGGAGCTGACCCTGAGATTGGAAGAAAAGCCATTGAGGAAAATAAAGAGGAAGTTTATAATGTATTAAAAAATTCAGACATGGTTTTTGTCACTTGCGGAATGGGGGGAGGTACCGGGAGTGGAGCGGGCCCCATAGTGGCTGCAATTGCAAGAGAATTAGGCGCCTTAACGGTTGGTGTTGTAACAAAACCCTTTACTTTTGAAGGCGCAAGAAGAAGAGAGGTAGCAGAAAAGGCAGTAGCAGAGCTAAAAGACAATGTAGACACCCTTATTGTTATTCCCAATGATAAGCTTCTCCAAGTTATTGATAAAAAAACAACTTTATTAGACGCCTTTGCGGTGGTAGATGATGTTTTGCGTCAAGGAATTCAAGGAATTTCTGATTTAATAACCCTCCCGGGAATTATTAATGTTGATTTCGCTGATGTAAAAACAATAATGAAAGATGCGGGTTCTGCCTTGATGGGAATTGGAAGATCAAAGGGAGAAAATAGAGCAATTGAAGCGGCGAGAGCAGCTATTGATTCACCACTTTTAGATTTATCAATTGAAGGGGCGAAGGGGATTCTTTTTAATATTACTGGAGGTCCAGATATGTCAATGTATGAAATTGATGAAGCAGCCAAAACTATTACTGAAGCAGCTCATCCTGACGCGAATATTATTTTTGGGGCAATGATTGATGAAGCTATGCAAGGAGAGATCAAAATTACAGTGATTGCTACTGGTTTCGGAGAAGAAAGGCGTCCAAGAAGAGAAGAAAAAGAAGAAGCCTTTACGATAAGTTCTCTTGCAGAATTATCAGAAGAGGAAGTAAAAGAGCCAGCTCCCTTCGTTAAGAAGCCAGAGCTAAAAGAGGAGCAAAAGGAAAAGAAAGAATCCACGGAAGAAGACGAAGATTTAGAAATACCTGCTTTTATAAGAAGAAAAATAAAATAAAACTTTATATTATTTAGAACATTTTTTAAGTTTATATTCTATATATTCCTTCTGCGGTCTACTATGGTCTGAATATTTTTGGATGTTTTATTAAATTGAATTCTAATTAAAAACAGAAAGCCCGCCGAAACGAAAACGGCGGGCTTGGTCTAACTGATGATCGCGAGTAGGCCCTGCCAGGAGGGCCTATGGCACCCCGGGGGACCTGGCTTTAAGGTTTCCAGGTCCCCTTTTTCTAATTGTTGAAAGGGGGGAGCCACCCGGCCCTCCCCGGGGCCGGGCTCCTTCAAGGAGGTTCCCGGTGCCCTTCGGGAGCTCCTAGAAGGAGGGCTGGGGGACCTGGCAGGCTGTAAGCCCCTGGCGGCTTACAGCCCACCCCCCTTCATTAATTAGTATATTAGCAAATTATCATTTTCCTGTCAAGTCTTTTTTAAAAATAATTAATTTTTATATTAAAAAATTTTTCCTTCTGCAGTCTACTATGGTCTGAATATTTTCCAAAAATTTTTTAGTTTCTCTATAAATTCGTTTAATCCAGGAAAAGTTTTAACGCTTTTAGAAACTTGATGGTGCTTGCCCCAGAAAAGCAAACTCAAAGCTGCTGCTAAAGAAGGGTCTTCTACTTTATCTGAAAGCCCCCCGATAACTACATCAGTTTTCGCTAATGAAGAAGGGAGTCTTAAAATTTTCTTTGAAAGTTCAGTCAGTCCCTTTATTTGAGATGAGCCCCCAGTGAAAACTGCACCGGCAGGCAGTTTGGCGTCTTTTTTTATCTTTTTGAGTTCTACTCTCACCATTTCTAAAATTTCAGAAAGCCTCGCCTCGATGATTTCCGCGAGATACTTCTTGCTTACTTCTTCTTTTTCTTGGGGGTCTATTTTGGAAAGAGAAATAGATTGGGTTTCTGATATTTCTTCTGGAATTGCAGAGCCGTATTTAATTTTTACCTTTTCTGCTAATTCAACTGTGGTTTTTAAGCCAATGGCAATATCGTTTGTAATTAAATTTCCACCCAAAGGTAAAACTGCAGAATGAATTACTGTTCCTTCTTCAAAAACTATCATTTGGGTTGTTGCTGCACCAATATCTAAAAATACTACCCCAATTTCTTTTTGTTTTGAATCCAAAAAAATTTCACTTTCTGCCAAAATAGAAAATACAGGCTCTCTTACAGAAAGCCCTGCTTGAAATACACATTTTTCTAGATTTTTAATCGCTGGTGAAGAACCTGTAATTATATGAGTTTCTACCTCAAGTCTTATGCCAGTCATTCCGACGGGATCTTTAATCATTCCTTGGCCATCTAAAGTAAAATACTGAGGAATGATATGGACTATTTCTCGATTCATTGGTTGTGCAACTGCCTGTGCTGCTTCAATTGCCCTATCCCTATCTGAAGGTGTCACTTCTCCATCTGGCCTAGAAACAGCAATTACGCCCTTTGAAGACTGTGATTCAATATGGCTTCCCCCTAAAGCTAAAGTTACCTCATTAATTTTAACACCAGACATTCTTTCCGCTTGTTCTAATGCTTCTGAAATTGAAGAGATCGTACTTTCTAAATCGATTACCACCCCCTTTCTTAAAGAAGAGACAGGAGCTTTCCCTATGCCTATTATATCGATTTGGGCAGAGCTAGGAAGAGATTTCCCAATTAAAACTGCTACCTTGCTAGTTCCTATATCTAAGCTTGCTAGAATTTCTCTTCTGTCCATATTTTATTCTATTTTTTATTAGATTTTTAAAATATAAAACTCTCTCCTTTTATGTTTATTTTAACAAAAAAAATTAAAAAAGATTAATAATTTTGGGGATAAAGATAATTAATCCTATAACCATTGCCCCCAATGACGCAATCAATACAATTGAAGCAAAAAAATCTTTTATAAATCCCACTTCTCCATTTTCCTCTTTGCATACTAAATCTAAAATTTTTTCTACTGCTGTATTGACCATTTCTATAACTAAAACTAGGGCAATGACCATTATTATAAATAGCCATTCTGTTTTCGAAATTTTAAAGATTAGCCCTGCTATTATTACGATAAAAGCTATTAAAAAATGTATTCTTAAAGATTTTTCTGAAATTATTGCTTTTTTAAATCCTCTTAAAGCGCATTTAAAGCTTTCTTTTATTCTTTTTTTATAAATCTTCATATTTTTCCATGTCTTTGTGAGAAAGGCCTAAAAGGTGCAATAACCCGTGCTTAAAGAAAAAATCTATTTTCTCTTCGCGCTTTCTAATTTCTTTAGGGCATAAAAAAATATCACCAAGTACTATTTTTTCATCATTTTTTTTATTTTTCAATGGTTCATCTTGGGGAAAACTTAATACTGTGGTAGATTTGTTTATTTTTCTGTATTTTTTATTTAAATTTTTTATTTTTGAGGAGGACACTAAAAAAACTGAAAGATAAAATATCTTTGAGTTTTTAAAAAATTTTTTTAGAATTCTCTTCGTATCATTAAGTAATCTTTTCTTTAAATAAAACTTTTTTCTCTGAGCATTAAAGTCAAAAATTATCTTCATTTTAAACCCAGTTTTTGTTTTACTATCCCTGCAACCGTCTGACCGTCTGCCTTCCCTTTAACTTGTGTCATAACTATTCCCATTATTTTACCGAAATCTTTTGGAGTCGCCGATAGCTCATTTATAGTTTTTTCTACAATTTCAGAAATTTCTTCTTCTGAAAGCATTTTAGGAAGGTATTTTTTAAGTATTTCAATTTCTTCTCTTTCTTTTTTCGCCAAATCATCTCTTTTGCCTTTCTCATAAAGTACCATTGCTTCCTCTCTCTTTTTTATCTCTCTAAATATAATTTCATTTATTTCTTCTTCTTTTAGCTCTCTTCTTTTTTCAATTTCTTCATTATGAATTGAAGAAAGCAATTGTCTCAGAGTAATAATTTCAAGCCCCCTTTTTTCTTTAAGTGCTTGCTTTAAGGCATTAGCAATTTTTTCTTTCATTTATATAACTTATTTTATATATAGCTTATTTGAATTATTTTAATAACCCCTTAACTCTTTTTGTTTTCTTGCCTGAAATTCTAAATAATTTAAAAGACTTTCTTTTAGAGCTCTTTTATTTGGTTTCTTTACTCTAAACATTTTTTCTTTTGCCTCAACTAAAATGTTTTCCTCTTGAATTGTTCTTAGAAATCTTCTTAGCAATTGCTCAGAATTTTCGTTAGGTTTCCTTTTCATATTTTTTATTTTAAACTACCTTTAAATTTTAAATTAGCGAATTTTAAAAATCAAGAAAATATGTAAGTTAATCATATTTTACAATCAACCCCTATTATTTTTTTTAAACCCTAAACTTATTTAGATTGGGTCGTATTTTTTTGAAATTGTTAATCTCAGCTTTTTATATAATTAGCTAATTAGCCGATAGAAATCCCCACTTCATTTAAATTACCTAATTTTTAGATTATACATAAAAAAATAAAAAAATCCCCACTTTCTCTTGACAGCTTAATTATTAGTTGCTAATATAGACATAAGCCTTATGGCTTTTTTTAATTTTGGCTCTTTTGAGCCTAAATCACAAAAAGAAAAGGTTTGGTTTGTTTCCGCTGTTTTAGTTCTTGCAGCGGGGTTTTTTAGTTTAGGAGCAAGTTTTTCTTTTGGGCATTCTTTTAATAATAAACCTTCTAATTATAGGGTAAAATTTCAAAAGGAAGTTTTAGCTTTTAGGGTCGAGAATAAAGAGCATAGAAAAATTGTTCTTGTTGATAAGCCAAAAGCAAAAAAGATAGAAAGCAATAGTAATCCTAAAAATAAAATGGGAGGAAATTTAAACCACAAGTCTATAATGCCTATCTACAAGCCCCAATTGAATTCTCCTTCTTTGACAGTTTTATATCAGAAAGCAGGTTCTCAGTTTGGCATAGATTGGCGAATTTTAGCAGCAATTCATCTTGTAGAGTCAGGGCAAGCAATTGAAACTTATAGAATTTCATATGCGGGTGCCCAGGGCCCAATGCAATTTCTGGCTCAAACTTTTAACTATTATGCTATTGATGGAGATGGTGATGGAATAAAAAATATTTACGATGTTGATGACGCTGTATTCACAGCAGCCCATCTTTTAGCTTCGAATAATGCTTCCTCAAATGTTCGCCAAGCTTTATTTTCTTATAATCATTCTTGGGATTATGTAGATCGCGTACTTGCAATTGCTAATTCTTTATAATGTTATACGAAAAAGAAATAATTATTTTTAGCTTAATATCCTTTTTTGTTATTTTATATTTTCGATTTTTATTGCTTGTTTTATACTAAATCCTCCCTCTTTTGTCCTTTTAAGTTTTACCAATGTAGCTTTAGTTTTGAGCTTTTCTCCTAATTCATAGGCCAGCGAACGGATAAATGTGCCTTTTTTACATTTTATTTTTAAGGTTACTACGGGCAATATAATTTCTTTATCCTTTATTTTTATTTTTTTATTTTTAAATTCTAAAAGACTAATTTTTAAAATTTCAATTTGTTTTTGGGGAAGTTCTTTTATTTTCCCTCCTTTTCGAGCTATTTCATATAATTTTTCCCCTTTAAATTTTTTTGCTGAATAAAGAGGAATTACTTGATAGTGTTTCCCCTCAAATTCTTTAAGTTTTCTTTTTAACAAAGATTTCTTAATTTTTTGATAACCGAAAATTTTTATTTTTTCGCTTTCCAAATCCCAAGTTTCTGTCTCTATTCCAAAAGCTATTTCAGCTATATACTCTTTTTCTTGAGGAAGAAAATTTAATTTCTTTGTCCCCTTCCCTATCCCCACCACCAGCAATCCTTCTGCCTGTGGGTCTAAAGTCCCTAAATAGCCAATCTTTTTGATATTTGTAAGTTTTCTTAATATTTTAACCACTTTAAAAGAAGGCCAATTTTTTGGTTTATAAATGGGAATGATTTCTTTTTTTAAAAGGTGGTTCATTTTTGGGCCCAAAAAACTAAATTTTGTTTAACGGGGTTATCTGAAGTTTTATCTTTCTTTATTTTTATTATCTTAAATTTTGCTTTTTTTAAGATATATTTAAGTTCTTTTAAAGTAAAAATATAATAAAATATGGGTAGATTTCTTTTGTTTTTCCAGAATTTAAAATAGCTCTTTTCTCCAATTTTTTCCCATTTTTTTATAATTTTATAGATAGGATTCCACACATAGCCGCAAAGAACGCCCTTTTTATCTAACATTTTATAAAAATTTCTAAGAACCTTTAACTGCAAGCTGTGGGGGAAATGATGCAAAACCCCAAGGCAAATTATATAGTCAATTTTTTGGTTTGCTTTTAAATTTAAAAGATTTCCTTTTTTAAATTTTATTTTTTCTACCTTTAGTTTTTTTTGAAGTTTTCTTGCTTCACTAAGGAGTCTCTCAGAATAGTCTATTCCCAAATAAGAGTTATTGGGATTATTAAAAAACCCTTTTTGTTTCAGATAGATTAAACTTCTTCCATTTCCACAGCCTGCATCTAATATTTTACCTTTTGGAGTGATAAAATTAAAAAAATTTTCCAAAAACTTGTCTTTTTTTTGACGTGAAGTTGAGAATTCTTTTGCTATTTTATTAAAGGTTTTTTGAGTGGTCTTTACTAAATAAAGAGCTTTTTTATTGATATTATTTCTCATTTATGAGAAATATAGCATTGATATGGAAAAAGTAAATAAAAAAACTGAGATCTTTTCTAAAATTCTAGAAATTTATCAAAAAACTAAAAATTTAGAAAAATCAAAAAGATTAGCGGGAAAATTTTTTAGTTTACCAAAGATGCCTAAAAATTATGAAATTTTAAAATTTGCAAAAGAGAAAAATGTTTCCTTAGAAGAAAAGATTCACAAAATTAGATCTTTATCTGGTATTGTATCAGTTTCTGTTTTAACCAAACCCTTCCCGTGTAGGTTTAAATGCGCGTTTTGTCCAAAAGAAAAAGGAATGCCTCAGAGTTATTTATCCCAAGAGCCAGCGGCGGAAAGGGCGAAATCTTTAAATTTTGACCCCTATCTTCAGGTTAGAAAAAGACTGGAAACTTTAAAAATATCTGGTCATTCAACAGATAAAATTGAGTTGATAATTTTAGGTAGCACTTTTTCTTTGCTTCCCAAAAGGTATAGAATATGGTTTTTGAAGAGGTGTTTTGACGGGGCAAATAATAAAGAAAGCAAAAATTTAAAAGAGGCTCAGTTTTTAAATGAAAAGGCAAAAAATAGAATCATAGGCATTACCATAGAAACAAGGCCTGACCTGATTAATGAAGAAGAGATAAAATTCTTACGAGAACTGGGGGTAACAAGGGTTGAATTGGGGGCTCAGAGCTTTTTTAATTTTATTCTCAAAAAGAATGAAAGAGGACATCAAAGAAAAGATTTAATAAATGCGACCTTTCTTTTAAAAGAAACAGGTTTTAAGGTTGTTTATCATATAATGCTAAATCTTCCTTATTCAAATCCTCTCTTAGATATCTTGTCGTCTTTGCTTTTCTTTTACCTTCCTCCCTTTAAACCTGATCAAATAAAAATCTATCCCTTAATGGTAGTTAAAGGAAGTAAAATTTACAATTGGTTTAGAGAAGGAAAAATTAAAATTTATGATAAAGAAACATTAATCAAAACCTTAGCTGCAATAAAGAGATTGGTGCCATCCCATGTTAGAATATCAAGAATAATTAGAGATATACCCTCGCCTAAAATTGAAAGTGAAATGAGAATTACTAATTTACGCGAAAATGTGCAGTATTTTCTTAAAAGTAGAGGCCTGAGATGTAAATGTATCCGCTGTCGCGAAATAAGGGAAGGAAAAATTAAATTTCCAATTTTAAAAATTAAGAAATATATTGCAAGTAAGGGGAAAGAATTTTTTATTTCAATTGAGGATAAAAAAACAAAAAAATTAGCTTCTTTTTTAAGACTACGTATTCCTTATTTTTTAAAAAATAATAAACCCATATTTGATTCTTTGAAAAATTGCGCCTTAATTAGAGAAATTCATACCTATGGGAGAATGTTAGAATTAGGAGAAACAAATAAAAAATATATCCAACATCAAGGGTTTGGGATAAAGCTTATTAAGGAAGCAGAGAAAATTGCAAAAATTAGGGGAGCTAAAAAAATAGCAGTAATCGCGGGAGTTGGCGCAAGAGAGTATTTTAGAAAAAATGGGTATACTCTCAAAGATACCTATATGATAAAGGATTTAAAATGATTTTTCAGAAAAATTTATTTTTGTTTTTGCTTTTTTCTTATTTTTTCTAACCTTGATTTAATTTTTTGTTCGGTTCCTATCTCCTTTGGTTTGTAATATATCTTCTCCCCAATTTCTTTAGGAAAATACTTCATTCCCCTAGCGATCCCATTTTTAAATTCATGGGCATATTTATAACCCTTGCCATAACCGAATTTTTTCATTAATTCTGTGGGAGCATTTCGCAACTGTAAAGGAATAGGATATAAAGGAAGTTTTTTTACATCGTCTTGTGCTTTTAATAAAGCTAAATAAGAAGAATTGCTTTTGGGAGAGGATGCCAAATAAGTCACTACTTGGGCTAAGTTTATAGCTGCTTCTGGAAGCCCTACAAATTCTACGGCCAATCCTCCACTTATTGCAACGAGTAACGCCAAAGGATTTGCATTGCCAATATCCTCTGATGCTAAAATTATAAGTCTCCGGGCAATAAAACGAGGGTCTTCCCCCGATTCTAGCATTCTAGCTAGATAATACAAGGCTGCATCTGGATTTGATCCTCTTATGCTTTTAATGAAAGCTGAAATTGTATCATAATGATGATCTCCTGCTTTGTCATAAAAAAGTATTTTTTTAATTTTTTCCTCAATCTCTTTTTTTGTTATGATTTTGTTTTTTGCATCCGCTAAATTTTCAAGAATATTTAAAGAAATTCTTGCGTCACCAGAAGAAATATCTACAAGGTAATTTAAAGCTTTTTTTTCTATTTTAATATTTTTTTCTTTAAGACCATTTTTATCTTTTAGAGCCTTTTTGATGATTTTTTCTAAATCTTTATTATCTAAAGGTTCAAATTTTAAAATTTGGCATCTCGAAAGCAAAGGAGGTATCAAACCAAAAGAAGGATTGTCGGTTGTAGCGGCAATTAAAATTATTGTTCCATTTTCAATATAAGGTAAAAATATATCTTGCTGTTTTTTATTGAAATGATGAATTTCATCAACAAAAAGAAATGTTGGGGTATCGTTGTATTCCTTTAATTTTTTGGCATTTTCTATAAGTTTTTTTATCTCGGAAGTATTAGTTTTTACTGCGGAAAATTCTTTGAATTCTCCTTTAAGTTCTTTGGCTATAATTCTTGCGAGTGTAGTTTTGCCGCTTCCAGGAGGACCCCAGAAGATTAAAGAAACAGCCATCTTATTTTTAATAATTTTTTTTATAAATTTAATAATTTTTCTTTGGCCGATAAATTCTTTTAAAGTTTTAGGTCTAATTCTTTCAGCCAATGGTATAAATTTTTTCATTTTTTTAATTATATAATATTTTTATTTATTACTCAATCTTTATATTATTTTTTATATTATTTTCGCGATCAATAACAAAAGTAAATAAAATTTGACATTGTAATTAATGAGCGCTAAATTATAATAAATAAAGATTTATAAAATAAAAAAGAATTATGGATTTAAAATCTTGTGTTGCTTATTTATTAAAAGACGGGAGGGGATTAAGTGAAAACGCAATTTTAGAAATTCTAAAAGCAATTTTGGGTACCAAAGAAAGAAATTTAGTGAGCGCTTTAAAGGATATGAAAAAAAAGAAAGAGATCGTTATAGAAGATGATTTGGTGAAATCAACAGCTAAGGCAAAAAGAAGGATTCCAAGAGTTGAAAAAGTAAAATATAATTTGCCTTTTTGGCATCGAAATTGGACAGTTGTAATTTTTAATATACCCGAAGAAAAAAAGGGTTTAAGAGATCAAATAAGATATCAATTAAAAAAGCATGGTTTTGCTTTGTGGAAAAATAGTGTTTGGATATCTCCCCACCCATTAAATAATTTTTTAAAAAGATTTTTTGCTAACCACAATTTGAACTCAAGCGTCAAAGTGTTTAAGGCTTTAATTTCTCAAAAAGACGAAGAGGAATTAGTTAAAGAAAGCTTAAAGCTTGCTAAAATTAAAAAGGAATACCAAAATTTTATTAAAGAAACAAAACGCTCGTTTAAGAGGTTAAAAAATCTAAACTCACTAGAAGATGAACTGAAAGAAAAGGCCTTAGATCTTTTAGCTAAAATAACTGAGTTAAAATATCTTGAAGTTTTAAAAAAAGATCCAAGACTACCTAGGACCCTTCTTGGGTATCAATGGATAGGCTTAAGGGCTTATAAAATTTATCAACAATTAGATAAATATCTTAGGGCCTAGGCAATTTTTTTTAATACTCCCTTCACTACACCTTGAATTTTTAAGCGATTTGGTTTTACAATGATGGGTTCAAATGCAGGATTAATGGGCTGTAAAACAATTTGTCCTTGACGAGGAATATATTTTTTAATTGTGGTTTCGTTTCCTATTAGAGCCAAGACTATATTTCCTGGTTGAGCTACAAGCTGTTTTTTAACAATAACTATATCATTATGTTCAATTTTTGGCGCCATTGAGTTCCCCTTTACTCTCAACAAGAAAACGTCTGCTTCTTCTTTTATAAATTCTGAAGGAATCGTTATCCAATCAATAATATTTTCTTCTGCATAAAGCGGTTTCCCGCCGGCAGACCAACCTACTAAGGGGGCAAAAAAGCTTTCTTTTTTGTCTTTAATATTTTTGATAGCAATATTTCGTGATCCATCAGAAGTTTTTTTAATTAATCCTTTCTTTTCTAATTTTTCTAAATGATAAGAAACCGCTCGGGGAGATTTATAACCCAATTCTTCTGCTATCTCTCTTACAGTTGGCGCATATCCTTCTGTTTTAAGATAGGTTTTTATTAAATCAAGAATCTTTTTTTGAGGAGGAGTGAGAGATATTAAAAGGGTATTTTCTAATTTTTCCATTATACAATTTATTTTATATCTAAAATTAGTATAATATTTGTATAAATTTCCTGTCAATAGATTTTGTAAAATCAAAAATAAACCCTATTTGGACTAAAAACTATAGAGCTAAATATATTGATTTATTTCTTTTTCTTTGAGGCTTTCTTTGGAGAAGTTTTTGGTTTTCTTGTCTTGGAATTAGAGCTTCTATTTTTGGTAACTTTTGATACAATGCCCTTAATTTCTTTTAGGAGGGAAAATTGGGGATTTAATTTGTAATAAGTGCGTGTTTTTGTTCTTTTTACTTCCAAAAAACCAATTCTTTTTAGGCGTAGCAATTCATACTGAAGAGAGCCTAAAGATTCATTTAAAGTGTTTTTGAGTTCTGATTGATAAAATTCTCGGTGGCGGTTGTTGATAAAGAAATTAATAATTTTTGCTTGGGTCTTTGAAGCAAAGATGTCTTCTAAGTTGATTTTTGGCATAAGGACACTTTATTTTTAAATTAAACTAATTATTAAGATAGCATAAATTTTAGTTGTGTAAAATCAAAAATTGTGGATAAATTTACGCTTGGTTTTTTGCTTTCTCTAACACTCTTCCGAGTACAACCATTGATGTAAAAAGAGAGAGACCCCAAAAAATTAAATTTGAGGCCTTATCAATAGGGCTTATAAATATCATCATTGGGTGGATTAAAAGTCTTCCTAAGGATTTAAGGAAAACTATCCATAGAAAAGTTGCTTTATTTTTTCTTTCCACGAGATAAATTGCACAAAAAAGAAGTATTAAATCAAGAATAATAAAGTATAAGTCTATAGGGTGACGGGTTTCATTTAAAAAATTAATTCCCCATGGCAAAGATGTTCGATTCCCTATATTGTCAAGATTTAAAAATGAACCAATGCGAACTATTACCAAGGAAATTAAAGCAGGTATTGTTAAAAAATTAATGGTTCCCAAAATTGGTTCTTTTTTTAAATAAAGATAAAGAATAATGAATGCTAAGGCGAAAAGTGCTCCTCCAAATAATACATACCCCCCATCCCAAAAATATAACAAATCTTTAATATTAAAAAATTGAGGATGTGATAGATAGAAAAATAATCTTGCGCCTACTATGCCACTGAAAAAGCCTATAAAGTAAATATCATATATAATTTCTTGGGAAATTTTTCTTCTCCTCCCCTCTTTCAAAATAAAAATTAATCCTACTAACATAGCGATAGCAAAAAATACTCCCCATGTTTGAAATTTTAAGCCCAAAAAATTGAAGCTAGTAAATGGCATCATTTAGATATTTCTTTAGTTTTTCATTTTCTTCTACTGAGGCACCATTTATTTTTATCTGTATCCCACTTCCTTTCTTGCTAATTTTAGCTAGAATAATAATTTCTAAAATTAAAATAATAATTAAAAAACCTATACATATAAAGATAATTTTAAAAAATTTTTGATTTTTGGGTTTAATCTTCAATAGATTAAATTTCATTTAATATTAAGTATTTTGTCGATTTCTGATTTATTAAATCCCACGATAATATTTTCTTCCCCATCTTTTTTAATAATGATTACAGGCACGGATGTTTGATTAGTTTTTTGAATCATTTCTTGCGCCTTAGTGGGTTCTTGGGTAAGGTCATAAGCTGTGTATTTTAGGTTTAAAGAATCGAAGTACTCCATTGCCATTTGGCAATAAGGACAAGTTGGTGTTTTGTAAATAATGATCTCTGTTTTCCCCATATCATTTTTTATTTTTTAAACCCATTTTTATTCTTTTTTCAACATTGAAAAGATAAAATACTAAAGCTACTGAAACAATGGTCACTAATATTGCATAAATAAATTTTAAAATTATAGAGGAAGCAGATTCAATAGGAATAATTTTTTTAATTAATGCTTGAATCGCATCATTCCAAGCTAAAGCAGTAACAAACCCCAATGCTGAACTAAGCAAGGTTTTTATTTGGCTAGATAGGCTTTGCCAAAAATTTTTTTTAGCTTTTATTCTCATAAAATTAAATTAAAAAATTAACAATTTTAATCCGAAAGTAAAAGTATAATATGCAAATAATAATTAGAATTAAAATTAAAAGCCATAAAATTGACTTTAAAAACCCTAACCCCATGCTTAAAGAGGATTTGACAATAAAAAATATAAATTTAAAACCCAAAAATAAGATTAAAAGAGCAACAATAATCAAAATAATTTTGATAACCATTATTCAAGTATTTTAATTTTAAAAGAAGGAATAGTCAAAATTAAGGCATTACCAAATAACAGCGGGGGGATATGAATTGCTCTGGTATTCCCTATTATTTTTTCAAAAAATTCTTGATGGAGGTGACCAAATAGATGAATTTTGGGACAATTTTTAAAATCTTCTATTTTTATCCTTCCACGAGGAAAAACTATTGGTGGCACATGACTTATAAGTATAGTTTTATCATCAAGTGATTCTTTGGACAAAATTTGTGTATCTTCTCCCCAGCCAGATATTCCTAAAAATTTAAATCCGAAAAAGTTTTTCTTTTCAAGAAGTATTCCTTTTTTTCTTAGCCAATTTATTGTTTCTTCCTTTTCGTTATTCCCCGCAATCGTAAAAAAAGGTATTTTTTCACCCAAAATAGAAATTATTTTTTTGAAAGTTTCTATTTGATAAGGATTGGGGGTGGAAGTTAAATCTCCTGCTCCCAGAACTAAATCAACTTTTTCACTCTTGGTCCATTTTTTTAATTTTTCTAAACCACTATGGGAATCGTGTAAATCAGAAATTACTAAAATGTTTTTTTCTTCCATATTAGAATAGGGACAAATTTAGGATAATTTTTTAAATTCTACTCCTCAATGACTTTATATACCTTGTCGCCTTCGCGCACTCTTTCATTTACCTTCATTCCGCCATCTTCTCCTTCTTTAAGAGAATCAACATTTTGATGATTAATCTGCAAGGAATCTACAATTTGTTCAAAATCAGTCGTTGCCCCCTTAATGTGAATTTTGTCTCCAACTTTGATTTCCTTTGAGGCTTTAACGACACCTACTGAAATTTTGTCAAAATAATGGGTAATTTCCCCCACCTCCTCTTCTTTTCTTTCTTTTTCTTCTTCCATATTTATTTTTTAGTTTATAAAATTATTTTTCAGACTCAATTGATATTGCTTGTGTAGGACAACTTGAGATTGCTTCTTCAATACATTCTTTATTTTTTTCGATATTTCCTTCTTTTGCAATAGATTTCCCATTTTTCAATTCAAAAATTTCTGGACACAAACTTTCACATAGTCCACACCCAATACATTTGTTGCCATCGACTATTATTTTTTTCATATTTTTACATTTTTAAATAAACTGACCAGATGCTTAAAACAGCACTTACTAATACCCATTGAGTCGAGGCAAGCCAAATATCTTTTCCAAAAGAGCCAATTACTGCAAAAATTACTGCAATTACAGCAAGGAGGAAAAGAATTAAAGAAGGGCCATGATTTTTGTGCATTTTATTTTTTATTTTTTAAAACATCTAAAAAATGACTGATTTTTAAACCCACAATTATTGAGATAATCCCAAGATAAATAAAAAAAGCACCGACTAAATATCCTATAATTACAGGTTTTAGAATAATTAAAATTCCTAAAATTATTAAGCTTAGAGAAAAAAGAATGACTACTTCTTTCATTTTCAACTCTTTATTTTATATTATAATTAATAAAAATTAAAAATAAAAGATTTTTTAATATCTTTTAAGCAACAAGTAAAATTATTTAATTTTAGCTAATAGTTAACTCCGAGAATCTCCTTTCTTTCTTTTATCATTACTCCTATACCTAAAATTATTGATAATATTTTCAAAATTGTTCCAATAAAAGGCAGTGAGAAAATAATCCATATCACAATAATTCCCAAAGCCAATGATAGATAAGGCCTTTTTTCACTATCCTTGCCTAAAAATTCTACTAAATGCTTTCCTAATAAGCCACCAACTATAATATAAGAGAAATAGGCCCAAAAGAGCGTAAAACTAATCAATATAAGGCCTAAAGGTATTCCAATTAATGAGATAAAAAGAACCAAAATGGCAGGAGGTAAAACAATAGAATAAATTATTCCCCATCCTAATGAGGGCCAAAGATTTTCCTCTAAGGAAAAAATTATTGTTTTGTATTTCTCTTTCCAGAGAAGAACAAAAATAAAACCTAAAATTATTAAACTCAAAATACTTATAAAACTTTTGGAAATTTCTTTGGCCCAGAGCTTCCAAAAGGATTGTGTTTTTGTTTGCTTCCATTCTTCTTTTTGAATTTTAGCTGTCTGTGAATCTTCTCCTAAAAACAAAGCTTTATTGGGAGATTTATAGCGTAAAGTGCCTTTAACCTCAGTGTCTGAAGTATAAGTAAGAGATTTTGTATTTAAAATTAAGTCTTTTTCAAAAATTGCTTTCTCAATATAGACATAAATTCCCTTCCCTTTCGAATTTTTTAAAAAATGACCCTTTAAAGTTGCTTCATTGGCAAGAAAATTAATTTCGCCTTCTTGTTTTAAAGTTTCATAAGTATTCAATGTTGAGCATCCCAAATAAACATTTCCTTTAAAATTTCCAGAAAGATTTATTTCATTCGCCAAAGCAAATAAAGAACCAGAAACAGCTGAAGTTCTTGTAAACCTCAGTTCATTCCCCAAAAAATAAATGTTACCTTTGATGGAGCCAGAAATTTCTGCGGTTTTTGCCAGAATAAAAACATCTCCTTCTATTTCTCCCTCAATTAGCACTTCAGGGTGATAAATGAATTGGGAATTTGTTTCCTTTTGACTGGCTTCAATTACAAATTTGTCTAATTTAACATTCTGCGCAAAAACTGAAAAAGGTAAAAATAAAAATAATGCAAGGAGAACAAAGGGAATTAATTTTTTATTTTCTTTTAGGGTTTTTAGCATATTTAATTTTATTTTAGCATATATTTTTTAAAAACTTAGTTTGTGGATAATTATTAACTAATACAAAAATTTCTTAGCCTTTTCCTTATAGAAGAAACCTCAGGACAAAATTTTTTTATTTTTTCCCAAAAAGCTTTCTTGTGATTGGGATAGATTAAATGGCATAACTCATGGATGATTATATACCTTCTTATTTTTTTAGGAAGAAAATAAATTTTATAATTAAAAGATAAGCTTTTTCTAGAACAACTTCCCCATAAAGTTTTTTGATTTCTAATATAAATTTTTTTATAGCTTACACCCATTTTTTTACTTTCTTTTTCTACCTCTTTTTTAATTTCTTTCTTTACCAATTCCATTAATTTTTTTCCTTCTATTTTCTTACCATTGATTATTTTAATTTTTGGAACTTTTATTTGCTTTTTTTGAGAAAATTTTTTTATGTTTTTCCTAATCCATTCTCTTCTCTCTTTTAAAATTTTATTAATCCAAAATTTTTTATTTCTTATATATTTTGGAATGACAATTTTTACCCCCTCAACAGAAATTGCCAAGCGTATATGTTTTGCGCGATTAGAAATAACAATTTTTTTATCCATCTAATTAAGAAAAAATATTATTTGAATTCAATTGTTTTTAAAATTAAATTATATAAATCTACTATGTCACTAGAAAGAGAGGCTCCTGCATATTTAAAATACATTGATGCCATATGTTTTTTATTATTTTTTTCAAATAAAGAGTACAAAAAATGAGTCGACCCCACTCCTTCATTACTTTTGGGGACCATATAGTGCTTAACCACTTCTTGACAAGCTATCACTATATTAGTTGATGTTTTTTCAATATAATCTTCTAACCCAAAAATTGTTTTTTCTTCACTAGCCCACCAAAATTTTATATTTCCACTAGAATCTTCTAAAACGACTTCATTGTTTTCATTTTTAGTTATTCTCCAATCTTCTGGGTATTTAAATGAATAGTTATAATAGGAATTAGTGAAAGTTTTCCAAGAGCTGATTGTTGCTTTCTCGTCCTCAGTAAGAGTGGGGGTGCAAGATTCTTCCTTTGTTGTTGTATTTGATGTCGACCCCGGCGTCTTATTTTGGGTAAAATTAGTTTCCTGAGATGACTCCTTCTCTGTCTTTTTGGACTTAAAATTGTTAATTTCTTCTTCTAGATTTTTAATTTCTGTTTGTAAATTTGTTCTCTCTCGATTGTATTTAGCCGTTAAGAAAAAATATGAACCAATTATTCCACCAATTAAAATTATAAATACCAAAAACCAAATAACTTTTTTTAATTTGCTTTTGTGATTTGAAGAAGCGGGCTCCTGTTGGTTTTGAGATAATTTCTTTTTGAAAATCATATTATTTAATTATTTAGAAAGCAATTTTATTGAAGTAAGTATTTTTTCAGCATCGTTCACATAACTAAGATTATCCATGGCAACTTTTTCGTAATTTTCCTCTGAGCCATAAGAAAAATTGGCTCTAAATATGAATTTCCCATCAGGAGTTTTCGCAATATCTTTAGGATAAAAAATCTCTTTTGTTTTTCCCTCAAAGACTAATTTGTAAGAATCAATAGTAGTTCCAAGAATGGTTAATTTTTTCCCAGGTACAAAATCACCTGCGCCAACCCCAGTACGTTCTGTGGTATAAAAATCATCATTTAATCCTTTGATTCCAAAATCAAGAAAATAAAGTTTATCAGGAGTATGAATCACAATGTACTTTACTGTGCCATTTACCACCTCGCTTTGTTTATTTATTTCTTCTAGGGTCCAACCAGAAGGATATTTCAAAGTATAACCAATGTCTGTGTTGGTATAAGTTTGCCACCCAGCATATTCGTCTTCTTCGCTCTCTTCTTTTTCTCCTTTCAGCTCATTCAATATTTGCTTAAGGGTATCTTTTTGCTTTTCAAGTTTTTTAATATTTTCAGAAAATTGAACATTTTTTTGATAAACAAAATAGCCACCTCCAGTAATAAAAAATAAAGATAAAATAATGGTGATTAGTTTTAATAGCATGGTGTTAAATTAGTTTAATTATTAAAAAACCAAATTTATCCACAAAAAATATTTTAACACAATTCGGCGTTTGATTCGTCTATAAATTTATAAGATTAAATTTAGCCGATTAAAACCCCTAGGGGTTTAAAACTAGCAACCTTACTAGCTAATTTTTCTTCAGTTATCGGCTTAATTATCGTTTCAATATCTTTATAAGCTTGTGGATTTTCTTCTGCTAAACCAGAAGGTGTTTTTGCTGAGACAATAATACCTTTCTTTTTCATATATAGTTTAAGTTCTTGAGCTGACATTATTTTCCTTGCTTGACTTCTAGACATGGCTCTCCCTGCTCCATGGGAAACGCTGAAAAAAGTTTTCTCTGATTTTTTTGTCCCCACCAGAAGATAAGATAAACTCTCCATTGTTCCTGGAATGATTACTGGTTGACCTGTTTTTTGAAATTTTTTAGCCAAATCTGGATGAAAAGGTGGGAATGCTCTGGTTGCCCCTTTTCGATGAACAAGTATTTTTTTGCCTTTAAAATTTTCAATTTTTGCAATATTATGAGCGACATCATATACGAGTTTTAGCTTATGCGAATTCCCAAATATTTCTTTCCATATTTTACGAATGAAAAAGGTCAATGTTTGACGATTTGCAAAAGCAAAATTTGCTGCCGCTGCCATTGCTGAGAAATAATCTTGTCCCTCCTTTGAAGAAAAAGGTAAAGCAGCAAGATTGGGATCAGGCAAATAAACATTATATTTTTTCGCATTCCTAAGAAAAATGTTAGCGTAATCAGTACATACTTGATGACCTAAGCCTCGTGAACCTGTATGGATCAAAACGACAGCCTGATTTTTATTTATTCCTCCCCATTCCTTCGCTAGTTTATTATTAAAAACTTCTTTGGTTTCCGCGATATCTATAAAGTGATTTCCGGCTCCCAAACTTCCAAGTTGATTATGGCCTCTTTTTTTGGCTATATTTGATAAGGTTTTGGAACTTGCTCCTTTTATTTTTCCCTGGCTCTCGATATTAGACAAATCAGAATCTTCTGCCATCCTTCTTTTTAAGCAAAACAAAACGCCATTTTCTAAAACATCATTTAGCTCCTTTTCATTTAAGACAATATCGCTTTTTGAGCCAATACCCATAGGAACTTCTTTTTCAAGACGGGAAATCAATAAGGGTATTTTATCTTTAATTTCTTTCGCGCTTAAATCCGAAATTAAAAGCCTCATTCCACAGTTTATATCAAACCCTACGGCACCAGGAGAAATCACGCCTTCTGGCAATTCAGTTGCCACTACCCCTCCAATTGGTGGCCCAAATCCCTCATGAATATCAGGCATTGCCCAAGCATAAAATACTGCGCCTTTTAGCATTGCGGTATGAACTAATTGTATTAAAGATCTATCTTTAAATATAAGATCAAGATTCTTTTCCTCAGCAATGAATCTTGCAGGCACAACCATTTTCTCATTAAAACTTTTAGGTATTTCCCAGATAAATTTGGAAATTCTTTTTAAATCTTTTTTTGATATAAGTTTTATCATTGGCTTAATTGGAAAGTTTTTAGCGTTTCTTTTTAAGCATTTTTTCTTTTAAGTAATTTATTAACTCCAATTGGGAGACGATTTCTTGGACGCCTTCTTGCATATCTCTTACAATTATAGTTTTGTCATTTATTTCTTTTTGGCCAAGAATTAGGGTAAATTTAACTTTTATCCGGTTAGCAAATCTTAATTGTGCTTTTAGACTATCTTTATATGGTGTTGCCTGTACAGAAAATCCATTTTCTCTTAACTCTTTTAGCAATTGATAACTAAAACTTTTGGCGCTTTCTCCTAATTGAGCAAGAAAAATTTGTGGTTTTTCTAAATCTGGAACTGGAATTTTTCGTCTTTTCAATAACTCAACAATTCTATCGACTCCCAAGCTGAAACCTACCGCTGGAGTACTTGGACCACCTAATATTTCTACTAAATTGTCGTATCTCCCACCTCCTCCTAGACTTAATTTTTTCTCTTTATCTTCAAGTGTTGAAACCTCAAAAATAGTTCGTGTGTAATAATCAAATCCTCTTACTAGACTAGAATCTAAATCGTAATTAATTTTTAATTCATCTAATAATTCCAATACTTTTGTAAAATGGTTTTTACAATAAACACAAAGATTATCTAAAATAGGAGGCGCATCTTTAATTATGTTTTTACATTTAGGATTTTTACAATCTAATATTCTAAAAATATTTGAAGTGAATCTTCTTTTGCAATCAGAGCATAATTTATTTTTATAAAGAGAAAAATACTCCTGGAGAGCTCTTCTTGTATTCGGTCTACAATGTGGGCACCCTAAGCTATTGATGTAAAGTACTATATCTTTAATTCCTATATCATTTAGGATGTCCCACATTATTCTTATTGCTTCTGCGTCGGCAGAGGGCTTAGAAGTTCCCAAAATTTCTCCTCCTAATTGCCAGTGTTCTCGATATCTTCCTTCTTGGGGCTGTTCATATCTAAAAAATGGACCGTAATAATAAAGCATTACTGGCTGAGGTTTGGTATGCATTCCGTGTTCAATATATGCTCGTGCTACTCCGGCAGTTCCCTCGGGTCTCATCACCCAATTTTCTTTCTCTTCAGATTTAGATTTTCTTTCAACAACAAACATTTCTTTCTTTACTATCTCTGTTTCCTCGCCTACTCCTCGTTGATACAAGCTTTGGTATTCAAGGGTAGGCAAATCTATTTTCCCAAAACCATTAATCCTTAAATGCTTAGAGCCTATTTCTTTTACGAACTCATAATATTTTTGATCTACGGGAAGAATGTCTTTAAAACCTTTTGGGGCTTGGGGCAAAAAAGTTTTTTTAGGCATTTTTTAGAATTATTTTTCTAAAATTATTTAAAGCGGGATAATCTTTTTGATGCCTTTTATTTTTTCTAAACTTTTAATAATTTCTATATAATTTAACATAGGAGGTTTTTCAAAAGCAATCCTAATTTCAGCTATTTCTTCAGAAGAGTCTCCACTTTCAATTGAAAGGATATTCAAATTTCGTCTAGCAAATATTGAGGCAATATCTTTAAGAAGCCCTGGTCTATCTGAAGCAATAATTTTTGCCGAAATTTTTTCACCTCGCCACCATGCGGGGACTACTCTTCTTTTATCTAAATTCATGGCGACAGGACATTCTTTAGAATGTATTGAAATATAATTTTCTCTACAAACATAACCCAAAATTGGTTTACTTGGACGAGGAAAGCAACACTTTGAAAGTTTAATTTTTAAACCGCTAGCTCCTCCTACGCAAACTTCTTGTTTAATGTTTTTGTTTCTTAAAATTGTTTCTTCTTTTCTATCTTTTTCTTTAGAAGCAACAAAAGAACTAAGAATTGCCTCTATTTTTATTTTCCCCTCATAGATATTTAATAAAAGTTCCTCCTCTCTCTTTTGGTTGAATCTTTTTAGAATCAAGGGAAGCTTTTCTTTCCATTGATTTTCATTAACCCCCACAAAGTGTAGTTTTTTAGAAAGGTATTCTTTAGATATTTTTATTTTTTTATCTTTATCTTGTTCTCTTAAAAAACGCCTGATCTTCTCTTTTGCTTCTTCAGTATAAACCTTATCTAGCCACGAAGGAGAAATTTGAGAACTATTTCCAACCTCAACCCTAACCATTTCTCCCATCTGTAATTTATAATCAAGGGGTTTAATTTGGTTATTCACAAAAATTGCTTTTGCTCTTTTCCCCACTTCGCTATGAATAATAAAAGCAAAATCCAAGGCAGTAGAACCTTTCGGCAATTCTACAACATCTCCTTTTGGAGTGAACACATATATTTCTTCTCCAAATAAATTTTCTAAATCATAATTTTTAGTGAGCGCCAAATTTAAGGTTTTTATCCATTTATTAATATCTTTGGGGATATATTCTTCTTTATATAACCAATGAGCAGCAATACCATACTCTGCATAACGATGCATTGAAAGAGTCCTAATTTGAATCTCTATTGGTTTTCTGCCCTTAATAAATACTGTTGTATGAAGAGATTGATAACCATTTGGTTTAGGCCTCGCGATAAAGTCTTTAAATCTTCCTTCCATTGGTCTGAAAAGCTGATGAACCACTCCTAAGGCTCCGTAACATTCTTTCTTAGTTTTAACAATTATCCTTAAAGCCACTAAATCATAGATATTAGAAATATTATATTTTTTGAGTTTTTGACTTAAGCTATATAAGGATTTAATTCGATGATTAACTTTAACTACATTAATCTTATTCTTTCTACACTGAGAAATTATTCTTTCTTTTATTTTATTTATTGAATTCAAAATAGGAGGTAGATTATTTTTTCTTAATTCTTTTACCTTTTTGTATAAGTGAGGATAAAGATAGGCAAATGCCCTATCTTCAAGCTCGAGTCCAATTTTAGACATTCCTATTTTTTTAGCCAAAGGAGCATAAATGTTTAAGGTTTCCATTGCTTTTCTCATCTGCTTCTTTCTTGAAAAAACTTCTAAATTTTCCATATTATGTTTTCTATCAAAAATTCTTATAAATAATACCCTTAAATCTTTGCTAGCCGCCAAGAAAAGTTTTTGAAGCTTGAGTCTTTCCTTCTCTTTATTCCTGTTTTTAAAATCTAAATTGATTCCATTTTGAAGTTTGCCCACAGCAGAAACCCCATTTATAAGGAAAGCTACGTCCTTGCCAAACTTTTCCTGAATATAATTTAGATCAAAATTAGTATCCTCATATACATCGTGAAGCAAACTACTTATTATGATTTCTTTTTCTAATTTATAATCTGCTGAATACATTGCCACCTTTAAAGGATGGACAATATAAGGTTCGCCCGAGGCTCTTTTTTGATTTTTGTGAGCAATTTTGGCAAAATCAAATGCTCTTTTTATTTCTTCAATTTCTTCTGGTTTTAGATATGCTAACTTTTTTAAAAATTTTGACCACATTTTTATTTTTAGGGAGAATTTGGAATTAAACCCTTGCTTTTTTATCTAAAATTTCTAGTTCTATATTTTTATCATCAACTTTTTTGAAATAAAGATGAGAGTTTTCTTTTATTTCTCCAGAAATAATTCCTTCAGAAATTCGATCTTCTATTTCTTTTGCAATCAATCTTCTTATTGGCCTTGCCCCATATTCAGGACTAAATCCCCTTTTAGCCAAAAATTCTAACACCTCTTTATCAATCTCGAAATGTATCCTTCTTTTTTTAAGTCTTCTCTTAAGTTCTTCTACCTGGATAGTAACAATTTTTTTAACATCTTCTAAGGTCAAAGGATTAAATACGATAATTTTATCAATTCTATTAATAAATTCGGGAGGGAAAAACTCCTTTACTTTTTCGATAATTCTTTTTTTAGCGGAAGCGAAATCTTTAATAAATTCTTCTTTGTTTTGTTTCTCTAAAGATTGGAGTTTAAAACCTATTTTTGCTTTTTTATTAAATTCTCTAATTCCTAAATTTGAAGTAAGGATAATCACAGTATTTTTAAAATTTACCCTTCTTCCTTGAGCATCAGTAAGGTATCCGTCTTCTAAAACCTGAAGCAGAATATTAAAAAAATCTGGATGGGCTTTTTCGATTTCATCAAATAGAATCACCGAATAAGGTTTTCTTCTAATTTGTTCAGTTAATTTACCACCTTCCTCATAGCCAACATAACCAGGAGGAGCCCCTACTAATCTAGAAACATTATGTTTTTCTGCAAATTCTGACATATCAATTTTTACTAATGCATCTTTAGAACCAAATAAAACTTCGGCTAGAACTTTTGCGGTTTCAGTTTTACCTACTCCTGTTGGACCAAGAAAGATAAAAGAACCAATCGGTCTTTCTTCGGCTCTAATACCTGTTGAGGATCTTTTAATTGCCTTGGTTAATTCTTTTATAGCTTTTTCCTGTCCGATAATTTTTCTATTCATTTCTTCTTCCATTTTTTGATATTTTATTTTTTCCTCCATCGCTAAATCTGTGGGTGATATACCTGTCCACAAAGAAACAACCTTCGCAACATCTTTTCTTTTCACAAAACCCAAAAATTTATTTTCCTCTTCTTGAGATTTAATTTTTAAAATTTGAGCTTTCAATTCATCTTCTCTGTCTTTTAATATCGCGGCTTTAGAAAAATCTTGTTTTTTAACTGCAATCTCCTTTTCCTTTCTTATTTTGTTTAATTTATTTTTTAGAGAAATAATTCTTCGATTAATCTTTTTTGTTTGTAACTCCACACCTTTTGCAGAAGCAGCTTCATCAATTAAATCTATAGCTTTATCTGGAAAATATCTATCAGGAATATATTTTTTACCAAACTCTACTGCTGCTTCCAGGGCTTCCTTGGTAATTTTTACTTTATGAAAATTTTCATAACGACTTTTTACGCCTTCTAAAATTTTTAACGTTTCTTCTGAGGAGGGTTCTTCAATTAAAACTGGTTGGAGTCTTCTTTCGAATGCTGCATCTTTTTCAATATGTTTTTTATATTCGTCTAAAGTAGTAGCTCCGATTAATCTTAACTCACCTCGTGCTAAAGGAGGTTTAATTATATTTGCTGCATCAATTGAGCCCTCTGCAGCCCCTGCACCTATTACAGTATGAATTTCATCAATAAACAAAATTATATTTTTGTCTTTTTGTATTTCTTCGACTATTTTTTTGATCCTTTTTTCAAATTCCCCTCTATATTTAGTGCCGGCTACCAAAAGCCCTAAATCTAGTGATAAAATTCTTTTATCTGCTAAATTTAAAGGTACGTTCCCCTCGGCGATGAGCTGAGCTAGCCCCTCCACAATAGCAGTCTTCCCCACCCCTGGTTCTCCGATCAACACAGGATTATTTTTTTTGCGTCGATTGAGAATTTGTATTACTCTTTGAATCTCTTTTTCGCGACCGACCAACGGATCAAGTTCATTATTTTTTGCTTTCTTCACAAGATCTGTTGAAAATAAATCAAGCATAGGAGTTTTAGAGTAGGTGTTTGTGGCTTCCTCTTTTGTTTTCATAAAATCATCAAAAAGAAAAAAATTAGAGAGGTCAGGAAACATGGTATCTTCAAGATCAAAAAACGGCTGTCCTTCTTCAAAAGAATACTCCCCTTTTTGCTTCAAATCTCCCAAAGAAGAATTTTCCAATTGTTTAAACAAAAGTTTTTTTAGCTCATCGATATTCACATATGCTTTTTTTAAAATTTCATAAGCTAAAAAACGAGGATTTTGCAATATCGCTAAAAGCAAATGTAAAGTATTTACTTGGGATGTTTTTGTTTTGAACGCCAAGCTAAAACTTTGCTTTAATAATTCTTTTAATTCTTGAGATGGCATTCCTATTAAGTTTTCCTGGACAGGTGAACTTTTAAGAAGGAGAGAATTTATCGAATTTAATGTTATGCCTACTTCTTCTAAGGTTTCATATGCCAAACTATCTTTTATTGTCAAAATTGAAAGAAGCAAATGAATAGAGTTAATTTTTTCTTTTAAAGAAATAGCAATTCTTTCTGCTTTTAATAAAGCATCTTTGGCATCTTGTGAGAATCGAAAGTTAAATTTTTCTAGCATAAATTAAATTTATTATACTTTAAATTTTTCAAAAATACAAGCTCTAAAATAAGATAGATGAATAAAAGAAACCTCTTTTATTGAGATTTATTTTCAGTATTCTTGCTTTGCTTGGTTTTATCGCTTGGTTTTTGACTTTCTTCTTTAATCTTTTCTTTCTCCCTCTCCTTAGAGAAAATATCAATCTCATAACCAGTCAACTTTGAAGCTAATCTTACATTTCTCCCTTGTTTGCCAATAGCCAAAGATAACTGATCTTTATCTACCAAAACTTCTGCCTTTTTAGCCTTCTCATCTATTTTAATCTCTTTAATTTTAGCAGGCGATAAGGCATTTGTAATATATTTTTTAGGATCTTTGTCCCATAATATAATATCAATTTTTTCTTCTCCCCCAATTTCATTTAAAATTGTCTGAACTCTTGCTCCTCGTTGGCCAACACATGCACCTACTGGGTCTACACCTTCTTCTTGGGTCTCAACAGCTATTTTGGTTCTGTATCCCGCTTCCCTTACAATGTTTTTGATATTTACAACACCTGCAGAAATCTCAGGAACCTCCAGCCTAAATAAAGCTTCTACTAATTGAGGAGCTGCTCTTGAAACTAAAATTGAAGCACCTTTTGAAGTTGGTTCAACAGCTTTTATTAATACCTTTATTCTCTTGCCTACCCCATATTCTTCGGTGGGGTTTTGCTCAGGAGGAGGAAGAATGCCAACTGCTTTCCCCAAATCAACCAAAATACTATTGCCCTCAATCTGTTGTATTACACCGTTGACTACTTTGCCCAATTTGTTTTGGAATTCTTGTATGGTTTCTTCTTTCTCAATTTCGCGGATTCTTTGAGTAATAACCTGTTTTGCAGTCTGGGCTGATATTCTGCTAAAAACATTTTTTGGGGGCAACTTTATTTTTATCGTATCCCCTATTTTAACATCTTTAGAAATTTTTTTTGCCTCTTTTAGAGAAATCTGAATTTGGGGATGTTCTACTTCTTTTACAACTTCTAATATTTGATAATATCGAGGCTTCAGGGTCTTTCTATCTAATTCGCAATTTACCTTTGTCTCAGGGCTTAGATATTCTTTCCTATAAGCCGCACCCAAAGCAGCTTCTACTACTTCAAAAACTCTTTCTTCAGGAAGATTTCGTTCGGCACAAATTTGTTTAATAGCTGCTAGAAATTCTGAGGTTTCTATCTGAGACATAATAATAAATTTTTTAAAAATTGGCTGGCCCGATGCCAACCATAGAAATAAGTATAAAGAAGGCATTTCTTTTTGTCAAGCAAATTTTATTAGAAAAAAGAAAGGCCCCTTACCAACTAAGGGGCACAAAAAATCCAGAGATTATTTATTAAAAGGCCCTGGACGAGGCCTAAAACTTTTTGAGCGCTTCTTCAAGACTTGAAATTAAATCTCTTTCTAATTTCTTCATATATTCTACTTCTGGCCCCCCTAAACCTTGTGATTCTAATAATTTCCTTGAAAAATGCAAATAATAAATAATTACCAAAGCCTCCCCGGCTAAACTGGGGAGTTCCCTTCGACCTCCCCAACAAGAGGAAGCTTCTTTAAGTCTGAGAATCATATTTTTAACCCTGGCGCTGCCAGGGGATCCTTCGCAACTAGACCCCCCCAACACCATATCTGTATAAATCCTCTCGTTTTTATATTCTTCAGGCAATAAAACACTAAATAACTTATGGGGGTAACCCTGGAGGGCCCCCTTTGCCAGCTGAAAACTTAGTGGGGGGGAACTCAAATCAATAATTTCAGGCTTCCCACCCACTGCCTTTAATATTTCATCATCAGAAAATAAAATTAAAGGAGGAAAACTGTCGTCGGATGATTTTTTAAATAAAAAGCTCATCCTTCCAATAAAAATTCCTAAAAATAAAACGCTTATAACTACTGCTAGTTTCTTCACTTCCTTCACCTCCTCATTTTTCAATTTTTAAAGTCCACCTCCTCTATTGTCCAAATTATATTATTTTGATTTTAAAATCAACCAAGGAAATACAAAAATTGCATTAATTATTCTTTTAAACCTTTTTTTAGGTTCTAAAATTAACCTCCAAAGCCATTCTAAACCTAAAGACTGAAAAACAGCTGGAGCACGTTTTATTTTACCGGCAACAAAATCAAAAGTTCCCCCCACTCCTATGGCCACAAGTCTATTGTTTAGGTGTTTTAAATTTCTTTCTATCCATACTTCTTGCTTGGGAGAACCAAAAGCGACAAATAAAACATTGGGTGTTGTTCTCCTTATTCTCTCTCTTATTAAAAAGTCTTTTTTGCTTCTTGGACTTCCTTCAATTGCATCACAAATTATTATTTTTTTAAATTTTTCTTCAATTATTCTTTTAACCTTTTTAGCAACTCCCCTTCTCCCACCCATCAAAAAAACTCGCCAAGAATATTTATTTGCTAATTCAAGTACGTCCCAAAATATATCTGAACCTGATAATTTTTCAGGCAATACTTTAAATATCTTTTTCCAAAAAGGGATAAGGAAAATAGTCAACTTAAACAATAACAATTTTTTTATGAAACCTAATTTTTGGTATCTATCTTTTTTGTCTATCAAAGATAAATAATAACTAGCCCACATTGTCCCTACCCCATCTGCTATATTAAAAGTTTTTCTTAATATTTTCTTAAAATGAAAATTTTTACTTGCTTCGACAAACATCTCGGGATTCACAGTAACAATATGGAGTTTAGAACCACTAAAAATAGTTCCTTCTATAGTTTTTAAAAATTGATTTTTATTTATACGCTTAACTGGTATTCCCAAAATTTTTATCTCTTCCATAACCTAATTTTTATTAATCGAATCTTCTATTATTTTAACTAATTTTTCTTTAAACTTTTCAATATCAAAATTTTTTGAATGCTTCCGCAAAACAGAAGGCTTAAATCTATCTTTTATTTCAATAAAATTTTCAATAGCATATTTTAGAGATTTTTCATCTTGCCTTTTAAAAAATAGTCCTGTTTCCCCGTCGATTATTGTTTCAAGTGCCCCCCCTTTCTTATAAGCTATTGTTGGAGTACCAGATGCCGCCGCCTCAATAGGCACCAAGCCAAAGTCTTCCACCTGGGGAAATATTACTGCTTGAGCCTCGCTGTATAGCTTTTTTAACTGCTTATCAGAAACAAAACCTAAAAATTCTATATTTTTTGAATCGCCTGCTATTTTCCTAAGTCTTTTTTCATCACTTCCTCCTCCTGCAATTTTTAATTTTTGTGTAGGAAGATTTTTAAATACGCGAACAACTAAATCTATTTTTTTATATGGAGACAACCGAGAAACAACTAAAAAGAAGTCTTTTTTTGAATAATTTACCCTGAAGGACGAAACTCTAACAGGGGGGTACAAAACTATTGAGTCTCTATGATAATATTTCTTGATTCTTTCTTTTACATTTTCAGAATTTGCCAAAATTAAATCTGGCCTACGGGAAGCTAAAAAATCCCACTTTCTTTGAGACAAAAAGAGTTTTTCAAGAAGAAGTCTAGAAAAAAAATTATAGGTATGTTCTTTTAAATAATTATGAGCATAATCCCACAAATATCTAGTTGGCGAGTGTATATAAGAAATATGTAGTGAATCCTGGGGGGCAATTACTCCTTTTCCGTAAGAATTACAATTAGAAAAGATTAAATCATATCCTTTTAAATCTAAAGACTCTGTTGCCAAAGGAGCAAAAAGCCTAACCAAAGGAGTAAATTTTTGGAAGTATTTAAGAAAAGATACAGAAACTTTATGCTTTGATAATCTTTCTAAAAAAAATCTAGGCATTTTTGAGGGGCTATAGGTCAAAAGAAAAACATCACTTTGAGGGAATGCTTCAAGTAAAGCTAATAATACCCTTTCCGCACCTCCCAAAAAATTCAGATATTCATGAACTATGGCTATTTTTAAATCAGAAATTTTTTTCATACTCTTTATTAACTTTTGCCAAAGCAAGCAAAACTCCCAGATAAAAAGACAAAATCCCATCCCCCAAGGTATGAAGGAAAAAAGAAGCACAAAGCAAAGAAATAATTAGAGCGATAACTCCTCTTGAAAAAATGTGATTATTTTTAAGCAACTCAGCTATTAAAAATATAAAAGCACCAAGAAAACTTAATATACTAAGAACTCCTCCTTCAAGACCCAACTGAAGATAATAATTTTCAGAGATAAAGGGTTTATTCAGCCATTGAGAAGCAGGTCCAACTTTTCCCAATCCCATCCCCCATAAATTTTGTTTAAAAATATCAAAAGACTCTTTTAAAGCCACTAAATGCCAAGGCGAAGAAGATGGCCTAAATAAAATATCATATAATTCCCCCCTAAGAAATAAAAATATTAATATAACAAGCAAGGCCACGAAAAGAAAAAATATGGAAATAAAAAATCTTTTCTCTTTTTTAGGCAGAGAGAAAACAAAGAATAAAAGACCCATTACAAAACCTATCCATGCGGAACGACAAAATGTTAGGACCAAAACAGAAATCCCAAGCAAAATACTTAAAAATACGAAAAGGGTCTTTCTTCCTGAAAAAAATAAAGCCAGTGACAAAAATATTACAACTAAACAAAAACTAGCCAATTGATTTGGCCCAGCGAAAAATGATTGCACTCTTAAAATATTAGAATTTCCTACTAACTGAAATGCTGATAGGGGTGAAAGAGGATCAAACTGAGAAGAAGCAAAATTTGAATATCCAAATCGGGTTAGAAAATCTTTGGGCAATACAAAAAATTGTAAAATAGCGAATATAAAGACTATTATGGCAGTAATCAAAATTAAATTAATGATATTATTTTTTTCTTCTTTTGAAAAAATAAAAAATAACCTAAAAACAAAGTAAACAAAGAAAAAGAAAAAGTCATAACGAAGGCCAAAAGCAAACTCTTTTAAGCCAGAATGATGGATTAGCCCAGATATTACCAAAATAAAAAGATAAAATAGAATCAAAAAATCTGAAAAATAAAAAGTTATGGGTTTATTTTTTGACCTTATCCATTCAAGCAATAAAGAAAGGAGTATCCCAATTAACAAAAATTCTTTTATCAAACGAATATAAGGCAACATAGAAGAAAGTTGGAATAAATAATTGAGATATGTTATCAAAAAAGCATAAAACGGAAGAATCGCAAAAAGAAAATAAAATCCAAATCTTCTTCTAAAAATACTTACCAAAGTAATAGCTGAAAGGATTGTGTAGATTACTAATTCTTTCATAAAAACTATTTTATCCAAAGGACCCTTTCTTTAAAATCATCTAAATGCTCAAGAGCCAATAAAGCACCCTTTACAGTACACAAATTTGGTTGCTCTGCTATTTGGCAAGGAATCCCTGTAATTTTAGACAAAAGCTCATCTGCCCTACGCATTTTTGATCCCCCTCCCGTTATTATTATTCCTTTATCTATTACATCAGCAGCAAGCTCGGGTGGAGTTTTTTGGAAAACAGATTTGATAATTTGTATAACTTGCTGCCAAATATCTTCACACGCAGACGCAATATCATTAGAATTAATAATCAATGTTTCTGGCAAATTGGTTATAGCGTTAGACCCTGAGACCTCCATTCTTTTTTCCTTTGTAGAAGGAAGGGCAGAGCCTATTTTTATTTTTGCTCTTTCAGCTGTTTTGGAACCGATTATTATTTTATATTTTTTTCTTACATAATCTAATATCGCCTCATCCATTTCTTCCCCCCCTATCCTTAAAGTTTCGGCAACCACAATATCTCCCAATGAAATCACTGCGACTTCTGTTGTCCCTGCGCCTATATCCAAAATCATATGCCCCGAAGGTGTGCCAATAGGAATGTTTGCCCCCAAAGCTGCTGCCACAGGTGCTTTGATTACATAAGCTTTTTTAGCGCCCGCTGAAAGTGCAGCATCAATTACTGCTCTTCTTTCGGTAGAAGTTATATTTGCTGAAACTGATATCATCACCTCGGGCCTTATAAATGAAAAAAAGCCTGTGATTTTATCAAAAAAATATCTCAACATCCCCTCAGTAAATTTATAACTTGCTATTACCCCATCGCGAATAGGATTTACCGCTATGATAGATTCAGGAGTTCTCCCCAACATTTCTTCAGCAGATTTACCAACTGCTACAATTTTTTCCGTGTCTGAGGATATCGCAACAACAGATGGCTCATTAATGATGATTCCTTTTCCAGGAACAGCAATTAAGGTATGGCTTGTACCTAAATCGATAGCCAATTTTTTTACTATCATGGAACCCTCTTAATTTGTGAACCTATTTTTAATAATTTCTCATCCCAATCTTCATATCCCCTATCAATAATTTCTATATTCTTTATTAAACTTTTACCATGGGCGATTAATGCTGCTAGTACCAAGGTGGCTCCTGCTCTTAAATCTAAAGAATAAATTGTTTTGCCATATAAAATTGTGGGGCCGATAATTACTCCTGTGTGAGCATCTAAAATTTTTGCATTGGCTCCCATTTTCCTAAGCTCTTTCAAATATTGAAGCCTGTCCTCAAAAAGAGTTTCAAAAATTCTACTCGTTCCTTTTGCTTGGGTCATAATTAAAGAAAAAGGAGCTTGTAAATCAGTTGGGAAACCGGGATATGTTCTGGTGTCTATATTCACAGGATTAAAATAACCAGAGGAAAAAATTGTAATTTTATCTCCTTCGCTTTTTATCTTGGCTCCCGCTTGTTTTAATTTATTAAAAAAAGAATCTAACGTATCTATTCTTGCATTTGTTAAAGCAATTTTTCCCTTTGAAATAGCGGCCAAAACTGCCCACGTTCCAGTTTCAATCCTATCAGGAATTACCCGATGGACTACTTTTTTAAATTTCCCCCCGTTGCCTTTAACTAACAAAAATGGAGTTCCTACTCCTTTAAATTTAACACCCATTTTTTTAAGCATTTCTATTAAATCTATTATTTCGGGCTCAATTGCTATTGCTCTGAATTGTAAAGGTAAGTTTAAGAAACTAGCAAAAAGAATGGCATTTTCAGTAGCTGTAACACTCATCTCGTCAAGCACTACTTTTTGGCTTTTAATTTTTGAAAATTTAAAATGATAAACTTTTTTATATTCTTTGACATCTACCCCCAAATCTTTAAATAATTTTAAATGAGTATCTATCGGTCTTGCTCCAATTTTACATCCTCCCGGCAAAGGTAAAATTACTTCTTTAAAACGAGCAAGGAGAGGGCCTAAAAAAACTATTGAGCCTCTTAAAGCAGAAACTTTGGAATTATTAAGATTGCCGTTTTTTATTTTTGCCCCGCAAAGTTTATAATTGCCTTTTTTTATTCTTTTAACTTCACCCCCTATTTCTTTAAAAATTTCAAGCATTATTTTTACGTCCTCTATCTCGGGGGCATCTTTAAGTTCAACTTCATTTTTAGATAACGAAGCAGCAGCTATCATTTTCATTGCCGCATTTTTTGCTCCAGAAATCCTTATTTCTCCCTCAAGAGGTTTTCCACCAATTACTTCTAAATTCATATACTAATAAGATATATTAAAAATTTATAAAACTCAACTAAATTAATTTGAAAAAAGGCTCATTTATGGTAAGATAAAACAAGATGGATTACAGCATTGAGCATGAGCGAACTTTAAAGTGGCGGATTTTAATGTGGGCAATAGCCCTTCCTTTTCTATTAGGAATTTTAATAATTATCATTCTATATGCCTTTGGGTATCGATATGATTTTAAGGAGAAAAAAATATATCCTACAAGTGTTCTAAGCATAAGCTCTTCTCCATTAGGAGCAAAAGTCATCTTGGATGATAAATATAAAGGCCTAACGAAGACAACTGTTAAAAATTTAAAACCTGGCACTTATAAATTAAAACTTTCAAAAGAAGGCTTTATTGATTGGGAAACCCAAGTTGAGATAACTCCTTATAGCTTTATTCAAATATCTCCTTTCCTTTTTTATAAAAACCCTGTCCTAGAAAAAGAATTCACTTTTGATGAAATTTTAGATTTTAAAAAAGGCTCCCTTTTGGTTAAAAAAGATAAAAAAATTTATTATAAAGAAAAGGACAATGAGCCTATAGAGATTAAAAATATAAATGGAGCTAAAAAAATATTTTTAGGCGAAAATTCTTTGGTGGCAGAATACAAAGATTTTTGGAAATTTATAAAGAATTCATCAGAAGAAATAAATATTACAAAGCCCCAAAAAGAAATATTTAAAAAAATTATTTTTAGAGATAAAAAGGTTTATTTGCTAAACAACAAGGATGAGCTTTGGGAGATAAATAATAAAGAAAAAAAAGAGATTTTAAAAAATGTAATTGATTTTGATGATAATAATGAGAGGCTATTAATTATTACAAAAGATAATAAATTATTTTCAAAGAATTCATATCTTGTAGAAGAAAAAGCCTCTAATTTAGAAGTAAAAAATGATTCTCGCTCCCCTATATCTATTAATTCATTAAAATTCTGTAATTTTGAAACTAATACACCCTGTTTATTTAGCGAAAAACAAGGATTTTTTATTCTGGTAAATAATTCTCTTTATTGGCTCTCAAATCAAATTAAAGATTTAAAAGAACTCAATAAACAACTTATATGGCTAGATAGCGAAGGGAATATCTACCTTTTCAAAAATGGAAAAATTGATTTTGTTAACAGATATTTTACTCCTCCTTCAACTATAAACTTTATTTCAGAAAATTATATATTGCTTCATTTTGAAAAAGAAATAAGAATTGTTGAGCTTCAAACAAAACAAGAATTTAAAATTTTAGCAACCACAAATAATATCGTTTCAATCTTGCCCCTGTCTAATTACCAAATAATTTTAATCACTAATAAAAAAGAAGAAGCATTAAAAATTGGTGAAAACCTTTCCCCTGTGGAATACATTATTAAAATTCTTAAAAGATAGAAGGCAAAAGATCAGGTATATTTTTAGGAAGAGAAGGGGTATGAATTTTGGGTTTAGATTTTTCCAAAGCTGGGAAAATCTGTTTTGACCTCACAATAAATCTTCTCAAATTTGTACCTATCGGCACACAAGTCATTAAAGTCAACGCAGGATAATTTAATTTATCCATAACCCATACATCTTTAGGACTCACAGTTAAAGTTTCTACTGTCTCATAGGTGTAGAGTTTATTATTATAAGTGAGATAAATTTTATCGCCCTTTTGAATATTGGGAAGGAGTGCAAAAACTGTTTTGTAATTGCCTCTTGCCCACCAATAATAAGAAGAGTGACCAGTGATAAAAATATTTCCGTCAGTACCGGGGAGACCCGTGCCTTTTAAATGAGTAACTCCGCTCTCCAAAGCCGCAATCGCATTTCTTTCTTCTATTTCCCAATTTATTGGAGCCTTTATCCCTAATTTTGGGATGTAAAGATAATTATTTTCTAAATTTATACCTTGACTTTTTGAAATCTGGGGCTCTGAGGCTTTCTTTTGGGGGGCCAAAATATAACCTAAATCGCCCCTTACATCGTGGGGAGCAATTTGATAACTTTTAGGCCAAGTGCCTTTTTTAAATTTTGTAATATACCAATAGCTTATCTTTTGATAAAGAGCGGGGCCATTAACAGCTATGTAAACAAATGAAAAAATTGCTACAAATAGAAGAGTAAATTTTAATAAAATTCTTGCTATTTTTGAAAAAGACACAAATATAAAATATCAAAAAGATTATCTTTAATCAATTTTTAAACATTTTATAAGACAAAAATAACTCGATAATAAAGATGGCTAATCAATTATAAAAACATTTTTATTTAAGAAATTAAAACAAATTTCAAACCACTAAAATCTCTTTGCTAGCAAGCATTCGGCCTTACTGCCTTAGTCTGCTTTCCGCATCTTGATTGGTTTTGAAAAAAGTGATAATCCTCAAAAATCTAAAATCAGTATTTATTCAAAAATGCACGTGAGAGGATTCGAAGGGCTAAAAGCCCGTCCTCTGACAATGAAGTTTGGTGGTTTATTCATTTAGATGCCTCTCTTTCGATCTTGGTGCTTAACCTTAGTTTTCACGTCTCGAT
>Ga0123519_10000038_pt1 | contig 196416 bp, 144 predicted proteins | sample YelNatPaOPRAMG02_FD_87396 | JGI IMG/M metagenome (GOLD analysis project Ga0123519, IMG submission 87396) | Hot spring microbial communities from Yellowstone National Park - Yellowstone National Park OP-RAMG-02 (version 2) | ecosystem: Environmental > Aquatic > Thermal springs > Hot (42-90C) ... | reverse complement strand
ACAATATACTTCTTTCGCATGGCAACCCTCCTTGGCAAAAGGGAACGGAAACGACCACCCATCCTATCCCATCCCACCCACCCAAGACAATCCCAAAATTTTCCTGTGACGGAGCACTAGGTTATCAGAGTACGACGGCGACTTGGTTGCGCAATAGCATTCTCCGGTGGTAATGTTGATTACCGTTCTCCGTTCTGTGGTTTGTGTTCCTGTCGTATGGTCCTTTTACGAAAGGAGAGGAAGATGCGCGTAACCCCGAAACCGACAACCATGTTTCGGAAACTCGTAGCCCTGGCGGGAGTGATCCTGCTCTTCTGGAGTGGTACGCTCTCGCACTCAGAGGCTGCCCATCACTGTCCAATTCTGTCGCGACTATTTCGCTGTTGTCGGGGACGAGTTGTGCAGGCAACCCCCGCGATCATCCCGGCTCATGTCATTGTGATCATGGGGGGCGTAAAAGACCCGGAAACCGATAAAGAGATTTGGGAACACAATGTTGCACAGGTGAAGAAATGGCTCCTGGTAACACCGTACAAGAGCGTCGAGGCACAATCAGAGGAAAACAACAGGGCTCTGATTGACAAACTCGTCCAAGAACACGAAAAGACTAAGTTCCGGAGCTTTAAGATCTTTACAGGACGGGACGTGACGCCACAGGATATCATCAGTTACGTGAACAACCTGCCTGTTGGACGTGACGACGCCGTGTTCGTGTATGTTTTGTCTCACGGGGGGACTGATACTTCTAAGGGGGAGCGACTCTGTTGGTTCCTAAAGGGTCCTGTTGAGAGTATTCAGCGCAAACAGGATCTTCTTTATGCCGATGACCTCACTAACACAATCACGAGGAAGAACCCGAGGCTCAGCCTCATTGTAAGTGACTCATGCGCCCAAGATTTCCCGGTAGAAAGTTTCCTGGCAAGTAGACACGGAGAAGAAAAGGTTCGCACACCATTGCGTCTTCCTGATGGACAGCTTAGGTTTTCCATCGTAACGAGGGCGGTGCCACTGTGGTGGTACACGCGGTTGGACATCATTTTGGCCAGGGGCGCCGGGCGCTGGCACATCAATTCAGTGGCGCGCGATCAAAGCGCAGTCGCTACGAACGAGAGGAAGGAATTGCCGTTTACGCAGACTTTTGTCACCGTGGCGCAATTGCCGTTTGCTTTTGAAGAAGAAAAGATCCCCAATGACTGCACGAACCTTGCTTTGGAGTTGCAGGATGTGGAAAAAATGATTGGAGGCGTGAAGGAACCGCGGACGCTTTCTGAAGTTGTTAAGAAGGTGACATGGGAGAATTTGAAGGAAAAAGAGGAACTAAATGATCAAAGCACAGATTCAGTAGTGAAGATGGACGCCAGTGATGTTATAGGCTTTCTCGACCAGTCCGCACGCGTGGCGATCCTTAGCGCGTGGGAGTATTTGAAAAAAGAAGAAATGCTGACACAAGATTTTGCCGAGTTTTATCCTTGGTTATTATTAGCAAAGGACAAGGACGGAAATGATCGGAGCGATATACAAAAAGAATGGGAGGAATTGATGGCAAGTAAAAAGCCAAAAGCTGAAAAGAGTCACGCTGGTTCAGGGACAGAAGCGAGTGGCGAAAAGATTCAGGAGGGCAAGCAAGAAAAAGAAAAAGGCGTGAGTGGTAGTGGAGAGTTTCTTGGGCCAGGACAGGGAAAAGGGCAGCAGTAGAAGAGTGTTTCTGAGGAGTTAAGTTATTGTCGGCTGTGGGGTATCCTGTCTGGCAAAAGCGTAGTTGTGGGGCTGTGTGGTGGAGTACCCACCCACAGCCCCCTTTCCGAAATGTGCGAAGTTAGAACGGCTCGGTGCGGTATGCGAAGGAGGTGGTAAATGCACTCTCTGGCCTTTTGGTCGCTGCTCTGCATGAGCGTTGCCGTGAGTTCGGGTGCGGAGGAGATACAGCCAGTCCCATATTACCAGTTGTCCGAGGACGGTCGTGCAGTTCTTTTCGTGGAACCGGTAACGCAGGAGGGTGGTGGTGGCCAGGTGGCGTGTGTCACCCGCTCCGGCAGTCTCCTCTGGACCGCGCCGGTGTATGCACCGCTTGTAGCGGTAAGCGAAGACAATCGACAGCTTGTTGCAGTCTGGGCTAACCCAAGTGACGACGTTGATCGTCCGTTTGTTTCTATTTTTTCTTCTGGAAAAGAAGTCAAAAGTTATTCGTGGCGAATCTTTCTGGACGCTGTGCGGGAGGCACTTAGTAGGCCCTCAGCGCTAACGTCACCGACCACGGGAGAGCGACCTTCCCGCGACGACAGTTCGAAAGGGGAAGCTTCACCAACGCCTGCTACCACCCAGAATCAACCGCCCTCAGCTCCCGCCACCGAGCCCAGCGTGGCTTTGAAGGTTCCGCCGACTATCGTGGATACTCTTACGTTTGCCGGTATGGAACCGCTTAGTCAAGATGGACAACTTGGCCTTCTATTCCAGCCAGGGGTCCGCGTTACCGTCAAATGGAAGGACGGAGCCATTGCAAATGTCACGCAACTTACCGACGCGGAAATGCAGAAGGCGATGAAAACTGCACGTCGGGTAGCCACAGGATATGAAGATTCTTTACGCTGGCGGCGCTGGGCTGCAGTCAGTCAGCATTTGGTGGCCAGCCTCTGGCCGCACTGGGAGTTTCGGGAAACGAATCAGTGTTTCTCTCCGGCAGGCATTGTCAATGTTCTGGTCACGGCAGGCCTGGGAAGCAGTGGTGAAACAAAAAGAGAGTTTGCCCAATTGCTTAAGATTGATTTACAGCGTGAAATCGAGCAGGAAATGTTCTCAGCCTTTTCCCAGGCTGGGATCGAAATGCGAACACCCTTTCGTCGCTGGTGCGATACTCAGGGTATCGAGCTCGCGGAGAAAGATGGGAAGGTGGTGATTTCGCGACTGAAGAAGACTTTGGACCCGCCTTTAGAGACCTTGCGAGAGGGTGACTTAATTAATCAGCTTAACGGTGTGTCAGGGCCTTCTTTGGATCAAGTTGTTGAAACATTCAACACTTCCCGGGAACCAATAAGAATTGTTTGGGAACACTGGGAAGAATCTGGAATTAAAACGTACGTTCCCACCGAGGTTGCTCCCTTATTAAATCAGGAAGCGACCATCTTTTGCCTCGATGTGCGTTGCCGTCTTCGGGAGGAATATCGTCGTTACATCACGAACAGCGGGCTCGCACACGTGATGCAGGGCAACCTGCAGGACGAGAAACTGCTTTCTGCGTTACTGCCAACTTTTAAACAAACGGACCTCAAAATCACTCCTCTCACACGATGGATCATTCTCAATTCGTTAGCCATACGGTACCCCTGGATGGAAGAGTTTTCCGGAACGCTGACCAGGCCCTTTTACGTGTCACCGGATAACCACATCGCGGTTGACATGATGAGTGAGATTGTTCCGGCGTTAGTAGGAAGACTGGGTGAATTCCACGTAACAGCCGTCGAACTTCCAACGCGACATTATGGTTTGAACCTCGTAATTCTGTTGCCAGATCCGAAACAGCGTGTCGATGAGTGTCTCTCCGGCGTTGTCAGCAGATTCTCAGAACTTTGCAGCCTGCTTGACACCAGGCTTCAATGGAAGAACGTGAAACTGACTCTCCCTCTGTTTGAAGTCGCGGCTCAATGTCCTGTAGCGGAATTGTTGAAAGCAGCCGGTATGCGACGGGCCTTTGAGCTTGAGGAGGCAGACTTTTCAAAAATGGTGGAAGGTGAAAGCATTGCCCTAGACGTCGTTCTTCAACAGACACAGGTGGGAGTAAATCAGAGGGAGTTGCGAGCTTCCGCACAAACAGTTGCTACTGGCGTGACGTTGGGGATAAAACACGCAGAGGAAACCATAACCGTGGACCGACCGTTCATCTTCCTTATTCGCCACCGTTACTCTGGCATCATTCTGTTTTGCGGAGTGGTCGTGGATCCCCGTGGTTCCAGCAACCCACGTCAATAGCCCGTTCTCTCGGAGCTTGCGTTCATTGAGAACCAAAAAACCTTAAATGCATGCTGCGTTCCTATGAGTACGAGCTGAGTTTGACGTCTGCGCAAGAACGTGGGTATGGGCTCAGACATCGTGAACCTTGCCCAAAACGGACGGTGAGTCAATGATGTTTCCCTTACATGGCCATCTGATCGCGGGTGCTGCTTGGCTGCCACTTACGTTGGCGTTCGCCATCAGTTTTCAGAATATCGTATTCTGCAAAGGCTTCTCTTATGATGGTGGTCCTGCTCTACCATCGGAACAGTCTCAGGCCCAACGAATCGCCGAAACCTTCATTCAGAATGGAGATGCTTCGGAAATACATGCTTTTTTCGCTCCCTGCAACGATACCGATTCTCAATCACAGGATGTTTCGCTAGAGACAGATTCTGAAGGTGAAACTCCTCTTGCGATACACGACTTTCAACTAAGTCCTACAGGAAGTCACGCGTGGCTCTGGTACGGTAACGCCGTATCAGCTCTATGTGACCTGCCTCAAGCGCAGCAAATACGGCCGGTGGTTTCCCCCGGACGAAAGTGCATGACTGTGTTTTCGAAAGACGGCAAGACACTGGTGTTGGCAGGCCTCGATACAGGCATCGTCCATGTACTAAGTGTCGAAAGGTTAAAGTATGTTAATGCTTTTTTAGGTGTACCACTGCCCCCTTTGTATGAAGTCAGTGTTTCAGTCGATGGTCAGTATATCGCGTGTCGCGGATTTGATGGTTTTGGTTCCGTGCACACTTTAGAAAATGGGACCACATGGGGAGTCGCGGCCTACGGATTTGCGTTTGGACCAGGTAATCTGCTCGTGTACTCGAATTATCGACTCCGATTACTCGAAATCATTAAATTCGGAGACAAAGTAAGCAGATACAAGCTCACAATGCCGCGCAACGACCGCTTTGACGATTTTCGCGAGTTTCAATTTGACGTAACCGGAAAAGTTCTAGCAGCGAAAGCTGAAGGGACTCGCATATCATTTACAACGCCAGCTGCAAATGATAAAGAAGAACCAGAAGACAACGATGCAAGTCCACTGTGGTGTTTTTGGGATGCGTCCTCTGGAAATCTTATCGGCCAGCTTGACGGAAGTTCTCTTTCTCTTCTGAAGGGTAGCGACGACGTACCGTGGCGTTTGACATCTGATGGGCGAACAATCATTGTTGGATGCAAGAATCACATCATGCACATTGATTGGCGAAAAAAACTAGTGGTGAGACGTTGGGACCATCCGCTCATAGCAAGCATTGAGAGGATCGAATTAGTGAAGGATGGTATTGTCGTTCAAGGAAAGCGAGTCGCCAACGAACCCCAGAGTTTCACCGCGTTCTGGCAAAACGAAGGGCAGAATCCGGTCTGGTGGGTCAATCACGCAGTGAATGTGGACGAAGCCATGACTATTGGCTTGCGGCTAAACGGTGATGGCGACCTTGTGGTGCTGGACCCACGCACGGGAGGTGATGTAAAGCGTATACGATGCTTTCTTCGCGGCTTTTCGAACAACAGAGAAAACAACTATGAAATTGTGGCCAGGGTTGTGGATGTGCTTTTACCGCAGGAATAGCAACCCGTTCCGCGCGTGGATTTGTGGATGACTCAACAGTGAAGTTATGACGTTGTCGGACTCGACAACAGAAATCGCAACTCGGCGAGAGACCATTAAAAGGGCTGTGAAGTGCCGAACTCGGACAAATTACAACGTGACGTGAAAATAGACGGGCATGACGACTAGTGCATTTCTACACAATACTTATGTTCAACTTTGGACTTTTTGACTGAAAACTGGTCTTGGCAAAAAAGGAGAGCCTCCTGCAAATCGCCACAGGAGGCGAGCCAAAACATATCCCCAGCCGTCAGCATGGAGGCTCCCTATGCAACTTGTTACATCAATCACGGTGCTTCTGCGAGCCGTCGCTCCGGATTAAGCCAGGATTTAACCGTCGAAGACTCACACTGCTGTGTAACCGGTTTCCCAACCTGCGATTTCAGTTGGTGGGAGATTCCACCTATGGTGGGCAAAGTATCCTGGGCCTGTTGCCACCCAACTGCGACCTGACCAGCCGCACCACACTGGATGCCCGGCTGTACGAGGCCCCACCACCTCACAAGCCTGGTCGCCCCGGCCGTCCTCGTCGTCGGGGTCAGAAGCTGCCTCCGCCCAAAGAAATGCTGTCCAAGGGAGGTCGGCAGATCAAGCTGTCGGTGTATGGTCGGACCCAAACCGCGCGGGTCGCCGAGGCCGAAGCCCGGCTGCACGCAGTCCCCGAACGACCGGTGAAAATCGTTGCCGTGGAGGCTTTGTCCGGAGGACGCGGTCGGGAAGCGTTCTATTCCACGGTTGCCGAGGCAAGGGCGGAAGATGTCCTGAGATGGTATTCCATGCGCTGGAGTGTGGAAGTGACCTTCCATGACAGCAAGCAGTACCTGGGATTTGAAGAGCCCCAAGGATGGAGCGAGCGGGCGGTGGAGCGCACGGCTCCCATGGCCATGTTGCTTTACACGCTGATTGTCCATTGGTACGTTTCGGAAGGTCATCGCGAGGCGAGGTTACGGATCCCGCCTTGGTACACGCGGAAGTCCCGTCCTTCGTTCGCCGACATGCTGAGCGCGCTCAAACGCCTGAGTTTACAACAGCGAATTTCTGCGTCTGGCCTGGGCAGAAGGGGTTCGAAAAAAATGTTCCAACTCCTGGAAAACCTCATCAATCTCGCGGCGTAAAGTGCAAAAGGTGAACTCAGCGATTTTTTGCAAGAGTAGGGATGGACCAGGCGATTCAAAAAATCCTCGAGGCGGTCGATCGATGCGGACTTGCTGAACGCACTTTGGTCATTTTCACCAGCGACAACGGGGCCACAAAGACCGGCAGCAATAAACCATTTCGCGGCGGAAAGGGAACCACGTGGGAGGGCGGGATCCGCGTTCCGGCGATCGTACGCTGGCCGGGACACGTGCCGTCGGACGCCGTGAGTGAACAGGTCTGTCTGACCATGGACTGGACCGCTTCGATCTTACGCGTTGCTGGTATACAACCGGATGGAATATCTCGGCTGGACGGAATCGATGTATTAAAGCTGGTTGAAGAGAATCGTCCGCCAATACCCCGTACCGTGTATTGGCGGGCGCGACGGGGCAACTCCACCTGGTGGGCCGTGCGCCACCGAGACTGGAAGTACCTTCGACACCGGATGGGTGCTAAAGTGGAGGAGTATCTCTTTGATCTTGTGAGGGATCCGGGTGAGAGCCAGGACCTGCTTGCGGCCCGGCCGGATTTTGCAGGTCAGCTGCGTCAACTGCTGGAACGGTGGGAAAAAGACGTGAGACCTCAGCCATAACGGAGCGTTATGAAAATCATTGTGATCGAGGCCGACGGATTGCGCGCAGAGTTTTTGGGGCCGTATGGCAACGACTGGGTGGAAACCCCATCGCTCAATCGCATTGCTGCGGACGGTTTTGTGTTTGATCACTGTCTGATTGGTTCGCCGCATCGCGCTGTGCAAACGGCAGCGCTGTGGACAGGACTCCATCCCACCCAAATTGCGTTGCACCGATCAGCGGTGGGTAATTCGGTGAGCCTGGGAGATCGTGTGTCATCGCAGGAGACTTCCGGCGACGGCACTTTGCAGGAAGACCCAGCACAGCGGTCCATTGTGTCCCTCCTGCGGAAGCAAAATTGGAAGACCGTCCTTATCAGTCCAGAAAGCAGCGTTCTTGCACATCCGCTAGCCCAAACTTTTGAGGAACATCGCTTGGTCGGTAAGTCGCCGGACGACGCGGGTGATGAAGAGCACAGTTCGTTTCGCGTTGTCCAGGGCGAGCTTGATGTGACTCCGGTGGGTCGGCCCGCAGAGGACTGGGCGGAGACCCGCACGGCTGTGGTTTTTTCTGAAGTCTGCGAAACGCTGTCACAGATTGAAGGGACGGCGCTGGTGTGGTGCCATCTCTCCGACCTGCGAAATTACTGGGATGCGCCGCTGGCGATGCGAATGCGGCACCATGAAGAGGGCGATCCCGAGCCGTGGTCGGGGACCAACGTGCCACGACTCCGCTTTCGGGGAGAGGTCGACCCGGACTGGCTGTTGCCGTTTGTTTCGGCCTATGCCGCGCAGGTGGAAGTTCTCGACCTTTGCCTGGCCGGGTTGTGGAGCACACTTGAGGAACTTGCCCATCGCGAGCCGTGGATGCTGGTCATCACCTCAGCCCGGGGAATGCCTTTGGGAGAGCACGGATGGTTGGGGACGTGGCATGCTCCGTTGCACGCGGAACTGCTCCACGTTCCTTTCATGGTGGCGTTTTCCGACGGGCTTGGGCAATCGGAACGTAGTCAGGCCCTTGTCTATCCGCACGATCTGGCGGTTACCGTTCTGAATTGGGTGGGTGTGGATACGCCCATCGGGCGGACTGGAAACACGGTTGGTCCGGAAAAAACATGGGTTGCGATTGGCGGGGAAGATCTCCTTCCGATTATTCGCGGAGAGGTGGATCAGGTGCGAGATCGCCTCTTCGTTTGGGATGGACACCGGACCCTGGCTGTGCGCACACGTGGGTGGTTCGCACAGGTACGACTGGTGGGTCAAGAAGACGCTGAAGAGATCACGGATTCCTCAGGTGCGCTGGGAAGCGGTGAGGAGGCAGTGCCCGATGAGGCGACACTTCAGGATCTCACCGTGGTAAGTGCCCGGGCCGATCTTGCCAATCTTGTGAAGATGAGAACGCAGGAAGGAGAGGACTCGCTCAGTGACTGGGAAATCGAAGAACTTCGCCGCCGGGTGAGGCTTTTCGTGAAACCCGATGACCGCTGGGAAGTGAATGAGGTGGCCGACCGGTGTCCTCAGATTGCGGGCGAGTTTCTCAAGATGACCGCGGAATTCCTGTACAGTTTTCAATCGCTTGCGGATGTTTCTCGGCAGAGTTCGTATCTCGCGCTGTCGGTGTTGCCGGACAATCTTGTCAGGGGGCCAGAGGCCTGAAGGGAGCTGTCCCATGAGGTTGCATCGCGTCTTGATCCGGGTGGGAATAATTGCCTTCGCTGTTTTGGTGTGGAGCCCGGCTGAAGGTGAACCGACCCACAAGACGGTTCCGGGGGTCGTTATCGACCATTCGCCGCGGACCACTGGCATTTACATCGGGTCGCCGAGTCTCGCGGTTCTTCCGGATGGAACTTATGTGGCTTCCCACGACGAATTTGGGCCGGGTTCCACCGAGCACGAGAGGGCGAAAACCCGGGTTTTCATCTCAAAAGACCGTGGTGAAAGCTGGCAGCATGTGGCTGATGTGGAGGGACAGTTCTGGTCCACGCTGTTTGTCCATCGCGGGCACCTTTATCTCTTGGGGACGTGGAGTCACTACGGCAATCTCGTTATCCGACGCTCCCAGGATGGGGGGCGAACGTGGACTTCACCGGATGATGAAAAGAGCGGGCTGCTTGCAAAAGGACGCTTTCACTGTGCGCCTGTGCCCGTGGTCGAGCACAGTGGGCGAATCTGGCGGGCGGTGGAAGACACTACAAATCCGCGGCAATGGGGCCGATCGTTTCGCGCCCGGGTTATTTCAGCTCCTACCGACGCAGACCTTCTCGTGGCCGATAACTGGACTCTGAGTGATCCTTTACCTGGTGACTCATCGTGGCTTGATGGGGGGTTCGGCGGTTTTCTGGAAGGAAATATCGTGATTGGTCCAGCGGGGGAGATTCTCAACATTCTGCGGGTGGCCTATCCCGAGGGAGGAAAAGCCGCCGTCGTTCATGTGGCTCGTGACGGGCGAACGCTTCGGTTTGATCCCCATGAGGATTTTGTGGATTTTCCGGGCGGGGCCAAGAAATTCACCATCCGCTTCGATCCGCAGTCCCGGCGGTACTGGTCACTCGTCAACTGGGTGCCTCCCCGGCATCAAGGACTAGACGCGGCGAGGGTCCGCAACACGCTCGCATTAGTTGCCTCGCGGGACCTGCGCCATTGGGAGATCCGCACCGTACTCCTTTACCATTCGGACACTCAGCGGCACGCCTTCCAGTACCCTGACTGGTTGTTTGACGGGGACGACATTATCGCCGCTATTCGCACCGCCTACGACGATGAGGCAGGCGGCGCTCACAATGCTCACGACGCCAACTACCTCACGTTCCACCGTTTTAAACGCTTTCGCGACTTAACGATGCGCGATTCTGTCGTTCCGCCCGCGGAGTTGGGCCTTCAGGAGTGATCGACATTCATTCATGCGGTAGGAGGGGGTGGCCAGGGGTATTCGTAGGGTGGCGGTGGTGGAGGGTATTCGGGGGGAGGAGCGAGATGTTCTTCGGTGGGTTGCGGCGGAAGATGGTCGCTGATTATTAGGAGGAGGAAGCGATACAGGACCAGCACCACGGAGGCTCCCCCGAGCGCCGCCACAAAACCCAGGAGACTGATGGGGTTGAATCCCTCCAGACGGCACACCGTTTCCATGAAAAGAGGGCCGACCACGGCCCCGATCACCCCGATCAGCACCGTGCCCAAGGCACCGCTTGGCTCACGGCCGGGAAAGATGACTCGCGCCAGAAGGCCGACCACAGTCCCGAAACCGAGCCAGACCAATACTAGCTCAATCCAGTACTCGGCCAGGAGAGGGAGTCGGAAGGGGAAGTCCATACTGGCATGTGCTCCTACAAAAAATGCCCCGGTGGATGGCGGGGGCACTTTAAAACAGCACATTGATCCCAGACAGATGGACGCATCGTGCGAGCACCACGGTCTGGCGCCGCGGTCATCGGGGTTTCTAGCTTCAGGTCAAGAATTCGCGCTTACCGGACAGGGGCTTGCTGCACCTGCTGGGCCTTGGCCTGCTGAAGTGCCGCAGCCTCGCGGGCAAGCTTGAATTCCGGACCCGGCGCGAAGTATTGCACGTCATCCTTCATGTAATAGGGGCTGGGAAGGGTCTGTCCTCCGACATCCACCTGGCACCCTGCACCCAGCAGGAGCGTCCCCAGCGACACCGCTCCGAGCAGCAGAAATGCAGTCATTGTGCGTGATTTTCGGCCGTCCATTCGCGACCTCCGTGTTCCTGATAGGGCCGTTTTCGACGCCAGCGTCCTTCTGTCATCGATCTCCGAGAGGGTCGTCTAACCTTCCCGGTTTTCCTATCTGATTCAGCACTCCCGGTCCCCGCAGTACAAACGTCAGCATTGAGCCGCCGAGCGGACCGGCAGATTCGTTATATCCGTTATCGTCTGCAAGGCAGGCAGACTTTAGCCGCCTATTAGCGGGAGCTCGGAAAAAGTCGTAAGATCGAATAGGGGTGGCCGTCATCTACCAATGGGGAACTGAAAGGGACCGGGTTGAAGGACCGCACGGGCGAAAAGCCGCGGTCCCGGTGGTCAGGACTTCACGAAACGGCTCCCCTCGGTTGGTCCTTTTGCCATGGCATCCACAGGCGAGCTCAATGAACGCATCAAAAATCTTGCGGCTGCGGTTTGGTGAACAGAAGCTGCGTCGCGGCATTCGTGCGGAGCTGAGGCTGCTGGCCTTTGCGCTGGCGCTCTGGCTGGGATGTTTCTTCTGCAAATTGGGGCTGGCTCAATTGAGCTCCGGCGGCCAGGTGCCGCAACCCCTTTATTACAGTGGTCTGGAACTGATGCATGAGGGGGAATTTCGCGATGCACTCCAGATGTTCGACACCTGCTACCGCAGCGCCATGAAATTCGGCACGCGCCGGTTCATGGATTCCGTGTGCTACCTCGCGATGATGGGGGAGTGCTATTACCAGATGGGGCAACTCGATCGGGCATTTGAAAGCTATTCCGCGGCCCTGGAAATTGCCCTGAGCTATCCGACCTGGCTTCAGCAGGTGATTCTGCCACCAACGGGGGCAAGTCCGTTGAGCAGTGCAAATCGGCCGATCCCCTGGGGACAGAGGACCCGGACCAACCCCGTTGGTCAGGTGCCCTCCACGGGCCTGTACACCTATTCGCAGATCATAGTGGATCCCAGCTTGTTGGAGAGAGGAGCCATTGTGCCGCAGGAAGCCCGGGCGATCAATGTGGTGGAGATCATTCGCTGCACAGCGCTGGCGTTGCGGCGACGGATTGAACTGCTTGGTCCTCTGTCGCTCGCTGATCCACTAAGCAAACCGGCATCGAGTGTGTTTTCCGTTCAATACACCCAGCCCAACCACTGGTCGCAGTGTTGGGGCGATCTTTTGGCGGGGTTGAGCGCGGTCAGTGAAGGCCGTTTGGATGCGGCGATTCCCCTTCTCACACGATCGACGACTGTTGCCGGCAGGTTTGAGCACCAGCTTTCGGGGATCGCTCTGATCGAGCTTGGGAAACTGGCCCTGGCCCGGGGGGATTACGGAGCCGCCATCAATTTCTTCCAGGAGGCCAGCTACGATGCGTTTTACTATGGCGACGGTCTGATGCTGGAAGAAGCCCTGCGGTTGGCGGCAGTGGCCCATCTGGTTGGCCGATCGCAAACAGTTTACCCAGTCTTGCCCGCGGCTCTTGCCTGGGCCAAGACCAAGCGGATTCCCTTCATCCAGGCCAGTTTGGATCTCAGTTTGGCAGAGCAGGCCCTGGCGACGAACAATCTGGCGATGGCGTCCACGGCTCTCGATGATGCCCAGAGCATTGTTTCCCGACGACAGATGAGCACGGGTCGCCTGGCGACTCGGCTGGCGTTTCTCCGCGCAGCGTCCTTGCTCCAAAGTGGTGCCACGGCCCAGGGGCAGGCGGCCCTCAACGCGGCGCTCCCTGCGATGCGGAGTACGTCCCTCTGGCTCTTTCAGATATCGCGTCTTTCTCAGGTGTATGCGTCAGGGCAAATCGGACTGCGGGGGCCAATCACGCCCCGGACCGCCCACGAGCTGTATCAACTCCTGCTACGGGACCCGACAAACCTCGATTGGGCGATCGATCCGTTGGAATGTCTGGCGGTCATTTCGACTCCTCATCCGACGCTCTATGACCAGTGGTTTGCCATCGCATGGCAGCGAAAGCAATGGGAGGACGCCCTGGAAATAGCCGATCGTGCCCGGCGGCACCGGTTTCAGTCGGCTCTCCCGCTGGGAGGACGGCTGGACGCCTTGCGGCGACTTCTCGAGGCTCCGGAGGTCCTCCTCGATAACCAGGCGCGTCAGGAGCGGCAAAATCTGCTCGCACGGTACCCCCAGTTCGCCGAACTCAGCAAGCAGTCTCGGCAGTTGCGGCAGGAACTTCTGACGACCAGTCTCGTGCCCAAAAACAACGAGGAGCAGGTGGCTCTCCAGAAAAAGTGGGATGCCTGGATGGAGATTATCAGAAAACAGGAAAGTCTTCTTCGTGCGATGGCCGTGGACCGCACTGCCGTGGGCGTTCCCTTTCCACCTGTCATTCCGACCAAGCAAATTCGCCAGCAGCTTCCGCCGGGTGCCGTTCTGTGGACGTTCTTTGCGGCCGGGAATGACGTTTTTGTCTTCTATGTGACGAACGATCAGTATGACACCTGGCAACTCCGTGGGGGACAGGTGGCGGTGCAAAAGCTGCTAAGCCAGTATCTGACGCAGCTTGGCTTTTTGGACGGAAATCGCGAGTTTACGGTCAAAGACGTGGCGGAGACGGGCTGGCAATCGGCGGGGGCCAATCTACTCAATTTCCTGGTGGCGGGTTCGAAAGCCGATCTGGCTGCGGATTTTGATCAACTGATCATCGTACCAGATGGTTTTCTATGGTACCTGCCCTTTGAAACGCTCTGTGTTAAGGCCGATAACGGGTACTTTCCCCTCGTTGCCAAGCATAAGATCTATTATGCGATTTCGTCGTCTTCAGCGGTGATGGGTGGTCCGATCACCCTTCCTCCGCAGCCGCGAACGCTCGTCTTTCAGGGACGCCTCAACCCGCAGGAAGAACCAGCAGCCGGACAGCAGCGCGTGGCAGCGATTCTTGAGTCGCTCCCGGGGGCGCTGGTTCTCGGGGCTTCGCCCAGCGCTCCCCCTGGTCACCTGGTCGCATCCTTGTTTGACCAACTGGTTGTCCTGGAGGATTTGGGCGACTGTGCCCGGCCGTTTAATATCACGCCGCTTCCTCTGGCAAAAGGGAATACCGAACTGGGCGACTGGCTTGAACTGCCCTACGGACGTCCCCTGATGGTGGCCCTCCCGGGCCTTCACATGGCTACGGAATCCGCCTTGCGGAAAAACGACATTTCGCTGGGTGGTCAGGAAGTTTTCCTTGCCGCCGCGAGCCTGCAGGCGGTGGGTTCGCAAACGCTGCTTCTCGGACGATGGCGGACAGGTGGACAGAGCCTCAACACGCTGCTGAAAGAATTCTTCCAGGAATGGCCAGGGAAGTCGGCCAGCGAGAGTCTCCAGAGAGCAATGCTCCTGGTGATGACGGAGCCGCTTGACCCCAGACGGGAGCCCCGGGTTCAGGTCAGGCCTAATGATCTTCCGACAAAGACGGCCCATCCGTTATTTTGGGCCAATTTGCTTCTCGTTGATGGTGGCCAAGGTAGAAGCACAGCCGTCGAACCAGCAGCCCCCGGTGGCAATAACCCGCCTGCCCCGGCTCAGGAAAACCAGGCTCGGGAAAACCAACCGGCCGCAGCGCCCGAGGCCCAACCCCATCAGGAACAGGCCAATCCGCCTGATAACGCCAATAAAGACCAGTGAATGGGCGTGATCAGCACACTGGATCAACGGCGCCAGCACCGCGCCCTGTTCTCGGTGTGAGAAGTCAGCGGACTCTTACTGTGTCGGTACTGTGTCGGTGCGGATTTGCCACAGATTGTCTGTCCCGGAGATACCCCTCACCGGGCGATAACTTGGCCATTCTGGACATGAGAACAGTTCTGGGAGCCATCGACAGCCGCTGGGTGCCGGTTCGCAACGTACACGAGGATCGCTCAACGGCCACCAAGCCCAAAGCCGCTCCTGGCGGCCTTTCGGTTCCCTCCTCTGGCGGTGAACGGACATCGCCACACTGGGATAGCCATCGTTGGCGTTTTCTCACCATAATGATAAATGAAAAACTTGGTTCACCTGCAGGCCCAGATTTTGCTACAATTTTCCGATTGCCTCTCTGTCCGAAAGTGTCATTCGCCGCCAGGAGTCTGAAGATGAAACCCTCACGTGTTTCCAAATCGCTGCGTCTTACCCGAGTTGTTGCGTTCCTTGTGACCGTCCTTTTAGTGTGGGGCTTTGTCGGTTTCGCTAATGGGGTTGCGGCTTTGGAAAAGTCCGTTGCGGAAACTGAAGCCAAGAAAGCGGAGGAAACAACCGGTCGGGAAGACCTCGATCGCGCGGTGGAACTGAAGCTTTCCGCGCGAACGCTCAATGATCTCGGCGAGGTTATCCGACTGTGTGAGCAGGCCCTTTCCAAAAAGCTGGATAAGGAAGATGAGGAGTTTGCGAAACAGCTTCTGGCGGCCACGCGAATCCAACGCGGAATGATGATTGCCCAGGTTATCCTCGGTGGGATTCCCATCGATCGTAACTGGCCAGCTTTTCGGGCGCTGGCCCTGGAAGATCTCGAGAAAGGCCTGGCAGTTGATCCAACGCAGGCTGAAGCCTGGTTCACCGTTGCCAAGCTCCATGCTCTTCCCGGGGGAGATGAGAGGAAGGCCATCGAGGCATGCGGGCGCGCCATTGAACTGGGTGCCAACAATCCACGCCTGCTTGGCGACGCGTACATGCTTCGGGGGCAGCTCACCCAGGGCAAGGAGGAATCCATCGCGGACCTGACCAAGGCCATCGAGCTTTTGCCGGATGATCCGGAGCCACTGCGTCTGCGGGCGCAAAGCTATCTGAAGGCAAACAAACCGGAAGAGGCCCTGGCGGATCTCAATAAGGCACTGGAAAAGGAGCCGGATTCAATTGCCACGCTGGAGTCCAAGATCGACACCCTGATTGAGCTGAAACGTTATGATGAAGCTCTTCAGGTGTGCGATCAGATTGAAAAACTCAGCCCTAACACGGCGGAAGCCCTCTTTAACCGAGCACGGATCCTCGCCGTTCAAAAGGAATACGAAAAAGCACTCGAGCTTTTAAACCAGGCGGCTAAGCTTGATCCAAAAAATCCTGCCGTTCTCATGATCCGGGCCGCTGTGTACCAAGAACTGAAAAAAACGGACGAAGCCCTGAAAGACATCAATGAAGCCATCAAGCTGCGTCCGGGAAATCCAGCTCTTCTGCGCCTTCGGGCGGCGATTCTGGCCGGTAGCGGCAAGTTTAGCGAGGCCATTGCGGATCTCGAGCAGGTGCGCAAGGCGCAGAGCGGCGAAGACGAAGTGACCCTCGCTCTCCAGCTAGGGTTGCTGTACTCCGCCCAGAAATTTTATGGAAAAGCGATCGAACAGTTCACCAAGGTGCTGGAAGCCGATCCCAAGAACGTGGCGGCACTCCGTGGACGCGCCGATGCCCTGCTCAGTATGGGACGCCATGCGGAAGCGATTAAAGACTACGAAAAGGCGCTGGAAGTTGACCCTAACGATAGTGGTGTCCTGAACAACCTGGCCTGGGTGCTGGCCACTTCGCCGGATGATAAACTGCGGGACGGCAAGCGTGCTCTTGAGCTGGCGAAAAAAGCCTGCGAACTCACACAGTACAAGGAGGCCCATATCCTCAGCACGCTGGCTGCCGCCTATGCCGAACTGGGGGACTTGAAAACCGCCATCGAATGGTCCCAGAAAGCGGTGGAACTCGGCGAGGGCGAGGAAAAAGAGGCTCTCATGAAGGAATTGGAAACCTATAAGTCCGGCAAACCGATGCGGGAACTCCTTCAGGAGCCTCCCGAGCCGGTCAGCCCGCCCGCCCAACAGGACAAGAAGGAGGAGAAACCTCAGTCCGACAAGGACCAGAAACAAGAAGGGCAAAAACCTTCGGAGCAAAGTTCAAATTAGTTTTCACTTGCGTCCCGTGTTGATCCAAAACGACCGCCGCCAGTTGCAAGACTTGCGGCGGTTATCTTTTTGACCATATTAACGGCCCACCTCGCACCGATTTTTGCACCAGGCAGCGGCCGGCACAGAGCGCCCCGGGCTTTTCACCGCTGGAAGGATTTCCAGCCTTGCTTGCCGAGTTTTCCAATCAGGTGTGCCGTCAGCCATTGCACGCCGACCCGTGAGACATGCGGGAGAATGTGTTTGGCCTGTTCCCCAAGCAATCGCCATGTTTCCGGTTTGCGGTGCTGGCGCAGAAGCCGATTTCGCTGGACGCCTAAGGCCTCTTGCCAGCGTTCGCGAATGGCTGTGAGGACCCCCTCCTTCACGTTGTACAGGCGGTCTGGATGCGTGCAGACGGGAATGGCAGGCTCGCTGGAAGTCAGCTCAAGGTCGCGCCGGACGCACTCCACGAAGTCGCGAATCGACCGCTCTTTAGGCGACAGGTTGTCGCCGACATTCTGTTCCTGCCAATCGTACGGCGGATTCCATTCGTGACGGGGACGGAGTTCGTCGATGAATGAGCACACCGCAATAAGCGGCGGTTGACAGAGGAACGGCCGTTCACGAAAGAATTGCCGAAATCGCCGGACAAAGATACGGTCCGGCCTGCGGGCAGCAATGCAGGCCGAACAAACGATCACCACCATATCCGCTCGCTCTACCTCTTCCCACAGGGAGCGAGATTTCTCGATCTCCTGCTCCGACTGGTAACCGGGGGTATCGACGAGAATGAGGCCTCCGGGCAATTGACTCTTGTTCTTCTCCCTGGAGTTGGCATCCTCGGGGATGAGACGGTAATGGCAAATTTGATTGGTGGCCGGGAGAACATCCACATGTGCCCGCCAGGCACCACAAAGGGCATTGACCAGGCTTGATTTTCCCGCCTTGAGCTGACCCACGATAACGATCCGAATCAGTTCGGCAGGAACGGATTCGTCCCCTGTCGAACCCTGCGCCGCTTTCCACTCTTCCTGGAGGTAGCCTGCCCTTTGCTTCTGGAAGAGTTCTTCATCCAAAATGACCCGGCCTGAGTAAAGCTCAATAAGATAAAATCCAACCCGTCGGATAATAAAGGCCAGCGCTTCGGACTTCATCTGATCCACTGTTTGCTGAACGGTCTGGCTTGTGACGTAGCGCTGAAACTCGCGCCACAGCGCATTGATCGGCGACGCAGCCGCGGTGACAATGCGGTAAATAATGTACAGGGATTGCCACCACTCCCAATACGTGCGGAGTGTTTTCCAGTCGTTGATTGTAAGAATATGAGAGCCAGGAATATTGGTTTGGATGGTCTCGCGGAGCTCGCGGGTCACTTTTTCGATTATTTTGAGAACGTCGGTCACTGGCACCTGGAGGTAAGCTTCCTCCCTGTCGGGGTAAAAGTGGCGTGCCACGGTATGCATGAGTTGAAGGAGAAGATCCTGAATATCATCGACACTATTGACGGAAAGTTCACCAGCCTCGGCTCGCAGCGCAAGTTGTTCCACCTTCTGCCAGGCCTCTCGTTCTCGAGAGGGCCAATGCTCGGGGCACGCCGGGAGGGGTGTTTTCAGCGCATCCTGGGGCGCCTTTCTGCGATAGTGACTGACAGCGACAAAAAAGGCTGCGGTGATTGCCGCTGTGATGATGCCATAAATGAACACCCAGCCGTTGCGCCAGAGCGTGTAGGCCCCAACAACCATCAATCCAACGTATGGAATAGCCACTATCATCAGGGTGATCGCCCACAAAATCGCCTGCCGTTTACTGAACATGGAAGTCCCCTTATTTAATACGTATTAAACGCCTGAAATAATACTCGCCGATTTTTTGGCAAAGATACTCCGATCAGTGGGGATTCAATGCGCATGTGTTGCACCGGACAGATTCTCATTTTGTCTTTCAGGTACTTTTCACCGATTGAAAAAGGCCTGTCGCATGTTCGCGGGCGAACTTCAATTCATTTTGATAAATGTGTTTAATGTCGTCGACCGTCGGCACTGCCCCCTTCTTGATTTCCGCAAAATACCATGCCAGGGTTTGTCCCAGTGCATAGGTTGAGACGCCATTGAAGGCCGCTGCGGCCGGCATACCGACCCAGGGCAAGAACTTGAGCAACTCGCGAGTCACGTACCGCACACCCCAACGAGTAACGAATCCCCACCCCAGGGTTGCCACCATCTCCCAGAAACGTTCCCAGGTGAGAGGTTGATTGTAAATGGCTGCGAGCCGCTGGGCCATGAGAAGCTGAATACCCAAAATCAAAGGCAGGTCAATCGCCGGAATGGGGACCGCTCCCGCACCAGCAGCTAGGAGGGCGTAATGGAGGATCACTTCCTGTGCCTTTTGCGAATGGAGCGCTCCCGCATGACGACGCAGCTCTTGGGTGGCCGCGATCATCGCCCGGATACTCACCGGAAAGGCATCCTCGATGGCCTGCCAGAGTTGCTCCAGGCCATAAAACTGCGGGGTGTATCCATCTTCGGGCAGCGTAAAATCAATGGCTACAAAGCGGACCTTGTCCCTCGGGAACCACGAACGTTGCTGAGTGAGGGCACGGGCAAGGTCTTGCGGTACTTCCGGCGGGAAGGGCTCACGATCAAATGGATACGGGAGAATGTGACGCCGCTCCTGCGGGGGATAGAGCCTGTGAAGGCATGTCTGCACCACGATCACCGGCCAATCGGGATGCCGCCGCATCACCTCACGAATCACGTTGCAAACAGCATCTCGCCCGGAATCGTCCGCCCGCATGACGGCCATCACGAGGTGTGCGTCCTGCTCGTGCCATTGCAGGTCCTCCGTGGGATCGTAATCGGCGTCGCCAAGACCGCGCGTGTCCAGGAACTCCAGAAGAGGCGACTCATGGCTCGGGAACGGATAACGCCACGATGATTTCGTGCAGGGCTCAAATCCTTTTCCGATTTCCGCACGAGGGTCGCCCGTGAGGGCATGGACGATCGACGTCTTCCCCGCCTGGGCCTTTCCAACAAGCCAGATGACCGGCCGGGGCAGACGGGCTTTCAGCTCCTCTAACTTCCGGTCAAACTCGGGATCGTTGAGCTCGGAGGACTTCGGCAAAATCATACTCATCTCCGCGCACAATGATTTTTGCCCATCTTAACTCATATTACGGCTCGATGGCGGCGCGATAACACAAAAGGTCTCCGTCTTCGGTGGCCACCAGCAAAGCGTTTTGCACGACAACCGGGGATGCCGAGATGGCGCCGCCCACGGTGAGCGACCACGGCGACTGTCCGTCCCTGATACGAATGGCATAAAGATGACCATCCAACGAGGCTGCCAGGACCAAATCATTGTCAGGATCCGCATCCTGTGTTGCCCGCACAATGACCGGCGACGCATCCACATAGCGCCGCGTAGGAAATCGCCACAAATGTCGGCCGGTAATGCGGTCAAAACAGTGGACGGCTTTGTCTCGACTGCCCACCACAACGTAGCGCTCACTCACCGCTGCGGACGCCCGAAAGGCTCCGCCATCGTTCTCATTGTCGTAACGCCACACGACTTTTGCCTGTTTCCAGTCGATACCAAAAAAGACACCATTTTCCGTGCCTACATAGGCCAGCGGGCCCACCACCGCGGGTGTCGAGCCAGTCGGCCCTTCCAGGTCGATCGCGGCGATTTCCTTGCCATCGTGGATTTCCAAGACATGCAGTTTTCCATCGCATCCAGCGATGAATGTGCGTCCCTCGACGATGGGAGGTGTGCAGCGAATCTGATCGTGGCCACCGCCTTTCCACAAGATGTCCCCACTTTGTGCATCAACGCAATAGAGGAATGTGTCCTGCGATCCAAACACCACAACCTGTTTGCCCGAGGGCAGCCTGGCGAAGCTGGGCCCCCCGTCAATTTCTCCGGCCACTTCAAGTTGCCAAACGGGATCGCCGGTTTCCGCGCGGAGACAGTGAAAGCCACCATTAACATCTCCTACGTACACATGGCCATTCCAATAACAAGCGGGCGCAACGATTCCGGCAGGTGCCTTCCACGCCCAGCGCTTTTGTCCTGTTTGCAAGTCCACGGCGTAAAAATTGCCTTCATTGCCACCCAGGAAGACGGTGTTTTCGGCCACCACCGGCGTGGCTGTGAATGAATCGCCCTCGGGAGTGAAGACCCACGCCTGCCGAGGCGGCCGGTCGAATCGACCCAGCGCCAGGCCAGTGGCCGTGAGCGTGCCTCGAAAGACTGGCCAATCAGATCCGGAGACGATATCCACCGCCGTCTCCGCGAACGCCGGCTCGGCCACGCTGTCGTGGAGCGTGTTTCCGGATGGCACAGTCGGAGAGTCCTTATGTCTTTCGGCATCTTGAGAGCGACTGGGAGGAGGCTTGGGGTTTCCCTGATTGACATTTTCCGATCCCCCAGGCTCACTGAAGCAGTAGAGCGCCTCAGCCGTTCTCAGAATGAAATCACGATCGACCACCGCGGGCGTGGCCAGGCACTGGCCGCCGATGTCATTGCGGGCAAGCAGTCGGAATTCATCTCCTGCCGCGACAACAAAGACCACGCCCCGTTCGTTGACGGCATACAATCGGCCATCGGCCGCCACAAGCGAAGCCGTGAACGTCCCTTCCAGCGAAGCTCGCCAGACAACCTCACCGTTCCCCGGATTGTAACAGGTCAGCCACTTCAGATCGGATAGCACATACAGACGATTGCGATAGACAATGCCGGAGGGGATGTACGGGCCACCACGTGGCAACCGCCAAAGGAGTTCCGCCCGCACTGATTTCTCCTGTCCTTCGAGATGAAAGGCCAGGATCGGCCCGTTGCGACCGCTCAGACTGAAAAGTGTTTGGTTGCGGAACAGGGCAACCGGGGTGACGAGGGTTTCTAACCCGTCGTAGGACCATAGCTTACGGCCCGTGTGGGAGTCGTAAATGGTCAGTTGGCCGACCTTGCCCACCTCACCGCCGTTTACCACTAGGTAGGAGAGGTTCTTCTCCAGGGGCACGAGCACGGGCGTCGTCCAGCAGCCGGTGGAATCCCGAGGGGTTCTCCACACTTCTTTCCCGGTGCGCTTGTCAACAGCGATCAGGAAGGAATGCTCTTCACGGTCACACAGTTGGATCACGGTGTCTCCCACAATAATTGGGCTGGCGGCCACCCCATAGATATGCTCTTGCGGACCCAGCGGTTTTTGCCACAGGAAATTACCCTCGAAGTCACAACAGATCAAACCTGCGGAACCGAAGAACGCGACGACTCGCTCTCCATCGGTGGCTACACTGGGTGACGCGTAACCATTCTTGGGATGGGTTTTGCCCTGCAGTCGGCCCACCTCCCGCCGCCACAGTAATTGGCCGTCGGAGCGACGAAAGGCAAGAACGACTCCGAGTGGTTCCCGATCGTTCCCGACGGCCGAAGTGACAAACACGAAATCACCCCACACCACCGGTGAGCTGTTGCCTTTGCCGGGAACCGGGACTTTCCACTTGAGGTTGTGTTGCAGCGAGAATTGGATCGGCGGATGGGCGTTCACCCCGATTCCCTGGGCAAATGGACCGCGAAACATGGGCCATTGTTCCAGGTCGGAAGCCGTTTCCAATGGATCCGTTTCGGCGGCCGACCAGGGCTTCGCTTCGGGAGTGATGACCGGCTTCCGACAACCACTGCTGAGGCATGTCCACCATGTGCTGAAAACAACGATCGAAACGACGGCGACAATCTTTTCTGGCTGGGCGGTTGATTGCCGGGGTATTGATGGCGGTCGAGTTCGCATTGCTGCTCCAACGTCGGGACGCCTGTTCATTGTCAATCCCTTTTTTCGAAAGGCAGGAGAGTTTTTACTTTCCTTCGTAAGCGTAAAGGAGGCCATTGCCCATGTGCAGCAGATTTCCTGCCATTATGGAATCGCAAGCAATGGAAGTGCCAGATGATCTCCCTATCTTATCCCGGTTTTTTGCGAGGATCGCTGAGAAGGCAATGTGTTGCAGGGGCAATTCATGAATTGCCCCTACCGCTTATCCAGCAACTGAACCAAGCGGTCGGAGCCCGGTCGTTAAGATGCGTTTTCCAAAAATATTTGGAAAATGTGACCTGACACGCGGCTTTCGACGAGAAATCCTTCGGCGGAGCACGCGTGTCGTGCCCACGGAAACTGATTCAGCATGATCTCCCGGTTGGTTACCCAAAGTTTTTCGACTCATCGCAAGAAGCGAGCTTAAACAGAGAATTTTGGCCTTGTCGCAGTGGCCGCACTGGCGGTAGTATCCATCACGTGGAAAAACGCTGAAGTTGGTTGACGCGCGGAGTTACAGCCAGAATCCTATCCAGGGTGCAAATCATGGATCGCCGCACAGCTCTGAAGACGGTGGGGACTGCTTTTTTAGGTGGGTGGTTGCTTCAGCGAACCTGCTGGGCCGACACTCCCGAATGGCTCAATCCCGAGGTGCTCAAAGCCTCCCTCCACACGGCGTCACCGGAAGAGGAAGGCTTTATTGCCTACGTCGTGGAGCTGGTGAAAGCCGGACGACTGCCTCCCGAACTCCTTCAATCAGCCTATCTCTGGGCGAAGAGAAAACCAAAATACAAGTTTCAATACTTCAAAAGAGCGATCATTCAACTGGCAGCCGCCCGGGGAATTCGCCTCTGAGGTGTGATTAGCAACGGCAGTTTATTTAGCATCATCTCGGCTAGCGCTGGCAAGTGGTTCGCCCCACAACCCGAGAGTCTGCGTCCATCCTACCACGAGTCTCCAGCTCAGGTTTCCAGCAGCCGCCGAACACTATCCAGCAGCCGATCCATGGCAAATGGTTTGCGAATGTAATCGTCCACGCCCAGCATTTCAGCGTACGCCTTGTGCCGACTTCCCTCGTTGGCGGTGATCATAATGACCCGGACGGGGACCTTGCGTGTCTGACGAAGTCGCTCCAGAACCAGGAAACCACTTCGCTTGGGCATCATCATGTCGAGGATGACAAGGTCCGGATTTTCAGTATCTGCCAGGGCCAGCCCTTGGTTTCCGTCCCGCGCAATGAGGACCTCATAGCCCATCGCCTCGAGGGCCACCCGCATCGATTCGACGATCTCCGGATCGTCATCGACAAGCAGGATGCGTTTGCGTCGGGGCGTGGATGCCGGGGACGTTTCTACTGCCGTCGCCGTCGGTTCGTCCCGCACGGATTGATCTCCAATGCTGCTCGACTTTCGCACAGCCATTGCCGTATCCTCGTCTCAGGAGGGAACTTCTCTCTGGCGGAAAAACCGTGTGAAGCGATCGACGCTCACGGACCTTCCGCAACGTTTTTGGGCGGGAATTCCTCACGGGCTCGACGGGGACACCTGCTCCGGAACCCGCATGTGGAGTTAAATTCACCTTTTGCTTACGCGATAGACCACCATTTATGCCGGGAGCCTCACAAACCAGGATGGATCATCACTCCCCTTATGATGGCGTCTTGGCCGAATTATTTCAACACCGCTCCCCAAAATGGCGGGTCTATAGGCGGTCGGCCGTTGCATTCAAAAGCGTCAGGCCCAACGAGGCATCCTGCCCGCGAGCTGTAAGAAATTCGCCATCAAATCCGTCCACATCCACCTGACCCAACTCTCCCAATTCGCCCGTACTGGCATGCGCTCGGACAGGGATGTATCGGTCGGACATGCCCAGTAGGTACTTCGGGCGGCCTTCCGGATCGGTCACGAGATCTTCCCAAAGAACCTGAAGACTCCCTCCGATGAGTTCACCGATGTAGCGCCGTCTGACTTGCTGCGCGAGTTGCTCCAGGTACGATGATCTTTCCTTTTTGACGTGTTCGGGAACCTGATCGGGATACTCGGCGGCGGGAGTCCCCTCTCTTGGACTGAATCGGAAAATGTGAATCTTTGCAAATCCGACCGATTCTACAACCCGACAGGTTTCCTCAAAATCGGCATCCGTCTCCCCGGGAAAGCCAACCATGATATCCGTCGTGATGGCCGGGTCGCGAAGGAGCTGCTTAACGCGTTCACACCGCCGCAAGTAGTATTCCACGTCTGCCCGACGCCGCATCCGCTTTAGAATTTTTGGCGACCCACTCTGCAAAGGGATATGAAGGTGGGAACAGATCCGTTCGGGATTTTCTGCCATCAATTCCAGCAGGCGATCGCTGACTTCATTGACTTCCAGGCTTGAAAGGCGGATACGAAAACGACGATCTACGTTGAGAAGCCGGGAAACGAGTTCCGCCAGATCCATTGTTCGGTCGTCGCCCGGTCCACGGCCAAACAGCCCCAGGTGAACGCCTGTGAGTACCACTTCCCGATAACCGTTGTCCACCAGTTGCCGCACTTCCAGGAGGATGTCTTCCACGGGGCGGCTCCACAATCCCGGCCGCACCTGGGGAATAATGCAGTACGTGCAGGGCAAAACGCAACCGTCCTGAACCTTCACGTAGGCACGATGCCGCCGAGCAAAAAAGGCAATCCCCGTGGGCACATCGACGAGCCCTCGCCGGGCGAGACACTCCCGCATCTGGCGTTTGTCGGTCAGCACCTCCGAGACGCCGGGCATCGACGCAATTTCGTCCGCCGCTTTTGCTGCGAAGCAGCCCATTACAATCACCTCGGCTTCAGGATGCTCCCGGGCGAGCCTGCGGAGAATCTTTCGGCACTCCGCGTCCGCCTGATGCGTGACCGTGCAAGTATTAAAGATGACCAGATCCACAGGTTCATCCTGCCCGGCGTCCCGATATCCCAGGCGCAGGAAACCCTGGCGGAGGTATTCCGTCTCGTACTGATTGACCTTGCATCCGAGCGTGATGGTACGAAGTGTTGGCATAAATCGAAGAATCTTTATCGGCGCACTTGAGGTTACCTGGTGTCGAGTCTTTAATCACACCTCATGATGCCATTATATCGCGGAAACCGTCGGCCGACTTACGCAGGCCACCAACTTGCCGCTTTCATTGAAAGAACTTGCCCCTTGCCCCAGGGAAAGAACGCAAACCAAAAAAGAACGCGAGTCCCACGAGGGACTCGCGCTGAGTCTCAAAATTACTTGGACAGGAGACCTGTCGAATCAAATGGGCACGGTTGCCAAAGCTGCCAAACCCTGGCTCACTGCTGGGCAGGCTGTTCAGCCGGCTTCTGTTCGGCAGGTGCCGGCTGTTCGGCTGGTTTTTGTTCTGCAGGCTTCTGTTCGGCAGGAGCGGGTTGCTCCGCGGGCTTCTGCTCGGCAGGCTGAGCTGCCGGTTGTTCAGCCGGCTTCTGTTCAGCGGGTTGGGCCGCGGGCTGTTCGGCCGGTTTCTGCTCAGCCGGTTGGGCAGCAGGCTGTTCAGGAGCAGGCGGCATCGTCACTTCCCCGGGCGCTGATGGAGCGGGGAGTTCGGGCCCTTTCTGCTCGGCTGCTCCCTGCGGCTCAGCAGGCTTCTCCTCACCGGCGGGTTGAGTTTCGCTCGGGGCTGCCTTTTGAGTCGTACCGGCAGCGGGCGTCTTCCCTTTTTCGGTTTGGGTGGCCGGTTTTGGGCAGCCGACCACAGCCACCAACAATCCCAGAGCCACGAACAAGGCAACGAGACGTTTCATCGCAGCAACCTCCAACATGGAACCACATACGGACCACAAATGGGCGTCAGCTCCTCAGCCGACGCATTCACAGGACCCACAAACCAGCTCAGGGGAGATACTCTCGTTGAACGAATTGAGCAAATTTACAACACAGAGAAACTGCGCAAGACGTTGTTACAACTCGGTGTACGCTTTTGCCATTCTTTCCCAGTTATCCTGCTTTCGCAAGACATGCCCCGGTTCTGACTTCGGGAGTGTGCTGCCCATTCAAAGCTAATGATGCCATTCAAGGGTCTCTTATTCCATCCCATCTGGAAGGTGGTGCGCTAGTGATGTCCGTGCCGCCGCTCTATGTTCCTCCGGTCTACACGGCTTTGAGATCTCTCCGACAATTCCGACTTTTCGACACGCTATGGCAACGTCCCCGCGAATTGCCACGCAAAATCCAGAAAACGACGTTTCTCATGTCATCCGGGATGGCACAGATGCCTGTTTGTGCAGTGAGGCAGTGTGCCGAAATCTCACAGAGAACAGCCAGGCCGGGGCGTTCTTCGGGCCTGACGTTGCCAGCGAGACAGAATAATTCAACTTTCATGACGGGCCGTAACGAGCCCTTTTTCCCGAGGCACTCTGCAGGGAGATGACTCTTGTGCACGACGAAGCGAGCACACCGTGCTGCCGGCCAAAGGCGAACACTTGATAGGCAACTCCCTGGAGACTCCCCGCAGAGCGACGCGGTCCATCTGCCTGATTGTGGACGGTCTGGGCGGTCGCCGCGACTGTCAGGGCGGCTGGTCGCGCGCCGGCGACGGTTCGGTCGAGTGGGCATCCAGCCAACGGAGCACGTCCGCGATGACCAGGTCTTTCTCCGGTTCACTGAGGACTTCGTGATAGAGCCCATCATATAGCCGTAACGTCTTGTCGGCAGCGGCTGCGCGTTCGTAGAAGAGTTGGGCACCACTCGCGGAAGAAAGTTTATCGCCTGTGCCCTGGAGCAAAATAAAAGGCGTCTCAAAATTGATGGCGACCTGCTGGAGTTTTTCCTGGAGGTCGATGAGCCCCAGGCCGGTTCGCAGCGGGAAACGCCCACGATAAACGAGAGGATCCTCGCGAAGGGCTTTAAGCACCGCTGGATCCCGCGACACGGCATGCTGACCGAAACGCCGCGCCGTTTTTAACTGAACGAGGCGAATTTCCGGAAAGACTCTCACAAGAAATCGTCCCAGCCCGATCAGCCATCGCGGGATGCGGACTGCTATTGTCACAGGCGGAGCACTGAGAATAGCGCCTCTAACGGGTGGGCGTCGGGTGGCACACCAGAGGATCACTAGCCCGGCCCCCATGCTGTGTCCAAAGAGAAAATCCGGTGCCCGGCCGACCTCGCGGAGTTGCTGGTTGACGTCGTCCAGGTCCTCAAGATACTGATCAAAATCGCGGACGCTGACCCGCGGACCTTCCGAGCGTCCGTGTCCCCGCAGATCGATCATTTCCAGACTGTAGCCGCGAGCCGTTAACTGGCTGGCAAACCACTCATACCTGCCGCAGTGTTCAAGAATTCCGTGCAGCCCGAAAATGCGGGCGCGAGGTAAGAAGTTGCGTGGTTCCCAGAGACGTCCTACCAGCCGGATACCATCCCGGGTCAGCCACGTCGTGTCCACGGAAAAGTCAGAGCGCTCAGCCACGGGAAATTGCGTTCTTCTGAGCCTACCTTACAAATTGAGTTCGCGGATGAACGTTTCCGCCTGATGAGCCGTCTGGATCCATTGATCCACACCGTGCGGACCGATGGTCACCTGCAATTCAGCGGGGCTGCGTGATCCAAGCGCGATCACTTTGACGCCCCTCAAATCTGGATTGTCTCGGATTTCACGCAACGTCCGCGCGGTGTCACACGGCGTTTTTCGGGAAGGCACCGGCTGATCAAAGTCGAAGATAATCAGATCGGGACGGGCATGCTTGGCCAGATAATCCAGGGCCTGACACCCATTGGGCACGATCTTAACCTTGAATCCCGCCCGCTCCAGGACCGCCGCGATGGGGCGCTGGCTCTTCTTGACGTTTTGAACGACCAGTGCGACGCGCTCCTGGTGCGTTTGAGCGGCTTGCATGGAACAATCCGCCTGCCCGACTGCACCCACCTGCTGCCGAGTTTCGTGAAGGTGCACCAGAGCCTTCTGAATCGTTTGACGGGCGAGCTCAAGGTTGCCCTGGGTTAATTGGACATCCGCATACTCCAGAGCTACGACGAGGCAATCCAAGATCTTCTCGTACGCCTGGTGGGTCTTAATCGGTAGTTCATTGGCTGAGGAATCGCGCTGTTGCGGCGGGGTGTTTCGTTGAAGGGAAGCCTGCGTGGAAGCCCGTTGGGACATCGCAGTCTCTTGTTGGAACGTCTCCAACAATTCTTCCCGCAATACTGGCACCTCTGGCGGCGCATCAATTCCCAATCGCACAGTCGATCCCGAAATCCGCACCACCTGAATAGACGTGTGCACGGTGGGAAGCACAATCCGTTCGTTTTCTCGGCGGGTCAGCACTAACATGACGTCCTCCTTTCCTTGTTTGGCGTCCACAGAACGATGTCACATCGTACTGGGCGTCTCCACTCCGTTTGCTACGACGAGCCTGGTGTGGTGGTTGTCAAGTTTTCGTGGTGTAGTTACGGTAATTTTGGGTTTTCGGTTCTGGAAATGAATCTCAGCACAGGTTGCCTTCTGGCACGCAGAACAGGCGTAACACTCCACGCCACCTGCCATAAATTGAATTTCTGGAGGCTTTCTGGAGGCGCAGGGCGGAACGCTCTTACAGCAAATTCACCTTCTCAAATTTTCAGCCTGCCAGCGTGCCGCAGCAGCTTGCCTGCCCTTCGAAAACGATCACTGCAATACGCGGCAAAACCGAGCGTCCGGCGGCTCAACTGGTCGCCGGATGATCCGCTGAGTCATCCTGACAAGACAGACATGCAAGGGGACATCCTTGTCCGTGAACAATTGCCTTTTTAACAATTTCCCAGAAATTGGCCAAGATCAATTTTTGAACCGGCCAGGGGACAAGATGGCCAGGAAGATGATCAGACGAAAGAGACCTCAGAAGCTGGCCAGGGCGTCAGCTTCGGTCTTGAAAATCTGGAAGATCGTGTCAAACCGGGTAATTTTGAAGACTTCGTAAATATTGGGGTTAATTGAGCAGAGTTTGACAACGCCACCCCGTTTGGATACCCGGTTCTCTAAAGCCCTCAGTTTTCCCAAAGCGCCACTGGAAAGAAATTGCACGTTGGCGAAATTAAGCAAAAGCTTCGTCCGATTGCCCTGATCTACCAGCGAGAACAGTTCCTGCCCCAGTTCCTGGATCCCCAGGTCGTCGGTAATTCGGCTTTCCTTGAAATGAACAACCGTCACATCGTCCACTTCATACACGTCGATGTGACGGAATTCCCCCAATTTAACGTTGTCGGATTGTGTCATTGCCGCTGCTCGCTTCTCCAGCTTCCTGGATGGGGAACCTCGGCTGAAAACCTTCCTTCCAACGGCCTGTATCGATTTACCGGGCACCCCCACCAGTTGGACCCTATCATAACGCGATTTTTGCAACTTGCAAGAGGCAGAGTTCGGTCGCGTGGTTATGGCTTGCCGCGCGCCGACCGTAATTTTCTTTGCCGCATGTCCCCAATCGCCCCCAGCCGGCTAACTCGGTTGCTTTGCCAAGAGGGAAGCCTCCCGAGCCTTCCAAGCTGCCACGATCAGATCCGCCGTGGTCTCCACGCCCCAGCGCTCCACATTGAGGACGAGGTCGTACCATTGAGGATCGCTCACATCCTTATGGAAGAACTGCTGGACGAATCGTTGCCGAGCCGCTTCCAGTTCCTGCACGAAACGGCGGGCTTCGGCCTCGCTGAGCCCCTTCTCTCTCTGAATTCTCGCCACGCGATACTTTTCCGAGGCCACAATCCGCACAGCCAGTCCGGCGCTATCCGGCAAGACGAACCGGATCCCCCTGCCCACAAAGATGACCTGTCCTTTTCGGGCAGCCGCCCAAACCACGCGTTCGAGGCAGGCGAGGAACTTATCGCTGGAAATGACGTGCGGATCCAGCCACTGTCCCAGCGTGTCCCGCACCCAGTTGCTCGGGGACTCGTCAATCGATTCCAACTGGCTTCGTTCCAGGCAAAACCTCTGAGCAATGGTGTCGAGCACGTTTTTGTCGATAACGTCCCAATGAAGTTTCTCGCCGACTCGCTGGGCGATTTCTTCCGCCCCACAACCTGCCTGCCGAGAAATGGTAATGAACGGACCGAGTTGCTTTTGACTCGCGTGTGCTTCGTCGAAGCGGATCACCCGTTCCGCAATCTGCTGGGCCGCAGACCACTTGGCCATTTCCCGCTCAGCCGCCGCCCGAATCCGCGGTTCTCGAATGTCCACCATGGCACCCTCCCGTTTTTTTGACGAGTCCCAGAAAGACAAGCTGCGCGATCCCGGTCGTCTACAAACCGGACACCTTCCACCGCACATTCATTATAACCGGGGTCGGTTTAAATAATCCAGAAAATTTGTGGTCGACCATTGACTTGCCGCGTATCAGACGCCCCGACCGAGCGTGCCCTAAGGTGGGGGCTCATTCAAACAAAGAACGTTGGCGGAGAAGTCGGCCGCCGAATGTCCTTGACGCGGTGTCTGCCAAGATCACACCGGGTTTTCCAGTGCGGCCTGCACTTCAGGAAATGTTTGTCGGACATCCACCAGCGTTAATCCCAGGAAAAGTGCCAGGAAAAGTATCGCCAACGTGAACACGAGCCCATAGAATGGGTGATCGTACCGCAAATGCATGAAGAATAGAGCAACCAGGGCAGCTTTAACCGTTGCTATTCCAATTGCTACAAAAAGATTTCCCGGTCCCAGGTCGACCCATGTGGCGGCTACCGTCAGGGCCGTGAGTACGAGGAGCGCAATAAAGACGGCCACCAGGACATGTCCTGGCACCACGTGTCCTCCCGCATGATGTGCCTGGTTTACCTGCTGTGACGTCATACTCATTCCTTTTGCAAAGCCTCTCAGTTCAGCAGTTGTTTCCCTGAGCGGAGGTTCCTCCCCGTTCTCAGTGAATCAAATACAGGAGCGGAAACAGATAAATCCAGATCATGTCAACAAGGTGCCAGTAAAGGCCGACGTAGTCCACCGGCCCGTAGTATTCCGGACCAAACACCCCCTGAAAGGCGCGGATGAGAAGCCACGTGATGGCGATCATGCCTCCGACGACGTGCAGGGCGTGAAGGCCTGTCATGCAGAAATAAATGCTGAAGAAGACACCGGCCAGACGCGGCTCACCGGGGTATTCGGAGTGTTCACCCGCCGTTGCCGCCGTGGTGGGCTCGGGTGTTTGTCCTGATGTTGTGGCTTGGACAGCAGTTGGCGCGGTCGCCGGTGAGGAGGGTTTCGGAGCAGCATCCCCGTGGTGCTCAGCATTGGTGACGTGGGGATGGTACCAGCCTGCCCAGAGGAGGCCGTGCTCCCATTTCTGGCGATACTCGACATATTTCACCCCGAGAAACGCGCCCGCGCAGAGGAGCGTCGTTATCAAGCACAGCCGCAATGTTTGTTGCTGTCCCAGTTGCGCGGCTCGCACCGCCCAGGCCATTGTGAAACTGCTAAAAATGAGGATCGCGGTGTTCAGCGCGCCGAGGTTTTTGTCCAGAAAGTGGTGGGCGTAGACAAAAACTTCCGGATGATTCGCGCGATAGACGGCGTACGCGCAAAAGAGTCCGCCAAAAAAGAGGATTTCCGTCACCAGGAAGATCCACATCCCCAGTTTGCCGGCCGCAAACTGTTGGGCCATGGAGTCGAAATGATGGGCCAGGTATGCAGGATGCTCACCTGCATGGTGATCGTGTTCCCCAGTTGGGTGATGTTGTTCCGGAACTTCAACGGAGTGTGTTGCCATCGTCATCGCCGCAAAAACGGAGAACTAACGTTTAGAAAAACCGGAATTCTCAATACTCGCAACCATGAAAGTCATATTGCAGTGCGCATCCTCTTTTCGCCTCACGTGATTGCGGTCTGGCGCACCCAGTAACCCTGTGTTTCCGGATCGTACACCACCTGATCGAGGTCGTACGGATCGAAAGCCGGCGTTATGACGGGAGGACTGAGGAAATTCTCTTTGGGGGGAGGGGAAGGGCATCGCCACTCCAGGGAAGCCGACCCCCAAGGATTGGGCGGTGCCTTCCTACCCCACCATAAAGAACCCAGCAGACAGACGGCCGCCACGATCAGCCCAATGGCCGTCAGATATGCCCCCGCGGTAGACATCAGATTGAGACCCGCAAATTCGGGATGCCGATCAAGCAAACTGGAATAATCGAAGTACCGACGCGGCATCCCTCGGCTACCCAAGACAAATTGCGGGAAGAATGTCAGATTGAGACCGAGGAATATCAAAAGCGCTCCCAAACGGCCGAGGGTATCGTTGTACATTTTGCCCGTCATCTTCGGCCACCAGTAGTGAAGGCCACCGAGGAAGGCGACAAGCGTCCCGCCAAACATCACATAGTGAAAGTGTGCCACCACGAAGTAGGTGTCGTGGAGGTGGACATCGGTGGCCAGGGCGCCAAGGAACAGACCTGTCAGGCCACCAATACCGAACAGAAGAATGAACGCAAGGGCATAGCACATCGGTGTTTGCAGCGAGATCCGCCCTTTATACATGGTCGCCAACCAATTGAAGACTTTAATCGCGGAAGGAATGGACACGCTGAAAGTAAGCGCACTGAAGATCATGCTGGCCAGCCGCGATTGCCCGCTGGTAAACATGTGATGTCCCCAGACGAGAAAACCGAGGATGGCGATGGCCACGCTGGAAAAGGCAATGAAGCGATATCCGAATATATGCTTGCGGCTGAAGGTGGAAATCAGTTCACTGATAATGCCCATTCCGGGCAAAATCATGATATAGACCGCCGGGTGAGAGTAAAACCAGAAAAAGTGCTGGAAGAGCACCGGGTCCCCACCCAGCTTGGGGTCAAAAATACCCAGCCCGAGATTCTTCTCTAAAGCAATCAGCAGCAGCGTGATGCCCAGCACCGGTGTGGCGAGGACCTGAATAATTGCCGTGGCGTAGAGGGACCAGACAAAGAGCGGCATCCGGAACCAGCTCATGCCCCGCGGACGCAGGAAATGAACGGTGGCGATAAAGTTAATCCCGGTAAATATAGAGCTGAATCCCAGAATAAACGCGCCTACCACTGCCGTTGTGACGCGGGTATCGGTAGTCGTGCTATAGGGAGTATAAAAAGTCCATCCCGTGTCCAGTCCTCCCGTGAACAGCACGACCAGGAAAAACACGAGACCAATTAGCCATAAATGAAAACTCATCAAGTTGAGACGCGGAAACGCCACGTCTTTGGCTCCCAGCATGAGCGGCAACACGAAGTTACCCAGGGCGGCAGGAATCCCCGGGATAATGACCAGGAATATCATAATCGCGCCATGAAGAGTAAACGCGCGATTGTATTCCTTTGGCGTTAGAAGATAGCGCGGGGGTGTCGGCTGGACGGTGCTGGCAGCAGTAGCCGCTTCGGATTCAGCCACCATTTGGGCCGCGGCATCCTGCCCGGTGGAAGTATTGGCCGGAACCGGCTGACTCGGCCCCACAACCACGGCGGCACTCCCGGCGGTAGACGTTGCTTGACCAGGCTGGTGAACCAGTGCCGGGATGGCCAGGTGAGTGCGAATGAGGAGTGCGAAAACTCCCCCCAGAAGTAACGAGGTCAAAATGCCCACAAGATACATGACCCCGATCCGCTTATGATCGAGGGTGAAAAGCCACGACCAGATCCCACGCCCGTCGTGAAGATAGTCGGGCGGCGTCGAGCGGGCCACCGGCCTGGGTTCCGTAACTTCGGTAACCATCAGTTATGTCCTCCAGCCGACTGTTCCGATTTTAGCGATTTAATAAACTCAATAAGGGCAGCAATTTTGTCCTCATCGAGGAGCCCCTGGTACGGGGGCATCTGCGGTCGAAATCCTGCCACAACTTTGGCATCCGGCACCAGGATGGACTCGCGCAGATAGTTCTCGTCGGCCGTTACGGTAGTGCCATCCGCGAGCTTGACCTGGCTTTCGAAAAGTCCCAGAAAGGTAGGTCCCACCTTTGCGGAGCCGTCGATCGAATGACACTGGGCACAACCCTGACGCTGATAGAGGATCTGCCCAGCCTCCACCGGTGAGAGGTTTTTCATGAAGTTAGAGGCCTCTTCCAGCCATTTTTCAAACTCACCGGGCCGATGCACGATAACCTTGGCAAGCATCGAAGAATGATTGTCTCCACAGTACTCGGCGCATAAAAGATCGTACTCGCCGGGCTGGATCGCTTGAAACCAGGTGGATGTGTATCGCCCGGGCACGAGGTCCATCTTGAGTCGAAAGGCCGGAATATAGAGACTGTGGATGACATCGCGACTGGTCATCACAAGGCGGATGGGACGATCCACAGGCACGTGGAGATTCTCATCAACATATCCTGTTGGATAGGTAAAAAACCACTTCCATTTCTGGCCCGTCACGCGGATTTCATAGGCATTCGCTGGCGGTGTCCGCATCTCCATGTATCCAGCAAACCCAACCGCGAAAATGAATATGATGATCATTGTGGGAATAACAGACCAGGTCAGCTCGAGCCAGGTATTGTGGCTGGGGGAGGGTTCGGGCGCATCCCGGTCAGGACGCGCACGATATTTAAGGACAAAAAGCGTCATCAAGGTGACAATCAACAGAAAGAAAAACGCAGCCACATAGAACAAAAAATAGAACAGCCAGTCCACGGCCGATGCCGTTGTGGACCCGGCGGGTGGTAGCCAGAAGCTTCCGCTTTGTACCAGCGGTAGAACTCCCGCGATTGAGTTGCCTGTCAAATGATTGGTTATTTGTGAGGGATCCATACTCGTTCAATCTGACCAGGACAACCGAACCGAACACTCATGATAGGAAATTGCTCTGAAAGTTTTTATTGTTCGGCCCAAGAATCGTCAGCCTGTGAAGTTACATTGACTCCATGTGTTTCGGGGGCACTATTGCCTGGATTGCGCTGTGTTCGTTCCCGCCACCACCACACCGCCAAAACCGTCCCCAGGACACAGACCGTGAGAACACCTCCTAACTGCATCAGGCGGTAGGCTGCCAGGGTGTAGGTTCCCCGGGCGGGGTCATAATGAAAGCAGAACATGAGGATACGGTCGGTGGTCGTGCCGATTTTACCTTCGCTCGCTTCTAAAAGGGCCAGGCGAATATTTTGAGCAGGATATTCTACCCCGTAAAGGTAACGGGAGATTTTGCCTTCCGGCGTGCATACAATGGTCACTGCCGGATGAATAAATTGTTTGGTTGCCTGATCGTAGCGATAATAGAAGCCCACGCTGTTAGCCAAACGCTTGATATTCTCTTCTTTGCCCGTCAAAAAGAACCATCCGCGGTCCGCTTCCGGGCGCTGGTAAGCAGTCAGGTAGTGCCGCTTGGTCGCGGCTGCCCGCTCCGTCGTCTCCTCGGGATTGATGCTCACCGTGATCATGCGGAATTTGCCGCCGAGTGTCCAATCGAGAGATTCCAGCCCTTCGAAAAGGCCGTTGAGCTGAAGATGGCACAGCTTGGGGCAATTCGAATAATTGAGAGTCAGCAGCACGGGTGTTTTTCCGTCGAACAGATCCTTCAAACGGACGGGCTGACCCTCGGAGGTTGTGAACTCCAGATCCAGCGGGAGCGTGCTACCGAGTTTCTCGTCTACCCCAACGCCCTCCAGTTCGTTGGGCGCAGTCTGGGACAACTGGGCGTTCACTCTTGAGCCCAGCAGGATCAGCCCGCAGACCAGGAATATCGTGAAGCCTCGGCTTCGCAACATGTTCACTTCCTCCCGAAGAGAGGTTTATCGCCACGCTGGTGTGTTAAGGGCACTCATTCAACACGCGGGATTCGACATTACCACCCGCTCGACTCTTTTGGAATTGTATGCCTTAGATCACGATCTCTCCAACAAATGTCGGGCAAATTTCAATTTTTTATCTTGCTGGTCGGTTTTTCTGGCGATTTAACCTCCTGTGTGGTTTGGCCAGTTTTTTCGTTGGGTTCAGGGGCTGGAGCGGGCGGCTGCATTCTGCCCCCAATTTCGGCCGCTGGCCGCCCTGCCTGAAGGTCGCGAAGTACCAGCCGCATGGCCTGATCGATGGGGAGGACGCCCGCTTCCTTCCCGGCTTGGGAGGCCGCTGCTGCCAGACGGAGTTGCTGCTCGGTCTTGACTGCGACAATCTCTTCTGGAAGCACCTGCCGGTTTCGCGTTTCAATCCGGCTCACCCAGGCGTAATAAATCACCTGGAGCAGAATAATAATTGCAAAAACGATCAGTGCTCCCACAAAACCAATAAGACCAATCAGGGTCGCATTGACGTCCTTTTCGCCCTGTACCTGGAGTTCGATTTCAGTATCGGGGACAGTTTGGCCGCTCATCACTTGCCACCATCTGTAAGTTATGCGATTCTGCCATCACTGATGTTGTAACGCTTCGTTTTAAACCACCTCATGGTGGATCGCCTCGTTCAGACGCGGATCGCGCACCGGAATGGGGGGATAGCGTGTCAAACCTTTCAGAACGATCGCGATCACGATTCCGAACACGCCCACACCGCCAAGGATTCCACCAATCAGTGATAGGGGACCGACAGTGGGATGCCAGTTCGGTTTGATCAACCAGTACAGATCAAGCCAATGAAATACCAGCAACCATACGGCGAAGAATCCCAGCGTCCAGGGATTGCGCTTGATCGCCCGGGGCATCATTCCCACCAGTGGAATGAGCAGATGACCGAAAACAAGACCCAATGATACATACAACCATATTCCTTGTTGCCGTGGCAAATAGAACTGAGATTCCTCGGGAATATTTCCGTACCAAATGAGCATGTATTGCGAAAATGCTATATATCCCCAAAAAATGACAAATCCAAAAAGCAGTTTTCCCAGATCATGATAATGCTCAACAGTCACAACGCGGTGAGATAGGAGCCCGAGAGCCTGGGCGAGTAAAAGAATCAGAATCAGGCCCGCCAGTCCCCCCACAACGCATCCGGAAAAGATATACACCGGAAAAATGGTGCTGTACCACGCGGGTGCAAGCGACATCACCCAGTCGAATGCAGCCAAGGTCACGGTCACTGTGAAGAGAAGCGCAGCCGCGGGGCTCCATTTTTCCATAACCAGTGTCCAGCGAGGATCCCCATCTGTATCCTGTGCCAGGGACCGAGTCATGTAAAATCGCCCCAGCCACCACCATGCCGCCAGGCAAAAAGCTGCCCGCAATAAGAAGAAGAGAATATTCAAATAGATCGTTTTATGGCGTAATTGAGGATGGTGAAGAAAGAAATCACTAGCCGCCCAGGGATAAAGGTTCAATCCATCGATAAACAAAGTGACAGCGATAGGTAAAAAAGCGACGGCCACTAGCATCGGAGTGGTCCCGGCCATCAGTTCCGCGGTACGACGGACCGTGACGCTCCAGCCGGCACGGGTCAAATGTTGAAGGAATACGAAAAACAGTGCCCCAAGCGTGATGCTTACCAGGAAAGTGTAGTGCACCAGATAATCCTGCAACCACCCGGCCGGAGAACTGCTGGACAGCACAAAGCCCAGAACGATCGCGATGGCTCCGCCAATAATGCAGATCTGCGGCGCCCGAGACACCCCCGTCGTTGAGGGGTTCATCGCAGATTGAACCGTGGAAGTGGTATCCATCAATTCTGTCGCTTGCATTACCGATCCCATCTACGACATCGTCAAAAGTAAAATACTCTTCGCTTTATGCGCTCGTTATTCTTACGGCCGTCTATCTTTTGCGAGGTTGCTGTTCATGGGTTCGTCATGGATGAGGCCGCGACCTGCCGTGGATGCAGTGGCCGCCGCTTCTTGAAAATCCTCCGGGTACGGCGCGCGAGCCCGTTGGAGTGCCCGGACATACAGCACGATGGCCCAGCGATCCTCCGGCGGAATTTGGACAGCGTAGGGGGGCATGCTGTAAACGCCCTCGCGAACAATGCCCTGGGTGATCGTCTCGAAGATTTTGCCCACGGGTTGTTCGCGGACGGCCTGGCCGGTCAGGCTGGCGGGCGGAACCCACGTCGCTTCACCGCGGGCACGGGCCCGGCGGGAGGTCATGCCGTCGTACGGCCCCGCTTCACCCGTCCAGCCGTGGCATGTTGCGCAGTAAATGTCATACCGTTCGCGGCCGCGCCGCATGACTTCCTCGGTTACCCGAATCGGAAATTCAGTGAGATAGTCGCTGCCGATTTTCCCCGTGAGAAATCCCTCGGGTGGGGGCTCCCAGTGAGGATCGAACGGGACAGTCCCCGGCACTCGCGGACGCATCGCCCGACGGTCTTCAAACAGCGGGCTAACGGCCTGCGTCTGATATTTGGGCTGAAAGTCCATGTCTTTGATGATGTGAATGCGGGGCTTTTCCTGGGGAGTTTCCGTGGTGTGCTGTCGTGCCAGAGCGATGAACAGCGGCGGCAGGAGCGCCAGAACAGCCAGCACCAGCAATCCACGTTTGATGGCCACCGGGATGGTAGTATCGCCTTCCGGGGCGGGGCACAGTTCCACACTTTCCGCGCCAAGATTCCGCAGCCACTCGGCCGTTCGCTCCGGATGAAACTGAGGGTCTTTAGCCTCGATCGAGACCAGAAATGCATCGGTTGTCACCCGAGCGAATGAAGCTGCCGTACTTCCCGGATAGAGGAGGCGGGGTAATCCGTTAAGCACAATTGCGCCGAAAAAGGCGGTGAGGGCGGCAAACAGCACTGTCAGTTCGAAGATGATAGGAACGTTAGCCGGTAGACTGAAAAATGGTTTTCCACTGATGTTGAGGGGATAGGCAACTCCGTTGGCCCACCATTGCAGGACCAGGGCACCGAGTGCTCCCATCGCTCCCGCCCCTGCCACCAGCCAGGGGAGAATTGTGGGCCGGATTTTCATGGCCCGATCAAGGCCGTGGATCGGGAACGGAGTATGGCAATCCCAGTAACGGTAGCCGGCCGCTGAAATCTGCCGTGCCGCTGCCATCAGGTCGGCAGGAGAGCCAAACCGAGCCACGACGCCCACATAGTGTGGCTGGTGCGAATTCGGTTTTGTGGGGCTGTGACTATTGTCGTTCATAACGTCTCTAACGTGGTGCGTTCACGTACTATGACCGAACTTTTTTATCGCGCATATTCCAGTTCGGAAGGCGCGTGCTCTTCCGCGGCATGACGGTGATGGACATGGGCCTGGGGCAACACGGTTTTCACTTCGGCCATCGCCACCATGGGCAGATACCGGCAGAAGAGCAGAAACAGAGTAAAAAATATTCCGAAACTGCCGATCAGCATGAGAAAGTCAATGATCGTGGGCTTGTAAAGAGCCCAGCTCCCCGGGAGAAAATCGCGACTGAGCGAAGTTACGATGATGACAAAGCGTTCAAACCACATTCCAATATTCACAAATATGGCGATGATCCACATCATCCAGGGTGTAGTCCGGCATTTTTTAAACCAGAAGAGTTGAGGAATCGCCACGTTGCAAATGACCATCGTCCAGTATGCCCAGGCATACGGGCCCAGTGCCCGATTGAGAAAAGTGAAGAACTCGTATTTATTCCCGCTGTACCATGCCATGAAGACTTCAATGAGGTAAGCATAACCGACCATGAAGCTGGTCGCGAGAATAAATTTATTCATGTTATCCAGATGACGGAGCGTCACGAGTTCCTTAAGTCCAAAAAACTCTCGTGCTGGCACCATGAGAGTAACCACCATGGCGAACCCACTGAAAATTGCCCCCGCCACAAAGTACGGCGGAAAGATGGTGGTATGCCAGCCGGGGATTAAAGAGACGGCAAAGTCGAAGCTCACGACCGAGTGCACGCTGAGAACAAGAGGTGTCGCCAAAGCCGCCAAGAAGAGATACGCTTTCTCAAATCGGTGCCAGTGTCGCGCCGACCCTGACCAACCCAGCGAAAACAGGCCGTACAGTAACCTTGGCAGCGGGCGAGTTGCTCGATCGCGGAGTGTGGCCAGATCGGGGATCATCCCCAGGTACCAGAATAAAACGGAAACGGTCATATATGTGCTAACGGCAAACACGTCCCACAAAAGGGGACTTCTGAAATTTGGCCACATGCCCATTGGGTTGGGATAAGGTGCCAGCCAGTAAACGTACCACACGCGCCCCACGTGGATCGCCGGAAAGATCCCGGCACAGACCACGGCAAACACGGTCATTGCTTCCGCGAAGCGGTTGATACTTGTCCGCCAGTGTTGACGGAAGAGAAATAAGATGGCCGAAATCAGCGTGCCCGCGTGACCGATCCCCACCCAGAACACGAAATTGACGATGGGAAATCCCCAGAACACGGGGCTGTTGTTGCCCCAGATTCCAATGCCCGTCACAAAAAGGTAACCCGTCAGAGCGATGAACATCGCGGCCAGGGAAGCTGCCACGGCAAAGCTGACTTTCCAGGCAAGCGTGGCCCTGGGTCGCTCTGGAATCCGCGCGACCGTTTCTGTCACCGTTGCAAAATCGTGCTGGCCTATGACAAGCGGTGGTCGCGAGGTGGGATCGCTGATCGTGTTGTCCACTTCAGGTTGTCTGGAAATCATTGACGCCAGGCCCATGGAAGGTTCTCTTTCCCCCTGGTGGTCTTGCATCGAATGCTAATGAATTTACTTATGCAGTATGTTCCCGATTTGCAGCAGATTCGTCACTTTCCATTGCTTGCAGTGCCGGATGAGGGTTGCGAACCCGTGCGAGATACTTGGTACGCGGCTTGACGTTCAGTTCTGCCAGCATTCCATAGGCGCGATTTGAATGATGGAGTTGAGCGACCGCGCTTTTGGGGTCGGCCAGGTCGCCGAAGACGATCGCCTGCGCCGGACACACCTGCTGGCACGCGGTCTGGATTTCACCGTCTTTCAACGGACGGCGCTCGTTTTTGGCCTCGATTTTGGCATTCTGAATCCGCTGCACACAGTAGGTGCACTTTTCCATAACTCCCCGGGAACGGATCGTCACCTCGGGATTGTATACCATTTTCTGGACTTCATTCCGCGGATTGTCCAAATCCTTGTGATAATAGAAGTAATTAAACCGCCGAACTTTATAGGGGCAGTTGTTAGCGCAATATCGGGTGCCGATACACCGGTTATAGACCATGTCGTTAAGTCCCTCGTGGCTGTGGACTGTGGCGGCCACGGGACAAACTTGTTCGCACGGCGCCAACTCGCACTGCTGACACATGACCGGCTGATGCACTGTGCGAGGATTTTCGGGAGCCCCGGTGAAATAGCGATCAATGCGGATCCAGTGCATCTCGCGACTTCGCATCACCTGCGCCGGTCCGACCACGGGAATGTTGTTCTCGGCCTGGCAGGCCACGACGCATGCGCCGCAACCGATGCATTTCGAGAGGTCTACCGCCATGCCCCAGCGATGACCTTCGTAAGCATGTTCAGGCCAAAGCGATTCGAGCGGAGGATGATGCACCACCTCTTCCGCGGAATACGGCTCATGGGGATCGGTCAATCGTTGCAAGGTCACTTCCCGCACCAGTTCCCCTAACCGCTCCACCCGTCCCTGGAGACCAATTCGATCGATGAGATGATGGTCCTGAACACTGGCCAGCGGCTGGCTGTCGGGCAGTTTCGTCACTTTGACGCTGGAGAAAACAAACTGGGAAGCGTGTGATCGAAGCGCATAGGCGTTAACTCCCACGGAGGGGATGTTCTCGGTAGCCAGGCCCCCCACATGTCCTGCGGCGGTTCTCCCGTAGCCCAGGGAAACAATGACCGTCTGCGGTGGGATCCCGGGCACGACCACCACCGGCAAAACGAGCGCGGCACCGTTCACTTCAAGCCGGATGACCGAACCGTCTTTACAATCCAGACCGCGAGCGGTTTCCACGCCCATCACGGCAGCGTTTCCCCAGGTGAGGCGGGTCACCGGGTCGGGCCACTCCTGGAGCCACGCGTTGTTGGCGAACCGACCGTCGTACACCGAGTAGTCCGCGGTGAGCAGGACGGAGACAGCATCCTCGGTAGGTTTGTCACCCGCCACAAAGCGTTGCACGGCATCCGGAAAACTCTCCTTCTTTGCAGAGTCAGCCAGCTCGGTGAGCGAATTGACCTGACCCGTCCCGTCCCGGAACAGCCCCTGGGCAAGACATCTCTCCCAGTCCGAACCCTGCGTGTGGGGATACCGCGTTTGGAATGTCTCCTGCACCCAATCTTGAGCACTCTTTCGCGGATCAAGGAACAGCCCGAGCAATTCAATGAGGCTTTTGCCGCCCCAAAGCGGAGCGATCATGGGCTGCATGACGGTGTACGTGCCGTCCCAGGTCTCCGCGTCGCCCCAGGTTTCCAGAAAATGGGCCATGGGAACGTGCCAGCGACACGAAAGGGCCGTCTCGTCGGCGTAAAGACCTAGGTGGACGGAAAACGGCACCCGCTCGACAAGCTGGTGCAGCTTCATCGCCGCTGGAGCGCTGTAGACAGGGTTCGTGTCGGCAAACAAAATGTTCTGCACGTTGCCGGATGCGAGCAATTCGTGGAGTGCCTGCAGGCTTTCTGCGGACCGGGCGAGCATGGGGTCGGATACGGGGATATACAAAACTGGCCCACCCAGGTTTTCCAGCATCCTGTTGATCCGCGCGACAGCCGCATGCACTTCCGGGGCCAGCCAGGTCCCTGCCGCCACCGCGGAGCGGCCTCGGTGTTGCCATAGATCTTCCGCGACTGCTTTGAGAAATGCTGCACGATACTGCGCCCTCGGTGATTGATCGGAGGTGGAGCCGATATCCGGCAGCGATTCCCCGGCGGCGAGTCTTGCCAGACAAGTTTCCAATGCAGCCACAAACGCGGAGATTTCGCCAGGAGGGAGTGGCAACCGATGGTCCGCGGACGAACCGGTCAGGGTCCAGCGGGTTTCGACCGCATAAAGCCGGGACATGCGGTCAGGGTTTCCGTCTCGCGTGGCGGCAAAGTCCCGGGCAGCCCGGACATGTCCCGCCGACTCGAAAAACAGGTCGGCGTCCAGCGCGAGGATGACTCTGGCCTGATCCAGCCGATAGACGGGGCGGGCTTCCACCCCGAACACATCCCGCGTCCCCCTGCGGACAAAGTCATCATGAACAGGTTCGTAGGTGAACCACTGTGCCTTCGGCCAGCGCTGTTCGAGAAGTTTCCGCAATCGCCGCACAGTGGGGGAGGACGTCGCCGAAGTGACAAACACCCAGTTTTCCCCATTGGGCGTGGCCGTCATCCGTTGCCGCAGGGCCGCCGTGAAGTCCTCCCAAGAGCGAACCACCCATTGCCCGTCGGAACGTGCGACGACATCGCGACTTCGGTCCGGGTCGTAAAGTTGCAGGACGGCAGCCTGGGCGAAGCTGTCCGTTCCACCCAGGCTCGTTGGATGAATGGGGTTGCCTTCCAACTTGATCGGCCGTCCGTCCACGCATGTAGCTACCAGCCCCGTGACTTCACCGGACAAGTCCATGGCGGTGGCGAAGCGTTCGGGCTTGCCCGGGATTCGACCAACCGGGCGATGAACGAATGGGGCGATTTCCGTTTTTTCCCAGCGGCATCCGGCTAAGCCGGCGAGGGTAAACGAGGCGGCCATCAGTTGCAGCCACCGCCGTCGGGAAAGGCCCTCGAGGGCCACACCGTGAGGAAACTCCTTGGCAATCCATTCACGGAATTCCGGAGTATCTGCCAATTCGTCCAGTGTCCGCCAGTAGCGCGGGCTATTACCGGCAGTCGGCTCACCTTGGCGACTCATCGATGGCATGTCGAACAACTCGTCGAGGGTTGAATGTTGTTTTTCCGTCGCAATTCTTCACCTAGTCGTTGCTGTTCTTCCGGAGATCCCGCCTGCCAGGCGAGATTGGTGATCTGATCCTGCGGACGGAGGTGTGGCTCGGGATGGCGATGGCATTCCAAGCACCAACCCATTCGCAAAGTCCTTGCCTGATAGACACGTTCCATGCGGTCCACACGATCGTGGCATTCCACACAACTGACGCCGCGGTTGACGTGGGCACTATGGTCGAAATAAACAAAATCGGGCAGATCATGGACACGCACCCAGGGAATAGGCTGGCCGGTGGCGTAACTTTCTCGCACCAGTGCCAGTTTGGGACTGTTCGGCGCGATCCGATCATGGCAGTTCATGCAAATTTCCGTGGACGGGATTGCCGCATGAGCTGCTTTTTCCACGGTGGTATGACAGTAGCGACAATCCAATCCCAGTTCGCCTGCATGGAGGGCGTGGGAGAACGGGACGGGTTGCGTCGGGGAGTAGCCGATGTCGATCGTTTGCGGATCGGCAGCAAACCACGCGACGCCCAGGAGATAAAGCGGCACAAACAGAAGGATCGCTCCAAAGAGGGGGCGAGCACGATCGAACCACAATGGTAAATAAGGCTTGGACATACCGAGTTGTTAAACCACTGCCGGAATTGATCGCGATGTCACCACCGGGATCGGGACCTTCCCAAACACGGCGACCCCAGTTGGTCCGAACAATCGGAGGCGCACCAGACCTCCCAAACCAAGGGAGAGCCCGCCCGGACGCGACCCCTTGCAACCGCAACCTACCATGGGGCCTGCAAGTGGGTGTAAGCCCCTCCCGAAGTGTGCCGTTTACTACAGGTACAAATTACCTGTCCACATCAATGGATTATAATTATAAGCGGATTGGTTCCGAAGGTGATGAGGGAGGTCGGGAATGCCATTGTTTCACAGCCCGACGCCAGAGTTTAAGTAATAGCACGACGCGAATCGAGAGCAAATCTGCGCAAAAGAATCATTTTTGATTGGTGCGAACACGCACAAAGTGTTCATGTAACGCAAGAGGCAGGCCTCCGGTTTTTTCCGGACAGTTTGGAAAGTCTCGATGTCGGCAGCAAACCGTGGAGTTGTTTTGTTTCCCGGGGTATGCGATGGACAAAACGAGGCCGCGGAAGGCGTCCCCCAAGAAGATTGGGGGGTCGGGTTTCACCCCGGCCCCCCACGGCGTTTTCAACCTGATCGTGAGAGTCAGGCGTGGACTCCCTGCTGCAGCGCCTGTTCGATCAGATTCAATGTTTCGTCGATCTGCTCAATGCTGGTGAAACCGATTGTGAAGCAGTCCACACAACCCAGGCCCAAAACGTACTTGAGAGATTGAAGTCGCTCATCGCGGGAGTTGAGGCCGGTCTCCCCGTAGATTTTCATCCCGATAATACCCCGGCCAGCGTCGTGCATCTTCTTGAGGACTGCCGCCACATCTTCCGGCTTGCCGTCCATCTTCATGCCGAAGGGGTTGATCCGAGCGAGCTGAATGTCCACCCAATCGACATCCACGGAGGCAACAAGTGGCTCCCAACCGTGGCAGGAAACACCCACTGCTTTCACCCGTCCCTTCTGCTTTTCCTCGTAGAGTGCATCCATGACGGGACGCATCTCGGTGGGCCATGTGGGCGTGGTCATGCAATGCATCAGGACGGAGTCAATATAGTCCACCCGGAGTTCCCGGCGGAACCGCTCAATATCGGCGTGGAGGACCTCGGCACTTCTTGCGCGGGTCTTGGTTTGGATGAAATACTTTTCTCGAGGTACCTTCTGGAGCGCCAAACGAACAAAGATGTGGGTGCTGTAGTTGTCGGCCGTGTCGATGTAGTGGATGCCGCGGTCAAGGGCGTGGCGGACCATTTTGGTGAAGTTGTCACTGCCCATTGCCAGTTGCTGACTCCCCCCAACGGTGCCTGTGCCGATACCGAGCACCGAAGTCTTCAGACCCGTTCGTCCCAGGGTGACGCGATCCACCCCGCTTTTAATGTCGGGCATGTGCGGGTGGCCGAATGTCCAGCGACCCGCCAAAGCAGCGCTCCCCGCTGCCGCCATCCCTGCCAAAAACGCTCGTCGCGAAACGTTCATCATGGTCCGGACCTCCTCGCTTCTCTAATTCAGGACAAGTGCCGCGTTCAGCCTGTGTCGACCACTTCCCGGGTGCGGGCTCACACCCAACCGCAGACCCGGGACGCGCATCATTGTACCGCCGGTTCCGGGGGAATCCAGCTTCGAGATTGTCGTATTTCCATTCCATTAATCAATGATGACTAATCGTCTGATATTTGAAAAATCGTCAAAGTTTGACATGCAACGAGCCGATGAGCAGGGCGGCATGGAAACAGGACAGACAGGTTTAGTACTCCAGATGAGAAGATAAAGAAGAGAGGCAATTCGCATGGTCAAAACATCGGCAAACTGGCGGCAGTTTGCGAAGGGGCTTATCCGCAGTTTTGGGCTCGAGGTGCGTCGCATCCCGCGTTTTTCGGCCGGTCACACGCCCGTCGAGGATATTCATCCGTATGCCGATTACGCCCCGTGGTTGGGCGATGATGAGTTTTTAATGGTTCACGAAAAAATTCGCAACCACACGCTTGTGGACCGCTACCGGTGCTGGGAACTTTGGACGTTGGCGGCGGAAGTTCGCTCGGTCGCGGGGATACTTTTGGAAGTGGGAGTTTGGCGGGGCGGAACAGGAGTCCTCCTGGCCTATCGTGCCCTGCAACTGGGAATTGATTCCCCAATTTTCCTGTGCGATACATTCAGGGGTGTCGTCAAGGCCTCGGAGAGCGACAACTTCTACAAAGGAGGCGAACACGCGGACGCCTCGCCCGAAATCGTCGCGCAGCTTGCAAAGAAATTGGGGGTTACCCGCATCGAGATTCTTCCAGGAATTTTTCCGGACGAAACGGGCTCTTTGATTCCACCCGGCCCCATTCGGTTTTGCCATATTGATGTGGACACCCACGACTCCGCAGCGGAGTGTTTCGCATGGGTTTGGCCGAGGCTGTCGCCCGGCGGGATTGTTGTGTTCGACGATTATGGATTCAGCCTGTGCGCGGGAGTAACCCGCTTCGTCGAGAGTCTCCGCGGGCAGCCGGGTCGGGTGGTCGTGCACAACCTCAACGGCCATGCCGTGGTGATCAAGACGGGGATGTGAAAGCGCATGCCCACGGACCACACACGAAGCGCCCCGCTGTTCCGATAAGCGAATCCGTGTACCCGGGGTGTGACAATGGGAAAAAAACAGGAGCAACCACTAAATTGCTCCCGTGGTGATCGTTTTTGCTTGGAAAGCTTGCGATCAGCGGAATACGGCCTTCGGTTCGCCGGGGTCCCATCCGTTAGTACAATCAGCCGCGCCTTACCAGAGCGGTGAGCCGGCGGCCTGGAGCGCTGCCTTGGCTTGCTCGACGACCCGATCGAACCCTTCGGGATCGTTGACCGCCATTTCGGCGAGGCTCTTTCGATCCAGTTCGATACCCGCCTTCTTCAGCCCATCGATAAATCGGCTGTACAGCATACCTCGCTGACGGACGGCGGCACTGATGCGGGTGATCCACAAGCGGCGGAATTCGCGCTTCCGAACCCGACGGTCCCGGTACGCGTAGACCCCTGCCCGAATCAGAGTTTCCTTGACAGTTCTCAGGAGTCGCCTGCGTCCGCCTACGAAGCCTTTTGCCCGACGAAAGAGCTTTTTTATACGGCGTCTGCGCGTTGCACTCGTTCTGGTTCGCATGGTATGACTCCCTCAGCAAGCGGGAACCAGGCCCCTTCAGAATCCTGAAGGCGTTTAACCCTGCCCGTCCCGCAAAATCTCAAACAAAGCGTGCGGACACCACTCCCCAATTGCGCCACGGATGGCCCTTTATTCGGCGGGCCCATCAGGTACGAATGAGCGGGATGATCCGCTTGGCCTCTACTTTGGAAAGGAGATCCGTTCCCCGAAGCTGCCGGCGCCGCTTTTTTGACTTCCGCGTCGCCAGGTGGCTTGTGCCGGCACTTCGGTGTTTCACCTTTCCCGTGGCCGTGATCTTAAACCGTTTTGCCGCGGCTTTCTTTGTCTTTTGCTTGGGCATGGAACGACAACAACCTTCTCTCGAGAAATCAACTGATAGCCTATGCTCCGGCATGATGACAATGCCCCAAGCGGATTTGCCGCGCGCTGGGGCACGCCCAGTGTAATCATGTGGAAAAAACCAATTCTACCTGGTACAGGGTTGCGCGTGAAGCGGGCGTGGTGCCAGTTCATCCCCGCTGCCTGCTTTTGCATAGCCCTACGGCATTCCCCAGGCACAGTGGGTTGTAGGGGCAATTCCTGAACTGCCCCTACCGTCTCAGCGGCAACTGAACCGAAGAATTGGAGCCCGACCGGTGAGATCGATTATCCAAGCTTGCAAAGCGGACCTGACCGGCAGGTCCCTCCGAGTTGAATCTCGCTCCCCCGCGAACCTCTGGGGGGTCCATGTCCCTGTCGGCAAGCGAAATTGGGGGTGAGCCAGGGCACCGCGGAAATAACGCACCTATTGCGGCGCGTGCCTTTCGACCCTTCCTGAAAACTTCGGCCAGCAGTGCAAGAAAACCCGCCACGTTGTGAATCGGACAGCCCCTGCGGTTGAACCTGCGCGATGGAGACAGGGTGTTGGCAGACAAAAACAGGCCCAGTGGGTCTGGCAAATGCTCGGCCGCGGGGAGGCGGACGGTCGAGACTTGCTCCAGACCATGGGCCTCAACTCAGTATATCCATCGTTGGCAGAAAAATCTAGCTGAGCGCTATCTTGATTTGGTTGCATCGCCCGTGCAAGAGTTCGATCACATGTCGAGTATATCTCTTCGGTGCAGGTCAATGGCACCCTCGCGATTGCCATGCTTATGTTTTGTCGACCGCCATTACCGAATCGTCTGACGCGTCTCCCGGACGGCTGCATGGGTCCAGAATTACCTTTTATGCAAAAAACGCGGGCGATCCCCCCTTTTGGATGATATTGAGGCACAGCGACAACACTTCCCGTACTTCGAACGCTGGCCTACATTTCAGTATCACAGAACCGAGCATGGCCTCGGAGCGATTTGGTGAAACTATGCTCCACGCGAATCGGACAGCGGGTCTCTGCTAGTTGTTTTTGGCTTCCCCAAAGTTGTTTTGCCGGACGGGTTGGTGTCCGGAACGAGACTCACTGAGGCGCGAAAGGCGAACCAATGCGGGCTGAATTGATCAATCCGTTCATGCGATCACTTCAGAAGACGTTTACCACGATGCTCAACTGTCCCGTCCGGCGGACGAGTTTAACGGTGAAGGAGGACTGTCGGGCATGCCACGAGGTGAGCGGCGTCATCGGCTTGACGGGCAAAGCTGTCGGTGCAGTGGTTCTCAGTTTATCCCGAGAGGTGGCCCTCAAAGCCGCTTCGACCCTCCTGTGCACGGAGATGTCCGAAATCAATGACGATGTGCTGGATGCCGTGGGGGAACTCACAAACATGGTGGCAGGGGGCGCCAAAGCCGAGCTCGAGGAGTTCCAACTGGCAGTCAGTTTGCCCAACGTGATCACGGGAAAACAACACGAAGTCCACTTCCCCTCCAACGTCACGCCCATTTCCATTCACTTCACATGCGATTGGGGCGATCTGTCGCTCGAGGTCGGCCTGGCATTGCTCCCCAGTATGGAGGGGATTTCTGCCCCGCGGGAGCAACTCCTGGGGCAGTCGACCTGATGACGTGGCTCGACGGGCGCGGTGAGACCAACCGGGAGCAACTATTTAGGTGTGGTCCGTCAGCCGTGATTGAACCTTGGGCGTCTCCTCTGACTCGGCGAAGGCCTCCTCAAAACCACGCGAGTGGTTCGAAACCAAGGCCCACCCCGTTCAAAACTGCCGTTCCCACGGTTCCGTCTGTAATCCGGAACATGGAAGGGTAGCGATCCTCCCAGCCGCGATTAGCTGCCGGGCAGTATTGTCGGGCATTGCCTTCGATGGCAGCCACGCCAGGGATGCGGGCGGCAAGCGAAGCCGAATGGAGGAAGGAATATCCCGGGCACGTGAGATCCTGCACGCACAGGAACAGTTTGTATTTTTGCGCGGCTGCCGCCATGAGAAGGGCTTCCGAGTGGCCCTTGCAGGTCTTCAGTGCAACTCCCGAGTAGCCCATCTCGCGACTGAGAAGAAGACTTTCAAAATCCACGAGAGACTCATCGATCACAACGGGCTTGATCTCGGCTGCCCGGTGCATCCGATTTTCGGGGTGGGCACGGAGATCGCGATGGGTGGGCTGCTCGATATACTGAAGACGCTCGAAGGCCTCAGGCGAGTGCTCCTTGATACGCGTCAAGAATTCCAGGACATATTCGACGTTCTGGCAGCGTTCGTTGAAGTCGGCTGAGTAGAACCATCTGTCGCACCCGCGCTTGCGCTGCGTCTCGGCGGTCACAGCGTGGATCGCCAGGACCCGTTCCACATCCCAGCGAAGATCGTCACCGTTGAGCTTGATCTTAAGGTGCGTGAGACCATTGAAGGTGATCCACTCGGGGAGCGTTTCCGGGAGTCCGTCGTTGAGACGTTCCTTGATATCCGCATCGGTGAGGGGGTCCAGCGCGCCCACCAGGTGATAGAGCGGCATCCGCGGCCTCGGTTCCCGATAAGTGTATTGATCGAGATACTCGCCACGGAACTCTGCAGACAGGTAATGTGACAGATCTGCGTTGACAAAATCTTTGCTCAGCACATTGTAAGAGTTCTGTTCCAGGGACCGGCCGTAGGCGTCATGGAGCGCGGCTTCAAACGGACTGGCTGCGACGAGCTGAGCAAGACGGGGCATTCGTTCGGAAAGACGCAGGTGTTCCTCGACTGAGCGCGCCACATAGTCGTAGGCAGATGACCATTCCTCGGTTATTTCGAGAGGATGACCGGTACCTTTGTATTCGCCCAGCCAGGACTGGAACTGACTGCCGAAAAGAACCATTGCTTGAAGGGTTTTGTCGGGCGGCACTTCTTGGCTTGGCCAGGCCCAGACATTCCCCACGGGCATGGAGCCGAACCCCCGAGCCCGCCGTCCGCCCCGGGTTTCCACCTCGATGACGACATTTCGCAGAATGACGTTGGTCACCACCCGACCACCGAATTTCATCGGGGTTCGGTAGGCGTATTCTTCGGTATTTGTGTCCACACGCAAAATGCGGATGTCTGTGGTCCTGCTCATTCCGGTGGTCTCCCACACTACGCGTCGGGATGGGGTGGGACATGTCCTCGCTACGGTTCGGCCAGCGGCAAATCTTCGTGCCTCTGATTTTCCCCGGGAGAAAAGCGCTCGGCAAGACGCGGTAACGAAAGAAAGAGCTTGGACAGGGGTCGAAAAGCAGCCGTAACAAGCCCGTTCCTGCGAGCAATCGTGGAGCACCACTCGTGCCGGCTAAAACTCATCGAAACCATCGCAAAGTTGTTGCGTAAATAGTGGCAAGACTCAGGTGGTTAATCATGTAAAAGAATTAATAACTGCCCAATCTGTCACATAAAAGCGAGACTATCGCTCCTGGTCGCGTCCGGCAAAGTGATGTAAGTTTTTCAATATGAGACACAAGTTATTGAGCGGAACAGGCTAAAGAGTCAAACGCCGGGAGGGATTCGCGTGGACGAACAGAAAATTGTAACGCCCGCACCGGGCACGTCTTCAGGGTGTCTCTGTGGGGAAGCTACGGAAGAAGAAAAGCTCGCCCAGCTTGACGATATTCTCGCGCAGTATCGCGATGTGCCGGGGGGGCTCATTCCCGTGCTGCAGATGGCGCAGACGATCTTTGGATACCTGCCCGAGCCGGTTTTGAAGCGAATCGCGCGGACATTCGGTAAACCCCTCAGCGAGGTCACCGGTGTTGTCACTTTTTATTCCTTTTTTAATACGGTCCCACGCGGCCGGCATATGATCCGGGTGTGTTTGGGGACCGCGTGCTATGTTCGGGGAGGGAAGCAGGTGTTGGCGGCGCTGCGGGAGGAACTGGGGATCGACGTGGGGGAAACGACTTCAGATCGGACTTTCTCTCTCGATGTGGGCCGTTGTTTCGGTGCCTGCGGTCTCGCCCCCGTCATCATGATCGACAACGACGTTCACCAAAGGGTTAAGGTGTCCCGCCTTGGTGAACTCCTCCAGAAGTATCGCAATGGGGACAGATGACCATTTCCAATTCCCTGGGGAGATCCTGGGGTTCAAGAGAATCGACGAAGTGGGGGCTCTCCGGCGAAGACGATCTTTCGTTTTCGAGACTTTCCATCGAGAGTGTTTCCCTGAAACACATCGTTGCACGACAGTTTTCTCATATCGGTTGCTGTAATCTTCGGTTTGGAAAAACCACCGACAGGTAAGTGCCTATGAACCGGCCACGGATCACAAGTGTTGAACAGCTCACCCACTGGCGTGACGAGCTTCGAACACGACGGGCTTGTTGGCAACAGAACGGGGGGAGAGAAGTCCGCATTTGCACAGGCGCCGGTTGCATCGCCTCCGGATCGCTCCGCACAAAAGAAGCCCTTGAGCAGAACCTTGAGGAAATGGGGCTGCGAGAGCAGTGGCGGATCGTCGGAACGGGCTGCATGGGGCCATGCTTCGGTGGACCGGTCCTCATGGTGGAAGACATCGTGTACGAACACGTCCGTCCGGAAGATACCGCCCAACTCGTTCGTGAGCATTTCCTGCAAGGAAAGATTGTCGAGCGTCTCACCCACCGTCGGCCGGATGGCAGGCACGTGGCGCGAATCGGCGAGATCGATTTTTTCAAACGGCAGGTAAAAATCGTCCTCCGCAATTGCGGCGAGATCGATCCCACGCAGATCGAAGACTACATTGAGCGAGACGGTTACCAGGCGCTGGCAAAGGTCCTTCAGCAGCGGAATCCCGACTGGGTGATTGAGACCCTGCGACAATCCGGGCTCCGCGGTCGGGGGGGAGCGGGATTTCCCACTTGGCGAAAATGGGATGCGGCTCGCAGGCAGGCGGACCCCATCAAGTATGTGGTTTGCAACGCTGACGAGGGCGACCCCGGAGCGTTCATGGATCGCAGCGTTCTGGAAGGTGATCCCCACAGCGTCATCGAGGGGATGGCCATTGCTGCCGCGACAATTGGAGCCTCCCGGGGCTTTGTTTACGTGCGGGCGGAATATCCCCTGGCCGTGGAACGTCTCCAAATCGCCATCGCTCAGGCCAGAGAAGCGGGCCTGCTCGGAGAGAACATTCTTGGTCTGGGGTTTGACTTCGACATCGAAATCCGCATGGGTTCAGGGGCTTTTGTATGCGGCGAGGAAACCGCTCTTTTGACCTCGATCGAGGGCAATCGGGGAGAGCCGCGTCCGCGGCCGCCGTTTCCCGTGGAAAGGGGTCTGTGGGACCATCCTACCGTGCTGAACAACGTGGAAACACTGGCCAATATCCCCGTTATTGTTCTGCGTGGGGGTGAGTGGTACGCGCAGTGGGGTACGCCCAAAAGCCGCGGCACGAAAGTGTTCGCGCTGGCCGGTGGGATCAAACATGCGGGGCTCGTGGAAGTCCCAATCGGCATGCCCCTTGGGGATTTGATCTATGACATCGGCGGTGGCACGGCCTCCGGCAAACCATTCAAGGCCGCGCAGATTGGAGGGCCTTCCGGCGGGTGTGTGCCCCGGCAGCATTTGAACGTTCCATTGGATTACGAGTCCCTGGCTGAACTCGGGGCCATTATGGGCTCTGGCGGGCTGATCGTCATGGACGACGACAGTTGCATGGTTGATGTTGCCCGATATTTCCTGGAGTTTGTCCAAGACGAATCCTGCGGCAAATGCGTGCCGTGCCGCGTGGGCACCAAGCGGATGTTGGAGATTATGGAGCGGATCTGCAACGGCCAGGGCGAAGAGGACGATGTGGAACGCCTCATCGAACTTGGCGAAATGGTCAAGGAAACATCGTTGTGCGGGCTGGGACAGACGGCGTCCAACCCGGTCCTTTCCACCATTCGTCACTTTGGTGCGGAGTACGTGGAGCACATCCGCGATAAGCACTGTCGAGCGGGCGTGTGCTCGGCGATGGTGGCAGCCCCGTGCGAAAGCGCGTGTCCTGCCAACGTGGACATTCCCGGTTTTATCGCCCTTGTGGCAGAGCGGCGTTATGCCGAAGCGCTTCGGCTCCACCGCGAACGGAATCCCTTTGCTGCTGTCTGTTCGCGGGTCTGCTTCCACACGTGCGAGGACAAGTGCCGCCGGGCTTCACTGGATGCTCCGGTCGCAATCCGCGCGATCAAACGGTTCATGGTCGATCAGGAGGTGACGCTGCAAGTTCCAGAAATTCGGGAAAATCCCAAGAATGCAAAGAGAAAAATTGCCATTATTGGGGCGGGACCTGCTGGGCTGACCTGCGCATATTTTCTGGCACGGCTGGGCTACCGACCGGAAGTTTTCGAGGCAGAACAGCGGCCAGGAGGCATGCTCGTCCAGGCAATCCCGGCTTATCGTTTGCCCAGGGAGGTCGTCGCTCGAGAGGTCCGCATGATCGAGCAGATGGGCGTGGAAATCATCACGGGCATGGCCCTTGGCCGAGATTTCACCCTCAGCAGTTTACGCGCCCAGGGCTACGATGCGGTGTTTCTGGGCGTGGGTGCTCCTCAGGGGGCCAAGCTCAACATCCCCGGGGAGAATGCCCAGGGCGTGGAAGACGCGCTGAGTTTCCTGCGGACATATAACATCCGCGGATCGGTGCCTGTGGGGCGTCGCGTGGTGATTGTCGGCGGGGGTAACTCCGCGATTGATGCAGCCCGCACCGCGATCCGTCTGGGCGCGGAGAGCGTCGTGGTCGTTTATCGGCGAAATCGTGAGGCCATGCCGGCCTATGAGGAAGAGATCACGGAAGCCGAGGCCGAGGGCGTGCGTCTCCAGCTTCTCACGGCACCCGTGGAGGTTCTCACCGAAGGAGGGCGCGTGGTGGGCCTCAAGTGCGTTCCCGTTCAGTTGGGTGAGTTTGACCGCTCCGGACGTCGCCGCCCCAAAGAAGCGGGGGAGGCCTTCTGTATTCCTGCGGATCAGATACTTGTCGCAGTGGGGCAGACCCTCGACCTGGAGGCCCTCTGTGGTGACGTCGAACTCCGCAAGAACAATCGGGGGTTCATCGATGTGGACCCGGTCACCGGCCAGACGTCACAGCGGTGGATCTTTGCCGGCGGAGATGCCGTGACGGGGCCGGCCTCGGTGGTGGAAGCCGTGGCTGCGGGAGAACGGGCGGCGGTGGGAATCGACATGCTGCTCACCGGCGAGAACCACGCCTTCTGGCGTGAACCCCATCCGGTGGAAACGTCTTTTGATCCCGATGCCGAGCCGGAACCCACGCCTCGCGAGCCCCTCCGGCTGCTGCCGGTCGAAAGACGTCGCCACAACTTTGACGAAGTGGAACTTCCCTGGCCGGAACCTGTGGCGATCCGGCAGGCGCGACGCTGCCTGCGGTGCGATTATGGGAAACGCAACTCCCATCAGGTGGTTTTACACCAGTTAGGAGAAATTTGATCGAAGTGCATTCCGGTAGGGCGAGCCATGCATTCCAGCGCAGTGAGTGAAGCAATCAGCCAGAACGCAGTACCAATGGTCAGAATTGCCATCAACGATCACGAGATGGAAGTGCCGGAAGGCACGACGATCCTTTGTGCCGCAAAGAAGGCCGGGATCCGTATTCCAACGCTCTGTTTTGTGGAAAGCCTCAAGCCTGTGGGGGCTTGCCGGGTCTGCGTGGTGGAAGTGGAAGGAGTCCGCAACCTGGTGGCTTCCTGCGCGACGCGGGTTTGGGAAGGAATGCGCATTTACACCAATACATCCCGGGTTCGTCGAGCACGGACCGCCGTGGTGGAATTGCTTCTTTCGGAACACAACGGAGAGTGCCAGACGTGCGATCGCAACGGAAATTGTGAGCTGCAATCCCTTGCCGCCGAGCTGGGGATTCGGGAAATCAGCTACCGAGGCGAACGGGCACGCAAACGGTTGGACTTGTCAACACCGGCCCTTGTGCGGGACAGCGGCAAGTGCATCAAGTGCCGGCGGTGTGTCAGCGTGTGTAATGAAATTCAGAATGTGGGCGCGTTATTTCCGCAATTCCGCGGATTTCACACCGTCATTGGCCCTGCGCTGGGAAGAGATCTTGCCACGGTCGCTTGTGTTCAGTGTGGACAGTGTGCTGCAATCTGCCCGGTCGGTGCGATTTCTGAGCGCGACCATGTGGACATGGTTTGGGCAGCACTGGACAACCCTGATAATTTCGTGATCGTGCAGACCGCTCCCGCCATCCGAGCCGCCTTGGGCGAGTGCTTTGGCTATCCGCCCGGCACTCTTGTCACGGGTAAGATGGTGGCGGCACTGCGGCGTCTCGGTTTCGATGCAGTTTTTGACACCAACTTTGCCGCGGATCTCACCATCATGGAGGAAGGGACCGAGTTTCTCACGCGGCTTCGCAAAAAGTTTGCCGAAGGCGCGGATGTTCGGCTCCCGATGTTCACAAGCTGTTCTCCAGGATGGGTTCAGTACATGGAGTATTTCCATCATGAACTTCTGGGGAATCTATCAACCTGCAAATCGCCCCAGCAAATGTTCGGCGCCGTGGCCAAAACGTATTACGCGAACAAACTGGGCAAGCGGCCAGATGATATTTTTGTCGTCTCCGTGATGCCGTGCACGGCCAAAAAGCTTGAGGCCGCCCGTCCGGAAATGACGGCCAGCGGAACTCGTGACGTGGACGCTGTCCTGACCACCCGGGAACTGGCCAGAATGATCCGTGTGGCGGGTATCGACTTCACATCGCTCCCCGATGAGCAGATGGATGCGCCGCTGGGGCTATCCAGCGGGGCAGGGGTCATTTTCGGACATACTGGGGGAGTTATGGAGGCTGCCCTGCGCACGGTTTACGAATTGATCACCGGCCGCGAGCTTCCTACGCCCAACCTTCACATTCCCGGTTTGGCTGGACTGGAGGGAATCAAGGAAGCAGAGATCCCACTCACGCAGCTCAAGCCGGAGTGGAGCTTTCTCGAAGGAATCACCCTTCGCGTGGCTGTGGCCCATGGTCTGGCCAATGCGGAACGCCTGATTCGGGCAATCGAGAAGGGGGAAAGGGAATATCACTTTGTGGAGGTGATGGCGTGCCCCGGCGGCTGCATCGGCGGTGGCGGTCAACCCCGTTACACAGACAACCGTGTCCGCCTTGCCCGAATCGCCGCGCTCAAAAAGGAGGATGAACAGAAATCAATCCGCAAGTCCCACCTGAATCCCCAGATTCAGCAACTTTATGCGGAATTCCTGGGACAGCCTCTCGGCGAGATGTCGCATCGCCTGCTGCATACCCGCTATTTCACCCGGGACCCAAACTGAACTTCGCCTGGCACCTTTACTTTCGGGCATCCTCGTCATGGGGATCGCCCTAAAAAAGATCCCCCCGGGCAAGTACCCAGGGGGCGGAGGGTGTCATGTCGGGCACGCGGAATGCTCACCACGGACCGCGGATGTAGTAGTATCCGAATTGGTCGGTATCCTGAGGCCATGCCGGGGTGGGGCGAAGCGGCACAGCCCCTCCCATCGCAGGTCCCGGCCAGTTGCGTGTGAATTGATGGTCAATGGTGGTCACCCGCATGTTTCCCACTCCCCAGCCCCAATGGGTCTGAAACTCCGCAGTGGGGGGAACAACCACCGCCACGGGGGCTCCCCATGCGCCGTTGTAATAGTCCCCGTACCACGGAGTGCACATGGCGCGTCGGGCGGCCCTTTTTCCAAAAAACGTGTTTTCAACGGCGAGAAGATTGCTCGCCGCGAAGCCCATTGTCAGGGCCATCACCGCAGCGATCATGATGGTTGACTTGGCTTTCATGGTTTTTGTCCTCATCGACGCAAGCTGACGTTCCTTCTTCGAGCCGACGGAAAAGGTTTCGCCTGGATCTGTTGAATCGCCCTCGTCGCTCTCCTCAATCGTCTTTCACCCACCGACTGCGCGAAGCTGCGGGGTTGACACTCTCACCACCAGCAGACGCTGACCCGCGTCCAGCCTCCCTGCGGGTTGTTTCTTACAAATACCTTTCTGTGGGGATACAGAAACTCATGGGGATAAAGTGGCTGATAGGTGACCCAGGTGTGGCCGACGTGAGGAGGCGTCGGAACTGGCGCGACGTAAAGAGGGGCCGAGATCGCCCCCGGTGCGGCCGGCGCCCAGTAGCTGGGGAACAGATCCCCCGCCCTGTGATTGCGGGCATCGGAACTGCCCGGTTCATGAGCCATGGCCGGGGCCAGGCCCAGGAATATCCCCATCGCCAGACCTAACACCAGGCCCAGCAACCAACGTGACATCCTCCGTCGATTGGTCGGTCCGCCGTTCATCATCCGTATCCTTTCTGCGAATGGTCCATCCGTGTCATCGTGAAACGATCTGAAAACCCGCCTGCCGACGTCATCTGGGGATTGGTCCTCCTTTATAGAGGATTCGGCCACTCTGGACAAAAACAGTGAGACTTTATAAAAGGAGTTCAAGGGGCTCGCGATTTGTCGCAGGTGTGAAACACCTCTCCTGTGGGTGTAGCTCGTTACAATCGCTATAACTGGAATTTCCTTCCTTGTTTTGTTTTTGACACGGACGTGTGATCCCGATGGGAGTGTCTACCGCAAAGCAAGACCAGCAGAGTCATCAGACCGTTGATCAATCATCTCAGACGGCTCAGTTGGAGGCTCCATCCCCAGCAGGCGGGAATGGGCGACTGCGTCCTCGGGTGAGCGCGGAAGCCCTCGCCGCCAAGCAGCGCGAGATCTCCGTCAGCGAATTCTTCGCCAAAAACCGCCACCTGTTGGGGTTCGACAATCCACGCAAAGCACTGCTAACGGCCGTCAAAGAGGCCGTGGACAACGCCCTTGATGCGTGTGAAGAGGCCGGCGTGCTGCCCGAGGTGTGGGTCCGCATCGACCCCACCGGAGAAAATCGCTATCGCGTGATTGTGCAGGACAACGGACCGGGCATCGTCAAAAAGCAAATCCCTCTCATTTTTGGAAAACTCCTCTACGGTTCGAAATTCCACCGGCTTCGGCAGAGTCGCGGACAGCAGGGAATTGGCATCAGCGCGGCCGGTATGTATGGGCTTTTAACAACCGGAAAACCTGTGAGCATTGTTTCCAAAACCGGCCCCAAAAAGCCTGCTCATTTCTATCAAATTCAGATCGACACCAAAAACAACCGGCCGGAAATTGTCAACGGCAAAGGGGACGGCGTCGATATCCCGCCGAATGAAAATATTGGTGAGTTCCTCAAACCGTTCGATCTGCCCTGGAACGAGGTAGAACACGGGACGCTGGTGGCCATCGAGCTTGAGGCCAAATACCAGCGAGGACGGGGAAGCGTCGATGAGTACCTGTTTCAGACCGCCATCGCGAATCCCCATGTAGCGCTCCACTACCAGGATCCCGAGGGCAAGACGCGAGACTTCGTCCGCGTTGCGGAGCAGTTGCCGCCCGAGCCTAGGGAAATCAAACCTCACCCCTATGGGGTGGAGTTGGGCTGGCTGGTGACGATGCTCAAGGACACCAAGGCGAACACGCTGAGCGGTTTCCTCACGGAGTCTTTTTCGCGGGTCAGTCCGGCCGTTGCCCAGAAGATTCTGGAAACCGCGGAGTTAAGTAGCCGTGCCAATCCGCGGCGACTCGGTCGTCACGAGGCCGAGAAGCTATTTCAAGCCCTGCAATCCACCAAGATCCAATCGCCTGCCACGGATTGTCTCTCGCCCATCGGAGAGGAGCTCATCCTGCGGGGCCTGCGGCAACTGGTCCCCGGCGAATTCTACACGGCCGTCACGCGCCCCCCGGCAGTGTATCGCGGGAATCCGTTTCAGGTGGAAGTCGGCCTGGCATACGGGGGCGCTCCCGCCACTTACCGCGTGTCGTTGGAAACTCTCGAGGAGCTACTTGCCGAGACCGACGCGCGGACACTCCGGCAGTTTCTGACCACCACGTTCGACGGTATTGGTCCCGAGGGTGCGGACAAGATTCTTCAGCAGGCCCGCTTGAAGGCCCGCATGTCCCCTGCCAAACTCAAGGCCAGGGAACGGCAACAGCTCTGTGAAGCGCTGCAGAGCGTCAACCTCACGGAGGGACAAACCATGACTGTCCTCCGCTACGCCAACCGCGTACCGCTTCTCTTCCAGGCCGGAGCCTGTGCCATCACGCAGACGGTCATGAGCACGAATTGGCGACCCTACGGGTTGAGCCAGTCGCGCAATTCCCTGCCGACGGGCCCGGTGACGCTCCTCGTGCACTTTGCCAGCGTATGGGTGCCGTTCACCAGCGAGTCCAAGGAAGCCATCGCGGCCTATCCGGAAATCCAGAAAGAATTACGGCTGGCATTTCAAGCAGTTGGCAGACGTCTGGGAATGTACCTGCGACGACGTCTGCGGGTCCGCCAGCAGGGCGAACGACGGAATATCTTTCTCCGTTATCTCAAGGAAGTGGCGAATGCCGTCTCCGTGATGAGAGGCGTGGACCGTGACGAAGTGTATCGAGACCTCATGGAGGTTGCCAAACGCGTGACGGCTGAGGCCGACCTGAAGCTGGACGAGCATGGACGTCCCGTCCGTGAGGATCCAATGCCGGAGGAATTCGACGGGGCCGTCATCATTGTCAATCCGGAAAACGAAGAACCAGCGCAGACAGTGATTTCTGGGAAGAAGAATTCCCCGGTGCAGTTGCAGATGTTCTAATTCTTGCCCAGGGGTTTCACGTCGCCCGTTTTCGAGTTCGGCGAGAAGCCTCCTCAGGGCGATTCACACGCCGGGTCGCTTGGGCTTTCGTCAAACGTGGGGACCGGCTGGGATGCGATGGCGGCGGTAAGCGGGTAGCAGTAGTGCCGGGAGTAAACGTGGGATTCCGCCTGGTACAGGTCCCATCCAAGCACCCAGTGCAGATAGGCGATCACGACCGTGGGGGAGCGGTTCATCCCGGCGGTGCAGTGGACGAAAACTTTGTGACCGTTCTGGAGCAACCGCCGTACTTCTGCCACCGCGTCCGGAAGTCGCGCTCTGAGGTGGTCGTAATCGAAATCGCGAATCGGTTCCCTAATTTCCTGGATACCTGCCCGCCTGTACGCCGTTTCAAGGGCTGACCGGTGAATATCTCGGGAGGCGATATCCTCGTCCGTCTGGAGGTTCAACACGGCCGTGATGCCAGCCCGTTTGAGGGATTCGACATCGTTGTAGTCGACCGGACACGAACCCACAAATAAGTTATCGAGGATTTGATCGATGACCATGGATTTTGGCCAACTCAGCCGTTGAGGAAGGATCTCGGAAGTTTGACGGAGGGCCCACCGTCAAGGACCGAGGTAGGACCGTATGTTTTCGGACATTCCATCTGGAAAACTCCTCTTATCCCCATAATAGGTTATGGGTGAGAAACGGTCCACCGCCGTGGCTCGCCCATTGGCAATCGCGAGGCAGAGCGGGGTTTCAAATCACACATTTTCGGGGATCACGTACGGCGGGCGGTACTCGCGTTTTATGAGCGAATGGGCTTCGGCAGGTTCAACTGGAAGCTCCTTCTGAGGATCAAGGACGATCTTCACGCCACCCAGTCGAAGGCTAATGTTCGCGTAGTGAATGAGAAGGCCGCTGCGGTAGCCTTCTTCCACATCCGCGTTGGGCAGCTTGCGGGCCTTGATGCATTCGATGAAGTTGGCCTTGTGTTCCGGATCCGGAAATCGCCCATACCGCTGGGCTGTGACCACCGGTTGACGGGATCTCGGCCGTTCGAAGACCTGCCAGCCCCCTCCGTGACGACCAACATACATGACGCCTTCTGTGCCGTAAATTTCGATTCGGGTGGCGCACTGCGGCCAGTAAGGAAACAGATCGTTGTCTCGGATTTCCGGGTCGATTTTCAGCATGTACGGGGTGTAGAGGGTCAGTTCAAAAGTTACCAACAGTCCATCGTATTCATACACGGCAATCTGTGTGTCTGGTGTCTCCGCTGCGCCCTCGCTATCAAAGCGCCCGCCAACGGAGTACACCGTCCTGGGACAGCCGACGCCCAGCAACCACCGGGCAAGATCGATCTGATGGCTGGCATCGTTGGCAATATCGCCACCGGAATACCGCCAGAAATGATGCCAGTTGTATTGATAGTTGAAGTTATATCGAGCCTCGGGCGCGGGGCCATTCCAGATGTCCCAATTGAGACCCGGCGGCGGATCGCTGTCCGGCTTGGGCGGGAAATTTCCCCAGAACTTCTGATTGAAGATCCGGCACAAGTGGATGCGTCCCAGTTTTCCCGAGCTGATGTACTCCTTTGCGTCAAAATTGTAGGGAGCGCTCCGATTCTGAGTGCCAATCTGGACCACCCGCTGATACTTGCGAGCTGCCTCCACCATCTTGCGGGCTTCCCAGATACTGTGGGACACCGGCTTTTCGACATACACATCCTTGCCTGCCTGGCACGCCCAGACAGTGCTCAGCGCATGCCAGTGATCGGGTGTGGCCGACACGATGGCATCCACAGTTTTGTCGTCAAGGGCTTTGCGGAGATCATCAACGACTTTGGGAGCCGTCCCTTGAGTTTGGGCCACCGTTTTCGCCAGTGCTTCCGCGCGGGGCAGAAAAGGATCACAGACATAGGCGATGCGGCAATCACCGCGTTGGAGGAACCCGCCGGCCAGAGCGCTCCCACGACCACCACAACCCACAATCGCGAGTACGACTCGTTCGTTGGCTGGAGTTTCGGCCACGGAAACCGCGTGAGGAAGCAGCGTCCATCCCCCGATGGTTGTCGCTGCTGCACCGTTGCGGAGAAACTCACGACGCGTGGTGCGCGAAATCAACGGGTTTTTGCCAGTTTGCTCGGACAGCATAGCTCACCTCCTGCAAAATTGAGAACAACCCACGGGCAGGTTTTCCACTGCAAAGGTTCGGGTGTTTCGGCGATTTTGAACTATTTTTTGCCCAACGCACGCTGTTTTTGAAAAAACCGTCGGATGATCTCCGTGCACTTGTCCGCCAGGACACCAGGAATAACTGTGCAACGATGGTTCAGCCGGGAATCTTCCAGAAGCTGATAGAGTGAACGCACAGCGCCCGCCTTCGGGTCATCCGCCCCATAGACCACCGTAGGGATTCTTGCCTGCAAAATGGCCCCCGCACACATGGGACACGGCTCGATCGTGACATAGAGAGTGCATCCTTCCAACCGCCATGATCGGAGTGCCTCCGCGGCCTGGGTGATGGCGATCATCTCGGCATGAGCGGTCGGATCCCGCAGCCGCTCCCTTTGATTATGGGCTGCAGCAATGACCCGGTTTTCATGAACGATCACCGCACCGATGGGGACTTCGTCTTCTTCAAATGCCTGCTCCGCCTCGCGAAGCGCGAACTCCATGAAACGCTCATGCGAATTTGTATCCATAGGCATTCGCAATTCGAAGGGTAGTCCCACTGGGAAACGTCCTGGTTGTCGGGGAGCAATCATCGCAGGAAAGTGCAAGCCGGTTTTTCAAACAGGTAGTCTGACGATGGATGTTGCCCGCAGAGTTGGACTGGCTTGTGGGGAATTATAAAACAACGGTGCGATGGGTTCCACCGAGCGGGAAAGGGCGTCTGCATCATTTTCGGCCGGGGCAGAGGGTGAGCAGGGCTGTGGAACGACTGGGCATTCCCATCTAAAATGGGGAAACACCAGGGACCACGCAAGCCGAATTGGCAACGGGAATGCCAGGGAAACGGGAGCCCGGCACCTCGTCCCGGTGGATGCGTAAAGATCAATCTTTTCCCGGTTTTTTGAGGGACTTTATGCGATTCGCCATTTGCAACGAAACTTTTCAGGATCGGTCGTTGGAAGACGGGTTTGCCCTTGCTGCCGAGTGCGGCTACGAGGGTATCGAAATTGCGCCGTTCACGCTAGCGCAACGCGTGACCGATCTTTCGCCGCAGCGGCGGGCGGAAATCCGGCAGGCCATTGAAAAAGCGGGACTGAAAACGGTGGGGCTCCACTGGCTGCTGGCCAAGACGGAGGGCTTTCACCTCACCTCGCCCGACGAAACAATCCGCCAGCGAACCGCCGAATACCTGCGTGAACTTGCCCGATGCTGCGCTGACCTGGGCGGTACGATTCTCGTTTTTGGATCGCCTCAGCAACGGAATGTTCTCCCCCAGGTGACCCGGGCCAAAGCCGAAGATTACGCTGTGGAAGTCTTTGAGAAGCTGATTCCGGAACTTGAACGCACCAACACCATCCTTGCTCTGGAGCCGCTCGGCATCCAGGAAACCAATTTCGTCAACACCGCGGAGGAGGCCGTCGCGATCATCAACAAATTGGGATCGCCGCGTGTAAGACTACATCTGGATTGCAAAGCGATGTGCAGCGAAGCGACGCCCATTCCCACGCTTTTGCGAACGTTCCGCGAGCACCTGGTCCACTTTCACGCCAATGATCCAAACCGGCTTGGCCCGGGCTTTGGCGACCTCGATTTTGTGCCGATCTTTGAAGCGCTGCTTGAGATTGGGTATCAGGGCTGGGTTTCGGTAGAGGTGTTCGATTACGGTCCCGGTCCAGAACGAATTGCTCGGGAAAGTATCCAGTACATGCTTCGGTGCCTGGAACAGGTGCAGCGGGTGCGTGCCGGGAAAACGTGACGGTGACGGACGCCGTTTGCCATTCGTTGACGGCGGGTTGGCCTTTCGTGCCGCTTAAACGTTTTCGGCATGGAAACGCTGTTGGCAAGGGTGGGTGGCTCGGCTCTGAAGTATCATGTGATCCCGTGATCCTTCCACCTCTGAGGAACTATTCGGCGGCTTTCTCGCCGGGGCCAAGCAGACGCCCGGTCCGCTTATCCCAGACGATGCTGCGATAGTTCATCCGGTGCTTACCGTGGCAGCCCGTGCAAACCAATTTCTCCGGGTTGGTGATCTCGCGGCAGCGTTCCAGGTAGGTGGCCACCACCAGTTTGGCAGGCACGTTATGCGTGGGATGGCATTCTCGACAGGCGCGATCAATTTCCGAGCGCGGGAACATTCGGTCCGGTGGCGTCGTGTTGTTTTCGTCACTTCGGTGATCGAGACTTTCACCGTGACACTTAACGCAACCCACTCCAGCCCTGGCGTGCCGCCGGCTCAACGGTTCTTCTTCAAAGTTGGCATGGCAGACAAGGCAGGGCGAGTTGTCGGCCATGGTGGGCTTAGTTTCGCCTGGACCACCGGTGGGAGACGGTGCTGCTGCACCTTCCCCGACAAACGCCATTCCCGAAAGAATTGGCGTACCCCAGAGCAGGATTGCTCCCGCCACCAGCACCAGACCCGTTCCGCACGGCAGGTTGCGAAAAAGTGCCTCCCGGTTGCCGATGCCTCTGACCATCCAGTCACCTCCCCGAAGCAATTTCTCACCTTTTCACCACCCAAGATAACTACGGAAGTGGATGCGGCTCAAAATCGTCCGGATTGACCCATCCAGCACGAAGTTTTTCCCCGCTCATGAAACGTTCATAGAAATTGCGCGTTTGAGGATCAACATAGGGGTATTGCTCGAACACGGCCCCCTGTCCGAACATACGGGGATCACCCTCTTCACGAAGACGTTTTTCCATTTTCTCAGCAAGACGGCGTGCAATCTCCGGAAAGTCAGCGATCCGGTTCGTGGCACAGTCGGGATCTTCCTTGATGTTATAGAGTTCCTCGGGCGGCCTTTTTCCAAAGCAGGCCTGCCACCAGGAAACGTTCCGACCTTCCCGCCGAGCATGCAGAATCTCCGTCTTGGTTGGACTACCGTCGCAGTTAAGATAGCCGGTTTCCGGATTACCAGCGGGCCAGCGATCAGGCTCAAAATTGCGCAGGTACAGCCACTCACCCTCCAGAATCCCGCGAATCGGGTAACCCCAATCATGGGGACGTCCAACGTCGTGACGTTCCTTTCCCACCAACACAAAGGTCCTTTGAGGATCCACCTGACCAGATTGTTCACTGGTGAGGATGTTGACGAAACTCTTCCCGGTGATGGGGGCCATTCCAGACTGCGATGGTTCGATGCCCGCCAGTTCCAGGAATGTGGGGGCGAAATCAGCGAAACTGATGAGGTCGTCAACGATTCGGCCGGGGCGAGAAATGCCTTTTTTCCACATGATGGCCAGCGGCATGTGGTTGGAAAGCTCGTAGCATTGACCTTTGACTCGGGGAAAGGGCATGCCGTTGTCGGAGGTCACAATGACAACCGTATTGTCCAATTGGCCATTTTCTTCAAGAATCCGCAACATCGTTTGCAGGTGTTGATCGAAGTATTCGACTTCATAGGCATAGTCGAGTAAGTCGGTGCGTACCGTGTCGTTATCCGGCCAGTAGGAGGGAACCCAGTTCACGTCGGTGAGCTTTTTGCTGGTCAATCGCAGGCCGCTCCCAAATTCATAGGGCCGATGCGGTTCAGTGGATCCGTACCAGAAAAACCAGGGGCGGTCTTTGGGACAGGCGGAAAGGAAGTCGGCGAAGTTCGCGGCATAATCGTTGCGCGAAATGGTGGACGTGGCGAGCTTGGTCACGCGGCGATCGAAAGATCGGCCTGTCAGCGACCGGGGCTGCCCGTTGGCATCCCTTGCCCGGCCGGGTCCCCATCCTTTACCGGTCTTGCCGACAAAATAGCCGTGTTCTTCAAGGACTTCGGTGACGACCTTGAACTCCAAAGGGAACTCGCAATTGTGATTGCATGCTTCCTTGAGCTGCCATGAATTTCGGCCCGTTAGGATAATGGACCGGCTGGGCGCACATTTGGCGTTTGGGGTGTACGCCCGGGTGAAGAGGATTCCCTCCTTGGCCACACGGTCGAAACCAGGCGTATTCACCCAGCGGCAGCCGTAAATGCTCGCATGGGGATAGGACCAGTCGTCGGCAATGCAGAAAAGGATATTCGGTCGCCGGGCCTGGACTTCCGCGGCAGGCAGGCCGCGGATGGTTCCTCCAAGAGCAGCAACCAGCAACCATCCGACAGTACAGAATGAAGACATCCGAACGGTCATGTGTGAGCCTCCCCAATGATCCGCAATCAAACAGTTGACCACACACTTGGCCCAGCCCGAGGGAAAACGCCTGCATGATAATGTGCTGGCCCACCTCGGACTACCCCGCGTTGCCCTCTTTTGCAGGGGGCGTTTGGCCGGCCTTTTTCAGCAGACGCTGGTGAACGCTTTGAAATAAGGATTGGCCAGGATCGAGCTTCATGGCCTGATCGATCGCCTCAAGGGCTTCATCAGTACGACCGACGGTCTCCAGGGCTTCCGCCAGGAGCTGATAGTTGACGGCAATGGGCTGGAGCTTGACGACCTTTTCGGCCAGCGGTACGGCTTCCTCAGTCTTGCGCTGGGCATCTATGTAGAGTCTGGCCAGCATAGCCAGCGGGAGAGGATTTTCGGGAAAACGCCGGGCTGCCTCCTGAAGGATCGCCTCCGTTTTCTCAAAGTCCCGCCGCCCGCCGTAGCAGGCCGCCAACCCCACGTAGATCTGCAGTCTGTCTGGTTCCGCACGAAGCCACTCTTCAAGCGCTTTTTCCATCTGCGAATAGCGCTTCTGCTCCTGGTAAAAGGCGACCAGAGCCCGGCGAGCTTCGCGACAGTTGGGATCGAGGGCGATGGCCCGACGGAGATAAATCTCCGTGCGAATGAAATCGCGATATACGTAGTACATTTTGGCGGCTTTGGTTTCGAGAAGGGCGACGTCCGCCAGCAGTTTTTCGATCTCGGGAGGCAACCTGGTGGCCGCGGTTGACCGTGTTGCCGGCTCTTTCGGCGGGGTCACGGTTTCCATCTGCTGGAGATACTTTTCCGCCCGGTCGGGATCTCCCTGGGCGGCGGCCAGAGCGGCGCGGAGTTCGGCCAATTCCGCGTCAGCAAGATGGGCGGGGATGGCGTCCAGGACCTTTTCTGCCTCGGCGTACTGTCCCAATCGCAATAGGATTTCCGCCCGGAGCTTCTGAACGTCGAGTGACGCATTTTGATTGAGGGAGATGTATTCCTGCAGGACGGCAACCGCCTCTTCATCTTTTCCTTGGGCACTTAACGCGTCGGCCAGGTGAAGATAGCCAAATTCCTGTTGCGGGGCCACCTCAATGACTGTCCGTGCGAGGCGGATCACCTCGTCGTGATCCTGGCGTTTCCCCGCCAATTGGATGAGGGCCTCATAGGCATCGAGGAAGCGGTTATCCATGGCGAGGACTTTCCGCCAGGTTTGTTCGGCCTCACCGTCCTGGTTGGTCAGCATTTGCCAGGTCGCCAGGATGGCGAGTGCCAGCGGGCTTTCCGGGTAACGCTGGACCACCGAAGTGGCCACCATTTTCGCTTCGTCGAGAAGTGCTTCCCGAGTTCTTGGTACGGAAGGAGGAAACTCATCCTCGGTGGGCGGGGCAATTCTTCCAGGAGTTTCCGAGGGAGACGCCGCGCTGGTCAGAAGACTTTCCCGTGGCGACAGCACTTTCTCGCCCAGTGACATCGGGGCGGGAGGACTCGGTTGCTTTGCCACTGTTTCGCCGCGCGTTGGTTGTGTCGGTAGTGTGGACAGTTTGGGAGGTGTCTCTTTGCTTGCCACGCTCCCCCGTCCGGTGGAACCTACCGACAGCCACCCGGGCAAAATCCCGAGCACAAAAAGAAAAAACAGAAAGACCACGGGATATCGCATCGTGGAGGAGGAATCGGGATACTCGGCTGTCATGATGCGTGCAGGCCTCAAACTATTTCGGTGCGACGCTATCCGTCGCTTTGTTTGCCAGGGTCAGCCAGGCCAGTGCAAGACCCGTTTTTCTCCATCGATTTTAATCGAAAGTGCGAACCGGGACAGCTTTTCCCCCTTGTTCCGCCGACACGTAGGCGCTGTAGATCGTGGAGATGGCGTCCGCAGCCAGGCGGCTATCGCTCTCCAGAGGTTCGCCGTAGGCAATTGTGCGATAAAAGGCTTCCATCTCCTGCGGGTAACCGGTCATCCAGTCTTCATCCGGAGAGGTGAATGCCCAACCCTGCTTCGTGCCGATCTTTTCCACGACGTAGATATCCTTGAAATACTCTTCGCGGGGATTGTAGGTCAACATTGCGGTGTTGGGGTTGATGTTGCAGATAGTACGGTGGTTGTTGGCGCAGATTTCCAGCCAGTTGTGAACCCCACCCAACACGATATCGGAGGCAAATACGGTGGCGATCATTCCGTCCTCGAATTCCACGTGGATCATGGAAAAATCGTCGATATCGTAGTAATCGCACCGAATGTGGCCCATGTCCACAAAGGTGGGCAGGCGGGTAATGGCGTGCGTCCGAGCGGAGACCATTTTTGGGCGGATGGGGCGTCCCAACCGTGTCCGGCCTTCCACGCGCTTCAGATAGAGCGCGGCCGTCAACGGATGGCACCCCTTGCCAATGAGGACACCACCCCCGCAGAACTTCCAGAAGGCGTATTCTTCCGAGTGAGAACCGCTGTGGGCCTCCTCTCCGTGAATCCACAAAATTTGCCCCTTGGTTTTTTCCAGAATTTCCCGTTCCTTTTGAATCGACGGCGCATAGACCCAGTTTTCCGCGTAGAGCAGTCGTCCGCGGCTGGCCGCTTCGGCTTCGAGAATTCGCTCCACGCTGGCCAGCGCTGCATCGAGCGCCACCTGCTTGGGGAATCGATCGCCATGGAAATCGGGTAAGCCGTCCCCGAAATACCCCGTCAGGGGCTTTTCACAGATAACAAATTTGTCACGCTTGAGCGCAGCTATGGAGAACGGTTCATGCGTGATGGGGGGCGTGCAGATATGCACCACTTCCACCTCATCGAGAAGTGACTCGAGTGAAGGGAACGCGCGAATCCCCCGTGCCGCGGCAAACTGTTCCGCAGCCGCCTGATTGCGGGAGTACACGCCCACCACTTTGACGTGAGTGCCGTAAACCTTTTGGATGGAGTGAAAATGAAACGTCGCCGAAAAGCCGGACCCCACGATGCCGGCAGGGATGGTTTTCTTTTCTGTGCTCGGGGTTGCCGACTCGATGTGTGCCATGGCCGCGATGATTTCTCCCAGAATCTCGCTCGATCACGTCCACAAACGTTCGCGAAAACTCAGTTTACCTGTACCATGCCAACTGTGCCAGGTTGGCGCGTGGGAACAGCCGATTTCTGGCGTGTCATGCCGGCTTGTCGATTTCGGGGGATAAATTCTGTTTCCGCGGGCACGACGGGTCTGCTCGTCCGAAGGATCTCTCGGCGGGACACGCTTGTCACGTCCACGTTCTGGCGTGGGGTGATGGGTGCCACCCACCCGACTCCGTTTGCGTGAATCAGTCCCTGTTGTAGCGGTAGGGGCAATTCATGAACTGCCCGTACCAGAACGCGGTCCCTCATTGCCGGACATGTCGGCGAGGCAATTCATGGGTTTCCGCTCCAGCACACGGGGCCTTTGTCTATCACGGATCTTCACAAAAGTGGGCAAGGGCCAGTGTGGTGAGGGTGCGACACCATCTGAAAAATTGCCGTCAGAAGAATCGCCCGAGCGTGGCGTTAACCAGAAAACAGGCTGTCAACCCCATCAGGATGGGCAAGACAACAGCCACGATTGTCCATTTGGTGCTGCCTGTTTCCTTGTAGATCGTATAGATGGTCGTTGAGCACGGGTTGTGCATGAGGCTGAAAAGCATGAGACAGAGCGCGGTCACCGGGGTCCAGCCTGCTTCTTGGAAGATGCGAGCCGTGAGGGCCAGGTCTTCGGGCTCAAAAAGGACGCCGGCCTGGGCATGGATCCCGCCTGCCCCTGTCAGCAGCACCGTCAGCATGAGGATGGTGGGAATCACAATTTCGTTGGCCGGGATGGCCACCACATAGGCAAGGAGGATCACCCCATTCAAGCCCACAAATCGGCCGATGGGATCGAGCCATCGGACGATATGAGCGGCGAGTGTGTCGCCGCCGATCCATATATTGGCCACAGCCCAGGTGGCCATTCCCGCCGGAAAAGCGAAGACCACCGCCCGCCAGAGGACAATGAGGGTGCGATCGATCAATGAGGTGTAGAGTGTTTGCAGGATTTGCGGTGGCCGGTAGGGCGGTAGCTCCAGATGAAAGGTGGAGACCTCTCCCCGGAGGACGGTTCTTGTCAAAAGCCAGGACACCACGAACGTCATGATCACACCCAGGAGGGCCACTCCCACCACGCCAGCCGCCGCCACCACGCCGGAAAGATAGGAGGGCACCAGACTGCCTAGAAATATGGTGGCCAGCAGAATCTGCGTGGGCCAGCGCCCGTTACAGAGAGAAAAGTTGTTGGTGAGAATGGCCACAAGCCGTTCCCGCGGACTGTCGATAATTCGACAGGCCACGACTCCCGCGGCATTGCAGCCGAAGCCCATGGTCATCGTCAGCGCCTGCTTGCCGTGGGCGCCTGCCCAGCGGAAAAAGCGATCCAGATTGAACGCCACCCGCGGTAAATAGCCGAGGTCCTCCAACAGTGTGAACAGCGGAAAGAAGATGGCCATGGGGGGGAGCATCACGCTCACGACCCACGCCGTAGCGAGAAGTCCTCCGTCGACCAGAAGGCCGGTTATCCAGGACGGTGCGCCGGCCGCCACGAACAGCCCCCGCACGGCTGGATAGAGGGTTTCCACCAGTAACCAGTTGAGCAATGCCGAGGGATAATTTGCCCCCTGGACGGTGATCCAGATGACGACGAGGAATAGCCCCACCATGATGGGATAACCGAACAGGGGACTGGTGAGAATGCGGTCCAGCTTTTCCTCCCACCGCGCTTTTTGCGCCTCGTGATACCGGACCACGCGGTCCGCGATTTCGGCCGCTGCCGCATAAATCGTCTCCACCAGCGTCTGGTGGAAATCCATGCCAATCTGCCATCGCAGTGAGGAGGCGGTCGCGATGATTTTCTCGCGAAGGGTTTTGGCGGACTGAGCAGCCGGTGGTTCCGTGCTCGTTTGGGAGAGCGGGGCCGAGCCACCAAGCAATGTTTCCCGTTCGCCCAGTTCCCCGAGCATCCCGGACCTGACGGCCTCGATCACCTTGGGATCACCATCCAACAGTCGGAGGGCGACCCAGTTGGCGTTTGTCAGCCCAGGGAAAGCCTCCATGAGGAGCTGACTGAGTTGCTCCACTGCCGCTTTCAGACTGGGGGCCTCTCCACCGACGCGGCGGGGATGGCACCTCCGTTCACCATTGGCGACTTCGGCAACGACTTTTACCAGTTCTTCGATCCCCTGCCCAAACCGCGCTGCGGCGGCGACCACCGGTACCCCCAGTTCCCGTTCCAGAGCGGGCACATCGACCGTGATTCCGTGCCGTCGGGCCTCATCCATGAGGTTGAGGCAGATCACCGCACGGTCAGTGATTTCCAGAACCTGGAGGGCAAGGTTCAGATTGCGTTCCAACCGCGTGGCATCCACCACGATGATGGTCACGTCCGGCCGCCCGAAAAGGAGGAAATCGCGTGCTACTTCCTCGTCGTAGCTGGTGGCCATGAGGGAATAAGTGCCGGGCAAATCCACCAGCTTGAAGCGTTTCCCCTGGTATGTGAAAAACCCCTCGGCCCGAGCGACGGTCTTGCCAGGCCAGTTGCCCGTGTGCTGATGCAACCCGGTCAGGGCGTTGAAAACCGTGCTCTTTCCGGTATTTGGATTGCCTGCCAGCGCGACGACGAAGTCCGCCTGGCCGCGTTCCACCTGGAGGAGTGCCGTTCCTGCCGCGCTTCCTGCCGGACAAAGCTGACAGCTATCACATTGCCGCGCTAGTATCTTCATGGCGATTGATTCTGAACCGGCTGCAAAGACTTTGTGTCGGTCCCCGTCTTGACGGGCTCGATGTCGATCAACTGGGCCTGATCTCGTCGCAGGGCAATGAGCGTGTTACGGACTCGGTAGGCTGTGGGATCGCCGCTGGGGCTGCGCAGTTCCGCGACCACTCGGGTCCCCGGCACGAAACCCAGGTCGAGCAGGCGCCGTCGCTGCAGTCCACGACACTGGGGTGAAATCCCCTTCACAATCCCAACCTCTCCCAGGCGAAGGTCCGCGAGTGTCGCCCTGGGCTGTTCCCATGGTCGGGACTCAATGTCCGGGGCTACTTTGACCCACAGATTGGCAGAAGCCTCGGGCGACAGACGGATCGTCTGACCCTGATGACGCACGGTGACGCCGTCCTGGCGGATTCTTTCCACCCGCAGCGGAGTGCCAAGGTGCAAGTCATGCGAGAGAAGTTCCTGGTACGCGGTGACGGGCTCGTCTTCGATGTGGCAGACCTGCACCACATCGCCCGGCTTGCTCTCCGAAATTGGCGTCCCCTCCCGCTGGACGATCTCGCCGGTTTCCGTGGGGATGGGATCCCCGTGCGGATCGAAGCGAGGAAATCCGAGTTGGGCGGCAAGCGAGTTCGCGGTCTCCGGAGTGGTGGAGTGTTCCAGGCGATGCGCCGCCGCGTGCCACTCTTCGGGCGCCAGCCCGGTTTGCTCGGCAAGATAATGTTCCCACAACCGGTGTAATCGGACAATCCGAAGGGCCTCCTGCCGCCCCTCCGCAGTGAGCCGCAAATTTCTGTCCCCCTCTCGCTCCGGTTCCAGGTAACCTATTTCCCGGAGTCGACCGACGAAGCCGGGTAAGCTCTTAGGTGGGATGCCGATTGCCGACGCCAGCTCTTCCGGGGTGACCGGTTGCCCCGTTTCCTCCCTTTCGTGGATGAATTTCAACGCATCTTCGAAAAGGACTCGCCGTTTCCACCGCGTTCGGATCGGCCACAGCCACTGAGAGATCCACGTTATTCCACGCAATCCGTGAGCCATACCGCTCTATCCCGCAAACATCCCCGCCCGGTGCGCAACGCGACGGACCTTCCATCACAGTGAAAGGCCGGCGGAGGCCCGATAAGGTAAATCGCAGTCAAAAACGGATCACCATCCCTCTGGTCAGGGCCGATAGATCCTTCCATCACGGTAGCTTCAATTCACTTGGCCCCATCCTGTAATCATATCCGATCAGCCATTGAACGGCGATTTTTTCACGGTGAGCTGTGGACTTACGGCCTTTCTTGCGATTTTTCGTGTGACCTGCACACAACAGGGGGCGCACCGTGGACCTGAGTGGGGATGGCCAGGAACTTGTCTGCTGATGTGACGAACAGAGTGCGGAATTCCCTCCCACCAAAAACGCAGTTCGAAGCGTAAGGCACGACAATTGTTCCGAGATACTGTCCGTTCTCGGTATAAACTTTAACTCCGGCCTTTCCACAGGCCACGTAGAGATTTCCCCACTCGTCCATTGTCATTCCATCGGGATGGGCCCCCAGATCGATCCATTTCTCAACTTCACCGAGCTTCCCGGGTCCAACCACCGGATATCGATAAATGAGGCCCGCCGCATTGTCGGCGAGATAGAGGTAGCGATTACGTGGATCCAGCAAGATGCCGTTCGGCCGGACACAGACTTCGGAAACGCGCGTAACCTCCCCCTGTGGATTCACGTAGTAAACGGCTTCTTTCATCAGCGACGGTTGTCCGCGGTGGTGGTAATTGGGGTCGGTGAAGTAGAAACCGTCCTGCAAATCGACGGTGAGGTCATTGGGTTCGTTGAAGGGAGTTCCCTGATAATTTGACGCTACGATGCGCTTTTTCCTGGTTGTGACATCAAAGGCGACAACCCTCCGGGCAGCTCCTTCACAGACCAGAAGTTCGCCTTTGCTGTTGAACATCATACCGTTGGCATCAGTGCTGTCGTTGACGAAGAGCTCCACCCCTTTTCCTTCCCGATAAACGTAGATCGAGTCGTTTTTTCCGTCCGAGAAATAGACATTTCCTTCGGCATCGGCGGCCGGTCCTTCACAGAACCCGTATCCAGTTCCCAGGACAGTCGGTTCTGTTCCCGGCGGCACGATGTCCTCCACGCGCTGCGGCATCTTGCCTGCCTCCGAATTCGCTCGATTCTCATCTGCATAAGCAACAGCCGAACCGCACACGACCGTAATCATCGACAGCGCGCTCAACCAACCGGCGAAAGCAGAACGGCACTTCATCGTGACCACCTTTCGTGCTTGACCCACGGTGTCCATTTAGTACGTTAGTTCGCGCTACGACTTTCGGCGGTAACCGTCGGGGTGATCCTTGAACCACTGCCAGGCGGTTTCCACGATCGCGTCGATTTCTGTGTACTCAGGAGTCCAGTTCAGCTCGCGGCGGATTTTGGTAGCATCTGCATACAGAATGGCAGGGTCGCCGGGCCTCCTGGGGCCATACACCACCGGGATCTTTCGGCCGGTGACCCGTTCTACGGAGTGCAGCACCTCTTTCACCGAATAGCCGCGGCCGATGCCCAGATTATAAATGAGCCGCGATCCCGCCTGGAGCGCCTCCATCACCATGATGTGCGCGCGGCAGAGGTCTTCCACATGAATGTAGTCCCGAATACATGTGCCGTCCGGGGTAGGGTAGTCGGTCCCAAACACGACAAACTGGGGACGTTTTCCTAGGGCCGTCAGAAGAAGCGAGGGAATTAAATGGGTTTCTGGATCGTGATCCTCTCCCAGACTGCCATCCCGCGCCGCACCCGCCACATTGAAGTAGCGGAGCGCTGCATAGGAAAAGGCTGGACGACTCGTTGCGTAATCGGCAAGAATTTTTTCCACAAAAAGTTTGGAGCGTCCATACGGATTGATGGGTTCCTGGGGTGTTTCCTCCACGATCGGAACCACTTTCGGTTCACCATACGTGGCGCAGGTGGAGCTGAATACCATCTTGTCCACGCCTGCAGCCTCCATCGCTCGGAGGAGAGACACCGTTTGAGCGACATTGTTGTCGTAGTAAGCGAGAGGGCGCTCCACGGATTCGCCCACATAGGCGAGGGCTGCAAAATGCATGACGCACTCGATGCGGTGCCGCTCGAGGACTCGTTTGAGACCGTCGGTATCGCCCAGGGGCATTTCATAAAACGGAATCGTGGTGGGAACGGCCTCGCGGTGTCCCCGGCTGAGATTGTCCACCACAACGACGGTGTGACCGACTTCGGCAAGCAGCTTCACAGCATGGGAACCAATATATCCAGCACCACCGACGACAAGCACGTTCATCTACCAGCACTCCCAATCGGCAGAATTCGCCGCTGACCGGGTTCCCGCCCGGGTAAGACGGTGATATCCAGTAACAACAACTTGAAAAAGTCTAATCTACGGCATCTGATGCTTGACGCAAAGGTGTCGGGGAAGGCACAATGGAGGCCGAATAACATTGGTCTTGTCCCGATTTTTGCTTTGTGAGGTCAACGGAGGGGTGGGCCATGCGAAGAACACTTGCTCGGCACACTTGGGGACCGGCTTTTCTCGTGCCTTTTTTAATGGCGGTAATGACATCGCCAGACGCAGGCATCCGAGCGGAAAGTCGGGCATCCCACGGAAGTGATGGGGAAATTCCAGAAGTTACGCCCGGGGCGCCATTCACTCCTTTCGAGCGGGCCGCCCTCAAACTCTGGTCGCGAGATATCGAGATGTACCGGAAATTCACGTGGGATCCTCCGGAAATGCAGGACGAAGCCGCGGAGTTCATGCGAGCGGTGCAGCTTCAGTTCCTCCCCCGGCCCCGGGGACGTGATCCGCGGATCACATCCGCCATGGGAGAAAAATTGTTCGAGAAAGGGTGCCGGGATCCTCTCGTGAGGAGTTATTACGTCCTGGCACTTCTCCAAGAAGGTGCACTACGATCGGAAGCGTTCATTACACAAGTTCTGAAAGGGTTCGATGAGATCTGCTACCCGGAGGAAGCACGCTGGGTGGCACTGTATTCGGCGCTTGCGGTGAAGTCGTCTGTTCTCTTCCCCAGCAATCCAGGGAACTTGAGCGGGGATCTTGTGCGGGTCGTGACAAGGCGGTTGTGTGATCCCACGCTGGAGCCGTTGATGGTCCGCGTGGTGTTTTTCGAACTGCGAGTCGTGCTCGGAAATAGCTCCGCTCCTGAAAATCGAACTCAAGTTGAACCGATTTACAAGGGCTGCATGGCGGTGAAAGAAAAGATGGACCCGTGGCTGCAACATATGATCACCGCCCAGTACCTCATCGATGAGGGATGGTGGATGCGGGGAAATCGCTTTGCCCAGTACGTCTCGCCCGCCGCATGGCCGATTTTCCACGAGAAACTGGTGAAAGCAAAAGGGGAGTTATTGGAAGCCCTCAAGCTACACCCGGATTGGGTGGAGCCCGCCGAGCTTATGATCGGAGTGGCCATGACGGGCGAGACTGGAGACTCCGCGGACGAATGGTTCGAAAAGGCGGTGGCGCTGGATCCAGACTCTTTACACGCCTATTCTTCGTACCTGTGGGCACTGCGCCCCCGCTGGGGTGGCAGCGTGGAGGAGATGTATCAACTGGCAATTCGCGCCGCAGACTACCGCAAGTATGACTCACGGGTTCCAGCTTTCTTTCTGACGGCAATTGAAGACGTCGAGGAAGAGCTCCACCTCGCCCAAAACGAGGTGATCTACGAGGATCATCCCGTGTGGCGGATGCCGGGGGTGTATGAACGGGCGTGTGAGATCCTGGACGGGATGATCAAGCATCCCAGCCGCCAAGGCGAAATTGTCCTTTACCCTACCTACGAGGTGTTAATGACCCGGAAGTTCTGTGTCGCCTGCCGGGCCGGGCGGCTTCAAGAGGCACGGCAGATCGCCGACCAACTCCGCGGAAAACTGTCCGAACCGGTCCTCTTTACGTGGTACCAGCAACCCGCACGGCTCATCGCCGAAATGTACGCCCTGACGGGAAAAGGGGCGGAGAAAATCAAAGCCGCGCGGCAAATGCTGGAAGGGATCCCACCTCCTTACCCCAATGATGTCCTGGAAAAGGCAAAACAGCTTTTCGAAGAGGCCTACGCAGCGGATGACCATCCTCAGTCCCGGGCTTATTGCACGGTTTGGATTCGCGAGCTGGAAGGCCTTCTCGCATTCAACGCCGGTGACTGGTGTCCGTTACGATTTGATCCGGGATTCACTAGATGGTTGATCATCGGCGGCGTCTGGACATACGAAGATGAGAATACGGCCGTTGTTCGGGCAAACCCCTCTTATCCCCGCACGGTCATCAGGCCGCGTGCCTCTTTCCCCTGGCCGTTAGAGGTCGAGTTCGACATCCAGACGCATGAGCACAACCACGGCGTGTTTCTTGGCCTCGCCGTCCCCCGCGAATTGAACGAGGAGTTCGCTCCCACGAACGATGATCGTCTGGGTGTTGCGCTGCCTGACGAGATTTGGGTGACTGTGGGTAAGAAGCCGATTTGCTTGCCTTCTCCGCTGTTCAGGCTCAATCACCTCAAGGTCCAGCTGGCCGACGGCTATGCGGCACTGTGGGTCAATGGTACGCTAATGGTTGAGGTCCGTGATCCGAACTTCCGTCCCGGTCCGAAGTTCGACGTGGGAGCATTACCTCAATTATTTGAGCGAAGCGAGAAGGGTTGGGCGCGCTTGCGAAACGTGAGGGTGCGGAAGTTCGAACCTCCCAAGCCGGGTGAAGTCGCCAGGGCGCAAGACATAGGGCAGGCACCGTGACCAGCGTCGCAACTGTGTGCGGGAGGAGTGGTGGGGAAGTCACGAGGGCTGCTTGCAGCGACGCCGGCGCAAGGGAGCGATGCGGCCGTTGGCGATTTGCCGCTGAGCCTTCAGAACGATCTGGGATTGATGAAAATCCTGGCCACATCGAATACTTCCAGTCCTACCTTGGAGGTGAAAAACGACAGTGTCCACCCAGTTCGGGTTCCGGGATCCCGTGTGCCCAGGGTGGTCACCGGGGGGCTCCGCGTCCTGCTTGCGCTGATTGCCCGTCTGATTAGCGGGGCAAGTGTTCGCTGGGTGAACTGTCAGCCTGACACATGTCAACGCGTGTATTTCGCCAATCATACGAGCCATCTCGATGCGGTGGTCATATGGGCGGCGTTGCCTTCCGCCGTGCGGGCTGTCACCCGCCCGGTCGCAGCAAAGGACTACTGGGTGGCGAATCCGGTGCGTCGGTATCTAGCGTGTGAAGTTTTCAACGCTCTTCTCATCGATCGGCAGGAGATCAAGATCCACCACTCCCCGATCGCAGAGATCCTGGAAGCGATGGGCGACAAGTATTCGGTGATCATCTTCCCGGAGGGCGGGCGAACCCTCGGACCAGATGTGGCGCCGTTCAAGAGCGGCCTGTATTATCTCGCCAAGCGACGGCCGGACCTGGAGCTTGTGCCGGTCTATCTGGACAACATGAACCGCATCCTCCCCCGGGGTGAGTTTCTTCCAGTGCCGCTGCTCACGCGGGTCATCTTTGGTCCACCGATGTGGCTGGAGAATGGGGAACCAAAGCAGGCATTTCTGGAGCGGGCCCGGCAGGCGGTCGTCCGGCTCCGGGAACTGTAACCTGCGTGCCATTTACCTCTGTGATATATCCTGAGTGATTGAATTCTCTTCCCTGCGCTGGAATCCTCTTCGCTTGACTCTTCTTGGGAGCCCGCGAAAAATGCCAACAGCGAGGCACAAATTGTCCGGCGAATCTAGGCTGCTAATGCAGATTTGAGTGAATTTGCTAATTCGGACGGATACGCAGGTAATAGTATGGCTTCAGTTCCCCGATTGGCCCTTGGCACGCTGGATGGGGCAACAGACCCCTGGCCCTTACTACGGGTCCTGCTCCGGGGATTTGCCGCTCGCAAGGTTCATGTGCAGACGTTTCTTTCCCGGGCAGCTTTCGGGGGATTTCAGGAGCTTCGGGCATGGTCGGGGGCCACTCCACGGCATCTGGACAGTTGGCTGATGACCCCTACCCAGTGCCGTTCTTTTTTTCTTGAAGGGACGGAACGGGCCGATTTGGCGATCGTGCTCGGTCAGTATTCCCCGGCCAATTCGGCGTCAAGCGGTTGCCTATCGCTTCCGCCCGGACAGCCGGAGGACTCTGGTGAAAAAAGACAGGCGGACCTCGCAGGAAAAAGGTCCGTCTCGAAAGCCCCTTCCTGCTGCCTCCGCGCACTTCCCCGATGTTCACGAGGGGCTGGAGGAAATCTGGATGCGCTCTGCGATTGGCTCGGTCTGTCGAAGTTGGCTATCTTCAGTACTCGCCAACTCACGCAGGTTGTGGCCAACCGTTGCAGTTTGCCGAGCGGATTGGATGGCCTTTTCCTCACCGATGCCGATCCCGGCATTCCACCCAGCCAGTACGTGGTGGACGTGGGGATACTTTTGGGTGTGCCGCTCGTTGGGATCGTTTATCATGGCCATCCGAATCGCCTTTCTGCCGTGCTGGACCGATCCCAGTGCTGGGTGGATGGAGGGCTAACCCTGTGGTGGGATTTTGGGTTATTCCAGCGGATTCTCCGGACCAGTGCCGAGAGGCCATTTCCCCAGGATCCCACGACGATTTGGGATTTTCGGGGACGGCTCCAGGTGGCGATAGCGCGGGACGCCGTGTTCGGTTGCTACTTCCAGGAATCCCTGGAACTTCTGGAGCGAGCAGGGGCCAAAATCGTCGAATTCTCCCCTCTTCGGGACGAGCGTATTCCACCAGAAACGGACGTGGTCTACCTGGGCTGTGGAGAACCTCGGGAACACGCGGCTCGCCTGGCTGAAAACCACTGCCTGAAGGTCTCTCTCCGAGATTACGTCCGCCGGGGTGGCAGGGTCTATGCGGAAGGGGCCGGTGCGGCGTATCTCTGCGAATGGATGGAGGTCAGTACCGGTTGCTTCATTTCTGGGGCAGGAGTCCTCCCGGCAGCGGGGCGGCGTCTCCCACGATTTGGGGAGCCACTTCCGGTTACGGTGACGCTCCGATCGAGCACCTGGCTGGCGGAGTCGGGCACGGCGATACGCGGCTACCGGAATTCCCAGTGGTGGTTCGAGCCCGAGTCGGTTTCCACCGGCCTGGTGAAGGAGCCGGGCTTCGAGTACGACATCATCGGCAACGCGCAGGTGGTGGCGTCGATCGTGCACGTGGACTTTGCAGCCCAGCCCGCCTTACTTGCCCGGTTTTTTCAGAGAACTCCGGTGGTCAGTCCGGCACGCTCCACCAGCACGCTTTTCGTCCGCTGATGGAAAATCTGCCTCGCCGCCCGGGACCACCCAAGCAGACCGGGTCCCTGGGCATAATGAAATGTCAACTTTCACCTTCTACGGGAAGTTTTACCACTTCTCGGTACAAATCCCGCCGGGGTTACCTCGAATGGGAGACTGCCGCTAAGGTCCTCGGGAGAGCGAGGAGTAAATTCGTGAGCCCACTCGACAAATACTGTCAGTAGCGAAACCACCTCACCCCGTGTATTTCCCGCAAACTCGTGAGGATCTGCAACAGCCGGGATTCTTAATCAGTGAGGTTGAACTCAAAGAGTTGCTCGCCCTGCTGTTCTTTGACAACGCACTCCAAACCACTGGTTTGAGCTGTCAAATATTTCGTGGGCAAGAGATGCTTAGGGGAGCTTGGTGGTGCCCCCGAGGAAGCCTGCTGTTGCTGTTTGTAGAACTCTTCTGGGGTCGTGGCGTTAACCAATTGAGAACCCTCCACTTTTGCGACTGTGACCCAGTATTTCCCAGGTACCACACCTTCTGCAAGGCCGGGCAGGCCCATTCTAGCAACTCCTTTGGTATCCGTCGTGCCGGAAGCCCCACGTCCTGATTGGTCCTGTGGTACCAGCGTGACGTTGGCTCCTTCAACCGGTTGCCCGTGGTAGGTGATCTTAATAGAAACGGGATACGTCTTCGGGGCAGGTGGTTTGCTTTTCCCACAACCGGTGGAAAGATAAAGTGCCGCCACTGCCACCAAAAATGAGGTCGACCTGTGCAGCGTTTTCTTGTCCATCTGAACGTCCTCCGCGGCTTGCAGAACGAGGGGCAGACCGCACCGCAGCAATTCATTCCTTGAACAAAGCGAGGCGTTACGTCACCAACGCGATATCCGCCGACCTTTTGTGAACGATAGTTAGGTGGTCACGGGGATGGTCGTTAACCAATCAATGCGAGCCCACATCACGGAGCCTGTACTGATTCGCCTCCAGCGATGCTACCAAGTGCTCCCCAAACACCGTAAAGTGAGGGCCCGGAGTAATCTTGGGGGCGGTTGGGGTCAACCAAGGGCGGAAATCCGGGAGGTGGCGAGGTTGCGGTGCGAGACGGGTCCCCGGCATCAATAGTGTCACTTATGAATTTGACGGATCCATCGAGAAACAGGACATTCACTCCTCCAGGATGTCGACTACTTGCCGTCGTCAGCAGCCAGTCTTCTGTATGCGCATTGGCACAACTGGGTCCGTTCGGGGGCAGCATTGGGTGCCATGTGGTATAAATTGAGGCACACATCCAGCGGGATCCCAAATGCAGCCAAGACCGCGATTCCACGGTCACGGTATCTTTGAACATTTGATTCGAACCCACTTGTTGCAGACACAGCGAAGGCGGAGCGCTATTGTACGCCCCTACATTGAGAGCGACCGCTTCTCTTACCTTTCGGCTGCCCGGAACACCCACCATAACCTCGGCTACCGCCATCGTATTGCTGGTCCCGTCAGTTACTAGGGCGAAGTTGACGGGTTTTTTGTCACCCCGACCAAAAACGCCGCGGCTTTCGTACCAGTCCCAGTTCAACCACTGGTCACCCCGATTGCAATGGTAATTGCCAGGCGCCGCATTTCCCGAATACGCAAAAAGTGCCTTCACGTAACCATAATCCGACGGGCAAATGAATGTGTTGATCAACGTTTTGGCGGTTGGCGCCGTTGTGCCATCCGGCCATTGCACAAAGGAGTTTGTCGAAACAAGTTGATCGTACAGCGACTTCTGCTCGACGAACGGTAGGAGACACGTTAAGTAAGACCAGCGGTACCACTGACCCGACCCTGGAGGATTGGTCAGGCCCCGAATCACCTCGTCATAACATGCTGCCGGCAAACGTTGGTACGTGTCGTGAAAGTTATGCAAGGCTAAACCAATCTGCTTGAGATTGTTGGTACACTGACTTCGCCGAGCGGCTTCCCGAGCGGCCTGCACCGCTGGCAAAAGAAGCGCAATAAGAATACCGATGATGGCAATGACAACGAGTAGCTCTACCAAAGTGAACCCTGAACGAAGGCATTTCACGCGCATGGCCTTTCCTCCCGTTTTAAGGATGTGAAAAAAAGACCGCGAGGAACCCTTAACGCTGCCTTCATGATACCCCACTTACATGTCTTGTCAATCAATTTGTAAGTCTGACCGCCGTACTGGCCTGTTGACCTCCGGCTTGCACCTGTTGAACCTGGGGAGGGGCTTGAGTGCTTGTCTCCCAAAGGAGGGGTACAAGTTGGGGGGCCTTTATGGAACATTTTTGGGGATTTTCCGGACAATTTCTTGCATCTAACCCAATTTTGAGGAGAGGACGTTGGTTATACCTAACGAAACAAAGTGCATGATCTGCTGACACATCCCCAGCTTTTTTGCCAATAGGACCGCGGACCTCGAAATGGGGTTGTGTGAGAGCGGAATTCGCCGCAAAAGAGCCTGCTCCCCATTCCAAGGTTTGGATGATCGCTTCCACCGCCCGCGCCCCAACTGCTGGGTTCAGTTGCTGTTAGGCGGTCGGAGCGATTCATGAATTGCCTCTCCGACACCTTACGCCCCCGGCATCTCGGGGCGTTTGCAAAAGTGGCGATGGTTCAGCACAAACTGACGTTGAAAAGGGAATTGACAACCATGTCTTTCCAAAAGCGGCTTCGGGGGACGCATCTATCACGCCACTACGAAGTTAAAATCCAACAATCCATAAACGACATATAGAAATGTAAAAACTCAAGCTGGGGGAGCAAATACCGATTTGTGGAACTTCTGGTTTGATGAAAGTGCCGGACGCTCCGTCCCCAATGGATAAACGGCCTCACTGCGAGCGCCAGGGGAACTCCGATTTCACAATGAACAGGCTGGCTTTCGCCGAGATTAATGTGGACCGGTCAATTCGCGGAATGTGCTTTCTTCGATTCGTACTGACGAGGGTCAGAAGAGCCGGCGGGCAAGCCTGGTCATTCCCGGGAAGGAGTCATCCGCCGCTGAATTTGATGAGGCTCACCGGGCGGTATCGGGCCAAACGTTCGGCCCCCTTGAGATCGGTCAGTTCGATAACGAAAGCACAGCCGACCACAATTCCGCCAGCCTTCTCTATAAGTCGGCAGCACGCTTCCACAGTCCCACCGGTTGCTAGGAGATCGTCGACCACCAGTACCCGCGTTCCCGGCTTGATGGCGTCTTTGTGCATTTCCAGGGTGTCGGTTCCGTACTCCAAAGTATAGGTGTGAGAAAAAGTTTCAGAGGGCAGTTTCCCCGGCTTACGAATGGGGATCAGCCCCACGTTCAGCTCCAGGGCGAGCGGGGCGGCGAAAAGGAAACCCCGAGCTTCGGCGGCTGCTATGGCTTCTACATCTCGGTCGCGGACGGCATCGGCGAGCTGCCGCACCGTTTCTCGCAGAGCTTCGGGAGAAGCCAGCAATGGCGTGATGTCGCGGAAAATAATCCCCGGTTTGGGAAAGTTGGGGATTGAGCGGATGTAGCTCGCGAGGTCAATTGTTTGTTGGCTGCTCATCGTGGAATGACCCTCCTTCTATCAAACCTCGTGCACTTATTATGAAGGCTGCTTTCTCGCCTGTAAACGGGCGAGTGTCCGAAGGGAGTCGCTTCACTCGCTTGGATCAGCCTCCGAAGAGGTCTCCGCCGACCGATCGGCAAACCGGCGGAGCTGTCGGTACTGCTGGAGCTTTTTTCGCAGCGTGACACGGTGAATTCCCAGATGCCGCGCCGCATGGATGTACTGGCCTCGATGGATTTCCAGGGCGGCTTCCAGGAGCACCGGTTCCACAACCTGGAGAAACGCTTCGTACAGTCGGCCTTCGAGGGTCGGATCGGTCACGGCGTGCTGCACCCATTTCTGCACACAATCGCGAAGCGATTCTTCCTCCGCGACATCCTGCTGGCTGCGTGACAGGGCTGGCGGGAGGTGGTCGGCATGCAGGACGCCTCCTCGACTGACGATCAGGGCGTGCTCCAGGGCGTGCCGTAACTCGCGTACATTTCCCCACCAGGGACGCGCCAGAAGCGCCTCGCGAAAATCCGCGGACCAGGCCGGAGGTGCCTTTTTCGATTGCGCGGCCAGCCGTCCCAGAAAGTACTTTGCCAGCGGTTCAATGTCTTCCTTCCGCTCCCTCAAGGGAGGGAGATGGATTTCAAATGTCACAAGCCGATAAAACAAATCATGTCGGAACGCGCCCTCTCTGACGAGTCTGCGCAGATCCTGGTGTGTGGCCGAAATGAGGCGAAAATTGACCTGGACCGGTTTTGTGCCACCCACCGGGCAGAATTCGCGATATTCCAAGGCTCGAAGCAACTTGGCCTGAACGTTCAGCGGAATGTCGGCGACTTCGTCGATAAACAGAGTGCCCCCGTTCGCCCGCTGAAGCAGCCCCACGTGATCCGACTCGGCTCCTGTGAAGGCACCGCGCACGTGGCCGAAAAGTTCGCTCTCAACGAGCGAGGGACTGAGGGCCGCGAGGTGGGCGACAACAAAGGGACGATCGCGGCGAGGGCTGTAGTGATGAATGGCCCTCGCGACCAGTTCTTTTCCTGTCCCGCTTTCGCCGGTGATGTGCACTGCCGAATCGGTGGGCGCCACCACGGCAATCTGCTTGAAAACCGCTTGCATGGCGGGTGAAACGCCGATCAGCTGCAACTCGTTTCCCTGTCGGTCATCCGCTGCGTTCGGCGATGCGGTTTGCAGAGCCGGGGTGGCCAGGGCACGTCTGATGGCCTGGGCGGCAGTTTCCAGCGTGAATGGTTTTGTCAGATAGTCGAAGGCCCCCGCCTGGATTGCCTGGACGGCCACGTCCAGATCACCGTAAGCCGTGATGACAATGACGGGCAGTCGGGGGCGAAGTTGGCGAAGCTGCCGGAGGGCCTCCAGACCGTCCATCCCAGGCAGACGCACATCGAGGATCACCAGATCCCCGCGAGCTTCTTCCAGTTGGCGAAACAGGTCCTCTGCCGCCGTCAGCGTGATGGCGGAATGTCCCATCTGCCGGGCAAGCTTGGAGAGCGCCCAGCAGATATCCGGTTGATCATCGACAATCAGAATGTTCGCCATGCTTCAGGCCTGCGATGCTATCGCTGGGTGATTTGCGCTTGACGCGAGCGGGAATTCAAAGACAAACTCGGTCCACTCACGCTGGCGAGACCAGCTCAGCGTCCCGTGGTGTTGGGCGGCCACAGTCTGACAGACCAAAAGGCCGAGCCCAATTCCGTCCGGCTTGGTCGTGATGGGTGCTTTGAACAGTCGCTCCTGCACATGATCTGCCACGCCGGGCCCGTTGTCCCTCACCACCAGCCGTCCTTTGTTGTCGCGGCGCTCCAGCAGAACCCACACCTGAGGCTGGTGAGAGCCCTGTCGGGCTGCCTCAAATCCATTGGTGATCAGATTGGCCATCAGTTGAAACAGGGCCCATCGATGTCCTTCCACAGGAAATTTTCCGTCGGAATCCGGTGAAACTTCCACCCGAAGCGTCACCTGAGCATGCTCGATGGCTGGCTGGAGCAACTCCAGAACCTCGTCCAGCAGTGCGCGTAGATCCACAAGTTCCGGATGCGGAAGTTGGGCGGTGAGGGTGAGGAATTCGCGAAGAGTGACCTCCATCACCTGAAGTTGCCGGTACGCCACCCTCAATTCGTCATCAGCCCCAGCCTCATGACAGGACTGCACATGGAGATCCACGGCCAGACGGAGCGCGGTAACCAGGTTTCTCAGTTGGTGCGCGAGTCCACGGCCAATCTCATGCAGCGCATGGTTGCGTTCTTCATCGCGGAGTGCCCGTTCAAACTCCTGTCGCTGGCGGATCATTTGCTGAATCGCCACGGCCAGGTCGCGCACCTCGTTGTTGGTTGAAGGAATGGGGATGGAGGCATTCCAGTCCCGTGCCGCCCGAACGGTTGCCCTGGCCAGGTCGCTGAGTGGTTTGGCGATGGAACGCGCCAGCCAAATGGAGACAATCGCCGACAGGGCAACGGCACATCCGGCAGCAACGCCCGTCGCAGGAAGAATTGGTGCCATCTCCGACAGTAAAGCCGCTTGCTCGCGAAGAAGCAGTACGGCGTGGGCGTCGTCCGGTGAGCCCGTTCGATACGCCACGGGAATTTTTTTGACCCGGTACTGCTTGCCCGAGAGGTTCACTGTGCGGCTAGGGTCTCGACCTTCTGAAGGGTGCTCGAGGATAGTGGTCAGCAGTTTTTCGTCGGTTTTGTCGAGGGGAAGGGTACTGTCAAGGATTTGTCCAGCGCGGGATGCGGTGACAAACTCCACTCCGGAAAGTTCCCGCATTTGTCGCAGCACACTTCTTCCCAGGGGAAATCTGGCGTGGGTAACGATGTCGGCCACGCGCTGTAACTCGCGTTCCTGACGTTTCTGCACGTGCTGGCGCCAAAACAACGCCGTGCCCAGGCCCGCCAGCAGACTGCTGCTCAGCGCTACCAAAACAAAGCCGGTAAACAATCGCCAGGCCAGCGACCGCCGCCGATCCGCCAGCCAGCGAACAGCACTTTTCGTAAATCCATACTGAAGCCGAGAGAGCAACATCACCACATTTTTGCCGCGGACGGTGACAAAAAATCTGTTTGCGGAGCCAGGTATGGGGAGAAAGCGTCCTCTTTTGCTCAGTCTAAAGAATTCCTAATTGATACTGAAGCTGACAGATCCCCACTTTTCCACTGCCAAAGAGCGCGGACATCCGCACGGGCTTGTGTGGGAGCGACATCAGCCTGGTGGGACCCGTTTCTCAGGCTTGCTTTGGGAGTGACGCGATTGTCACGTCCCTATCCCAATCCCTGGATGATCAATCTAACCGACCGGGCGATAAACGGTCGGTTCGGCGGCGGGTTAAACGGTAGGGGCAATTCATGAATTGCCCCTACCACGCCTTGCGCCCGCGGCATCTCGTGGTTTTTGCAGAAGGGGGGATGAAGCGCGGGTCCTGACGTGCTTGAAGGGCACGGCTCTCCGACGTAGGATAGGGGCACGGTTAATCGTGGCACATCAACGCATGCACTGATGAGCGTGGTCGTGCTCGAGGAGTTAGCTCCTGGAAACGTCGCGGATCCTGCCCGCAACTCGGAGGTGACCAACCCATGAGACGGTACTTCAATTTGCCTGGATGTCTCTGCTACCTACAGATCACGCTAGCCGTTCTGATTGTTTGCAACTCTTGGGGTGTTTTGCCGGTGTTCCCGGGCAGGCAGGCTCAGGCCGAGCAACCGAACGGCGCGTCCGTGGAAGTATTGTGGTCGCCGCAAAAGGCAGACGGTTATCGTTTGGAACGGGCGACAGCCGAGGTAGCATCCCGCGATGGGGTTTCGATCCTGAGGATCCGGCCGGAAGCGGGAGCAGACTCGGCAATGGTTCGCTTTCCAGCCCCTGAGAAGACCTGGAATCTGACGGCCTTTCGCTACGTCGGAATCGAACTTCACAATCCTTCCGCGGATACACTACGGGTTCAATGGCGAGCAAGGAGCAAGGGCAAGAATCTTTCCCGGGATTACATTCTGGAACCTGGCGAACGCGTGCACCTTCGACTGACGCTCCGCCGTGTCGTTCCCGAAGCGCTCAAGGACGTGTTCTTTGGCATGCGGGGATTTCCTGAACTGCTTGACCCAGAACGGGGCATCGACGTCGCTACCGTGGAAGAGCTGGCGCTCACGATGCGAGGTTTTTCCGCCAACACCGTGCTGGAAGTGCAAAAAGTGCTGGCCAGCGAAAGCTTTCAAACGCCCCCCTGGTGGAATGGTGATACAAGCAATCTGTTCCCGCTGATTGACGAGTTTGGGCAGTACCGACATCGAGACTGGCCCGGGAAAATCCACAGCGCGGCGGAGCTGGCTGAAAGAATCCGGGAGGAGGATCGCGATCTGGCTGCCCATCCCGGTCCAGGCGATTGGGATCAGTTCGGCGGGTGGAAGAGCGGGCCGATTCTGGAGGCAACAGGTCACTTTCGTGTGACCAAACACGAGGGCCGATGGTGGTTGGTGGATCCAGAGGGGCGGCTCTTCTGGTCGCACGGGGTCGACTGTGTCCGCAGCACCACAGCGGTCACACCCATCACCGATCGTGAACACTGGTTCCAACTCCCGCCGGTGGATAGTCCACTTGGCGTGTTTTACGGTCGGGGCTCATGGGCCCCCCACGGCTACTATCAGAAGAAAGAGTCGTATCGAACGTTTTGCTTTTCCGGCGCCAATCTCCTCCTAAAGTACGGCACGAATTGGGAAAAAACGTTCAACGAGCGAATGCATCAGCGGTTGCGGAGCTGGGGCATTAACACCATTGGCAACTGGTCGGACCCGGCTATTTACAGCATGCGCCGCACTCCTTATGTGGTGACTCTTTCCTCAGGCGCCCGCCGGATCGAAGGTTCCACCGGATACTGGGGTCGATTTGCGGATCCGTTTGATCCCGATTTTGACCGTGGCCTTCTGGCGGCGATGGAGCGGGAAGCCAATTCCTCGGCAAAAGATCCGTGGTGTTTGGGCTACTTCGTGGATAACGAGCTGAGCTGGGGTGACGAGCTTTCTCTGGCAGTGGCGACTGTTCGTTCGCCGGCAGATCAACCCGCTAAAAAGGTTTTCCAGGAGCGCCTTCGGCAAAAGTATGGAGATGTCGCCAAATTGAACGCCATTTGGGGAACAAGTTTTGCGTCTTGGGACGATTTCCTCCAAAAAACGGACGAGGTGGATCAGAAAAAGGCCCGCGAGGATCTGGCGGCCTTCTACAGCGAAATTGCTGAAACATATTTCCGTCGCTGCCACGACGCCGTCAAAAAATTCGCGCCTGATAAACTCTATCTGGGCTGTCGATTTGCCTGGGTGAACGATCGGGCAATTCGTGCCGCAGCCTTGTACTGCGATGTTATCAGCTTCAACCGCTATGACGTCAGTGTGGCCTCGCTCCGTCTGCCCGACGGAATTGATAAACCCGTGATCATCGGAGAATTTCACTTCGGGGCCCTGGACCGGGGGATGTTCCACACGGGACTCCGCGAAGCCGCTGATCAGGCAGACCGCGCGGAATGTTATCGTCGGTACGTGAAAAGCGCCTTGCTCCATCCGCAGATTGTGGGAACGCATTGGTTCCAGCTTATGGATCAGGCCACCACCGGTCGGGGTGACGGTGAGAATTACCAGATCGGCTTTCTCGACGTGTGTGATACACCCTATCCCGAGATCATTCAGGCCGCTCGGGATATCGCAGCCGTTATGTACAACCTGCGGAGTTCCCAGGGTCGTTAAACTCGGATTTCGCCGACCCAACGCGGCGAGTGTTAATTTTGGGGAGGAGATCTCAGCGATGAGTCACGTCAACATCCAACGGTGGTTTTTCGGCATGATCGGCAACTTGCTGCTGATTGTTGCCGGCTTTCAGACATTGCAGTTGTTTCCCAGCACGGGCCTTGGGGAAGAGCGCCCGGCGGAACGTCCCAACATCTTGCTGGCGATTGCTGATGACTGGGCCTGGCCGCATGCTGGAGCCTACGGCGATCCGGCGGCGCGGACCCCCACGTTCGACCGCATCGCCCGGGAAGGTGTGCTTTTCACCCGCGCCCACGTGAATGCCCCGACCTGCACGGCGTCTCGCGGAGCGCTGCTGACCGGACAGGCCTCGCATCGACTGGAAGAGGGTGCCAATCTGCACAGCCGTCTGATGGCCAAATTCCGCTGCTATCCCGATGTTCTGGAAGAAAACGGCTACGTCATCGGCAGCATGCGCAAAGGCTGGGGCCCCGGCTCCCTGGAAGGGACGGGAAGGAAACGAAACCCAGCCGGTCCCTCCTTCAAAAGCTTTGAACAGTTTCTGAAAACTGTCCCGCCTGACAAACCTTTCTGCTTCTGGTTTGGGACATCTGATCCCCACCGACCATACCAAAAGGGTTCGGGCGAGGCAGCCGGCATCGACCCCAAACGGATCCGTGTGCCGCCGTTTCTCCCCGATACGCCTATCGTGCGAAGTGATATTGCCGACTATCTGTTTGAGGTGGAACGTTTCGATCGAGAGCTGGGCGAAGCTCTGGCATTGCTCGAAAAGAGCGGTCGCCTCGATAACACCCTCATCATCGTGACTGGCGACAACGGGATGCCGTTTCCCAAGGCTAAGGCGACCTGTTACGATGCGGGTACCCACGTGCCGCTGGCAATCTGCTGGCGGGCCCGCGTGCCGGGTGGCCGGATCGTGGACGATTTTATCTCGCTGACCGACGTAGCTCCCACAATCCTCGAGGCGGCAGGTTTGGAGCTGCTTCCTGAGATGACCGGCAGGAGTTTCCTGAACATCCTGCTGTCCAACCAGTCGGGGCGGGTGGATCCTTCACGCGATCACGTGTTTACAGAACGCGAACGCCACACCTGCACCCGACCCAACAACGCGAGTTATCCAATCCGTTCCATCATTACGGAACGCTGGCATCTGATCTGGAATTTGCGCCCGCAGCTCTGGCCGGCTGGCAATCCACCGGAGGAAAGCGTGGGGCGGGACTACGGCGATATCGATGGCTCGCCCACCTGGTCAGAGATGCTCGCACGCAAAGACGACCCGGCAATCCGCCCGTTCTTCCTTGCGGCAGCCGGAGCCAAACGGCCCGAATTCGAGCTCTACGATCTCCAGGCGGACCCCGGCGAGATGCACAATCTATCGGGAAAACCGGAACTTGCCCAGGTCGAGAACGAACTGAAAGCCAAACTGCGCGACTGGATGGTCTCGACGGGAGACCCCCGGGCACTGGGCGACACCGATTACTGGGACCGCGCACCGTACTATGGAGGCGAAGGTACGGTCCGACGCAACCGTTGACGATCCGGATGGTTGACGGCATCTCGTGATCATGTCCGCCGACTCGGCTAGAATGGCAGCCAGCCAAGTGGGGGTCAATGCTTTGGGCCGACGGTAAGAATCGGTGCTTTGTGCGAGAACATCGCGTTTACGGGGGACACTGTCAGTCAATCACGAAAGGAGAAGGTCATGCGATTTTTCAGCTTGCTGATTCTGAGTAGCATCCTGACTGGTATGGTAGGTGTGGCCCTGGGGGCGGAACCTGGCGAAAACAACGTGCCGCCCCCCGGTTTTGTGGCCCTGTTTAATGGGAAAGATTTGACCGGTTGGAAGGGCCTCGTGGGAAATCCGGTCACTCGGGCTAAAATGTCGCCTGAAGAACTGGCCAAGGCCCAGGAAATCGCCGATCAGCGGATGCGCGAACACTGGCATGTGGAGGATGGCGTCCTGGTGTTTGATGGAAAGGGCGACAACCTCTGCACTGCCCGCGATTACGGCGACTTCGAGCTTTGGGTGGATTGGAAAATCCTGCCCCACGGGGACTCGGGAATTTATCTCCGGGGATGCCCCCAGGTCCAGATCTGGGACGCCAACGACCATCCGGAGGGTTCAGGCGGGCTTTACAACAATCAGAAGCACCCGAATAAGCCGCTCAAACGGGCGGACAAACCCGTCGGTGAGTGGAACCGCTTCCGCATCCGGATGATTGGAGACCGCGTGAGCGTGTGGCTGAACGGAGAACTGGTGGTGGACAACGTGGTGATGGAAAACTACTGGGAACGTGACAAACCCATCTACCGCACCGGCCCGATCGAGCTTCAAAATCACGGCAACAAACTCTATTTCCGCAATATCTTCATTCGGGAAATTCCTCCCGAAGAAGCTCAGCAGCAAGCGGGAGCGCACTGATCCGGGTGGTCGTTTGTCCCAGCACTTTAGACAGTTGCCGAATACCGGAGATATCTGCCACGGCTTAGTTGGCTGCCTTGCTTCCTTTGCACACAATGCAGCCTGGCAGCCGGGACTGCTCTGAACCTTCAGCAAACGGGGATTCCCCATGCGATTGGCACCGTTGGGCCTCGTGATCGCGGTTCTCGCCACGGTGAGGGCTTCGGTTAGTTTCGCAGAGCAGGGTGGAGAACTCCCGTGGAAGGATGTCTCCGAGGCGGTGACCTGGCTGGAATCCCAGGCGAGAAGTCTGGTTCGGGACTGCCGCCGGACACTTCCGGACGGCCGGGCTGTTTTTCCCCCTCAGGTAGGCATCGGCTATGAGGCTTTCTGGCTCCGCGATTACGCGTACATGCTGGAAGGAGCGGCCGATGCCTTCACTGAAGACGAACTCCGTAACTGCCTGGCCATCTTTCTGAATGCCCAGGCACCCGACGGCACATGCGTCGATTGTGTCACCTTCGACGGCAAGCCCATCTTTAAGCCCGGGATGGGCACCATGGGGGAAAATCCGGTTGCCGATGGTTCCCAGTTTCTTGTCGATGTTGCCTATCACACCTGGAAACGCATTAAAGACCCAGAGCTTCTGCGGGAAATTCTTCCGCGTCTTGAAAAGGCGCTCGCCGTCGTGCCCCGAGAGCCGAGTTCTGGACTTGTTTGGATTGATCCGGCAAAAGAATGGGACCGTTGCCCCTATGGGTTCACGGACACGGTTGTCAAAAAAGGGGCGGTTCTTTTCTGTTCCCTCTTGCTGTATCAGGGTTACCAGCAAATGGCTGAGATGGAGTCGGCCGCCGGAAACTCAGAAAAGGCGACCGGTTATGCGCGGGAGGCTGCACGTCTTGCCGAGGCGATCCGCACAACGCTGTGGGATGAGAAGATCGGTCTCTTTCTGGCGGCCACGCATCAGTGCGGACAGCCTGACATTTGGGGATCGGCGTTCGCCGTCTATTTGGGGGTTGCTTCACCCGGCCAGAAACGCAAAATAGGTGCCTATTTTCGCGATCATTACAGCGAGATTGTCCAAAAAGGGAAAATCCGCCACTTGCCGGGCGGTAGCTATTGGGAAGTGTGCAAGGCACCTCCCGAGACGTATCAAAACGGCGGCTACTGGCCCGTTCCCGCAGGCTGGTTTGTTGTGGCGCTGGCCGAGGTGGATCCCCCGCTGGCTGAGAAAACAATTCTCGACCTCGCGGCAGACTGCCACCAGCGAGGGTTCGTCGAATGGGCCAACGGGGAAGTTGTCCGGCTTCCCAAATACGTTGCCAGTGCCACCGCTCCCCTGCCCGGGTTCAGGCAGTTCTTGAAGACGCGAAAATAACCACGCCGCCCGCTATCTACCCACCGGTAATTTCGGCACTGTGCTGCTTGACGCACAAGAAAACGTGCTAAGCCGCTCCCTCAGGCGTGGTGGAGAAGTTTCGCGGAAAAAACTTCCCCCTGAGTGTTATCTCAGGCGGGATCATTGTGGGGATGCCCGGTTTACCGATTTATCGTGGGCAGTCGCGGGGATTACGAGAGCGTGATGGATTGCGTTGGGCACACGTCAACGCAGGCCCCGCAGTCGCCGCAAGTATCCGGGTCAACGTGAGCTTTTTCATTTTCAATCTTGATGGCATCCAGAGGGCAAGCCTGCACGCATTCACCGCAACCGTTGCATGTTTCCTGATTGACAACTGCTGGCATCGCTTCGGCTCCTTAGCTTGTGCTGAAGTGACTTCGTTGTGTCAAAACGAAACCCAAAGGGTGCTCGAATTGTCACCCTATTTATTTTGTACGTTCAGGGCGTCAAAAAAGCTCATGAAAGCGACGGGGAAAAACGTTAGTCTAATAGTGGAGGTTTTCCGCGCGAATAGGGACCGTCTTCGTGTGGGCCTCATAGAGAAAGCCACCGGGTTGGATTCGCCATGCCAGTGGAAGCTCACAGCCGCCCGAAGTTAGAGCAGCCGGCGCCGGAATCGTGAAAGGTTCGAGTGGTCGATCGCGCCTGAAAATGAGCCGCTTTTTGAAAAGCAACACCAACGACAGGCGGTCAGGGCGACGGCGTGGCGGTTGAAGACCCTTGCGGCTGCGGCGGGGCGGTCTCCTCACTAGAGACTTCGCCGTGGCGCCTCTCGTATTCTTCCGTCAGGACGTTGGGGCAGACTTCATCCACTCCACACGTGGGACAGACAATGCGAACGAGTTCGGCACCCGTGATTTTCAGGTTATACCTCTCACACAGGGCAAAGAGTTCTTGGAGGTGTTTGCAGGTCATACTCGGGTCCTGATTCTGACAAAGTGGATTGATGCCGCGGAAGCCGTAATTTTAATCCCGCCGAGGCCGCTGGTTTCCGCGTGCGATTGGTCTTCCCGTGTCACCTCATTTTATTCGGCAATCTTGCGGAAATGAATCGTACATTGCATATTGGCAGAGAATGAGAATCGAGATTGCAAGCTTTGCTATTCTGAAAAGACTGCGAAAGACAGGCTATATGAGTGGAATGGATTGGGTTCAGCGAGAAATCGAGCTGCCCCGGTTTGGAAAAGGATTTCATCCCATCACCCGACATATTGTCGAAGCGCTCCCGGAGTTGCGGCAGTTTCAGTGCGGCCTTCTCCATGTGTTTCTTCAGCATACGTCGGCTTCCCTAACCATCAACGAATCTGCTGATCCCGACGTGGCGGCTGACCTCGATCGCCTTCTGGATCATCTCGTCCCGGAGGGCTTTCGGTATGTGCACACGGTGGAAGGTGCTGACGACATGCCTGGCCACGGCAAATGCTCGATTCTGGGCTGCAGTGTGCTCATCCCTGTTCGCAATGGTCGGCTGGCCCTGGGCACCTGGCAGGGGATCTTTCTCTGCGAACACCGCCGACACAATTCAGGGCGGCGGATCGTGCTGACACTGTTTGGCCACAAATCCTCTGACTGACCAATTCGATTTGCCGTGAGAGGGGCCAGCAACCGCAGCGCATGCCATCGTAGTGCGTTTGTTTATTTCCTCCATGCTTCGTATCTTTTCTGATCTGTCTCGCCACTTGCGCAGTCGCCATCCGGGACGCTCGTCCAAAGGACGGGGTGTTAAGATGATCCGATTTATCAAAGTTTAACGGTCAACTCGTCGATAACAATTCCGCAGGATTTAACGCGCCCTTGTTGTGGTTTGGGTGGCGCGTTGATGCCCGCCAAAAGAGCTGCTGCTTCAGAGAGGATATCGCCCATGAAGCTGCCGAGAGGCATGCTCACCGTGGTCTGCGGAATTGTGTTCGCCGGGATGCTCGGTTGCCGTCCGCAGCAACCGTTTTTCCTCCATGAAGACGGCGATCTTTCCCACTACGTCGATAAGGCCACGCAAATTGAGTATCCGGACGTAGAAGCTAATTCCCTGGACGAAGTGCAAAAGGTGTTGCCACCATTTACGATTTCCAACAGTGAGGTCAAAGAGTACTGGGATCTTTCACTCGAAGAGGCGGCGCGGATCGCGCTTCAAAACAGCAAGATCATCCGCAGTCTGAATCAACCGGACGTGGGTGCACCGCGCCTCCCGGAGACAACGCTGACTGTGGCTCCGGAAGGTACGGCATCGATTTACGACCCAGCGCGGCAGGAGACCAATCCTCGCACCGGTGTTGAGGCGGTGCTCGCCGAATTCGATGCTCAACTGAGTACCCGCCTGTTCTGGCAGAAACTGGACACCCCTCAAAACGTGGCCGGTTTTGTCACATTCTTTCGGCCATCGGCCTTTCGCCAGGACCTTGGCACGTTTCAGACGCAGTTGTCCAAGACTTACGCAACAGGCGGGACGTTCAGCATCAGTCACAATGTGGGCTACGAATGGAATAATGCGACGGCCAGCCGGGCCTGGCCCAGTCACTGGACGGCGAATCTTCAGGCAGAGTTCCGACAACCGTTACTCCAGGGTGCGGGGGTGACGTTCAATCGAATTGCTGGTCCCAACACCATCCCCGGAGTGTACAACGGGGTGCTCATCGCGCGATTGGAAACGGATCAGCGGCTGGCGGAGTTTGAGCAGTCGGTTTCGGAACTCCTCCTGGACGTGGAAAAGGCCTACTGGACCCTGTATCTCGCGTATCGCCAGCTTGACACGGTCATTGCCGGACGGGACGCCGCCCTCCAGACGTGGCGGCAGGTTCGGGCGAAGTACGAGGTCGGGGGTCGTGGGGGGAGTGCCCAGGAAGAGGCCCAGGCTCGTCAACAATACCTGGCCTTTCGCGCTGCGGTGGAACAGTCACTCAGCTCGCTCTACAAAGCGGAAAACAATCTCCGCTACTTGATGGGGCTTGCCGCCACCGATGGCCGCCTCATCAGGCCCAAAGACGAACCTACCCGGGCAAAGGTCCAGTTTGACTTTTACGATGTCCACGCCGAGGCCCTTGTCCGCAACCCGCTCCTTCGGCGGGAGAAATGGCGTGTGAAGAAGGCCGAGCTGGAGTTGATCGCGGCCAAAAATTACCTTCTCCCCCGCCTGGATTTCTTCGGGTTTTACCGATGGAACGGCCTGGGACATGACTTGCTCGATCCCGATAACAGCAGGTCCAATGCCTATGGATCGCTCACGTCGGGCGACTTCCAGGACTGGGAACTGGGGATGGAGTTGCAGATTCCGATCGGTTTCCGGAAGGAACTTGCCGCTGTCCGCAACGCGCAGCTCAACCTTGCCCGGGAAAGAGCGATCCTCCAGGAGCAGGAGCTGGAAATCTCCCACCAGATTGCCTGGGTCTTGCGGGAAATCGACGAGTATTACACACTTGCCCAGACGAACTACAACCGAACGGTGGCCGCCGAAAACGAAGTCCGCGCGGTCACGGCGATGTACGATGCGGGGACGGCCACACTGGATCTTCTGCTTAACGCGCAGCAGCGTCGAGCGGAAGCGGAAATCCAGTATTATCAGGCCCTCACCAAGTACATGTTCGCGATCAGCCATCTCCACTTCCGGAAGGGTTCCCTCCTGGAATACAACGGTGTGTATCTCACTGAGGGTCCCTGGCCGGAAAAAGCGTACTTCGACGCCCTTCGCCGGGCTCGGGCTCGCGATGCCGGAATCTATCTCAACTACGGCATGACCAATCCGCCGGTATTCAGCCGCGGGGAATATGATCAACATGCGGGGCGACGGGATTCGGACTCCGGTAATCCGTTCACTGCGGAGGGCGAAAACGCGACCGAATCCAAGACCGAGCCGAAGGGGCCCGAGGTGTTACCTGCTCCCAAGCCGCAGAAAAGCACCGGCGAAGAAGGCCCGGAGGTCCCACCTCTTCCATCCACGACCCGGCTCAGCCCCCGTTCTGATTCGGGTGCAAAAGAGGGTGGCTCCACCCTGCGCATCGTGAAGGCACCTTCGGTCAACTCGGGCTCGCAAGGGAGCCAGAACACAAGGGTATCCCATGGCAGGTCGTATGAGCGCGTTGCCTCGCAAGTTTCTCCCGGCGATCTAGAGTTGAGAGCGCTCGGCACGCATTTGCAGCCCGGCCGGTCATCGGCGCAGCGCGACGTGGCAACGCACAAAGCGGAAGGAACACCCACGCAGAAGAACGGGGCAGGCGAGGTGGAACCGGTAGCCTGGGTGGGCGTATCGGACGACGTGCCCTCCACGAGCAAACCCGCGAATGCGCGGAACCAATCAGCCGAGGAGACACCGGCAGGGGTGACCGCCGAATCCTGGCGGGCGGTCAAACCCTGAAATGGAACCGGCATCCGCCCCCACCGTCTGAACCTGGCGAGGAGTTGCCGCACTCCTCCCAGTTCGTGCCCGAACTGTGGGCTGCTGGCGATGGTCTTGAATTTGGGATGTGATGGGACTGGCGTATCTTCTCTCTTCGAGCCAGTTTTCCTGCCCAGTTCTCGCATCACCCGCGTGGCGGGCGTTTCTCCTTTCAGGTGTGGGCGGACGACATCGGCACTGGCTAGATTATAATGGGGCATCAGGAGCGACATTGATCCGCGCACGTGAGGCGGTGCAAACCCGTGATGCTCCCCTCTGTTCGTTTCCGCCAGCAACAGAAGTTAGTCTTTTGAGTCGGGCGTATTTGCCTTATGGACAATGAAACGTTTCGCCTTCTCCAGGCCCTGCGGGACAATATCAATGGTGTGCTCCTCGGCAAACAATCTGTCGTGGAGATGTGTCTGATCGCGCTGTTGGCCGGGGAACACCTCCTCCTCGAAGATGTTCCAGGAGTGGGCAAGACGCTGCTGGGAAAGGCGATCGCACGAAGCATTGCAGGCGTTTTCCGCCGCATTCAGTTTACGCCGGATCTGCTGCCATCGGACATCACGGGAAGCAACTTATATCATGCGGATCGCCGCGAATTTGTCTTTTATCCAGGTCCGATTTTTGCTAACGTCGTTCTGGCCGACGAAATCAATCGTGCCACCCCGCGGACGCAGAGTGCTCTTCTGGAGGCCATGAACGAAGCCCAGGTGACTGTGGAGGGCAAGACATATCCGCTGCCCCGTCCATTTCTGGTCATTGCCACGCAGAATCCCCTGGAATTCGAGGGGACTTATCCTTTGCCGGAAAGTCAGATGGACCGGTTTTTGCTGCGGATTTCGGTAGGATATCCCGCCCGTGATTTCGAACGGGAACTATTGGAGCAGCACCGCAACGGGGAACCGGTGGACTCGCTCGAGCCGGTACTCACAACGGAGCAGGTGCTGGCGCTGCAGGCCGCCGTTCGTGAGGTCCGCATGGAGCGATCCGTGCTGGAGTATCTTCTCGACCTCGTGGAAGCCACTCGGAAATGCCCGGAAATCCGCGTGGGGGCCAGTGTCCGGGCGTCGCTGGTCCTTTACCGGGCGGCGCAGGCTCGGGCTTTTCTGGAGGGACGAGATTTCGTGGTGCCAGACGACATCCAGGCCCTTGCCGTGCCCGTCCTCGCTCACCGTGTCATCACCCAGGGGTATCTCCACGGAGGTCAGCGGGACGCCGTGGAAGCGCTCATCCGTCGCCTCGTTGAAGACACACCGGTGCCTGCGTGACGTTCGTTTGGGGGCTTAACGTTGCGCTATTCCTCTGAGTTGAGACTCACTGCCCTTCCACAGGCTCCGGGGCACGCTCGATCACGTGGTCGATCAGTCCGTAATCGCGGGCTTCCTCAGCGGACATGAAACAATCGCGGTCCGTGTCTTTTTCGATTTTCTCAAGAGGGTGTCCCGTGTGTTTGATCAGGATGCGATTGATCCGCTCTTTGAGGTTTCGGAATTCCTTGGCGTGAATCATGATCTCGGTAGCAGTTCCTTCGACACCGGCCATCGGCTGATGGATCATGATCCGCGAATTAGGCAGGGCGTAGCGTTTTCCTTTTGTTCCTGCGGCCAGGAGCACGGCCGCCATGGACGCTGCCTGTCCGATGCAGTAGGTGGCGACATCGCAGCGGATGAATTGCATCGTATCGTAGATGGCCAGTCCCGCCGTCACACTTCCGCCTGGCGAATTAATGTAAATGTGCACATCTGCCTTGGGGTTTTCGGATTGCAGATAGAGCAATTGCGCGACCACCGAGTTGGCCAGTTCGTCCGTGATGGGAGCACCGATGAAGACGATCCGATCTTTGAGCAGGCGACTGTAAATATCCATCGCCCGCTCTTCCCGACCCGTCCGTTCAATAACAAAAGGGATCAACGTCATGATTGAGTCTCCTGACAACTTCGCATTGTTTTCGTTGCGGCGGCTGCCTCACGCGTCCAGGTCCCGGTAAGCCGCTTCAAAAGACCGCATGATTCGGAGAATGCAAGAAGTCCAGATGGCAGCGGCTATTTCCTGGGCTGGCACTTTCTGGTTCATTCCAGTTCGTCTTCGGGTTTTTCCTGGGACTGTTTGGAAAGAATATCGTCCACGATACCGTAAGCCTTGGCCTCCTCGGCAGTCATGTAGAAATCGCGGTCTGTGTCCTTTGCAATGCGTTCGATTGGCTGTCCTGTATGCTGCGCGAGAATTTGATTAAGAATGTCCCGCGTGCGGAGAATCTCCTGTGTTTGAATCTCGATGTCGCTCACCTGACCGCCCACCTGGCCGTAGGGCTGGTGGATCATCACCTTGGAGTGCGGGAGCGCGAAGCGTTTGCCCTTGGTGCCTCCGGCCAAAAGGACCGCGCCTCCACTGGCAGCCAGACCCACGCAGTAGGTGGCCACCGGGCAACTGAGAATCTGCATCGTGTCGTAAATCGCCAGGGTAGCGGTGACACTTCCCCCGGGCGAATTGATGTAAAAATGAATGTCTTTCCGTCGGTTTTCGCTTTGCAAATAGAGGAGTTTCATGATGACCTCGCTCGCGTTGAGGTCGTAGATCGGCCCCTGGAGGAGGATGATGCGGTTTTCCAGCAGGAGGTCACCCAGCGTGAGTTGCCGCTGGCGTTGATAATCGCGATATCCGGCCTGCGCAAGCTGGTCTATCGGAAATGGAAGCCACGGATTGACAGACATAGGCACGTCCTTTACCTGGTCAGTTGATCAAGGTTTTGCGGCGGGAAGCACTGCCAGCCGTCTGCCTCACACGCCGTCCAGTGTTGTTGAATTCAGGGGGCACAGGAAATGTTATCGTACCCGGCCCGGCAGGGCCCTGACAAGCGACCGATTGCCCTGACCCATCCCCACTTTTTTGGAAGGATCTGTCGGAATCTAAGGGCATGGCGCGAGGTAGGGGCAATTCATGAATTGCTCCGACAACATCGGAGGGACGTGCTTGTCACGTCCGCCTTCGGAGGGATGTGCTCGTCACGTCCGCTTTTCTCCGGAGCGATGCGCTTCTCGGGTCCGTTTTTTCGGAGGGCCCCGCTTGTCGGGGCCAATGAAAACTGATTGATGAACCATGCCTCCTCATCGGGCACGACGAGCGTGCCCCTCCGACCTCTCGGAGGGACCCGCTTGTCGGGTCCGCCGTTCAACGTTTGATCGTCCATTCCGTTTCACCGGGGACTGAAGTCCCGCGCGAAAAGCGGGGCTAAAGCCCCGCACTCCATGGAGTGCGGCGATTTATCGCCGCTTTTTGGTGAAGGCTTTAGCCTTCACGACCGTGGCGTTGATCCGGACCGAAACGGAGTTGCCCCGGGCACGACGAGCGTGCCCCTCCGAATGATTTCTCGGAGGGACGCGATTGTCGGGGCCGCCGTTCAACGTTGGATCGTCCATTCCGTTTCACCGGGGACTGAAGTCCCGCGCAAAAAGCGGGGCTAAAGCCCCGCACTCCATGGAGCCTACCGAAACACACCGCATCACCTAACGCTGAAAAGCGGACGCGACAAGCACGTCCCTCCGGGTTGACGCAAGCCGATGTGGCCTCCGCGTACCTATCGACGGGGGAAAGTGGAGGTAATCCCTTGGGCAAGGCTTCCCACGTCGCGGCGGGCTTGCTTTTCACGGGCAGAAGGCTGGCGTATATTAAAAGATGCGAAAAATTAAGAAAAACTCGCAGTGAGTCGTCCTCGTTTTGTTGCCTCCTGCGGAGGTATTCCTCGTTAATGCGGTCCTGCGCCTGTTTACCGGGCTACTTGGGCAACCTGAGCACCTATGGCAGAAGCGTCCGAATCTTCAAGCAAGCAGCGAACTGAGAACGATCCGTGGGCGAAGCTGGCCGAATTCCTCGGACTTCGGCCGGCTGACAGTGGTGCGGAGTCTTCGCAGCCTTCCTCCGGGTCCGCCACGCCCGTGGAAGGGAGTGCGACGGATCAACGGGACACCCCATCGGAATCGCAGCAACCTGTTGAACAGCCGAGTGTAACGGTGACCCAGGCGTCTGGAAAATCGCCGGGGCCTATCACGCTCGAAGCAATCCCGGATCGCATTCCCTTGCGCCGGTGGACGCCGCGGAGTCGGTCGGGGGGTGATTGGGACGATATCGCAGCCCAGCTTGGGCTACGGCCCAAAGAGACGGCAGCCCCGGCCGAGGGGGTCACGTCCGACCAAATGACCGCCCGGCCAACGGGAGAGAAGGGCACTTCCGAGACGGTCTCCCCATCGACCGGTGCTCTGGAATGGTTTGCACCGGTCGAACAGACAATCGCTCCCGAGCCGTTCGAAGAGGCGTCTGTGGTGGCGGTGACCTTGCCACCGGAGGAGGAGGTACGGGAGGTGATCCAGGCGGAGGTCACTCCACAGGGCGATTGGCTGGAGGAGCAGGTGGTCGCGCCCGTGGAGGGAGAAAACCCTCCTGCCCCACTTGTGCCGGTGGTGGAAGAAATTCTGACGCCCTCCTCCGCAGGGCGTGCGGTGGCAGCGGATACGGCCACGCTTCAACCGGTTGTGGCCGATGTGTCGTCCGGGGAATCCGCGTCAGAAGCCGAGGCTCTAACGGGCGAAAAGAAAAAACGCCGGAGAAAACGTCGAAAGAAACGCTCCGGTGTGGCCCCGGTATCTCCGGAACCGTTTGAAGAAGAGCTTCCCGAGATCGTGGAGCTTGCCGTTAGTGGTGCGGAGGCTAACGGGGAAACAGGAGAATCTCCAGAAGAGGCAGAGCCAACCCAGGCGGTACGGGAGGAACCCGAGGTCGCGCCCCAGCGAAAACGGCGTAGTGTAACGTCCGCCGAGAGCAAGCCAGAAGAGGAGGAAGCCCACGACACCGACGAGGAAGAAATTCCGCGACCATCGCACAAGGCGGTTCCCGGTTGGGCCGAGGTGGTCGGCTATGTTATTCAGAAAAATTTGGAAGCGAGGAGTCGGCGATCGGGGTATGGCTCGCGGGACCGGCGGCGTTAAGATAACGCACTGCGAGAACTCTCCCGATTGGAGGGCCCGCTTGTGGAAAAACGTGCCGTAAGAGCCTTAGGGCTTTTGGGGGCGGAAGTTGACATCTGTTTATTTCGGGAGGTGGGTTATCAGTGGCGCTCTGACTTTTGACTGAGGGAAAGCAAGGATGAGCGAAGCCCTCGGATTGCTCATATGCACTGTTGGGTCTCTATTGGCCGGCGTTAGCTTTGCCTGGTTTTTCTACTGGCTGGAGCGGTACCGGTGGCAGGAGACCTATTTACTGGGGTGCGTGTTTGGCTGGGGTCTCGTGGCCGGGGTGTTCGCCAATTTATTCTTGGGATTGCTTGTTCCCTGGAATATGGCGTTTCATCTGGAAAGCCAGGCCCTGGCGGTGCCTCGTCGGTTTCTTCTTGTGGCTCCCGCTGTGGAAGAGGGCCTTAAGGCGCTCGCCATTCTGGCGGTGATGCTGATGTTCCGCAAACAGTTCGGCTATCTCTCGGAGGCCATGATCTACGGGGGCGTCATCGCAGCGGGGTTCGCCGCCATTCAGAATGTGTTTTATCTCTATCTGGCGGGGTGGCAGCCGGCGGGATATGGCGGGATGGCCAGCGTGTTCGTGAATCGCGTGGTTGCTGGGGGATTCATGACCACGCTTTGTGGGGCGGCCATTGGGGCCGCGCTGGCCTGGGCGCAAAGCCGTCCCAAATTGTGGCAGCGCTGGCATACGGCAATCACGCTGTGGAGTGGCGTGTACGGTGTGCGTGTTCTCAGAAACGGGGCCGTGCTGCTTCTCAGCGAACGCATGGGTTATTCTCCGGTCAGCGTCGCCGGCTGGGTCGACGGGTTGGCGTGGCTTGTCGCCGTGATGGTGGTGATCGCTATTTTGCGGCGAGAGTACGGGTCCTTTGTGCGGTATCTGGAGGAGCAGGTGCGCGAGGGCCGAATTCGGCCTGACCAGGCAGCGCTTCTTCGCAGGCGATTTTTGCCCGCCCGGCTGCGAATCTTCCTCCCCATTAACTATGATGCGACCTGCAGGGCGGTGGTTCTCTGCAGCGAACTGGCACTTCGGCAGGCAGCCCTTTCCAGTGACCCGGACACTTCGGGGATTCAACAGAGGGTCCAGCAGGAGTTTGCACGGCTCGTCTCGCAGCTCTCTCAGGCCTCCTAACAGTTTCGCAGGCTCTTTTCAGTCGCCGGCCGAGTTGTTCCTGGATAGATCAGTTTGAGCCTCCGGTACAACCGCTCAGAGGGCAAATCGTCACCGTGGGTGCCCGAGTCATTCCTGCTTCTCAATAACCTCCGAGATGCCACAAGCGTAACGTGCTGTAGGGGCAATTCATGAATTGCCCCTACCGGTCCCGGGGCCCGGATAAAATGGGCCCGCAAATGGAACCGAACATTTGAGCGCTTCTCACGATTCGGACGCCAACGGGACGATCGCTCAGGGCGGCATCTGCGTCTGTCGGAGGGATGCCTTCCACGGCGTCCATTGAACGCGCAGGGAGACACTTGCCATGCCCGCCGAAACCCAATGGGTGGTCTAACGTTGCAAAGTGGACGTGACCAGCACGTCCCTCCGAAAGCGGACCTGGCAAGCAGGTTCCCTCGGTTGAATTTCGCTCCGGCGCGAACCAGTGTGAACGTCCGCGTCCCCCTCGTTTGAGAAAGAGTGGGGATGTGTCAGCGTTGGTGGTTATTGTCCCAGCGGCCTTGTCGGGTATAGGATTGGGCAATCCCAGGACGGATGTCGTCTTCATCGGAATTCGGGCCATCGGAATCCGTTTGTCATTTCCACGACCCGCGGGCACTAAGATGACAGGGCCGTTTCAACCTCCAGCCGGACCTCTGGAGACTGGGAAGAAATCTTCAATGGGAATGAGAAGAAAAGTTGTGCCATTTTCGTCGGGCGCGAGGGATATGGCCATGGTTTTGTGGAGACCTTCCAATCCCACGATCCAGATCTTCGACAATTCCCAGCGGTGTCGAGATCGGGTGCCACAAAGCGGATTCCTGAGGTATGGTCGCTCGTGGCTTTTACTTGCCATATTTGTGTGCACGCTCAATTTAGTTTCTTTTGGTTGTGCCAATAAAGGTTTGACTATGGAAGCAGCACCCTTTGCAGTGCGTCATCCTGTTCCGGATTTGCCAGAAGACGTGGAATGGTTGAATACCGCGGGGCCGCTGCGATGGGAAGACCTTCGCGGCAAATTTGTCCTTCTCGACTTCTGGACATACTGCTGCATCAACTGCATGCACATCATTCCCGAGTTGAAGAAGCTGGAGGCCAAGTATCCGCGGGAACTGGTGGTAATCGGCGTACACTCTGCGAAGTTCGATGAAGAGCGCGACACGGACAACATCAAGCAGGCCATCTTGCGCTACGGAATCGAGCATCCGGTCATCAACGACCGCAACATGACAATTTGGCGGCGGTTTGGTGTTAACGCCTGGCCGACGCTGGTTCTGATCGATCCCGAAGGCTTTGTCGTTTGGGGTGAAAGCGGAGAGACCACGTTCGAGGCGTTGGATCGGCTCCTGCGGCCCGCAATTGCATACTACGACAAACGCGGCACTCTCGACCGCACCCCGATTCATTTCGAGACGCTTGCCCGCCGCGTTGAACCCACTCCGTTGCGGTTTCCCGGCAAAATTCTCGTCGATTCTTCGGGAAAACGGCTTTTCATAGCGGATTCCGGACATCATCGAATTGTCGTGACCACCCTGGAGGGAGATCTTCTCGCCGTGATTGGGTCGGGGGAGCCGGGCCTCCGGAACGGGACGTTCGAGGCAGCCCAGTTTTCCAGCCCTCAGGGGATGGCGCTTCTCGGCCAGATCCTCTTGGTGGCAGACACGGAAAACCATGCGATCCGCGCGGTGGATCTGGAAAAACGCGTTGTGCGAACAGTCGCGGGAACGGGTCGTCAACTGCGTCGCCCGCCACCTGTCCGCATGGGAGCTCCTCTTACCACCGAATTGAGCAGCCCATGGGATCTGTGCATCGTGAGAGAGTGGATCTACATCGCGATGGCGGGATGTCACCAGATTTGGCGGATGGATACGCAGTTCAGCCGGATTGGTCCGTATGCGGGAAATGCCCGTGAGGATATCGTCGACGGGCCGCTTCTCCCGCCATCACCATACGCTTTGGGGTTCGCCTCGTTCGCACAGCCCAGTGGGCTGGCCACCGATGGTCGATGGCTCTATGTGGCTGACAGCGAAGGAAGTTCCATCCGTGCCGTGCCGCTGCAGGCAGGCGGTGAGGTTCGAACGGTGGTGGGAACCGCCCGTTTGATGGCTGCGCGGCTGTTTACGTTTGGGGATCGGGACGGACCCGCCCCTCAGGTCCTGCTTCAGCACCCCATAGGTCTGTGCTATGCAGGGAAATTTCTCTATGTGGCTGATACGTACAACAACAAAATCAAGCGGGTGCATCCCGAGACTGGGGAGACCGTGACCGTGGCCGGTGACACCCAGCCGGGCAAGAGTGACGATCCACCCCGTTTCGACGAGCCGGCTGGGATTTCACCTGCTTCGGACTCCGTCCTTTACGTGGCTGACACGAATAATCACGCGATACGGCGAATTGAGCTTGCCCCGGCGGTTCGGGTCACCACGGTGACGATCAAAGGTCTGCAGGCACCCCAGATCAAACGTGAAAGTGAGCCACCTTTCGCTGACGTTCCCTTCATCACCCGGGAAAAAGTCTCAGTACGTTCGGAATCACCACTGAAAATTCGCCTTGATCTCCGGTTCCCTCCGGACCACGGTTTGAATCCGGCCATGCCGGTGGAGATTCGGGTTCGGCGATTGCAGCAGTCTGGAACGTCAGCGTCCTCAGGGGACACGCGGCAGGGCTTTGAAGTCTTTCGGGTCACGCCGAAGGAAGGGCCTATCGAAGTCGAGCTCTCTCCGCTGGACTCCGGCACCACGACGCTTGAAGTTGTGGCCGTGTTTTACTGGTGCGAAAAGTCCGGCCGTGGTTTGTGCCGCATTGGAATTCAAGGCTGGCGTCTGCCCGTTGAGGTTTCCGATGGTGGCGAGAGCACTTTGACCCTCGAATACACCGTGAATCGTTAGTGGATATTCATCCCTTTTGAATCCGCGCAAGGGCACGCAGGAAGAACAGGCCGTCGGCCATGTACCGAGGAGCCAGCCGCCGGGGATCGCACAGAATCCGATAGGCCCATTCCAGACCGACGCGTTGAAGAAATCGCGGTGCCCGACGGACTTTCCTCGCGGCAAAATCCAGAGCGGCTCCGACCTGAACGGCGACCGGGACACCCAGTGTCTCGATACGCGAGGCCAGCCAGCGTTCTCCCTTGGGTTGACCAAAGGCGGCAAAGAGGATTCGGACCCCACTGTGCCTGATCTGGGCCAGTAACTCCGCTTCGCGCGCCGGCTCCAGGATATCCAGCATTGGGGCCGCCGTCCCGGCGATGACCAAACGTGGGAACCTTTCGAGCAGTTTTCGTGCCGCTATTTCGGCAACTCCCGGGGTCCCTCCCAAAAGAAAGACAGGATAACCGCGAGAGGCCGCCAGCTCGGAAAGATCCCAAACAAGATCGGCACCGGTCACCCGTTCAGGCAGGGGACGCCCCATCCAGCGAGCCACCCAGAGGAGAGGCATTCCGTCGGCCACGATAAAGTCCGCTTTTTTGTTGATCTCTTTCAGATCGGGCCACCGTGCCGTCAGTCGGGCGTAGTGGAGATTGGCCGTGATGAAAAACGACGGCTGACCTCGGAGCACGAGCCAATCCACAAACTCGAGAACCTGGCTCTTTGTCCATGGGGAAATAGGCAGGCCCAGAACTTCCACCGGTTCAGGCAGAGCTGGCTTCTCCGGCAGTGCTGGAAAGTACGCCCCGGGAGGAAGGGGAAACGCCGCCTCAGCGTTCCCGCTCTCGATTGTCCACGGTTTGAGGACCAGGTCTGATTCAAATCGCGGAAAATTAGCTGGGGATAGGGGGATAACGGCCATCGTTTTCCACCGTAGCCGGAAGCTTGAAACTGGGTAGGACCATCTTTGGGAAGGATTTTCTCGCTGCCCAGAAAATGTGGCATACGGAAGAGAAATAGCAGGATAAAAAAACGGGAGAACTCGCTCCCGTCCAGTTTAGCCTACCGGCATGAGCGACAAATTCATACCAAACCGTTTTTCACCGCCCAGACGGCCGCCTGAGTCCGGTCCGTCACACCAATTTTTCTCAAAATGTGCTGGACGTGTTCCTTGACGGTTTCGTAGCTGATTTTGAGGGCCTGAGCGATCTCTTTGTTGGTCATTCCCCGGGCAAGGTGGCGCAGCACCTCGCTTTCCCGCTGAGTCAACGGAATATCGATGTTTCCCTGAGTCCGGGGCGTGGCCAGTCCCCCCGCCACCCGGCGAAGTTCTTCCCGAGTCCAGATACTTTCCCCCCGGGCGGCTGCCCGAATGGCCTCCAAAAGCTCGTCGCGTGTGCTGCTTTTAAGGAGATATCCCTGGGCACCGAAAGCAACCGCGCGGGCGACGTAGCTGGGGTTGTCGAATGTGGAGAGGATCAGAACCGGGAGATCGGGCTTTTCGAGCTTGATCCGCCCCAGGGCATTGAGGCCATCGCCATGGGGCATCCGCACATCAAGGATGGCAACATCGACATCGTTGTTGCGCAGAAAGTTGACCGCGTCCTCGCCCGTTCCCGCTTCCCCGACGACCTCGATCTCCGTTCCCTGAAACATGGCGCGCAGGCCCACCCGCACCATCTCGTGGTCGTCGGCGATGAACACCCGAATTTTTTTGGGTTCAGTTTGTGCCTCGTTCATGGCCATGGATCTCCCAGCTTATATCCCCTTGAAGCGACGCCCCGCCAACGCATCTGGCGCCCACCACGTCCCCCCTCAAACTGATGGTTGCCCTACCACCATGATAATCTTACCAGTTTGGCTCTAGGTGCGGTAGTGCCACACCACCAACTTGGGGAATTTGCGAGGCGGACTGGGGCCGAAAGAGAGGAACGTTTTCAAAACGGCCGTCTTGGGTGGGCCAAAAACTGTTGAATGCACCAGCGAGGCGGCACGCGCGGGACGGCGTCAATCTCCGGACCGCGGCTCGTGCTCTTTCAAGCTGTTCCCTGCGTCAGGTGGTGAGTTCTCCGGTACCGGGTGAGGTGACGTCGGAGCATACCGAGCACGAGGATCAAGGCGATAACGCCGGGTACCCACCATTTGCCCGTTCCATAAAGGATCCAGTATGAAACAAGCTTGAGGTATTCGCTTGTGACCATGAAGAACCCGTCGCCGGACTGCCACCACCGGCGGAGGTCGTAGCGTTCTGAAGGAGCCCCCACGAAGGTCACGCGGTCGGCCATGGGGCCCAGCAAATGGCGGACATTCCAGGCAGTCCGCCGGGTGTGGAGACTGTCGGTCACGATGATTACCCGAACGGAGGGCGATTCCGCCAGCACATCGCGCAAGGAAGTGATTTCATGAAAAGTCGCCGCATGATTGCCCCGCAACAGGACAATTCGGTCCTCCGGTACCCCCAAGCGCATCAGAAGGGCTTTTGTGAGTTCATGCTCGGCGGGTATGAGGGATCGGGTCCGTGAGGGGATGGGTCTGATTTCCGAGATGAGAATCCGATCCACCCAGCGCTTCCGGTACAAAACGGCAGCCAGCACGGGACGGTTTTCCACACCTCCTCCCATCACCATGGCGTAGTCAGCACGGCGCAGCGGACCGCTGACATCCAGCCAACTTGCCAGGTGGGGAAGCCACCACTGGCGTGTGGCGGCCAGACCGCCAACGACTCCCAGGACCACCAGAACGGCTATCCACCGACGGCTCATGGTGTGGAGTTTCCTTGGCTTTCCGGACATTGCGGTATCAGTCTGTCAAAATCGTCAAGTGATAATGGCTGCGGGGATACGACCGGCCGGGGTTCGATGACGGAGTAAATAAGGTACAGATAACCCACCATGGTTCCCTTGATGCCTGCCCGGCAACGCCACCAGTTTTGCGCGGAAAACAGCGGATGGGGCACCCCCACGAGGGTGACACGGCGATAGACGTCGTCACCCATGGCGGATCGAAGGACCAGCGAAGTACTTCTTCCGCCAAATTCTTCCACAAAAAAGACTACATCCGTATCGGGATGCCGTTTGAGGTAGTTCGCCACCGCCTGTGCTTCGTACCATAAACCCGCTTGATCGGGTTTGAGTTCGATCACCCGCTCGGGAGGAATACCGTAGTCCTTGAGGGCCGACCGTAGCACTTCCACCATGGGCGGGAGGACGCCCAGCTCTACAAGTCGGCTCGGCCATCCTTCTGTAAAGATAACAACGGCGTCCGGATTTTGGCGGAGAATCGCCGCGGCTTGCGAAATTGCGTCTTCGGTAGGCAGAGAGTGCCCGTCCGAACTGCGGATCCAAACCACATCCGCCGCACCCGGATGCGAGTTTGTCGGTGCCAAAAGGGGATAGACGAGCAGGGGCAGCCACTGTCGGTGGAAGATCACCCCGAGGACGAAGAGCAGGGCGACTGCTAAAAGCGAACCGCGACGCCAGCGAGGATAGCAAGCGGCCCGCCCCGGGTGAGTGGACGTACGCTCGCCCACGGGAGCAACTGTCTGGCCGGCAGTGTCACTAACGTGGGGCGATTCCATTAAGACTTATCCGAGAGGCCAAAGCGACGAACAGCGGTAGTGATACAGCCAGTTCAATGCCTCATTGTAGCTGGTCGACTGCCCAAAGCGGCAGGGAGCCATGGATGGATCACGGACACCACCAGGGGTCGTCGCAGCAATCGGGGTTTCCGGGGGGACAACTGGCTGGATCGCACGTCCCGCAGACGTTGATCGCTTCAACCGCTTGAGAGAGATCGTTGAGCTCGCTGAGCAGGGCATTTCGCACGGCCGCCAGCCCGCCGATAATTCCAATCACTAGGAGCGAAATGAGGAGAATCCACTCGAAACTGAGTACGCCACGACGAAGTGAGCGCCGACGACCCGACGAGGAGAGGTGACTCATAGACCGCTTACTCCTGGCGACAAAAACTAGCCTGAACCAAAATCGCTTCGCGATGGGGAACCTCAGACGCCACCAACACTCGTCCATTAGAGGAGCACGTCGCGTGCCGAAACGACGCTAAACTCTCAAAACCTGGCCGAGGCGCTTAAAAAGAAGGTGGGCTGCGAGCCGAATATCCCAGGATGTTGCTTGAATGAAACGTTCATCCAGCGCGATGTTGCCGAATGGGAACGGGCAAGCCGACAACGATGACTTTACCGCAACCACATTGAACGTGGATTGGTCAACCTTTCTTTCGCCGCCGGAAAAAAGTTCCCGTCCCGAAGACTAACGAGCCTCCAAGAAAAGACGCGAGAGCAACAAGGCTGCCCGGCTCGGGCACAACCGTCACATCGCCATCAGCGTCGTGCGAGAACGGGGCAAAGCGGTACCGTACATGATTTTTCGCTTCCACGTGGTTGTACGCGTCAAAGTGTACATTCACACCGTGAGCACTCGAGCCATCTGAGAAAGTGATGGTTACCTCATAAACGTTGATTTGACCTGTCTTCGGACCTGGCGGAGGTACGCTGTTGATGAAATCGCCGATGGGCGAATCGGAGAGCGTAAAGTCCCCCAGAAGCCATTCCTGCCATACGACACCCTCACCGTAAATCCCATGGGCGGGGAGCGGTGAACCATCTCCCAGAGCCGGCCGAGTTCCTTCCGCACCGTACTGAAGGAAGGTGGGAGGGGGTGGCGTCGAAGGATCGGTGAATCCAAATAGCCCCCCTGTGGTGGTCGGAGTGATGGTCACGGCAAGATCGACGCCGTTTGCCCGGTAGACGGCCGAATAAGCCATGGAAAGGCGCACTTCCTCGATAGGTCCCTGAGAGGTGTTACCAATGATCCACAACCGGAATGGTGCGCCTGCCGAAGAACCCGGCGGTGCCAGGTACCAGCTTTCTGTCACCGTGTCGTAAAGTCCGCCTTCGAGATAGATCTGCAGGGTCGGTTCCGCGAAAACCCGTGCTTTTCCTGCCCATCCCCCTAGCACGAGCACGACGCCGACGAAAATGCTTAAGTAGAAACCATGGTTGCGCAACATTGCAGGTTGCGCAACATTGCATTGCCTGCATCTCTCGTTAAAAACCGAACGTGCCGCTCCGTCGAAGTAATCAATTCTGAAATCAATTCATGATTTCTATTTGCCCGATGGCGGTCCCAACATTTTCATTAGCCCCCGGCGAGTGTTATCGCCACCGCCTGAAATATAGTCTGGCCAAACCAAGAAACAATACCCCACTTGAGGGGGCGAATGCCGATACGCTTGATCCATGTCGGCCCTCGCCGCGCATTTTTTAAAGAAACCCTCTTATAAAAGCGTAGTACAGAAACCCGGGCGAATACCCCACGGTGGGGCGCGCCCGCTCCACGTAAGCTTTTCACATTCCGATTGTCAGTTATTGCCGCCGCCTCGCGCACGCATGGCATCGTATAAATTCGGCGGGAGAAGTTTTTGCGGCGGGATCGGTTCGCACCATCTTCCCGTCAGCTCGGCGACCGGAGGTAACGAGGGGACAGCCTGAGCGGCATCACTCACGTTAAGGCCAACCACATTGATCGCGTCAATCCCCAAACTGGCGGGCCAGCGGACAGGTCGCTGGGTGCGAATGCACCAGAAGGTTTCACCCCCGGCGGTGTGATTGCCCCGCATGCCCCCGCCACTCGAAGCAAACAGGCGGCTTCCAATGCCCGCATCGATGTCGGTGAAAAGGTTTTCGTATGGGGCCCAGCGGTGGTGATCGAAACAGAGGTCGATGCCGCGTCCTGAGCAAAACACGCATCCAATGGAACTCTGCACAGTCAGGTCGTGTATGAATCGGGTATTGATCTCAAAATCCCGGCAGAGGCAGTCTGAAGCTCGGCCGAAAGTGATGCCGTGGTGGCCGGTGTAATGGCCGGATGGCAAGGCCCTTTCGGGATCTGCCTCCAAGCGAATCTTCTCCAAAGTGCAGAAATAACCCGAAACAAACGGACCATTATCAGCATTGCGAATCACCAGGTCTCTCAACCAGCAATGGGCAGCATAGCGCGTGATCTCCACCGGATTCAGGCCCACCTCCTTGAAATGCCCGGCGTATTGACGCACAGGAAAATCAAAGGTGAGCCCTTCTACTCCGACATCTGTCACAGGCGGAGCAAATCGCTCCACGGTTGGTCGCCATTCCCCACGGACGTCAAAACGCAACGGCCGATTCAAAACCACCGCTTGCCCCTCGCATCCAACGACGCGGAAAACCTGTTCCACGTACCAGTTGTTCAGTCCCGAAATATCGCCAGGCTGGCCGCGATAAAGGTAATTCAGAAGCGATTTCGCATCATCATCCCGGAGGGTAAGGAGAATTTCATCGCCCGGCCGAAAAGGATTCTTCTCCAGCGTGAGGTGTGTGTCCCCTCGCTTTTGGGATTTGATAACTTTCGTCACGTCTTTGGATTGAGTACGCGCGCCGCCAATGGAGATCAGTCCCCCTGCCCAGGACCAGTTGGTGGTGGGCTGATTACCATCGGTTTTGGAGGGGCGAGGATCGATTTCCACGCCGGGTCTGGTGAAGACGAGGACGGTTTGCTCCGGCCCCGCCCCTTGCAGCACAGTGTTTGAACTGCGGATGTAAAGAATGTCCCGCAAAATATACTTTCCGGGTGGGATGAAAACAATTTTGCCTTTTCCGGCCTCGAGGGCGTGTTTAAAGGCCGCCGTGTCATCGGTTTGTCCGTCACCTTTGGCCCCGAAATCCTTGACCGACACCCGTTCCTGAGGCCTTCTGTAGGTCTCCGAGCGCCAACGGTATCCTGCCCAGGTGAAATCCGGAAGCCGACTGTAGGGCGACCAGAGCTCTCCGTTTTTGCCCCAAAGTTTGGAAAACTGCTGAGCCTCTTGAGTTTTCCCAATAGGTGGTGGGGTCAGAGTCACGACCACGAGAAGAGAAAGAACGCTCAAACGGCCAACGGATGGTCGGGAATGTGGCTCTGCCCAGAAAGCCGTCATTGTTTTCAGCCACCGCATAGATTTTCTCCCCTGGATGCGCGACTCGAAAGAACCCGCAAGTTAAATGGAAGGCATTCACGCGTGTTGGACCGCCCAATTGATGACGAAATCGCGACACTTGGCGACGTCTTCAAGCAGTTGCGGCGAGTCGTGCTCGTATTCGATGGTCATGACGCCTCGAAAGTTTTGCCGGGCCAACTCTTCCAGGACGCGATCATAGTGGGCCGCTCCCGTGCCCAGAGGAACATCCCGGGAATCAACCACCCCGAATTCCGCCACGTCCTTCAAGTGAAGGGTAATGATGCGCCCTTCCAGCAGCTTGAGGCACGCGACGGGATCCAGGCCCGAGCGGACCCAGTGTCCCGTGTCTGCGCACGCTCCAATTCGGTGGCTTCGTTTTTCCACTGCCCCCAGCACGTTCTTAGGATGCCAGTAGTGAGAACTGGGTGACTGGGGATGATTGTGGATGGCCAGCGTGAGACCGTACTCGGCCAGGAGTTCGTCCAGCATGGGGAGCGAGTCGGCAGGCGGTTCGGCCACGACGGTCTGGCAGCCCATCTCTTTCGCGAATGAAAACACTTTCCGTGCCTGATCTTGATCGTTGCCAAGGTTCGCATAGAAGTTGGGCATTGTTATGCCGAGTTGGGCCATTTTCTGCCTCATTTCCGCGCGTTTGTCGGGAGGAAGGGCCTCACTTGTGACCAGGCCAGGCTGGCGCGCATCAAGGGGCAGGAAAAAGCACGGTTCCACGGCTTTGATCCCCAGAGCCGCGATTTTTTCGATCGCCTCATAAAAAGGAAATCTTCGGAATGTGTAGAGTTGGCAAGCAAGTTTCCAGCCACGTTTTTCCAGGGCCTGCCACGAGCCAGCCACTTCCTCAGCCAAAAGTCCAGTCCCAAGAAAGGACCGACTCCCGATGGCCATCGTCCCGCACATCAGCAGTCCCCTCAAAACGCTACGTCGCGAATAGCCGGTAGAAGCATGGGAATTCGTCATGGCAGCACCTTATTCTCTTTTGCGTGCTCAAAAATGTCGTCACATCGTCCGCCCCATTAGGATAGTCAGTCCACGTTCGGAAAGCCAGTTCTCCGGCACAGGCCAGGACGCGACAGGCATGACATGAGTTCATGTTGCAACGGGCAGGCGATCCGACAGGCCCCCGATCGCCGAAACGCATTCTCTCGGATGGTAGGGGCAATTCACGAATTGCCCCTACCGCTTAGCGTCGTTCCATCTGCACCGACGGAAGGTTGTGAAGGCTAAAGCCTTCACGAAGAAAGCGGCGATAAATCGCCGCACTCCATGGAGTGCGGGGCTTTAGCCCCGCTTTCGGCGCGGGACTTCAGTCCCCGGCGAAAGGGAACGAATGATCCAACATTGAACGGCGGACGTGACAAGCACGTCCCTCCGAAGATGCCGATCTGACAAGCACGTCCCTCCGGAAAAAGGCCGGAGGGGCACGCTTGTCGTGCCCGGTGAAGCAAAATCGATGGTCCAACGTTGGAAAAAGCGGGCCTGACAAGCGGTTCCCTCCGACGACGTAGGACACTTCATGAATTTCCCCTAGAACCCATTGTGCCCGTGGCATGTCGTCGGGTTTTGCAAAGTGGGGATGAATTAGGTCCCACAGAGGTGACGGGACGAGCGGCCTCACTGTTAACCTTGGGCTTGGGCATCACTCGGTTACTTGACAGCAGTCAAAAGGCCATCTACGATGGAAGTTAAATGCTGAAAAAACCCGCCGTTAGTTTCCCGCCCAATTCCTCGGGCTTGTCCCCGCTGGGTTCTTTCGTCAGGGAGAGGACGCTCGCTGCACGGGGGTTTTGCAGCGCCTTAGGGTTCGGTTTTGTGTGTCTGTGGTATCCGTTTTTCCCGTTCAATTTGCTTCCGGATGGAGGTCTTTTTATGGGTTTTGAGTTGTCTCGTAAGAAAAGTTGTGCGCGCTCGGCGTTTACACTCGTGGAACTGCTTGTAGTGATCGCCATCATCGGAATTTTAATCGCCCTTTTGTTACCGGCGGTTCAGGCTGCGCGGGAGGCCGCGCGACGCACGCAATGCGTGAACAACCTCAAGCAGCTCGCGCTGGCGATGCAAAATTATCATGATGTGTACAATCGGTTTCCCGCTCGCCAGGCCGGTTCCGGAGATCAGAATTCCAACAGCAACACAACGCATCGAGGGCGTCTGAGTGGTTGGGCCGCCGTGACTCCGTTTATCGAGCAGCAGTCGCTCTATGACCAGATCTACGCTCTTCCCAATCAGGCACCATGGAACGGCACAACCTGGTACAACGCCGTGATTCCAGCCCTCAATTGCCCCAGCGATCCGACCAATGTGACGCCCACGGGAACCGCCCGAGGAACATTGAGCTACTGCATGAACGGCGGTGATTCGCCCATTGATAGCTTCAACGCACCACCCACAAGTGCCCAAAACCGTGGGGTGTTTCACGTCTTCAGTTGGTCATCGATGGCGGATATTACTGATGGGACGAGCAACACGGCCCTGCTCTCCGAGCGTGTTCGACCGAAGGCTCAGAACTCTCTTGGCAACGTTGTGGGACTGGCGCTCGGTACAAATCCATTAACCTGTCGGGCTGCTTATGATCCAGCTCAAAAGAAATACGTGACGGGAAGCTTCACCACCGATACGGCACCTGGATTCCGCTGGGCGGACGGTGCGGCATGGTTTGCTGGCTTTACCACGATTCTTCCGCCCAATTCAGCTTCCTGTGCCAATGCAGCCAGCCACTGGGAACGGGGTATTTACACCCCCAGCAGTCGTCATCCCGGTGGTGTCAACGTGGCATTCGCTGACGGATCCGTGCGATTCGTTACCGAAACCGTTGACACAGGGAACCTGGGAACCGACTTTCCATCGCCAACCGCGGGTGGCGTGAGCCCGTACGGCGTTTGGGGCGCTCTGGGGACCAAGGCTGGCGGAGAGCCGAGTTCGGAATTCTGATCGCGAGATTTCCTGAGTTGATCCCCATTCCATCTCGATGCTTGGGGATCGCATCCCGTGGTTTTTTTCCTCGCGACGGCCAATCGCGCCGGCCAAATCGTCGGGCTTAAGAGAGGGGTCGCAAGACCAGCGAAAAGCTCTCTTGAGGCTGTCTCGAGTGGCGGCATGACGCACCTCCTTGCCCGGCCTGCGCTAGCAGGCCGGCTTGTATTGTTACATCGCTGCAGGCGAAACGGTGACTGAGGTTTATCGATACTCAACCTGCCAAAGAAGTCGAGCTTTAGGAGAAAAGCATGCTGACGGCGCGTAACTGGAGACCTTCCGTGGGAAAAGCGGCTGCTGTTGGTGTTATCGTCGCTTTGTCGCTTTGCTTGAGTGGCTGTGGCAGCGGCAAGCGCGCCGTGCCGGGGCGTCCCAAGACCGTGCCCGTAAAAGTGACGGTCAAGTACAAGGGCCAACCGGTAGCTGAGGCAAACGTCCAATTCCTGCCCACGTCTGGAGGCCATGCCGCTACAGGGATGACGGATGCTCAAGGTGTGGCACGCCTGACGACATTCGAGAAGAACGACGGGGTTGTACCGGGCAGCTATCGGGTCACTATCCGGAAATCGGTCCTGGTGGAAGGTGGAAGCACGGATCCCGACGCACCCCCGGTCCCCGCCAAATATCGTGACGAACTCCCCACGAAATATGCGGCACCAGAAACGTCAGGCCTAACAGCCGAAGTCACGGAGTCCACCACCGAGTTCACGTTCGAACTAACGGATTAAAAAGATCCCGGTCCCACGCCTGGGCGATTTCACCCGGCAGGGGCCCTTGCCCGGCTATCGCACAATCTCGGGGGGCGTGGAAATCATCGCCCCTCTTTCATCCACCACATCCAGGTAATATGCGGACAACTGTTCGGAAGGCAGTTCTGCCACCACGCGGTTCTGCTCCAGCCTGGCGGGGATGGACGTCCACTGACGGTCCTGCCACCGACCAACGTCGACGGTGTAATTCAGATGGGCTTGCTTCACAGGTACGACCGACGTCACCTCGGCCCAGACCGTCCGGTCCTCGCGGTGGAGGGAAGAGAGCCGGGGTAACGGCTGTCCTCCTTTGAGCAGGGCGTCGGCAAACAGGCCAATCTCTGGGGGAGCCCAACCGTCGGGATGGCTGTGCTTCATGCGGACTTCGATGCGAATGTATTTCTCTCCCGGTACGAGGTCGTAGGATTTGCGATAGCTGTCAAGCGGGTAGGCGAAATCGTTTGTGCCGTTAAGGAAAAAGATCGGACATCGCACGCGACCGAGATATTGGGAGGGGTCGAAAAAGCGGACCCATCGTTCCCGCTGTTCCGGTGACATCTTTTCAAATCGGGGAAGCCACACGCTGTTCTCGTGGAGGAATCCGCATCCGTAAACGGGAATGGCCAGTCGAAAACGGTTATCCACTCCAGCCACGATGCATGTGAGATAACCGCCCCAACTGATCCCGGTGACACCGATGCGATCAGCATCGATTTGAGGCAGACTCCGCAGGAGTGAATGTGCCCGAATGACCGCCGCCACCGCATGGTATGTCCACATTTCGGCAACTGAATTCTCGTCGAAAGAACGAAACTTGGAATCGTCGGATTGATCAGGGCCACCATCCGGTAAACGCTGCCGTTGGGGACCACAACCGGCCAGGTCCATGGAGATCGCCGCGTATCCACGCTCCGCCCACAGTCGGACCCATTCCGGAAACGCCGTGCCGCCACCTCCGTGGACACACACCATGGCAGGAAAGGGACCGGTTCCCGGCGGCTGAGCGTAAACGGCGTACACGCGGGTCGGTCGTCCCTGAAAAGGGTCTCCCTGGTAGAGGAGTTCGCGGACCCCGTCTTTTTCCTCGCCCCATTCCACAGTCGGGGCCTGGAAAAGGAGATCGGTATCCCATGGGCCGATCTTCTCCGCCGGCAGGTTTGCGCCAAAAAGGAGCGCCAGGGCAAATGCAACTGTCACGGCTCGGGCGGCCAGTCGCCCGCCACCCCGCCCAGTATAGGTCATGGCATGCCTCCATTTTTTAGGTTTTCATGAATCATAGACGTAGGCCGACAGGTGCGGTCAGCCGCAGGTTAGAGGATAGCCTCCTACTCGACGGCAGGCAGTTCAGCGAGGGCCTGATCGATTTGTTCCTGTGGCAATTCGTAGTCTTCCAGTTCTCCGGCCAGATAGCGCTCGTAAGCGCCCAGGTCGCAAATTCCGTGGCCACTCAGATTGAAGAGAATGCACTTCTCTTCGCCGGTTTCCTTGCATTTCAGGGCCTCGATAATCGCCGCCCGAATGGCGTGCGAGGTTTCCGGTGCCGGGATGATTCCCTCCGTGGCGGCAAAGAGCCTGGCGGCCTCGAAGCATTCCCGTTGATGGAGGGCCACAGCTTCCACCAGGCCCAGTTTGACGGCGAAGCTCACCATCGGGGCCATTCCATGATATCGCAGTCCACCCGCATGAATACCGGCCGGCACAAAGCTGTGTCCCAGCGTGTGCATCTTGAGCAACGGTGTGAGCATCGAGGTGTCGCCGAAATCGTAGCGGTACATGCCTCGGGTCAGCGAGGGACAGGCCTTCGGCTCTGCCGCCACAAAACGCATTTCCTTTCCTGCCAGTTTGTGGCGGAGGAACGGGAAAGCCAAGCCAGCAAAATTGCTTCCGCCGCCGACGCAGCCGATGACAACATCTGGCCAATCGCCGAACTCTTTCATCTGTTTTTCGGCCTCAAGACCGATGACGGTCTGATGGAGCATCACGTGGTTGAGAACGCTCCCCAGTGTGTAATTGGTGTCGTCGTTCTTGAGGGCAACTTCGACGGCTTCGCTAATGGCGATTCCCAGGCTTCCGGGACAGTTGGGGTCGCTGGCGAGGATCTTGCGCCCGCATTCCGTCTCCTCCGAGGGACTCGGCGTTACCGTGGCTCCCCACAACTGCATCATGACACGTCGATAAGGTTTCTGGTGATAGCTCACCTTGACCATATAAACCTTGCACTCCAGCCCAAAGAAGGAGCAGGCAAACGCCAGAGAAGATCCCCACTGGCCGGCACCTGTCTCCGTCGATAGGCGTCGGATTCCCTGAATCTTGTTGTAGTAAGCCTGGGCAACCGCTGTGTTAGGCTTGTGACTTCCGGGCGGGCTGTGACTTTCGTCTTTGAAGTAAATCCGAGCAGGGGTTTTCAGCGCCTTTTCCAGATTGCGAGCGCGAACGAGGGGCGTGGGACGCCATAGGGCGTACACCCGGCGCACTTCGTCGGGAATGCCGATCCATCGCTCCTGGCTGACTTCCTGCCGGATCAGCTCCTTCGCGAAAATGCGTTCCAAAGCGGCAGGATCCAGGGGTTCCTTGGTCAGCGGATGAATCGGCGGTGGAAGCGGTTCAGGCAGATCGGCCAGCAGGTTGTACCACTCTACAGGCAGGTCGCTTTCCGGCAGGAGAGACCGTTTCAGCTCCATACATCCTCCCTTCAGCAAATTCGCGCTGTACAGATTTGTTATGATGGCTCGCATCGCGCCGGGCCGGGCGCCACGCCCGGACAGGGCCAATCGTGTTCGGGCGAGAACCGTCGAAAACCTTATTTATACCATGATGCTTCACGGATTTCCGGGGGCAAATAAAAATTTCTGGTCCGTCGGTTTCGCCTCACTTGTCGGTTGACCGGCGATTTTCTCGTGACAGAATCGCGATCGGTCGGGGTGACACCCGACCCGCCCATCCGCCCACGGGCGCGACGTGTTCCACAGCCTCCACTGGAGGGACGCCTTCCGCGGCGTGCCGTTAATCCGGGTGAAACCGGCCCTTCTTGAGCCGGCCGTGAATGCGTGCTGGATCTCTTCTGCGACGGACGGTTCGGACCTGGAAACGTGTTGAATGCTTGGCGATCTTCCGACGGAGTGGGTCGCGGAGAAACGCCTCTTGCGGTACATTAATCGAGGTTTTTACAGCCATGGTCCGACGGGACCATGCGTTAGCGCAGAGCGATTCGTCATTTTCCGATGGGATGAAGCAAAATCTTTGCGGAGGGACTGCCTTTCATGTCGCGACCAGCAAGATACCGTCATTTGGGGTTGTTTTTGGCGTTCGCAGTAAGCATAGCCTGGTCGGCCAAGATTCACGCGACAGAGCGAGCGGTCGATCTATCCGGTGAGTGGTCCTTCCGACTGGATCCAGAAGATCGCGGCCGGGTAGAACGGTGGTACGACACCGCGTTGCCGGATCGCATCCAATTGCCGGGAATGCTTCAGGCGCAGGCATACGGCGATCCGCCTGGACCGGAGAGCCAATGGCTGGCGGGAATCGGACTAAAAAGGGCAAACGACTCTCTGTTCGCTCCTTACTGGACGCGTGAGAACTTTCGTTCTCCTTTTTTTCTGACTCCGCCGCGTCATTATGTCGGCCCGGCCTGGTACCAGCGGGAGGTAACAATTCCAGAAGATTGGCAGGGTGACCACATTGTCCTTTTCCTTGAGCGTGTCCACTGGCAGAGCACGCTCTGGATCGACGATCGAGAGGTGGGTTCCCAGAATTCCCTGGCCACGCCCCACGTTTATGATCTCTCGGAATACCTCACACCGGGAAAGCATCGCTTGACGATTTCCGTAGATAACCGTTACCTGATTCCGGTGGGCAAAAGCGCGCACAGCATTTCGGATGAGACCCAGGGGAACTGGAACGGGATTGTGGGACGCATGGAACTGCGTCGTCGTCCCCCGGTGTGGATCGATGACGTGCAGGTTTACCCCGATGTGGCCCAGCATGCGGTGGAGGTGGAAATCACCCTCGGAAATCGGACGGGCGTCAGCGGTCATGGGCAGTTGCTCCTGGCGGCCAGGGCACACGCCGCCCAGGCGGATTCTGCTCCAGCAGAACAATTCCGCGCACTGGAAATTTCCGTTCGATGGGACGCAGACGGCCTGCGCCAGCGGGTACGCTATTCGCTGGATGGCCGAGCAAAGTTTTGGGATGAATTTCATCCCGTTTTGTACGATCTGACGGTGGAGTTGAAAACCCAGGACCGTGGAGAAGGGACCTATCATGATGTGGAAACGGTGACATTTGGCTTGCGGCAATTGGAAGTCCGCGGAACTCAGTTTGTTCTCAACGGACGCCCCATCTTCCTCCGGGGCACACTGGAATGCTGCATTTTTCCCCGGGAAGGGCATCCTCCCACGGACGTGGAGTCCTGGAAGCGGATTCTTTCTGTGGCGAGGAGCTACGGCCTCAACCACCTGCGCTTTCATTCCTGGTGCCCACCGGAGGCCGCCTTTGTCGCGGCCGACGAAATGGGCTTTTACTACCAGGTGGAATGCTCCTGCTGGGCCTCGTTCGGCAATGGCGAACCGCAGGACGCGTTTGTGTACGCCGAGGCGGCACGCATTCGCAGGACGTATGGAAATCATCCTTCCTTCCTGTTGATGGTAGCGAGCAATGAGCCGGGCGGGCCCTCTGTGGCCAAGCGGGACGCCTTTCTTACCAAATGGGTGGAAACACAAAAGGCTGCCGATCCCAGACGCTGTTACTCGGCCGGCTCAGGTTGGCCTCAGTTACCAGCCAATCAATATCACGTCACACCGGCTCCGCGCCTTCAGGCCTGGGGACCTCTGCAGTTGAATAAACCAGGGCAAACCTGGCTCGACTACCGTGAATTTATCGCCAAAGCAGGAATTCCCGTCGTCAGCCACGAGATCGGTCAGTGGTGCGCTTACCCCAATGTGGTCTCCGAACCCGAGAAGTACACAGGGTTTTTCCGCGGGTCCAATGTGGAAGTGTTCCGTGACATCCTGCAAAGGAAGGGCCTCTACGATCAGGCGGCGGATTTCATCCGGGCTTCCGGCCGATTTCAGGTGATCCTCTACAAGCAGGAGATCGAAGCCGCCCTGCGCACGCCGGGAATGGCCGGTTTTCAACTGCTGGACCTGCACGATTTTCCCGGACAAGGGACCGCTCCTGTTGGTGTGCTGGACGCGTTTTGGGAAAGCAAGGGGTACTGTTCTCCCGGGGAATATCGACGTTTCTGCAACAGCACCGTTCCGCTGGCTCGGCTGAAAAAGTTCGTTTGGACCAACCAGGAGACCCTCGAATTCCAGCTCGATCTGGCCCATTACGGTCCGGAGGACCTCAGAGACGCCGTGCTGAAATGGGAATTGTGCCAAGAAAATCCGGAACCGCGGGTGATTGCGGCTGGGCAAACCGCCCCCCGGGATTACCCCACCGGTCAACTCACCGAAGGGTCTGTGCAAAGTGTCGACCTTCGCAATGTGCCCGCGCCGGCCGTCCTCAGGCTGAAAGTCTGCCTTGAGAATAGTGACGTGGCCAATGACTGGAAAATTTGGGTTTATCCGGCCGAGGTTTCCACGGAGGTCCCGGATCAAATTGCACTGGCCACAGATCCACACACGGCGTGGACATTTGCCCAGGAGGGCCGAACCGTCCTTTTCATACCGGAGAGGAAATGGATTGGGGGAGATACGCTGGGGACATTCCAGCCGATTTTCTGGAACCGGATTACCTTTCCCACTCAAAAAGTGCATATGGTGGGAATACTTTGTAATCCTGAGCATCCTGCGCTCAAGGATTTTCCGACCGATTTTCATGCCGACTGGCAGTGGCAGGAGCTTCTCGACGCATGCACGCCGATGGTTCTGGACGGGTTAGCCCGGGATCTCCGCCCCATCGTTCAGGCCATCGATGACTGGTGCGAAGCCCGGAAGCTCGGGCTTCTGTGGGAAGCGAGGGTTGGAAACGGTCGGCTTTTGGTGTGTTCAATGGACGTGCTGCATGATTTATCCACACGGGTGGTTGCCCGCCAGCTCAGAAGCAGTCTCATCCGTTACATGCTTTCCGAGAATTTTCGGCCGGCGGTCACAGTCACCGAGGAACAGTGGCAAACCCTGTGGCGTAAGCCGCGTCTCCTCGAAACCCTTGGCGCGAAGGCCACCGCCGACAGCTTCCAACCAGGCTACGAACCGTCTCTGGCGATTGACGGTGATCCGCAGACGATGTGGCATACCGCCTGGGACCCGGTGGCCGCCCCCCTGCCGCATGAAATCATCGTTGATTTGGGGCAGCCCGTGCTCATGGCCGGGATGAAAGTCCTCCCCCGGCAGGACAACAATCCTAACGGGCGAATCGCTGAATTTGCTGTCTTTCTGAGCGATGACGGCCAGGCCTGGGGCGATGCCATTGTTCGGGGCACCTGGGACGGCCGAGCGATCGAAAGAGTTATCCGCTTCCCACAGTCGATCCGAGCTCGATTCCTCAAACTCGTTGCCTTGAAGGAAATTCGCGGCCAGCCTTTCACCTCAATTGCCGAGATCGACATCATTCCGGCCGATCAGCGTTGAGAACTATTAAAGACTATAGGCTTCTGGGGCAATGGCGGCGGCGGGGTCACGTTCCGCCAGATGGCGGCCCAACAGTAGTGTCTGTTGTGTGGCCTGTACGGGACTAGCTGGTATCAAGATTACAGCTTTTCTGGAAAGTTGCACGTGGGATTTGGTGTAATTGTGCTCGAGCTTTTGATTCCGGATCCGTCGGTGGATTCGCGGGATGCAAAGTCAACGATTCTTGAGACGTTTTCTCACCCCTCCGAATTCATGACCTATAGTTTCTGCGAATGGAGTCGCTATCCGCTGGCAAGCCAGCCCGGCACTCGGCTCCGCAAAGAACAGCCAAGAAGGCCTCGACAGTTTCCGAGAGAGTCTTCTCGTGAGCCGTGTGCCCTATTTTCGACCACGTTGGCCATTCAAAGACGTCCTTTGTTGTGATCGTGTGTCAGTCGTCGATCGCGATGCATCGCGAGACGCACCCTAATGGCAGTGGTTGCGGTGAAAGTCTGAAGAACGGCGTTAACATTTCAGGGAGTTGTGAAGACCATGCGATTGCGCACCAAAGCCTATTTGCTTATTGGGTTTATTGGTTTGTTGATGGTAACGGTCTCCGCGGTGGGATGGTACGCATTAGCTACGCTGGACAGAGCGCTCCATGACGTGGCAGAACATCAAATCCCCACCCTGGTCGAGCACAAAATCAACCCGCTCATCAACGAGCAAGTGGGAGCGCTCATATCCCAGGATTTGCCGGAAGTCGCGGGACGCTACGAGAGCATCACTCTCATGCTGAATGCTGACCGGGATATGTACCAGGCACTTGTGGCGGAACGGGAAGCCCTCGCCGCCAGTACCCCTGAAGCATGGGAAAAAGCCAAGCAGGCCAGCGAGGAGAACCTCGGACAGGCCGAAGAGCGGGTGAAAAAGTCCCTCGAAAAATACGATTCGCCTACCCTCCGCGAGCTTTATCAGAAATTCCAGGAGGCTTTTCAGGCGTGGAAATCTGTGACCAGCGAGGTCGTAGCCAAAGCGGCTCACCCTGATCAGCGCGAGGCCGCCACGGAAATTAGCAGGGCTGCCTCGGTGGCCCATTTTGATGAGGCCCGGCATATCCTCGATGTGATGCAGGATGAACAACAGGCGCAGATCGAACGGGTACTGAAAGCAACTGCCGAGCGAAATAGCATGATCGCGGCAAATCAGCGCGCTATCCAGACGACTGCAGCGCAGACCGAGGAGATCAGCCATCGGATCCGAAGTGAGGCGCGCCGCACATTGTTCGTTTTCCTAGGTTCCATTTTGGTTGGTGGGCTCGTGTGCATGGGTGGCGTCTTTTATCTGATTCGCAAGACGCTTCGCCAGATTCGCACCACCACGGAATTGCTCCGCGATATTGCAGAGGGTGAGGGTGATTTGACGAAGCGTCTCCCCGCCGTTACGCGCGACGAATTCGGTGAGCTGGCGATGTGGTTTAATCGATTCATCGATCGCTTGGAGGCTCTCGTGGCCAGCGTGGTGGAGAGCGGCCACCAATTTGCCGAGGGGTCACAGATTGTGGCCACGCGCTCTCAGGATATTGCAGCGGGGGCACAAAACCAGGTTGAAGCGATTGAATCGGTGACCCGCTCTGTCCAAACACTCAACCAGTTGATTCAGGAGATTCAGCAGAAGGCCATGGAGGCGGCGGCGCAGGCCCGGAATACCGATCAACTGGCTCACACGGGGGCTCAGTCGGTCGAGAAATCGATGGAATCGATGGAATTGATTCGGTCAAGTGCCAATCAAATCAGCGAGATCATCGGTGTGATTTCGGACATCGCCAGCCAGACCAATCTGCTCGCGCTCAATGCGGCGATTGAAGCGGCCCGGGCCGGTGAGCACGGGATGGGCTTCGCCGTGGTGGCCGACGAGGTCCGCAAGCTGGCAGAACGCTGCAACCGCGCTGCCAGCCAGATCACGACGCTCATCAAGGAGTCCACGGAACGGATTGTGGAGGGGGCACAACTGAGCGAACAGGTGGGAGGAGCTCTCCAGAAGATTGTGGCGGCCGTGGAAAGCACCTCTCAAATGATCTCCGAGATTGCAGAGGTGACACAGCAGCAGACCGCCATCGCTCAGCAGGTTGTTCAGGCAATCGGATCGGTGGCTGCCATCACGCAGGAAGCCTCCGCGGGCACCTCCGAACTTGCCTCGTGCAGCGAAGAGCTGGGCGCCCAGGCCACGGCTCTGCGGTCGCTCGTTGCTCGATTCAAGACCCGTGGCGAGCTGGCCCATCAAAGCTGATTGTTCTTCCCCCGGCAGCCGGCCGCGTAGGTTCCAAATTTCCCAAACCTCGGTACCCAAGAAGGACTGCCCGATTCCTGCCGACGAGCGCCCCGCCAGTCAACCCCGGGGCGCTCGGTTTATTTCGCAATCACGCGGGTTTGAGACATCCCCACTTTTGGTCTGCCGATGGGGACGAGGTCGTTCGAACCGATTCACGTCGGAGCGGGATTCAGCTCGCAGGGACCTCCTTGTCAGGGGCAATCCCGGAGGGACGTGCGTGTCAGGTCCGCCATTCGACATTGGATCATCCATTTGCCTTCGGCGGGGACTGAAGTCCCGCCCTGAAAGCGGAGCTAAAGCCCCGCACTCCACATCTCGGAGGGATATGCTCGTCAGGTCCGCTTCCCAGCGTGAGATGACGCATTGCGTTTCGCCGGGCACGAGAAGCGTGCCTCTCCGTGTTCACCGGATACCGTGGAAGACGCCCCTCCAACAGACGCAGATGCCGTCCTGAGCGATCGTCCCGTTGATGTCCGAATCCTGAGAAGCGCTCGAATGTTCGGTTCCATTTGCGGGCCCATTTCATCCGGGCCCTGGGACTGGTAGGAGCAGTTCATGAAGTGCCCCTACAGCACGTTGCTCCTGTGGCATCTCGTGGGTTTTTGCAAAACTGCGGATGGGGCAACAACCGGGTGGCTTGCATACGGTTTTCTGCGGACACACAATAGGCGCTGTTTTGTGAAGCGCGCTTCCACCTTGGAAGCGACGGTGTCGGTTGGTGTTTTGAACAAGGAGACCGCGACAATGCAACGCGTGTGGCACCACTGGAGAAGTGTCCTGCTGTTAACCGGCCTGTGTTGGGTGGGATGGGCCCTCACCGCAGCCCGGGCGGACGTTAAACCGATGGCCCTGTTTTCCGACCATGCTGTCCTGCAACAGCAGATGCCGATTCCTGTCTGGGGGACAGCCGATCCGGGCGAAGAGGTGACTGTTACTCTGGGCGATCAAAAAGTTTCCACCAAAGCAGACGAACACGGGCGGTGGATGGTCAAACTTCAGGCCGTGCCCGCCGGCGGACCGTACGAGCTAAAAATTCAGGGCAAGAATGAAATTGTCCTCAAAGATGTTATGATCGGAGAGGTTTGGATTTGCAGCGGACAATCGAATATGCAATGGCCGGTGCGGGCGTCAGCCAACGCCGAGGAAGAAATCGCCAACTCGGCCAATCCCATGATTCGGCTGTTCACCGTCCCCCGCCAGGCCAAGCCCGAGCCGCAGACCGACGTGAACGGAGCCTGGGCAGTCTGTGGTCCGGACACGGTGGCGGACTTCTCCGCTGTGGGTTACTTTTTCGGGCGCAGCCTGCAAAAGAAACTCGGGGTGGCTGTGGGATTGATCAACACCTCGTATGGCGGGACGCCGGCCGAGGCCTGGACGAACTGGCACAAACTCATCAATATGCCTGAGCTTTCCCCCATCGTGGACCGCTTCCGCGATGCGCTGGCCAAGTATCCCGAGAATATGAAGAAGTACGAGGAGGCCATGGCGGAATACCGCCAACAGGCTCGCCAGGCCAAGGAAAAGGGTGAGCAGTTCAATCGACGGCCTCCCAGCCCTCCGATGGGACCGGAACATCCGCACAGCCCCGGTGGCTTGTACAACGCCATGGTCGCGCCGCTCATCCCATATGCCATTCGCGGGGCTATCTGGTATCAGGGGGAATCGAATGCGGGGCGGGCCTACCAGTACCGCACACTCTTCCCGGCAATGATTGCCTCCTGGCGGGAAGCGTGGAATCAGGGAGACTTTCCCTTCCTCTTCGTGCAACTGGCTCCCTTCATGAAAATTGAAACGGAGCCGACCGAAAGTGCCTGGGCGGAGCTCCGCGAGGCACAGCTTTTGACCATGCTCAATACCCGCAATACGGCGATGGCTGTCATCACCGACGTGGGTGAGGAAGACGATATTCACCCCAAAAAGAAGCAGCCGGTCGGTGAACGCCTCGCCATTGCCGCAAGGGCGCTGGCCTACGGTGAAGATATCGAGTACTCGGGACCCATCTACGACCACATGGAAGTTCAGGGCAACAAGGTGATCCTCCATTTCACCCATGTGGACGGCGGGTTGGTCTGCAAGGGTGACAAGTTGACGGGCTTCACGATCTGCGGCGAAGATCGAAAATTCGTCAACGCGGAGGCAGAGATTCAGGGCGATACCGTCGTCGTGTGGAGCCCGCAGGTGGAAAAGCCGGTCGCCGTGCGGTTTGGTTGGGCCAACTATCCAGTGGTCAATCTCTGGAATAAAGCGGGATTGCCAGCCAGTCCATTCCGCACCGACGACTTCCCGGGCGTGACGAAGGATGCCCAATGAGTCAACGTCTCACCATCCGTGGCGTGTGAGGCGTAAGCAGCATCTTCACATCGCGGGGACGGCACAGTTGCCGTCCCCGTTTGATTTGGCCTGGTCAGTGCAAATAGTCAGCACTCTGGTGTTTGACTTCCGCCCATTTGACTGGCCGCTATCTGTGAGCTACTCGTTGATTAGGGAGTGCCGGCATTGCCGGCAATACGGATTTTACAGGGATAATTCCCCGCAACTTTATTGGCGGAGATCTCATCTAGCACGAACTTGGTCAAGAAAGTCCCGTCCCATGGTGGCAAGTGAAGGACTCGCGGCGCCGCTGAACTCGGCGGAAGCGCTCCTCAGACGTCTTCAGCATCAACAGAGCCGATGCCGCGAGATTTTCGCGCGTCAGGAAGAACGCCTTCGCCTGGCCGGGGAAGGACTGAAAATCGCTCTCGAGCAGGCTCTCCGCAGCGCCGAGACCGTCCCCGCGTCAGCTTCTTCCAGTGATAGCGGTCTTTCTCAGCAACTGGCCTCGCTGATTCCTACATTGGAGGCCATGATTCGAAAGTCTGGCAACGGATGGCAGGAACCCCTCCAACAGCAAACCGCCTGCCTGGAACGGCTCACAGCAGAGCTGGTGGCCGTCCGCGAAGAACTGGCGTCGGTGCGAAACCTCAAGGAAGATTTGGAAACCCGCCTGACAGCACTTCAGCAGCATTCTGGGGACAGCGAAGACAGTTGGAAGGCCAGGGAGAAACAACTTCTGACGCAGTTTGAGCGCGAAAGACAGCAGTGGGCAAACCAGTGGAATGATCGCGAGGCGGCACTCAACGCCCTTGTGCTTCGTTGCAGCCAGCTTGAGGAAGAACTCGAAGCTCTTCGCCGCGAAGGAAATGGGTCAACGCAATCCGAGCTTCAGGAAAGATATAATCTCGCTCTGGCGGAAATCCGTGAACTGAGACAGAAGAATGCAGAATTGGAGAAGAAGCTGGCGCGAGCGCAGTCCAACGGGCCGGCCCCGAGTGGTGCCAGCGATGGCCGGATTCTCAATTGGGAAGCCGAAAAACAGCGAATCCTGGCGGCTTTGGAGTCGGAGTCTGAAGAGTCTGCGGATGGCACGCTTCAAAAAGAGCGGGATCGTATTGAGGAAATTATCACCCGGACGGAAGCACTACTCGCCGAAAAGGACAATGAAATCGCCGAACTTCGACGTCTGCTTGAAGAGCAGGCCACGAGTATCGGCTCTGTGGCCGTAGGTGCCGCCGCGCTGGAGCGGTTGCTCGATCAGGATGAAGTCATTCGTCAGCAACGTGAACATCTCCGTCAGTTGGAAGAGGAGTGGAAGGAAAAACTCCGCAAGGCTGAGCTGGAGATCTCTCTGGAACGGGCGAAAATTGCCCGCGAGCGCGCCCTGCTGGAGGAAAAACAGCGCGAACTCGAAGAGAAATTGCAAGCTCTGGAAAGTGCGTCGGCCTCGGGCGACAAGGCCAAGCCACCGCGAGGTCGCTGGCTTACCCGACTGGGGCTCAACGGCCCTCCGAACTCTTGACCGGCCGACTGCTTCGCCCAAACAGAGAACTGCTGTTTGCACCAATTCGTCAACGGGGTGAAGTGCCGTGTTGCAGAATCTCCCGTTTGGCCCGCTCCGAATCAGTACCGAACACGGCGGCGGCCAGCTCTGTCCATTCCGCCAGAAAATCCGAATCGGCGGTGTCTTCACGGCAAGCGGCCTGGCCGTAGAACTCGGCGAGTTGCATGTGAACAGGATCCGTCGGTCGAAAGCGAGGAATTCGCAGATAATGGAGCAGGCTGGGACTGCCGAAACTTCGTGATCCGGACAACCCAAAGGCCTGAATGATCGCTTCCACCAGGGGACTGTTCAAAACACCAGCTAGATAATGGCCTTCTTCACTGGACTCCACCGGGACAAAGCAGCACGTTTCCTGGGGAATCACGGGCTTGGCCGGTAACCCGGCGAGACTTTCTTCCCCCAGCACCACGGCTTTCAGCGTCGCATCCATCCGTCGCCACACCACTTTCCACGACGCCATCGTGTACGGTCCCACGTTGTACTGGGCATACCAGGGGCCTCGCGATTGGAGCTTCTTTCGTGCCGCGCGCCTGTCCAGAACATCTTGAAACTGGGCGAGATAACCAAAGGTCGCCGGAAAAAACTCGCGGAGGTAGTCCTCCGGCCATGGCGAGCGGGTAGCAGGATTCTGCACGAGCAGGACGCCGAGAACGGGGGCCGCTACCGGGGCGAGATCTTTCCACCGCACCAGGGGGAAAACCAGATCGGGCTCGAGGGTTGCCGTAACACGGGGCACTGGGGTGCGACCAAATTCCGGGCGATTCTGCACAACGAGCCGGTTTCCCTCCCATCCCAGAACATCCAACCAGAAAATCCCGTTCGCCCCGCCCGTATTCGCCCCTAAGTAGGCCTGGTATTCAGATCGACCGCAGATTTGCTCCCAAATCTCCCACAGGGACGGTCTCATGATAATCCAGGGAGCGCCGGCGTCTGTCCTGTCGGCCGGTTGCGCCAAGAGCACCGTCCGCTCGGCCTGGATGCTGGGCCACATGCCGTCACGGAGTTGGCCCCGATGGCCTTTCCTGCCTCGGCAAACTATAAACGGTACCGGAAACCGAGGCTCAATGCCTTTCTCCGCGAACAGAATTCCCGTCCGCTGAATCGTCCCCGGAAACACCGAGACGGCACGAAGGTCCACCACCTCTCGAATCCTCAAACAGCCCTGGGACTTGCTGAACAGAAGTCGAAAACTCCGGCCCGAGGCCTGGCTATGAAACAGGCTGACTGGCACCACCATTCCAAGGCGGCCATGCTGTTCGAGAACGCGGCACGCTGCCGAAATGAATGCAGCACCGCAGTCACGTTTGCCGCCACCATGCCGCGCCATTTGAGGCGAGAGATCGAAAAGCCCGAGTTCGCGAAAAACGGCGGACATTTCGCGCCGGGCGTTTTCATCCAGCCGGTCCCATATCACCCACGGGGGATTGCCAACGATGATGTCAAACGGCTTTCCGTCAAGGACGTCCGTTGAGGTGGTTGGGAATGAAGATTCCGAGGTCTCGCACGCACCGCTGCCCAGTGAGGACCACAAAGACAGGAAATCTTTCCGAAGAACGGGAGGGCCGTGGCGCGTGAGGTCGAAAAGCGAAATCGGGACATGGGGCATCCATCGACGGCAGAAAGCGGTGGCGATCACGGCCAGACTTGCGCGGGCGGCCAGAACAGCGGCAGGTTGAATTTCCAGTCCCAGGATGCCACCACCCAGGATCGTGTGGAGCAGTTTATCGCGAAGCACGGCTTGCGCGGAAGCGTTGCCATGGACTGCGGGGTTTGAAGAATATTCTCGGTGGATGGCGATACCCTCAGCGAGTTGCCGCCGGAAGTGCTCAGCCCGTCGCCAGGCAGCCGCCACCAGAAAAACCCCACTTCCGCACGAGGGGTCCAGGAGACGCGAATTCATCTGAGCAGGATATCCAAGTTTTTCGAGGATGTAATCGGCCAGGACAAAGGGCGTGTAGAATTCGCCTTTTGCCAGACGGATCCATTTTGGGAAGAGGGCCTCGCGGATGGGACGAAAGATATCCTGGGGCGTTACATTCCACGCTGGTTTTGGCTCGAGGATGCGATCTACCTCCTGCACGAACGCCGTGAGATGCGCTGTCAGTTGGCTGGGGTCCGCGTTCACATTCACAGAAAGGGCGTCGGTCAGCCCCAACCACTGATAGAAGCCCCAGAGTTCTTTCGCCTGGGGATAGCGCTCGGGTACGTCCTGGACTGCGAAGGCGACCAGCAACTGGGCATGAACGGACGGCTCTTCGGGGATTCCCTCGACATCCAAAAGCTGGAGAAAACGCACGGTGATGAGGGTGGTCACACAGGCGAAGACGGCCTCAAGGGCCTGCTCGACAACGCTGTCCGTCAGGTGGGGGTCTAAACCCCATTGAGCTGCCCATAGTCGTCCGGCTTTCGGCGACTGGCTAGCGTCGCCGCTTTTTGACGCGACGCGTAATTTCGTGGCTGAGCCGGAAGGGGAGGTTGGCGCAGGCCGCGAGAGTGAACAGGTGAGGCAGGTCAGGAGTTGCTGGACCACGGGGGGACGTGCCTTGAGCCACCGGGCCACCTTGCCCACAGCGGCTCCAAGGTTCACCGTCGCCCCCGCACCTGACGCGTGCCGTCGAGCCATGGAATTGACTTTCACGTTGCCGGGAAATTGATGGCAGCACGTTTCTTTCTGACCGGTGCAAAAACCCCATTCAGGCGGGGAGTGATCGCTGATCGCTTTGCTGAGATCGCCATAGTTCGAGACGCGGCGGCAGTTCTTCCGGTTTGGCCGTCCCCGTGGTGGCCAGTTGCTGCACTGTGATCGACGCGACCAGGTTACCCACGAGAGCAGCTTCGGGCAGCGCAGCACCACTGGCCAGCGCTGCCACGGCGCCGGCCGTGGCACTGTCTCCGGCCCCGGTGGGGTCAGTCGGCCCTTCGACGCGGACGGCCGGAATCCAAAGGATCTCCGGGTCGCTCACCATCATGCCGTATTCACCTAGTGTGACAACGGCGGGTGCGCCATTCAACTCGCGGAAGCTCTTGAGGGCTTCCAAAAGAGCGGCCCAGTCCGGCGGATCTCCCTCCCGAGGCCGGGATCCGGTCAATTCATAACGGTTGCACTTGAGGATGATACGGCGAAATTGACGGATGCGACGTCGGCTGTCCGCCCAGAAAACGATGTGGGGGAAACGCGGTGCCTGCTGGGCGAGAAACTCCCGTAATCGTCGTCCCACCACGCCACATTCCTCTTCTTCCACCTGGTCCAGAACGATCACCGCGTCCACTTCCGACAGCAGGTTCTCCACGGAGGAAAGCAGGCGATCCACCAGCTTTTCGGGTGTCGGCGTTCGATTCTTCGTATCGTACCGGGAATGTTCACCGGCAAGTGACGGGTCGGTAATATCCCGGGGTTTCAGGTAGGTAGGGGTGAATCGGTCTGGAACCACCTGGAGATGTTCCAACCGACAACCCAGTCTCTGCAAATCCTGGCGCAATTCATAACCTTCGCCGTCGTCGCCGATAATTCCCACGCAGTAAATGGTGCCCACGCCGAGGGCCGCCAGGTTACACACCACAGTTCCCGCTGCTCCCGGGCTGTGCCTGACGCGCACCACCTGATGCGCGATTTTGCCAGTCTCCAGGCTGGTTTCCGCCAATCGGGGATCCACATCCAGGTATTTGTCAAGGAAAAAATCTCCCACGACCGCCACACGTCGACTGGGAAAGCGTTCCAGCAGGGCAGTCAGTCGTTCCTGTGTGATTCCCTCGAAACGTTTTGCTGAAACCATGCCACGGACCTCGTTTCTGATGCACCCTGTCCGGGACGACCCTGCCTCTGTGGGAAAGAACTGCTTCGGGCGGTGTCAGTTGCTGCCCGGTCAGGCGGGGCGAGACTGCCAGCGGCGGATAATCTCCGTGTAAAGAGACGGCACCGTCTCGCGGTGGTCTCCCTGAATGTAGAAACTTTCTCCGCCATCGGCCACTGTCCGCACGAGGACCGTTTTGAACGGCCGGTAGTAGTAGCGCGGATCGTCTTTGGGCGCTTCACTGCGCCAGTCGTCGCCGATCGGTACTAGGTCAAACACCGCCGTCGTGAAGTGCCGGATTTCCCGGCCTTCCTGCCGTGCCACGTTCCGCGCCATGCTAAGGGCCTTGAGATAGACCTCTGGTCCTGCAACGGCCGAGCCAACATTGAGATACACGCCGCCTTCCAGATGGGCTACGCTCTCGGTGAAAACCAGAAAATCTGTGTACGACGCCTGGCCGGTGGCCGCTGCGTCAAAGTTGGGGTGTTCGTGCACGATATCCTGCCCAATGGCCACGTGGACCGTCACTGGGACGCCCAGCCGATATCCCGCCGCCAGAACACTTGTTTGCCGGTATGGGAATTGTTCTTCTTCGATCATTCGTCCCAGGGCTTCGCCTAACCCGATGCCCTCCCGCGCCGCCAGAATCGCCGCCTCATTGATTCGACCGGTCTCGCGCCACAGGCCAAACTGTCCGGTGCGGATATACCGAGCGACGCTCTCGCAGGTCGCGCCGATGAGCGCCAGCTCGAAGTCGTGAATCGCCCCAGCGCCGTTGAGGGCCAAATGTGTTAAAAGTCCTTTCGCCATCAGGTCAATAAGAAGGGGGCCATTGCCTTTCCTCAGGACATGGGCGCCGCAAAAAGCGATGATGGATGCCTTTTTTGCCGCGGCCTGGGTGATTCTTTCGGCCAGGACAGGAATCGCGGGATGTCGAAACGTGACCTGAAGGTTATTCGGATCCAGAAGGATGCTGCGGTTCAGGTCATGAATTCGCTCGCTCAATGGACGCAGCGTTACCCGCGAACGATCAAACTGTGGATAGGGCATAGGGCTTTCCTTTTTCCAGCCGGATTGACAGTCTTCTACGGCTATTCTGCCACCGCGCGGTCAGCATGGAAATATCGTGGCGGCCGCAACACGGGCATACCAGCCTGTCATCATCCAGCGGGAATCTGAATTTCTCCCCAAAGATAACCGATGAGCGCTCGCCATTCCCGATAATCGGGGATGACCACATCCGCCCCCACCCCGATCAACCTTTGACGTTTCCACGGGTCGGGCTTGCCGCTTTTGTGGGCTTCGTCACTTGCCACCGCCACCGCGGTTCCCCCGACCTCCTTCACATTCTGGATTTCCACATATCCATCCCCGAACCCGAGAAGTTCCCGGCCAGTGATTTGGTTACTTGTCAGAATCTGTTCGATGACCATGGCCTTGGAAAAACGTCTATAGTCGTCAATCGCCCCGTAGATATGGGGACCGAAGTATTTGTCCAGCCCCAGCAGCCGGGCTTCCTCCTGGACATAGACCTCGTCCGTACCACTGGCCAGGTACAGCTTTACTCCGCGGCGACAAAGCTCTTCCAGCAGCTCAATCGCGCCGGGAACAAGCATCTCCTCGGGTCTGATTCGTCCGCTACGGAGGCCCTCCCGGCGATGCTCGATGCGCGACATGAGACGTTCGTGATAGATCCGCTTGTACTCAGCGGGATCGAGCGGTCGACCACCCCGCCGGGCCACCTCCTCCGCCAATCGGATCATCTGGTAAATCGTCTGTTTTCCTGTCAATTCGGTGACAAAGTTCCGAACCAGTTCTTCGAGCTCCTGCGGCGTCTCCGTGGTTCCAGTGGCCAGCAGGATCTCCACCATCATCGGGATCATGACGTCCGGCCAGCCTTCCCGAATCAGGCTCAATGTCCCGTCAAAATCAAACAGAGCGTGTCGATAGATGCCCGGACTATCTATGGGGCGAATGATTTCGATTTGCGTTCCCGGGATGAAGATGGATTGCGGGGGCGGTGCAACCGCCGGCCGGTAGTCAGCTTCCTCATACGTGTGAGTGTGCTCGTCCATGATTTTGTCCCTGGTGTTTGCGGAAAGTGGCGAACACTGCTTCCCACCGAACGTGTCTCAATATCCGGAAGGGTCTTCGGAAGCGAGGTGGTAGAGCGGGGCTCACCGGGGATTGACGCTCGGTTGTCCCGTGGCGGAACTGCGGGGCTATTCATCCGGGATGATGGCCACAGCCCTTATTGGGGAACCATCCCTGCCCACCAGTTTGAGCGGGAAACCCGCGAAAATGAACTCCTGCGGCAAGGCATCGAGATTGGTGAGGGCTTCCACGAGAACAATCTCGGCTCCCGGGGCCAGCAGAATCCGATGGACCTCGTGACCGGCAATTTTGCTCGGCGTCGGCATATCAATGCCCAACAGACTGATGCGGCGAGCGGCGATCCACTGCGCCGCCTCTACTGTAAGGGAGGGAAGATCGGTGAAGTACTCAGGCTGACCAAAACGGCGGTACCAACCCGTCCGGCAGATGACGCGGCTTCCCTCCCGAAAGTACTTGGCAAAGGGCTGGAGCATATCTGGGGTGATGGGTGTTTTGGGAGGCAGTTCTCCGCCGGGTGCGAGGTCCACAAGGGTGGCCGGGCCATAGAAGCGCTCCAGAGGCACCTGATCGACCGGACGGCCTTCCTCCAAAAAATGAAACGGGGCGTCGCAGTGAGTTCCTTGGTGCGTGCCCATCGTGATTTGCGTCACGTTGCATCCGTCATCCGGAAGCCGACGGTAAAACTCGATGCGGAGGGGTGGATCTTTGGGATAACTCGGCCCGCCGTCGGTCAACGGAAGCGAAAGATCAATGATTTTTGGCATGGCTTGGCGCTCCGAAAGGATGGTCGAGGATCACCGGCCGCTCCATCACCAGAAAAACCAGAACCCCGGGCGAATGTTACCCAATCTAGAGGAACAACGCGCTTTACTTCGGTTCCGCCCGCGGCTTTACCGGCTCGCGGCCTGAGACGCTGCCGCACAATCAGTTCATTATTGCCGCTGAGACCGGGCGGACATAGCGGCCGGCCTGCCGCCCCAAGAGCGTTTGTGCGGGGGGCCCAAAAAACATTAGCAAATATGTCGTATTTGAACACTTGACCGCATTGGCTGCCCTGCCTATGCTTAATTCAGCAATTGATTCTGACGAAATTTTCCACCCGCGCCGGCGGATGCGAGAGCAGGGTCAACGAGAGGAGGAGAAATATGAAGTACCTAATTGCATTTGTTAGCTTGAGTGCCGGAATTATCGGGGGTTCCATCCTCTTTAGCTCCTCATCCACGACGGGCGACGAGACCTCTGGACAGTGTCCGGTGGTCAAAGCTGTGGCGGGCGGGTGCTGCGGTGGCGGAGCGGTTTCCGAAGTTGCGGATAAGGCCGACGGTGAAAAGTCCGCCTGCTGCGCTGGAAAGGCCTGCGATACAAATCAGTCCTGTCCGGTTGATGCCGCCCAGGAGAAGGGAGGGGTGGCCGCTCAGTTGACCGCTCTCGAAGGCGCGCCCAAGAAGGGTCCGAAGATTGAATGCCCGGTGATGGGCGGAGAGGCCAAGAAAGAAGTCTCTGCCGATTATCGCGGCGGGAAAGTGTTTTTCTGCTGCCCGGACTGCATCGAAGAGTTCAACAAGCATAAGGACAAGTACGCGGCCAAGGCCAATCAACAGCTTGTTTTGACCAAGCAGTACACTCAAAAGGCTTGCCCGTTGACCGGCCGCCCTGTCTCGACCGAGCAAAAGGCCGAGATTGGTGGATTGGAGGTACATTTCTGCTGCAAGGGATGTGCGGGCAAGATCGAGAAAATGGCTGATGCCGAGCGTTTTAATGCTGTGTTCGGTAATGCGGGATTCGAGAAAGGCTTCGAGCCCCGCAAAAAGGAGGAGAAAAAGCAGGGTTGATGAGTCCTTGAAATTCACCGGATAAACCCGTTCCCCTTTGTCCCTCCCGGAAGCGGCCGCGTCCCGAATGGATTGTTTGGGACGCGGCTCTTTTTTTCACACTGACAGACATTTCCGGGAACTTTTTGGGACCTCTTATCTGAAGGGCCGCTGTCAGCCCTTCATTATGTGCACCGGGTGATTTGTGGGCCATCCTGCGCGGAGCGGATTAAATCCCCGACCGAGATTTTCATCACCGGCCCCCAATCGGTTTTTCGGTGTCCGGCACAGCTCGATGGCTCTTTCAACGTTCTCCCGGGTAATCCGTCCGTGGGGAAGGTAATGCCGATTCTTCCCGTGGCAGAATCCAGAATATTTCTGTCAGGACGGCCAGACATTTTGCGTGAATGGAAAAAGTGTCCTAAATTTTCACTGGGGCCTGGTGCGGGGAAATGAGTCGGAACAAGTCGCCGGATGGGCAGACCAGTGGCAGGGACACTTAGTCAACGGGATGAGATTTTCGATTGCAAAGGCCGATATGAAGGATCTCATCGAGTGGGGCGACGAAGTGTGCGTGGCGGAAACAAGTGAGGGAATCAACCATGACCATAGGCGAATCTTCCCTGCTCGAGAGCTGGAAGGAATGGGCAAGCGGTGAAGGCTCTGATGTCGCCCAAGTCTGGCCGGCGGTATGCTTGGCATCGCCGTCAGGTTCAAAGCGTCTCCGCTTTCTAGCCAAAAGTTTCGGGACCGATTTTGCTCTGTTCAAAGGGGAGACTGGGGAACTTTTGGCCAAGCCGGAACAGCCGTCGATTGATTGGGAACAGTTTGGGATACTTTGCCGGGTCGTCGCGAATCGGAAACAGTCCGAGATTATTTGGGAGGAGTCTCCCCTGACGGCCCTCGCCGTTCCTTTTCGCGCCGGGGAGGAATGGCACGTGGCGGCCGCTGTGTTTCTCACCGCACCCCTGTCGCCGCAGGATTCCCTCGAGGCCCACGCCGAGCGTCTCGGGGCCAAGGCGAGCCATCTCCATCATTGGGCGGCTCACCAACACGTTTGGGATCCGCGGATTCTGCTCCAAGTGGCGGATGCGTGCCGTGAGCACTTCCGCACACTTGATCGTGTGGAGGACCTGGAAAGCCAGGCCGACGAAATGTCCATGCACCTGGCCGGCGTTTACGAAGAAATCAGCCTTCTCCACCGTTTAACCCGCAATCTGCGACTTTCCAAAACGGACGAAGAGCTCGCCAAAATTGCCATCGACTCGCTGATGGAGGTGGTGCCAGCGCAAGGCATCGGGCTGGTTCTCCTGCCTGTGGACTCAACGGATGAAAACTACCTCGGAAAGGTCCGCACTCAAAATGTGTTACTGAAGGCGGGGAATTTACCCCTGACCGACGAGCAATTCTGCTCCCTTATGGAGCACTGGAATGTTCGCAAAGCGATCGACCCTCTGGTCCGGAACTTTTCCGATCCATTTACTTTTGAAGCATTCTCGATTCGCAATGTCATCGCCGTCCCGGTGACGGAAGGCGAGAACCTGCTGGGCTATCTGGCGGCTTTCAATCATCGCCAGGATCAGCAGTTTGGCAGCATGGAGGCCAACCTGCTCCATTCCGTGGCGACGATCATTGGGGTCCACAGTGCCAACCTTGAGCTTTATCGACAGCAGTCGATGCTTCTGGCGGGTGTGATCAGGGCGCTCACATCGGCGATTGATGCCAAGGATCCCTACACGTGTGGTCACAGTGACCGCGTTGCCCGGATCGCTGTGCGACTGGCGCAGGAGATGGGCTATCCTCCCGAAATGCTTTCCCGAGTTTACCTGGCAGGACTGCTTCACGATATCGGTAAAATCGGGGTGAATGACGCGGTGCTTCAAAAACCCGGTAAACTCACGGATGAGGAGTACGACCACATCAAGACCCATGTGGAGAAAGGGCACCGGATTCTTGCCGGACTCAAGCAACTGGATGATATTCTGCCTGTGGTGCTGCACCATCACGAGTCATGGGATGGGACGGGCTATCCCCATAAATTGGCTGGCGAGGCCATTCCTCCCATCGCCCGAATTGTCGCGGTGGCCGACGCCTATGATGCGATGGCGAGCAACCGTCCGTATCGCTCCCGGATGCCCAACGACAAAATCGACGAAATCATCCGCAAGGGAGCAGGTCGCCAGTGGGACCCGCAGGTTGTGGAAGCATTCTTCCGAGCACGTGACGACCTTCGGCAGATCGCTGACGAAAAAGACCTGAAACTGATCAATCATCCCCTGCTGGGACCGATCGTGCGAAAATCGCTGGGCATGACCAACAACGGGAACGGGAAAAAGAGCCAGAACTTCTCCACCTCTCAACCCGCCGGGGAAGGTTCCCAGTCCACCAAGAGTGAATCCACAATGGCTCCCATGTAGAGGCCCGATTTCATTTCGGCGACGGAAAACGGGGGATCGCGATGGCACCATGCCGCCCAAGGTCGGTCCCGATGCCATTAATGTAGAGCCAATCGCCGCTGGACTCGACCCAGTACTTCTCTCCCGTCAGCGGATTGACAACCTCCGTGGCATTTTGATGACCCAAAGCCGCATCGAGTGCCACCGCCCACGCCAGCATATTGGCACGATCTTCCGCCTGGACCAGTTGCCCAGGCTCTACCATAGGCAGGAGGATGCGACAGGCCACCAAAACCTCTTCGTCCGCCTTTCTCGCCTGCCATTCGCTAACCAGGCGGTCAAGTGCGGGTTTTCGTTCGAAGTAGGGCTTCCGCGATAGGTCAATCACCTGCCGCATTTGGGTGAGATAATAGAGTTCGTCCTGATCCGCATGGGCGCGGGTCTTTTCCACAAGGGTGCGGAGGTCGTACTCCTGGGAGAGCGTCTTTGCTTCCTCGTCGGTCAATAGATCAAACAGGCGCCCAATGCGAACCACCTCATAAGCGTGGAGACCAAGAGCCCGGGCGGCCTTCCAGGTATCGGCGTCCTCTGGCCATGTTGCCAGGATGTTTCTCACAACCTCGTCAAGCCTGGCCGCGTCCTCGCGAAGCACTTTGCCGTGGGAGAAAATTTCCTGGAGCACATCCAGAACGGCACGGCGCAGCCGAGCGGCTTCGAATCGCAGGTGGGGATGGGCGGTCTGGCTCAACCGATGGCTGATCCTCAACGCCACTCCAATGCTTTCCAGAGACCGGCCTGACTCCCCTTTGGAGGCACTCAGCAATGCCTGAAGGAGCTCCACCCGGGTGGCCATGATGACGTGATCGGCAAACCGCAGGTCGGCGGCAAATCCGGCGGTGTAAGCGATCGGAAAGACACATTTCGGTCGATGCAAAGCTGCGCGAACCGCTTTTTGCTGCACTTCCAGAGGCCGCAAGAACTCCTGCAACGCCCCGGCGGCCGCATCATCCGCCGGAAGTCCGCTCAGGACTAATTCTCGACTCCTAGCTAAAAGGAATTCGAGGCGGTCAGCGGGAAAGAGTTCGTGGAACACCGCAGCCAGGTTTTCTTCCGGGGGAGGAAGACGCGGCGTCATAAGTTCTGGAGTTCCACCTTCCTCCTCGATTCTGGCAAGCTCCTCCCGAAGAGCGGGCAGGAGGGTCTTCCGCACGCCGGGCAACTTGCCGAGTTCCTCAATCGGAGACGGGGGAGTCTCCTCCTGTCGGGATGCTTTTTGACAGCCCACGGCAAGCAAGCCAAGCAACATCCCAGCGACGAGAAAACTCGAGCTTCTAAGGCTGCGGTGCGTCCCATGGGAACGCAAGCCTGCCGAATTGGCCGATTGTGCGAGCAAACCGTCCAGGAACTGCATGCGCGGGGTGGTCATAACCGGGCCCCCAGGCATTCGGGGCAAAGTGACAGTTCTGTATTCTCCGGCGACTTCCCTATTGAACACGAAGTATTAGCGTGTGGAAATAGCGCATTTTGCTTTGCCATCGGTGTGAATGTGGACTAACAAGAGAAGATGGGAAATTAAGAATCGTTTTTGAGTGCCAAAAGAGAGGTTTAACCTGAGTGGCCGTTGGCCAGTTTTGATGGTAGATTACCGCCCCGCGCAGGGATTTTCTCACGGGGGTCCGGTTGACCTAGCCCCAGGTAATTCGAAAGGCACGGTGAAATTGGGTAACACGGTGACCCGTTGCCCACAGGTCACCGTGTTCGGTACGCCGTCACCGTGATCCTTCAACGCATCCGAAATTTCTGGGGATGCTGGGCGATTTCGCCCACGGTGGGTTGCCGCTTGGATCGGCCACCCGGCCAGGGGGTTACGTCGGCCAGTTCGGGCATCAGCTCCAGAAGTTGCTGGACGAGCATGTCAGCAAGGTACCGGACGGAGGGCTGTTTCGTCCTCACCTGGATGGTTCGGGCCGTCTTCATCATGCGGAGGAGCCGTGCCCGTTGCAGAACCGGCGCCGACAGTGGCTCCTCGATGTCGGACAGCAACTCCACAAGGGGCACCTGTAACGCTTTTTGCCAGCGGTAGAGCGCAGACAGCGGGAGATCCGTATAGGGATCCTCCTCACGTTTCACCGTGCGGACATCCACTTTCATCCGCCGGGCCATCGTCCGCCGGGTGACCCCCTGCCTGATCCGGACTTCGGCAAGCCGATGGAGGGGGACCCTGTTATTCTGGCCCTGAGACGGCTCCTGATTCGTCGGCGATGTTTGCAACGCGTTACCTGGCGAAGACTGTTGCTCCTTACCGACGGGCGTGACCACGGCCGGCATCGCCACTGCCGGCAATCCCAAATCTGAGACGCGCATGAGAGCATTCCTCCGGCCCACGGGGCCGCAAGGGAATCCAGCGCCGGGAGCAGAACCAGCAGATCAGAACTTCTGTTGTGCTGAGCATGTGTGAAAAGACCACCCGGCACCGTTGGTCAAGCCGCCTGAGCCCAGATCGTAAGCAACCCGGATCAGGTCTTCCGCCAGAGTGGGCAAGAGCCCTGCGATCGTTCCCAGAAGGGTGCCGGTCCGATGTTCCCTCCCATCAGGACCGGCGGGAGTGCCGCCATGGATAACGCAACTAGTGGAGAATGACAAAAAAGGGAATCAAGATAACGTGACGTAAACGCTGACTGTCTTGGCGCCACTCCGACTGATCACCGACTATTGCCTTGTTTCCTCTCTCCGCGGGGCTTGACACAACTTACACGACCGCATCGTCCCGAATATTTTCATCGGCCTGCGCCGTCTCAAGTGGGACGCCCTTTGGATAATGAAAATGATAACGACGGAGCGTTAAACGCGTCCCAAAACAGCGAGCGGCTCAATAATCGGGTTGCGCCGCCGCTCCATAATAATCCATCCATCGCATTATAATCGGCAGAACAGCATCGGCAAGTCAGCGCGGATGCAGGCTTGCCGTGAATCAAGCTGTGCCCACGTCGCATACCGGCCAAACCCGTGTGATGATGGCTTGTCGGGGAGTACACCATGCGCTAAGCTGGGCAAAATCACAGCCGTACTGACAGGGGTGACTGACATGAATCATCCAGGGCTTTTGCGTCCGTGGAAACTTTCCGATCTCACTTACGGATTGGTGAAAGACTTTCGCTACGAGGTGGCCGTTCTGCCACTCGGAGCCACAGAGCCTCACAATCTCCACCTGCCTTACAGTATGGATACCCGTGAGGCCGATCTGGTGGGTGAAATGATCTGCGAGGCGGCATGGAATCAGGGTGCGAAAGTCATTCTCCTTCCCACGCTCCCCTACGGTACCCAGACCAACCAGCGCGGTTTTCCATTCGCCCTGAACCTCAATCCAACGACGATCTTTCGCGTGTTGGAAGACCTCGTAGAATCGCTGGTCACGCAGGGCATCCTCAAGATTGTCCTGCTCAACAGCCACGGGGGTAATGATCTCAAGCCGTTTCTCCGGGAAATGTACGGAAAGACCCCCGCGCACTTGTTTCTGTGTAACTGGTACACCGTTTTTCGGGATGTTTACCACCAAATCTTCCAGCATCCCGATGACCACGCGGGGGAAATGGAAACGTCGCTCGCCCTGGCCTACTGGCCGGAACTGGTCCTGCGACGTGAGGACGGCCAACTTGCAGCGGACGAGGGTCGGCCCCGCCCCTGCCGGTTTGAAGCGGTCAATCGCGGTTGGGTGAGCATTACCCGGCCATGGCATCTGCTGACCACCAATGCCGGCGCCGGCTACCCTCATGAAGCCACCGCCGAGAAAGGACGCCGCGTCATGGAGGTCCTTGTGGAGCGTCTCGCGGCGTTTCTCGTGGAACTCTCTCAATCCCCCCTCGACGACACCTTCCCGTTCTAACGCATCCCCGGCAATCCCTCCCGCGGTGTCGGTATAGAATAACCTCAAGGCCCGATAAATGTGGATCAGCGTGGAGGTCCACGCTGGCTTGCAGTGACGCGCAAACACTGGCGTGAATCAACTGCTCCCCAGATCGTGCCTAGCGTGCCGACAACTTGCTGCCCGTCACGCTGGTCTCCGGTGGTGTGGGAATACGATGGATGCTCGGCCCTGGTTTTTTGGTCGTTAGGACTTTGCCCCCGATGTACGACAAGACCTTCCCCTCGACGGCTGTGATCTTGGTTCCCCACGGGACGCGGGAGCAGGCTGGTGTTAACCAGAGTCTTGAACTCTGCGTGGAGGTTTTTCAGGAGCTGAACAGAAACTTCCAGCGATTGCCGCCGTTTTACGTTGGGTTCCTGGAGATCGCAAGGCCGAGCCTGGAGGAGATGCTGGAGTCGGTTGTGCGAAATGGCAACCAAAAAGTCGTCGTCGTACCCATCATGCTGTTTGATGCGGATCACATCAAGAAAGACATTCCGGCTATTATACGACGAGCGATAGAGTCCTACGCCGACAAGTCCGTCACGGTTTACATCACTTCAGCGTACGGAATGCGATGGAGACTTCTGGGGCTGGCTATGGAACGGCAAAAGGAGGTGCTGGCCGATGGCAACTTGACACGCGAGCAGACCGCCTACGTGATGGTTGCTCGGGGCACAAGCGACGAGGCGGCTCTTCGTCAGGTTGAAACAGTCTATGAGTTGATTGGGATGACTGGTTATGCCCACAGGAAGCTGTGTTATTTTGCGGCGGCTGAGCCGCGGGTGGAAGATGTGCTGGAGCAAGTGGCGCAGCTTGAAGGGATCCGCAGTGTTTTGGTTCAGCCTTACCTTCTGTTTGAAGGCTATTTGACGAATCATCTGCGCGACCTGCTCGAGCAGTCGCGTCAAAAATGGCCGCACCTCCGATGGGTTCAGACAGATGTATTGTGGCCAAGCTCCTCCCTCGTCCATATTCTGGCGGAAAAGGTTTCGGACGCACTCCTGAGTTCCCAGCGTGATACGCTTCCGCATGATGCCAGGGTGCTTGTGGAAGGCGTTACTAAATCCAACAGTGGTTCCTATCGGATCGTTGCGCTTCCCTGGTGAAATACCCTTATTGGTAGTAGCGCAGGTGATGCAAGTTTCGGACCCTAATTGCTGCCGAGTTGTAGCGCGCGGCGGCCACGGGAGCAAAGCCATTGGCACGTGCTTCGTTCGGAAGAAGCCAACTTTCATTTAGGATGAACGGCGGAGAGTATTCCAGCCGAAAATATCAACAGCTACCACATAATAAGCGAACAGCATTTGGGCCATATTCCTTTTTTGGAGGCTTTTGCGAGTGAGTCGAGTCTCTGTGCGTTGTAGGGGCAATTCATGAATTGTCCCTACCTTTTAACCAGCAACTGAACCCAGCAGTTCGAGCCCGGTCGGTGAAATGGATAATCCAAACGTTGGAACCTGACCTGACGAGCTGCTTTCAATGAGAAACGCTTCAGAGGGGGACGCTTGTCGTCGCCGCCGAAACTCAACGTATGGTGTAGCGTTGCAGAGTGGACGTGACAAGCACGTCCGTCCGGCTTGAATTTTGCTGGCACGCGAACCCCCGTGAAGGTCCACCTCGGCAGAAGAAAAATGGCCGATGAGTCGGGCACACGACACTGATTGACCAACGGGCGGAAATTCTCATGGAATCTCAAGCGAACCTATGGTCGGATAAGCACGTCTTGAAATGTAGAGAGAGGCAGGTCGCAGGGGCAACAGGGCGTGCTGAAGTGAAAATTTATGGCCTGGAGAAGCCTTTGCAGTTGGATTGATCGCAACTTCCCTGGCACGTTACTTGCTACCGGCGATCACAAGAAAATCCTTTGACTTTTGTCGTGAAACGAGTATATCCTATAGTGGTGGCTCGAGAAGGTCGAATCTGAACCCTCTAATCTGGAGGCCAAGTCATGCGTCGAGCCCACGCACGATCCGATCCTGGCTGAGGGGCGTCCGACGGCGGAGTCGGGCGCCCAAAACAAGCGGGAATGGTGACCGTGGTCTTTTCTGTAAAAGCGAAAGGAGGGAATAGCGGAGCACAGAGCCATCTCTCTGACCCGAGGCTGCCAGCGTCAGCGATGACGTGCTGAATTGGCTCGGTCCGGCACAGGCCCGTTTGAGCCCAACTTCTCAGCCAGACGCCGGCTGGACGATCCAGCAGAGTTTCGTGTGTGGCAGGGCCATCCGCGGCATGTGCGACCGAAATAACATGCAGAGGCATGTAGCACGAGCGGGCGCCAGCAGCCTCCCGCTAAAACCTGACGAATAAACGCACGCGGGCGGCACAACTGCCGCCCGCTGTTTTTTATTGGTTTTTTTAATCACTGGCTATCACGCTATCGCGCAACAGGATATCTTCCGCACGATGAAGTACCCTGAAATGGATCAGACTTCGAGTTTCCACGGGGCGCGATAGGGTTTGCTGAGAAGGGCCGCAGCTTCGGAGTCTCCCACGATCTCCTCCTTTTCCGGATCCCAGCGGATCTTTCGCCCCAGCTTCCACGCGATATTCATGAGATGGCCGGGATTCGTCGCCTGATGTCCCACGAGCACATCCGCCGGCGGCTTCTGTCGCGACTTGATGGAGTCGAGGAAGACTCGGGCGTGCGCCTGAAGACTGGCGATGTGGGTGTCCTTTTTGAATTCATTTTCTACCGTGGTCTCGTCCTTGGGTTCGCGGTTTTCTCCGGCTTCCCACGTGATGGTGAAACCGCTGCGGTCGATGAGCATCGAGCCTTTCGTTCCGTAAAAGCACTTCGCGTGGGAGCGTCGCTGACGCCGGGCGGCACCGCTGAAGGTGTACTGGAGGACAAATCCCTTCGGTGCCACTGGTGTTGGACCGTATTCACAAATTCCGACGAAGGAGTCCGGCCATTCCGTATTGGTGTTCTCGAAGCAGTAGAAACCACCCATTGCCGCGGCCGAAATCGGTCCCTTCGTTTGCAGGAACCAGTGGACCACCTGGTAATGGTGAACGGCCCAATCCACCTGCCAGCCGCCGCCGTAGTCAAAGAACCAGTAAAAGTGGTTGTAACGGTTGGGATTGTACGGCACCTTGGGGGCAGGCCCTAACCAAAAATCCCAGTTCAGTTCGGCAGGGGGATCAGAGTCCGGAGGAGAGCCGAAGCCAGGATACATGCAGTCGAAGTCCCACACCCGGACTTCGGTGATGATGCCAAGCTGGCCGGACTGGATGATTTCCGCCGCCTTCTGATAATGCGGCCAGCTCCGCTGCTGCGTTCCAATCTGGACGATGCGTTGGTATTTGTCGGCAGCCTTGACTGCCGCCTGACCCTCGGCGATGCAAACGCCCAGCGGTTTTTCCACATACACGTCTTTCCCTGCCTGGCAGGCGTGGATGGTGGGAAGCACGTGCCAGTGATCGTTGGTGGCCACGATCACCGCGTCGATGTCCTTGCGATCCAGGAGACGGCGGTAGTCATCGAATGCCGCTACCGTCCCTGTTCCGCCTGACTTTTCAAATAAGGCTTTGGCTTCTTCCAAACGACGCTTGTTGACATCACACACGGCCACAATCCGTGCGTCGGGTAACCACTGGTGGGCGGTGGCCACGGCTCGGCCTTCCCCGCCGCAACCGATAAGCCCCAGATTGACCGTTTCACTGGGCGCAGCGGCTACAGTAGAGCCTTGGGCTGCGGGACGGCCCAACCAGAGGGCGGCCACCCCAACGGCCGACGTCCCCAAGAATTGCCGTCTCGTGGTTTGCGTCTTCATAGGTAACCTCCAGCTAAATTGACGTTCCAACAACGACCGTCATCTTTTGCGGAAACCTGTCAACCGTTAAATCGCCCCCGGGCAGTTAGGATGCACGTGCGAGTTCACGCGCTGTTCACTATAATCCTTTTGTGCCCCAAATTATTAGCACCGAGATGGCCACAGTCAAATATTCAGCCTGTAAGGTGTGGGACGATGGGCTTTTCCGAATAGTCTCATCGCGCGGATCAGCCGCGAAACGATCGGATAGGTTACTCGGATAGGTCACCGTGACACAGAGTCATTTTCGATGCCCGTGCGAGTCAAATGGGAAATTCTCGCGAACGCGCGAAACGTAGCCCGAATTTCGTGTTGGCACGATCGCCATCTCGTGTTAAACTCCGGCTCCGCTAGTTCTGACGAGCCAAGCATGACAGAAGGGGATGGTGTGCAGGGCAAACCTGACACCCCGGGTCGGTGATGCGCAAACGACATTCGACGTCCAATATTGTTATATGGGTGATGCATTGTACGCCATCATGGTAAGGCCTTGGGCTGGGAAAAGAACTGCCAGGCGGTTGACGACGCTTTTACTGATCGGATTTCTGCTCTTTGCTGCCGGATGTGTGGAACGGCGGCTCCTCATCCGAACAAACCCACCCGGTGCCATGGCCTACGTGGACGACTATCGCGTGGGGCTGACACCGATTGGCACTCCGTTTACGTACTACGGCACCAGAAAGATCCGCCTTGTGAAAGATGGTTACCAACCGCTCACGGTCTATGAGCGCATCAACCCCCCATGGTACGAGATCCCGCCGTTCGACTTTTTCGCCGAAAACATTTTGCGGCGGGAAATCCGCGACACTCGCGTCCTGGAATATCAGCTCACCCCCCAGCCCGTGTCACCACCGCAGCAGCTTTTAGAAAGGGCTGAAGCCCTCCGCGCGAGGGCCACGGCTCAGCCACCACTCCCAGCGGTCGGATCGTCTGGTGTCCCGCCAGCAGCAGGTCCGCCCCCTGAGGGACTGGGTGCGTTCCCCCAATCTCAGACTGTTTCGACCCCCCCACTACCTCCATCCGTGCCGAACTCCGTCCCCTGACGCGGTGTGCGGTTCTGGCTAAATCTTTGTCCAGCAGTTGGCCTCGCGGCGTTTGCTTTGTAAACTCTGGTCAAGGCGGGCACGACAAGCGTGCCCCTCCGAATCTTTGGAGGAACGTGCTTTTCACGTCCGCTTTTCGAGTTTTCGTGCCGTGGGCGGATTGGAGAGGCCGGTTCCACCCGGGCCGTGGGACTGTTTTAATGAACTGCGCCTGCTTGGGGAGGCAACCTCACACTCCAAATTAGAAGAAAAACAAAAAATGACGGGGGATTCGGCATATGACGAGTGACGTATTCCATTCGGACCCACTTTACCAGGAATTAGAGCGGTTGCTGCAACCATTTGGCCAAACGCATCTGTTGCGAACCTGGTCGCAGCTCACGGAAGGGCAACGCAAACAGTTGGCCGAGCAAATTCGCGAGTTGGATTTGGCCCTCCTGCAACGGCTCTACGAAAAGCGTCATCAGGTGGTCGATGTGTCAGCCCTTCTCGAGCGGGCGGCGCCCCCACGAGCAGTGCGGCTGGGGAGCGATTATCAGGGCATCCGCTTAGAGGAGGCTAGGGCTAAGGGGGAGCAGCTTCTCAAAGAGGGGCGCGTGGCAGCGCTCCTGGTGGCGGGCGGGCAGGGCACCCGATTGGGGTTCCCTCACCCCAAAGGGATGTTTCCCATTGGCCCGGTTTCCGGGCACAGCCTGTTTCAGATTCACATTGAGAAGATCCTGGCTCGATCGAGAAAGGCGGGGCGGCCCATTCCTCTGGCATTGATGACCAGCCCTGCCACGCACCAGGAGACAGTAACGTATCTGGAGAGTCACCGGAGATTTGGGCTTTCGGCCGACGACCTGTACATTTTCTGCCAGGGGACGATGCCTTCATTGGACGCGAATACGGGGAAGATTCTTCTGGCGGCTCCGGATTCGCTGGCCCTTTCGCCGGACGGGCACGGGGGCATGCTGGCCGCCGTTATCCGGAGTGGAACGTTGCAACAGCTCCGCGACCGGGGCATTGAATACCTCTTCTACTTCCAGGTGGATAATCCTCTGGTGGATATCCTGGGGCCGGAAGTCATCGGCTATCATGTCCTCAGTGGTTCGGAAATGTCCACCGAGGTGGTTGCCAAACAGTCGCCCTTTGACAAGGTGGGTAATCTGGTACAGGTCGATGACCGCCTGTATGTCATTGAGTACAGCGATCTGCCGCGAGAATTTGCCGAGAAACGGGCATCAGATGGCGGTCTCCTGCTCTGGGCGGGTAGCATTGGCGTTCACGTGATCAACGTTGATTTCCTGTTCCGGGTGGCGGACCTTGCCGATGCCCTCCCCTACCACATAGCTCTGAAAAAGGTCGATTATTACGATCCCGACCGGGGCTATGTGAGACCCACGGCTCCCAACGCGATCAAGTTTGAGAAGTTCATCTTTGATCTCATACCCCACGCGAAGAACGCCCTTGCTATTGAAGTCGATGCCGCAACGCATTTTGCGCCGCTCAAGAATGCACCCGGGGCCGAGAAAGATACCCCGGAACATGTCCGCGCGCAGATGGTCGCTCTTCACCGATCGTGGTTACAAGCCAACGGAGCGGTTGTGGAAGACGGTGTTCCGGTGGAAATCAGTCCGCTGGTCGCCCTCGATGCGGAGGATCTGCGAGACCGTATTCCGAAAAACTGGCGAATTACGGAACCCATTTTTCTTTCTCCGGAGTTTATCTCAACGTGGACCTCGTCGCCGCAGACGGCCACAAAAACGATGTGAGCCATCGATAAAACGGTATTTTCGGACGTTCACGGTTTACAACCCCCATCCGGGTCCGTAGGATGGGGGCAGGGACGGCGAGAGATAGGTGAGTCTGGGCCAGCTTTTATCGCCTGCGTGGGGCGATGTGCGGACTGACGCTTTCCGCAGTGTGTGCGAAGAGTGTATCCGACCCCGACCGGTAGGTGCCAACCCCAGGTAGCCAAATGTCAGGAGGTGGAGTATGGCGACGTTCGTCATGTTCGGCAAGTATTCCCCAGAGGCACTGTCTCAGATCAGCGCTGAGAGAACAGAACGGTTCATGAAGATGATTAATGATCTTGGTGGCAGCGTCCGGGCGATGTACGCCACGCTGGGGAATGTGGACTTGGTGATTGTGGTGGATCTTCCCGGCGTGGAGCAGGCGGCCAAGGCTTCCGTCACCGCCAGCCGCGAGTTGGGGATTCATTTCAGTACACACCCGGCCATTGCAGTCAAAGATTTTGACCAACTCGTAACTTCTTAACCGCACACGCCTTGCCACCGTGCCGAGGCCGGGAAGCGATCTCGGATCGGTGGGTCGCGGCCTGGTCACTGAAACTGGGGCAGGAGGCTGGGCGTCTGTCTCCACAGCGGAAGTGCGCTACACCTCGGCGGACACCAGGTCGGTCAATCTCGTTCCACGTCTCTCGGCAGATTTCTTATCCCATATGGGCTTTGGCCAGCACCAGGTAGACCACCAGCACCGCTGCCAGCGCGTACATCAGCCAGTGGACCTGCCGGCCTTCCCCGGCGAGGAACTTAACGAGGGGATATGTGATAAAGCCCAGTGCCAGGCCATCGGCGATGGAATAACTGAACACGATTCCCGTCATCGTGATGAAGGCGGGAATGGCTTCCGCCGGCCGCTGCCATTCGATTTTCACCACATTCTTCATCATCATTGATCCAACAATGAGGAGCGCTGAGGCGGTGATGGGCGGATAACTGCCGATCATTTCGATAACGGGAGCGAAAAACGGCGCGACAAGAAACAGCGCCGCGACGGTGACAGCCGTCAACCCTGTGCGACCGCCCTGCTCGACGCCGGCGGCACTTTCTATGAAGCTCGTGACCGTACTCGTACCGCAGACCGCACCGACCACGGTGCCCATGGCGTCCGCCATCAATGCCTGTTTGGCACGGGGGATCCGATTATCCCGGATGAAGCCTGCCTGTTCACTCACACCCACCAGTGTGCCCAAAGTGTCGAAAAGATCCATGAACAAGAAGATGAAAATGAACGGAATCATGGGCGGAGCCAGGGCGTGAATCAGGTCCATTTTGGCGAAAGTCTTGGCCATCGAGGGCGGAGACGAGAAAAGCTGACCGGCCGGTGCAAATCGCTGAACGAGAGCCGATTCCTTCACCAGAGGATTCTCTGCCAACCCGGGCACCTTTTGCACTCCCCATTGAAGCAGTACGGCCAACACGGTCGCAGCGATTATCCCGACGACGATGGAGCCGGGAATGCGACGGGAATAAAGGCCTGCCGTCACCAGCAGCCCGACGAAAAAGACGATCACGTCAGGGCTGGCCAGTCGGGGGCTCAATTTCACAATCTGGCTGGGGGTGCCGATGATGATCGACGCTCCTTGGAGTCCCAGGAGGGCAATAAACAGTCCGATGCCCGAGGCAATGGCATTGCGCATGCTGGGGCTGACGGCCTCGAGCAGTTTTTCCCGCAGGCCCAGCACGGAGAGCAGAAAAAAGAGAACTCCAGAATAGAAAATCACACCCAGAGCGATACTCCACGGGGTGGTCGCGTCGGGTGTCAATCGGCCGCTTTGAACTTCTGTCGCGATCCAGACCTGGGCGGCCGGGATAAGAGAAAGCGTGAACACGAAGTTTTCACCCATGCCAGGAGCCAGGGCAATGGGATACCGCGCATAAAGCCCCATGATAAGCGTGGCTATGGCGGCAGAAATGCAGGTGGCCGAGGTGACGGCCCCAAAGTCCATGCCCGTGTCCAGACCAAACATTCGACCGGACAGAACCTGCGGTTGCACGACGATAATATAGGCCATCGTGAGAAAGGTGGTGACTCCGGCCAATATCTCGGTGGAAACCGTTGTGTTGTTTTCCCGAAGACGAAACCACCGGTCCAGCATAATAATTGACTCCCCGTAGCCGCTCAGTTGCCGATCTTTCCGCTGCTCGTCGCGCCGCTTGATTTTTTTGGTGCTGATGCCACTTTGACGACGATTCGTGCCAGGCTGATCCGTTCATAGGGGTGGGTGTTGCCTCGTTCGTAAAGCACCAAAACAGTCCCGTCACGCGGCGAAGCCAGGCAGCTATAGGCTGCCGGGCCAGACCACACCTCGAGACTCCACGGCCAGCTTTGGCAGGAATCAGCGCTCACGCGGACGGTCAGTTTCTTTCGCTCCCTAGCGTCGGCCGGGTTGCTGAAAGCGATCAGTGGCTGCCCGTCGAATGAAAGGCCCTCGATCCTTCGGATGCTTGCCTGGCATACCGGTTCCACGAGTGTGGTGTCATACCTGACGGCCGACCATGTGAGCCCACCATCGTGGCTTTCGGCGACGGCACGGCATGGGAATTTTCGGTTGTAGTTTCGCATGTTGAGGAGCAGGCGGCCATCGGCCAGCTCGACCACCTCACATTCGTTGGTCTGCGGGCCGACCGAGCCACCCAGATGCCATGTCTGGCCGTGGTCGTCGCTGTATAGAACGTGCGACCCCCAATTGCCAGCATCATCAATGTGATCGCACGGAATGATTAAACGACCTGACCGGGTTTGGATGCCGCATCCCGGCCCGGTGGCGTACCACGTCCAATTCTTCAGTTTGACTCTTTCGGTCATGTCGATCGGGGAGCTCCACGTTCGGCCGTGATCAGTACTGCAGGTGAGCCACACCGTTCGTGTGCCACGACTTTTTCTGGCCACGATTTCCGGCTCGCGGTCCTCGCCCAGATTGTGCGTCATCCAGAGCCAGATGATACCAGTTTGGCGATCGAGAACAGGGCAGGGATTGCCGCAGGTATTGGGACCGTCGTCCCAGACGATAGACTGGCGGGTCCAGGCTTTCTCAGTGGGGTCCCATCGTTTCACCAGAAGATCGATGTCCCCCGAGTCACCACGGCCGTGTTTGCGACCCTCGCAGAATGCGAGAAGGGAGCCATCCGCGGCCACGATGAGGGAAGGGATTCGGTATGTGTGGTAGCCCTCTTCGCCGGAAATGTACACATCTTCCTGGTCGGCAAGCTCGAGGGTGACTGTTCCATCCCCGGGGGTGTTCTCTCCCCGCAGCATTTGATTTGATTCGAAGCTCGACGCGGCGAGCAGAAAGCAGCACACCCAACCCACTCGAAGCAATCGAGCTCGTTCCCACACCGTATCCATTCAAGTTTCCCTCTCGGATTAATCGGGCAAGGGCCGGAGTCCTGGCCCTCGGGCCGTTATGGAAAATGTTTCCTGGTTTACGGATCGGCTCCAATGCTCTCGTTCAGGCCCGAACCGCAAGTGGCAACCCTTTCTAACGCCGCCGTTTCTGCCCGCATTTTGAGAACTCTCTTTTCGGAATGCAAGCCGGACGGGATGCGCAGTGTCGAAGCTGAGGCGGAAGGACTGGCTTAACACAGGTAAAAACAAAAACCGCCGCAACCCAGGAAAAGGGTTCCGGCGGTTTTGTTCAATCAAACCCCCCGCGATATTGCGACTGGATGCGTCGCTGCGAGACGAACGAGGGTCAGGCGTGCACTTGCACAAGCCGGGAAAGCGACCCTGGTTCACGCGTAAGGGTTGGCACCTCCGTCGGAATATGCGACGGGAGGTTTGATCATTGTCTCGTGTTTATCAAGGCTACCGATGCATTATATCGGCCGGACCTGTCTGAAACTCAACTCTTCTGTGTCCTGTTTCTTAGACGTCCGGTCCCGCTGCAGTCGGCAGCCGTGCCTCGTAAGCAACTCAATTTTAGCTTACAGGCCGGGCTGGGAACAGGCCGGAAAATCCCGGTTTTTTGCGTGTTTTTCCCTGCCAGGATCGGAACGCCGTTTGCATGCCCAAGGGCCAGCTCAGTCCTTCGGAACCAGCCAGATGTTTCGGTAAACGACCCGGTTGCCATGGGCCTGCAGATGGATGGGACGCGGGGGCGGGCCCTCCGGCTGACGTCCCGGCGTGGCTCCCGGCAACTCCAGATTGTCGTGAATCACGACGCCATTGTGACGCACGGTGATCCGCGCATTGGCCACCTTCTTACCATCCTCATACTTGGGCGGAGTGAAATCGATGTCGTATGTTTGCCAGACCAGCGGCGGCAGGCACATGTTGACATCCGGGGCCTTCACCTTGTAAATGCCGCCACACTCGTTGTCCTCGCCGGTCAGTCCGAAGGAGTCCAGAACCTGGACCTCATAGCAGTCATGGAGATAGACACCGCTGTTGGAGCGCGCCTGGCCGAGCGCCTTGGGCATCCAAGACAATCGAAATTCCAGGTGGAGATGATAGGCACCGAACTTTTCCTTGGTTGTCACCCCGGAAAGCAGGCTGCCATCGGGAAGAACGGTCCCATTATCGAAGGCGTCGGCATTTTTGCCGTCGAAGAGGACCACCGCGCCCTCCGGGGGTTTTGCCCCCAGCGTCGGGCTTTTGCGTTCCACGCGGCGGAGTTTCACCTCCCCGTGACCGTGCTTCAGCGTGAGAACGCCATCGGCGATCGTTCCCTCATAACCCTCGCCGCGGAGAGTCACCTCACCGTCCTGCCGCGTGGCTTCACCACGCAGTCGCGGCTTGGAGCGGTCCCATCCTTCGCCGGGCAACCCGCCGACGAGCACGTACATCTCAAACTTTCCGTCACCGCGTGCGATGACCTGGGCTCCCAGCTTCCCTTCACCGCCGGTCGGCAGGGCACCTTCGCCCAGATATTCTCCCTGAATGTGGAAGTCGGGATCCTGGGCGGCAACTGCCGGATCGATAATCTCGTTTCTGGCACGTCGTTCTTCTGCCACCGCCAGGTAACTCAGCGCCAAGATGGCCACGGCAAAGCCAAGCAGATGTCGTTTCATGGAAGCGCCTCCTCATCAAGTGGTACAACGACCGTGAATCGTGTGCCAACGTGTTATGTGTTACGCCTGACCCGGCAAAGTTGCCTTTTCCCACTGATCGCGCAGGAACGCCAGGGCCTTGGGGATTTCCACCTCCCGATCGCCCTGCACACCGCACTCGAAACTGCAGTAATCTTTGTAACCCACCCATTTCAGCCCCCGGAAACCGTCGATGAAGGATCGCTCGTCCTGACCGGGCAGAACACGTTTCCGCGACGCGAGATGGACATGGTGGAGCCAGGGGCCTCCCGCAACGAAAGCCGCGAAATCACTCGGCTCCTCGATGTACATGTGGTAGAAGTCCCCCATCAGGCAGATCCCCGGGCTGTTCACATCGCGACAGATCGCCGCGGCATCGGCAACCTGACGGAGGAAAAATGCCTCACCGCGATTGAGCGGCTCCAGGAGCACCCGGCTTTTCACGCTGACCGCATACTCGCCGATTCCCGGCAAGATATCCAGGAGCACCTTTCGGATTTCCTGATTGGTCAGCTTTGTCTGGCCATTAAAGGCAGGGACAAAGATGACACCGGTGGACTGTAGTTCTCCCGCAGCGGCCAGGACCTCCTTGATCTGTTGAATTCCTTGCTCGCGGCGTGCGGGATCCTCGGAGACCAGCGCCCCGCCTGCCGATCCCCAGCACACCGCGCTGATCTTCAACCCGGCGTTGGCTGCGGCTTTGGCATACATCTCCACCTTGCCGACGACATCTCCCGGCAGTTCCACAGCATCAAAGCCCCATTTCTTCATTTTGTCCAACTTTTCTTCGAGGCTTTTGCCCGGAATGACGCCTAACTGGCTAGAAAATTTCAGCTCCGCCCCTGGCTGGGGAAGGGAGAACTCCCCTGGCGCTGCGAGGACGGCCGATCCACCGGCCAGCCCCCAACCCGCGGAAACTGCCACACCAGCAGCAGACATCAAAAACTCTCGCCGTTGCAACATGGTGTTTCCTCCTTGTGGTAAGGATTGAGCATCACGAAGGTAATTCGGGCCACAAGAGCCCTCAAAGCAATGATTTTCTCTACACGAGAGGGAGAGTGTCAACAAGCCGCGTATCTGAACATCCCCAGTTGCCGTTTGGAGCTGGGAGAGGCCAAAAGCTGAACGCGTTGGAGGAGCGATTCACGAATTATCGCTACGGGAATCCGGTCCATTCGGCGGCGCCGGATGCTTTGCAGATCCCTTCGGAGGGGCACGCTTGTCGTGCCCGTTGCGAACGAAAGGATGATCCAATGTTAAACGGCGGACGTGACAAGCACGTCCCTCCGGAGTGGCGGGGCCGTTGATGGATCGCCCAACGAGACGTTGCACTGGTGGCACGTCACGTTCTCGCAACGGTGTGGATGGGTCAACCGACCCCGTTGAGAAGCGGTCGCACCATCGTAGAGATCCACCCCGAGGGTGGCACCGCTTTTAGGGGACAAATCGATTTTGCGGAGTTTTTCAAGTGGAGGGGTCTCTCTGCCGATAAGAAAGGATGTCCGGGTCACGCAACAGACCGGTCGAGCCGCGAGCGCGGGTCGCGGTAACGGAACCGGTGGACCAGGCCAAACTCGGACCACACATGATGTGCCCAGGGGGGAAGCAGCCCGGGATAGTCAAGCCATATCCCGGGCTGTTCATTTTTGTCGCGGTCGCCAACCGAGGATTTCACGTTCAGCGGAGTTTAGCCCCTCAGCACGCGCAGCCGTGTTTTTCCAGTTTTTCACGAAGTGTGTCGGCGGTGAAAGGCTTCACCAGGTAATCCGAAACACCGGCCTGGATCGCCTGGAGAACCCGGCTCTTTTCCGCTTCGGTCGTAACCATGATGATCGGAACGTTGGGGTCTTGTGCCCGAATGGCCTGAATGACCTCCAGTCCCGATCGGCCGGGCATGTTCCAGTCGGTGAGCACGAGGCTGTACTCCCCGGGCTTAAAGAGGGCAATCGCCTCGTTCCCGTCGGCAGCCTCCACAGCCTCCTGAACGCCCACCGCCTGAAGTGAGCGAATGATGATCTTCCGCATGGTGCTGGAATCGTCCGCCACCAAAACTTTAGCTCCCATGGTTCCTCCTCTGCGCGATCAGAATGTTTGGAAATAGATTGACCCTCGACAAGTCAGTCCTAAGACGAGTCTGTGCTTCAGTTCGGGTGTTCCCACCCGGCGATGCCCAGGGGTCGATCAATTCCCATTAAATTGCAACGACCTGGGCGTTGTCCCGTTTGCCAAAATCTAGGTTACGCTCGTCGATTGTCAAGAAAGACGAGCCCGCAACCCTGGCAGGATGGCTGAAGGTCGGCGCAAAGGGCCTCGGCCGTCCCCTTGCCACACGCGGCATGGTGCCCGCAGCGGGGATTCAGCCCTTTCGATCAGATCGTGCTCAGTTTGGAAAAGTTGATTGTTGCGGAGAGCGGGAATACTCCATAAATGCCACGTGTGAAGACAAGTTCGATAAAATCGTCCGCCCTCTGGATGAAACTCTTCGGCAGAATGACCACGTCGGAATCCGATAGCCAAATTTCGTCGCAGGGTGTGGCCTTGTTCCCGTGCAGGGCCGCTTCCAGATTGAGCATCGTTGCCATCAAGCGCCAGTCTTCACCTCGGCGGAAGACCACAATCTGGCGCAGATTCGCTCCTGGTTTCCAACCTCCCGCCATGCTGATGGCCTGGATCACCGTGGTTGGGCCGGTCAGCTCAAATCGCCCGGGATTGGCTACTTCTCCCAGCACATAGATGTACCGCGGCGCCCGCTGGACGAGGATCGGGATGGCCTCGATGCCCTCCACTTCCTGGCGGTAGAGTTCGTTCAATTCGAGCTGGAGCTCGCGGAGCGTCAGTCCCTGCGCGCGAACCGACCCCAAACCGGGCAGCGAGATTGTGCCTTCCGGGGTGATCCGTACCTTTTGCGCCTGGCCTCCTTCTCCATAACGGCGGTCCACCGTGGCTCGCAAGTCTTCCAATTTGCTGTTGACCAGAATGGGCGTGACCGTGATGGAGGGGACACGATAGTAGCGACGGTAAAGCTCTTCCAGCCTTTGTTGCAACTGGGTTACGGTGAATCCTGTCGCCTTGACCTGACCTAACAGCAAAAGCGTGATCGTGCCATCCGGTTGGATGAGCACGTCCCGATTCAGGGTCGGATCCGTGGCCGACTCAACGCGGATTTGATCCCCCACATTGAGCCGGTAGGGCTTGGAAGTGGCCTCGCGGGTGATGCGGTACACGATCTCCAGTTCATCGTCCACCCGCAGACGGTATTCCGGCACATGCGCCGAGCGGGCAAGGCCCACATATTCCCCCTGAGCATAGCGCTCCCAGGCAATCAGCCGAGCGCGCTCCCATCCTCCCCAATGTCTGGGATCACAGGTGGACCCATCGACGGCACATCGGGGACATGGCGATGCCGGAGTGGGTGTCCAGGTTTCCGACTGGGACAACGTATTGGCAACGGTTGTAGAGTCTGGCACCGGTTGCAGCAGAGGGCCGGAGAGGGAGGTACTTTCGGATTCTGCCGGGTCAGTCCGTGCCGCGGAATTCACGACAGGGGCGCCCGACCAGTTCGCCTGTGCTGTCGGTAGTTCGCGACTCTCGGCCGGGCTGCTGAAGATGCCCCAACCGAACAAACCTCGGCTGGAATTGTTCTGCTCCCTCAAGGATGATGACCTGAGAAATTGCAAGGGCCGATCAGCCTTTTGCACTGCGTCCGGGGTCACCCACACGACGGGGGGTGTGTCGGTTGCAGTTGGCCACTGCTGCCGTGCGGGGTCACCGCTTGATTTTGAAGAATCCCCCGGGGAGGCGTCACTGATACCGAGCTTCTGTCGTACTTTAGCGAGATTTGATAGCACGGTTTGATCCGCCCGAATTCGCGCCGCATACGTCAGAGCTTGATAGGCTTCCACCCAGCGGTTGCCACGGGCAAAAAGGACACCGAGATCGTTCGCCGCCATGTAGTTTTCAGGGCAAACTAGAATCGCTGCCTGGAGAAACACGACCGCCTGGGCCAGCGGTTCGCGGACACCGGGCTGTGGGGCTTCGGCCATTGCCATGTACAGTTTTCCCAGGCCGCGCAGGGCCATCGACCCCGCAACTTCGCGTCCTTGGGACTGGGCAAAAAGATCCTGGGCATAGGCCAGGTAACAGCGATAAGCATCGAGCGCCGTCAACTGGACGAACGTTTGATCCTTCAGGAGAGGAGTTTCGTGCCGTGCAATAATCTCAGCCGGGGCGGTGTTACCGATCACGGCGTTGGATGAGCCCAGAAAGTCTTCTGCTTCCGAGAGGGCCGTCCAAGCCCGTGCCAGGGCGCTGGCATGTCGGGATGTCCCCTCTTCAGCATCCAGCCCCTGGGCAATCAGCATAAGGGCCGCGCGAAACTGTGCCCGGGCGGCGAAGTAAGCGCCTCGTCCGGCTAGGTCGTACCCCTTCTCAGTCAGAGAGTCGGCCTGTTGAGCGATTAGCTCCAGTTTGGCCGAGCGGCGAAGGCCAAGCACTTCCAAAGGGAGGGGAGCTGGTGCCTGCACGCGGGCAGACGCGATCCGAATGGAGTCCTTCTCATCCGAAATGTTTTTTGTTTCGTTGAAAGAGACGGACGGCAGCCGGGAGATTTGATCGGCAGCATGGAGGTTTCCCCCCAATGCGAGAATTGATCCGACGAGAAGGAGCCCACCTAGAACTCGTTTTTGCCAAGGATGTTGCGAAAATCGTAGGGACATGCAACTCGTGCCTCCTTGCACCGTCCTGTGGCTTGCTAAAGCGCCACCGTACCGCACGCTAAAAGCGCAATCGGCCACAGAAAAGAATTTTCTCTTTCAATCCGGACATAAATGCACTTCTGCGATTATCGCTACGACCAACACACCACAGCGCAGCCGTTATTGCCGTTGTTGCCGTTACTGCCGTTTATACTATCATTTGAGATCAAATCCATCCGGCGGAAGCGGACGCGTGCCCAATCATATGCACAGACAGGGCACGTATGGCTGGCGGCGTCAGACTTGAGGAAACCTCGCGTTATGACGGTCCACTTTTGTTCCACGGTGCGGGTCGGGTTGGAATTACTGTGTCAGACGGACTACAATGACGCGGAGGGCCAGGGAATTTGCGAAAGCTAGAAGAGTGTGCAATTTGGGGGAGGGGATTGTCCCGGACTGTCGATAAGTAAATGCGGGGGGACGCCTCTTTGTCGTCGTTCAACCGGCAGCGATGGAAACCGCTCGCACGAATTGATAAAGCGTCAATCCCGGGCCCAAATGCAGGGGGCCGCGAAGTGAATGATCAGTAGTCTGACGCAAACGAGTTGGAAGGACTGTCTTGAGGTGGCGGCCAAAAGCGACATTGGCTTGCGCCGCTACAACAATCAAGACGCCCACGCCGAAGATCTTGCCGGCAGTCAGCAGGCTTTTTTAGACCGCGGACATCTTTTCCTGGTGGCTGATGGCATGGGCGCCCACGCTGCCGGTGAGACGGCCAGCAAAAAGGCGGCAGAGGTTATTCCCCTTGCTTACCGAAAGCTCCGTGATCTGCCGCCGCCGGAAGCCCTCCGAGAGGCCGTGCGGGAAGCCAACCAGGAAATTTTTCAGTGCGCCCAGGCCAATGAGAATTTTCGGGGGATGGGGACCACGGTGAGTGCGCTGGCGGTCCTGCCTTCCGGGGCATGGATCGCGCAAGTGGGGGATAGTCGCGTCTACCGCTGTCGGGGGGATGTCATCGAGCAACTTTCGCAGGACCACAGCCTTGCGTGGGAGCTGAGACGGCTTCCTGAGGACATTCGACCTCAGTACGTCCCCAAGAATATCATCACCCGATCACTGGGCCCCCAGATGGACGTGGAAGTGGACCTTGAAGGGCCTTTCCCCGTTCAGCCTGGCGATATTTTTGTCCTGTGCACCGACGGGCTTTCCGGACAGGTGTCTGATGAGGAGATTGGACAGATTGTCCGCGCCCTTCCCCCGGCGGAAGCTGTGGAGACTCTCGTCAACTTGGCGAACCTGCGTGGCGGTCCCGACAATATCACCGTCACCGTGGTGCGTGTGAAGGCAACGGCCCATTGTGCCAGTTCGGGAGATGCCACGGGGGACGCTGTGTTCCCGGCACGGAGTCGGTGGATTCGGCTGGCCGGTTACCTCTGTATCGCGGTGGGCATTATCGGTTTTGCGGTGGCCCTTTTTGGAGTGGCGCAACTGAAGCTACTTGCGCACCCATCTGTATGGGGGATTTTGATTTTGCCGCTTGTCGCCTTGTTTTTCGGTTTATACCTTTTATCACATCCCGCACAGACCGACGGGCCAGTGCTGCGACTCGGCAATCCTTCGCCTCCCTACAGCACCGCGAACTGTGCTTTCCGCCGCGAAACGCTGGAAAATCTTCTGCAGATTCTGGCCGAGCTGGAGGATGCGGCACGCCAGGAAAACTGGGACATTGACTGGTCCCTACTTGAGAAGCTGCGGACGTCCGCCGTGGCCACCCGAGATGACCGATTGGGAGAGGCGATTGCCGACGCGTGTCGGGCGATCAACCATGTGATGACTCGCGCCCGACAACAGAGACGGCAGACTCACCCAGCGCCAAACGACCCCTTTTTCCGTCAGCTATGAATTGAAGGACGCCGCGTCATGCGGCGGACTTCCCACATAATCGGGGCGGCCGGATTCGAACCGGCGACCCTCTGCTCCCAAAGCAGATGCGCTAGCCAGGCTGCGCTACGCCCCGCGCCACAGGGCATGCCGCGATGCGTGGTCACACCCCTGCGGTATTCTTTCATCTTGTTTTATCTTACCCCCGCCGATCCCGAATGTTAAGAGAGGATCGCGACACTTCTCCACGGAGGACCGGCGCCCGCGAAGCAATAACAATGCCCGCGTCAGAATGAGGCCTAATGCCTGTTCCGCGTCACGGCGGGCGAGTCTCCGGCAAAACCGTCGGGAGTTGCTTTGCATATCTTTCCAGATCATGCACCGGCTTCCATGCTCGATGGCCGCTGACGCGTTGGCATGCAAACGGCTTTATCGACGCGAACTCGGTTACAGTCGCCGGCGCGGCCTTCAAACGGTGCGGGGCTCACATTCCCGCGGCCTGGGGGAACTCACCCCCGCAGATCCGTTCGCGCAGGCGTTCAAACTCTTCGTGATTCCTGAAATGGACAATGAGCTTGCCGCGTCCCCGACCGTTGTGCGTCAGGGACACACGAAGCCCAAGCGCGGCACGGAACTCCTGCTCCAGTAAAGCCACGTGATCATCTGCTGGAGCAGGACTCTGTCCTGACTCCGGCCGGATGATCTTCAGTTGAGTTCCCCCATCCTGTTGCCGCTGCTGGACCTCTGCTTCCACCCGCCGCACACTCCATCCTTCTTCGATTATTCGGCGGCAGAGAGCGATTTGCTCCTCTTCCGATTCCAGTCCGAGCAAGGCGCGGGCGTGGCCCTGGGTGATGCGTCCTTCCCGCAGGGCCTGCTGTACCTCCGAAGGCAGGTCGAGGAGGCGGATGAAATTGGAGATCGTGGAACGATCGAGATTCAGCCGCGCCGCGAGCTCTTCCTGCGTCGCCCCGTATTCTTCCAGATATCTTTGGAAGCAGAGGGCTTTTTCCAGAGGATTGAGGTCCTTTCGCTGAAGGTTTTCGACGATCGCCAATTCCGCGAGTTGCCGGTCGTCCGCCTGGACGATGCGAGCGGGCACCTCTTGCCAGCCGGCTATTCGGGCCGCCCTCAGACGCCGCTCGCCGGCCACAAGTTGGTAGCGATCGCCGTTGCGACGCACGACGATCGGTTGCAGCAATCCGTGTGTCGACAAGCTCTCTGCCAGTTGCATGAGCTCTTCGGTATCGATTTCCTGGCGGGGTTGAAAAGGATTTCGGTCGATGTCGTCGATGGGAATCCGCGTCACCTCCGGGACGCTCTTTCGCGGCGACAAGCTTTCCCCAGAACCGGCTCTATCCGGGTGGGGAGAATCCGGGGCGAGCGTGTCGCCCGGGACGGCAGCGGGATGTTCGTCCGCAGGCGAGACAGCATCAAGACGACCCAGCAAGGCTTCCAGACCACGTCCAAGGCGTTTTTCTCTACTCACTTTCCAAAACCTCCATGCAAAGTTCCACGTAAGCGCGGGTGCTTCGGGCCCGCGGTGCATAGGCAATGACAGGTAAACCATGGCTGGGTGCTTCCGCGCACAGCACATCGCGCGGAATCACCGTCTGGAACACAATTTCACCAAAGAATTCACGGACTTCCGCCTCGACTTCCAGAGTCAGTTCGAGGCGGGGATCGTACATCGTGAGCAGGATGCCCCCAAACTGGAGTTGCCGGTCACGCTCGATCATCACCTGCCGGATAACCTCGATCATTTGGGCGAGGCCCTCCATGGCGAAGTATTCACACTGAATAGGCATGAGGACCTCGTGGGAGGCCGCCAGGGCGGTCCGGGTCAACTGCCCTACCGAGGGCGGGCAGTCAATGAGAACGTAGTCATACCCGGCCATCCCGTTTTGCAGATGGGAGCGCAACAGGGAGGCGTACGTGCCGTTATCCCTGGCGAGCGCTTCCACATCCCGAAAGCTGCGACTTCCTGGCAGGAGTTCGAGGTTTGGCACATCGACCCGCAATACGGCATCGCTGAGCGGTAATCCTGCCACCAGCGGGTGATGAGCAAGCGGTTGACGTCCGAGCCCGGAAGTGGCGTTACACTGGGGATCAAGATCGACAAGGAGTGTTCGTCGGCCTGCCACCGCCAGACAGGCGGCCAAATTGATGGCGGTCGTCGTTTTTCCTACGCCACCTTTCTGGTTGGCAACACAGATGACGCGTGGCACAAATCGGCCTCCCTGCCGATGGTTGACCTCCTTATGGTGCTAGCCCGGCAGTCGGATTATATCTCCGGGAACGGTTTGCCTGCCGCCCTTGGCTTCGCGAGATCCTCTGGAAACGGCCTGGCAACGCCCGGTGACGCTGCGTCCCTTCAATCGGGACGGAGCCATCAGTTCGCCATCAAACAAACGAACTTGCCGAGAGTTCCACGTGAAACGGCTGCAGGCCTTAGGTAAAACCGTCAACTTATTCTAGCGATGAGTGAAAAAACGAGGAATGGCAGTCTGACCTGACTCCTCCGCACGTTTGCCCTTAGCCTCAGTGGCAAGCAAAAGGATACGGACCTCGAAAAGGCCTTGGTGGAAAGTGGAATTCAACCCGGAGGGACGGACCTGTCAGTTCCAAATTCCATTATTGGGTGATCCAATCGACCGACCGGGCTGCGGCTGCTTCATTCGGTTCCCGTCTAAACGTAGGGGCCATTCATGAGTTGCCAGCACCGTGACGGCACGCACGACGGCGAGTACGTGAGTAGGGGCGATTCATGAATCGCCCCTACGGCACTTGGAGGATGGGCCAAGCGATTTAATCACCATACGCCTAAATCACAAATGTCACCGCCGTGATTTCAGCTTGATGGATACAGATGGGTCGCAACTGCCATGAAAGGCCCGACTGATGTCGTAGCCTGTCACTTGGCTTGGACCATCGGGAAGCGAGGGCTCTTAAATTTGGCGGGGCTGATTTGCGGGCTCCCCCGAATAAGCCAGCCGGTTCACTGTTCTCGGGGCTTGCCTTTGCCCGCGCAGTGACTGAGCGTCGCCCGGTTCATCGACGGGTTCTCCAAAGGACGCCATTTTTCCGGAAGCGGTTTTACTGAAAACGCGCTGGGCAAAGAGCGTTGTCAGGACGCAAGCGACTTTGATTGTGGCGGGGAGTTTGCCGGATGGGTCAGGTTTCACGTGGAACAGAGCAAGGAAACCCGCCCGCGGCCGGTTGATCGGAAGGAACTGCCCAGGTGCCGTGATCGCGGAAAAGAGGTCTCATTCGAGCGGGTTGATCACCAAACCAGAGCAAAGCTTGGGATAGAAATAGGTGCTCTTAGGCGGCATTCGGTCGCCCTGGAGGCTGACGTCGCGGATATCCGTGACCGTGGCCGGTCGAACCAGTGCGGCGAGCGGATACTGGCCGGATTTCAACTGCTCGATCACCTCGTCGATGAGGTGAACGTATTCCAGCTCCGGCGGCGAGCTCGGGCGGAGGAGATGATCGAGAACCAACTTGTGGAGCACGGCCACGCCCAACCTGCGCCATTCCGGCGTGTGATCGGCCGCCAGTTCATCCATTTTTTCCCGACCTGCCGGGGTAATCTCGGCGACCGACCAGGTGTCGTCTTTCTGCGTGTAGAAGGCCAGGGTCGCTGGATCGGGTGACCGTTCCACCAGTTCCCATACATCGCGGGCTGCTTCTGGGGATCGGGCGACTGTTTGCACCGTAAACGCGTCACCCAGTCGGCTGGCCAGCTCATCGGCTCCCAAGGGTGGAATCCCCCGAACGAGCCGGTGTGTGGGGAGCACGATCAGGCCCGGGTCTTCCATCGGCACGCAATGCATGAGGACGTAGTGGGCAGGGTGATCGGGGCGGAGGTAGCCCATATCACGGAGTTGCTCCCGGTATTCCAATGCCGTCTCGTACCGGTGATGGCCATCGGCAATGAAAATGGGCATCGGGCCAATAATACTGGAAAGCTCCGTAACCAATTCGGGTTTCGTCACCGGCCACATTCGGTGCGTGATTCCCAAGTGGTCCACCGCTTCCACCGGGGTGACGTCACGGACGGCCTCATCGAGGACCTGCTGAGTGCGTCCCTCAGGATCGGGATACATCCCAAAAACCTGGCTGAGCTGCGCTTTGCACATCGTCATGAGCATGAGCTGATCCATTCGCGGCCCGCGCAGAGTGTGCTCATGAGGGAAGATTTGACCTTCCTCGTAACGGGAGAGCCGTACCCGAGCCATAAATCCCTTTCGCACGTACCGCACACCCTGGAGATCGAATTCTTGGTAGTAGACGTAGATGGCCGGGTCGGCGTCCTGCATGAGCACGCCCTCCGCCAGCCAGCTTTTGTAGTACCGGCGGGCCCGGCTGTACCGGTTGTTGACTTCGTCATCTCCAGGTTCGATGCGATTGAGGATCAGCCGCACCACGTTGCACGGATGCTTCTTGTAAAGAGCGTCCTGAAGCTCCGGAGAGATCACGTCGTAGGGTGGGGCGATCACATCGCTCAGCGAACCGACGTGGCTGAGATTGTAACGAATTCCGCGAAAAGCTTGGATTTCCGGCATAATCTTTCAGTTAAGGAACCAACATCACCAGGCCATCGCTGTGTTCAACAAAACCGGTCCCCGCACAGCTCGAGCAGGGACCGGTCCACTCTATTCACGAATACCCACCACCTGCTTTGACTACCGAAAAACTGGTTCGACAGGCCGCATTGACAAAGACCGGTCTATATGCAGCAAGCGGATTCAATAACGGTAATAATCGGGTTTGAAGGGGCCGTCCACCGGGATCCCAAGGTAAGCCGCCTGCTCGGGAGTCAGCTTCGTCAGGTTGACGCCAATCTTTTCCAGATGCAGGCGGGCCACCTCCTCGTCCAGTTTCTTGGGCAGGCAGTGAACACCCACTGGATATTTTTCTGGCTCGGTCCACAGAGCTATCTGCGCGAGCACCTGATTGGTGAAAGAGTTGGACATGACGAAGGAAGGATGTCCCGTTGCGCAACCCAGGTTGACCAGCCGACCCTCCGCCAGCAGGATGATCGATTTTCCATTCGGGAAAGTGAATTTATCCACCAGCGGTTTGATTGTGGTTCGCTTCGCCCCGGATTTGTGCATCAGCCAATCCACATCGATCTCCACGTCGAAGTGACCGATGTTGCAGATAACTGCACCATCCGGCATCGCCAGCATGTGTTCTGGCCGGATGACGTTGCAGCAGCCGGTGGCCGTCACGAAGATGTGCGCCCGGGGCGCCACCTCTTCCAGCGTTGTGACCTCGTAGCCTTCCATTGCTGCCTGGAGGGCGCAAATGGGATCGATTTCGGTGACGACAACCCGCGCACCATATGCCCGCAGAGATTGAGCGCATCCCTTGCCCACATCTCCGTAACCGCACACCACCGCCGTTTTTCCGGCGATCATCACGTCGGTGGCACGCTTGATGCCGTCGATGAGTGATTCCCGACAACCGTAGAGGTTGTCAAATTTACTTTTGGTAACCGAATCGTTGACGTTGATTGCGGGCACCTTGAGCTCGCCTTTGGCGTGCATCTGATACAGGCGGTGAACGCCGGTCGTCGTTTCTTCGGACAGCCCCCGAATTCCCGGCAAGAGATGGGCATATTTGGGGCTGTGCACCATGGCCGTGAGGTCACCACCGTCGTCGATGATCAGGTTCAGTTGCTCACCATCCGGGAAGATCAGCGTCTGTTCGATGCACCATTCATATTCTTCATCCGTTTCGCCCTTCCATGCATACACGGGTATTCCCCGCGCAGCGATGGCCGCTGCCGCGTGATCTTCGGTGGAGAACTTGTTGCAACTGCTCCACTGGACCTGGGCGCCCAGTTCAACCAGCGTCTCGATGAGAACCGCCGTCTCGATGGTCATGTGGAGACATCCGGCAATTCGCGCCCCTTTGAGCGGTTTCGAACGGCCGTACTTCTCCCGAAGCGCCATCAGGCCCGGCATTTCCTTTTCGGCCAGCTCAATTTCCCGTCGCCCCCATTCGGCAAGGGAAATATCCTTGACCTTGTACGGCAATTTCCCTTCCACCTTACCCTTGGTTACAGTACCCTGTGACATACGCCGATCTCCTCGAGTGAATCTTCATCAGTCAGAAATTCATGCGCCCATCAGCAAAAGATCATAAGACGTCGGGCGATGACCGCCTTCGCTTTTCAAATGCCTCTTGTAAACAGTTTATGATATGCACAACAGCAGCGGGGGAAAACATCCGCAATTTGCGGATGGACCGCTCGTGGCAGCAAGATAACTGCCGCCGAAAACGGTCCGAACCCGAGAATGCCTCCACTGTGTCATTACTCACCCCGCTATGATACGGGAACCGGGTTGAGTCCTCAAGTAGCTTGTCGCCTGACGCAATCCAAACTTTTCGCGTGGCGATGGGAACGCGAACGTTCACATGGATTTGCGTCGGCCCGCGAGGGAGTTATTTGTCAAGTTCACCTTCTCAATATTGGATGCTCCATTTCGCATCAGCGGGCAGGAGAAGCGTGCTCCTCTCGGAAGCATCCAACAGAGGGACGTGCTTGCCATGTCCGGATTCCAACTTTGGATCGTCCATTTGACCGGCCGGACACAGTTGCTTCGATCTGTTGCTGATTAAAAAGTACGGGCAATTCATGAATTGCCCCTATAGTGCATTGCGCTCGTGGCAAGGCATTGGTTTTTGCCAAATCGGGGATGGCTCACGTTTGTCGCGGGAAAACAGTTTCGTATTCCCGGCTCCGCCCCCCACGACGCCTCAAATAGCTGATTCAGGAAGCCAGTTTTTGCCAGGCGGCTTTAGCCCCCTGCACAAAGCGGAGCACTTTCTCGGCCGATTTCTTGCCGGGCGACTCCTCCACCCCGCTGGCCACGTCCACCGCAGCGGGACTAACAGTGAGGATCGCTTCTTCAACATTCTCGGGGGTCAACCCCCCCGAAAGGATTAGGGGCGGGGGATTGGAGACGAGCTTTGCGTATTCTTTCGCCAGTTTCCAGTCGAACGTCGATCCGGTGCCCCCATAAGCGTCATCCTTGCGGCTATCCAAGAGGATGGCGCGTGGCATCACGTCCTGTTTCACGCACGCTTCGAGAAACTGCTTCACGGGACCCAGCCCCGTTTCTTCATCCACCCGAAATGCCTTGATGCAGACAAGAGGGCGAAGCTGCCGGAGGATGTCGGGCGTCTCATCGCCGTGAAGCTGGATCCAGTCGAGGGTCACGCGAAACGCGATTTCACGGATCTCTCCCACCGGAGAATTGACGAACACGCCAACTTTGGCCACACCCCGGGGCAAACTCTTGGCAATCTGACTTGCCTCTCGGGGGGGAATATAGCGTGGACTACGAGGGTAGAAGTTGAACCCCAGCGCGTCGGCCCCGGCCTCGACGACGACTGACGCATCCTGCCGTGTGGTTATTCCGCAAATTTTGATTCGAAACATCTCTTCTCAAGGAATCCTCAGGGAATCAATGATCGGCGAGGAAAAATAGGCAAACTCGTTACAGTTTCTCGAACCCTCCTCAAGGCCGTCACGTGAATCGTCGATTCTGTGTTTGGAGCCGGGCTCGGACTCGGCTTGCCCACTACGCGCTGACGGCGTTAGGTTGTCGATTCCAGGCAGTTCCCGTGTGCACGCGAGGCAGTTCGTGAGTGTCACCCGCACTTCCGACGTCCGACGCAAGCTTTTTCCCGGGTTTGCCTTCGCGGTGGCCGCTGTTTCCGGCATCGCCGCGGGAACGCTTGTGCTCTGGCTTGTGGGAATTCCGCTCGCTGCCGTTTCAGAGTCCCCCTCGCTTCCCGCACAGCCTAACGGCACACGAATGTACCTGAGATGTTCCCCCTATTATTTCCGAATCGACCCACAGGCGCCAAACCCCGGTGAGCAACATTTCACTGTTTCCCGGTTTTTGAACGATGCCGCTGGGGGTCACGGCTCCGTTGACGACTTTTGGCGAGCGGATGCGGAATGGCTTTCGCGAGTTCTTTCCGGCAGGGCGACCGTGGGGGTCGTCAGGCCCCAACCCGGCACAATCGGATGGCAGGAGGCGGGCGCCCCCGGTTCTCGCGGGGAATTCAGGACCCAGGAAATAGGGGAAGTGGGAAGCGGCGGCGGGAGGCTTTCCGATAGGACGGTCCAGTCGAACGTTCAAGCGCCGAATGACACGCCAGTGCTTGTGGTTGAATTTCCCGGTGACACTTCCCCGTCCGTTGCTCTCGGCCAGGTGAAAGCAGCCCTTGACCAGCTTCAGGCCATACGATGGGAAGAGACGGTCCGAGCAGGAAATCACCTTGCCCAGTTTCTCCAGCACGGGACACAGTTTTGCAACCGGTGGAATGAAGAGGTAAGACAGGCGATTCACCGGTATCGAGCAGCCCGCGAAACGATCTGGAACCAGCTTGCCTCACTGGCGAACGAGCGGCCGGCTCGATCAGTATCAGAGCTGTCCCAACCGGATGCAGCGCGACTCCTTGCCCAGCGTCAGTTTCTGCTGGAAAAGCGCGAGCGGCTCCTGGCCACAAGAACGCCAGAACACCCTGAGGTCAAGCAGGTGGAAGCAGCGCTGGCCGAGGTGGAAGCTGAACTGCGTTTGCGCAATCGCGGGATGCAGGAGGCAACAGGCTCGGCTAACTCACCGCTTCAATGGCCTTCCACGTGGGTGACCCTTCCGGATAAACAGCCAGTGGGTTCCAATCCGGCACCCGCTAACGGAGGACTTTCGTCAGATGACCTGCCCGCGTTGAAGTTGCCGGCCGAGTCACCGATGAAGGATCTCGCCACCAGCCTGATGCGCGTGCAGGATCTGCTGGAAGAGGCGGAACGCACATCGGAAGTTTTGGCTTCGCAATGGGGACTGATGGAGTCCCACGCCTCGGAAGCCCTCAAGCGATGGCTCACAGCGCAGCAGGCACTTGCCGTGGCTTTGGGATGGCAGATCGTTCCTGAATTCTCAGAACAGGTTCAGCCGAAGGCGGACTCTCAACCTCCGGTTCGTCTATTGTGGTGGCATTTTCTGGCCGCCTTTCTGGTGTGTTTGCTGACGGGGGAGGCGGTCTATTCGCTCATAACGGGAATAGCGGAAGGACGAACGATCAATTCCGAAGATGAGCTGGGGGCCATCACGGGAAGCCCCGTTTTCACCGTCACCGTGCCGGGCAGCCCGTCTTCCATGCTCACGAAAACGCATGGCCCCCACGAGATGGATCAACAGGCGCCACACGTGGGTGCTAGGCGGACAACGAGATCAATCTCAGACTGATTCCACGAGTCATCCATGTACGAGCAGTTTTTTGGATTCAAGCAGCGGCCTTTCCCCGCTTCCTGTCATCCGCGGTACTACATTCCGCTGGAGGCTATGGAAGCGGCACGGGAAAAGCTGGTTCGAACAGTTTTGCGGGCCGAGGGAGCGGGGCTTGTCATCGGTCCCACCGGTACCGGCAAATCCATGCTCCTTCACGTGATTGCCCAGCAACTTCAATCCCGGTGCGAGGTCGTGCTCCTCGCCCATGGGCGGTTTCCGAACGTTCGGGCACTGCTGCAGGCCATCCTCTGCGAGTTGCGGCAGCCATTTCGGGGCATGGATGAAGGTGAACTCCGTTTAAACCTGGTGGAATATCTCAGGAGCCTGCCGAACTCGAGACCCCTTGCCCTGCTGGTAGACGAAGCCGATACCCTTTCTTTTCGATTGCTGGAAGAGATTCGCACACTGCTCAATGTGATGAGCGGTGAGGACCCGGCGGTGCGACTTGTGCTCGCTGGAGGGACCGGGCTTGAAGAGCGTCTGACGGCTCCCAAATTGCAGGTGCTCAGTCAGCGAATTGCCGCGCGGTGCTACCTGGACGCTCTTAACCGATCTGAGACGTTTTTTTACATCGAGCAGCACATCAAGCGGGCGGGAAAATCTCCCTCCGAAATTTTCCCCGAAAAGACCTGCGAGGCAGTCTATCATGCCACGGGAGGCGTCCTCCGCTTGATCAACCAAGTTTGTGATCATGCCCTCATTCTCGCCTTTGCCGACGGTCTTAAAACAGTGACGCCGGAGCTCGTGCAGGAAGCGTGGTCGGATCTCCAGCAATTTCCCATTCCGTGGGATCCGGTCCCGCGGTCGGGCGGTGCGAGCGGCGTCGTGGAGTTTGGAAGTTGGTGTGATATCGGGGGCGAATCGCCCCAGGATCTGACAGCCGACCTTACCGGGGGCGGATCGAGTATCCCAGCCGAGCCTGCCGAACACCAGGGGTGGCGCGATCGGCCAGGTCAATCGCTGGCAGGACCGCACGGAGAACTCGACGGTTTACCATCGGCACAGGAGAGCGGTGAGCCGTTTGAAGTGCCCACCGATGTGCTGACGGGCGGAAGCACTTCCAATGATGCATTAGGAGGTGTCCCGAATCAGGAGCCGCCAGAGGGCTTGAAAGATCGTCCCGATCCGGTCGCACGGATTGACGATGTGGTGGCCACAGTTTCGGAACTCGAAAATGAGATGTCCCCCCAAACGGTGCGGACCCCCGAGGTGGAACTTGTCTTTTATGATTGGGGCGACCCCTTCGAGGAAAAGTTTTCTCAGGAGATTCGCGTGACTCCTCGCATGCCGACGGCGTATCGGAGCGATTTCACACCCCAAACCGTCTCGCCGCGGCAGACAGGGCATTCCGGATGGGAACCGTCAAGCGTTTCCTCCACTATCCGACAGATGGATGCTGCTCTTGTTGATTCTGCCGAGATCACAGAACTCGCTTCCCGCCCCGAACCCCACGTCGCACAGGCTGACGAGGCACCTGGCCGTGCGCAAAAACCGGAAGCTCAAGAGCCTCGCTGTCCGACGGCTACGGGGATCGCATCATCTTCGATCGAGTTACACGATTCACCCGGTGAGGACGCGCCGACTGAGAGCCTCCGACGGGAAGAACTCGGCGAACCGACGCATCCAGGTAGCGGGGCCGATGGAAAGCACGAGGCGATCGGAAGCCTTCGGCCGATGTCAAGCACCGTGGAACCGAAGGGGGAACAGCGGTCTGAAAGTCCCAGTGTCGTAGGATCCGATGGAAGCCCGGATACGAAGGCGTTATCGCCGATGGAGGCAGAAGAGTTGGTGCGAGACCGCACCGAGATGACCACACCGCATGTGCGACGCCGCTTCAAGTCGCTGTTCAGTCAGTTGCGCAATGCACAGTAACCGGTTAATCGGTTATTTGCGTCGTCATTGGAGTTTTTATGGGACACGGTGACAGGCCAACGGCGAGGATTGTTGAGGCCCTCGAACAACTGGAGAGGGAACGGGACGGGGCACCGTACACAATCCCGTTCTCGGGTCACGCTTCTTCAGCAGGGAACCGGTTGAAAGCGGCTCCGCCGCAACCGGCAGCGGAAACCTCCAGCGAAACGATCCGCGTGTGGCGACGGGATGAGGCGCACCTCGGCACGCTATCGGGAAGCGATCCGCGGACCACGGCAGCGAAAACGCCTCGGCCCGAAACGCAAAGCGAGGAAGAATCTGCAGGCCAGTTTCGTATTTTTCAGCGGCACTACGGTCACCATCTTCAGGATGTGGTGGACGTGCTCGTCCTGGCGCTGGGCTGGAAGGCTCAAAAGACGGGCTGGGTGAGTGTCCACCTGATGGATGAAGCCCTCGATCCGGGAGTCATTTTAGGATTGGCGGCCGAGGTTGCCGAGAGAAGCGATGAACCTGTCCTGGTGATTGATGGGGACATGCGCAATAGCGCGCTCACCAGAAGGCTGGGAGTCAACTTGGCCGCCGGGCTGGCCGGGCTCCTACCCCGAGGAGTGCTCTCCGACGAGGCGATTCTGAAAGGCCAGCGGATTTCATTTTTGCCGGCAGGAACGGGGCTGGTTTCATTGCCCGCCTGGCTTGAGTGCCGCCGCCTTTTCGACGGCTGTCGGCAGCGGTATGGACTTACGCTCGTTTACTTTCCCCTGAAATATGATAATTTTTTGCCAAAACTTCTCCGTGCCAGCGATGAAGCCTGGCTTTGGTGTGTGAAAGACCGCACACCTAAGCACACAGTCCGGCAGATCACAGAGATCATTCGTGGAGCATCATGTCCCCTTTCAGCGTCAGTTCTGATGGAAACTGTCGCCAGCAGATGATAGGGAGAGCATGCGTCAACCCGAAACCGAGGTTGCTTTTAGCCAACCGGACTGCTTTGTCGATTTTCGATAGGGTTGTCGGGCATTCTCAAGGGGTGCTGGCCTTGCGCGGCGGAGCCGGTTTTGCGGCGGGGACCTGCCAGCGTGGATCCGGCCTGTGGGCCTCATCCATTAATTGCCGTGCTTTTTCCACAATATCGGGATGCTCCGCTGCGATGTTTTTTGTTTCGCCCAAATCGTCAGTTAGGTTGTAAAGCTCGATTTCGCCGGTCAGCATCGGCTTGCGAATCGCCTTCCAGTTTCCAAAGCGCACAGCCTGGGCGGAACCTCTTTCGTAAAACTCCCAGTACAGATACTCATGCTGCTTCTGCTCCGAAGGCTTGCCCAGCAACGTGGGTAAGAAGCTTATCGAGTCCCGATCGGGCGGCAGGTCGGCTCCGATAAGCTCACACAGAGTGGCCATCAGGTCGCCGAAATACGCGACGTGATCGGACACCGTTCCGGCAGATATCTTACCCGGCCACCACGCAATGAACAGTACCCGGATGCCGCCTTCATACAGGTCCCGTTTCATCCCCCGCAGGGGACCACTCGGCCGGAACCGCTGCACGTTATGGCCGGCCTCGTTGTGCGGCCCGTTGTCCGACGAGAACATCACCAGTGTCCGCTCGGCAATCCCAAGCTCACGGAGTTTTCGCAACAGACGGCCGACGTCACGGTCCATGCGAGTGATCATGGCCGCCTGTCCCTTGTCCTGATCGGGCCAGTCACGATCGGCATAAATGCCGAAGTCAGGGACTTCCGCCCCATTCCCTGTTGCCCGCGTTGCCTCGTTGTTAGCGTGGGGAATCGTGTACGCCAGATAGAGAAAGAACGGTTTTTCTTTGTGTTCCTCAACCCAGCGCAACGCATCCTCGGTGAAGAGATCGTGTGAATAATCCACTTTTTTGGTCGCATAGCCGGGGGTGAACTCGGCGCCGTAATCGGCTTTCACGGCGACAACCTCGTTGCGCAGCATGACCTTACCCCAGTTTCTCCACAAAAACTCAGGGTAGTAGTTGTGTGCGTGTCCCTGGTTGAGATAGCCAAAAAAGTAATCAAAGCCTTTGCGCAGGGGATGCCCCGGCTCCTCGCCTTCGCCCAGTCCCCACTTGCCGATGAGTGCCGTCTGGTATCCCCGGCCTTTGAGGATCTGGGTAATCGTGATGTCCTCCTCGCGGAGGGACTGATTGGCCCGTTGGTTGGCAGGTGCATTTCCCCGCACAGAACAGTGTCCCGTATGCTGGCCCACCATCAGGACACAGCGCGACGGGGCACAGACTGTCGAGCCGGCATAAAACTGTGTGAAACGCATTCCCTCAGCAGCCATGCGATCCAGCTCCGGCGTCTGGATGATCTGTTGACCGTAGCATCCCAGATCGCCGTATCCGAGGTCGTCGGCCAGTATGAAAATGACATTCGGCAACTGGTCGGATGTGGGAGTTTCGGCCCAACTCGCACTCAGTGCGCCGGCCATGATCCACGCAACGACGGCCAAAGCAACTCGCGATTTCATGGCGTCATTCCCCTCATCGCTTGGTCGAGTTTCAACTCTGATTTGACGGCCGCTCACGCAGTCAAAACTGGCACAATTTCTGACCGTGTAATCACTCGGACGGCACACCCGCGACAATCGCTCGTCCACATGACCGCAGGTTTCCGTAGTGGGTTCGGGCCGGGACTTTTTTGTCTTCAGGCTGCTAGGCCATTATGAATTCGTCCAGGGACCCCTGTAAACTGGGGAGCGACCCGTAACGTATGCTCTAAACTCAGCGACGTGAATCGCACGGCATATCTTGTAGGTCTTGCCTCGGGAATTGGTGTGGTGTTACAGGTCGCCGCTTCCACTCAGTCCGACACCTTCCAGATGACGTACATCGTCGGCGGTAATCAGCCGCATTCGGCCGTTGGTGGGGTCCACCTCCACTGTCGTGATGGACGCGTTCTGAAGTGCCGCTGGAAGCCTGGACGCATCCGAAGAGTCCAGGAGAGATTTTAACGTGACCACCAGCAACCTTCCGTGCGATACCACCGCCACGCGCTCGTAGCCCGAAGCGATGATATCGCGGAAGGCAGCAACGCCCCGTTCGGCAAGCTGGCGGCGCGATTCACCGCCGGGGATCACGAAGTCCGGATCGCCGGAAGTCCAGCGACGGTAGTCTTCAGGGAACTGTGCGAGCAGTTCGCTGCGTAGCCGGTCCTGGAAAATACCGGCGTTGATCTCTTTGAGACGAGGATCGGTGCGAATCGGAGCGCCTGTTCGCCGGGCCACAATCTCCGCTGTCTCATAAGCACGGCGAAGGGGACTGCTGAAAATGACTTCCAACCCCACTTCCGCCAGTGCTTCGGCCACGGCTTGGCCCTGTCGTCGCCCTAGATCAGAGAGCGGTACATCAGACTGTCCCTGGACGCGACCTTCCGCGTTGTAGGTGCTTTCTCCGTGTCGAATACAGTAGAGAATCATCGCGAACACGTTTTTACCGTTCTCTTTGTCGTCTTCCCTGAAATAGACTGCCTTCGGCGAAAAAAATCGACACGGTCCAGAAACCGTGTCGATCGCGATACCGTCTCCTGACGCATCCGACTCACCCGATGACCCGTCGGACAATCGAGCGATTATCCGGGCTTAATGGTGCGGTTCAGCCCTTTTTGGTCTGCTCGGCCTTGTCAAAGGCGGCGTCGAAGGCCACCTTGCTGGGCGGGAAGTCGATCCGGCGGACGAACTCACAGGCCTCCTTCGCGCCGAATTCTCGATCCATACCGCTGTCTTCCCACTCCACTGACAGCGGCCCCTGATAACCGATATCGTTGAGGGCCCGAATAATCTCTTCAAAGTCCACGCTTCCATGTCCCAGCGAGCGGAAATCCCAGGCCCGACGCGGGTCGCCAAAATTGAGGTGACTTCCCAAAATACCGCCTTTTCCGTCACGCTTGACGATCGCGTCTTTCATGTGGACATGGAAGATCCGGTCGGGGAAGTAGCGAATGAACTGTGCCGGATCCACGCCCTGCCAGATGAGGTGGCTGGGGTCAAAATTGAAACCGAACGCGGGATGTCCCTTGAGGGCCTCCAGCGTTCGCTCCGCGGTGTACAGGTCAAATGCAATTTCGGTGGGATGAACTTCCAGCGCGAATTTGACGCCGCACTCCTCGAAAACATCCAGAATGGGAATGAACCGCTCCGCAAGCAGCCGATACCCTTCCTCAATCATGTCCGGCGGGACAGGCGGGAACGAATACAGAAGATGCCAGATGCTGGAACCCGTGAAGCCATTCACGATGCTCACGCCGAACTTTTGCGCTGCCCGAGCGGTGTCCTTCAATTCGTCGGCAGCGCGCTGATTGACCCCGGCGGGATCACCATCTCCCCAGACATAGTCGGGCAGAATGGCTTTGTGCCGCAGATCGATATTGTCCAGAACGGCCTGCCCCACAAGGTGATTGCTGATCGCGTAAACCTGCATGCCGTACTTGGCCAGCAACTCGCGTTTTTTGGCGCAGTACTCGTCGTCCTCGAGTGCCTTGCGGACTTCAAAATGATCACCCCAACATGCTAGTTCCACGCCGTCGTACCCAAACTCCTTGACCTTCTGGAGAAGAGTTTCCAGGGGAAGATCAGCCCACTGGCCCGTGAACATCGTGACTGGTCGCGCCATGATTCACTCCTTACCTTAACAAACTGCCGACACAAGACACCGTGACGATCCAACCTGCCGTGCCATTGCCCAGTCGGATGGCGAAGTAATGCTGGTATTTTGGGCCATTTTGCTGACGACTGCAACACCCCCGGTGCCTGATCCATCCGCACTTGTTCTAAAGATCTGTAACATGCCAAAGACTCGATGGATTGTGGCACAACTTTTTGATAGACAATCGGTGGGGGCAATTTATGAGGGGTCGGTTGGAGGATTCGGCCAGGGCACTTCATGAGGATCGTCGGTACGGGCAATTCATGAATTGCTCCAATCACAATCGCGTTTGGTGATAATCGATGGACGTCCCACCTGGGAAACACCCACACGGACATCGTGGCACATGCGATTCAGGAATCCCCCGAGCGATTATCCGAGCATTTGGACCCCGGTCGGTGGGGTGGATTGCCCAAACTCCGGAATGGAAGCTCGATAAGCAGGTCCCTGGGAAAAATCATAAGGAGGGGGTACGCTTGTCGTGCCCGCCGAAACGCAATGCATGGCCTAACGTTGCAAAGCGAACCTGCCCAGCGGTTCCTCCCGATAGAATCTCGCCTCCACGCGAATCGGTGTGGACGTCCGCATCCCCAAAAGTGCAAATATATCAGCCTAAAGCAAGCCTTGTTTCGTTCCGGTCCTCCGCGATAATGGGCACTAAAGAGTCACCAGCGCGGCCAATCTATGATCCGCGTCTCCTGGAGCAGTATGTTAAGCGTGCCGATCATTGCTGAACTGGAATACTGGGAGTGTCGGCTGACGTACCGAGGGATAATGATGTTGGCTCGGTGTTTCCAACTGAACCACAGGAGAATGCTTCTGTTGCCCTCGATTTCTGACCATAGGCTTTCTGATATCGAGGATTGATCGAAAAAAGCCGCGTTATAAGAGGATGCTGTTACGGAGGTTGTTCCCATGAAAATCCTGATGCTGGTTGGTGACTATGTGGAAGATTATGAGGTCATGGTGCCGTTTCAGGCGCTGCAGATGGTGGGGCTGACGGTGCACGCCGTCTGTCCCGGTAAGGCGGCGGGGGAGCAAGTCCGTACTGCCGTGCACGACTTCGACGGTGCCCAGACCTATTGCGAACTCCGGGGCCATAATTTCACGCTCAACGCGGATTTCGATAAAGTCCGGCCGGAAGAGTACGACGCCCTCTGCATCCCCGGCGGCCGTGCCCCGGAATACCTCCGTTTGAACAAGCGCGTCATCGAAATCATCCGCCATTTTGCCGAGGCAGGCAAACCAATCGCCGCGATTTGTCACGGACCGCAACTCCTCACGGCGGCGGGCGTGCTGAAGGGCAAAATCTGCACCTGCTACCCGGCCGTTGCCCCGGATATCGTCAAGGCCGGAGCCACATATGTGCAGGTCGATCTCGACCAGGCCTACGTGGACGGGAACCTCGTGACCGCCCCTGCCTGGCCGGCCCATCCCGTCTGGCTGGCACGATTCCTCGATGTGCTCGGCGTCCGCATCGAACTCCCGAAGCGATGACATAGCCGTCACACGAAACGTTCTCGGCGTGCACCGGTCCCGGTGATTAAACCGCAGTGGAAATGAGTTAATCGCCGAGGGTTGAATCGGCTGTGAATGCGTAAGAACCGACGCAACCAGGCCGATCGCGAGACGTTCGCGTGCCGGCGTGTCAGTTTTCGCGAACGAAAAAGAGCATCACACCAATAGCCATAGCGATGAGGAGACTGAGCCAGCCCCACCACCGTTGGCCGGTCGAGGGGGTCAGGAGTGTCACCACGAGATAGTGCTGTTGCTCAGTGTCCACCGGAAAGACATGATGCACATAGTGAACACCGCGATGGGATTCGGACACCCGAGTCGGCTGGGTTAAGCCCTCTGCAAGCAGGCGGCTGAGCTTCACCCACGGAACTCGCCAATGCGTGGGTTGATCTTCCTCCGAGCTATCCGTGGGCACAGCCAGCACGAGTGCCGCCTCCCCGGGTATGCCCTGCGCCAGAAGCACCTGAACCGCCGGTGTCGGTAGTCCATCCTCCAGTTTGGCCAGCTCCTCCGGCCAGTACTGATGGGGCGTTTGGCGGATCTTCTCGACAGTTTGCCGAATCACCTCACCGGGTAGTTCGACATCAGGCCGCCTTGGCCAGAGCGTCCACGCTGACAGTATCAAGAGAATGGCTGTGGCTATCCAACCTAAGGCGCGCATGGCACGTTTTCCCGTTGTTCATTCGACCTGCTGGAATTGGTTGGCTGGACCTCGCGGGGTGACACGAATGTGGGCTTCCGCTTGCGCTTGGCCCAGAAGACCGGTAGGTAAATGATCAGCCCGGAACAAGCAAGGAACGCTAAAGAAACACCCACAAGGTCCGCCCAGATCCACGCCCACTCCTTGCCGAAAATTTCACCTGTGTGCAGGTCTTTGAAGAATTTTTTCAAGCCCGGTTTGGGAGGAGGTTCCGAGAGCACCGCTCGCTGCGCAGACTTGCCGGGTGTCTGGAACGACTCAGCAGCAATCGGATGGACGTATTGGCGCTCCCGAGGCGGAGAGCTTTCCACGCCCTTGACAGCCACGAACCAGCCCAAGGTCGGATGAAAGCGGACGTCGATCTGCTTGATTCGGAAACCGTTCAGCCGGTCCGCATGATCGAGGGCGGTCACAATCACTCGAGCCGTTGCTTGGGTCGGAGGTGGCGTCGGTGGGAGGTCTTCCATCTTAGGCGCTTCGTACCATTTCGGATGGACTAGAAGAACTCCGGTGATGGCCACAGCCAACAGAGGGACCATCAGGGCTAGTCCAATCCACCGATGAAACTGGCGGAGCGGTCGTGAAAGTGTGCGAATGAAGGGAAACATGGTTTTCCTTTCTCTCACGGATCGATGGTTCGCATTTGAGGAATGATCTTGACGTCGCCGTCAACGCCTCAGCAGACCAGGCGGGCAGCCCGCCGCCGGGCTTGGTCACGGCAGACCACTTTCAAATGGTCACTCAGTCGTCGTCCTTGGCGTTAGGATCTTTTCCGCGAAGCAGTTCCCACTCAGTTTTGCTGCCCACCGTGACCACATGTCCGTCCACGAAGAGCACGTTCATGTGTCCTGCGTGAAACGGCTGGACGGTAAATACGCCTCGGAGCGGAAAAGACTTGATTTCCCCGGCTTTCCAGGGTTCAAAGAGATCGCGTGCCAGTTGGATTTGATGAGACTGGACCCGGTCCTCCGGTTTGAGTTCCTTACCCTCGGCCGCCTTCTTGGTGTCATAACCCTGAATGTGGTCCTCCAAACGGCGAACAAACCACGGCTTGGACTCTTTCTTCTTGGGCTTCCAGGTGCCGGTCTTTTTGTCGTATTCCATCACGATCCGCTCGGGGAGGAACCGCTGGCTGAACGCGCGGCCTTCCAGCTTGTAACTTGTGCCCAGTGACTTCGAGAACGGGGTGGAATCTTCCCTGGTACCCACATCGCCAGGGCAGGCGAAAATCGCTCGATTGTTTTCACAGAACGGGAGCAGTGCTTCAACGGCCGACTGGCTCGGATCCGTGAGGTCCCCTTCGCCAACGTGGAATGGCATCACCCCGTCGTGGAGGTTGGCATAATGGTGGACGGCAATGCCAATTTGACGGAGGTGACTGCGACATTGGGCGCTGCGTGCAGCTTCGCGAGCCATCTGGACTGCCGGAAGGAGCAGACTCACCAGGATGGCCACGATCGCAATAACAACCAAAAGCTCAACGAGGGTAAACGCCGGATGCCGAGACGCTTTGCAGGAGTATGCATGTTCACGATCCTCCAGGTCTAAAGAATGTCCCTTCGCTGTCCACCGTCGTTCTGAGACTCAATCTCATTATCCTGCGGTATTGTAGTACCCGGATGCGACAATCGTCAAGCGCGACTTTTTTGCTGGGGTTTTTCGCGGGGAAGCTGGTGATCGCAGGGCACGTGCCATTCCCTCAACTACCCCGCACGACAAAAACCTGCCCAGTGGAAGTGATGCACCATTCACGAGTTAAAGCCTGGGCCTGTGATCTTGAAGGCAACCAACTGGGCGGGAATCAGGGTTTTTTACTCAAAGCCTGTCGCGCGGCGCGACAAGCGTGTCGCCGTGCGCAGCTCCGCTGGTAGCCCAAATCGCTCATTCGTTTCAAAACGTGTTTCTCCCGCGGGAAAGAAACCCAGACCTCGACGAGGTCATGAAGGGTAAAATCCATCCCGGAGGGACCTGCCTATCAGGTCCGCATTGCGTCGTTGGACAATTCCTCGCGCGGACCGGCTTCCCCGTGCTCTCCGCGGTTTCTGTTTAAACATGGGGCCAATTCATAAACTGCCCCTACAATAAGTGAGCCTTCGGCCTGTCATGGCTGCGAATCAAAGAGGTGGGATGAGTCAGCCTGAATTGAAATTGTTCGGTTCATCCAGTCAGCCCATAATGGCATAATCGGGAACAATCCACTACCGGCCTGAAAAAGACGCGAACGCGAATTTTCCCTGTCACGTCTGAGACACGAGCAGCTTGGGACGGAACCCATGAGTAAACCTGAACTGGCCGTGGTCGTAACGACGTTCGAGCGACCGTGGCATCTTCGTCGGGTACTTTTATCTCTGGCGGTTCAAAAGGACCCGCCACCGTTCGAAATCGTGGTGGCCGACGATGGTTCCCAGGACGAAACGCCCCGAGTTGTGGAGCATTTTCGCCAGGAAACCGGGCTGACCGTCAAGTTTGTGACTCATCCCCATGACGAATTCTGTCCCGCCAGGGCCAGAAATGAAGGATTCGCGGCATCGGCGGCACCGTACGTGCTGTTTCTGGATGGCGATTGCGTCGTTCCACCGGATCATTTGGCGGTGCACATGCGAGCGCGTCACCCTGGCCGGGCGATGACCACGGACTGCCTCCGCCTGGATCAACAGGTGACGCAGGCGTTTACGGAGCAGGCCGTCCAATCCGGGGTCTTCACCCAGTGGGCACCAAGGCGAGAGATCTCGCGGCTGCGCAGGGCGCACCTGAAGGCGGTTTTATATCACGTCCTCCGCCACCCGACCAAGCCGAGGGTTCTCAGCGGAAATCTTGCCCTCTGGCGAGAGGATTTTGAGCGAATTAATGGATTTGACGAGAATTACCGTGGTTGGGGTTGCGAAGATGATGATTTGGGCCTTCGACTTCACAGGGCAGGGGTGCGCGTTGTTTCCCTGAGAAATCGCACCTGGACGTATCATCTCTGGCATCCCCGAGTGGCAACCGCCCCCGACAAAATCCGTCACGGGGTGAATATCGAGTATTTTCATCGAGCAGGTCGGCTGACACGATGTCGCAATGGCCTGGCTAAACGAGATATTCTTGACCTGGATATCGTCGTCAACGGGCAACCCGATGAGTGTGAGCGACTTCCTGGGGCATTGAAAAATGTATTGCTGACCCTGATCGGGCGAGAACGAAGTCCCACACACCCCAGACCGGAGGTTGAAATCCTGGTGTACGGGGTGCAGAAGAGGTTTCACTCGCGGGCAGAATGCCGGGTACTTATCGTGGCACCCCGAGCCAATCCGCCAGCAACTCTTATTCAAAACGCCGACGTCATCTGTTTGACGGACCATCCCCCGCCGATGATATCGCCACTCAAGCGCGGGGCGCGGGTCATCACGGCGCAGGATGCTGGCACGCTATGGCAAGTCATTGGGTGAGGCGGCCGTTTGATGCTCCTCGAATGGACCGTTCGCGCCGTCTGCGGAGAGTTCGCCGCTACGTGATATGACGCATATTTCGGTGCCTCGGATTTCGGTAGGTGGAATTCATGCATCGCTTTTCCGTGTCCAACTGACCCGAAAAATTCCCCTTTTTCTTGTCTCCTCCACCGCCGCATTTCTCGAAGCAGATAAACTGCGCGAACAAGAAAGAGAAAGAGTGGGCGAACCGGAGGGAAAAGACGCCTCGCCCACTCTTTCAAAACGGGAAGCGGGGGTTGTGCGTGCTTCGTATCGATGTCAACAGGGCAAACAAACTGCTCGGGGGACGGCCAGCGCCCGTTCGATTCGCCTCCCCCAGACCGGTCAAATCGACGTACCTTTTTGCGTGGCCGTCGCCCCGCAGCAGTTGTTGCTCTCCATCTACTGCAATAGCTCGATCCGCCCCCAGCGCACGCACGACGCAGCAAATTTTTTAGCAGCCGGGGGATGTCCCCATGATGGCGGGTGACAATACCCCTGAAAAAGAGATTTCAGGCTGCTTCCGCCGTCCCTGGAATGTGCAAGTTAAAGAGCGAGAAAATCTCTTCCTGGGTGAGCGCCAGTTTTTTGGGCGTGGTGGCGGAAAAAATGGTTTCAAACAGCGCCCGTTTTTGTTCAAGGATGGTATTGATCCGCTGTTCGATGGTGTCCACAGCCAAAAATCTGGTCACAATAACTGGCCCTGCTGCCCCGATACGGTGCGCCCGATTGATCGCCTGGTCCTCAACCGCGGGGTTCCACCAGCGATCGAATAGGAACACGTAGTTGACGAACTGCAAATTGAGTCCCACGCTCCCGGCTCCGTAACTCATCAAGAGAATTCGGTGCTGAGGATCCTCGCGAAAGCGGCGGATGACTTCCTCCCGCTGGCGCGGAGGAATGCGACCATGGAAATAAAGGGGCCGATACTGGGGCAGGCGTCGTCCAATTTCTTCCAGCGTCCCCACCCACTGGCTGAAGATGATGGCCTTTCGGCCGCTGTCGGCGATTTCTTCCAGGTCAGCTTCGAGTCGCTCCATCTTCGCGCTTGCACCGGTGACGGGATCGAAATTGCAGATTTGCTTCAGGCGGATGACAAGCTCGAAGACGTGCTGAATGGTGATTTCCGCACCCAGTTCGGACAGCCGGAGGACGCCTTCCTTTTCCGCCATCTCGTAGGTTTTCCACTGCTCGGGAGTCAGTTCGATCTCGGCATCGCGGAACAGCTTGGGCGGCAGGTCCGTCAGCACCTCGTCCTTTGTTCGCCGTAGTACGAAATCGGCGATGGTTGTCCCCAGGCGATGGGGTTTCATATCCGGAGTGAGAAATCCGGGGGAAAGAAATTCGAAAATCCCCACCAAATCGTCGGTGCTGTTTTCCACTGGGGTGCCCGTCAGGGCCCAACTCCGTTTGCGGGAGATGGCGCGAACTGCCTGGCTGGTGGCTCCGGCACGATTCTTAATCCGTTGGGACTCGTCGAGGACCACCAGGTCAAAGCTCACCCTTGGCTCGCCGGTTTCATCCTTTGCCGTGAAGAATTCCTGATCACGAGGTAACAGTTCGTAATTGGCGATCTTCACCGGGACGGTGGTCAACTCCCACTGCCAGCGGCGACGCTGCGGTTCACCTTCAATCACCATGACTGGTATTTCAGGAGCCCAAAGCTCGAACTCCCGACGCCAGTTGCTCACAAGAGGTTTCGGACAGATCAGCAATACCCGCCGCACTTCGCCACACCGAAGCAGTAAGCGGATGGCCGTGATGGCCTGCATTGTTTTACCCAGGCCCATCTCATCCGCCAAAATGGCCGCATGACGGGGAAATAAAAACGCGACTCCTTCCAACTGGTAGGGGAACGGCGGGTGGGGAAATTCAAGCTGGCGTTCCGCAAGAATGAACTCCAGGGGTGGCTGCAGTAAATACTGGAGTCTGTCTTCCAGCTTGATGACATCTTCAGGCGGGCAGATGCGGTGTCCGGCACCGGCCGCCAATCGCTCAAGAAGGACCGCCGCATCACATTTGACACCACATTGCGGCCGAATGCCATGACCCGTCACGCACTGCTTCCCAGAGAAGGGGGCACCCACCGGGTCGTCTGCGCCGGTTACTCTTTGGCCGGATGGCTCGCTTCCATTTGGCAGCAGACCTTCTGGGCTTGGAGCATCGTCGTGAGAAAGAAAGAAAAAGCTTTTGATCTCGATTTTGTTAACCCCTGGATTGAGGGAGAGAACTCGGAAAGCTGGGCCGGCCAGTTCCCATGTTTGCGTTTCCACGGGCAGCCCGCGTTCCAGTCCGCGATTCCAGCCGGTCACATACGGATCGATCCGGAAGCTCAGTGTGAATGGTTGGTATGTGTCCAAAGGTGAGGATTCTGCAGCCGGCATCGCCAAAGGGCTATCTGTGTGAAGCGTGAATGGCGCCATCGAATTTGGGGACTTCTCTCCGTTGGCCACCGCAGTGTGTGGACGTTCGGACTCCTTTCGGCGTCGCCAGAGAATGCGGAAGAGCATCGCGGATCACCCCCGTCGAAGGGCTTCCTCGAGGGCCGCGCGAATCCTTCCAAATGGCTCCAGTAGGTCGAACGCCCCAGCCCACGGGGAAAGATATTCCTGGACCCGGGTTATTCCCTCGACCGACGATTCAGGAACAAGGAGTGTGTTTCGCCCGATCTGCAGAGTTTGGCAGGCGGGAAGGACCCCGCATTCAAGCAGGGCTGTGCCCGCGGCCCTGGCACCAATGGGCGAGTAAACACAACGTGTAGATTCACCACTCGCCGCCGATTCATGCTCGACTGCCGCGCTCGTTTCGGGCGACACCACGAGCGCTACCGGCTCGTCCACGACCTGAGAGAGAGTCAGGGCCTCCCACTCGGAGACAAAAATGATTTCCGCTGCCGATTTGGCCTTGGCGATCAGGGCCGGCGCCATCTGTTCACCGAGAAGATACGGCTTGAGGGTGGGGCCATAAAGGATTTCCTGTGCTCGGGTGGGTCGGACAGGAGTCGTGCAGTGGAATTCAACAGGGCGCCCTACCCCATTGAGGATCAGGTATCCCCCTACGTATCCTCCGTCCGCGAGTGGGAGTGCGGTGAAAAAGCCTAGCCGCAGGGACGACCTGGTCCCCACATTATCATGCTGCTTCATAAGCCCTCGCTGCTGCCAACTCGGGGTTTGCCAACTCTTTGCTGAGCCAGTTCAGACGGGAGAACCGGCAAATCTCCCGCACGCGTCATGGTCATCGGTTATGGCTGGCGCGGAACTTTACGCTTCCGTCGGATGTTCTTGAGACAGAGAGTTTGCGGGATTTACGGGCGCGGGAATCTTTTTTCAAGGGGAGGAGAAAAACTTTTTCTCAAGTCCCGCGCCTGACACTCGACTTTTCCGGTCGGTTCTGGTTATACTGATCTGTTAAATGAAGGAGGTATAGCGACCATGAGCGAGAACCGACCCATGCGGCCGCCACTTTTTACCCAAATCGATGTCTCCCAGGCGACTCCCCCACCTGCACCTCCTCCCGCGGGGAGCCTTGCCGAAGTGGCCATGCTCCTGCGTCAGTTGCTGGCCATCGAGCAGCGGCAAACCAAGTTGCTCGAAGACCTCGTCAACCACGTGCAGAATACACAGCGACAACGAGCGATTGAACTCGGGCAATGGCGCCAAGCCAATCCGCATCTTGCCCGAAAATGCCGCGAGGCCGCCGAAGCCCTCGCCCGTGTCCAAACGGAATTTCTTCACCAACTCACTGAAGAAGTTAACGAGAACTTTGACGCCCTTCTTGACGGCGAGTTCATGTTTACCGAATTTGTCGATCGGTTCGGCCCGCGGATGGCGCATCTCAACAGCATCCTTCAGGTGCTCACCCAATTGAGCAGCCCACCGCCGGCCCCGAATTCCTCCAACAATAACTCGCCGTGATGACGGAATGCCATCGCGGGTAATTTAAACGGCCAGAAGGCTGAGCGGCTTCGTCAACGCGACGTTCTGGCCGTCAAAGTGCGGTGGTGATAGGGTAATGATCGCGCCAACGTGCTACCTGCGCGCTTGCAGACTGCCAGCGACGGTACATCGCGGTTGCACTTCTCTTCCAATGCTGGAACCGAGTATCAATCTGCTCTGCCAACCCACCTGGGCAAAATCACTCCATTCGGTAAACTCGATGGTTTCCCACCACGTATTAATCGATGGCACCCGCGTGCCGAAAAACAATATTTGAAAAGGCATGCCGTTCGGGCAAACGCGGGATTCGATTCGCTGTTTTTACCCCAAACATGGCGTGGCCTGTGAAATCCCCACGTGCGGCTTTCCGGATAGGTCGTTCATCCCTTTACAGGATGTGTGGCAAGTGGGAATAGCAGGCCGAGCTCAGGCAGCAGGGTCGGCGACAGTCACGAGGCGCGCGCCGTTTCCAGTCACGATTTCCGGAGTGTTTGTGCGCCCTCATTGGTGATTTGAGTTTTCGGAGGCAACTCGGATTTCCCAACACAGGAGGACCGATTCATGCGTCGCTGGATTTTGATCGCGGCCATGGTGCTGGCGTGTGGTTGGACCCTGGGGCTTGATCGCGATGCTTCGGCGAGCAGCCGGCGAGAGTATCGCGAGGCGATTCGGTCCTTGCCGCTTCTGGAACGTCCCAACCGCTTTGGACACTTTTACGGGAATACCGTACGCCGCATTTATTACCGGCGGCACGGGTATTTGCCCCAGCCAGAGATGCCTCTCGACAATTCCTCGGAAACCCCGGCAGCGCCGGCACCCACTCCATCGGCCCATCAAGCGAAGTGAGAAACTCCGATCAATTCTTTGAGCTTTGAGAAGAATCATCGCGTCCCACCGGCGGAATCGATTCCCACCACTGTTCGGCGGGACCGGTCGCCGGTCTCCCCCGCGAGGTCGAGGAACCCGTTTTTGGTTTTGGCCGCCATCCTGGTTGCGCTGGGCAGATGACTTCCTCGGCTCTCTGTTCTCCTTCCGGTGCATCAGAGCGTGTTGCGATCGGACAACGTGACGTGTTGCCCGATGAGCACAGGATGGCTTTCTGAATTCTCTTCACACCCGACGAGCCATGGGCCTTTTGGCTCACTTTCCTCCTATCCGACATGCTCATAATCGTTTGGCATGCAGATCGCTCTTCATTCTGCCAGAACCGAGCCATTACAGGAATTCGGGTGGTCAGGAGAAGGAAAGGAGCCAGAGGATGCAGCGCGCTGGAACGTATCTGCCGGACCCTGTGATGGAGCACGAGCAGGTGGATTGGATGCTGGTGTCGGTCAGCGAGTGCCCGAATTCAGAGGCCGAAGAGTATTTCATTCGCACCTATTTCCGGGTTCCTCACGAACCATTTGGCCCCCGGGGAGCGTTCGTGCGACCGGTTGAGGTTCGCCGGACGCGAAACTGGGTCCTCTTCCGTCAGGTGTCGGGCATCCTTTATTGAGCCGTTCTATCCATACGATCAGTGAACCGACGGAGTCGCCTGCCGTTCGTCCATCTACCACAGCTCGGTCTTTCCCGGTAAAAATGAAACGCCAGTGGCAAGCTGGCCGCTGATGTCATACGGGAAAGAATCGTCATTCCTCTCAGTTCACGCGATCTGGAACGCCGTCGGTTAATGGATGATGCCTATCATGCCCGACTGGTGGCCCACCTGAGACTCAGCCTGATCGAGGGTGTCGGTCCCCGGCTGTATCAATTGCTCATCAATCGCTTTGGCTCGCCGGAAGAGGTCTTCTCCGCGAGCGAAAACGCCCTTCTGGAAACTCCGGGGGTGGGACGCCGTCTGGCTGCCAGGCTCCGCAATCCTCCAGCCGTTGCGGAAACGGAAGAGCTCATCGAAACCTGCTTTAAAGCAGGAATCGACATTCTCTGGCCGGAACACATCCGTTATCCGCGATTACTTAAGGAGATTCCAGACCCTCCCCTGGCTCTCTTTGCCCGTGGCGAACTGAAGTCCGAAGACGAGCTGGCCGTGGCCATCGTGGGAACACGCCACGCTTCCACCTACGGTCTGGCCATGGCAGAGCGGTTGGCCGCGGGTTTGGCCCGGGCGGGTGTCACGATCATCAGTGGCCTGGCGCGAGGCATCGATGCCGCCGCCCATCGAGGCGCTCTGATGGCAGGCGGGCGTACCATCGCCGTCCTGGGAAGTGGAGTGGCACGCATTTACCCGCCGGAGCACGCAGCCCTCGCGGAAGAAATCTTGCAGCACGGGGCCTTGCTTAGCGAAGCCCCTCCTCACGCGCCGCCTCACGGCGGGATGTTCCCCCAGCGCAACAGGATCATCAGTGGCATGGCATTGGGCGTGGTCATTGTGGAAGCCGGCGAATCCAGCGGCGCGCTGATCACGGCGCGTCACGCGGTAGAGCAGAACCGCGAGGTCTTCGCCGTTCCCGGTCGCGCCGACGCGCCGAATTCCCGGGGATGCAACCGGCTTCTGCGAGATGGTGCAAAATGGGTGGAATCCCCGGAGGACGTCCTGGAAGAACTGGGACCGCTGGCGCGGCCCGTGGCTCGCTCTGATGGCACCACCATCCGTCAGCCTGCCGAACTCAAGCTCACTCCGCTGGAGCAGCAGGTCCTCCAGACTATCCGCAGCGATCCCACCCCCATCGATGAAGTGATCGCAATGACCGGTCTGGCGGCCTCGCAGGTGCTGGCCATCATCAGCGTATTGGAAATGAGAAAGCTCATCCGCCGACTGGGAACCAACGTCCAGCGTTTGTGGTGAGTGGCGATCGATCCCTCTGCTTGCCCCGCGGCATGCGACCAGCTACCTTAACCAGGCAGGATTGGTGTCGGTGTCGCAAAGCAAGGGGAAAGGGCCCACGCCATGAACCAAATCCGTATCCTGATGATGGGATGGCTGGTCGCGGTTTGTCCTTGCTCGCTTGCCCACTCCGGCGAGATGCGCTTCCGCCACCATTTCATCGACCGCCAGTTACCCGGTGATTCCTGGGGACAAACAGCCATGGCCGACCTCGACCGGGACGGCCGACTCGATTTCATCACGGGCAAAAGCCGGGGCACCATCCTGTGGTATCGACAGATCGCGCTGACCCAATGGGAACGTCACGCACTCGGGGAAGATTCTCCCTCCGATGTCGGCGGCGCGGTGCTGGATGTGGATAAGGATGGTTGGACCGACTTTGTGATGGGCGGAGCGTGGTACCGAAATCCGCACCGGCCTGCCGAACAGCCTTTCGAACGCATTATCTTCGATCCTCAGTTGTCCAGTGTCCACGATGTGGTCATCGCTGACATCAACGGTGATGGTCGCGCCGACGTGCTGACCATGTCGGACCGCAATAATGTCCGCTGGTACGAAATTCCCGAAAACCCCACACAGCCCTGGGTCCGCCATGATATCGGCCCCTCCGTCCACGCGGGCTTGGCCGTGGGCGACATCGACGGGGATGGCGATCTCGACGTGGTGCGGTCGAATATTTGGTTTGAGAATGCCGATGGCAAGGCACTCCGCTGGATCCCACACGAGAATATTCCCTTCGGAAATCCCAACAAGCCGTTTCCGCTGGCCACCCGTTGCGTGGTCCTGGACGTGGATCGCGATGGAGATCACGACCTGGTGATGACTGAAAATGAAATCCGGGGCGGTCGAATAGGCTGGATCGAGAACACCGATGGCCGCGGCGGTGCCTGGGTGGTTCACGCTTTTCCGGCTGGTGATGCGGCGGTCCGCGGGGCCTATCACTCACTGGCGGTGGCAGATTTCGATTTGGACGGCGATCCCGACGTCTTCAGTTGCGAGATGGAGGGAATTCCCGGCGATCGCCCGCCGCGCTGGTTCATTTGGGAAAATGTTGACGGAAAGGGAAGGCAGTGGAAGGAACACGTCATTCTCGATGCCAACCTGGGCGGTCATGAAGCTGTGGCAGCCGACATTGACGGCGACGGCGACTGGGACATCATCTCCAAGCTCTGGCGTCCGCGGAAAGACAACGCCAACCAGGGCGGCAACCACGTCGATTTGCTGGAAAACCTTGCTCGGTAGGTTCACTCGCCAATCGCCAGTCAGGTTTCTTGGCATTCCGCACGGCATTGCTGAGGTCTTCTCCGGCGAGCTTTTTCCCCGGGCGGACCGGGTCGGTTCGCTCACCGGCCGTTTGCCAGAGTGCGGGAAGGGCATTTCGGTCGGGGCAATTGGCGGATCGCTCGCGGAGTGGATGAAGCGTCGAATTGGCCGGGCAGGGGCAAGTCACGAATTGCCCCTACCGAGATGTTATTTGGTCTCGGTTAGTGCGTTTTTGGGCGAATCGTGAATTGCCCCGCGCGTATGGAGGGACCTGCTTGTCAGGTCCGTTTCCTCGAGGACGGATTATCGATTCGTCTCCGTTTTGGCGGGCACGACAAGCGTGCCCCTCCGAGGTTTGACCGACGTCGTCGAGGGCGTCGCGCTAATGTGTACAGCTTGCAACAGGGGTGGGGAACTGGTAGGGGCAATTCATGAATTGCCGCTATTGAGACGTTGTTTGGAGTTGGTGAGTGCGGTTTGGAGCGATTGATGAATCGCCCTCACTGGTCGCTGGTCCTATCGAGTGTTTCTTAAGCTACGACCCGGAAAAGTTTGTTGAGGCGGGCGATCTTTCAGCCGGTAGGCGTCCTCTGGGGAATTCAGAGCCCATCCAAAACCGAAGGTCCGCGCGGGCACTCGAGCCAATTGTTGGACTTTCGGATAAGTCCTAAGACTACTCGCCACTCGCCACTCGCGACTCGCTCTTAAACGGTTTCAATCCCAACTTGGTGCGATTAAGACTCGGAATGCTCAAGCTTGACTATGCGGAAGACATGTGTTTCAATCCCAACTTGGTGCGATTAAGACCTCAATACTCGAAACTTCGTGTCCTCAACGACGTATCCTTTTGTTTCAATCCCAACTTGGTGCGATTAAGACGAAAAAATTGATTTGATTTTCAGGCATTGTTTTTCTCGTTTCAATCCCAACTTGGTGCGATTAAGACTTTTCTTCACGTCGTCGTGGGCGTCAATCCATACGCCGTGTTTCAATCCCAACTTGGTGCGATTAAGACTTGGGGTGGTGGCGGCGTTATCAACAACAGCTGCTTTATCGTTTCAATCCCAACTTGGTGCGATTAAGACGTCGGAGGGGCGGAGTCGGAGGGTCAGGATCCACGGTCGTTTCAATCCCAACTTGGTGCGATTAAGACAAGTTCTGTTACTGGTGTCAGAGGTTGCCCGAACAATGTTTCAATCCCAACTTGGTGCGATTAAGACCGTTCCACGATGGTGTACATGTAGCCACTGTGGTAATGATTGGTTTCAATCCCAACTTGGTGCGATTAAGACTGGAACGGCTCGAGACAGCTGCATCCAGATTGGTAAGGTTTCAATCCCAACTTGGTGCGATTAAGACCTATGACGTTGTGCTCCTTACCCTGCGAGAGACGCCGTTTCAATCCCAACTTGGTGCGATTAAGACTCTGTCCTGGATGCCCGGTCCCTATGGCTACAACACCGTTTCAATCCCAACTTGGTGCGATTAAGACTACATCAAATCCTCGCCCTTCGCCCTGGCCCAGATCCGGTTTCAATCCCAACTTGGTGCGATTAAGACTTTATCCAGTTCCGTGATTCCTTACCAGCTGATAAGCGTTTCAATCCCAACTTGGTGCGATTAAGACCATGCATCGCCATTGTCGGACGCGACGATTTCATGAAGTTTCAATCCCAACTTGGTGCGATTAAGACTTTGTAGTACTGGAGCTGCAGCAGCTCCAATGTAGAAAAGTTTCAATCCCAACTTGGTGCGATTAAGACGCCTGTGACGCCGTGCACAGGCGGTTCTTTTTTGCCGTTTCAATCCCAACTTGGTGCGATTAAGACTGGACAGCGACAGAAAAGGCCCAGATCCGGCACCGCCTGTTTCAATCCCAACTTGGTGCGATTAAGACACACGAACAAACGTGGTGCCTTCGGATCGACAATCTTGGTTTCAATCCCAACTTGGTGCGATTAAGACACCAGGACCACATTCCGGTGCTCGCCGATCCTTTGCGGTTTCAATCCCAACTTGGTGCGATTAAGACTTCCATCGCCCGCCGGGCGCGCCATTCACGACAAGCCGTTTCAATCCCAACTTGGTGCGATTAAGACATGTAGGTGCCAATGTCCTGCCGACCAACCTTCCCATCCCGTTTCAATCCCAACTTGGTGCGATTAAGACATAAGACCTTGCTTCTGCTGGACAAGGTAGCGCAGGGTTTCAATCCCAACTTGGTGCGATTAAGACAAACTTTGGATTTGACCAGATTTATAGGGCTATTTGTTTCAATCCCAACTTGGTGCGATTAAGACCTCCGCGACCCACACGCTCGGGAAACCGTGACAGCGGTTTCAATCCCAACTTGGTGCGATTAAGACAGACGCGCAGCGGTTGACCCGCCTCGGCCGCATATTGTTTCAATCCCAACTTGGTGCGATTAAGACTAAACGGACCGACGGACATTGTGAAATCCCGCATCACAGTTTCAATCCCAACTTGGTGCGATTAAGACTGATCAGCCAGCCATCTTCCATCACGCCCGCATCACCGTTTCAATCCCAACTTGGTGCGATTAAGACTTGCGCTTCCTGTTTCCGGTTCCAACTTTCGCACACCCGTTTCAATCCCAACTTGGTGCGATTAAGACTGCTGGTCCACGATCCCGCGTAATCCCGGTTCACCGTGTTTCAATCCCAACTTGGTGCGATTAAGACCGCAGGACCTCACGGGTCTCGCGGGCCGAACGTCGTTTCAATCCCAACTTGGTGCGATTAAGACGCTCGCTGAACTTCATCAATCATCTTCTCTAATCTGTAGTTTCAATCCCAACTTGGTGCGATTAAGACATGTTTCATGACGCTGTGTCTGAGTACGCAAAGCAGGTTTCAATCCCAACTTGGTGCGATTAAGACACGGAATGGCAGTTCGCTGAAGGCGCCGTTCCATTCCGTTTCAATCCCAACTTGGTGCGATTAAGACCTACACAACCAATTTCCGCACTCACTCAACTGTTTACTCGGTTTCAATCCCAACTTGGTGCGATTAAGACTTGAGACAATTCATTGTGACTGAGCTAACAGAAGAAGGTTTCAATCCCAACTTGGTGCGATTAAGACAAACACGACATCACGAAATATTTTGTTGAATAACGAGTTTCAATCCCAACTTGGTGCGATTAAGACTATACCCGCGACGTTGACGAGGCTTTTCAATAATCAGTTTCAATCCCAACTTGGTGCGATTAAGACATGGGGGCGTTAAGAGCGCCCCCATTCAATGGGAGCTCGTTTCAATCCCAACTTGGTGCGATTAAGACAGGTGGATTCCAATCGCCCCCGAGGATAGCCAGCAGCGTTTCAATCCCAACTTGGTGCGATTAAGACTCACAAGTATCGTGCTCCGCAGTGTAAGTGCTTTGATGTTTCAATCCCAACTT